>Ga0209542_10000069_pt1 | contig 263885 bp, 309 predicted proteins | sample RifCSPhighO2_01_FD_184028 | JGI IMG/M metagenome (GOLD analysis project Ga0209542, IMG submission 184028) | Soil microbial communities from Rifle, Colorado - Rifle CSP2_plank highO2_0.1 (SPAdes) (version 2) | ecosystem: Environmental > Terrestrial > Deep subsurface > Rock core/Sediment ...
ATATCCGTCGCCTGAACATTCTCTTGAGCCGAGTGTACAGTCATTTGTGCAAGCTGGAGGTTGTGTTACGCATTGTCCGCTTTGACAGACCTGACCGGCTGAACAAGATGTTGACAAACTCCATTCAGAACATGAGTCTGCATCAAAGTTGCCGCACAATCTATATCCATCGCCTGAACATTCTCTTGAGCCGAGTGTACAGTCGTTCTGGCAAGTTGGAATAATCTTGTTTTCACAATAACTGAACGGCGTTCCTCCCAATTTGCATGAATCACTTGTTGAGGAATTTAAATCGTCGCAGTCAGAGTTCTCGTCGCATCTTATGCACTCGCCGCTTAAGCAGGCGAAGTCGCAAACGTCGACTTGCTGTTCAGTGTTTTCTGAGGCACAGTATGAACCTGGAAGGCCCGGGAAGACGCATGTGAATCCTTTGAACATTCTGAATATTGAATCTCCGACGCAGAATGAATTGTTAACGAAGCCGTTTGTGCCGCACTCTGAGTTGGTGTGACATGCGACGCCTTTACATTGGCCTGAGACGCAAGCTTCTTGGCAAAGTTCGAGTGATCTATTTTCTTCCGAGAAAGTGCAGTGACTTTGCATAGTTCCAGGATGCTTGCAATCCCATGTCTTGAAAGTTCTGGATATTGACAAGCCAGAGCAGAATGGGTCGTTGACAAATCCATTTGTGCCACAGTCTAAATCAAGAGTGCAAGTAATATTTGCTGGTGCAGAAACACAAGCGCCGTTGCTGCAATTATTTGCACAGGTTTCTGTTGTTTTATTTATTGTAAGGTGAGAGCAGGAACTTTGCTCTGTGCCAGGATTTTGACAGGTATAATTTACGAACGATTGCGTGACGTTTTTTGCTAAGCAGAATTTGTTTCCTACGAATCCGTCGGTTCCGCAATCAGATTCGAGAGAACATGTGATGTTTGCAGGAGGAGAAACGCATGTGCCGTTTTGGCATCCGAATGAACAATTTTCGATTATTTGTGTTGTGACGTTTTGAATGCATGAACTTTCTGTTGTGCTGGGATTTTGACAAGTGAATGAAATGTATGACTGGACTGTTTTATTGTTTGAGCAGAATAAGTTGCCTGATAAACCATCTGTGCCGCAGTCGGCGTTGCCGTTGCATTCTCCTTCTTCCTCATCGTCGTCTCTGTCTCCGCCGCCGCTAGAAGCTTTATCGCAAGCGTCTCCCCTGCCGTCTCCGTCCCGGTCTTCCTGTTCCGGATTAAAATAGTCGGGGCAGTTGTCGCATTCATCCGATATTCCGTCGTTGTCTGCATCAGGGCCTTCGGTGTAAGGGCACTCTAAATTTGGATTAAACGGCTGGACGTAAGACAAAAGCAAAGAGTCGTCTAAAGTTGAATCTTCTGAATTGGTCAGGTTTCGTTTTACAGATAAATCTTGAGAATCTTGATTAGTTAAAGAAACGATTGAATAAACTAAAAGCACGGCAAATAGGATTGTTGCTACAGAAATAACGATTGTTGGAAATGTTGCTTGTCCTTTCATTGTGATGTAATTATCAAATGATAACAAATAGGTAGACTATGACATGCTTTTAAATTATTGTATTTTTGAAAGGATGCTTTTCAAGACAATGTTTTTGTAGTTACTGAATAAGGTGACAAAGTTGAGCTGCGAAATTAGACAAACAAATAGGCAAGTAAAAATTTATTGTTACTCAGAGAAAAATGCTGCATCGGAAAATTCGTATGTCCCTGAGGGATCTGTTAATTTAACTGCTGCGTCCACTACTGCTTGATGCTGTAGGGAAAAGGTTTCATTTCGAAGACCGAATGCTGTGTCGTAAACTCCTGGAGCTACTCTGACTGCTGGCTGAACAGCACCTGTAAAAATCCCGTCCGGTTCTACAAAAGGATTATAGCTAGACGTTCCTGGGCCGTAGCCTATTTCTATAACTTCTGCAGTTGGAATGCCGAAACCGTCTTTAAACAGTTGGGCTTCAAGGTCTGAAGGCATTATCAATCTTGCTGTAAGGTTTCTTGTTGTGCCTTCGAAAAAAGGAATTAAATTGTTGTAGTCAGCATCAGGAAGCTGGTTTGGGCCTTCATAAATTTGCATGCTTATCAGATTCTTCATATTATTTATTGTTGGTATTGTTGGTTGTGTTGGTGGAGTTACTGGTGGGGGATTTTGATTACCGCCTTGATGTGTTTGGTCAATCGGAGTATTTTCGTGGTCTTCGAGGTCGTTTGTTAATTCGGTTACATCTTCCCTTAGAGTATTAATCTGCTGTTGCGCTGTTGTACCAGAGATACCGCCATGATATGCAACGTGAACTACTTCATCTATGGACCTTCCTGTTTTTCTTGAAATTCCGGTAAGGTGCAGGTCAAGTGTCTCGCCTTCGAAGTATGATGCATCTGTATCAGTCATGTCTGCAGTAACTTTTACTTCTCTTCCGTCTGAGTTCGATACTCCCCTAAATTCTGCTTTGAAAGGTGTGTCTCTTCCTTCTTGCGATTTAACATAAACATTGGCGCCGACGACGTCTTCCTTACAAGGGACTGAAAATGTTGTGCTAAGTTTTTTGTCTGGCTGGGCTTGAATATCTCCTTCCCACATATCATAAGTTCTGCCCATTGTTGGATTAAGCGATGGCAAACCAGTTGTGTCTGAAAAAATTTCGGGAGCGCATCCTGCCGCAGATACAGCTACTATTGTTGTTCCAATATAAAATCCTACTCTTGCCGCTGTTTTTATCACCGGCTTGAAAATTGTTGAGCGAATTAAATCTGTTAAACCCATGACTAATGTTCTCACTTGTCTATTATAAACATTTATATTTTGCAAGACAATAAATTTGTTGTTACTCGTTAGGATGACTTATACACAAAGACCGCTTGAACAAATCTTGCTTGAGCCGCAGCTTGTTGCAAGACTCCACTCACTGCATGAATCAGCGTCGAAGTTTCCGCAAAGCTGGTAGCCGTTTCCGTTGCATCTTCTAGCTCCGAGAGTGCAATCATTCTGGCAAATTAAAGGAGGAGTTATGCAAAGCCCGCTTTGACAAGTTTGTCCTGCAGAGCAAGATGTTGATAAACTCCATTCAGCGCATGAATCAGCGTCGAAGTTTCCGCATAGCCTATATCCGTCGCCTGAACATTCTCTTGAGCCGAGTGTACAGTCATTTGTGCAAGCTGGAGGTTGTGTTACGCATTGTCCGCTTTGACAGACCTGACCGGCTGAACAAGATGTTGACAAACTCCATTCACTGCAAGAGTCAGCGTCGAAGTTTCCACATAGCCTGTATCCGTCGCCTGAACATTCTCTTGAGCCGAGTGTACAGTCGTTTGTACAGGAAGGCTGGCCTGGAACACAGGTGCCTTCGGTGCAGATTTCTGTTGTTAAGCAGGATGTTAGTGTACTCCATTCGGAACAAGTGTCTGAGTCAAAGTTTCCGCAAAGCTGGAAGCCATTCCCATTACATCTTTTATTGCCTGATGAACATTCGTTTGTGCAGCCTCCGCCGCAAACTCCGCCTTCGTCTGCTTGTCCGTCACAGTCATTATCTAAATTGTCGCAGACTTCCGTTGATGAAGAAGTTTCTCCGAAGCAATCGGTTGACCATGTTGAATCGGTAAAGCAGACGTTTATTCCGGCGCGGCATTCGCCGACATTTGTTCCGCACTGCCTAATTTGTCCTGGAGTGCATTCGCCTTGCTCTGGAACGCACTGACCATTAGCACAAAGATTAGTACACTGTTCTGTTGTAATTTCCGAAACTGAAGTTGAGCAATAGCTTTGCGGCGTGCCTGGAATGTTGCATTCGAATTGCTGGAATAGTTTTGTTACATTGTTTGCAAAGCAGAAAGGATTTCCGACGAAGCCGTCCAAGCCGCAGTCAGAATCTTCGAAACATGTTATTTCAATTGGATTATTTGTGCAGAAACTTTCGGGCGTGCCTGGGTTGGCGCAAATGTCAACGGTTTGCGAGTTGTCATCATCACAATCTTTATTTGTGAAACATTCAATATCTACGCATTCGCCGTCGGAACAGAATTCAGGGCAGGTTTGAATTAAATCAATGAGCACATTGGAAGAGCAAAAGCTTTGCACAGTTCCTGGGTTTTTACAGTCCCATGTTTTTATTAATTGAGAGATTTTAGTGTCTGAACAGAATAACGGGCTGATTGAAGTGTCAACGCCGCAGTCTACATCTTTAGAGCATGTTATGTTGCCAGTTGTTGGCTCGTTAGTGCAAAAACTTTGCGGTGTTCCAGGAGCGTGACATATGTCTGCTGTTGAGTTTTTTCCGTCGCTGCAATCAGAGTTTTTGAAGCATTTAATGTTTACGCAACTGCCGTCGAGACAGAACTCAGGACAGGTCTGAATAATTTGAGTTATCAAGTTAGTTGAGCAGAAACTTTGGACTGTGTTTGGGTTGTTGCAGTTCCATGTTTGGAAGAGCTGTGAAATATCTTTAGCTGCACAGAACCTGGAACCAACAGAAGAATTTGTTCCGCAGTCAGAATTCTTACGACAAGTTATGTTGCCGCCGGTTGCTGGCTCATTGGTGCAGTAAGAACTGATTGTTCCTGGGTTCTGGCAAAGGTCAACTGTATTTGGGTTAGAGTCGTTGCAGTCGATATTCGTATCGCATCTTATGCAAGCCCCATTGTAACAAGCGAAGTCACATCTATTTAGAAATTGCTGTTCGATTGAAACATCGCAGTAGGAATGCAGTTGGCCAGGGTTTACGCAGTCGGCTGTCTGGAAATTTTTGGAAACGTTTCTATCTGATGAGCAATATTCGTTTCCGACATATCCTGTGGAGCCGCAGTCAATATTTGACGCGCAGTTGATTGGAGTGTTTCGGCATTCACTAATGACAGTTCCGGGGTTGACGCATTGGTCGTAAGTCAAGGGGTTGGAATCGCCGCAGTCCAAGTTGGATGCGCATGCTGTGTTAAGGCATTGGCCGTTGACGCATATTTTATCACAGTGCTCCAAAACTTTTTGCTGCTGGGTAACCGTGCAGAAACTTTGAAGTGTTCCGGAGTTTGAGCAAGTTGCGTTCTGGAAAGTTTTTACAATGTTCGTGCCTGAACAAGATTCCTGGCCGAGGAAACCTGTGAAGCCGCAGTCAGAGTTTGATGCGCAATTCATTGGAGTGTTTCGGCATTCGCTTGAGAGTGTGCCTGGGTTGATGCATTGGTCAAGAGTTGAAGAATTCAGGTCGTTGCAGTCAAAATCCTTTGAGCATCTAATGCTGCCGCATGCGCCGTTGATGCAGATGTCTGAGCATTGCTGAGTGGTTCTTTGCTCTTGAGATGAGGTGCAAGAACTTGATGCTGTGCCAGGATTGTGACAAGTGAATGATTCAAATAACTTTGTTACGTTTTTGCCTGTGCAGAAAGGAGCTCCCTTGAAACCGTCGATGCCGCAGTCTTGATTATTTGAGCAGGCTATCGGCTCGTTTGTGCAGAAGGATTGAACTGTTCCAGGGCTATGACAAGTGTCTAAAGTTGAGACGTTGCTGTCGCTGCAATCAGAATTTGTAAAACATCTTATGTCCTGGCAAGTGCCGTTGACGCAGGCATCTTCGCAAGTTTTATTTGTTTTGTTTGATATTTCTGCTACGCAATGAGACTGAGAAGTGCTCGCGTTGGCGCAAGTGAATAACTCGAAAGTCTGCGTAATGTTTTTTCCGATGCAGAAAAGACCATCTATCGGCCCGCTTGCCCCGCAGTCGGAATCCCGTTCGCATTCGCCGATGCATTGGCTGTTTTGACAATCAAGGGGACAGTTTTCAACGAACTCTATTGTTTGATTTGGGATGCATTTTTTCAAGGCGCCAGTTGCCTGGCAAGTATATCTGGTGACGTTTCTGTAAAGATCTCCATTACTACAGAAGCCTGGGGAAAATTGTGGAGCCTGACAATCAGTATCGATTGTGCATTCTGCACCAACAAAACCAACGCATTGCTTGAATAGCTCTTTTGCTGCAGGCGTCCAATAGTCTGATTCAATTATTCCGAAGAAGCAAAGTTTTGCCTGCTGAGTTTTGCCACCGAACAATGGGGTTCCCGGATTGGCATAAGATATTACGTCTCCGTCGAGATTTACGTTTACCGCTGTTTGTGTTACAGCCACTGTTTGAAAGCCCGGCGCCTTATCTTCAGTGTCAAGATAATAATAAACCACCGAGGGGCCACCTGGATATTCTCTTCCCTGCGTGTAAACCTGAATTATCTGCCCGCCTTTTTTTACGTCAAGAGGATTGTCTGCTCCGAGCTGGCTGACTCCCTCTGCATCGGTAAATCCCCAAAAATTTGTGTGATAATAATTTGCCACGACAGAAGGAAACTGATTGACTAAAATCCTGTTTTCGTAACGAAAGTTTTCATCTCCGACAAAGATTAACTTATAATTTGCAAAGTTTACCGGAAGATTTCGTTCATCAATCAGCTCATAAGTTATATTTGATTCATTGAACACCTTTAGAATGTTGTCATCAATCTTGTATGCTTTTCTATAAATGTAAGCGACATCGGCGGTAGCAGAAGCTAAAACCACTCCAAAGAGAACCGTCACAGCCAAAACTAGTAAAAGAGTTGCCCCTTTTTTTACCATTTTCTTTAGACAAATTGTATTTATATAAATTCATCTTACTACTTAAATTCAATGAAATTTATGGACGTTAAATTGGGAAATTACCTGCTGACTGCATGCTGCCGTTTTAAAGAATTGATTGCGAGAAAGGAAGCGATAGAACATATATGATTCACTTGATAAAACCATTTTAATAGCGATAAACAACAGACATGGTGTTAGCGGAATTAATATTAAGTTCTTTGGTTTTGTTAGTGGTCCTAATTTTATTTGTCACAGCAATAAAGTGGGATAATCTGAATCTCTTCTTTCATAAAAAGTATACTTATTTCAACATCTTCTTTGTTGCCTTGTATTTTTTAGAGCAAGCTGTTTTTTTAGTAGTTTCATACATCTACAGAGAGTATAATGATTTTCTAATAAGTTTTTTTGCTCTCGTGGTATTGAGCACAGTAGCCTTGCAAGGTATCATGATGGAGTCTAAAAATAAAAAGATAGATAAAAAATTAGAAGAGTACACCAAAGAGCAAAGTGAAAGAGTTATGAAGATAAGAGAAAAATACGAGTCCAACATCTCCGAGATGAGAAATTACATTAATTTCCTAGAAGGAGAAAATTTTAAATTAATAAAGGAAAACAAAATAAAATCAAAGAAGTAATCTCATCTTTTGATTTGTATTATTGAATTCTCTTTCAAGTTCATCGACAGCTAAAAGAGTCTGCCTTATTTTTATGTCAATACTTTTTGCTGTTACACTAGTTTTATCTTTTTTAAAATTAACAGATTTTTTTAAATTTTGAGCCATTGGATTTTGTCCCTTTTTTTGTATTTAATTATAGTTGCAGATGTTTATATATGTTATTAAGAAGTTAATTTTAACGGCGTTAAACCGTGAAATTCAGACCTTCAATTACCCTGGCTTCGTTGCCTGCCTTGTCTGCTGCAAGAATATCTAAAACGTGGTCACCAGAAGTGAATCTTTTTGTTTCTTCACAAATTCCGTTGACTAATTTGGAACAAAGAATCTTGAATCTTGGATTTGTTTCTTTACGGTCTTGGTAAATTATTTCATCGAAGTTTGCGTCTTCGACACCTATTCTGAATTCTACTTCTTTACCAAGGATTGAATAATTGAATTCTGTTATTTGAGGAGGCAGAGAATCTACTTTAAGAGAAACTGGCTTTGATTCGGCATAATTTTCGACGAGGTCTGTCATGTTGAACCAATAATGAATGTCCTGCCCTTCAAAGCCTGAAAGATTCACGAATGCTGCACAGAGCATATTCTTTTTTTCCTGCGTACAGTCAGACAAATTTAATCGGCGATTATGCCCTTCCGATAGATTGCCGTATGTTAAATATATTTCATTTGGATTGGCTTCTTCAAAAGTCAAGGAAAATTCTCCTGATGCAAATCCCTTTGCTGGCTCTGTTCTTTTTATCTTTGGCATTTTGGAATCTGTGAAAAATGACGCAAACGCTTCAGCCTCGCTGCCGGCTTCATCCCTCGCGATTATTGTGATATTGTGGCTGCCTTCTTTCATGGAGATTTTTTTCTGGCAAATTCCGCCGACAAGGCTGGTGCAAAGAACAGTTTCTTTTGGATTTTCATCGAGAAAATCAATGTAAGTTATTTCTTTCAAGTATGGCTCTTCAACGTTAAGCGAGAAGGTTGCATATTTGCCTTCGACTTCCAAGTCGAATGAATTGATTACCGGATGAGAAATGTCTACATCCAATGTCCTTGTTCTGCTTTCCTCGACGTTGCCTGCGAGGTCCTGAAGCAAAACATAGAATTTAATTTCTGTTCCATCGTAAGAAGATAGGTCAATTTCTGACGTGCAATGATATTTTCCGTTCTTTTGACAGTCCGATGAAATATTTACTGATGAGTTCTGAAAGCCGAGCCCTGAATTCCCGTAGTGAACTATCAAAGAGAAAGGATTATCTTCATCGAATTCTATCTCGAAGATTCCCGAGGCTAATCCGCTTTTTGGCAAGACGTCTAATATTTTTGGATCTTTCGAATCAATTGTTAGTAAGACACTTTTTTCAATGACTTCTCCGTCCAATTCGGCTCTAAAAGTCAAGCTGTTCCCACCTTCCCTTAAAGATTTGAACGCGGGCTTGTCGTCGCCAAAACCATCGCACTCTTTGCAAAGCCGCTTGAATGCTGGATTTGGGTCGTCGTAATTGATGAAAGAAATTTCCTGCACTTCCCGAGTTAAAGACAGATTGAATCGGACTCTGCGATTGTTATAGATTATTTCTGTCGGCATGTTGATTGTCATGTTTAATTCTATCGGCGAGATTAATTTGAACGTCCAGCTTGCAGATGAACTTCTGCCAGATTTGTCTTCAACGTAAATGGCTGCTTCGTGCTCGCCGTCTGAAAGATTGCCTTCAAATGCCACTTCCGCGTCGAGTGTGCCCGATGGATTGATTGTTGTAGGAACTTCTTGATTATCTATTTTCATTATAACTGATGAGAGATTCACTCCGGAGTTGCCCTGGTAGACTTCATCTATGTGCGCGCTCACAATCGGTGATTGTTCGTTGAAAATTTCTGAACCGGAGGAAGGATTTAGGTTTTCTATTTCGGGGTCTTTGAAGTCAAATCTTCCGGTAAATTGTTTTTCTGATTCGTTGCAAACATCAGACTGATAATAAAGAACAAGTGTGCCTCCAGTTATGTTGCCATTGTTTGGTGTGCCTTCCAAACCAAATGGTGAGGAATAAATGTGATTATAACCATTCCAGCGATAATCAATCTTGGATGCGTCGGAATTGGAAAGCTCGAACTGCGGCTCGGATGTGTACCATCCATTCAATCCATTTGGAAGTGAAGGGGAAACCTGCAATGAAGTCGCAAAATATATTCTTGCGGAGCCTGTTTCTCCGTAGGTTACGTTGCCTGCTGCGTCTGCAACTGCAAACTGCCATTCAACTGTTGTGCCGCCCGAGGTCTCTGAAGAATTAATAATGTAAGAATAAATGCCTTCGGCGTTTCCGGGAAGGACGATTTCTTTTGTTGTTCCATCTGTGTTCAGGAGGAGTTTCACTTCTGCGATGCTGCCAGAAATTTCTGCCTGGACTGTCAGATTATCTGTGTCGAGCGCGCAAGAAGGCTGGACTGGAAAGTCCGTTACATTTATGTGCATGAAAGAAAAGTTGTTCAAGCTGTTGTATGTGCAAAAAGTTTTTATGAAATCGCTGCTGTCGATGCCTGAATCAATTCCGTTTGGAAATCTTGCCAGACATTCGTCGTATGTTCCTGCTGCTGTGCCTTCAGGAGCGTTGTCCGAAACGTTTCCGTCGTTGTAATTTCCGTAACTTACAGAATCTACTAAATTATTGAGGTTGTCGTAGAGCTCAATCCGCCCGCCGTCATTTTGATTTCCTGCAGGATTTATGACTGTTAAGTAGCCGCCTGCGGGAATCGTTCCGGTTAAGTTCTGTGTTTCGATAGATGAATCAATCAGCTTAAGATACCAATTGTCGACGATGATTGAACCTGCTTCAGGGTTATGAAGTTCATACCATTCGTCTGAAGAGCTGGTCTGCCCGCTCGCATCCCAATCAGTCTGCGAATCTGTGACAAACTCGTTAATCAAAATTCTGTTCGTTTCATTTTTCGCAGCAGATGCACCAGCAATTAACAAAATCATGATAGTGCCTGCTAAAAGAAAGATTGTCTCTTTTTTCATGGAATTTTACAGCAAGATGTTTTATTTAAATGTGATTTACCACTTAGAGTTGAGGAATTAACCGACGTAAATTAGACAGGATGTATGAAGTTTTGCGAATGAACTAATGCAATTAATTTTGAGGGCATATAGTTGCTCAACCCCCATCCCCGCCCAAAAAATATTAAACCACCTTCTCGCAGCCACGTGCCTTATTTGATTTAACTTCGGTGGCGCGTAACATGCTCTGCTCGCAGCCACGCATCTTAATTGATTAATTATTGGTGATGCGTAACATGCTCTGCTCGCAGCCACGTGCCTTATTTGATTTAACTTCGGTGGCGCGTGACTGCTCGCCCAGACCGACTTGTGAACAAGATTATAACTTGTGAATGGGTGCTAATGATTGGGAGATGGTTTTTTAAACATAAATTTTCTACAAAAAGAATGGTTTTAGATGAAAAAGGCAATGAGAAGGTAATGATTAAAAATCGTAAGCCGATGATTAAAGTAATTGTGTTTGCGGTTTGCCTGGCCGCTTTAGTTGGCGTTTTAACAATTGAGAGGAACATAATTCTTGAGAAAGAAAGCTTGGTTTCAAACGACGCGAAAACTGAAACTGGAAATAGTGCTGCTTCTACTGTCAAAAAAGATATTGGAAATTACGGAAAATTAAACTTCCAGGAATTGAGTTATGATATTTCTGATTTGCTGGACAACGACATCGTTAAAGACCTTCCTAAGAATGCTGTCATTGAACTAAAGTTGGGAGAAAAATATTACACTGTTTCGAGAGATTCGGTAAGTGTCGGAAAAGCCTCAAGCCCAGACTTGACAATAACACTTCCTGCAAGCTACGCGGGCCAGATTTCTTCAGGGCTGTGCGAGATGGCAAGAAAAGCGAGCCAGAACAAAGAACTGGGAGTTGAGATACACTCTTCTCAAACGGCTTTGATGTGGAAATATCGAGGAATGCTGAAATATCGGGATTGTTTGGGTTGAGCAATTAGTTCGCAATCACTAGCTGCTGAACTGCAGAATTTCCTGCTTTGTCGATGATTACGAAGTCAATCCTGTTTGTTCCAGGGTTGATGCTGAGCTTCTTTTCACAAATTCCTTCTGCGCTCAATCGTGAGCAGAATGTTTGCTGCCTTGGTTTTGAATCATCAAGGTTTATGTATGTGACTACCTCGACGTTTGGCTCGGTTGCCTGGAGAATAACCTTTGCTTTCGTGCTGCTTGTCAGATTGTAGGTCAATGAATCAAATTCTGGGAAGGTTATGTCCACCAAGAGTTCTGCTGCGCCGTCAGAAGCGGTTTGGCCGACTCTGTCAGTTAAAGTAAAGTCATACATTATTTCGTAGCCGTCGTAATCTGAAAGGTCAACATTGATTGAGCAAGAGTATTTTCCATTATCGGAAGTGCAGTCGTTTGCAAGAGAAAGAGCGGCCGTTCTGAAGCCAAGGGCATTGTTACCGTATTCTAAAATCAACGACGTTGGATTCTGCTCTTCAAAGCTTATATCAAAAAGTCCGAAGGTGGAATCCTTTTCCGGAAAGATACTCTTTATCTTTGGTTTCTTTGAGTCTGTGAAAAATTCTATGTTCTGCGATACGGCGTGGCCGGCAAGGTCAGTTACTTCCAAAGTGACTTCATGAAGCCCGTCGTTCCTGAATGAAACTTTCTTTTCGCAAAACTCGTTTGTTAATTTAGAGCAGAGTTTTTTTACCTGCAGTTTAGGATCCGAGTTGTCAATGTATGAGATTTCCTTCAAGTATGGCTCGTCTACATTTATTAAGAAGAAAACATCTTTTCCGTTAACTGTGTAGTTCAATGATTTTATGACCGGGAAAGAAATGTCTACTGCCAATCCTTTCTGCTGTTTTTCATCAGTTTGGCCAGCTAGGTCTGTGACTGTGAACTTGTATTCTATTTCCTGCCCGTCGAAATCTCCGAGAGCTACTGATGTGGAACAGTAATATTCGTCACCGTCTTTGGAACACCCAGATAACTGAACATTTTGGGTTCTAAATCCTGTCTGAACGTTTCCGTATTCGAGAACTACAGACATTGGATTCTGCTCTTCAAAAGTAACTTCGAATAATCCAGATGTGAATCCGTCTGATGGAAGAACATCTTTAATTTTTGGCTTCTTTGAATCAGCGAAAAGCGTGAAGTTTTGTGCTGCCTCGTTTCCAGCAAGGTCTCTTACAATTACTTGAACATTGTGACTTCCCTCGCTCTTGAGGTTTACCTGCTTTTCGCACACGTTGTTTACTAGCTTGCTGCATAGGGATTTTTCTTTTGGATTGTTTTCTGAATTGTCAATGTATGTGACTTCTGAAAGATATGGCTCATTAATTTCAAGAGTGAAAGTCACTTTCTTTCCTTGAACCAAGTAGCTGAAATTAGAAATTATTGGAGCGGTGTTGTCTATGGCTAATTGGGCGTGTGACGTTTCATCCAGGTTTCCTGCTGCGTCTAATAAAGTTGCGTAGACTTCTATCTGCTCGCCTTCGTAATCTGCAAGGTTTACCGTGGTTGCGCATTCGGCTTCTCCATCTAATTGTATGCAGTCTGTTGAAAGACCGAAACTTTTGTTTCTGAAACCTGTTTCTGAATTACCGTAGTGAAGGACTAATTCTTTTGGATTGTCTTCTGTGAAAGTCACGCGGAAAGTTCCAGATGCAAAGCCTTCGCTTGGTTCAAGAGAATTTATTTTTGGCTTCTTGCTGTCGACATAGAATAATCTTGCGTAGAGCGCTTCGTTATTCGCTTTGTCGACTGCGCGGATGGTTATTTCGTTTAGGCCTTCGTCAAAGCTTCTTTCCTTACTATAAGAGCCGCAGTTTGAACAGAGAGTATTCCACTTTCCTGGATTGGAATCTTTCTGGTAACTAAGTGCTACTGTTTCGTCTGAAAGCATTTCAAGAAGAACATTTCTTGAAGTGAATGTTGAACCATTGAGAGGCGAGGAGATTTCAAGCGTTGGAGGAGTAATATCAATGGTGGTGTTGCCTCCGGTGGTGCTATTTGAACAGCTTAAGCCCAGGCCGTAACATTTACTAAGCGAAGCATGACAAATTTTACCGTTATCAAGAAGATGGACACAGATGGATGTAGAGCCATGATTGGGCGCGGTTACTGTTGGCCTTCCCGGCGCGCAAAGCTGCCCGAAATTGACAGACTCGCCATCGTAAAGGCACCAAAGCTGATGAGAATCTGCCGCAACAAGAGGCAAAGCTACGAGTACTGCAAGGATTCCCAAGATGATTTTCATTTCTGTTTTTGTTTTCATTTTGTGAGTGCGCTTCATGCGCGGTGAGTATAAAAGGAAAGAAAAAAATAAAAATAAAATTTGTTATTAGATAGCTTCTCCCCAGAAGTAAATACTTCCGGTGTCGAAATCTCCGTTACATGGTTCAGGCAAGTCTAGCCTGAATGTTACTGCCATATCAGCGCCTGGAGTCAACAAGTTTGCTGTCCAGTAAGGTCCAACAGGTTGTGCCTGAAGGATTTCAGCGTCGTCATAGAATGGAAATGGGTTGTTAAACGCATCACCATATTCTATGTTAACGTAACCTTCACTGTCCTTGTCTCTTGTTACAGAGCCTGCGCTGTCGTCTTCAGCGTCCTGGTAGGTGGAGTATGCCCCATTTGTTGCAAAATATCTGAATGCTTCAAGTTCCAACTGATTGGATGTTGGGCATTTCGCACCACTGCTTGAGGAGTCGTAGAAGTCAGTTCCTGTGATAAACATATCCATCATCACGCCGGAGCTAACATCTGCGTCATTTTCAATAAGCAAAGTATCTGAATAAGATGATGTGCCTGGCCTGACATTTTCAAATGTCATATCGCCGGTAATGCTTAAAGCAATTACCGGGTTAAAGAACCAGTACTCATTCTCATCCATTGTACCTTGCATTCCATCAAGGTCTTCGGCTTCTACTGTTATCCAGTATTCGCCATACATGCTTTCAGTTGTCTCGACAGTTAATGTACACTCATAGAATGCCATTGTTTCAGAATCGAATTCTCTTAGTATTTCTTCCTGAATTCTTGCATTACATGAACTTGGCAACTTTTTTCCATCGTGTCTTCCATCATCAGTGAAGTATTTTACTTCCCTAATATATGGAACGCCAGCAAGTCGGTCACAGTTAACTTCGATGTCGTTTCCTGCGCCTTGCGAGGAACCAAGTGTTCCATAGACATCAGAAACTTTTTCGATGCCGTTTTTGTCCATGACTAATGTGAGCCAGTGGATTTGTTCTCCTTCGAAAGCGTAGTTGTTGATTCTTTCCAACATTTCTTCGCCATCTTGAGAGTATCTTCCAGGTTCTGTTGCGTCATCATAGACAACTCTTTGGTCGCATAGCCAGACAAGAGGTTCGAAATCTTCAGTTTCAATGTCTGGTGTGATTCCGCCCCCTACATCAGCAGCGAAGACGCCTGGTACTACGGAGATTACGAGAGCAGCCATTACTAATATTGTTAGTATGGATCTCATAATCTTTATTCAAACCTCCTTTCAGCTAATAGCATCACATGTGATACAGTGATGACTATGAAGTAAGGTTTGTAATTCTCTAGTGGGTTATTTTTGATGTAATCCATAAGTGAGCCTCTTTTAGGCAATTATCATTTGGAGTATGACGGGAGTTATATAAACACTATTGCATTTCGACGCAATATTTTTGTCGTCACTTCAAACTAATTAACTTTAACGTTGTGCGAACATTTTTGCTCTGTGATTTGCGCAACGAAGTTAATTAACACGAAGTCCCTTTTGATAAGTTTAACTTCTCATAAGGATAAAGTTAAAAAGATAATGGTGCTGTAGATGCTATGAAAAAGGGACAGGTAGCAATTTTCATTTTAGTGAGTTTGTTTTTTGTTGGAGCAATTATTTTATTTGTCTGGCTGAAATCTGTTGAGCAGCCCATAGTTGAAGAAAAAGAATGCTCTATTGATGCTGATTGCGTTCCGAATGAATGCTGCGATGCGGACTTGTGCGCGCCTCTCGATGAAGCGCCGGAATGCAGCGGAGTTATTTGCGCCCCGGGATGCGGAAGTTTTGACGAAAAGTTTTTAGGATGCAAGAATTCTGGCGAAGCCGGAAGCTGCAAATGTATAAATCAAAAGTGTGCGCCGATTTGGCCTTGAATGATTCCTACTCAATTCCCAACAGTTTCCTATTGTCTTTAGTATTGTAATAAACTTTCCACTCTGCGACCTTGTTATGTTCTATCTTCGCTGTCCAAATACCATCTCCTTCTAATTTCTTGTTGGAACAAATTGAGTGCCCGACCATTATTATTAAATTACTTCTACTTTTAATGATTTCAAGGTTGTTTCTATATTCGGGATATTTTTTAAAAAATTCTTTCCAGATTTTTATGGCTTTTTCTTTGCCTTGGAATCCTCCATTTTCGGAGTCTATGAATCTGTGATTTGGGGACATTAAATTAGAAAGGCCCTTAATATTCTGAGAATTTATGCAACTGTTAAACTTGAGAGCTATTTCTTCAGGTTTCATAGATTTGTATATTGAATATTATTTATAACATTTTGCTATGGGATAATTAGTACTTCGATATTCTATATTAAATTGTAGAAACTGTTTGGGGACTTGGTAAACCCATATCCTGCTGAACGATGATTGGATAAATATTGTTATTCACGGTTTTATTTCTTACAACAACCTGATAATACAAATCAATTCTGAATTCATTATCTTGGAGTTTTGCTTTGAACTGCCAATTCGTGATTTTTCTCAGATGTTCCTTTCCCATTTTTAGAAATTTAGAAGCATCAAAAATCTGAATTCCAACAATAAATTGCTCTTTGTCTACGTCTACAACCATATTTTGGAACTCCATAGAGAAATCGTATTCTCTATCCTTCACCTTGAACAAGAGAATATCTTCTGCATAGTCGTAATCCATTTCGCCTTCTGCTTCCAACTTTCTTTCATTATCCGTCATATTTTTGGTATCTGCCATTCCAATATGTTATAAAATGTTACTATTTTAATCTTTTGTATTTCTTGCTTGATTATAACTCTCAGATTCTTGCCTTGATGTTTGTAAAAAACAGCATAGTTGTCGTTTTCTTGAATCCCGACGAGAAATGGCTTATCTTTAAGCAAGATATCGCTCAATTCTTCTATTGTAAATAATTCTCTCTGCTTCTGACTTAACCTCTTGAAAGTGTGACCGCTGTCCTCTATGTTTTCTGGCAGGTATTTTCTTATTAGAGCTATAAAATCATTAACTGGAATTTTCTTTTTTATTTTGTTTGGGTCAAACATCTTTTAGAAAGGAGAACGATATTTATAAAATCTTATACGCCTAACTTTCAGAGAGATTAGTACATTGTAAAGTTAGCGGTTGGTAGAAAACAATAAAAGGGGCTTTTTCTTTGATTTCTCATGGCTTACGACTTACAGAAAAAGTCTCTTATTGCTACTCAAAAAAATGGTAGGGAATTAGAGAATCACATAAAGGGCGTTCTTGAGAATATCAATATTGTGTATAACAAAGGGGAAAAATCAGTTGTTTTGTATTCTGATATAAACTCAAATGCGAATGTTCAAGCTGATGTATCTATTCCATCTTTTGAAAATCCCCATACGATTATGGAAATAACCCATACAAATCCAGATAAACCTGGGCATAGTAATGAAAACAAATTACATCAGAAAATTGGTGCTTTGTATCTATGGAAAACCTACAATCCTAATTTGCGAATTATTCTGGTGATGGGTGGAAAAAAGGAAGCGTGGTTGTCTTATGTTGAAAAAGTGTTTAGATTGTTTTTTGATGAGGTGGTTACCTTATGGGATTCAGATTTTGACGAGAAGTTATTGGCTTCTCTAAAATGTCCATTAAAAAATACTGATTTTTGGAGAAAAGAAAAAGAAAGGAGAGATGCTATTAAGTTAGAAAGTAAAGATGATAATGCTCCAATCTCAACTTTGCGGATAAAATTTTACAAAGAAGTCATTAAAAAATATCTAAAAGTCGGACATCCAAGAATGATAAAAAACGACGCATTACAGTATATGGCTTTGTGTTCTTATAACAATGAAAAGGGTTTATTTTGGAGTTATTTGACGGAAGGAAAATATGACAAAATTTGGCAAGAAAGAAGTTTTTTTAATCCTATGGAGGCGATAGTATATTGTTTATTAGATAAACATAATTTCAAGTTTGAGGGAGACTTGTTAAAAGATATTGAAGTAAAACCAAACTTGCTTCATGAATTTGGAATTAAAAATACAAAAATATCGGAGGATTTTGTTTTATTTTCAAGGAAGTTTAATATGCCTGTTCACATTCAATGTAAAGCTTCTGCTGGCGGGATGGAACTCCACACTAAAGCACTACCAAGTAGAGCGAGAGAACAAATAACTCGCTCTTTATTTGCTCGTTGTTCTTTTGAACAGAATTCAAAGGAACTTATCTCAAAGAAAGACAGATTTATTTTAATATACATCTTAGATGGGAAATGGAGAACTCCTGAAGATTATAAACTGAAATATATCCACAATCTTCAATTTGCGGGAGCAACAAAAATTTACAATGCTGAAGATTTGGTAAATGAGGATTTAAATCCAAATTATAATTGTGATTTGGTTAAGTATCTTGAGGAAATAGGATGTGAAAAAATAGAACAAGTAAAACTAAACAATTAATCTTTTCTCAAAATAACAATACTCTCTCTTACAGCTTCTAATCCGTATTTCTGAATTTGTTGAGGGGTATTTCCTTTATATCGTGTTATCCATACTTCAACAGGTGTAAATCCTGATTGTTCTCCTATTTCAAGCAGAATAGTATCAACTGGAATAGAAACACCAGAAAATCTTGTACTTCCCACTACAAAAACAATTATTCCTTTTTTCTTAGTAACTCTGTATAATTCTTTCATAGTTAGAAACATATCGTCAAAATATCCTTGTATCATATAAGGTATTCTCTGGTTGTTAAGCTCTCTTTTTGAAAGTTTTTCTAATCTTTCTTTTAATATCTCTGAATTAAATATACCAAAGTCTTTATACTTAGCTTCAACATGAGACCTAATCGTGTTATATCTTATATTCCTAAGTTCTTCAAAAGATTTACAAAATAAAAGGTATAACTCAAGTTGATAAATTCTTGTGTAATCATATCTATTCAAATATGGTGGTGAGGTTATAGTTATATCAACCGAGTTTGTTTCAAATGGTAATTTCCTTGAATCTGCAATTTTTACATCTCCATCCCCATACTCTTTCTTTTCAGATAAAAAATTTGTTAAAGAAAAATTATATTCTTCTAAAGAGTTTATCAAACTGTTTACTTTTTTAACAAATGCGTTAATCACGTTTGGTTTATTGTCCTTTCGGATAAGTCTAAAAAAAGCCCCGTCTTTTTTTGTATCGCTAACTTCTTCAAGAATACTAATCAATGCTAAGTTTAATATTTGTTTCACAAACGGTCTATTCGTATATTCATTTTCTATTTTATTTTTTAATCCAAATAGTTCTCTTAAATTATCTTTGTCTAAAAAGGATTTATCAAAAATCGAATATTTCATAAGATTACTATCTTCTTCTTTAATCTCACTTCTCATTTCTTTAATATCCCATTTTTTTATTTTTTCTAACTCTCGTTTTAACTCCTTTGTATTATACCTATTGAAATCTAATTTTGCTCTTGTGATAAACTGACATAGTGGACTTAAATCGCTTCCTAAATAATTCAATCCAAGTTGTTTAGATGCTAACAAGGTTGTCCCGATACCACAAAATGGGTCAAATATAACCTTATCCTCTTTTTTCATATTAAAGTTTGTAATAATTCTTTCTACTAATTCTTTAGAAAAAGCTTCTTTATATTTGAACCAGTTATATATTGGCAGTTTTTTGTTTGTACCAAAATTTACAAGTTTCCCGAAGTCTAATTTTTCTTTAAAAAATTCTTTATACTTTGTCTTTTCAAAACAGTTGTTCTTCTTAAATTTTTTATACAGCACCATTTTCAATCTCCAAAATATTAAACATAACTGCCATTTTTATATGCTTTGTTGGTTTGCCATGTTTATCAAAGCCACCCATTTATTTTTATTTTCCTTTAGTATCTCTGCCAATTCTGGAATAGCCAGCTCGTAAGGACAGCATTTTATTTGTTGATGTTTAGTTACGAAGTTATAGTAAATTTCGTAGCCCTTCATAATGGCATTAGCAGAATTAATCGAACCATGAAAGCCCCTCATTACCTTTGTTCTTGCTCTTACTGAATTATGCAATCTCTCAATAGGATAGTTAAAAGTCTCGTCTTTCTCTGAAACAATAACTCTATTATGAAAAACATTGTATCTTCCTAATTTGTTATTATAACCCCAGACTTTCTTTATTACTTTTCCATAAGCATTCCATCCGTCAGTTGTAGCTGTTTTAATTTGGTCGTCTGTTTTTTCTTTTATTCTTTTGACTACTGCTTTTATGTTCTGGCTTCCTCTTGTCTTGGAGTATTCAGAAGAAATTAAGAATTTAGTATCGGGGTCTATGCTGTCAATAAAAAAGTTCTTTTCTGTTCCTTTCATTCCTTTTTCATGGTATTGCCTTCTATGAAATTCTATCTCATCTATTTGTGCTTCTTCTCCAACACTAACTTTTAACTTATTTGTAAACTTACTTATCATCTTTGAGTATTTTACAATCCAATTATAGACGCTCATGTGTGAGGCATTATGCGGATGAAAAATCGCTAAATGCTCTTGTACTTTTCTTGTTGAAACGCCTCTGTAAAATAAATCTACAGATTGAGTTATCTTTTGAGGTGTATTTCTCATTCGGAAAAATCCATCATCAATAGTAAAATAAGACTTGCAGGACTTACATTTATATCTCTGTATCTCTCCTCTATTCTTGGTTTTTCTCTTGCACCATTTTATTACATCATTAGAATTACAATTAGGGCACAATACTTTTTTATACTTATCTTGGTTCTGATTTTTGTATCTCATCTGATTTAAGCGTTAGGTGGATATGGGGAGCTTCGGCTCCCCTCTAATTTAATATGATTATTCTTTTGGCACTATTATTGACACTTTCCTCCCGATAAATTTTTTTGATATTGGAATATGGGCTGATGTTCCGAAAGCAGTTACTTCTATGTCTAAAATAACTTCAATACCGAGTTTGTCTAACTCATCTTTAATTTTTTTTGCTTCTCTAACTTTATTCTCCATGTATATAATAGATATATGTAGTATATAAATCTTTCTATACTGCGTAGTTACTTTTAATTTTAAAGGTAGATACTTTTATATATTAATGTAGCTACTTTAAATAATGCCATCAGACCGACAAATAAAATTTACATTAAAGCAAGAAGATTTTGACTTGTTCAATAAAGCATTGGAGAAATATGTTATGAATAAATCTAAGTTATTACAAGAAATAGTCCATGCTTGGCTATTTTCTAATAAACTTAAATTAATTGAAAATGGAAATAAGAAAAGACGATGATAGATATTTTGAATGGAAAAAAAGAGTTTTTGCTTTAGACTTAGCGGATGCAGAATTGGAAAGAAAGTTTAAAAATAATGAAATAAAAAAGAAAGAAAAAATTAAAGTAAAAAAATACCTCAATAAATTATGGATTCAGCTTTGGGATTACTACCCAGACAAAAACCCATTAATTGAAGAGGCGTTTAAATTGAACTTCGGGTATTAAGACAAAACTCTGTGCTAATAAGCTCGCTTGGTTTACGGTGTCAATTTGGCTTAATGCAGTATTAAAAGATACGCTTGAATTTCCAGTAAGAAAATTCTTTCTACCAGAACCATTGTAACTCGCAAGACCACTATCGGCAAAATTGGACAACCTATAAATCCAGTCGGAACACAAAAGCTCTAATGGAACTTTGGCTCCGCCCCACGCAATCCAAGATGATATGGCGTTTGCTTCAAATTGTAATGGCGGAAGATACATTGAAACTGCAGTTTTAGACCATTTCTTCGGATTAACTCCGAAAACTATTGAGTAGATTTTGGCTATTCTTAGGTTGGCTAATATACGGCTTAAATTTGCTCTATCTTCTTCAGTTATAAAACTTCGGAAAATAACAGCACATCGCTTTATATCTTCTCTTTTCATTATTGCGATTTTCTTCACTTTTTCGTTAGTTGCAGATTCTATTACTGGAACAACGAACTTTTCAGCATTTCGCAATTTCCAACCTTTAAGCTGTTGCTCAAATTCTTGTGTCGTCTGATTTACACTTTTTTCATTCATGCAAATATACGATAGCTCTGGAATTTGTTGAACTTGCTCAAAATAATCCGTTTCATTTTGATTAAAGTCGGTTTGTTTTTTAAATTGAAAATTTATTAAGAAATCGTATGAACCAAAATCCTTGCATATATCCTGTATTGCCTGCTTATCAACATTAATATTACCAATCCAATTATGCCTTTGAGTTGAAGCCATTTTCTTGACGAAAACAGCGAATGGACTTAGAGAAACTATCGGCAAATTATACTGCTTGGATTTCAACAGCTCTCTGTGTGTCGGCATAATTATTCTTTGGCTTAAATTAATGCCTTGCTCTGTCTTAACTTCTATTTGTTTTTGCATTTATTTTTTCCTCCTGCAATTTAGTTTAATGTTCACCTCTTTGGCAAACATAAGATTGTCAAGCTACAAGCAACAACAAATTTGTAGTTGCTATTCTAACTTTAACATCCTTGAGAAATAGATATATATTATATATTTAAAGGTTTTGGTGGTTTGGAAATCAGCACAGAAAGATTAGAACTAACTTAATTTAGGATGTTAAAGTTAGCAGAAATCTCCCTGTGCCGTAACCATGATAAAACTATGAGACCTGCGTTTAAATATTTTTGTAATCTGCTTCACCAACCGCTAACTTTACAATGTAAGAGATTAGTAACCTTTAAAATAGTAACTTCTTTCGAGAATGTAATGCGGGGATTCCGGATGAATCTAACGATTCTCCAGAATCTCTTCATCATGCGGGGATTCCGGAGTGGTCAAACGGGCAAGACTTAAGACGTCGCTTTTCCGCGAGGAAGAGTTAAGATAGGATTTCGCGAGAAATCTTGTGTGCTTAGTGCCTTCGTAGGTTCGAATCCTACTCCCCGCATTTCAAACCTAATTATTATGAATTTGATGCGAGAAGATTTCTATACGACGCTTTAGGAAAAAGATTAATGAGCGAGGGAATTGAGCTAGGACATGGTTAATCTTCTTCGATTTCATTTAGAATTGCGTTTATTTTTTCCGTGACGAACTTCAGGGCTTCTCTGTCGTCTGCTCTTGGATTTTCCTCTCGGTATTTCAGCGCATGAGATGCGCCAGCAATGACCGCCAGCCTTAGCTTTTCACTGTCTGCCATAATCGGTTGTATTGAAATAGATATATAAGGATTTGTATACATGCCAGAGCAATAACTTTTAAATAGAGGTTCGTTTTAATGAGGCTGGAGTCAAATGAGGTGTTAATGGGGGTCGTTAACAAGCTAAAAGCTGAGTTGAAAATTCGCGGGTTTTCGCCGCTGACTGTTCGGAACTATACGTTTTTCGTAGAGAAATTTCTGAATCAGTCTAAAAAATCTCCTGGAGAATTGAACGAAGATGATGTCAAAATGTACTTATCTGATATGTTCGATTCGAAATCGAAGAACACGATTATGCTTGCTGCGGCTGCGCTGAAATTTTTCTATAAAGAAGTTTTGAAAAAAGATTTTGTGGGCGTGCCGCTGCCAAAAAAAGACAAGAAACTTCCGGAGGTTCTGACTAAAAATGAGGTAAGGGATTTAATTGAGTCAACGGATACTGTAAAGTCGAGGCTGATTGTTTCGCTGCTTTATTCGACCGGGCTGAGAGTTTCTGAACTTGTGAACCTAAAAATGTCTGATTTGAATCTCGAGGACAAGACCGGATGGGTTCGACGAGGAAAAGGAAGCAAGGACAGACTTTTTATGATGTCAGAAAGTTTGTCAAAAGAGTTGAAAGAATATTTTGAAAGCAAAGGAAAAGAAAATGAATTTGTATTTTCTAAAAACAAACCTTTAACGACGAGAAATATTCAGAAGATTATTAAGGGTGCGAGCGGGAGGTCTGGGATAACCAAGAAGACAACTCCGCACACATTGAGGCACAGTTTTGCGACGCACCTGCTTGAGCAGGGAATTGACATTAGGGTTATTCAGGCAATGCTGGGACATTCGTCGTTGAGCACAACGCAGGTTTACACGCATGTATCGAGCGATCAGCTAAAGAAAGTCAAGAATCCGTTTGACATTTTGATGGAACGAGATAATGTTAAGGAGAACTAGGAATTAAGATAGTAAAAATAAGATAGCTTAAATTTTCAGTGAATAAATAAAAATTAATTCGTTGTTGAAATGTGCGATATTGTCTTTTGTTCCATATCTCAGAAAGCCTGTCCTCTGCGTTAACGGATTATATGAATTTATTTTTCGTCTTGACTAACTTCAATAACCTTGTATTTTTTGTCAAAACGTCTTTGCTTTACCATAGAAATTGTTCCTTCCACAACCAAGCCGATTCCGGCGAGAAGCCAGAACCAATCGGATGAGAAGCTGTAAACTCCTAAGAGCTTGATTATTACGCCGAAACTCATTAAGATGCCTATAAGGATAAATCCTTCATAGCTAAAAAGACGAATGATTTTTGTTCTCATTGAAAGAATAAAGAAAGAAGATTTTTAAGTTTTTCTAGGTAAATAGAATTCTTTAAATAGAGTTAGAAATATCTTGGAAGATGAACAAACAAGAAAAAGAAGAGCTGATTAGACAGACGAAAGAAGAATTTGAAGAGGTAAAAAGAGAGCTTGGGTTTAAAGCTGATTTCAAGGAAGTTGATGACATATTTTTTATTGTAGATTATGTTTTGAGCGAAGGATTTGTAAGCGACCATTTTTCAAGACAGATGTGCGCGAGAATCAGAGACACTTTTAATGTCTGGGTGAATTACCTTCACAGTTTGCTGATGCCAAATCCGCAGTATCTGATAAACATAACTGAAGCGAATTTATTTGACGAGAAAGAAAGAAAGGAAATTCAAGATTTAATCAAGGGTGCTTTGGCGTTGAGCAGTTCAAATGCTCTTGCAGGTTTGACAAAAGACGCGAAGCTGGAACGAGAATTTATTGATGGCTCTACTGAATTCTGGAAAGAAAAGTTCAAGCCCGGAGTTCTCAAAATAATGAAGAAAGTGAATAATGGTTGGAGCGAATAGCTACTTTTATGATAATTTATCTGAATAATTGCCCCACCACCCCACCAAAAAATATCATGACGGAACGGTTAATGATTTGGGCATTTTTATTAATGGGTTTTAATTTGTTAATCAAATTTACTTCTTCAAATAATCATTCAAGAAATTTAGATAATCTCCCTTGGAGTTCTTTGACATTTTTTCTACGATTAACTCTGGAGTTGAACTTGCGAGTTTGCCGATGACTGGATTGTGGTCAACAATTAATTCGTTGAATTCGTCAAGGCCTTTTGCTTCAATGCCGTCGATTCTTGCATTGTCCGGGAGGATTTTTTGTATTTCCTGGCCGAGGTGAGTTGCGAAGACGATGAAACAACCTTGTTTTATGAAATACTGAGCTGATGCGGCGATAATTTTTCCTGCGACGCCAGGCTCGGTAACTGCTTCAATCTCGTCTGCTAAAATTAATGTTTTATCTCCGGGAGTAATTTTTGAGAGTTGAGTGAGAAGAGTTTCGAATGCGCCCTTGTTCATGCTGCCTTTATTTTTTGCGAAGTAGTAAAGCTCTGTGAATAACGGAGAGGTGAATTTTCCATTGACAGGCAGGCCCAGATAAGTATAAGAAAGCAACTGAATGATATGCTCAACTAGAGTTGTCTTGCCTCCGGAGTTCGCGCCGGTGAGCATTGAGCATCTAGATTTATCGTTAAGATAGAAGCTGATTGGAAGAGGAGCTTCAAGAAATTCATTTGCGGATTCTTCAAGAGATAACTCATTTGAAATGGTTGGAAAACTCTTTTTCTGCATCCATTCGGAGAGCGTGCTTTTGAAGTCGTACAATAAAAGTTGAATCTCGAGCTCGCGAATTTTCCTTGGAATTTGAACAAGAATCTTTGAATTCTTTTTTATTTCTTCAGCAGAGTTTGCGAATTTGTTCAAATCCTGATTTCGAATTTCTTTTTCAAGCTCTTTCTCATCTATCTGAACTGGAATTTGCTGCAAAAAGATATTCTCCTGAAGACCTGACTTTGAAATTGCTTCCTTGACGATTTTTTTTAATTCTACTGGGAGAGTGCCTTTATTTAGGACTTCGAGAAGCAAATCTCCCGAGATGTTGAACTCCTTGACTTTTTTTGCGATTTCAGATTTAATCTCTTCTAGTTTTTGTTCTACAAATTCTCGTGTCAGTTTTTTGCTTTCTGTCTTATTGAACAAGTATGAAAGAGAAGATAATTCTTTGACGAGAGATTTAATTTCGGAAGATTGAATTTGTTTTAGAAGCTCGAGATTTTCTTTCCAGCCGGAAAGAGTGCGGACGTGCCGCTCGAGATAAGCTTCTTCAGAGGATTTTAGAAAAACAGTTTGAGGAAGTTTTTCCAATGCGAGAGAGAAATTTTCGCAGTCCAAAACCTGAACGATGTCGTATCTTTCTAAATCGGCCAAGTCGGTTTCATCTATGAGAAACTTGACACTACAGCCGAGTTTTTGCAAAGTTTGAAAAGTTGAATCTTCTTCGGTTACAACGACGATTCCGTAATCTGGATTCCAGAATGACTTTGGTTGTTTTAGTTGAAAGAGAAATTCATTGCTTTGTGAAGAAAGTTGTTTGAAGAAATTTTGTTTTGTTGCGATTTCTTTTTCATTTGGGAAAGTGTCAAAATAATCCAGGAGATTAGATGTTTCAGAAAAAGCGAACTGCCTTGAAATTACTTGTAGCGCGCGATTGTGGACTGATTTTGCGTCTTTGGTTTTGAAGATGGCTTGGTCTGCGACTTTTGTTGGAGTCTTGGTTCTATTGAATGGCTGCAAATTATTTGATTCTATAAAGTTTATCATCTCTTTTTCCATTTTTGTTTTTAGGGGAAAGGGTTTTTATAGATATTGGGTGATGGAGAAAATCAATTCCGTTGAGCGGCAACTAAAGTATTAATGATCGCTGCATGTGCTCCACCGCTTAATTCATATCCGAGAAGATAATCTACTCCTCGATATGAAAATTCTGTGCCCATGAAAGGATGATCTTTCTTTAAAGGGGACTGTCTTGGAGGGACAATCAAAATATTTGTGGCCCCATTTGGAACTCTCAATAAAGGATTGTCCTCTGAAGTTGTTGGATTGCCAAATAAATGTTCATTTATTATGATTAGCATGACTCCCCCGTTTTTTCCAACATAGGGCGATTCTTGAGCATATATTCCAATCTGCCCACAATACTCTTCCTTAAGTTCGGCAGAACCTTTTTGAAATTCTCTAACAAACGGAAATGTATTTACAGGTAAAAGTCTCAATAAACCGCGCACTTTTTCTGGGTCGTTTCCTCTTATTTCTACAGCGTCCAATGGATGATTTGTTTGCATAAAAATAAACGAGTTATGTAGTTTATAAAATAAATTATACTGCAAAGTAGTTATCTATACGACTTCTGCCTTCTTGCTCTTGCCTTTGAGTCGCCGGGCTTACAAGCTTCCTTTCTTCTTGAGTCCTGGACGATTATGTTTCTGTCGTAGCTAATGTATGCTTTCTTAAGAATGTCTGAGCCAGAAATTTCAAGCAATGCTCTTGCAATCGCGAGTCTTGCTGCCTGAATTTGCGCTTCTTTTCCGCCGCTGACTGCCTTAACGTGAAAATCATATTTTGGCTCTTCGCCAAGGACTTGCTGATAAATTCTGATTGGCTCTATCAATGCGAGCTTGTGAAACATTCCTAATTCGATATGCGGGAGGTAATTAAAATAAATTAAACCATTGCCTGGGTGGACTCTAACTTTTGCGACGGCAGTCTTTCTCTTTCCTGCGAAAATCATTTGTTCCGGAGATTTTAATTTCTTAGCCATTATAATTCCCTGCTCAATCTTGCCAGATTGATTGATTTAGTTTTGATTTCTCTTTTCATTGAGGTTTTTTTTGAAGCTTGATATTCTGCTGGAACAGCGTCGTAACAAATTACTCTTTTGAAAGCAGCCCTGCCTCGAAATTGCGTGTGGGAAAGCATTCCGCGGACTGTTCGTTTCATTACTCTTTCTGGACTTTTTGGAAAGTATGGACCTCTTTGGGCTGTGCCGCCGCGACCTCTTTTCTGCTGATAGCCTTCAATTATTCTTCTTGGACTGCCGGTAATTGCAGCGTGCTCGCAGTTAACGATTACAACTTCTTTTCCGAAGAGGGCTTGCTTCGCAGCGAATGCTGCAATCCTTCCCATTACTCCGCCTTCTGCATCGATTATTATTTTTTCTGTCATCTTAACACCTTAATTCCTTCAGCTTTTGGATTTTTAGTTATCTCTTCGAGGATTGAGACGATTTCTGACTTGGATGATTTGAGTTTTTCTTTTGCTTTTTCTGAAATCGCGAGAGCACAGATTCTGATTTTCTTTGTTAATTCGCCTTTGCTCAGAATCTTTCCTACGATAATGACAGTATCGCCAGTTTTTGTTACCTCGTCTATTTCAAATAAGTTTTTTGATGCGTAGTTTCTTGTTGAGCCAGATATGATTTTTGCGACGTCTCTCCAACTTGGATTTCTAATTGCTGCGTCCAGGGTTTCAACTAAAACTGGATTAGTTTTTTTTCTTAAACGCTCTTTTAGTTTTGTCTTGCTTAATTTGTGCATTCCAAGACGGAACTTCTGCGGTATTTAAACCTAACTGAAGGAAAAGGTTTTTATACCAAAGTGTGTATTGATGTGCATGGCAAGAAAGATAAGAGTTAATGTAACTGTTGATTCTGAATTGCTGAAGCAGGCGAAGAAAAAGCTTGGCTTGTTTGGCGGGAAGCTTAGCACTTTGTTTAACGCTTACCTTACTGACTTTGTAAAGTCAATGGATGAGGAGATTGGAAAAGGGCACAAAGAATTGCTTGAGAAATTCAGAGAATTGGAGAAGAGAATTGAGAAGTTGGAGAAGGATTAAGATTAGCAGACTTTTCCTTTGGTATCTGACTTGTTTTGCAAGAAATTTTGGATGATGTTTATTGTTTCGTGAACTATGCGCTCAAGAGCTTCCTGACTATAAAATGCGATATGGGGAGTGAATACGACGTTGTCTTTTGAAAGCAAGATGTGATCTTCGACGAGCTGCTGCAACGACTTGAGATTTTTCTCGTCGTAAAGAAGCTGTTTCTCTTCTTTTATTAGTTCTTCGCCTTCCAAAACGTCAAGGCCCGTTCCGGAGAGCTGTTTTGAGTTTAGTGCTTTGATTAAAGATTCTGTATCGACTATTCCTCCTCGAGAAGTGTTTATCAAAATCGCCCCTTTCTTCATTTTCTTTATTGTTTTGTCGCCTATGAGGTGGTGGTTTTCTTTGCTGTATGGAATGTGCAATGTGATGATATCAGATTTTTCCAGAAGCTTGTCTAAAGGAACGTAACTGAAATCTAATTGCTCGGCAAGGAATTCGTCAACGTGATGGTCATATACCAGGACGTTCATTTCAAATCCGCGGGCAATCCTTATGACGTGCTTCCCGATGCTTCCTGCTCCGATGACACCGAGTGTTTTGCCTTTGAGGTCAAATCCTTTTAGACCTTCAATGGAATAATCGTGGTTGAGATTTCTGAGATAAGATTTGTGAACATTTCTGGAAAGAGCAAGAATCAACGCAAAGGTGTGTTCAGCGACGGTATTTTCTCCGTAAGATTGAATATTGAAAACTGCGATTTTTCTTTTCTTGCATTCTTTTATCTCGATGTGATCGAATCCTGTTGAACGAGTAACAATTAATTTTAATTTTTTAAGGCGCGAGATGATACTCTTATTTATTTTTGAGCCTATAAAGACAGAGACTGTTTCGAAGTCTTTAATCTTTGATAGATTCTCCTCAGATAATGGCTCGCTAAAAAATAATGGTTTGTCTTTCTTGAAAGCGCGCTTAAGTATTTCCTTTTCCCACCCTTTTATCTCGAAAAATGCTATTTTCATAATTGGCATACATGAAATCTATTTCATATATAAATCATTCCATAGAGCAAGATTTAAATTCCTTTTTCGTATTTGTTTAGCATGGTAAGAACTGATTTTTCTAAAATAGGAAAAAAATGGCAGGACAAATGGGAGAAAGAAAAGATTTTCGAGATCAAGGAAGAAAAAGGGAAGAAAAAGTTTTATGTTCTTGATATGTTTCCTTATCCTTCTGGCGAAGGATTGCATATCGGTCATGCTTTTGTATTTTCCCTGGGAGATATTTTTGCAAGGTTCAAGAGAATGCAAGGGTACAATGTTTTGTATCCGATAGGATATGATTCTTTAGGACTGCCTGCGGAGAATGCGGCGATAAAAGCAGGAACGCACCCAGAGGAATACACAAAGAAGTCAATTGCTAACTTTATGAGACAACAAAGGGCGATGGGATGGAGTTATGACTGGAGCAGAATGGTAAAGACGAGCGATTCGGAATTTTATAGATGGGACCAATGGATTTTTCTTCAGATGTTAAAAAAAGGACTTGCTTACAGAAAAAAAGCGCCTGTGAATTGGTGCAGAAAGTGCAATACTGTTCTGGCGAACGAGCAAGTTGTGGACGGAAAATGCTGGAGACATGAGGATACTAACGTAGAAATAAAACATCTTGAACAATGGTTTCTCAAGATAACAGATTATGCGGAAGAGCTGATTAATGGTCTGGAGAAACTTGATTGGCCTGAGAACGCGAAGAAAAGACAGCTGAACTGGATTGGCAAGAGCTACGGGACGGAGATTGATTTTGATATAAACGGAAAAAAGTGGTCAATCTTCACAACTCGTCCGGATACAATTTTTGGTGTGACTTTCATGGTTGTGTCTGCGCAGCATCCTAAACTTATTGAGCTAGTGACTGAAAAGCAGAAGAAAGAAGTTGATGCTTTCTTGAAGAAAGTTAAATCGACAAGCGAGAAAGATATTGAGAATCTGGAGAAGGAAGGCGCTTTCACGGGAAGCTATGCAATAAATCCTGTGAATGGAGAGAAAGTTCCGGTCTATACAGGAAATTTTGTCGTCGCTGATTATGGATGCGGGATGGTTATGGCTGTGCCTGCGCATGACCAGAGAGATTTTGAGTTCGCTAAAAAGTACAAAATTCCAATAAGAGTTGTAGTGAAACCGTTTGAATATGAATTGAATGCTGAGAAAATGTCTCGCGCTTTTACCGAAGAAGGTGAGTTGATTAACTCTGGAGAGTTTGATTATTCAAACAGCAGAGAAGCGATTGAAGAAATTACGACGTGGATGGAAAAGAAGAAGCTAGGGAAGAAAACTTTCAACTATAAGCTTAGAGATTGGCTGATTTCGAGACAGAGATATTGGGGAACTCCGATTCCAATTGTTTATTGCGAGAAGTGCGGAATTGTTCCTGTGCCTGAAAAAGAGCTGCCAGTTGAATTGCCCAAAGATGTAAAATTTGGCGAAGGAAATCCTCTTACAACTAATAAAAAATTTATTGACGCGAAATGTCCGAAGTGCGGAGAAAAGGCGAGAAGGGAAACTGACACGATGGATACTTTTGCAAATTCATCGTGGTATTATCTTAGATATACGGACCCAAAAAATGATAAGAAAATTTTTGATGAGAAGAAAGCAAATTATTGGGCGCCGATTGACCAGTATATTGGCGGGCCGGAGCACATCACGATGCATTTGATTTACATTCGGTTTTACACAAAGTTTTTGCGAGACCTTGGACTTTTGAAGTTTGATGAGCCTGCGTTGAGGTATTTCACGCAAGGAATTGTTCATGGAGCAGATGGAGAGAAGATGAGCAAGTCGAGAGGAAATATCGTTGAGCCTTTTGAAACTATAGAGAAATCTGGGGCAGATACACTAAGGCTGGCGCTTGTCAGCTTGGCAAGTCCGGATAAGGACAGCTCGTGGGATGAGAAGATTGTTCTTGGAAGCAATAAATTTCTGAGCAGGATTTATGATTATTTTGATAATGTGAAATTTGGAAAAGCGGATGCGAGAGTAGAAAGCAAACTGAATAAGACGATAAAAGAAGTCACAGAATATGTTGAAAATTTCAAGCATAATCTTGCGGTGATTAAGCTGAGAGAGTTGTTTGATTATTTTTCAGGAAAAGAAATTGACAAAAAAACAGCGGAGAGCTTTTTGAAACTGCTGCATATCTATTGCCCGTTTTTGACAGAAGAACTTTGGTCTAAGCTGGGAAATAATGGATTTATTTCGTTGGAGTCTTGGCCGAAAGTTGACGAGAAGAAGATAAATGAAGAGTTTGAGAAAGAAGAGCAGGCTGTTGAAAAGACTGTTGCAGATGTTTTGAATATATTACGAATTGTTAATGGTGAGCGCGTGTATGTTTATGTTTTGCCTCATGAAGTTAAATTTTATTCTGCTTCTGAGATTTCACGGCGCGTGAGCAGGGAGGTTTTCGTGTTTGCGGTTAACGATGCGAAGAAGTATGACCCGCAGAATAAATCTGCCAAGGTCAAACCTGGACGGCCTGGGATTTTTGTTGAGTAAGACGGGGGATTTTTGTTGAGTGAGATGATGCGGGATACAGGAATAGCCAAGACCTCCTGCGGGTCTTAGCGAACCCAGCGGCCGCGATTCGCTGTCGCGAATAATCAAATCTTCGATTTGATATGCGGGATACAGGAATCGAACCTGTGCAAGCACTAAGCTACTGCCACCTCGAGGCAGCCCGTTTGACCGCTCCGGCAATCCCGCATTTAGTTAATTTCTGCAAAAAGTATATAAATATCTTAGCATTTAGTTTGTTATGAAAAGAAATGGATTGGTTGCGCTTTTGGCGGGTGCAACACTGTCTGTCGGAGGATGTATAGTTCCATATTATGCCGATCAATCTGGTGGAAGTGATCCTAATTCATATACGCCTTCTACGCCGAGTACTCCAAGCACGCCGAGTACACCTAACACTCCGAGCACGCCATCGCCGAGTTCCGGGAAGACAATAACACTGTATCCGAGCGATGATGCTTACACTAGCACGCTTAGTCCTGAAAAAAATTACGGTTCAGGTGGGACTTTAAATACAGGAAAAGTTAATTTCGGAGCGGGAAGAGACGACTATTATACTGCATTCATTAAATTTAATGTTGGAAGTATTCCACGGGGAGCTACAATTACTGATGCTGAACTTTTGCTAACGACGGCATTTAACAATACAGATTTAAAACCTATTGGGACAACTACGCTGAGTTACGTCAATGATCAAAGCTGGAATGAAGGAAGTTTGACCTGGCTGAACAGCCCGTCGAGCGGCATATATATTGCTGCACGACAAATAAAATTTGATGTTGCCAGTTCTGTTGAATTTGATGTGACCACTGCGGTTAACAGATGGGTAAGTGGCTCAACAACGAACTGCGGATTTATGTTAAGCACAAGAAACCTTGCAAATGTAAATAATAACGCATACGCGCCATTTTATTCGAGTGAACTCGGAACTGGTTCCGGACCGAGATTAGAAGTGACGTATAAGAATTAATTTTTGAGAAATGAGATTAAGGATATAAATGTTTAAATAATTGAAGCAAGATGAGAATTTATGCACATTGATGTTACGAATGATGATTTCAGAGCGTTTGAAGGATTATTTAGACCAGAAGACAGAGAATCGATGAGAAGAGTTGTTAGTGTCTTACGTGATAACGAATTTACCAGAGTTACTAAATTTGCAAGACCAAGACTATTTCTTGGAGGAAGTTTAGTTGATAATCTGGGTTTGGGAAGAAGCTGGACTTATTCTGGGATAACTATTGATTCTACTTATGACCCAGAGGGAGCATGGAAATTATGTAAAGAGATAAACGATAGTGTCGAATTTGCACGGCGAGGAACTGGATTTATAAAAAGGCTTAATGAAGGTTATGCTGGCTCTATGCTGCCCTCAGATAAAACGGAATTTGGTTGGGATATTCGCGAAGATGGTCCTTTCGGAGACAGGGGTCGCGACTATGTGATTGTGCCGACTGAAATTGTAAAACCAAATTGGACAAATTTTTGGCGCGGGACAGCAGAAAAGAGAACTCCCATTTACTTGGGAGTTTATGCTGATGAAAATTTGAGAGGATTTGCTCAACCGGAAATACAAAGAGTTGCAAGTTAAATTATTTTAGAATAAATCTTAATTTACTTAAGTTCTTTTTCGAACTCATCCAAATTGTGCTCGAGAGCTTTGACGGCTTCAGACAAAATATCTTTTGCGGGCATGTTGCCGTAAGATTCGATTATGAACAGAATTTCTGAGCTGTCGGTCACTGCGCCCTTGTCAAGCTTTTCAATTTCTTTTATTATTGCTTCGTTTATGTCGCATAGCCACTTGCTTACTTTTTTTTCCGGTTTGATTAATCCTTTTGACTTTTCAACTATTTCGTCAATTTGAGGAGACGACTTTACTTCGAGGATGTAACGATAGTAGCAGAGTCCTGGAATGTGCTTGGCGTGGCTTCTTCCGATGCCGAGAGTTGCTGTTGCCATTAATTCGAGTTTGTGACCTTCACCAAGAAGAGTTATTGGAATTTTTGGATAGATGACTGTGGCTGGGCCTTCAAGATCGCCAGAATAAACCTGGCCAGGACCTTTTTTTGAAAGTTTCATGTCGATTTTTGTCTTTGGGGACATTGACTTTTCTGTTTTCAATGGGACCATTCCCAAACGATTTGCGATTATCTCGTCGTAAAGCGCGGAATCGTTCTTGTAAACCTCGACATCGTCAATCGCGAGAGTTGGAACATCAGAAAGAGACCGGCGAATTGCGTTTGCTAAAGGAAGGTTCGCGTCTATCCTCAAGACAAGCATCTCGTTTATGTTTTGTATTGTTTCCATGATTATGATTATGAATTTGGGATTTTAAGGTTTACTGTTAGACTCTTCTTCCCCTTCTTCCGCCTTTCTTCTTTGGGCCTCCGCGCGGGACTTTAGTTGTGTCTAATATGCTTATTATGTCGAAGCCCTCTTTGTTCAGACTTTTTATTGCTGCGTTCGCTCCGGGACCGTGGTTTTCGCCGGTTTTGCCTTTCATCCGGACATACAATTTTGTAAAGCCCAGGTCACGCGGCCTTTCTGCTGCGCGCTTGGCGACGAACATTGCGATAGTTGGATTTGATTTTAATCTTGAATGCTTTGTTATCATTCCGCCGGAAACTCGCGAGATTGTGCTGCCCGCAAGGTCAGTAATGTGAACCATCGTGTTGTTGCCCGAGCTTTTGATGTAAGCGATGCCGACTTTTTCGTCTTTTGCTTTCGACTTAGATTCCTTTTCTTCAGATAAATCTATTTCTTGGATATCTTCTGCATGTTCTTCTGTCTCAGATTCGCTCTTGCTGCGGGCTTTCTCGCTTTGCTGCGAAGCTCCTCGCTTTGGCGAACTGATATCAGCTGCATCCTGAACGATTTCTTCTTTCGCATTTTCTTTTGTTTCTTCTTCTGCCATTATTCTTCTACTCCTTCAGCTTCTTCGAGTTCTTCTTCTGACAAGGCTTCAGGTTGGGGTTCTGTTACTGCATCTTCGGCAACCGGCTTTGCTTTCCTTGTTGCTTTTTTTATTTCTATTTTATTTTCTTCTGAAACAGGAACGAGATAACTTGGGGAATTAACCGTGCTGGAATTTATCTTCACTAATTTGTGAGTAACCATCTGGCGAGCCTGCTTTGGAGTTGTTGCGAGTTTCTTTTGGACCATTATTGTGGGAAGTCTTCTTTGGAGAAGGCTCTCGACGTTAAGGTCGAGAACATCGGCAATGGTTTCAACTTTCAAACCAAGAGCTTGGAGTTTTTTGAACAGGACGTTTTGCTCTTCATGAGGCATGTTCGCGAGTGCCTTTGCCCTTCCGCGATAATAATTTACCTTTGCTATCGCTTTCCAAATTTCCCTTTTGTTTTTCAGGCCGTATTTTTTAGCTATCTCGTTCTCTTCCTTGATTCTTACAGATTCAAACGGCTTTAATGGCCTTCGGTAAAGATTTTTTTTGCGTATCATCTTGCACTTGCCCCTTCAACATGACTAGTCAGATAACTTGCATCTCTATTTATGACCTGGCCTTGAATAGCGGTAACAGAACGAACATCAATTTTTATTCTCTCGCTGCCCTCATTAGGTACAAGGAAATATCCTCGGCCGCTATAAATTAATTTTCCTTCATGAGAGTATCTTGGTACTTTGGTGGATTGTTCATCAAAAACATTTAAAGTTACAACTTTTCTATGAGTTATTAATTCCCTTAACCTTCTTGTTATCGCCCCGTGAATTCTACTTCCCCAAGCCATTTACTTCTTGCCTCCTGCTGGCTTTGGCTTTGCTGCTGGCGCGGCTTCTGTCTTTTTTCTGACTGCGACGAGCTGGCCTTTCTTTCTGAAGTGCGAACGAGTTCTCTGACCGCGGACTGGCTGGCCTGAAGTGTGACGGATTCCTTTGTAAGAACGGATTTTCTTCATCTTTCTGATGTCGAAGTCTTTTCTCATCTCAAGGTCTGTTCCAACAAAATGATGCGTTTCGCCGGTCTCTTCGTCTTTCTGGCGATTTTTCATATAGTCATGAACGCTTGGATTTTTCAAAAATTCTTCTATCTTTTTTATTTCATCTTTTGATAATTCGGCAATTTTTTTGTCTCTCGAGAAACCGAGCTTTAAGCAGGCCGCGTTCGATATTGCCCAGCCGACACCCTTTATTCTGGTGAGGCCAGCGAGAAGTTTTTTGCTTCCCGGAATATCGTAGCCAGAAATTCTGATGAGCATCTCTTCGCTTTCTTCTTCATGACGCATGCTTTGCTTTTTCTTTTCAGCAGACTCTTCTTTCTGCTTCTGCTGCTTCTGGTCTTCTTTTGGCGATTGTTTTTCTCGGCCGGCCATTTTATCCTTGTTGACCTCTTTGTAATTCTTCTGATACCATTCTATCCTGTTCTGGTCGGAGTCTATGTGCCAAAGCTAATAGTTGACTTCCAAATCCTGCGTATATATCTGGAACGTTCGAGCCTGTCATTTGCTCTCTTGTTTGGATTCCAAATCTCATTAGATAACCTGCCAGATTTGATTGTCCAAGAGCAACTAAAAGTCCTCTGGCCGGGGAATAAGTTATTACAGGAATTCTGTCTTTACCAACTACAGCAAGGTCAACAAGCCTATTAGCAGATCCGCCCGTTACTGGCCTGATAAAACCGTCTGAAATAGTATAATTTGGATTATTTGCTAGAAGCTCTTCTACCCTCATGGGATTTTGTGTTTGTGCTTCTCCTGTTGTTGATTGGTCTCTTGTCATTATTGATTTATGTGTTTAGTGCGTGAACAGATTGAAGCGTTGCCTTACTGTAAGCTCTTCGATGAACCGTTTTTCAATGGCTTTCTTTGGATCGGGAACTGATTTGACCCTTGCCTTGATGTCTTCGAAGCTTTCAAACGCTTTTTCTTTTCGCGCATCCATAACTTCCTTTGTGTGTTTTTTTCCAAAACCTGGCAGGAGTTCAAGTTGATGTAGGCGGGTGTTGATGGCTTGAGCATTGTTGAAGAATTCCACGAAGGTTTTCTCCTGCTCCCCAACCACTGCCTCAACGAACTCTTGCAGTTGGATCTTTGCAGTTTCTGTAAGCTTCTCACGATGGAGCCTACCTGCGATGTAGTATATCTTATCTCTCTTATCTGGGCCTATATAAACTTTTTCTTTTGTTTCGAGAGTAACGCCTCTCCGAGGAATTAATTCGAGAAGGGAAAAAGTTTTTATGCCTATGGCTTGAGCTATGGGATTAGTGTGCTTTTCCATTGGATAACCGTACGGCAGGTAATCCAATACTATCGCATAGTCTTCTTTCTCGGACATTTTATTTCTTAGCCTCGATGTTTTTTAGACTATTTAAAAAGATACTAATAACTTCCAACTCATCTCCTGGTATGTCTCCTATTACACCAAGAAAATCCTTTTTAGCAAAATCAAAATCGTTCTTTATTTTATTTATCCTTTCATTTGGCAATGCTAAATTATTATCTTTCTCGCTGTAGATATATCTTGTTTCGTGCCAAAGTTGATCTATCTTCTTTTTAGAAAGGGCCATAACTTTTTTTACGAATTTATCAACTTGTTCTGCTGGGATTAATATGTCATATTCTCCTACGTATCTGTTTGAGTCATCGTATACTCTCATTTTACTTACTTTCCTCCTCGGTCTCTTTGATTTAATAAATTTAATATGATCTGTCTTGGCCCTTCTGGCACGGGCCTTAAAGCTCCGCCTAATGTGTAATCAAATATTGGTTCGTATCCTTTGCTAACGATGTCTGCTATCTCCCCCGCCAAACTCTCATTACCTCTTTCAAGCGTTCCGCAATTCCATTCTCTTTCCATTCCGTCCGAATCGCAAGCAACATACATAACTCCATTAGTCTCGCCTTCCAGAAGACCCATAATAGCAATCATCTTTCTACCCTGAAATTCTTCATATAAAAGCGTTCTTTGCCTTGGTGCTCTTTGCGCAATCATTGCGCACCTCGCAAAATTAAAATAGAATTAAAGTTAAAACTATATGTTCTTTCTAGCTTTGCTATTGATAATGTTGCTTCTGTCATTTTCTTTGTTAATACTTCTTAGTAATCTCCAAAATTGCATTTGTTTCCTCTTCGGTCAAGCTGGTGTCAACGAAAATTTTGTTAACATCTTCTGCGTCCTTAGGGACGATGTCGACGAGCTTGATTATGTTTTCTTCTCTGACTTTGACATTGTTGAGAGCTGTTAACTCTTCTTTTAACTTGGCCGCATCTTTCTTAGAGAGCTTTGTGAATTTCTTGAGATAAGATTTTATTTCCTCATTCTTTTCGCCATCTTCCATTTTGTCAACTATTTCTTTGACTTCTGCGAGTGTTAAGAATTGTTTTGTATGGATTGTCATCTTTGAGCTTCCCCTCTCTTCCTTACCACATAACTAGCCGCATCATCTATGGTGCCTTGCATCTTAGTAAAATAAGATAATAATTCTCTTTTCTCTTGTGTAGCTAGACCTAAATAAACTCTACTGCATATCACGTTCGTTCTATTTATTCCCAAGATTGCACCCTCAAAATCCTCTGCGTCTGCTAAAGCACGTGCCCCTTCGGATAGACCTTTAACAACTAATGAAAATGACTCTCTGCTCATTCTTAGTTGTGCTACTTGCTCTACTTGCGTTTGTGGTTGTGACGCCATTTTACTTTCTTCCTCCGACGGTTGTTGATTGTGTGTGTATTGGCATATCTTCAATTCTCTTTAGATGAATTGGCTTGATTAAATATCTTTTGGGCTTGTGGAGGTCTTTGATTTCAACATAGTATGCTGTGCCGCGCTTTTCTAGGACTTTGCCTGTTCTGCCCTGGATTCGCTTTGAATAACCCAATGGAATGCTTAGCTCTCTGACTACAGCAACGCTGTCGCCTGGCTTGAATTTCTGGAAAAATCTAGTGAATGAGAACTTTCCTTTCTGTCTTGGAGACTTGTGTTTCAACATAGAATTTACTGAGGGAATTAGTTTTTAAACGTTTTGATGGACTTTGTTATTTGGATTAGTGGGATGGCAGAATAAAAAAGATTAAGATAATAGGGAGTTAGATATTTTGTTAACAATCGTCTACTTCAATTGCGCCACAATTTCCCATATCAATCCAGTTGCTAACAGTGTTGCCGTTCTGATCGGTATAATACGTGCAAATATTCGGACAGTGTTCGATTGAATAGTAGTTGCAACCGCCTTCTGAGCGAACCCAATTAGTGCCGCTCACATAGACGATTAAACCGTTGTTTGCAGAGTTACATGCAGGAAGAGAAGTTTGTGGCGCAAGTTTCACTCCATTAACGCCTAAATTTCCGTTCTTGTATAATGTCATTAAATTAGTCATTTTGTTGTCCGAGTTTCTAGTTGCCCAATACATATTTCCCACGAGATTGACGCCTTGGCACCCAATTTGGGCTGGGGTGCCCGGATTAGCGGGATCATTAGTCCCTGAACAAAAACCTACAGCATCCCAATTTCCACCAGAACTTAAAATGCCATTGATGTGTCCAATTGCGATATGCGCTCCGTTTCCTATGTCTGCAGGATTAAATGTGCCAGAATCATAAACTTCCAATTTCGCTTGGGGCACCTCTGTTCCGATTCCCACCTTGCCGGTATCCATTACGACAAACTGCCAGCTGCTTGCACCGAGAGAAGTAATTCCTGTCCACTCTTGATTATCATTTCCTCGCCCAACAATGCTCTTAGCCGTTCCATCAGAATTAATAAACGTAATCTGTTTTCCTCCGTCCCCGCTGTTTTCGGATTGCAAACCCATACCCGCATCGCTCTTAACAGTTAATGGCTGACCTGGCGTCGTCGTGCCAATTCCCACATTACCGCCAGCATAATTAATTCCACCTGCGACGTTTGTCCATTGGCTGCTTATTCCAGGATCACATGCCCATGTCCCACCAACCATCTTTAAAATCTCGCCATCGCTGCACTTTTGAAGTTCGCTAGCATAATGTCCTGGATTTCGGATTGGCGTTATAAGACTTGCAAAAACATAACCAGCACTCAAAACAACAGCTAATGCAAGAACTACAATAAGGTATGCCTTGCGGAACTCAAAACTAATTTTCATTCGTCCTCTTTTTGATTATGCATTAGCGCAAACGAATTATTTAAAGTTTCCTATGATGAGATTGCTGGTGAACTTATAACTCCCCGCCCTACCATCTCAAAAATTATTTACCCACCCCAAACCGACTTGTTGTGGGTTTTCTATTGTTAACTTGTAGCTGGCGTGAATTATCAGAACCGACTTAGATTATAACTCTCCGCCCCGCCACCCTGAAAGTTATCATACTAATACATTGGACTGAAAGAATGTTCGCTCGGGTCTCGCCTCGCCGGCGGAAAATATCACGCTACCACCCCGAACCGACTTGTGATTGGATTTCTTGCAACAGATAAAGTGATGAAGGATATAATAATATTTAATTTAGAATAATAATTTGTTTGACTTTTGAGAAGGATTGAGTTTTAGACAAAGCGTTTTATGTTTTATTAATACCTGTCAATCTTGTCGACTAGAAAATCTGCGGAATCTTCTTCAGAAATTTCTGCCTTTTGAGTCGAGTAAGAATCAAGCTGCCTTTCTACCGGCTTTGATGTCTGTGTTGCGAGAGCTTCTTGTGCGATTGAGCCGAGTGCTGATTTTTTAGGGGCGGCTTTTTTGTCTGGTGAATAACTGACGCTTCCCTGATAGAGGTTGCCGTTTTTCTTTGCGCCTTCCATGTTTTCGATTATCGCATTGAACATTTTTTCTCCCCAGACGCCGATGCCGCATCTACGACAAACGTCCACAACGGAATCCTCAGAAAGATCAACCTTACAATAAATACAACGTTTTGCCATTTTCTCTTTTTATCTTTGTCTTTCGAGAGGGGAGTATATAAATTTATCTCGTTTCTGGGATATTATTTGTATCAATGTTAACGCGTGAATGTTCCATAGAATGATTTAGCAAACGTTTGAGCTAAAGCCTTAACGATGAGTGCCACGCCTCGCCCGAAAAATTATCATCACGAGACGATTAACAGATTTAATAACATAACAATCTTCGGATAAGAACCGAGCATTAGTATCCAGAAATAATTTGGAGCCAATTCGGCGTTAACAGAAGTGTTTATATAGAAGTTTATTTCTTTTTGTTTATGGTTAAGGGCACTATAACGATAAAGAAGGACAGCCTATGGAAGTATTCAACTCTCGTTCTTATAGCTTTGATAGTTATCTCTGCGTTTGTTTACTTTTCGCAAAACAAGAACACAACTTCTGGAGGAAATCAGGCGGGCGGACAGCTGGGAGTACAAACTGGAGCGGTAAATATTCCGATAGGCGCGGATGATCCGCAAACAGGAAATTCAAACGCGAAAGTTACCGTCGTGGAATTTGCTGATTTCTCATGTCCATTTTGTGCAGCGGCTTCAGGAGATAATGCGGAATTAGTTTCTTACATGCAGCAAAGAAGTCCCGAATGGCAGCCGATTGTTACAAACATGATGAGGGATTATGTTGACACGGGAAAAGTCAGGTTTGTTGTAAAATATTCTTACGGACACAGCGGAGGGCATCCAGCACAGCTTGTTGCGTGGTGCTTGAACGACCAGAACTCTGAGTTATATTGGAAGTTTTATCCGCTGGCTTACGCCAACCAAGGAGACGTTGAAGATTTAAGCAAAATGAAAATTCTAGCAGAAGGCATTGCTGGAGCTGATATGACAAAGCTTAATGAATGCCTTGACTCAAACAAATTCGATTCAAGGTTTGATAAAGAACAAACAGAAAGCACTAACGCTGGCGTGAGAGGAACTCCGGCATTTTTTGTTAACGGCAAACTAATAAGCGGCGCTGTGCCTTATTCGCAGATTAAACAAGTTATTGATGCGGAATTGAATTCTTAGATATTATTTTGATATTTGTATGACTCAATGGTTATTTCAGCTTGGTTAATAAGAAGAATTAATAAAGGTCGTTGCATTATTATTTTATAGAGGGAAAATATGAGAAATTCGACTAAAGGAATCGGCGGTTGGCTTTTGGTTGTGCTACTGATGTGCATTCTGTCGGGAATATCTAATTTCATACTTCTGGTCCAGAAAATCACAAACATCTTTACTCTAAACGTTCTGCAAGGAGTTTATCTCTCGGCATTTCTTTTGTTGGTGTACTGCATCTTCATTGGAATAACAATTTTTATGATTTTGACAAAGAAAAAATTTGCGGTAAAGAGTTTTATTATTGCTGCAATCGTTGGGACGGTTTTCCTTATTTGGTATTATATCGTAGCACAATTGATTTACAACCCGAACGTTCCTATTATCTCAAATCTGATAATTGTTATTGTTAATATTTCTATAAATATCTTGGTTGCGGCGTATCTAACAAAATCAAGAAGGGTAAAGAACACGCTAAAGTAAAATCTGATTATTGACTTATATAATTATCGCGGGATTGGAATCTGCTTTTTCTTTGTCTTCGGATTCGAAATCTGCGACGAGGGCTTGGGTTGTCAGGACTAATGCGGCAATACTTGATGCAGTTTGCAAAGCGTTTCTCACGACTTTTGTTGGGTCGATTACGCCGGCCTCAAATAAGTTTTCGTATTTGTCTGTGCGGGCGTTGTAGCCGATACTTTCTGACTTGCCTTGCAAATTGGCAAGGACTTCGCTTCCGTCTTTTCCAGAATTAATTGCAATTTGCCTTATCGGGCCTTCGAGAGCTTTCTTAACTATTTTTACTCCGACTGATTGTTCGTTTGGAAGATAAAGCGTTTCAAGTGATTTTGCTGAATGAAGGAGCGCTATTCCTCCGCCCGAAACGACGCCCTCTTCGACTGCTGCTTTTGTCGCGTGCAAAGCGTCATCAATCCGCATTTTCTTTTCTTTCAACTCTGTTTCTGTAACCGCTCCAACGTTAATTACTGCGACTCCGCCGGAAAGTTTTGCGAGCCGCTTCTGCAAGTCTTCTTTCAAGAAGTCTGATGTTTCGGAGTCCAATCTGGATTTTATTGAGCGTATTCTTTTTTCTATTTCGTCTTTCTTGCCGCGGCCTTCTATAATCAAAGTTTCATCTTTTGTGACTTTTATTTTTGCTGCGCTTCCTAAATCAGAAAGTTTGACGTCTTCAAGTTTGTCTTCTCGCTCTTTTGAAATTAATTTTCCGCCCGTGAGGATTGCGATGTCTTCGAGTAAGTCTCGCTTTTCTTCTCCAAATCCGGGAGATTTTACTGCGCAGACTTTGATAGCTCCCCTCAATAAATTTATTACGAGAGTTGTAAGGGCTTCGCCTTCAACGTCGTCAGCGATTATTAACAATGGACGAGATTCGTTTGAGACTGCTTCTAACGCCGGAACTAATTCTTTCACTGAAGAAATTGATTTGTCTGTTATGAGAATGTAAGGGTCTTCGAAAGATGTTTCCATTTTTTCCTGGTCGGTTGCCATGTAAGGCGAAAGGTAACCTTTGTCGAGCTGCATTCCTTCGACTAACTCGAGATTTGTTTCGGTTGACTTTGCTTCTTCTACTGTGATGACGCCGTCTGCGCCGACTTTTTCCATTGCTTCTGCGATTAACTTTCCTATTTTCTCGTCGTCGTTTGCGGAAATTGTGGCGACTTGTGCAATCTGCTCTTTTGAGCTTACTCTTGTTGATTTTTCTTTTAAGATTTCTACAATTCTTTCGGTCGCGGCTTCAATCCCTTTTTTTATTTCGATTGGGTTTGAGCCTGCTGCGATATTTTTCAAGCCTTCTGTTATCATCAATTGAGCGAGCAAAACTGCTGTTGTTGTGCCGTCGCCTGCCTTGTCCTGGGTTTGCGAAGCGACTTCCTTGATTAATTTTGCGCCGATGTTTTCGAATTTGTCCTTGAGCTCGATTTCTTTTGCGATTGTGACGCCGTCGTTTGTAATCAAAGGAGAAGGCTGCTTGTCAAGAATTACGTTTCTTCCTTTTGGGCCGAGAGTTACTTTGACTGTGTTCGCGACTTTGTCTATTCCTTTAATCAAAGAAGACCTTGCATGTTCGTCGAAGATTATTTGTTTTGCCATGTTATACTAGATTTGGCATCCTGTCCAAATAAGTTAACATGTAGCCTGCTCTTGAAGAAGGACAAGTAATGTCCGTTATGTCCCCGTTTTCATCTGGCCTAAGATGACTTATTGGAAATGATTGCGTGGTCCCCATATTTCTGCTAAATCCTTTAGGCATACTTCTGCCTATAAGTTTATCTCTGGGATTTTCTGTAAGCCGCATAGCTCCAACAGGCGGATAAGCAATTCTTACGATATCTCCTGCCTGAAATTCTGAAATTGGAATGTAAAGAGGGTTTCCTTTTCTAGTTACCTTATACTTTTGTTCGGGTTGTGTGTTTGTTGTTCTTATTGCTTCTGCCATGTTATCCTTCAATCTTTGCTAAAATATCTTTGAAGTCAACTATTAAAAGCTTTTCTCCGTTGACTTCGTATTCCTCGCTTGAGTAGCCGCCGTAAATAACTTTGTCGCCTTTTCTTAACGGAATTAATGAGCCGTCTTTTAATGTTCCGACTTCTACTATAATTCCTTCTTTTTTATCTTCTGATTTCGGAAGGTAAATTCCTGACCTTGTTCGTTCTTCTTTCGCAGTCTGCTTCAAGACCACGCGTTCGCCAATCGGAGTAAGTCTCATGAGATTAACCCTAACTTGGGATTTATAAAAGTTACTGTGATGATAAATCCATTTAATTGGGCTCGCTGCGCTCGCTTAAATTAAGTAACCACCGCCCCAGACCGTCTTAGAGCGAGATAACTTTTCAGCTGATTTGTCAAGGTTTATAACATAAAGAATTTTGATTTATTTTGCGGATAAGATAACGAATTTTGACTTGCTATCACTGCGGACCTGCTCGCTTACGCTGCGCGGTTCCTCGTATCTGCAAGCAAAATGGGCCCGTATTATAGTGGCAGAATTTTTCCTTCGCAAGGAAGAGGCCCGAGTTCGATTCTCGGCGGGTCCATGACAGTTTGTCCCCGCCTCGGAACTAAATCTTTCAATCGTTATTGAGAGAGGCAGCCAGCGGGTCCATGACAATCTACTGTGAAGAAAGGTTTTTATATGGAAAGCCTTTGTAAAAAAATGGAAAATTATATGGGCAGACAGTTGGGAGATGAAGAACAAGACCTTGAGGAAGGCAGACAATTATTTAGAGCAAGCCATTTTCAAGGGCAGAAACTATCTGAAAGTAGAGCCTTGCCGACTGCACAATTTCCAAGATACAAAATTGTGAGGATTTCGCTTCCTTATGAAGATTTGTTAAAGAAAAACAAACGCTCAAATTTTGAAGATACTCCAACGATGAGTTTGGATGAATATTCTGCTAAGATGCAAGCACGAGCGGGAAGTTATCGCCAAGCGGCGTGATTGTATTTGTCAATTATTAAGAACTATCTAAATCAATAAACCTTTTTTTGTTGTTAATCGCCTTGAGAACATCATAAATCAGTATTAAGAGAAGAGATAAAAGAATTGCGACAAGCCAGCCCTTGATTCCGATTGGGACGGTCTCAAAAATATTGCTTAGCGGCGTGTAGATTATTAGTACTGTTGCGAGCAATGAAATCAGAGACGCAAAGAACAGATAAGGATTTACTAACGGCGAGCGGTTCAAAACGCCTTTTCTGAATGAGCGGAAGTTGAATGCAGAAACGATTTCTAAAATGATTAGAGATACGAGGGCAGTTGTGCGAGCATAAGCCGCGTCGTTTCCTTCGATATTGAAACTTATGAAATAAGCCGAAAGTGTGAACAAGGCCAGCAATGCTCCGTTGAAGAGAAGCAGACAAATCATGCGGCGGTTTAGAATATCTCTGTTTTTTCTTGGTTTTTGTTCCATAGCGTCGCCAGAGTAAGGATTAAAACCCAGCGTGATTGCCGGCAAGTTGTCTGTCACAAGGTTCATAAATAAAATTTGCAGAGCCAGAAGAAGCGGCACTTGCCAGCCGAGAAGCGGAGCGAGCGCTACTCCGAAAAAGAGGATTGAAATTTCTGCGGTGTTGCAAGACAATTCGTAGGTGACAAATTTTCTGATGTTCTTGAAGATAGTTCTGCCTTCTCTTATTGCCGTTACAATTGTTGCAAAATTGTCGTCTTTAAGTGTGAGGTCTGCTACAGAGCGAGAGACGTCCGTGCCGTTTCTTCCCATGGCAACACCAATGTGCGCTTCTTTCAGGGCAGGGGCGTCGTTAACACCGTCGCCAGTCATCGTCACAACTTCACCGTTGTTTTTGAGAGCTTTTACAATCCTTAACTTATCTTCTGGCTTTACCCTGGCAAAAATAGTTATGTTCCGAATTATTTTTTCTAGTTCGTCATCAGTTATGCTGTCAAGCTCTTCTCCGGTCATTACCCTGCCTTTCAAGCCAATTTGATTTGCTATTGCAAGGGCTGTTTCTTTGTTGTCTCCGGTTATCATCTTGACAGAGATTCCTGCCTTGCGACAGGTTTCCAACGACGCCCGAACTTCTTCCCGCGGCGGGTCTTCCATTGCAACAAAACCAATGAAAACAAGATCGCTATCCAACAGCTCTTCTTTCGGACTTTCTATTTTTTTATAAGCCATACCGAGAGTTCTAAAGGAAGCTGAAGTGATTTTCGCATTGGCGCTCAATATTTTTTCCTTTTCCTTTTCTGTTAACCTAATTAGACTATCTTTGTTCTGGATGTATTTGCATTTTTTAAGAAGGAATTCGATTGCGCCTTTGGCATAAACAAAATTGCCTTGGGGAGTTTTGCATGAAACAGCCATGATTTTCCTTTCAGAGCTGAATGGAATTTCTTCTCTTCTTATGAACTTTAAGTCTTCTTTAAAGATGCCGGCTTTTGCAGCCAGTATCAGCAAGGCGGATTCTGTTGGGCTTCCGCGCACGTGATAAATAGAGTCCTCGCCTGTCCTTTCTATGCTGGAGTCATTGCAAATAACACTGCCTTTCAGCAATATGCTTAGGGTTTTGTTTTCTGCAGTGACTTCTTTGCCATACAATAAGAATTTGCCTTCGGCTTCATAGCCCGCTCCGGAAACTTCAATAAGAGAATTGTCCAGAAATATTTTCTTTACGGTCATTTCGCCTTTTGTTAGTGTTCCTGTCTTGTCTGTGCATATTACTGTTGTCTCTCCGAGTGTTTCTATTATAGACATCCTGTTCACGATGGCGTTTTGTTTTGCCATTTTGCGAGCGCCTGAAGCAAGAGAGGTAATCAAAACAACAGGAAATCCCTCGGGAAATGCCGAAACAGACAATGCAATAACTAAAATTAAAACGTTAATCAGCAAATCTGAATCAATTGTCTCGCTTTCAATTAATATCATTGCGCCTGTTAAAACCGAAACCGTAACCGCAATTATAGCCATGACCTTTGCGATTTTATTGACTTTCTTTTGCAGAGGCAGGTCTTTTTCAGCTGTTGAGATTATGCCGGAGATTTTGCCGAATCGTGTGTTCATTCCGGTGTGAGTGACTTGCGCGAGGCAGCGACCGCTCACAACAAAGGTTCCCATGAATATCTGATTTTTCTCTTTGTATTCATTAGTATTCTTTACAGCAAATTTTTTTATTTCGTGCGACTCTCCTGTCAAAACGGATTCGTTTACACTGAGCTCCTTCTCTTCCAAGACAATGCAATCCGCAGGAATTTTTTCCCCGTTACGCAGAACAATAATATCGCCTGGAACAATTTCGGCTGAAGGAATTTCTTTTTCTTTTCCATCACGAATGACTATGGAAACCGGGACGAGCATTTTTTTGAGAGATTCAATCGCTTTTTCTGATTTATATTCCTGGACAAATCCCACAATCACAACCAAGAAAATCACTGCGAGAATTGTGTATGCTGTGAGCGGCTTCCCAACAAAGAAAGAAATTGCGATTGCAGCGAAGAGCAGATAAATTATGAAGTTACTTTTTATCTGGCTCATTAGAATTTTGAGAGGAGTTCTTTTTGAAATGTCCCTTAATTCATTTGGGCCGTATTTTATTTTCCGTTTTTTTGATTCTTCTTCGGATAATCCTCTTTTTCCACCACCCGCCCCCGTTGATAACTCAGAACCGAAGAATGTTTCCTCTTTTTTCATATCGAGTTATGTAAAAAGAAGTTAAAAAACGTTATGCCCAAAAAGAAACATATATAAAAGAAAATTCATATTAGAATATACAAAAAGGAGGTTAAAATGCCTAAAAAAAGCGGAAGCATGCTAGGGGGCTGGTCTTTCTTGATCGGCGTGATTTTAGCATTGGTCTTTGGTCTGATGGGCAATCTTAGCCCAGGCGTGACTTACGTATTAGTCGTGCTTGGTATTGTCATTGGTCTATTGAATATTGCTAACGAAGAAGTCTCGCCATTCTTGATGTCTGGTACAGTGTTGGTTATTGTGTCATACTTTGGACAGGGCGTTCTTAAAAGCGTGACAATCTTTTTCGTAACATTGCAAGCCTTGACGATGCTATTCGTGCCTGCAACTATAATCGTTGCGCTGAAGCATGTCTTTACATTAGCAAGACATTAAAATAGTTTTATTTTATTTTTTGTTTTTATTTATTATAAAGAAAAGAAAAAATTAGTTGGGAGTTTATTTTGTGAGTTCTATTTCTATTCCTCCAACCCATCCTGCGACAAGATTGTAGATAAAAGCTCCAACGGCTCCGCCGACAAAGCCAAGAACTGCATAGATTATTGGCATTATGATTATTGCAAGAATTCCGAGGCCAGCGCCCAAACCAATTGAACCAAAAATAGCTCCCAGGGCCGTACCTAAAATAGCGTAAAATATTCCTATGAGAAGGCCAATTATAGCTAATAAGATTGCTTGAAACTTTGCAAGTGAAAGAACTCCTATTCTCCTTATTTTTACCATGCGCACCTCCTTTCAACTCAAAACAGATGTTAAGAGATTATTTAAATTTATTAGTGTGAGCTTTAGAGTTGCTTAGTTATGCGGCTTCCAAAAATTCTTCGCTCATGAGAACGTAAGCGAATTCTCTGCCTTTGCCGTCTAAGATTTTAACATGATATTGACCGTTTGGAAGAATCATATTGATTTCTCCGAACATTCCTTTTTTTATTGGGACTTGCTCGTCGTCCGTGTTTTCTGTATGATATTCTATATATTCTGGGTCAGGGTCTACGAGAAGGCGGACTTTCTGGTGTTTTTTGAAGAGGGTTTGCATTGTTGTTAAATATCTTGAAAGTATTTAAATATCTTCAATAGTTTGAGGGAAAATGGTAGAAGTTTTTTCGCATTCCAAACTGTCGCTGTACGAGAACTGTCCCGAAGCTTACAAAATAAAATATATAGACAAAACTTTTCCTGAACTGCCGCAAAGCATCCACGCGTTTTTGGGGAGCGCTGTGCATGATGCGCTTGAAAACTTGTACAGAATGCTGATAAGCGGGAAGGTTCTTGATTTGGATGAAGTAATTGAATATTTCGCGAAGAGCTGGCACGAGCAGTATACGTTAGACATTAGAGTTCCAACTGGAGAAAAAGTTGAAGATTTTTTTAATAAAGGCGTAAAGTTTCTAGTTGATTATTATCAAAACAACTTGCCTTTTTCAAAAGATACGATTGAACTGGAAAAGAAAATTTATTTTCCGATTGAAGAAGGTATTTTTATTGTGGGATATATTGACAGATTGGAGAAGCATGAAAACGGAAGTTACGAAGTTCATGATTACAAGACGAACGACAGAATGAAAAGCCAGGAAGATGTGGACAAAGACAGACAACTCGCGTTCTATCATCTTGGACTGCAGGACGTTTTTGGAGAGAATGCGAAAATAAATTTAACTTGGCATTTTCTGGCGCATAACCGGAAAGTTCATTCTTTCAGGACGCAGGAACAACTTGAAAAATTGAAGGAGGAAACTCTTGAACTTATTGAAAAAATAAACAAAACGAGAGAATGGCCTGCATGCGGAAAGCCGTGGTGCGACTGGTGCTCTTACAAGAAAATTCATGGAACAATTGACAAAAATCAGGGCGAAGAGTCAAGAAAAGTTTTTACTTTGAATGATAGCTTGGGAAAGTGGATGTGAGATTTTCTGTTACTTTAGAGTAACTAAACGAAGAGTTTTTATAGTGGATGTTGATGCGATTTAGATGAGCAGAGAATATGAAGACGAAGGAATGAAGGTTCGGGAAAAACCTGTTGAGACGAAAGTTATAAGAGATGATGAAGTAAAAGAAGCACCTTTGGAAGTTGAAGAATCAGTACAGAAAACTGCTGCGAGAACAGAAACAATCCGCCACCCTTTGACAGACCAAGAATACGGAGATACAATGAGGGAAGAAATTGAACAGGTGCTTGGGCCAGTTATGGATACATTTAAAGATATTAAACCTGGAGAAATTCGTGCTGATTACGCTGTGGCCGGAATACGAACATATCAAGATTTTAAACAGTTTGGAGTTAGCGACGAGTTATTGAGAAGGATAGGAATTGTGAAAGAAAGAGAAAGAAGTTCGGAGTTGGAAAATAGAGCTAATAAGGAAGAAGGAACTGGAATTTCAAAGAGTCTTAACGTTACGAAGAGCATTACAAGAGATGTTTTGGAGTGGACGCAGAAGATTTATCTAAGACCTACTTACGAAAGAATGCAAAGAATATTGCGATCTGGCGAAGAGTTGGCAATTGATATTGCTGCTTCAACGGTAGTGCCTCATGTTGTAATTGGAGCTTTTACCAGTTTAGGAGTAGGTGTATCGTGGGGCATTAGAAATATTTCTCCGAGTCCTGCAGAAGAAGCGTTCGCCTTTGTTCCAATGGGAATACTAACTATTTTACCTATCGCAACTAATCTTGTTAGTGGCGCTTATGAATATTTAAGAAATAAGTACAGAAAAGTTAGATAGGCAACTACTTTTTATTAATCGTTATTATTAATCTAAAGATTAACAAGAACTTGCGATTTGCTACTGGAAAAGTAAGACTCCTTGCTTCTTGATTTTTAGCGACGATAAAAAAAATAGCACGGAAATGTTTAAATACGTTTAAAGCTAAAACTTAGAATTGCACAATAGATTGTGATAAAAAAAGAGAAAAACACAAGATATTGTGTTTACTAACATGCTCTGTCCCTACTGTCTAAGCGATGAAACGAAGGTTATAGATAAAAGGGATAATGAAAGTTTGACGAAAAGAAGGCGCGAATGCCTGAAGTGTTCGAGAAGATTTAACACTCTGGAGGCTGTTGATAGGCCCGATTTTCGGGTGATAAAAAAAGATGGTCGGCGCGAAAACTTTGACTACGAGAAACTAAAACGAGGTGTGCTTAAGGCTTGCGAAAAAAGGCCAGTAAGCTCTGAAAAGATTGAAAAGATGCTCGCTAAAACAGAAGAAAGATTAAGGAAACGCGGAAGGGAAGTTAAGTCCAGCCTGATTGGGGATATTGTTTCAAGCGAGCTTAAGAAAATTGACAAGGTTGCATACATTCGGTTCGCATCAGTTTACAGGGATTTTGCGGAATTGGAAGATTTTAACAAGGAAATAAAAGAATTGGTAAAGAAATAAAATGAAAGAAAACGGATTTGAGATAAACGGAAATGGATGGAATGGCCAGGAGAACGGATTTAACCATGAGCCTAAATCAACTGACCAAAGAATGAATTCTTCTTTTGCAAAATATAAAATGCCATTAGTTAGATTTTTGACGCAGGAAGGAAAGAATCCTTTTGAGTTTGATATTTATGGGAATCCGATTAGATGGGTTTCAGACGTTGTTTCAGTTAATGATGATTCCGGGAAAGTTGTTTTCACCCAGGAAGGAGTTAGAAGGCCGGACTTTTGGTCGCCGCTTGCAATAAAAGTTGTTGCGAGCAAATATTTTTGGGGAGACCAGAAAAAAAATGAAAGAGAAAATTCCGTTGAAATGCTTATTGGAAGGGTTTCGAGATTTTTTGGAAGGCAGGCGGTAAAGCAGAAATATTTCAACGAAGAAGAAGCGGTTGTTTTGAAGGATGAGATTGCGGCTATTTGTTTGAATCAGATGGCCGTGTTTAATTCTCCGGTGTGGTTCAATGCAGGGATTCAAGAATATGACAAGAATGCCGGAGGGGTTTCGATTTATGTTTGGGATAGTGCAAGCAACAACGTTGTAAAATCAATAAAACAAAGCGACAGGCCGCAATGTTCTGCGTGTTTCATCCAGAGCATTAAGGATGATATGGATTCAATCATGGAAGTGCAAGTTGCTGAGGCGAATCTGTTCAAAGCTGGGAGCGGAACCGGAACGAATCGCTCCCCATTAAGAAGCTCGAGAGAAACTTTAACAGGCGGAGGAAGAGCTTCCGGGCCGGTTAGTTTCATGAAAGGATATGATGCTTATGCTGGAGTCATAAAGTCTGGGGGAAAGACACGGAGAGCTGCAAAGATGGAAATCTTAAATGTTGACCATCCGGATGTAATGGACTTTATTGACGCCAAGCCAACTGAAGAAAAAAAAGCCTGGGCACTTATCGAAGCAGGATACGATGGCGGGATGAATGGCGCAGCCTATGCCAGCGTTGCATTCCAGAATTGCAATATGTCTGTGAGGGCGCAAGATGAATTTATGCAAGCTGTAAAAGCCGATGGGCAATGGTCAACTAAATTTGTAAAGGATGGAATGGCTTGCGAAACTTTCAAGGCCAAACAGATATTGAAAAAAATTGCGGAAGGAACTCATATATGCGGAGATCCTGGAATGCAATTTGACTCGGTAATAAATAGGTGGCATACTTGCAAGAACTCTGGAAGGATTAACGCAAGCAATCCGTGCAGCGAGTATATGTTTCTTGATGATTCTGCGTGCAACTTAGCGTCAATTAATCTAATGAAATTTTTGGGTGAAGATGGAAAGTTTGATATTGAAAAGTTTAGAAGAGTTGTTAAAACATTTGTCATTGCGATGGACTTGATTGTCGATGGAGGAAGTTATCCGACGGCAAAAATCACGCAGAACGCTCACGATTACAGGCCGTTGGGTTTGGGCTACGCAAACTTGGGTGCGCTGTTAATGAGTTTAGGATTGCCTTACGATTCTGATGCTGGAAGAGCCGTTGCTGCCGCAATAACTGCGGTAATGACTGGAGAAGCTTACAAAACCTCGGCGGAGCTTGCAGGTTTGGTCGGACCATTTCCAGGATTTGCGAAGAACAAAGAACCAATGATGGAAGTCATGAGGATGCACCAAGAATCTGTAAAGGGGATTAATGTCGAGGTGATGCCTTCTTCGTTGAGATATCTTGTCAATGACGCATGGGATTCCTGGGCTGATGCAGTTGAGTTTGGACAGAAGTATGGTTATAGAAATGCGCAGGCGACGGTTCTTGCACCGACAGGAACGATTGCGTTCATGATGGATTGTGACACTACTGGAATCGAGCCAGATATTGCGCTTGTTAAATACAAAGTTCTGGCTGGAGGCGGGATGCTGAAAATTGTAAACAACAGCGTGAGAAGAGGGTTGAGAAAGCTTGGATATGACAATGGGCAGATTGAAGAGATTATTGCGCACATAGATAAGAATGAAACTATTGAAGGCGCTCCGCACATTTCTGAAGAGCACCTGCCAGTTTTTGACTGCGCGTTCAAGGCGGCTAAGGGAAAAAGGGCAATACAATATAAAGGGCATATTAAAATGATGGGGGCGGTTCAACCGTTTATCTCGGGGGCGATTTCGAAGACAATAAACATGCCAGAAGAGTCTAATGCCGATGAAATTATGCAAGCTTATATTTATGCATGGGAACAGAAACTGAAAGCCGTTGCAATTTACCGGGAGAACAGCAAGAGGTCGCAGCCGTTAAATACGCAGAAGACTGAAGGAGAGGTTGTAAAGAAAAAAGAGACTGTGAAAATTGGCGAGAGGGTGAAACTGCCGCAGACGCGAAAATCTATTACGCACAAGTTTGAGATTGCGGGACATGAAGGTTATCTTACAGTTGGGCTTTATGATGATGGAAAGCCCGGAGAAATTTTTGTGACGATGCACAAACAAGGCTCTACAACGAGGGGATTGTTTGATGCGTGGGCGACTTCTGTTTCAGTAAATTTGCAATACGGCGCAACAGTAAATGACTTGTTCAAAAGATTCAGGCACCAGAAGTTTGAGCCAGCGGGATTTGTGAAGAACCTTGCCGGAGGAGAAATTGACCAGAATATCAAACAAATCAGGACCGCCTCTTCGATTGTGGATTACGTTGCCCAGTTCATGATGAATAATTTTGGCGAGGGGGCTGGAGGAATTCAAGTGGATTTATCTGATGTGCATGAAATTGATATGAACGAACAGCAATCTTCGCTTGAGGAATTTTCTGCCGATGAAGGAATCACCTGCCCGATTTGCGGAGGAGTTGCAAAGAGAGTAGGAAACTGCGCGATAATGTGCACGAGCTGCAAGCAGACGACTCGCTCAGGCTGTGGCGAGTAAGAATGATAATTACGAAACCTATATAAATTATTGACAATATAGTCTTGCGATGAAAAGGGGGGTTGTAATAGTTTATCTTTCTATTGTAGTTGCGTTAGTTGTTAGCATATTTTTGGTGATGGAGATTAAGAAAGAAGTTCTTTTCGGGCCTGGAGAAGAGCTGGTGGTTAATCAGATTATTTTGAGTGCATCAAGCCAATATTACGGTGCTAATCAGAATCTGACGCTGTTTGTTAATGCTTCTGGTGATGGACAGCTCGTTCTTGTTGGAGATTGGTACAAGAACGGAGTTAAGTTTGGGCCGGTTGTAACGTTGGATAAGAAAATTTCGTTTTCTGGCTCAGATACTTACGGTTATGATTTAGATGCTGACGACAATGGAAATATGTATGTTGGGGGTTTAAGCAGTGTGCCTGGGCAAGACCATATCTTTCTCTCAAAAATTGATTCGTCGGGAAATGTTTTATGGGCTAACCAGTGGCCGAAGGAAACGTTAAATAATGTTGAAAATCTCTTTGTTAAAAGAGACCCATATTCGAATAGGATATTTTTAACATACAATTTATACGGTGCGCCACCTTCATTGCGCGTCTTTTTAGATAATGGTACCTTAGAAAAGAATATAACTATGCCCTCGATGTTTAAACCTAAGGATATTGATTTAGATTCTAATGGGGATATGTATTTGCTCACATATAATTCTTCAAGTTATTCTATTAGAAAATTTGATTCGGGTTTGAATCAAGTTGGGAACTTTGATTTGCTTATACATCCCCAAATAATCCCCGGGACTATAATCATTAACTACGATGCCATGAAAATTTTTCAAAACGCAATTTATGTTGCGGGCGATTTAATTGGGGACAGCATTAACCGTGGAAAAGAATATCTTGCTAAGTACGATTTTGCAGGAGTTATGATTTGGAATGCTAGCAATGTTGGAATTAATTATGATGGCGGTGGAGGAGTGTATAGTCATCGGCTTACAGATGTTTCAGTAGATTCGTTTGGTAATCCTTACATTTACTATGAAGTCTATAATAAGATTGATACATCAATCACTATTGTTTCAGCAGGTATTGCCAAATTTGATTCTAATGGTGTTCCTGTTTGGAGTGCGCCTGCTTTAGCAGGCTACAATGCCCCGTCTCCAGAATATTCATATATTCATTCTGGGTTTTCTGTAAATGGTGCTGGGGATTCTAATATGATATTTCCATATCAAACGCCTTCCCCCACAGACTTTGGAGTATCTGTTAATAATTATTATGCAAACGGCAGTTATATTGGCCAGAAACAGATAAGTTCGGTGAACAAAACGAATGCAGGTTGGTCTTCAGTGTTTGACTCATTTGGGAATTTTCATTTTATGGGAACTGGTGATAGTTTGAATGGGGCCCCTAGATTGTGGCTAGTATCGATGAAGGACAGATTTGTAAGAATTAATCAGGTATCTGGACAGCTATCTTTGACAAACGTTTTAACTTCGAATTATTTGACCGTCGGTGATAACTGGTCTGCTTGCATTCGCGTATTTAATGGAACTGCTTACAGCGCCAAAAGTTGCAGCAATAATTTGCAAGTTGAAAAAACATCGATTATTATAACCCTTAATGTGCCCGATAGAAATGAGATTTTATATTCGAGAAACGTAAGCTTTAATTGGACTGCTAGCGATAATTTTGGTGCAATGATGAATTGCAGTTTGACAATAGAGGGTAATTCCCTTAGTGGCATTAGCGGAAGCGGGGGCATAGCGGGTGGGGGTTGTGGCGGCGGCAGCGGTGGAAATGGATATTGCTCTGCTGATTTTGCAGAAATTAGTGTGACAAGCGGAGTAGCAACAAATTATACTATTAAGAATTTCACAAATGGAAATTATTCGTGGCGTGTAAGCTGCTCAGACAATACGCCTAATACAAATACTTCTGAGACGAGAAACTTTACTATTCTTGTTGTGCCTGCGGTAGCCCTCACAAATCCTGCAAGAGGTTATTCTGCTATTGGACCGACGACAATTCCCTTTCAATTTGGATTTGCAAACCTTGAAGTTGGCGAGGAATTTATTGGTTGTAATTTCTCTTTGAACGGCGAACAAACAGGAATTAATGGTAGCGAGATAAATCTCAGCGGCGTGAACACGATAACACGCGAATTGGGAGTCGGGGAATACTCTTGGAATGTTGGTTGTGTGAACAATACAAGCGGGGTTTTGCAAAGTGAGACAAGAATGTTAAGTATTACACAATCGCCATCGAATAATGAGGGGAGTTCGAACGGCGGGGGCGGTGGAGGCGGTGGAGGAAAAAGATGTTTACCTAACTGGACTTGTTCATGGCAGGCCTGCAGTGGCAATGTGCAATATCAAACGTGTAATGACAAAAACTATTGCAATGTAACAACAAATAAACCTGCCGGGGAAACGCGCGCCTGCAATTTTGAAGGTAATTCGTTAGATAATCCATTGACCTTGAATAATGAAACGAGTTCGCAGGGAGCTATTGGAGGAAAACTGCAGAACACACTTCTTTCTTCATTAACTAATATCTTTTTGATAGCATTATTTTTAACGATTTTTATTTTAGTAATTGTAATTGTTATTATATTTATTCGCAATAAACGAAAGTCCAAAGGACAAATTTTGAAATCAACAGCCCAATCGCGGTAGGCTGCTGGGAATAATATTAAATACTTCTTCTCGTTTAGTTAAGTATGAATTACAAACGGCTTGCGTTATTGATTGTGCTGATTGCTGTTGCAGCGTCGCTTTTCTTCTTTAGTTCATGGAGCAATGCGATGGTTGTTCAAAACGGAGAAGTTTCTTCGGGCGTTGGGACTTTGAGCAAGGTTTCTCCGCTGATTGCAGGATTCTTGAGCGTTGTTGCTGTTGGAATTTTAATTACGATTGTTTTTGATAGATGAAGTAAAAATTGCTCAAGAAATTTTTTAAATTAAAAAATATAGCACCATCCCGCCAGACCGAGAGACGTGGGTTTTCTATTATATAAAATATTAACCTATTAAATAAATATTAAATAAATATTAAATAAATATTAAATAAATATTAAATAAATATTAAATAAATATTAAAGCGCCATGCTTATGAACCTTAGCAAAATTATAATTAAAATTAATGTTTCAAGGGCACGAAAACAAAACCGGAAAATTCTTTCACCTTAAGTTTATTGTTTTGTTTTTTTACTTGGAAAATTGAATTGTTAACTGGGGCGACTAGAATTCCTTTGCTGGAAAGTTGATTGTACAAATGTTCTGGCAATTTGTCTGTGCTTGCTGAAATGAGAATTCTATCGAACGGCGCTTGGTTTGGAATTCCATTAAAACCATTTTTACTTATCACTTTTATGTTTGGGTAACCCTTTAGATATCCCCTTGATTTTGCAGCGAGGGACTTTATTATTTCTATTCCGTGGATTTCATTTTTTGGTGAAATTTCTGCCATGAGCGCAAGAACGTAACCTGAGCCAGAGCCGATTTCAAGAATTTTTTGTTTGGGTTTTAGCTCAAGAAGATTTAACATAAAAGCGATTGTATACGGCTGAGAGATTGTTGCTCTCTTTTCTAATGGCAAGGCAATGTCTTCATAAGCAAGAGATTTGTAAATATTGGAAATGAATTTTTCCCGAGGAACTTTTTCAAATGCTCTGACTATCTTCTCTGAAAAACTATTGGACTTTAACGAAACTAAAAGATGATTTTTGTTCATGTTTATGAAAAGGTTTTGAAGTATTAATTTGTTTGTAATAAACTCACTATCTGATTTTTCTAAAAATTTTCGAATGTTATTTTGCCCAAATCCACCAGACCGACTTGGGGCGATGATGTTTTGTATAACATAGTAAAGTTCTAAGAGATTTAATCTTGATATTTCACAACTATTGGCTATATTGGATTGTGAAAGTTAAATTTTGTCGTCGGTATAAAAGTCGGTTAACATCATATCCAAAACCTTTATTAATGAAATTTTTTTAGAGAGGATATGACTGGAAAAATTAAAGAGATTTCATCTGATGAGTTTGACAAGTTTATCAGAGACGACAAGACGGTGATTGATTTCTGGGCGCCGTGGTGTGGGCCTTGCAAAATGATGGGGCCCGTGTTTGAAGAGGCTGCTGGTGATTTGAAAGACAAAGCAAAGTTTGGCAAGGTAAATGTTGATGAAAGTTCTGATTTAGCCCAGAGATTTGGAATAATGTCTATACCGACAATTATGTTTTTTAGAGACGGACAGCCAGTTGATAAGGTTGTTGGAGTTTTGCTGAAAGAAGAGCTGATTAAGAGAGTTAAGGAGATTAGATAACTTTTCTAAAGCCAAGTTTTAAAAACAAACTTTATCTTTCTAATTTTATAATCGTGGCTCCGTAGCTCAGCCTGGTCAGAGCACTGGCCTTTTAAGCCAGGTGTCGCGGGTTCAAATCCCGTCGGGGCCGCTTAAGATAAGAATTTGCGTTCAAATCCCTCGTTTGGCCAAGTTTGGACGAACGAATGAAAAATCGCAAAGCGATTTTGCTTGTCGGGGCCGCTCAGGCGTATCTTTGATTTGCTCTTGCTCGAATCTCCTCAGAACTCGGAGACTCGCTGCGGCAAACAAAGAAGCCGAAGGAAACCTCTCTTGCGCAACGGCGCAGTCGAGTTAAAATCTCCTACACTTCGGTGTAGTCGAAATAATCTCCTACGAAACATCGTAGTCGAAAGGTTTAAAAACCACATTTCACAAAATCATTTATCATCGCCCAGTCGTTAATTAAATATTTATAGTCGCGATTGTCACAGCTATGCACATATTACAGCCCAAACATACAAAATTGAAAGCAGACGAGGTAAAAAGGCTACTTGAGAGGTACAATATTTCTCTTTCGCAACTGCCAAAAATACACGCTAATGACCCGGCTTTGCCGGAAGGATGCAATGTCGGCGACGTGATAAGACTTGAAAGAAAAGAAGGAGATAAACTGGAAACGTATTACAGGGCGGTTGTTCTCTGATGGATAAAAGAAAAAATATTTTAGTGGAGAAATATCTAAAGCAACATTCTTTAGTTGAATCTAACATTCTTTCATTTAATGATTTTATTGGGAACAGGATTCAGCAAATCGTCGAAGAAATTAACGAAACCCTTTCTGATCAAGACGTTGAGATAAAGTTTGGAAAGGTGCGCGTTGGCGAGCCGGATATAATCGAGGCCGATGGAAGTGTCAGCAAAATAACTCCAATCGAAGCAAAGCTGAGAAATTTAACTTATGCCGCGCCAGTTTATGTCGAGCTAAGCGTCAAATATGAAAATCAAGCAGAAAGCTCGGAAGTTGAAGTTGGAAGAATTCCAATTATGGTCCGAAGCTCCAAGTGCGCGACATACGGAATGGGCAAAGAAGACCTTATAAAAAATTACATGGACAAGCTTGACCAGGGCGGATATTTCATAATCAACGGAAACGAAAGAGTAATTGTTATGTCTGAAGACCTTGCTCCAAACCAGCCATTTATTGAAGAAGGCAGACAGGGACTGACTTTGAGAGAATTTTCAGAAAGGGGCTCTTACAGAATTCCGACGACAATCAGTGAAACAAACGAAGGAATTTTGGAATTGACTTTCAGCAGGCTGAAGAATATTCCAATTCTGGTTTTGCTTAAAGCCCTCGGCATGACTAAAGAATCAGACATTGCAAAGAACATTGGGATGGAGAACGATTGCCTGATTGTTAACCTTTACGAATATGCCAGTTTGCAAGATGCTGAAGATGCAATGATGTTCATAGCGGAAAAATCAGGGATACAGGGAACGAAGAAAGAAATTCTTGACAGGGTGAAGCAAAGAATTGATTCTTTCCTGCTGCCGAACATCGGGATTACCAAACAGACCAGAGAAGATAAGGCAATCACGCTTTGCAGGCTCGTGCGAACCTATCTAAAAGCTAAAGACGACAAAAAAATCAGAACTGACAAGGACCATTATGCTAACAAAAGAATTAAACTTTCAGGGGATTTGATGTCTGATCTTTTCAGAGTCAATCTGAAAATTCTCGTTAGGGATATTCAATATTCTCTGCAGAAAGTTTCAAAGAGAAAGAAATTTTACTCATTGAAAACAATTGCTAAGTCTACGCTGTTCACGCACAGAGTTGAAAGCGCGATTGCGACGGGAAGCTGGATTGGAGAAAGATCTGGAGTTACGCAAAACATGCAGAAGACAAATTACCTGGACGTTCTTTCGCAGCTGCAAAGAGTCACGAGCCTATTGCCTGGCGACCAGGAAAATTTCAAGGCAAGAACGCTGCATCCGACACATTATGGGAGATTCTGCCCAACTGAAACTCCGGAGGGAACTGAAATTGGACTTAGAAAGAATCTTGCTCTTCTTGCAAAAATTTCTACAGTGATTGAGTTTGACGAAAAAGCAACCATCAAGAAGTTTGAATCTGCTGGATTGAAAAGAGATAACTCTAAGGGAAGTGATGTTTTTGTAAATGGAAAGTTTATTGGGTTTGTCGAGCATCCTAAGGAATTTGCATTGAAACTGAGAGAACTAAGGAGGAATAAAGAAATTCCGGGACAAATAAGTGTTAGATATGATGATGCACTTGACCAAATTACGATTTCTTCGGAAGTTGGAAGAGTTTTGAGGCCATTAATTATCGTTGAAAACGGAAATTCAAAATTGAAGAGTGAAGATATTGTTTTACTGGAACAGGGAGAACTCAAGTGGTCTGATTTGGTTGAAAAGGGAATTATCGAATACATTGACGCTGCAGAAGAAGAAAATGCTTATGTTTCGCTGGACGAGGATGAGCTTGATTCTGAACATACTCACTTAGAAGTTCATCCTATTGATGTATTCGGCGTGATTACTTCGCTTGTTCCTTATGCTAACCATGACCAGCTGCCAAGACTGCATAGAGGAAGCAAAACTAATAAGCAGAGCTTAGGAATTTATGCTGCGAATTATTTATTGAGAATTGACACCGATGTTTCGATTCTTCATTATCCGCAGAGACCTTTGGTAAGGAGTTTCATTTATGATACCCTTGATGTTTACCCTTCAGGACAAAATCTTGTTGTAGCGATTATGCCTTTTGAGGGTTACAATATTGAGGACTCTGTTGTTCTGAACAAGGCAAGTGTTGACAGAGGAATGGGAAGGAGCACATACTTCAGACCGTATTCTGCAAACGAACTGCAATATGCCGGAGGATTATCTGACGAAATAGTTATTCCTGAAAAAGATGTTTCGGGATATAGGACCGAAGAAGTTTATAGAAATCTTGAAGATGATGGGATTGCGTATCTTGAAGCCGACATGGATTCTGGGGACGTGGTTATTGGAAAAGTTACGCCGCCGAAATTTCTTTCTGAAGCCAGAGACTTGAGCATACAAGCTAAGAAGGAAGCTAGTTCGGCAGTTAGACAAGGGGAGAGGGGAACTGTGGACGCGGTTTTCATTACAGTAGACAGCGAAGGAAACAAAGTTGTTGATGTCAGAACCAGAGACACCAGGCTTCCAGAAGTTGGAGACAAATATTCTTCACCGCACGGACAGAAGGGAGTTATCGGAATGATTGCATGTAATGATGATGTTCCTTTCACAGTTAATGGAATAAGACCTGACTTGATGTTCAATCCACACGGAATTCCAAGCAGAATGACTGTTGGATACCTAATGGAATTGCTTGCGAGCAAAACTGCTGCAATAACTGGAAAAATAGTTGACGGCACTCCGTTTACGGGAACTAAAGTTAATGAGCTGGAAGAACAGCTTCAAGAAATGGGCTTTAGCTACGACGGCAAAGAAACTACTTACAACGGAATAACCGGAGAGAAAATGGATGTCAAGATTTATATCGGAAGCATGTACTACTTGAAGCTGAAGAGAATGGTAAAGAATCTTATTCATGCGAGGGCTTCCGGAAAAGTTGCTTTGCTGACGAGACAACCGATTGAAGGAAGGGCACGTGGCGGAGGATTAAGACTTGGAGAAATGGAACAGCAAGCTTTGGCTGGGCACGGCGCGTCTTTGCTTTTGAAAGAAAGGTACGATTCAGATAAAACAATTATCTACATCTGCCAAGATTGCGGAAATATGGGATATGAAGATGCCATCCGAAACAAACCGGTCTGCACGATGTGCGGAAGCAGCGAGGCGGAACCAATAGAACTTTCCTATGCATTCAAGCTCTTGGTAGACGAATTACTGGGATTGGGTATACATACTAAATTTAAGTTGAAGAACAAATATGAGCAATAGAACAAAAGCGATGGAATTTGAAAGAGCAAGAAAATATGTATTAGGTAATGCAGAGGCGCTAAGAGAAGCAGGCTACGGGGATAGACATATTGCTGTTAGAGCAATTAATAACAGCGTTGGAATTGTTGATAGTGATACTGACGAATTTGCCTTGGCTAGAAGAGTTGGCCTTCTCTATAAAAATGAACCAATATTAATTGGAGAATTTCGTTCAATAGTAGAAGAGTGGGACGATATTCTGGATAGCCCAGAAGGATTTGAATATGAGCAATAGATATTCGAGAAAACAAGTCAGAAGCCTGAGTTTCAGTTTGCTTAGTCCGGACCAGATTAAGAAAATTAGCGCGGTGAAAGTTGTGACTCCGGAACTTTATGACATTGACGGTTTCCCGGTTGATGGAGGCCTTATGGACTTGCGGCTTGGAGCGATTGACCCGGGAGTAAGATGCAGGACTTGCGGGAAGAGAGTTAAGGAATGTCCCGGACATCCCGGAAGCATCGAGCTTGCGAGACCGGTTTTGCATATCAAGTATATTCCTTTGATGGAATTGTGCTTGAGAAGTTTCTGCCCTCATTGCGGTAAGTTGACGCTGTCAGATGAAAAGCAGAAAGGACTGACGCCTGCTGAAAGGGCGAAGAAAGCAAGAGACGCGAAGAAATGCCCGCATTGCAACGAGAACATCGATAGAGTAAAGCTTGAGAAACCAACAAACTTTTTCATAGACAAAAAAAGATTGAATCCGATTGAAGTGAGAGAAAGACTTGTCAATATTTCTGATGACGAACTTAAGAAAATCGGGATTAACACTAAGACCGCGAGGCCGGAGAGAGCAGTTATATCTTTGCTTCTTGTGCCGTCTGTTACTGTCAGGCCGTCGATTACTCTTGACACCGGAGAAAGAAGCGAAGACGACTTGACTCACAAACTTTCAGACATAATCAGAGCTAATCAAAGATTGTGGGAAAACCTAAACGCGGGAGCTCCAGAAGTAATCATTGAAGATTTGTGGGACTTGCTGCAATATCACATAACCACATTTTATGATAATAATGTTACAAGAATTCCCCCTGCGAGACACAGGTCTGGACAGCCATTGAAGACAATAACAGAAAGAATCAAAGGCAAAGAAGGAAGAATCAGGCATAATCTTGCTGGCAAGAGAGTAAATTATTCTGCGAGGTCGGTTGTTTCGCCAGACCCTTACTTGAAGATTAATGAAATTGGCGTGCCTGAGCAGATTGCTAGAATCATCACTGTTGCGGAATCTGTGACGACGACAAATCTTGAAGAAATGAAGGAACTTGTTAAAAGGGGAACTGATTACCCTGGAGCGAATAACGTGATAAGACCAGACGGAAGAAGAAAGAGATTATCTGAAGACCTGAAGGAAGAAATCATGAACGAAATCCAGCCTGGATATAAAATTGAAAGACATTTGAGAGACGGCGATATTGTCTTGTTCAACAGACACCCGACCTTGCACAAGCAGGGCTTGATGGCACATTATGTTAAAGTTTTACCTGGAAGGACTTTCAGGCTAAATCCGGCCGCGGCTGCGCCTTACAACGCTGACTTTGATGGAGACGAAATGAACATTCACAGCCCGCAAAATGAAGAAGCGCTTTCTGAAGCAAAGATTTTGTTGGACATTAATAAGAATATAATCTCATCAAAAAATAATACCAACCTTGTTGGAACGATTGCCGATGCTGTTACTGGCGCGTATCTTCTTGGAAAAGCGACTGTGGACAAGGGTCTTGCAGATCAGCTGCTATTTTCTGCAAACGTGATGAATACTATTAAGAAGAAAGAAATTTCTGGAACAGAAGTTTTTGCGCAGGTCATTCCGAAGGGAGCTAAAATTACAGTTCCTTCAATAATTACCGGAAGCAAAACGTTTGGTGCAGAAGATGGAGAGCTTGTAAAAGTAGTTGATAGAGAGATGGGAAGAGAGGTTGCGGTAGACACAATCAACAAGGCATTCACGCTTGGAACTTCGTATTTGAGCAGAGTTGGCTACACTCTTTCACTTCACGACATTGATGTACTGGACAAAGTTAAGGAGATTACTAAAGAAATTATCGAGAAGGCAGAGAAAAGAACGGTGGAAGTTATTGAAGAATACAATTCTGGAAATTTGGAAGCTGTGCCTGGGAAGACCGCAGAAGAGACAAGAGAAACAAAGATTATGCAGATATTGAACGCTGTTAGAACAGATGTTGGAGATATTGTTAAAGTCAATCTGCCTCCGGAGGCAAACATAAATATGATGATAAAATCCGGAAGCGGCGGCGGAATCACGAACATCACACAGATGGGCTGCTGCGTCGGACAGCAGGTTTTATGGAATGGAAGAATTAGTTTTGGATATAATGACAGAACATTATCTTTCTTCAAGAAAGGTGACCTTAGCTCAGAGTCCAGAGGATTCATCAAATCTTCTTACCTGAAAGGACTCAAGCCAACAGAATTTTTCTTTGGAGCGATAACGGGAAGAGACAGCCAGATGGATACTGCTTTGAGAACTCCTAAGTCCGGTTATTTGTACAGACGACTTGTCAGCGCATTGCAGGACTTGAAAGTTGAATACGATGGAACTGTAAGAGACGCTTCAGAAAATGTTGTTCAATTTGTGTACGGATATGATGGAAAAGATGTTGCCAAGCTTCACCTGAAGGATGACAAGATTTGTCCTGGCGAGGCCGTCGGCGTTGTAACTGCACAATCTTTTGGCGAGGCTTCAACTCAGATGGTCCTGAACGTTTTCCACCACGCTGGAGTCGCGCAAATGCAGATTACGCTGGGTTTGCCGAGATTAATTGAAATTCTTGACGCGAGAAAACAACCTTCAACTCCGATGATGGAGATTTATCTTGACAAAGACCATAACAATGAAAAGGAAGCAAGGATTTTGGCAGAAAAAATAAAAGAAGTGAAGCTTGAAGAAGTTTTGTCTGAGATTAATCTTGACTTTGGAAATAAAAAGATTGAGATAGAATTAGATTCTGAAGCGGTTAGAAGAACGCATGCGGGCGTCCAGAAAATTGCTGATAAGCTGATAGACAAGAAGTTTAAAGTCAATATCAATGGAAATAAAATAATTGTTCCGCTTCCGGAAATTGGCTTCAAAGAAATGTACAAGCTGAAGGGAAAATTAAAAGAAACGATAGTTTCTGGTGTCAAAGGAGTTCCGCAAGTCATAGTTTCGAAAAGAGACAGAGACTTTGTCATCTTGACTAACGGCTCTAACTTGAAAGAAATCCTGGAAATAAAAGGAGTTAACAGAGACAAAGTATTTTCCAACGATATTCACGATGTCAAAAATGTGCTTGGAGTTGAGGCGGCAAGGCTGACCATAATCAATGAAATAAAAAATGTTATCCAAACTCAGGGGCTTGACATTAATGAAAGGCATCTGCAGCTTGTCGCTGACGCAATGACTTCTTCCGGAGTGGTTAAAGGAGTAACGAGAATGGGAATTATCACTGACAAGGCAAGCATTCTTGCCAGGGCAACTTTTGAAACTCCGGACAAGCAATTCGTTAATGCGACGATAAAGGGCGCAGAGGACGAGCTTAAGTCCGTTATTGAAAACATTTTGCTTAACCAGCCGATTCCAGTTGGAACCGGATTGCCTGGATTGCTGGTCAAGGTCACTGGGCCTTTGGCAAGAGAACAGAAGAGCGAGAAGAAAAAATAATTACTAGACAACGGCGTCTGCGATAAATTTATATACTCGCCAAGAAAAGGAATGATATAAAGGTTCTAACAAATTAAAATGGGCGTTATTGACATGACTGCAATGAGGTACATTAACCTATTAGACAGAACATCCAGAGTGAAGACGAGAAAATGTTTTGTTCACAACGGGGTTATTTTCTTTGCGGTAAACAGAGAAGAGGTCTCGAAAGCAATCGGGCCTTCTGCGGTGAATATAAGGAGAATTCAAGAACAAATTGGGAAGAAGATTAGAATAATTCGGGAAGATGAGGGTGTTGAAGATATCAAGAGATTTATTGAAGATGTTGTTTCTCCTATCAGGCCGAAAGCTGTTGAGGCAAGGGACGGCTGTGTCACAATAACTGCAGGCAACAATCAGAACAAGGCTTCTTTGATTGGAAGAAACAAAAGAAGATTTCTAGAACTGAAGAAAATAATTCATGATACTTATAATTTGGATTTGAAGATTATTTAGGGATAAGAAGGACAATATACTCCCGAGGAGAGATGGCTAATCTTTTCTTTGATGCGGTTCTTTTCAGTATTTAAGAAAAAGTAAATGGCTATGAACGCTATCTCGATAAAAACTAAAATTAACAATCCGATTGTAATCCTTAAGAAAGATAAATTAGGTATGGATACCAAAAGATAAGAAACAATTGCGACAAAAAAGGAAATAGCAACAGTCCAGATTACTCCGATATAAGTTAAATAATCTTGATATTTTAAATTTAATAAGGCTAAATCCTTATTTATTGCCATTTCTCTAATCCGCCAAGAATAGCAAGGATTGCTCCAATAACAAGGGATACAATAGGTATTATGATAATTGGTTTGGATGCCGGTAAATTAATAATTGTACCGCTCAATCCAACAAGTATGAAAATTATTCCTGATATCAATGAAATAAGATTTTTTGTTCTGCTCCTCATTTCTGCTTCTCTTATTTTAAATGGCGGCATCATTTAAATCTCTTTTGATTTTCCTGATTCCAAAGCAGAAAGTTTAAAAACCAATTTCTTTAAGGATATAACATGGGATTGATGGGAGCTAGAAAATTAGCGAAGAAGAGAAAACAGTTTAGGTGGGCCGATAAGATGTATAATGCGAAAATGCTTAATCTCAAAATAAAATCGGACCCGCTTGGAGGCTCTAGCCAGGCGAAGGGAATTGTGATTGAAAAGTTTCAGAAAGAGGCGGCGCAGCCAAACTCCGCGATGAGGAAATGCTGCAAAGTACAGCTCGTTAAAAATGGAATTCAAGTTGGCGCGTTCATTCCGGGAAATCTCGCGCAGAAGTTTGTGGATGAACACGATGAAGTTATAATCGAAAGAATTGGCGGAAAGCAGGGACGTTCCAAGGGAGATATTAGAGGAATCAGGTTTAGAGTAATTAAAGTAAACGATCAGCCTTTGAAGAGACTTGTCAAAGGAAAGATTGAGAAGGGAAGAAGATGAGCATCGGTGTTTTTTTGAGTTTTGTTGATATTGAAGGTGACAGCATACCGCGAGTTGGAGATAAACTGAGAGTCCTTAGAATTGGAAATGATGGCGATTGGTTTCCCCACGAGGACAATGTTGTAGATTATGGAAGAGTAATAGGGGTTTATAATCAGAGAACCGAAAATGGAAGGAATGTTGCTGATTTTGTGACGAAAGTTTCAATGCAAAGATACAAACAATTAGTTTCAAAAGAAGATTTTGGACCGATTGCTATGAGAAAAGCGGCAGGTTATGAGGAATTGGAGGTCGTTGCATAATGGTAGAACAAACAACCCAGCAAATGAAACTATTCGACATGTTTGATGTTGCGAACATCGAGATAAAAGATCCTGCGCTGAAGCCGTACATAAATCTTGAGCCGAGACTTTTGCTGAAGTCGCAAGGCAGAAACTTGAACAGATTTGGAAAGGCGAGAGTCGGCTTGATGGAAAGATTTGCCAACAGGATTGCAACTCCAGGGCATGTTGGAAAGAAACACAGAATCATAACAAGCTGGGCGTCTGGAAAGTACAACAAAAATATGAGCATGGTGATTGAGATAATGAAGATAGTTGAGAAAAAAACCGGGGAAAATCCGATTCAGGTTCTTGTGAGGGCGATTGAGAACGGCTCGCCACGAGACGAGATTACTGTCATTGAGCACGGAGGCGCAAGATATCCGCAGTCAGTCGACACTTCGCCGATGAGGAGAGTTGACCTGGCGATAAGATGGATGGTTCAGGGAGCTTACAACAGATGCTTTGGAAAGAAAAAGAAAATGGTTGATTCATTAGCGGATGAAATAATGAAAGCAGCAAGCCAGAATATGGAAAGCTATGCAATGTCAAAGAAGAATGAGGCTGAGAAACAGGCGGACTCAGCACGTTAAATTATCTTAACATTCAGGTTTAATTTTTCTTTAAACTCACTTTCAAGCGAGGATACTAGGTCTGAGAGATTTAATGTTTCAATGTCTTTATTCAACTTTTCAAAGCCAGACTTCTTTTCATGAAGAGATGCCTTGTCTTGGAAGAGTGATTTTTCTAGCTCGTCTAGAGATTTTATTATTAAGGAATTTTCTATTTCCTTAGTTGTTTCTGAAAGATTGGCTCGGAGTTCTGTTCGTTTGCTTAGGAAATTCTGGAAAAATTCCTTATTTAAAATAAAAAGTTCATTCATTACCCTGTCTTTCTTTGTATCCTTAAGTGTAATTTCGCCTTTTATTATGGCTTTCTTTATTGCGTCAAATATTGTTGAGATTTCGAGCTCTTGGTCTTCAAGCAAAGCGCCAAGAGGGTCTTCAAGATATTTTTTAGCAAGTTTGTTTTGAGAAAGATTTTCGTATTTTTTCAAGGCTGGCTCTATCTCTGAAAAGGAGTGCCTTAAAACTGACTCGAGATTGATTAGTTCTTGCTGGGCTTTTTCTTTAGAATTTAACTGTGAGGTATACTTCCTGTAAGAATCTTCTTGTTTAAATTTGGCTATTTGGTCTTCCTTAATTTTTACTTCTTTCCCGAGAGTTATGATTTCCTTGTCTAAAATGTTAAGGGTATTTTTGTTTTCTTCTTTTCTGCTTATTTCTTTTATTATGATAGAAGATTGTTCCTTTAGTTTTTCTATTTTCCAAATGTCTGAGCTTTCTATAGCGCTCTTTAATTCTTTGAAAAGTTTGTCTATTTTTTTTATGCTGACAGCAATGACGCTCGCTTTTTCAACGAAGAATTCCTCCATGATGTGATGGCTTTTTGAGATGCCCTTGTCGAAAGCGTCCAACTCTTTGTCAAAGGTTTTTGTGAACTCGAGAAGGTCTCTGGATTTTTCAGGAAATATTATTTTTTCAATAAGCGTGTTTGTTTTCTGAATATATATTTGCCTGTTCCCTTCCATGATTTGCTTTGCTCTTTCAGGAATCTCTTTATTTTTGAGCTCTGCATTTGCTAAATTTTCGAGATTGTTTTTTAGCCTGCTTATTTCTTCTGAGATTTCTGTTTTTGTCTGCTGAATGCTTAGACCTAGTTTATGATTTAGCTCTTCTAATTTTTTGTCCAGGAAAAATTCGACTTCTGAAAGTTTCAGAGTTTCAACTAGGACTTCTTTTTCGTTAGATTTTCTGAGAAAATCGAAAAACCCCATAAATTACTTTAGCGAAGAGGTTTTAAGAAGTTTGTGAATTTTGAAAGCTGAACGCCCTAAAACTTTAAAAACCCAATTTTACATCTTGGTTTGATTACATGGTTGAGAAAGAATCGAGTCTTCAAAAAATTGAAAGATTAACGTCCAAGCAGGAGAACATCAGAAACGTAGCAACGTCTGCGCACATTCACCATGGGAAAACCGCTTTTACTGATAATTTGCTTGCGGCAGCTGGCTTGATGGCTGAGAAGAACGCGGGAGACTTGGATGAAGGAATGGCAACCTGGCAGCACAAAGATGAGCAGGAAAGATTGATGACAGTTGACGCTGCGAATGTTTCGATGGCCCACGAATATCTTGGACAGGAATACCTTATTAATTTGATTGATACGCCAGGGCATGTTGATTTTGGGGGAAACGTAACTAGGGCCATGAGGGCGATTGACGGGACTTTCGTTTTGGTTTGCGCGGTTGAAGGAGTTATGCCTCAAACTGAAACTGTTTTGAAACAAGCGCTGAGAGAAAGAGTCAAGCCGGTTTTGTTTATCAATAAAGTTGACAGATTGATTAAGGAATTGAAGCTAACGCCGGAACAAATGCAGGAAAGATTTGTGAAGCTGATTAACGAGTTTAATATTCACATAATGAAACTTGCCGAGCCGGAATACAAAGAGAAATGGCAGGTTAACGTCGCAGACGGGAGCGTTGCTTTTGGTTCTGCAAGAGAGAACTGGGCGCTTTCAATACCTTTTATGAAAAAGAAAAATGTTAGTTTCAAAGATGTTTACAGAATTTACGAGATGGAAGAAGAAGAGAGAAAGAAATGGGTTTGGGAGAACGCACCATTGAATGAGGTTATTTTGGACATGGCTGTCAAGCATTTGCCAAATCCTCTTGAAGCGCAGAAATACAGAATTCCGAAAATTTGGAGAGGAGACATAGACAGCAAGTTTGGGCAAGACCTTATGCATTGCAACCCAAATGGAGAAGTTGCTTTTATTGTTACAAGAATTGTGATTGATTCAAAATCGAAGAAAGAAATTTGCGCTGGAAGACTTTACTCCGGGACGATAACTAATGGGATGGAACTTTACGCAAATAATATAAAGAAAAAGGGAAGGGTTCAGCAGTTATTTGTTTACAATGGGATTAAGCCAGAGCAGTTGGAAAGAGTTCCTGCAGGAAATGTTCTTGCTATTTCAGGAATGAATATTGATGTTGGAGAGACTTTAACAGAAAATGAACAGCGTGCTTTCGAGGAAATCAGGCACATTTTCCAGCCAGTAATTACGAAATCAGTTGAGGTTAAACATTCTGCGGACCTGCCAAAGCTTATTGAAGTTTTGAGGAAGGTTGCTAAAGAAGACCCGAGCATTAAAGTTGAAATCAACGACGAGACTGGAGAAAACTTGATTTCAGGAATGGGAGAACTGCATCTTGAGATTATTGAAGGAAGGATAAAGAGCGAGAAAGGGCTTGAAATTAAGACCGGGCCGCCAATTGTTGTTTACAGAGAGACTGTCGCGAAAAAGAGCGCGGTTATTGAAATCAGAACTCCGAACGGGCATAACATTTTTGACTTCAGCATTGAGCCGCTTGAAGATGAAATCTATAAATCCATTGAGCAAGGAGATTTGCCTGAGGAAAGATTGAAGAAAAGAGCGGAGCAAGTGTGGGATAAATTGTCACAATGCGGAATGAGCAACGATGAGGCGAGACAAGTGAGGGAAATTTACAAAGGAAATATTTTTGAGGACAGGACGAGGGGAATTGTCTTGCTTGGGGAAATAATTGACTCGATAATGGATGGATGGAAACTTATAGTTGATAACGGACCATTGTCGAAAGAACCATTGATGAAAACTAAATTCATTCTGCATGACTGTAAGATTCACGTTGACCACATGCACCGAGGGCCGGCGCAGATTTATCCTGCAGTCAGGGCGGGGATGGTTGAAGCGATGAAAACTGCTGGCGCCTCGATGTTTGAACCAGTGCAGACGCATAGGATTGAAGCGCCGCTGGACTTTATGGGAATAGTTACACAGCTTGTTTCAAGCAAGAGAGGAACTTTGATAAATGTCGAGCAGGAAGAAGGAACTGTGATTGTTACAGGAAAGATTCCTGTCGCTGAAATGATTGGATGGAGCAATGACTTAAGGTCTGCGACGGAAGGGCGAGGAGTTTCGTCTTTGGCTGACCAGGAATTCCAGAGAATGCCTAGAGAATTGCAAGCAGATGTGATTAAGAAAATAAGAGATAGAAAGGGACTGGCGGAGAATCAGTAACCCTCATTCGTCTTCACATTCATTCAGCCAAATGAAAGGGTTTGGCGGAGAATCAATAACGGCGTTTCACAAATGTTTTTTAATTCAAGTAAAGAGTGTTTTCAATGGGAGAAGAATTTGATCCAAAAAGGTTTGCAGAGTTGTTGATTATACTATCGGGCGATGTTAATGCATGGAAAAAACCAGAAAATCGCGCTTTGTACAGAGGTACTGCAGAGAGCAGCAGGCAAGGGGACAGGGATTTTGATGAAGCAAGAAGAAACGCACGAATAGACGCCAGACGCATGTATGATATGATGCAAGGAAACAGAAGTAATACCTATGCTTTTGCAGAATTAGTTAATGTTGGCGGAGAATTAAAATTGGAAGACAGAGTTTTAGTTTATGAAGGTTTGGCAAAGTTAGCTAAGGATATTGCTGACGAGGAAGCGAATAGAACTTCAGGTAGTTAATAATTTAAACTCAATCCGCATTATTGAATGATGTCGGGACCGGGAAAAGGAAAGATAAAAATTGGGAAGGCGGATGTTTACGTGCACTTGAAAGGCGAGTCCGGTGCGACGGTTACGCATATTGATGTGGAATTGGATGAGCTGAACAAGATTATCAAGCCGGGAGAGAATACTTATGTCGGGGCGAAGCATGGCGGAGTTTTCTTGGGATTGAAAAAAGAAATGATTGAGCGGGCTGAAAGATTGGCGAAGAAGAAGAAATAAGTTTTTATGGTTCTGTGGTTAGGAAAAATTTATAAGACTGTTTTGCCTTAATAATTCATGAGAATTAAACTTGTCGTAGGAAAGCAAACGGAATTAATTCTGAATGCTAAAAGAGATTTAACGTGGAATCAACTTGCGAGTAAATTGAAAATGAACCCGTCATATCTTGCACTTGAGCTAAAGAATGAAAAAAGACTGCTCTCAAAAGAGGCATATGATAAATTAAATAAGATTGCAAGAACAAACTATGATAAATACCTCCTTGAAAAATTGGATGACAATTGGGGAAAATCTGTTGGGGGAACTAACTCAAATGGTAATACTAAGACATTTCAAGAGCCGGAAGAAAATGAAAAGTTGGCTGAATTGATTGGAATAATACTGGGGGATGGGCATTTAGAATATATAACTACAAATAAGAAGACAAGAGCTTACTCGCTGACAATAACGGGGCATTCTATCAAGGACTTTGAATACTTATCTGGGTGGGTGACCGGGTTGATGAGAAAGACTATTAGACAAACTCCTCGAATCAAGAAGGTTCAAAATAATAATGCCATGTACCTAAAAGTTCATGGGAGAGAGATGGTCAAATTTTTTCAGAGAAAGGGGTTAAAGGCGGGGAATAAAAAATCAAATAATCAGGACATTCCCCAATGGATTTTAGACAACGATTCCTATCTTTCTTCATGCATACGAGGACTTATTGACACAGATGGATCGGTTCATTATATCTCGAGAAATAATAGAAACATGAGAATTTGCTTCACGAGTTATATTCCTGCATTGTTGGATGATGTGCGGAAATCACTATTGAGATTTGGTTTTAATCCGTCAAAAGTTATTAAGGGCAATCAAATATTTTTAACTCGAAAAGCAGATATTGAGAATTATTCAAGAAAGATTGGTTTCCACAACGAAAAACATTTAAAAAGATTCGAAAGCATGAAACAACATGCCCCTATAGTGTAGTTGGTCAATCACGTCGCCCTCTCGAATTGCCAGAGGTTATGTCGTTGAGATGATACCTCTAGTCCTCTACGGACAGGCATTGTTGAATTAAGTGCCTTACATATCGTAAGGCATGGAGATCGGCGGAGACCCGGGTCCGAATCCCGGTAGGGGCATTATGATATTTAGGAGGTTTGAATTTCGACTGAGCACAGAATTGAAAGGAGTTCGAATCCCTTGCGCGGATTTGAAAGATGGAAAATCATTATTCTTGTGGAAGACGAAACATTTATAAATAGTGTGTGAGTAGATAAATTACACACAAAATGGATATAAACAAAGAACTTATCAAAAGGATGGACTTAATAAATGAAGAAGTTAGTTCTCTAACGAAGTTACTAAAAAAATATGTTAAAGAAGATGACAAAAGTTTTAGATGTGGCAAATGCGGTTCTTCTTTTGTTTATATCAGAAGAAAAGACAAGAAACTTTTATGTAGAAAGTGCGGAAATATTCAAGATATAGATATTGAAGGAGATGATGAAAATGCTTAATGAGAATAGAGACAGGAAAGGTGATAAATTTGAAAGAGAAATGGCAGATATGTTTAATAGAATTGGATTTAAAACAAAAACCCATATTTTTACAAAAAAGATTAATGGCCAAAATTCGGAACAAGATGTTTTGGCCGAGAAAGGAGACTTAAAAATTTTAATTCAGTGCAAGGACTATGCAAAGTTTCCTATTGAAGACTTAGAAGAGGTTATTCAGGATTTAGTAGAGGACGGACAGTATCTAGGGGTGGATAGACTGGTTTTAGCAATAACTGGAAATAGCAAAATTACAAAATTTATTGACTATACAAAAGAGAAGGGAGTCTACTTATGGGACGAAAATTATTGGAGGAAACTTCAAAGAATCGAGACTAATCAGGAACTTAAACAAGAAATTGGGAAAAATTTACAACTGCCTGGATTTTTTATTTCTGAAAGACAAATGTGTCTTCTGATAAGTTCGGCGAGGATATCTGAGGCCGATAAGCAGAAATTATTAAATGAAATATTAATTTTTAGAAATGAGGAAGAATTAAAAGATGAAATTAAGCATCTTGAACTAAAAGAAGAAGTAAAATCAAATTTAGAAACTCAAGAATTAGAAGAAATTGAAAGATTAATGAATTTTTATAATTTCGATTATCACCACAAATCTTCGGTCTATAAAAGAATAAAGGGCGAAATTAATTTATCTGAAGATCCAAAGAGAATTTTAGTTTTTAATGATATAAAAACAGATATAGACAAAATAGCAATAGAAATCTATGGGAAGAATGAAGGTTCTAAATATTTAATAAATGTTTATGAGAGATGGGTAAATGGCAAAATATCTAAAAAAGACAGAGACAAAATTTCTGAAGAAATCTTTACCAAGTTAGGAGTTCACAAAAAAAGTGAAATCGAAGCCGGAGTTATTGATGTTGGTAGTCAAATAAATGCGGCAGAGATAAAAAAGAAATTAATTAAATTAGTAGTTCGCATCGGAATAGTTGCAGTTGTATTTATAATAATTTGGAGGATCTTATTTTAAGATGAAACTATTAAATTTAGTTCTAGTGAGCTCGGTTTTTTTAGTAATATTTATAAATTTTGTATCTGCTCAAGAAAATCAATTAAGTTGTCAATATAAAGAATTAAAAGAGACTAATGACTTTATTCAGGTTTTATATGACAAGCAAGGAAATAGATATGAGAATCCTGTCGAGATAAAAAATATAGACGGGGGTCAAGGCAGAATATCTTTCGACTTGAATAATAAAATACCCTTCCTCGTTTCAATTAAAGTTAATTACGATACAAGTCATTCCGGTGGAGGTTTCTGGCCAAACCAAGAAGAGTTCCACGAAATAGAATCTCTTGGAACAATCACTATATTAAATACGGGAAGCTCGGGAATACTTTGGGGAACTTCAAGCGTTAGTAACATAAGAATAACTTACTTGTCTAATAACGAATTAGATGTCAAATCTGAAAAAAAGAAGGAAGAATTTTGTAAATTATGTGGGGAAGAGATTTGTTTAAATGATGGTGTAGGGTGTGTTAACGATGCCAATTGTGGCTCTGAAATATGTAATATTGCTGGATATTGTGGAACTCAGAAAATCATTGATTGTTTGGATGGATTGCAAAATTGTAATAATCAATCTTGCTTAGAGCCAAAAACTAAAGGGTGGGGACAGCCTTATTCTTGTGAATTTGAGTGTAAGAGTGAATATGGAGAAAATGGAGCTTGTGCAATTCCGCTTAAGGAAAAAATTCTAAAGGGATTTATTTTAATTTTGTTTGTAGTTATACTTACACTTGTAATATATTTTACCTTAACAGGCAAAAATCCACTAAATTTTGTTAAAACCTAAAACTAAATAAACTCTTATCTCTTTTCGTCATCGTTAATGCTCCGTATGCCTTCGGACAATACCGAGCTCTCCCAAAAGTTTTATAAAGTTCCCTTGTCAGGAGTTATTGATATATGCTCTGTATGGTCTTCGGGCAATGCAGAGCCATCATATTCTCAATCAATAATTTTTGATAGTATTTTATTAATGTGAATTGAACGGTCACAGGCGGTTCTCAAGTTAAACGATGAACTTGAGCTAAACCACGCATTCTCAATTTTCTTTCCTAGTTTTCTTACTCTTTTTATTGGCGAAACAAAATCCTCATCGCCGCTAACAATAATCGCGGCATCATAAAGATTTTCGTACGCCTCTCCTACAAGATCGCTTACTAAATGTGTATCATCGCCTTTAACTTCATATTCAAACTTGCCATCTCTCTTAACTCTTCTTTGTCGACACAATATCACTTCAACTTTAGGAATGTTTCTTAACATATCAAAAAATTTTTGTTGTTTCCAGTATATCTTAGGATTAACACCGAGATTTAAGGGAGCATTATAATAAAACACTTTGATAAATTCTCTATCTCCAACTAATTCATTAATCAACTTCTGAAAGTTAATTTTGTCAACAACACCTAATTTTTTTGAACTATGATAAAAATTACTGCCATCGATAAATATTACAACGCGTTCCTTTTCGTTGCCCATTACAAAAATAGAGACCCTAACTTTAAGTATGTATTCAATTTGTGAAACAAAAATGGATAAATTCCAACAACATTCTAACACGAATACAAAAAGAGGAAAAACAAAAAATATCTTGAAATAAAACGTTTTCGACACGCTTAAAAATATATGAATTCTTGTTAAGGTATGGTTGAAAAGGTGATGCAGCCGAGTTGGTGGCTAAAAGACGAGGAAGAAGGAAAGCCAACGGGAAAGATGATTCTTGGAGGGCTCTTTGGGTTTCTTATTGGGATAAGCCTTGTGTTTACGTTTTCGCGGTTTCTCCTTGAGAACTTTGGCGGGTGGTGGGGAATTTATGGAATTGCTTTCGGGTTTGTAATTCTTGGCGGTTTGTTTGGGTGGGCTGCTGGAGCAGATAACTCCGAAAAGAGTTATAAGAAAAAAGACGTTAATTATTGGAGAGGATAAAACTTATAAACAAAGTTTCCTTGTATGAATCATGCCAAGAAGTAAAAAGAGTGAGAATAAGGTGACTAGTAAAAATAAAACTGATGAGTCAAAAGTTTTTGCGTGGCTTGCTACATTCTTTACGATTATCGGTTTTGTCATTGCCTTGATTTTAAAGAAGAATGATGAGTATGTGATGTATTATGCGAAGCAAGGCCTTATTCTGTTTGTTGGGTTTGCTGTTGGGGGAATCTTCCAGAAGATAATTCCAATAGTCGGACAGTTGTTCTTGTTGTTTGTTGTGATTCTCTGGATTATTGCTTGGGTTAATGCAATCTCCGGCGAGAAGAAGAGTACTTGGCTTGTGCAAGATTTGGCTGAGAAAATTAAGATTTAAGGACGATTGGAAATAGACGAGATAAAATAGCCAAACAAGAATAATAACAACGATAATAATGTTGGCTCTGTTCAACTGACTGTCAAATTAATCTTAAGATTTTATCTTGACGAGCTCGTCTTTGAATGATTTTCCTTTTTCTTCGCCGAAGAGTTCTGTCGCTTTTTCTGGCGAAATGTTTAGAACAGTTGAAAGAGTTTGGAGTTCGCGAATCAGAATCGATATCTCCTGGTCTTCTAAAGAAGTTCTTGACAGAAGTCTCCACCCGCCGAGCTGTTGGGTTGTAATCATGCCTTCGTACCCGAGAATACTTGCGATGTTTTCTTCTTCCAATACTGAATCGTAAGATAACTCCTGCAGGAAGAATTTTGATTTCTTTAAGTCGAGAGCGGTATAATCTTTCATCACCAAATCTGTTTCTTTTTCAACGCCGAGAGTGATTTCTTTCATTCTCATTCTCAATAAGGTTCCCTCACGGCCAAGTTCAATCAAAGACTTATTCAGGTCTTCTGCTAGTTTGAGAATGATTCTTCCTTTTTGGAGTAAAGTTATTGCCTGCTTGAGATTTGATGAACCTCTGAGCTCTATCTTGTCTAACTTTTCAACCTGCTTGTCGTAGAGTTCTCTTTGCTTATCAAGAAGCTGGATGTTTTCATTTGCTCTTCTCAGAAGCTCGCTTGTCGGCATAAGAAGATACCTTATGTTTTTGTAGTAAAGAGTGATTTCATTTCTTCTTTCGGATATTGCGATGGCAAGAGTGCCGGCCTGGCGAGCGGCTCTTTCTGCGGCCTTGTGCCTTGTTCCGGTTTCATGCGTAGGAATTTTGCTGCTCGGCGTAAGCAGAACGTTCGCGTAATTTATTTTTTTCATATCCTTGCTTAAAATTATTGCCCCGTCCATTTTTGAAAGCTCTATCATCTTTTGAGGGCTGAATTTTGTGTTGAGCCAGAAACCTCCATCGAAAAGAGAAGAAGTGCTTTCATTTTCAACTACCATGAGCCCTCCCTTTCCCCCTTTTAGCGCTCCGTCCAGAGCAGCGCGAAGGTTCGTTCCTGGCGCGACCAATTTCAAAACAGAAAATAATTCTTCCTGAGTTGCCTTGTCACCTTTGTGGTTGATTTCAGTTATGCTCTTTTGATATTCTTTCTTTTCCATTTTGCTAATGAATTTGTATATGAATAATCTTTTTAAATTTAATCTCTCTGATTTAGTGCGAATTCGATAATAATTTAAACGAGAGTTTTCTCTTTGATATATGAAAAGGCAAAAAGAAGTGAGACCTTGGGGGCAGTTTGAGAGGTTCACGCTGAACGAGATTTCTACTGTAAAGATAATAACAGTTAAGCCGAGGCAGAAGCTGAGCGTTCAATATCACCGCAAAAGAGAAGAGTTTTGGAAGTTTCTGGACAATCCTGCAAAAGTAACGATTGGAAAAAAAGTTTTCAGAGTTAAGCAAGGTGACGAAGTGGTTATTCCTAAAAATACGGTTCATTCTGTTGAAGCGCTTTCGAAGCCGGTGAGATTTCTTGAGATTGCCTTCGGAAAATTTAGCGAGAACGATATCGTGAGGCTTGAGGATAAGTATGGGCGGGTTTGATGGCATGGAAAAATATTTCTAAAGGAATTGAAATGTGGGACAAGCCGTGTCTTGGAGCTGTAAAACCTGTTGAAGGAAAAAGATTTATGGCGTTGTGCGTTGAGCCGAGGAGTAAGAATCCATATAGGGGATTAGCGCGGGAGATTACGAAGAGCGAAGGAAATCCTGATGTTCCCGGATTTATAGATGAGAGCAAATTGATAATCGTTGAAAGTCGAGACGCGCTTAAATGGGAAAAGAAAAAAGATTTGGAGATAGAAGGCATAAACAAAGTAATTCAAGGATTATCTGGAGACGACAAATATTTTATCGGCTTGGAAGACCCTGATATTTATGAAGAAAGTGGAGTCAAGCATATTTATTTCACAATTGCTTTCAAATACAAAGAAAAAATTGGTTACGCGGTTTATGTTGGCCATGCTGAAGGAAGGTCTTTGGAAACGCTAAGGATGACTAAACCTGTTTTGTCTCCGATAAAGGAATTTAGAGGATTCAAGGAAGTTGCGATTGCACCAATTAACAAGAAAGGCTACAAGATGAATTTATCTGAAGCCCAACTGGTTGTGAATGATGACGATTTTTCTGTTGTTGTTTCTGCGAAGGCGAGCGGGATGGCCGGCTCTTGGGATTACCAGAAGATTGTTGTTGACCCAAGGAAAATGAAATATGGTTGGTGCAAAGGCGAGATTTCTCCATGCAGAATTTTGCCAAGAGAGTTAGTAAATCCTGGAAAAAGTTTAAACGCTCTGATAATAAATGGGAGAGAGCCGAAAAAAATCGTCAACGGAAAGAAAATTTATGGAAAATTCAGGCCGGGACTGGCGCTTTACAATCCTGAGAGTGGAGAAATTCCTTGGGTGGATTCCAAACCGCTGCTTGAAGATCCAGAAGCGACTACAATAACTTTCGCTAGCGAGTTTGTTCCTGCCGATTCAGAGCATGGAATTTTGTATGCGCACGTTAACGATTCTTTTGTGAGAGCTTACAAAATTAGTTATAAAGCGATGCGAAAAAGATTGCCTAGATGAATGATTTGCCGTCGGAAAATTAATCAGTATGAAAAGATTTTTAAAATTGAGCTGGCTGTTAGAAAGATGAAAGATGGAGGTGGCAACGATACTATTCTCTTTATGGGGACATATCCTCCGAGAGAATGCGGCATTGCTACGTTTACAAAAGACCTTGTTGGCGCAGTTGACAGAAAACTTTCTAATATGATTCATACGGGAATTATTGCGATAAACCACAACGGGGTAAATATTTATAATTATCCAAAAAAAGTCCAATATGAAGTCAGCGACAGCGATCTTAATGATTACATCGAAATCGCTGAACGGATAAACGGGCGGGCTGATGTCAAGCTTATTTGCATTCAGCATGAGTTCGGGATTTTTGGAGGAGAATGGGGCGATCACCTGCTGATGTTCCTGGAAAAAATAAAGAAGCCGATTGTAGTTACATTTCATAGCGTGCTGCCGAGCCCGAACGAAAAGCTTTGGAGAGTTGTCAGAGAGATTGGAAAGAAGGTCGAAGACATAATTGTGATGACAAAATCCGGGGTGAACATTCTAAGGGAGACCTATGGGCTGGAGAATCCGATTCGTGTCATCCCTCACGGAATTCCTACGACTACTTTTGAAGACCAAGCCAAATCTAAGGCAAAAATAGGCTGTCCTGACAAGAAAGTTATATGCTCTTTTGGGATGATTGGACCGGGAAAGGGCTACGAAGATGTGATAAATTCTCTGCCAGAGGTGGTTAAGGAATTTCCAGATTTAGTCTATATTATTGTTGGAGAAACGCATCCTGTCGTAAGAAAAAATTCCGGCGAACAGTATCGAAATGAGCTCATTAACATAATAAAAGAACTGAAGCTTGAGAATCATGTGAAGTTCTACAATAAATATGTAACACTGGATGAAATAGTCAGGTATGTCAAGGCGGCAGATGTCTACATTTCTCCGAGCCAAAATCCGAACCAGATTACCTCGGGAACGCTGGCTTATGCGATGGGCTGCGGGAGGGCTGTGGTGTCTACGCCGTTCATTCATGCCAAAGACATAGTTGATGAAAAGAAAGGCTTGCTTGCTGAGTTTGATAATCCTGCATCTTTTTCCGAGGCAATAATTAAAATCCTGAAAGACCCGGAGATGAGGAAGAGCATGGAAAGCCACGCTTATCACGAGACGAGAGAGATGACATGGCCAAATGTTGCGTTCAAGTACTGCGGGTTGTTCGACCATTACGTTCATATTGAGTCTGAAGAAGCGAGGATGCTGCCGAAAGTAAATACTACACATCTTGCGAGATTGACGGATGGTTTTGGAGTTATTCAGTTTTCAAAACAATGGGTTCCTGATGTTTCTTCAGGCTATACACTCGATGATAACGCGAGAGCTTTGCTGGTTTGCGTGAAACATTTTGAAAAGTTCAGAGAATACAAGCAGTTGAACTTGATTAGAACTTATTTGAATTATTTCAAATACGTTCAAGATGCTGATGGGAAATTATATAATTTTGTCAACGAAGAAAAGAATATTGATAAAAACAGCTGGGGAGAGGACGCGCAGGGCAGGGCGATTTGGGCCTTGGGTTATTTGATTGATGCCCCGCACATTCCTACGGATTTCAAGAGAGAAGCTCATGAGATTTTTGTGAGGGCGCTCGCGGCTGCTGAAAAAATAAAATCTCCGAGGGCTGTTGCATTTACTATTCAAGGGCTTTACCATTATGGAAAAAAGATGAAGCACGAAGAAACAAAAGAGCATGTGATAAGGTTTGCGAATTATCTAGTCAGCCTTTATGAAGCCAGTTCCAATGCAAACTGGAAATGGTTTGAGAAATATCTGACCTACGGAAACAGCAAACTTTCGGAAGCGCTTTTTTATGCGTATTCGGTAACTGGAAAGAAAAGATATTTGGACGTTGCGAATGAAAGCTTAAGATTTTTGATTGAAAAGACATTTGAGAATGGTATTTTTGTTCCAATTGGGCAGAACGGCTGGTACCAGGAAGGGGGAGAAAGACAGTATTACGATCAGCAGCCGATTGAGGCGGCGTACATGGTTGATACGTTGATTACAGCTTACAAGATAACAAAGGCAGAAGAATACAGGAAGAGCGCTTTCCAAGCATTCAGGTGGTTTACCGGAGAGAACACTCTGAAGCAGATGGTTTACAATGAGACGACTGGGGGGTGCCATGATGGTCTTGGGGAGAGAACTATTAATTTGAATCAGGGAGCAGAGTCAACTATCGCTTATCTTCTTGCAAGATTGAGCATGATGGACGTTTAATTCTTAACAACAAACTTCTCAATCAGCTCAACCATTTCCTGCGCAATAATCTTATAATGAAAGTTTTCAAGAGCGTGGGATGCTGCGGCTTTGCCCATTTGCTCCCGAAAAGATTTGTTTAGGCATAACTGAAGAGTGAAATCTGCGAGCTGGCCTACGTCTGCGTGGTATTCAAATGTTTTTGGAATTGGGAACTCGATGTATTTCTCTTCGTCGAAGCCCATTGACTTTGTGGCGAGTTCCTTGCTTAACTTTAGTTCATACGCGACGTCTGCGAGAAAGCCTGTTTCGCCATGGACGATTGTATCCTTTGGACCTCCGACGTTAATTGAAATTACGGGCTTTCCGCAAGCCATTGCTTCAACTTGAGTCATGCCGAAACCCTCCAACCTTGAAGGCGCGGCATAAATATCGCATGCCTGCATTAACGCAGACATTTTGTCCGGGAAGTAATCTTCTCTTAGATAAATGAATTTATTTTTATCTAAACCAAGAGATTCAATTAACTTTTCTTCGTTCTTTCCATGGTCATATGCAGAGAATGTTGGAAGCGTTTTCAAGACATATTTCCAATTTTTAAATTGCTTGTTTACTTCTGCGAGTGCTTTGAACATTTCCTGCGCGCCTTTGCTTGTGACATCCCCGCCTGTTGTGAAAATCATTATCTCGTCTTCCTTAATTCCTAAATCTTTTCTTACAGAATTTATCTTTTGCTTGTCTTCTTGCGGAAAGAAAATTTCTGGGTCGAAGCCAATATGACAAATATGAATATTGCCGCCTTCTACTCCGTCACGCATGTAAGTTGATTTTACCCAGTTGCTTGTCGCGAGAATTAATGGGAGAGAGTTAAGTTCTTCGTGGTAGTTTGCAACCCAGCCGTTTGCGTTGAACCAAGGAACGGCCGGAACTCCGAATGAGCTTGGGTGGAGAATTGTTTCAGGAAGGTTTTTCCAGCAGCCGATGCCGATGACAGCATCCGGATGGAACGTCTCATAAATCTTTCTCTTTTCCACCTCGCTGTTTCTGTCGCAAGAGAGAACTTCGTGACCGAGCTCTTTTAGGCCCTTCACTAGATAATGCCCTTGCAAGCTGAGACTGTCTATGCTTCTAGGGTATGGGTAAAGGACGAGGAATTTCATATTGGTGCAAGAGCTGGGAATTATTTAAACTTTCGTTGCCTGAAGATAATACCATTAGGTTTAAATTAAATAAAGAACTAAAAAGATTGCGAGAAGAGATGGATATAAAAAAAGAATGTTATGAAAGGGCGATAGGTGTCTTAGAAAAGTGTTCTACTAAACATGGCTTTTACGCATCGGGTGAAGTTGATGGTTACACTGCTGTTTGGTCTAGAGACAGCATGATATCTTCTCTCGGGGCGAGTTTAATCGGGGAGAAGTTTAGAGAAACGTTCAAACAGAGTTTGATAACGCTCAGCGAAAACCAGAGCAAGAATGGACAGATTCCTAATTGCGTTGACAAATGGGCTGAAAGGAAACCGCATGTTGATTTTAAGACGATTGATTCTTCGTTATGGTATGTAATCGGGCAGCATATTTACAAAGAGAGATACGAAGACTCGAGCTTGTTTGAGAAATATCGCGAGAATATTCAGAAGGCGATGAGCTGGCTTGCCTGTCAGGACAGCGGAGAGAACGGAATGCTTGCGCAGTTACCGACGTCAGATTGGCAGGATGCTTTTCCCCATCGATATGGTTATACGATAAACACGCAGGCGCTTTATTATTATGTGTTGTTATTGGAAGGAAGAAAGGCGGAAGCTGAGAAACTGAAGAAGCTTGTTAACGAAGATAAAGAAGACGGATTGTGGAACGAAGAATTTTATCTTGCTTATCGATGGAAAAATCATGGGAAGTACAAAGAGATTGGGGATTGGTTTGATTCGCTTGGAAATTTGCTGGCAATTGTTTTTGATTTGGCTGATTCGGCGAAGGCTAAGAAGATTTTAGATTATATAAAAAAGAAAAAAATAAACGAGCCTTTTCCGATGAAAGCGATTTATCCGGCGATTGAAAAGAAAAGCGCAGAGTGGCACGATTATTTTGAAGATTGCGATGCACGCGAGCCGTATGCGTACTTGAACGGAGGAGTTTGGACTTTTATAGGAAGTTTTTATGTTCCTGCGTTGATTAAGATGAAGATGTTTGATGAAGCCGAGCGAGAGCTTGAAAAAGTTGCTGAAGCGAACTCTAAACTGGATTGGAATTTCAGCGAATGGATTCACGGAAAAAGCAAGATAGCGAGCGATGGGGGAATCCAAGCCTGGAATGCTGGAGCGTACATTCTTGCTTACGAGTCGTTGATGAAGAAAGAAGTTTTACTTCTCTAGTTATTACAAACTAAATCTAACTGAAATTTATTTGTTCCCCCCACCCCACCAACATTATTATAACGATTCGATGTGGGGTTTTGATATACTATTGGATGAGTTTCTGGTCTTTTTCTTAAATGAGCTTGGTTAAATTGAAGGCTTCTTCATTTCCTGCAGCCATTGTCTCGAAGATTGGATGCTTGAAACCATAAAATTCCGTGATGAGATTTAATTTTTCTTTGTGCTGTTCTGAAGTTAACTTGACGAGCATGTCGGCTTTTTCGTCAGCTATTGGAATAAATGTCTGCTGGTCGTGAAGCGATTTTTGCCTGCTGGGACTGTATGCAAAATACCAGAGCTTTCCGCATTTGAGTTTTTCTTCTTTTACTAACTCTGTGACTGCTTTGTTGGTATCGAGATGACGGATATGGCCGTACTCGCCGTTTGCACCGTGAGTGAATATATAATCATAGTTTTTTTCTTTCAGACGAGAGAGAATCATTTCTTTAATTCTTTCTGATGAAAGCGGCTTGTCTGATTTATCGTCAAGGTCTGTGATGACTGATTTTGCCTTGAAATATTCACAAACTTTTCTGAATTTTGGAGCACGGTCCGAATCGTCAGCTCGGCAGAGAGAGAAGATTGTCCATTTCCAGTCTGGGTTTTGCAAAATCAATCCGCCTGACCAAATTGTCTCGTCGTCGGGATGAGCAACAATTACTAAAGCTTTTTTCATTCTGTATGATTGATGAAATTATTTAATTAGTTTGCGGTAAGCGAAATGCTTTTACAAGATAGCCAAAATAATTAATGTTACGACGATAATTAATAACAGCTTGGGCGGGACAGTATGGGGCTTAGATATTATTCGCTCGTTTTTCACTCCATTGTATGCTAGAATGTAAAAAAGAAATTTATCTTTGATAAACTCTTTTTGTTATGAAAGAATGCACTGGATTGTCTATTGGCCTTGATACTGCCTGCTTTTCCTTAAGGACATATTTCTTGACGAGGTCTGCGATGTGCTTTGCAGTTATTCGGTAGTTGAAAGTGTCGTAAGCGTGCTGAGCGGCGGCTTTGCCCATTTTGTTTCTAAGCTTTGAATCTGTTGCCAATTTAACCAGAGATTCAGCGAGCTGATCGATGTTTGCACGATAGGCAAAAGTCTTTGGCTCTGGAAATTTTATTCTATGGCGAGTTTCGAAACCCATTCTTTTCGAAACCCATTCGCTGTTTAATTTTATTTCTGATTCAACATCTGCAAGGAAACCTGTTTCGTTTGGAATGATTGTGTCTCTTGGACCGCCGACGTCTATAGATATGACTGGCTTGCCACAGGCCTGAGCTTCAAGCTGAATCATTCCGAATCCTTCAATTCTTGACGGTGCGGCGTAAATATCGCAAGAGTTTAGAAGTAAAGACATTTTATGTGGGTCGTATTTTTCGCTTAAGTAAATAAATTTGTCCGGGTCCAACCCTAATTCTGCAATTAGTTTTTCTTCGTCTCTTCCATGCTCTCTTGCAGATTTGCTCGGCCAAATCTTTAAGACGTACTTCCATTTTGGCAACTTGTCTTGAACTTTTGCAATTGCTTTTATCATTTCTTGCGCGCCCTTGCTTGTTACGTCTCCTCCTGCTGTGAGAATCATGAGCTCATCGTCTTCAATTTCCAAAACTTCTTTGCGCATTCGCCTGACTTCAGGGTCGTAGCTCTGACGTGAATAAAATATTTCAGGATCATAGCCTATAGGTGCGACATGAATGTTATCTGGCTTGATTCCGTCGCGGATGTAAGTCGCTTTTACCCAATTGCTTGTTGCGAGAATCAAAGGAAGAGAATTTAGAAGAGCGTGATAATTGAAAACACAGCCATTTGCGTTGAGCCAGGGCACGGGAGTCATTTTATTTGCGAGCGGATGGCTTACTAATTCAGGAACATCGCCCCAGAATCCAATTCCGAAGACAACGTCTGGCTTGTACTTCTCATAAAAAACTTTTTTGTCTTCCTGATTGTACCTGCTGCAAGCAACTGCGTCTTCACCATTTTCTTTCAAACCCTTGAGAAGATAGTGACCTTGCAAACTTTGGCCGTCATATTCCATAGGGTAAGGATAAAGCACAAGCGATTTCATCTCTCTTTTATTCACCTCTATGTTTAATTTAACTCATGGACGTATTTAAGCTTTGTCCTGAAGCGTCTCGTTGCGGATTTTGTGATGTGAGCGCGAAATTTTTTCCGACGACAAATTATAAAAATAAAATTTAACACTAATAATCAAAAATTTTTTGCTGCAAAGAAAAGATTTTACAACTTATCCGACTGTTTGCGCAATGTTATTGAAAATAATTGTTAACAAAAGCTTTAAGAAAGCAATTTCATATATTTTCCTGATGACTTCATTTATCGATGAAAGGGGGGACAAATTTTATTATGACTCTCGTGTGAGAGAAAGTCCGCATGCTGCCCGAAAGAGATTGAAAGACGGCGAGCTGATGGCCTGGGATGGGCATGCGCATTCTTTTTATTCGCGTGATGTAAAAGAAAGACCGGAATTTAATCCTGTGAGCATCTTCTTTGCAGGGCTTAAACGAGGAATGAGTTATGTTACAATCACGGACCACAACGAGTACACTCAAAACGAGATTGTTGCTGAAACGCTGAAGAATCGCCCAGAACTTTTAAGAAAGTTTGTTCCGGGGACTGAGTTCACATTGAACGATAAAAATCTTGGACATGTGATTCATGTTAATGTTTACAGGCTTACCAGAAAAGATTTTGAAAAACTTAAGATGCTGAAAGAGGACGTTGTTTTGTTTGTTGGATATTGCGCCAGGAATAAATTGATGTTTCAGTACAATCATCCGCTTTGGTTTGAAATGGACCAAGAGCGCAGCATAAGCGAGAAAAATTTTACGGCGATTCTGAAATATGGCAAACTTTTTCCAGTCATAGAAGTTTCAAATAGCAATCGCGCCCTGTATGAAAATCTGGCTGGAGAATTTCTGGCGAAACTGCTTGGAAAAGGAATGACTTCAAGCAGTGATGGGCACTTTGGAGATGCTGGGCTGAGCGGTTACACTTTGGCAAGAGGAAAAAACTTTAGGGAGTTCTGGAGCAATGTTGTTAGCGGAAACGCATACTTGGTCAAGCAGAACCTTAAGCCAGAGACGCTGAGAGGTTACGCATTAGACACTGTGGACCAGATTGCTTTTCAAACAAAAATCAAGAGAGTCGGGGAAAGATACATGATGGAAACCGGGAACAAAAAATTGAAGGCTTTGATTAGTTTCTTCGATAGATTCCCCTGGCTTCTGAGACCGATAACCCCTTATGTAAAATATAAGATTCGGATGTCTTCCTTGATAGAAGAATATCTTGAAAACCAAAACGTGATTGGCAGAAAGGCCATTGAATATTTTCGGACTCGAGCCTTGACAAAACCGAATGAAATTGCAGTAAAAACCTGTGATTTGACTGGTGGAAAATAGATTTCTTAGGCTATATATGAATTTAAATCGGCTTTAGGTTGCAAGAAAATGAGTAAAAGAGCCAAAAAAGACGTGAAGCTGCTTTTAGTTTTAGCATCGGTTATCTTCCTTTTTAATTTGGTTTCTTTGCAGTTTTTATTATTTGGAGGGAATCGCGGGGAAATCAGCAAGGAATTTGCGGGACAAACTCTGCCGAGCGAGGCGAGACAAAAAGATGTTGTAACCCCAGCATCTTCTGGGAAAGAAGGAGCCGACGATTCGAATGTTTACAGGTATGTAAATGATAAATTAAAAAAGTATGGCTATGAACCAATAAGCCTGGGGGAAGAGCAAGATGGTTCGCCTTCTTCGAATTCCGGGCAGGCAAGCGACTCGATTGTGCATCTGAATGGAAATTCCAATCAAAATCAGAACTCTAATGAGAACAATAATTCAAATCAGCAGAATAATGACCAAGATAACTCAGAAAATACGGATGATGAAGACGAAGAAGAAAATAATGATAGCGAGTTGCCAACAGTGCCGCCAAACGAAACCGGGCCACCGACTCAAGAAGTTGAAGGAAGCGTAAACTTCGGGATTAAGACTGGAATTAAGTAAGAGAGGAATTTAAAAACAGCAACCAATTAGTTCTAAGATGAGAGTAAAGTATAATTTTTCCTCGAAGTTCACGCAGAAGTTCCACAAATCGCCGATGACCAATCAGCATAGCGTGTCGTTCACTAACATGGCGCGAGATGTGATTGAGCAATCAGATGTGATTCTGGAAGTGCTTGACGCGAGATTCGTTGACAAGACGCGGAATGCAGAGCTGGAAAAGGAAGTGAGAAGAAAAGGAAAGAGGCTTGTGTTTGTTCTGACGAAGGCGGATTTGATAGAGATAAAAGAGCTGAAAATGAATTATGACTTGACGAAGATTGAGCCTTATGTTTTGTTTTCGGCGAGGGGGCGAGTTGGGCGCTCAAGATTGAGAGAACTTATTGCTGTTGAAGCGTCGCGATTCAAAAAAAAGAAAGTTATTGTTGGAGTGATTGGCTATCCCAATACGGGAAAGAGCTCGCTGATAAATGTTCTTTGCGCCGGGCGAAGAGCGGGGATTTCTCCTAATGCAGGCTTTACAAGAAATATTCAGAAGATTAAATTTAGAAATGGTGTTTACATTTTAGATTCTCCAGGAGTTATAACCGGAGGAGAAGAGAATTCGATTAATGAAAAAATAGTGAAGAAGCAAACTGAAATCGGAGCGAGAGATTACAACAAAGTAAAATATCCGGACTTTACTTTGAATGAGATAATGAAAGAAGAACCGAGAGTTTTTGATAAGTTTTATGGGGTGAATTCTCATGAAGACGTTGATGTTCTTCTTCAGACGCTGGGCGAAAAGTGGAATTTTTTAAAGAAAAAAGGCGAGGTTGACACGGAGAGAACTGCAAGAAGAATTTTGAGAGATTGGCAGGAAGGAAAAATAATTCCGCACAAGGGCAATTCTTAATCTGCTTTTTTATTCTTCTTTGCTAACTTAAAATCCAATGTATATTCGTCTGGGCCGTTAAGAAATACGACCAATGTTGCGAACGAAAGACCGAAGTCTCTTACGCCGAGAGGATTAAGCCCTATAGAAAATGCGATTCCGAATAGGTGAAGCGCGAGAATCAAAGAAGCGAATCGTGTATATAATCCGAGGAGCATGAACAGGCCAAGAGATAGTTCTAGAATACCGTTGAATATTACAATGTTATTTGCAGTTATTATTGCGCTTGTCAAAAACTCCGGGACGAATCCAGCCCAGGCGTCTGGCGAGCTGACTTGCTGAAACCCGAAGTAAAGAAAAATAAGGCTCATAGCTATCCGCAAAAGTGGTTTGGCATATTTTTCCATTTTAATCGTCTTCCTCTCCAATCTCGTCCTCCGCGTCTTGCGCATCGGCATATGCAGGATTTGCTGTTGAGTTCTCGAGGTTTCCAATCACATCGAAGTCTCCGATAAATGTTCCGACTTTCAGGAGCATGCTGACTTTTGAAGTTCCATGCTGTTTTGTGAATGCTTGCGCAAATGCGTCTGCTGAACCGCAATAAGGCAAAATTTTTCCAGCAGAACTAGGATGACGAGGCAAGTAGGAAGTTATGTCATAGACTTTTCCGTCATAGGCGACCCAGCAATCTTCTCTTGAGTTGTGTTTAGATAGTTCAGACAGAGAGATTTTATTGTTTGAGTTTTGTGTTTGTGTGTTGTTGTTTGTGCCTGAAGATGTTGTTGATTCTTGAATTTGGCCAGCAATATTGCCAGATGAATCTTCATTTGCCGTGTAACTGTTTTGGTTTATTCTAATAAAATACACGAAGCTAACTACGAAAAGTACAATAAGAATTGCTAAGGTTATTTTTGTCTTCATGTGTTAAGCCTAGAATTCTGAATTTATAAGATTAATGAATTTTCTGATAAGTGGATTAATGAAAAAGAGAATCGAATTATATCCATGCTCGATTCTCACGAATCGTTGGGCTTTCAGCCCAAATCCGCCCCGACCTCAATCTCACTCTATCCTCGTTCGATTCAGTGCCAAAGCTTTGGGCTTGCAGCCCAAAAATCCGCCCCGACCTCAATCTCACTCTATCCTCGTTCGATTCAGTGCCAAAGCTTTGGGCTTGCAGCCCAAAAATCCGCCCCGACCGAGAATCGAACTCGGACCTCGACCGCGACAGGGTCGTGTTCTAGCCACTAAACTACCGAGGCATTCAAAAGAATTACAATTGTTAGTTTTTAAAGTTTATCGGGACTTGTTTTAGACGAGATATTTTTCTGCGGATGAGATGTCTGAGGATTGTAAGTAACTTTGTAGTAGTTACAAACGGAAAGGTTTATATAGGTTTTAGGATTCGGGGAGAGATGAGCAAACAAATAAGAGCAGAAGCGACAGATAGGCTAAGAACATATTTGGAACAAGAAAAGAGACTTTATGAATATTTAGAGAGAACCGGAATGTCTAGGATGGAATTAGACTGCCTTGTTTACATTGGAATGAAAAGAAAAAAAGGAATAGGGGAGGTTTCTTTTGAAGATATTGTTCGCGATTCACAATACGACTCCGTTCCAAGAATTTCTGCTGCAGTTTCTAATCAATTTAAGGTAGGCTTGGTAAATAAAAGATTGGATGCTAGAGATAGCCGATTCAGAATTGTTTCCTTAACATCTGAAGGTGTTGCCAGATATCTGGAAATAGAAGCTCTTTTCGGCGAGACGCAAGGAGAAGGAACGAGATGAAAATCCAAAATAAAATCTTTTTAGCGTTGTGTGCGGGAATTTTAGTCTTGACTTTGATGCAGAGTGCGAGCGTGTCTGCTTACACATATTATGATTATTCACCTATGTATGGAACTAGATTATCTGCTGGATTTGGAAGCTCTCCTTACAGATATGGGAATTATGTATATGATTACGATAGCTCGTGCAAGTATTGGGACAACGGCGCACTAAAATTGAGAACTGACAAAGTATGCGAGTGGGTTGAGAATGGCGACGGATGGAGAGAAGAAGTGCAAAGAGCTCGGGCGGTGGTTTGGGTAACTGATTCTTATGATGCGAGATACAACATTCAGGCGGGAAGGTCGTCAGGAGACGCGTTCTATTATCATTATGGAGACAAGAGCGCAACATCGCCTTCCGACTGGAGATATAAACAGGCGTTTGACCCGAGGATTGATAACGAAGAGGTTATGGGTTACAATTATTATTACTATGAACCAAGATACGATTACGCAACTCAGACTTATAATTGGAGATTTTAGAAATAGCTAAAATATTCTGTAATAAATAATATAACGATAAGCTTGGGGCGTTTCTGGGTGGATGAATAGGGTGGGCTCAGAATGTTTAAGAGTTTGTTATAAGGTATTATTAATTTAATCTGTAAATTGAAGCTATTATTATTTTCGCTCCTCGGTGCTGCGCAACTCCTCGGCTTCGCCTGCGGGTTTGCTCGCTAGGACTCACGAAGATGTAGTAATTTGTTAGTGACAGTTATAACGAAACATTTATATATTTCTTTCTTCTCGGAGTTGGATGAAGAAATCAATTGGGTTGCTTGTTTTAGGAATGTTTTTCCTGGTTGCACTTATAAGTTTTAGTTCTGCTGCTTATTACGGCGGCCGTTTTGACCCTTCCTATGGGCGGGATAATTATGACGCTTATCATTCTTTCACAGCAAAGACTACTGGAAGTTATTATGGGCCTAGGACGACCACTACGACAAACTATGACAAAGTTAGCGAGAAGTTTTGGGACGGCAACTCTTGGGTTGACAGAACAAGTTATGTTACAGTGAAGCGACAAACTCCGTCTTATCCAACATACACTCGGGGTTATATGGGTTATGGGAATTATCAAAGTTATCCTTTGAGTTTTACTCCGAGCTATAACAATTACGGGAATTACCCAATGTATAATAGTTATGGGAACAATTATGGCAATTACGGCGGTTATGGGAATTATGGAAGTAATTACGGAAATTATAATTATAACAATCAGAGGACGAGTTACTGGTAAAAAATGTTTGCACACAAATACATGCCAGCAGAACAGCAAAGAATAACTGCTTTTGAAAATCAGACTTTTCCACAGGAAAGAGACACAACTGTTACGCAGGTAAGGCAACGTTTTGAAACGGGACTGGGAATAAGAGTTTGTAATCTGGCGCCTGGAAAAATAGTTGATGGCAATGTTATGAGAAATTACACTGATGGCGTCGTTTTGCGAAGAGAATCTCAAAGCCAAATTGGCGGTGCAAGATTCATTAGTTATGCTTTGCTTAAAGATTCTGACCCGATTTATGTTGAAGTAGATTTTGGTGACGCGAATTTGGATTTATCTCCACGCGGAAAATAGTTAAGCAAAATCCCTTAAATCTGTTTTTTCCAAGTCGTCGTCTCTTGGGACTTTAACTATGTCTGCGACCTTGTCGCCTTCTTTGATTTTGATTACGTGGACGCCTTGGGTTGCGCGGCCCATTACTCTAAGGTCTTTCATTCCTACGCGGATGGCTGTGCCTTTTGTTGTTGTCGCGATTACAGAATCTTTATCGTCGACTGAAAGAGATTTGACAATGTTTCCTGTTTTGTCTGAAATCTTTAAGTTTATTACGCCTTTGCTTCCGCGGGCTGTCCTTCTATATTCCTCAAGAGCGGAGCGCTTTCCGTAACCTTTTTCAGTGATTGTTAAGACGGTTATTTCTCCTTTCTTTGGAATGACTTCGAGAGAGACGACTTCGTCGCTTGCCGAAAGGTCTGCGCCTTTGACTCCGTAACTTGAACGGCCCATAGGCCTTACTTCGTTGGAGTTGAATCTTACTGCGTTTCCTTTTTTCTTTATCAGCAAAACTTCCTGGCCATCTTCGATGTATTTAACGTCGATTATCAAATCGGAACCGTCTGCAGGCAAGTTCATAACTCTGACTCCGGTTGAGCGAGGCTTTGCAAGGTCTTTGAGAATAAGTTTTTTGACGATTCCTTTCTTTGTGCAGAAGATTAAGAAACCTTGCTCAAAGTTCTTGATGTTTCTAACGTCTACGACTTCTTCTTCTCGGAGATTGAAAAGGTTTGCGAGGGCTCTTCCTTTGCTTTGCCTTGTTGCGTCGGGAACGTCGTTTGCTTTAAGCCAGAAGACTCTTCCACGAGTTGTGAAGAAAAGCAAAGTATCATGTGTTGAACAAGTCAGCAAGTGGACTACGAAATCTTCATCTTTCAAATCGGTTCCGATTGAACCAGTGCCTCCGCGCTTTTGCTCTTTGTAAAGCTTTACGTCTACTCTCTTGATATAACCTGTCTTGGTTATTGTAACAACGACATCTTTTTTCTCAATGAGATCTTTTTCGGAAAGCTCTTCAACCCTCTTCAAGATTTTTGTCCTTCTGCTGTCGCCGTATTCTTTCTTTATGTCTGAAACTTCTTTCTTGATTACTCTCAAAATTTCCTGCTCGCTGCCAAGCAAGTTCTTTAGATATTCAATTGTTTCTTTTAGTTTCTTTTCCTCATCCTTGAGTTTCTGGGACTCCATAGATGTTAATTGCTGGAGTTTTGTTTCAAGAACGGCTTTTGCCTGCCTTGTTGTGAGATTAAATTTGCTCATCAAGCCTTCGTGAGCTTCGGCGGCGTTCTTGCTCTTCTTAATGAAATCAACAATTTTGTCTATTTGGTTTAACGCAATAATCAAACCAATAACTATTTCCAATCTGTCTTCGGCTTTCCTTAATTCAAATTTTGTTCTTTTCGTGACCGTCTTCGCTCTGTATTTGACGTATTCCCCTATTATGTCTTTTAGGTTGAGAGTTCTTGGCTGCTTTCCAACTAAAGCGATAATGTTTGCATCAAAATTAGTCTGAAGGTTTGTTAATTTGTAAAGTTTGTTTATTGTGTATTTTGGAGTCACTCCTTTTTTTAATTCGATAACAATTCTGACTTTGCCTTTCGCGGATTCATCTCTCAAGTCTGCGATGTCGAGAAGTTTCTTTTCAGTCACTAATCTCGCGATGTCTTTTACAAGCTCGGCTTTGTTAACCATGTAAGGAATTTCTGTCACGACAATTGATTCTTTTCCTTTGTTTTCTTCAATAACGTGATTTGCTCGCATGACAACTCTGCCTTTGCCTGTTTTGTACATTTCCTTGATGCCTGGGCCGGAAGCGACTCCGCCGGTTGGAAAATCTGGGCCTGTGACAATTTCAGCGAGTTCGTCAACAGTAATCTGCGGCTTGTTAATATACTCTGTGATTGCGTCGCATAACTCTGTTAAATTGTGCGGAGGAATATTTGTTGCCATTCCGACTGCGATTCCTGTTGCGCCGTTCAATAAAAGATTTGGAAGTTTCGCAGGAAGAGTTTCTGGCTCTTTCAAAGTGTTGTCGAAATTTGGAAGCATGTTGACTGTTTCTTTGTCCAAGTCGCCAAGAAGCTCTGAAGATATTTTGCTTAGCTTTGCTTCTGTATTATGGCTAATAAAGCCATTAGAAACAAAAGAATGACAATCGCTTTCTACTTTTATTGAATAAACTCTTTGCTTCCCTGTTTCTTTAACCTCAACAATTTTATCAAATAGATATGAATAAGTTAAGAAATATTCAAAGACCGCAGAATAATCCGTTCCGGTTTCTTCTTTTAGAATTTGACAAACCGAAGAATAATTTTTCTGCATAGAACCATATCTATCAAAGTTGTTCTTGTGAATAAAACTGTTATTGCTTAGGTGCCTGACAAAATCAGAGATGTAAGGAACATGGTCCTTAATGGAACTCTCTCGTTTTGAAGCCAAAGTCACTAATTCCAGCGTTTTACTTTTTCTTTCGGAGATAAAACCAATCTCTTTGTAAAACCTTAATAAATTTCTATTTCCGCGAAGATAAAGTTTCCATATGTCTTTGTATTTATCGAATCTTTTTGTGCCGTCAATTCCAAGACGGAGCAGAAGTGTCTGCAATTCACTTACCAATCTTTCACTTTTAGAACAACAGCTTAATTCTGTCATCTTATTGGCATAACTAATACTGCCGTCACCTTCAAAATATGCTTTCAAAAATTCTTTAGTAACTTGTAATGTTGCTTTGAATACTACGTGGGGAATGGTTTTCTTTGCAGACTTTACCGGGAGAAGCCCAATGTTCCTCAAAAATTCTAAAGTATATCTCGAATGACATTCCAACCTGAAATATTTTTTCTTTCCGTAGCTGGATGGTTCTTTTTCGAACCTGTGCAAAACGCTGTCTGGAAAGACAATTTTCCATTTTTTTTCAAACTCGTTTATCCATCCCAAGTCACTATTGCAAAATTCTATTTTATTCTCAGATATAAATCCTTCAGCAACTAAAGAACCCAAGATAAAAGAAAGTTCCCTGCCTAAGCTCAAAGGCAGAATTTTTTGATGTACGTGACCATCTTTGACCGCTGGATAATACTGCTCCAAACTAATTTCTCTTTCTGGCCAGAAAATATCTGCTGCCCTGTCGATAACAGCGATGTCTCCGCTTTTAATGTCTGACAAAAGTTTCCACATCATTGCTGGCCTACCTACTCCGTCAATAGTTAAAGTTAAGATTGGATGATTTTTAGTTCCGGTCAAAGAGTATCCTTTATCTGTTGTGATGCTGATAGTATCATGCATACCTGAATCAAACCATTTTGATGCCTTGTTTCTTTTTTTATCCTTGGATAAGACGTTAATTTCAATGTTTTCATCTTTTGACAATTCTCTTATTTTAACAAGTCCTTTTTCTGTGACTATTACTGTATTTCCAGTAACGCAGTACCTCATTGCCGCAGCCGAGTCTCCGTCCATGCTTCCGAAGTTTCCCTGACCGTGAACTAAAGGATATCTTAATGAGAAAGTTTGCGCAAGCCTGACCATTGCGCCGTAGACTGCTGAGTCGCCGTGTGGGTGATACTTACCAATTACGTCTCCGACAACTCTTGCGGATTTTACTGTGGCTTTGGTGTAGTCCGCTCCGAGAACTTCCATCGCATAAAGAATTCTTCTTTGAACTGGTTTTAATCCGTCTTCGACTGAAGGCAAGGCCCTGTCGACAATAACAGACATGGCGTAGTCGATGTAAGACTTTTCCATTTCTTCTACGATTTCGGCTCCGATGATGCCGGGTTCATTTCCTATCTGGTCTTTTTTTCTTCTCTTGCTTTCTTCCTCGACCATTTCTTCTTCAATCTTTGATTCGTCTGTTTCTTTTGGTGTCATGTTTTAGGTCTTACTCCATCAATGTTATTTTTTATTTTCTCATATAAAGATTTGTTTAATTTTCTTGCTAGTGGTAAATAAAATTTCTCGGCAAAATAAGTATATTGTTCTTTGTGCTTTTTGTCTAAATGAATAAGCATACTAGTATTGTCATAAAAATCTGCTAGCTTAATTAAGGCAATTTCTTTTTTACATTTAGCAAATCTTTTAGCATATTCCTCCTCATTACTTCCTTTTGTTAAAATAGCTACAATATTTGCCATCGCCCCACCAAAATTATTTTTAATATTTCCTATTGTGGCGCTTGTGTCCTCAACAACGTCATGAAGCCAAGCTGCCGCAATATATTGCCTTTTTTGTCCAGCATGCATTCTTGTCGCGTACTCTTCTGCTCCTTCTACGATATTCTTGCTTTCAGTTTTCTTAATTAAAATCTGTTTCATCATGTTAAATGTCTACGTTTGCCTCGTGAGCGCGCTCTGCAATGAATTGCCTTCTTGCTTCAACGTCATCGCCCATTAATTTAGAAAATGTTTCGTCTGCCTTGACGGCGTCTTCAATCATAACTTTTTTCAAAAGCCTTTCCTTTGGATTCATTGTTGTTTCCCAAAGTTGTTCAGGATTCATTTCTCCCAAACCCTTGAATCTCTGAACGTTTACGTTTTGCCCAAGTTTTGCAACTATTTTTTTAAGTTCATCGTCTGAATAGACGTAATGAATGCTTTTCTTTCTGACTCTGTAAAGCGGGGAGACTGCGATGTAAATATTTCCATTTTCAATTAACTTCGGCATGAAGCGGAAGAAGAAAGTCAATAACAAAGTTGTGATGTGCGCGCCGTCAACGTCTGCATCAGTCATGATTATTATTTTTGAGTATCTTATTTTTTCAGGGTCGAACTGATCGCCGACGCCTGTGCCCATTGCAGTGATTAAATTTGATATTTCTTCACTTGAAAGCGCTTTAATGGGATTTGCTTTTTCAACGTTTATGATTTTGCCTTTCAATGGAAGGACTGCCTGGAACTCTTTGTTTCGGCCTTGCTTTGCACTGTTATGAACAAAAATTCCTGATGCTAAAGCAAAATTGTGCGTATTCAGAACTTCGATGTCATATACATCAATTTTTTCATTTAGAAATTCGATTCGCTTTATTTTGTGGTTATAAAGCTTAACAGATTCAATCATCTTATCAGGGTTTTTATTGAAAAATCTCGAACAAAATGTTTCCATACTTAAAATCGAGTGGTCTTTGTTCTTCATTCTTTCTTCATCGAATTGTGCTAAGCTGCCGTTTTTTTCCAAAACGCTTTTCATTAATGCGATTGTTTTATTGTAATAAGTTTGGTCATAAGAGACTTTTCTTTTTGCCCTGAAATCTGGAGTCCATTGTTCTTTCGTCTTTTGTCTTCTCCAAATCAAAATTGCTTCGTCTTTCCATTGTTCCGTAGCTAAATCTGAAAGATATTTCTTAGCATCTGGATTCTCTTCAAAGAATATCTTGACTTTTTCTGCTGCTTTTTTTCTATTTTCGGGGTTTGCCCAATATTTTTGTTGTTCCTCGTTAAGTTGCGATTTATTTTGATTACGATATTCTTCATTTGAATTGTAAAATTCTAAGAATTTTCTCTTCATCTCTGATTTGTATCCCGAATCTTTCCACTGCTCTTTTGCTTTATTCGAGAGCGTTTCCTTAACCTTTGGCTGAGAAGCCCATTTTCTTACACTTTCTCGATATGACAAAGTTTTATGCGCCTCGGCGGCTTTCTGTTTGCTTTCTGCACTGTGAATTGTTTTTTCTAAATGGTTTGTGTGAAGAATTAGATGCTCTTTTTTAGACAACCGAACAATATTCGTCGGGTTATTGTTTAGCTTGTTAAAATCTATATGGTGCTTGTGGTTTCCTTGTTCTTTGAGATAAACCTGATTCTTTAAATTGTGTTCGTCTGCCAGAAGGTGTGTGAAAACCCAAGTTTTTTTCGGATCCCAGACCATTTCATAACCGTCTATCGTAATCCTTCCGCCGATTTTTGAAATTCTTTTATGCAATGGCATCAAAGAATCGCTTGTGGTTAAATCTTTTGCTTCTTTGTAAACACCGTTTCTTAACATAAACTTGTGGTTTGGCGTGCAAGTTATTTCTTTACCATTATCGAGAATTATCTTTATGACTGAAGTGTTTGTTTTTGTGATTCTTGGATTTTTTATCTTTTCAATTCCTAGTGAGCCATCTTCTCTTATTGTATAACAAAAGTTTTGCTTGCCATGTTTATTTTCTTTGAGCAACTCTTTGAATGATAAGATTCTACCATCAGCAAGGGCAATTTCTGTATCGCCTGAAAAACAACCTCCTGCAGAATCTCCCTCGACAATGAACAACTCAGTTTCCTGCGAGCTTTTCTTTGAACAGTCCGCTAACTTTCCTGGAAGGCCGCCAAAAGAAAATGCAGATTTTCTTCTTACAAGGTCTTTGGCTTTTCTTGCAGCTTCCCTGGCTCTTTGTGATTCTAAAGATTTTGTTACGATTCTCCTGGCGATTGCGGGATTTTCTTCGAAGAATTCTTGCAAAGATGCCATGGAAACGCTGTCAACGATTCCCTTTATTTCACTGTTTCCTAATTTTGTTTTTGTCTGGCCTTCGAACTGCGGCTCTGGAACTTTTACGGAAATGATTGCGGTAAGACCTTCGCGAACGTCGTCGCCTGTGAGATTGCCGTCCTTGCTCATTTTGTTTTTGTTAGAATAGTCATTTATTGCTCTTGTCAAGGCAGTCTTGAATCCTACGACGTGAGTTCCGCCTTCAACTGTGTTGATTGTGTTTACAAAACCCAAAACATTTTCCTGGTAACCGTTATTGTACTGAACCGCGACTTCAACTACTACTTTCTCTTCTGTTTTTGTGAAATATATCGGCTTGTGCAAAGCTTCTTTTGATTTGTTTACCCATTTTACGAATTCTTCCAAGCCACCTTCGTAGTGGAAAATTTCTTTCTTGTCTGTTGCTTCTTCTTCCAGGGTTATTTTTACTCCCTTGTTTAGGAAAGCTATTTCTCTGAATCGCGTTTCTAAAACGCCGAATTCAAATTGGGTTGAAGTGAAAATTGTGTCATCTGGAAAGAAAGTTACTTCAGTTCCCGTGTCGTCTTTTTCGGCTTTGCCTACGACTTTTACATCGTAAAGGGGCTTTCCGATTTTGTATTCCTGCTGGTAGATTTTTCCGTCACGCTTAACTGAAACTTTCATGTGCTTTGATAATGCGTTTACGACTGAGATACCGACTCCATGGAGGCCGCCTGAAACTGCGTAGCTTCCTTTGTCGAATTTTCCTCCTGCATGAAGTTTTGTAATTGCGATTTCCATTGCGGATTTTTTGTAAACTGGATGAGGGTCAACTGGAATTCCTCTTCCGTTGTCTATAACTGTTACAGAACCGTCTTTGTTTATTGTGACTTCTATTTTATCGCAGTAGCCAGCCATTGCTTCATCGACTGAGTTGTCAACTATTTCATAAACTAAGTGGTGGAGGCCGTTTTTTGAGGTAGAACCTATGTACATCGCCGGTCTTGCTCGAACTGCGGTTAATCCTTCTAACACTTTAATGTTCTTAGCTGTGTATTCGGCACCTTCAGTCATTTTTTTCTCCAATTTTGTATTTCATGCTTTCCGGGATAAACGGCCTTACAATCTCAATTAATTTTTTACTATCGTCTTGTTTAAACCGTAAGTAATAATATTTGCCATCTCTGAAACCTATTGTTGGATTGAGGCCGAACTTTTCATTGAAAAATTTCTTCATTAGCGAATGTTCTTCTTTAGAGTAAGAATTTGTACACAGTATGATATAACCTTGCTTTGTTTCGTAACTTCCGTCGTCGCAAATCCATATCGCTAAGCTGGAAGGGTTAAGCTGCGATAATATCTCCCGCGTTACTTGCTTTCTGCCAGAATTATAAAATAGATTTCGATAATAATTGAAAACCGGATGCGTCCTGGTGGAAAAGTAAAACATCTTAACAGTCCTTTCTTTTATTATTCTTTCTTTTTCTGTGTATTCGGAAGTTCCGAATATTCTTAAGACGTTTTGTTTGTATTTTGCATATTCTTCTTGTTTGACTGAATGAGCCACCCGAAAACAGGAATTCCTTAATCTTTTTCTGATGCTCGCATCGCCCAATAAACTACCGATAATCAAATCGTGTTCTTCCCGATTTAACAAATCTCGCGGATTTTTCTGCAAATCGACATTCCATTGTTTGACTCTTTTGTAGATTTCTCTAGTGGAAAGCAGATCTAAATCGTTGAGTCTCGAAAATTCAGAAAAATCTCTTTCTGTTTTTAATCTTGACAATGGCAGAACCTTGCTTTTGTTTAAACTTGGAAAAATCTGCAGTATTCTTCCCTCTTCAACCGCCCTCTTTAAGCTAGAATAATTTATTTTAAGCTCTTGCGAGAGAGTAAGTATGTCTCCTTGCCGCTTTACATTCTTGGATAGTTCAATTACATCAAACTGTTTTCGGATACTTTCCAAGCCTTCCAATACCTTGACATTTTTGGATGAATAATCCTTTATTGCTTCGTTTTTATCAACCATGAGAGAACCTCAGACGCTTAGAAATGGTGATGAAGGTTTAAAAACCTTTCTGAGAAAAAATAGGGTTTGTCGACGGTAAAATTAATTTTATTTCTTTTCTGCTTTAGCAAGCTTCTTTTCCTTTTTGGCTTCTTCCTGAACTGAAGGCTTGTCTTTTTCGGTCTGCGCTTTAGCGATTGCTTTGTTTCTTGTTATGTGAAATGCTTCGGTCCAGCGGACTTTTCTTTTATCACGTCCTAGTTTTTCAGAATTTTTCTGGCATTTGCTTGAACAATAGTATGCGACAACTCCCGTATTTTTTATTAAATTAATTCCTTTGAAAGCATGCTCTTCTCTTCCGCAGAATGTGCATTTAACCATGCGCCCTCCCTTCGTTGTCTGATTCCCAATAAATTCCTACAACATTTCTGGTAAGGTCTACTTCTCTTTTTACGGTTCTGCCTATTGCTTTATGGCCTTCGGCAAAAATATTAGCTCGTGCAACTGGGTCTCCAGAGTAAGATGTTCCGTTAGGTGCAAAAAAAGCATAACCTTTTCGTCCGTCTTCTATAGAAAAGACCACTGCTCCTGAAGGTACATCTGTTACAACATAGTTACTTATGTCTGCCTCAGGGAACATCTCTTCAGCTAATGCACGCGCTCTTTCTACTGTTAAGCCGACATCTGCCTGGACCTTGCTTTTAGGCAGTTTTGCTCTTGCGTTTGGTCCCCTCTTGGATGCCACTACATTGACCTCTTTGGTTTTCTCATTGTTTTAATTACTGCAATAGTTTTCTCGTCAGACTCCAGAGGCAAGCCCAAAGCGAAATTTCTATCTGCCGTGTCAATGTGTTTCAAGAGTTCTGCTTGCAAAGGCGCAATTTCGGTACAATCGCGACCAGTTAATACAATATAGCCTATACCGGTTTCGTGATGCCAGAAGTGCATTGAATGCTCATCGTGTCCTGTTACATCGTAGTTAGATAAATTATGCCCGCTTGGTTCAAATCCTGAATCGATTATTGCTCGTTCAGCGTCAGTACGTTGAGCAAGAGAGTATCCTGGAATATGAGCTTGAATAACTTTTCCGTTTTTGAATAATTCTATTCTTTCTCCTGCCATTACATTGACCTCCCACCGGGGCCCCTGATTCTTCGAGCTTCAATTTCAGTTTCTCTTAATGTGACTAAGTCTCCGATTTTAACAGGGCCTTTAATGTTTCTTCTTAATGAACGGCCTTTGTTTCTGCCGTCTAAGATTTTTACTTTTGCCTGAGTGACTTCGCCTCTTGCGCCTGTTCGGCCGATGAATTGCTCGACTAAGCCATTGACTGCATTTCCTTCAGCGACTTTTCTAACGCTTGTTTCTTCGGAAGTTTTATCCGTTACTCTTTGTTGTTTTGCCATTATAATAGACCTCTTACAGTTAGTTCTTGTCCTAATCTATCTTCAAACACGGTTGTATATGTTATATGTGAAAAAGGAGGATCTCTGTTAACCAAACCTCTTGCTGAAATAACAAGTTCATTATAAGAGAATGTTTGTTCTTCTACTACCTCCAGTCTTTTCTCTCCGACAATTCCCAGTCGGCCTCCCCTTACCACAACAAGTGTTTTTGTTCTTTGGTCATTTTCATAAACCATTGTTCTACGGCCATTAATATTTATTACATCGCCTCGAATGAGACAGATTAATTCTCCTCTGCTCTCAAGTTCTGTTACTGGCCATTCTCCTTGTGTCTGCTGGGTTTCAACTGCTGATGTTTCCATTTTATTATAATTCTGATTTAAGTTTAGCAATTTCACTGGCGACTTCGCCCGCGTCAATCACTGCGACAGAAGATGTTGCGACCGGAATTCCTGCTGCGATTCCGAGCTTTTGCTTTGAATCAACTTCTTTGCATGGAATGCCTTTGTCCTTGCATAAAACTGCAAGATGAGCAACAATTTCTTTCGGCTGGACGTCGGCAGCATAAACGACAAACTTCGCTGTTCCAAGCTCAACTGACTTGGTGACTTCGTTCGTGCCTTTCTCAATTTTTCCAGTTTTCTTTGCTCTCTCTACGATATTATAGAAGTCCATTTGAACCTCCTATCATTGGTTTATTTAGAAAGAATTAGGATGGTATTTAAATGTTTTTACGGATTTGAAAAGTTTTGGAAAACTTTTTTTAAAAGTAATAGGACATCGTAACCTTCTATGCGAGATTCTTGCTCTTTGCAGGTTCTGGAAACTTACCATTAATCGCTTTGTTTGCAATCTCTTTAACTTCAGCAGAGAAGTCTGCATTGAAAATCCATTGGAGATAAGAAGAATCGTTTTTGGATACAAATTCAAGTGTTCTTCCTTTGTATTTATTTCTAAAATTTATAATGGCTTTTCCTTCAGACCATGCAAATTTTCCATCTTCATCAATCCATGCAGGATTTTTTGGATTACAAAATTCGTACAGACCAAGAATATCATGTGGTAAAATATTATGTTGCCCTAACTGAGATTCAAGGACGTCTATAGTTGCCCTAACATCGATATGCGCCCTATGGGCATTTTCTAAAGGCTTACCGCAATATCTTAAATGGGCTGCGTTTAAGTCTCTCGGCTCTAACTTATGATAAATAATTTGAACATCGACTATTTGTTTTCCTTCTTTAGAATAATCTATCCCCTCTCTTTTAAATTCAGATTCTAGAACTGATAAATCAAATTTTGTTCCGAATCCACCTAAATCACAGTTGTCTATAAAATCAATTAGTTCGGGGGCAAATTCTTTGAAGGTTGGTTTCTCTTTAACGTCCAAATCGGTTATTCCATGAATTTGTGTGGACTCAATAGGGATTGGTACATTGGGATTGATAACCGAATTTAACGTTTCTTCTGCCCCATTCGGATGGATTTTTATTACACATATTTCTACAATGCGGTCTTGCTGTGTATTTAGACCAGTTGTTTCAATATCGATAAATGCAATGGGCCTTGTGAGCTGTAGGCTTGTCATAATCTGTTTTAAATCTAAACTTATTTAAATGTTTTTACAATAAAGCGTTTGCTTGATTATCTCCAAGTAACATTAACTTGGTCTGTTCTTTCCCTGGGCTTGATGTCAACGTCTTCTGGATTGGATTTAATTCCTGCCTTAAGCATAATTTCTCCAGTGTAGGCAATCATCGCCGCGTTGTCAACTAATAGCGAGCGTTCTGGACAGAAATATTTTGTTTTTTGCAAGCGCTCTTTGCACATTATCTGACACATTTCCTGCAATCTTGCGTTGCATGCTACGCCGCCGCCAAGAACTAATTCTTTTTTTCCAGTGTGGGCGAGAGCGCGCTCGGCTGCTTCAACCAACATTGAGAAAGCAGTTTCCTGTAAACTGTATGCGAGGTTCTCGACTTTTTCGCCTTTGTCGTAGATCTGCTGAAGTTTTGTCTGCATTCCGGAAAATGAAACGTCCATGCCTTTTATTGAATAAGGGAGCTCGATGTATTTTCCGTTCTTTGCGTGCTTTTCTATTTCCGGACCGCCAGGAAAGCCGAAACCGAAATGTCTCGCGACTTTGTCAATAAAATTTCCTACACCTAAATCAAGAGTTTCACCGAAGACGCGATATTTTCCCGCGGCGTAAGCGATGATTTGCGTGTTTGCACCCGATGCGTAAAGCAAGACTGGGTCTTTCGCGCCAATGCTTTGCCCGATTTCTAAATGAGCAATGCAATGATTTACTGGAACGATTGGAACCTTAAGTTCTTTCGCTTTTTTACGGGCAAACTCTAATCCTGCAAGAAGACAAGGCGCGAGACCTGGAGCGTTTGAAAAGGCGATAGCTGTAATTTTAGATTCTGAAATATTTGCCTGCTCGAGAGCTTTTTGATAAATCTCTGGAGCAAGTTTCTTATGGTGTGCTGCGGATTCTGTTGGGATGATTCCTCCAGAACTTGTTTTGTACATGTCCCGAATGTTTGAAAGAACTTTGCCTTTGTCTGCGACTGCAACTCCGAATGTATGCGCGGTTGATTCAATGCCGAGTATCATTGGTAATGAAACCTCCGTTCGTATTCTTTATGGGTCATCCATTCTAAAATAATTGAAACGACTATAACTTCTTCCCGAGCAATTGAATAAAGCAATCGCCAACCTTTCGGAAGGTCGTACTTCCATAAATTAGTAACGCCATACTTTTGCGTGTATTCTTTTGGAATTAAATTTTTTGGAATCTGAATGCTACAGAATGCGTTACGCTGAATAGAGAGAAATGCGTGCGATAATGTTTTGTAGAGTAAAGGGTCTTCTTTTTCAAGTTGTTCAAACGAATCTCTTATTTTTTCATCTGCAAATTTAATTGTCGAAGGAAGTTCCATCTGTTATGATCGTGGTCTCCACGTTAAATCTGTGCGACCAGCGTACTTACGGACAATTTTCGGATAATAAATCCAGCCAATTTTTCCCTCGGCGTCAATCGAAATTTTGTGTGAGTATAATAAATAATCAATTATCACGCAAAACGTTTGGTACATCACTTTCTTTGGCAGTTTTTCCCATAGCGCACTCTTTTTGTATTCGCCGTCGTGTTCTTTGACGAATAATTCTACCATAAGCACGGTATCTAATCTCGGATATCTCAAAATTTCCTTTACATCTTCGTTTTTCATGTTATATCAATGGATATAACTTTATTTAAACTTTGCGCCGTGTTTGCTGTCCGAGAAGAGATAAGGAGATTATTCAACGGATGATATATGGTACAAAATATAACAGAAGTATTAATACGAAGAGGACTATTGTAAACACTTTGATTGTTCTTGGCGATTTTTCCTTATCAAAGAAAATAATTAAGCAGATTAGAATTAAACTTAAAATAATCTCAATTATTCCTGTAAAATAAAACAGAGAAGATATTGTGCCTCCTAGAAAGATGGTTGTCAAGAGGTAAATTAATGGAAAAATTGAGTTCGGAATCTGGTTGAATATCAGAACGATCTTTGAGACGTTTCTCGGCCAGCCTTTCTCTGCATTAAACAAAAGAGCAAAAGCTAGAATACTTAGAATCAAGCTAAATAGAGACATAACCGTGTGTAAAAAACATGGTGTCCAATTTGAAAATTCACAGCCAGGTATAACTCCCCCGACAAGAAACTCAAATACCCCATAGATTAAACTGGTCACACTCCTTCCAGAAAAGGATAGTGAAAGAGCAATCCCCGCTATAATGTAAAAACCAAACAGCCACGCCAACCAACTTCCTAGTTTTTCATCTTGATTTTCCATGTTTATGTATTAGACCTCGAATAAGATACGCAAATAAAATAAAATCATAAAAATAAATTAATTAAAATAAAAAGTAAAAACTTATGAAGAATTATCTCTTCTTTTTGGCTGCCTTTTTCTTTCGGCCGCCTCTTGCCATAACAGCCTCACAGACATTTCCCTGGCCGTCAACATAGTATAAATGACCTGGCTTCCTTGTGATGACCTTTTTTACGACAATCTTTCCCATTGCTCACCTCCTTTAGATGAGTAGTGCTATGACTAGAGATATTTAAATGTTTCCTTTTTATCGACGAATAAACTGAATATATCGAGGTTTTTTCTGTTTAGGGGCAGTTCAATGAGCATTGCCGGAGAATTTTTTGGAGTGACTGCAAGCGTAAACGACCTGACAAAATTCCACTCCAGAACGTTATTGTTTTTATCCAACCAAATCGCTAAGAATGGAAAGAAAACAAAGAAAGAGTGGATTGTGCAGAGCTCGTTTTGATGAAATTTGAACAAGAGATTGCTTGTGTTTCTGGATTTGAACATTAAACCGGTAAATTTTCCGAAGGGGCTTACTGTCTTTACATCCAACGAAAACGATTTTTTATTGAAGCGAATTTTCATTCTGGCCTAGTAATAAAGTTTTTATATATACAAGATTCAATGTAATGAGATGGCTTTAAACATTTCGATATTTGCAATTCCGCTGCCGATTTTTTTGGCTGCGCTTGTCTTGATTGTTAGTGCGATAATAGTTTTAACTGTTGTAGAGATAAAACTTGGAAAGAAGGCAAAAGTAAAGAAAGAATACGAGGAGACTTATTATCAAAGAAAACTTTCTGCTACGGCGGCACTGCAATCGGATCCTAACGGATTTGTTATCTCGCTGGATAAAGTCGCGAGGGAGTTTTTTTCCGAAGAACTCGGCCTAAATGCTATGGGAAAATATGCTCAGCTAATCGAGAGCCTGAACAAAAAGCAAATGCTGAAAGAAGCAGCATTTTGCCAGAAGATGCAGGAAGCGCTTTATTCCGGAGAAAATTTAGACCGGAATTTGCTTCAATCACTTATTTTGGAGATGAGATTTTTTATTTTGAAAAAGGAGAAAAGAGAAATAAAAGAAGCGAAGATTCAAGTTGCTGTCAAGCAAAGTCCAGCTCAGAATAGCCAGGTTGAGCTTAACGCAAACATTCTGAGATATATGAAAGAAGGACTGAGAAGGGGGTTTGAAATTTCTGAGCTAAGGAAGAAACTTCTTGCTTCGGAGTTTGACGAAGTTGAGATAACAAAGGTTGAAAATTATCTTAGCAAGGATTTGAACAAACCAGCGATGCAGACGAATACCGAAAAAAGAATTCTGACGAACTTTTTCAATCCGAAGAGCAAGGATTTGGAAATTATAAAAAGAAGCGTGGAAGAAAAAGACGAAATCGGGCGCGCGGAAATAATTGAGATAATTCCTTACAAAAAAGAAGTGCTTTCGAGAAAGGAAGTTAAATATCCTGAAGAAGAACCGAATAGTTATAAGAAAATTGGAAGCTTGGACAATCTTGAGAGAATTAAGAAAAAAATAGACTCTCAAAAAGCAATCGCTGGTTAAGAAAGAATAATACGATTGATGATAAAACTCTACACTTTTTGATAAGATATTATTGAATGTAATGCGACCGGTGAGGTAAATTATAATTTAAGGCAAGATTCTAAATCTTGTGCTTATCAGGATATATTCTAAAAAGAATAACACGAGGGTTATTAACGTCAGATATGGCGTAATGTCTACGCTGGTTCTCTTGAATTTCAGTTCGATTATCTGGCCGAATGAATCTGATATGGCTTCCGAAGATTCTATCTTAAAATATTTCCCGTTAGTATTATGCGCAATGGCCTTGAGAGCGTCTTCATCTATTTTTGAAAGGCCGTAACTTGTTACCCCGCCTGCTTGGGTTCCGATGCCCATCGAATGAATCGTTACGTCATGATTGTTTGCATAAGCTATTGCATTTTCAATTGTGCCTATGTTTATTCTGCCGTCGCTCAATATTATAATTGACTTTGCTTCTTCGCCTTCCAAAATGTTTGTCCCGGTGATTATCGCCTCCCCAATATCTGTGCCGCCGATTGAGCTTATAGGGATGTTTTTGATTGAGTTGGACAAAGAGTCCTTGTCTTCTGTCAGGTCTTGCTCCATGAAAGCGTTTCCTGAAAATGAAATCACCCCGATTTTTGTTCCTGAAGGCGCGGAGTTTACAAAATCGGTTGCGGAGATTTTTGCGACTTCCAGCCTATTTGGAGAAAAGTCTGTCGCTTCCATGCTTGAAGACGAGTCAATTGCTATGACATAAGAAAAAGAGCTGGAGTAAACTGTTCTTTGGACTTTGACGCCGGCGAGAGAGAAGACAAGAAGAGCTGCGATTGCTATTGTGAGAATTAAGATAAAAATGTTTTTTGACAGAAGGTCTACGCCGCTTACTCTGGCTAGTGCCTGAAAGTTTGCGAAGCGAAGGGCGTGACTTCTTTTTTTCTTCAACATGAAAAAATGCAGGAGAATTATTACCGGTATGACTCCAAGAAGAATCAAATAAGCTGGCCTGATGATTTCTATTGTCATATTGGAATCCTCGCTCTTTGCCTTACCCTGCTCTTCAGAAAGCTAGACAGTGTTGGTACGAAAGGTTTGTCAGTCAGAATTTCCAGAAGATCAATGTTGCTGGCCAAGCAAGCTTTTCTTACAGATTCCTGCTGTGCGCTGGAATATTTTTCATAGGCTTCTCTGGCAACCTTTGGATTGACAAGAAGCTGCTGGCCGGATTTTGGATCTTCGACTACAATTTCTCCAGAAATATCCGGAAGAGTATTGTCTAACGGGTCTCTTATCATTAAAGCCGTTGTTTCGAATTTTTTGGCTATGAAAGAAAGATTTATTTTAGTACTCTCCTGAAAAGATAAAAAGTCAGAAACAATAACCAACGATTCTACATCTTTTCCTATATAATTTAATGCAAATTCAAGGCCGATGTCTAAATTGGAAAACTTTCCATAGTTTTTCGTTTCTGTGATGTAATCTGTGAACTGGCTGAAGTGTTTTTTTCCACGCGAGGGTTTTATGTAATCGTTTACTTTGTCTGAGAAAAAAATGAACCCTGGTTTGTCGCCTGTTGTGGTAATGAGATAAGAGAAAGCTGCGACAACTTCTGCAGCATATTCACATTTTAGTTTTTCTACTGAGCCGAAGACCATATTTGCACCTACGTCGACAAGAAAGACAACTCTAAGGTTTCTTTCATCGCGATATTGTTTTACTAATAATGAGTTTGCCCTCCTACTTGCTTTCCAGTCTATTGAGCCGGCATCGTCGTCCGGAGCATAGGTGCGGTAAGACTCGAATTCCAAGCCTTTTCCCCTGAGCAAAAGGCGATAGAGCCGGCGCTTGAGCAGAAACTCTTTCATAGAGGCCTGCAAGTCTGAAATTGCTCCTGCAATGTCTGCCTTCAGAAATCTTTGTTTATCCATTTTAATCAACCGGACTGAGCAACCCGCAAAATCTCGTCAATGATCATTTCAGGAGTTACATTTTCAGCCTGGGCTTTGTATGTAAGAATTAACCTGTGCCGAAGAACGTCGTAAACCACCTTGTCTACATCTGAAGGAATGACATAAGACTTTCCTTGCAATAGGGCTTGGGCTTTTGCTGCGATGTAAAGGTTAATGCTTGCCCTTGGAGATGCGCCTATTTCAATATATTCCCCGTATTTGAAATTTTTGTTTCTTGTTAAGTTTACTATCCCAATTATATATTTCTTGATTTTTTCATCGATGTAAACCTTATGAGTCAAATGCTGCAAGTCGATTATCTTTTCCGGAGAAGTTAAAGATTTCAAGTCTATGTCTTCAAATTTCTTGAAGGTTGTGTTTTCTTCCATAACTCTTTCTTCAAATTCCTGTTTTGGGTAACCAAATACAACTTTGAAAATGAATCTGTCCACTTGAGCTTCTGGGAGGGAATAGACGCCTTCGGTCTCGAGAGGGTTCTGGCTTGCCATTACGAAAAATGGGTCTGGCAAATCGTATGTTTCTTTTCCGATAGAAACCTGCTTTTCCTGCATTGCTTCTAAAAGAGCGGATTGAGTTTTTGGAGGGCTTCTGTTTATCTCGTCAGCTATGACGAAGTTTGCAAAGATGGGCCCTTTTACTACTTCAAAGCCCCTGTTTGGGTCGTAAGTCGTGAGACCGATGATATCTGTAGGCAATAAGTCCACGGTAAACTGTATTCTCTTTGAAGCACAGCCAGTAATTTTTGCAAGGGTCTTAATTGCAAGCGTTTTAGCTATTCCAGGAACTCCTTCAAGCAGAACGTGCCCGTTGCAAAGCAGTGCCCTTAACAATGAATCAACGACTTCTTCATGGCCGAAGAAAGCTTTTCCAACTTCTAATTTCATTGCGCTCAGAAGTTCTGCCGCCCCCTTTATTTCCTGTTCGTCTGCTCTCCCGGCCTTTTCCGGGATAAATTTATCATATTCGCTCTTTTTTTTAATTGGCATTTTACCTCTTCTTACAAGTGAAATAACTCTAGCTCGTTATTAAATTTTTCCTAAAGCTTATGCCGAGCTGCCTGTTCAGGGATACTTTCCTGTAAGTATAATATGCGAAACCTAAGCCGAAGGCAAGAAGGCTTGCGATTGCTGTGAATCCTATAAATTTATCACTGAGCCTTTCGTAAATTCTTGGCCGAGGGGGCTGGGTTATCGCCTTGTTGCATGCGCTTAAAGCTTCTTCTGCTTTTGCCGCAGCCTCGAGCTCTTTGCCTTCATCGAATAATTTTTTGGCATCGTTAATCAAGTCTACCAGTTCTGCGCATTGAGGGTTTCCTATTATGAATTCTTCTGTGAAAATTATTTTTTCCAAGACAGTCTTGTCTTCTTCTATTTCTATGTAGAATTTTGCCCAGTCGAAATAGGCAGGCGACTCAACTGTCGCGTTTATGGTGACTTCAAATAAGCCGACCGAACTCGTGTCTATGTCAACTACCATCGTAACGTTCTCCTTCGCGCCAGCTTTCAAACTTTCAAAATATGACTGGTCAAATGAGGCAACTAAGTCGCTGCGTATTGCTCCATCTTTAGCAATAACTGCATCAAGATAAATTCTGCTCAAGTCCAAGTCACCGTCGTTCTCCAAGCTTAATGGAATAATCAATTTGTCTTTTTGTTTTGCTGAAACCGGTTCAGGCACTAAAATCTTAAGTGAAACAATCCTAGTTCTTGAACCACCGCCGCCCCCACTGCTAACCTGGGGGGTAGAAGTAGAGTCTGCAACAACCAATGAGACAGAGAAGTTGTTGCTTACCCGACTTGCCAATACTTGGGAAGAATTTGATGAATTGTATTCGTAAGCCGTGATTGAGAAGTTTGCCGAACCATCGGTTTCTGCGGAAAACGTTGCACTTGGAGAGGTTCCACTTCCGGACCAATTTACTATTGAAACAGATATGACGCCACCTGACGCCGAATCGGCTATTTGCGTGTAATTAAATCCAACTGTTTGATTCGCACAGGCATCCGAAGCATCCACGTCGGAGAAATAATTAGAGAGCGCTAATGTTATTGGTGTTCCGCCGGACTGGGCGGAAATATTTGATGCGAAGGTAAGTGGAGAATTGGTATGATTAATTGTCACTAGCCAACTTGTTGTGTTACTTAACTTTGGATTTGAAACGTTCAAGGTAAGATTTACCGCTCCAGAACAAATGGTTTCCATCGTGAAATCAGGCGTGTAATTCCATAGAAATGCTGAATTATTTCCATAGCCGAATGTGGAGTTTTGAACCACTCCGTTGACTAGGAGTGTGAAATTCAGATTATCCTGCACAGTATGGTTTACTGAAAAGTTTAGAACTGCTGTAGTATTTTCTACTAAATGAAACGTGTAAGTGGAATTGGGCAATGAGATTACCGGATAATTATATATTGTGAGATTGAAGTATTCAGAATCTTCACTGCCGTCGGTGTCATTGACAAACAGCCTGAACTGCCACTTTCCTCCGAGGCTGGAGTTGCTCGTGAAATTTATCACACCAGTACTTGAGTTCACAGTAAGAAAATTTCCTCCCGTTGTGAGGTTTTGTATTCTGAAAGTTAAATTGGAGTTGGCTCCGTCTGCTCCGTCTTCTACGTCTGTTGCGTTTACGTCTATGTAAAAGGATTCATTCAAGATAGAGAGGTTTGTGTTGGCGATGCTGGTTGTTATATTCGGCGAGTGCAGGGTTTCGTTTATCGTGAGGTTAAAGTAAACTGTCATGCTTTTTCCTGCGGCATCCGTGACATTGAATGTTAAGTTGTATACGCCAATGTCTGCTTTTCTTGGGGTGAAATATGAATTAAATTGATAGACATTGTTTGGTGCGGGGAATTGCAAGCTGAACTGGAAAAGAGAAGAGTTTGGACCTGTGATGTTTGAGCTGATAGTGAAACTTTCGGGGTAGAAATTTGTTTGTTCTATGAGAAGGTCGTCGTCTTCTATCTGAAGAAGCAATCCTATTGGAGTGTCTTCTGTGAGGTTTATGTTTCCGCCAACTAGTGTTCCGTTCTGGACAAATAATTCCTTGAATACCGGAGTGTCTGGCGTGTTGTTGACTGTGAAGTTAAAGCCTTTTGTTGATGGAGTTTTGCCGTCGGTAGCGGTTATTGTAACCTCATGAAATCCTACATCATCATCTGTTGGAGTGAAATTTATTACTCCTGTTGTTTGATTTATGGTCATGTCAAACTCGTATGAGCTTGTTACTGCCAGGGAGAAATTGATAGCTTCTGTGTCTGTTACATTCTGGCTTAAATTCAAATAAAATTCAGTGCCTTCAATAAGGGTGAAATTTGTTTCCATGGTTGCGTTCCATAATGGCGCGCTGTTGTCTGAAATGTTTATCGTGAATATGTCCGAAGAAATTGAATTATTGTCTTTGTCGCGGACAGTAACGTTAATTGAATTTAAGCCTGATGTGAAATTGTTTGGGTCGAAACTCAAGGTTACTTGCGACCTGTTTGTTCCTGAAAAGTATAATTGGTTCGAGACTGTTACAAAAGTGTTATTTGTTGTGAAAGTTAATGCCTCGTTTAAAACTGTTTTATCTGGGATTAACAAGTCGTTATCTGTTGCGTTTACCAAAACGGCATATGTCTGGCTGGTATAAGCTGTGATATCTGGTATGCTTTGGAGTGAAACTGAGTCGTTAATATTCGCGAAAAATAAGTTGAGGATTGTTGAGTTTGATGCGGTTGGCACGCCCCTATCTGTGATTGTGATATTTATAGACCAGTTTCCTACCTGAAGGTCTGTGGCGTTGATTTTTACAAGCGTGCTAAAATTGTACTGGCCCGAAATATTAACTGAACTTGCATTGCTTTCTGAGAAATTGAACCATGTGTAGTTTGCTGAGAAAGTTAAATTGTTTAGTTCATCTATATCTGTAGCATTGATATAACAAGGGAATTGCAAGTCCTCCCTTGCACTTGCGCTTTGGCTTGTGTTGCAGACGAAAGTAAAATAAGGAATTTCATTTATGTTTAGAACTTCGAACAAAACTATCTGGCTTGTTGAGGCGTTATGCGGCAGGGTTGTGTTTCCTGAATCGATAACTGTGAAGTTTATCGTGTAGTTTCCTACATCGTTTCTGGAAGGAGTGAATGAAATGTTTAATTGGTTTCCGCTAAAACTGTATTGCGAAGAATTGAACAAAGTCAAATTAGGGTAAGAGCCGCTGCAGTTTCGTGTTGACCAGGCAGCCACCGAGCAGTTTAAGAAGGTTATGTTCATGGAGTAAGGCGTGTTGCTTTCTTCGTCGGATACGTTTACTATGTATTCAAACAAACTTGAGCGATTGAATGACTGGTTTGCCAGACTTACAAAGTATGGACGGTCGTTGATGGCGGTGATGTTGAAAACAAACATTCTTGAGCCCATGCTTTCTCCGTTGAAATCAAGATTAATACTAATATTATAAATCGCTGTTTCGTTGTCTCTTGTTGCATTTATCTTCAAGATGCCCGTCGTGCCATTTAATGAAATCCAATGAAAGAAGGAAACATCTTTGTTTATTCCGTGCACGTCTGAAATAATGGGTTTATCGCCCGATGGGGAATTATAAAATTCGAATATCATACTTGGGTCTGGATTTGAAATGTTTGCCGTTAGATTATAAGAATATACTTGTGTTTGATCCTCCTGTCCAGATGTTGTATTCACAGGACTTGAAACACTCCAGCTTGGATCTACTGCTGTCGTTTTGACCGCAGAGAATATAACGATTAGTAAAAAAGCCGAAGCTAAGATAAAATATTTCACTTTGCTGCCTACCTCTTTTCTTGTAATCATTGTTCTTTTGTGAATGGGAATTGGGGTTGTGATTGGGATTGTGGTTTTTTTAGCCTTGAATATTGGCGGAAAGATAAAAATATAAAAGCTAGTGAGCCAAGCCAGAGAAAAGTTGTCACGATGTAAAAAATATATTGTCTTTCGGTTCTGCAAGGCTTGCAGCTACCGCCGCAGTCTACTCCATTTTCATTTTCGTCCTTGACGGCGTTGTAGCAAGACGGACAGTATTTCTGTTCTCCCTGCACGAAGGCAAGGTCAAATTTTCCTTCTTCCCAGCGATCAAGATTAATCCTGGCCACCTTCTTGTCAGACAGAGGATCAATCACCGCAAGCAGATTTTGACCGCATTGTTCTATAGGAGAGAGCCTCAGTTTGAAAGAGTCCTCGCATTGGCCTTCCTGCATGTATTTTGGGATGCAGTTGTTTACGTCGTCGCAGACTCTTGTTCTGTAACCTTCAAAGCTTATATTGCCTTTGATGAAATCGTCTGTCTTTTCGGTGTAAGTGCAAGAGCCCCAGTCGCCGCATTCTATTTTTGGCGTGCATTTTTCATTGGTGCAGAAACTTCTTTCAACGGTATCTTTGCTGCCGCAGTTTATATCAGAACAGGTCCTTGTTCTGAACCCGTCCTGACATTCTGACCAAGGCGCGCACTGATAATTTGGGAAACATTCTTCTGCTAAGGCTGAAGATGAGAATCCGATTAATAAAAATAGGGCTATGGAAAGAAAGATTAGTTTATTACCCATGGGTCAATATCGCCTCTTTTCTGGGTTGTTCTTCAAGCTTATATTTGTTTCTGATTATTCTGAATACCTGAACTGCTGCAATCAATAAAGTAAAAAATATTACAACAAGCATGCTCTGCTTAATGAACACGTTTTCTTTGGTTACTTTAGGAAAATACGAGCCGCATTGCTCCAGGCAGGGACCGCCGCAGTCTGCCTTTTCTTCTTCTTGGTTTTCAATTCCGTCAGAACAAGTTGGACAGGGGCTGCAGGGACCGCCGCAGTCTGTGAGAAATTCACATTTGCCGTCATGACAATTTTGAATTTTGTCAGAGCAGCTTGGTTCGAGGGAAAAATGACAAGGAGTTAGTTCAGAAGGTTTTTCATTTACGGTGTTGCAACTGCCTACGTCAAGGCAAGTCCGAACTTGATATCCGCATGAGTCTTCACCCATGCCTAAAGTAGAGCATTTTTTCTGGATGTCTTCGTATCCAATGCTGTCAAGATTTCTTGCGTTTCTGGACTGCAGGACGTTTTCACAGAGTCCCCAATTAGAACATCCCCATTTTTCCTCACACGCGTTTTCTCCGATGGTTTCATGAGGGGCTATTCCTTTAGGACATGCAATGTTGAGTATATCCAGAGTCCATTCTACTGAGTCGTTAAGAATACCATCACTGATAACCGCTTCTACTTTATGCCCGCCCCAAACGCCACAACCGAAGGAGTAACTAAACCCGTCAGAAGATTTTCCAGCGCCAATTTTTTTTAACTTGTTGTCAACATACCAGTATGTGTCGGGATATATCTTTTCGGGGTCGTAATTGAAAACTTGGAATGTTATTTTTTGAGTTCCGGCTATTCTGCCGAGAGTATTTGTTGAGTTGAATGCCAAAATTGTGGGTGGAGAATTTCCGTCTACTACTGCTAGCTGGAATTTTTTGCAAGTTGTTGCTTTGATTTCATCTGGAGCGCAGACGCCAATTTTGTCTTCCAAATTATCCAAGCCAGAATCGGTGGCGCAGATAGTTATTTCATGAACGCCCAGATGAGATTCGGAAGCTGTGTAATTTATTGTACCTTCATTGTCAATCGCCATTTCCAACAAATTTTGAGAATCTGAAATTGTGAAGGAAAATTGCCCATTTTTTGGTTTTCCAGATTCTTGGTCAATTACTTTGATTTGCTTTCTTAATTCGTATGAATTGTTGATGTCAACTGTTTCAACGGGAATATGCCCTATGCTTGGCGGGTTGTTCGTTTCAAGAACGGTAATTTTTATGTCTTTAGAATCTGACAGCTCGCCATCTGTAACAAAGACCGTGTGATTGTAAACCTTGTTTGAGAAAAGTTTTGTAAGGTTGCTGGAGAAAATCTCCATTCGGATTGTTGGCGACTGGGAAGAAATGGGCCTTACGAAAAATGGGCCGTTGGGGAAAATTTCAACTGTGAGGCTGTCTCCATCAGGTTCAATCACATCGAACTCAAGAGAAAAATTTGAGGATTCACAAACTAAGATTTCCCTGTCCAAACCAGAGATTAAAGGAGCAGAATTTGCAGAAACTACTTTCAAAAGTACAACTAAAGCTAAGGCTAAGGTTATTACCTCTTTTCTCATGCTAAAAACAGGTAAAATTGGTATTTAAAGAATTTGTTTGGAAGATTATTTACGGCTTTTCTTCTCGACAAGTTCTTCCTTGAGCTTGCCTTTGGCCTTTTCTATTTCTTCTTCGATTTTGTCTAGTTTGTCTAATTCGCCTTTGATGTCTTCTTTGGAATTTGCCTGTGCCTTCATCATTTGCGGCTGGGCAGGCATCTTTTTCATTATGTCAAGAATAGAAGATTTTTCTATTTTCAAAACTGTCTGGGAATCGTCTTCGATATGCGATTTAAGGATTTCCATTCCTGTCAAAATGCAGTTAAGATTCCAGATTCTTTTTCCATCGATATTCTGAATGACAGCGATTATTTTTCTTATGCTTTCAGAAATTCCGCGATTTTTCATTTCATCGGTTAGGATTCCGGAGAGAGCATCAAGGTCGGTATTTGTGTCCATGTCGAGAGGTTCAGGAATTTTTTCATTCAGTGTTTCGAGAATTTTTACCTTAACTTCGCCGTCAAGAGAGAACGCTGCGATTTTCTTTTCAGCTGGCATGTAAAAATCTATTTGATGGATGTTCACTCCGCCTTCTAAATCAAGAACGAAAAAACCTGCGGCAAGAAATGCCTTTGGGTACTTCGACTTGAAATCTTTGTATTCTTCAGATTCTTTAAGCTTTTCGATGTAAGGTTGTATTTTCATCTTTTTTACAGTCTAAGTTGGAATAAGAGGTTTATAAGTTTTTAGTTAGTCTCGACTCAAGAAGCCACACGCACATCTGGAACTGCGGCGGGTTCACTCATTGGCGAATATTTCATAATCGCCCTTGCAATTGACCGAGTCACAATTCTTAATAAATATATTCCTCCGCCATTCCTGCTTGCTTGCTGCAATTGCGTGATATAGGGCTCGCCGATGCCGCACTTAATTGCGCCGAGAATATTTCTTTGAGTCATTCCACGTTCGCCAAGCTCTTGTTCAAGGACTTGGAAGAATTTTTCCCTTAGTTCGTATGTTCTTGGCTGTTCTCTCTGCAACTCTTCTTCTACATGACGGTATGTATCTGCACATGAAACATCTTCCTTGAAGCGGTGCAGTGAATGGGATTTGTCATATACCAGAGCTTCTTCGGCAAGATAAGACAAATCAACGTCAGTGAGATTCCCGACGGGATAACGTCTGCAATGATTTTTTAATTTGGAACCTCCACTTCCTGACCTCATTGCCTTCCCTGTAGAAAAATTGTACACTACCATTATTCTCTCTTGGTTATCTTTTCCTTAAACTCTTTAACAAATGATTCGAACTTCACACCGAACTTTAGCTTGTTTCCACGAGACCTGACTGCGAGGGTTTTCTTTTCTTCTTCTTTGTCTCCGATGACAATTATGTATGGAATTTTACGGAGCTCGGCATTCCTGACTTTGTCTGAAACTGTTGTGTTCTGCAAGTCTGAGTCGATTCTTAAACCTGGAATTTGCTCCTTTAGCTCTTTCAGGGTTTTCTCTGCGGCTTTTGTATTTCTGTCTGTGAAGTTTATGACTCTGACTTGTGTTGGGGAGAGCCAGACTGGAAGATTTCCGTTTGTATGTTCGAGTAACACGCCGATGAATCTTTCTAAAGAACCGAAAATAGTTCGATGAAGCATAACCGGACGATGTTTTTTATTATCTGAACCTGTGTATTCTAGGTCGAATCGCTCGGGCATTGCGAAGTCTAACTGTAATGTAGCGCATTGCCATTCCCTTTCCAAACTATCTTTTACATGAAAATCAATTTTCGGGCCGTAGAAAGCGCCGTCGCCTGGATTTAATTTGAAATTCATCTTCTTTTTTTTCAATACCTTTTCAAGAACAGATTCTGCCTTGTCCCAAGTTTCATCAGAGCCAATTCTTTTCGCTGGGCGTGTTGACAGTTCAACGCGATAAGTAAAATTAAATTTTTTGTAAATAACGTCAATTAAATTAATCACACCAATGAGTTCAGTTTCCAACTGCTCTTCGGTGCAAAAGAGATGCGCATCGTCTTGGGTGAATTTTATTACTCTGAATAATCCTGCGAGAACGCCGGAAAGCTCTTGACGATGGACGACTCCGAGTTCTGCGACTCTTAATGGAAAGTCTTTGTAAGATTTTGTGCTGCTCTTGTAAACAAGCATTCCACCAGGACAGTTCATAGGCTTTACAGCGAAGGTTCTTCCTTCGTATTGAGATAGAAAAATATTTTCTTTGTATTTATCCCAGTGACCTGAAAGTTCCCACAATCTTTTGTCGAGAATTTGAGGCGTCGATATTTCCTGATAGCCGGCTTTTCTATGCTCGTCTCGCCAATAATTTATGAGCTCGTTGTAAATGATTAACCCGTTATTATGCCAGAAAACCATTCCAGGAGCGACTTCATTGAAACTGAATAAGTCTAACTTTTGTCCGAGAATTCTATGGTCGTTGTCCTTGAGTTTTGATGTGTCAAGTTTTGAGCGGGAGATTTCTTTAAGTAATTTTTCTGGATTGTAAACTTCTTCCTTTAGTATTGCAAGCCCGCCAACCTGAGATTCATAACCTTCGGGATGGAATTCTTTGCTTAACTCTGAAAGTGGATGGCCTTTGCATTTTAATTCGAATGTTTTGTAATAACCGAATGGGGCTCTTGTGACTTTGAAATCCTGAGCGAGAATTTTTTCTGCTTCCTCAAGAGTTTTTAGGGCGACATCTGGAGACGAGAGTTTTGAAGACAAATGAGCATAAGGATAAAGGACGATGTTTTTTGCTTTTACTTCCTCGGCAGTTTTTCTGATTGCTTCAATGTATTGGTCTAAGACTTTTTGGTCGTCGCCTTGCTCGACTGCTGTAAGAACAACTAAAGGTTCCTGGACGATTTTTTCATCATCGTTTTTGATTGCTTCAGGATTCTTAATAGCTTTTTTGAGCGGTTTGAATTTGATATAGTCGCAATGGAGTGTCAGGATTTTCATGTTAATTAAAGAGGGACGGGTTTTATAAAATTAAGCTTTATTCGTTATCGCGGCTGTTAGGTTTGTTATTGCCTCGCGGATTTCGTCTAACACAGAGCATATCTCATCAAGTTTTGTTTCAAGGACTTCCTGGACTTCCATGAACGGGAAAAGGGAGGAGGGTTTTTAAAATTATTGTGATTAAGATAAATAGATAATTGTGATTGATTAAATTAAGTAGCTAGTCTTTTATTTTCTCTCCGCAAATCGAACATTTATTCTTTCTTTTATATAAATGATAAAGGTGTGGGCCATAGAACAAAATCCTCAAAACTCCCCAGTTGCTCCTGGCCAATATAACTTCTTTTTTACAATGAGGACAATGGGCTAACTCTTCAGCTATTATTATTGCAATATCCCCAATATTAAAAACTTATCTAAATATCTTTACTTCAAATGTCTTATTTTATAACCTAAATCTCGCTATCTTTTTGCCGTAAGGAGATATGGGATATCTTCTTTCATAAGATTTGGCTCGTTTGCTTCTTTTAACAAGTACTCTGCCCGTTATTCTCCTAGCGATTGTATTTGGCATATCGGTTTATGGACGAGCAAGTAATACTTAAATTTTCCTAAATTTCCGGAGATTAATGGGTTATAAATTAAAATCCACAAGCCCGAAACGTTTAAAAACTAACCTTCCTCTTTTGTACTAGTAGATTACAAGGAAGAAGTACGGAGATTATCGCTTCATATTCACGCCCGCTTTATTGGGCACATGAAAAACTTCTTTCTAAATCTTTGAAGAGACGATAAGTCTCGGGAAGGAACCTAACGGTTCTGAATAATAAAATGGCAAAAATAAGTCCAGTAAGTATAAAATACATGATATATGCAAGTTTCAAGTCAGCCGGGCCTCTCGAAAAACCTGATGTTATTGGGGCGATTTTCGGCCAGACGGAAGGCTTGCTTGGAAGCGACATGGAAATGAGAGAGCTCCAGAAAGAAGGCAAGATTGGAAGAATTGAAGTTGACCTTGAAATTGTTGACGGGAAATCTGTTGGGGAGATTCAGGTTCCAACTGCAATGGATAAATCAGCGACTACTTTAATTGCGGCTGCACTTGAGACGATTGACAGAATTGGGCCGACTGAAGCGGAAATCAAGATTTTGAAGATTGAAGACGTAAGAGGGAACAAGAGAGAATACATTCTTGATAGGGCGAAGAAATTGATGGGGCTGATTGAAGAAGAAGGAAGTTTTCGAGAAATGTCTGAATCATTAAAGGTAGAATCGAGAGCTGAGAAGATTCAGGAATACGGAGACAGCAGATTGCCTTGCGGAGACATTTCGGGAAGCGAGTTGATTGTTGTTGAAGGGCGCGCGGACGTTGTGAACCTTTTGAGAAACAGAGTGAATAATGTTATCGGAATGGACGGAACAAAATTACCGCCTGAAATTGCACAACTAAGCAAGGAAAAAGAAATCACCTTGTTTGTTGATGGAGACAGGGGCGGAAAGTTAATCGCGAACAACGTTATCGAACATGCAAACGTTAAGTTCGTTGCTGTTGCTCCTGAAGGAAAGGAAGTCGAAGAGCTTGCCGGAAAAGAAATTTTACAAGCGTTGAGAAAAACGATGACGGTTTCTGAATATCTAAGAGAAAATGGAAACGGAAATTCTTTCAGGGAGAGAGGAGAAAAAGAAGAAAGGGTTGAAAGCGCAGAGATAAGTTTTAGCGGCGATGTGAAGGAAAAGCTGCGAAAAATGTACAGCGACAAATTGGAAGGAACTAAGAGTGCGCTGCTTCTTGACACTAGTTTAGATGTTATAAGAAAAGTTGGAAACCGAGAAATCGTGGGCGCCGTCAAAAGCTCGAGGACAAAAGTCGCGGCTTTGATTCTTGACGGAACTGCGACATCTTCTTTGATAAGATTGTGTGACGAACAGGGCATACAATATTTTGCTGCGACAAATTTTGCAAGCACTGAAGGCGCGAAAGTTAAACTGGTTAGTTTGTAATTCTTCTCTGATTGAAATTCTATCTTTGCTTTAATTTTTGCTTTCTTCCAACCACCCCACCAATTAAATAATAAAACCACCCCACCAGACCGAGAATTGTGAGTTGTTCTTATCTGATTATTGATAAATAAATTGATAAATTAAATTTTCAGAAAATCATTGGCTTGTAAAGATTTTTAAGTCTGAGTTTGATTATTTATATATGAAAACTGGTGATGTCGCTTCGGTCAAGAGAACATTCTTGTCAAAGGAAAGAGGAACTTTGTCGGAAGAAAGAACTGTTCTTGCTTACATAAACACAGAGTTGACTTTTCTTGGGGTTGTTGCGGTAATATTAAAGCTGTATTTCGCGAGCGCTGAATGGACGATTTATGTTACGGCAGGTTTGTTTGTTTTTGTCGGTGCAATTGTTTTTTCTGAAGTAAGAAAGATAAAAAAGATAAGACTGAAAAGGCAGAAAATTGAGAAAGAAGAGAAGGGACTGAGAGTTTAAAGATTAACAATTTATATTAATAAAAGACAAATCGAAACTATCAATAAAATTCCCCAGATGATTAATTCAAATCTTGGTGTTTTATGATATTGTATATAATATTTAATTAGTTGGGGCCTCCATCTTTTTGGAATGGTCCAGTCTTCTACTCCGAAATTGATTCTTTTAGAATATAGAAAATACATATTGTACAACGATACTACTGAAAGTGACAGGACTAAAACATATTTTTGCTGGATATTATATCTGCTCGCTAGAATAAATAAGGCGATTGTGAGAACAAGCCATAGAAAATCTAAGACTCTCAATATTCTCGCAGAGAGATTATATTTGATTAAGTGAAAGGTTCTGTCCTCTTTCATTTATCTTTCAATTAAAGCGAGCTTAAGTAATCTACTGAAATGAAAAAGTTTAAAGTAGATAATTATTTAGACGCTTTTTCCTTTCTATCGCGTTGCTCTTGTTTTTTCAATTCATCTATTCCTAAAGGCAAAGTCCATTTGCCGTCGCCATTTGCCATGCTTGAAGGAATTACCATCATCAAAGTATTCTTTTCTGTTCCAATTTCCTGGAAGGTCTGGAGCTCGCGGAGGCGAAGGGCTGCCGAGCTATTGTCGAACACTTTTGCAGCTTCATGAAACTTCTTTGAAGCCTGAAACTCTCCATCGGCTTTTGTTATTCTTGCTTCTTTTTCCTGCACGGCTTCGGCTTGTTTTGACATTGCCCTTATCAATTCCTTTGGCAGTTCGATGTTATTTATTTGAACGCCCTTGACCTCGATGCCCCAATCCTTTTTGTCTTTTGCGTGCTTGTCTTCAATTGCTTCGTTAAGCATGCTGATAAGTTTTTTTGCGATGTCGATTCTGTCGGATAGACTTTCTTTCATCGTTTTGTTTCCGATGATTTCTTTTAATTCCGATGATGCCTTTGCTTCCAACTGGCTTTGCAGGTCTTCAACATTTAAGATGACTTTTTCCGGCTCTACTATATGGTAAAATACGACACCATCAATTTTCAGATTTACCTGGTCTTTGGTCATGACTTCCTGCGGCGGAAGTTCGATTGTTCTTTGACGTATATCTACCCGCCTATATGTTTGAATTATGGGAATCACTAAACGAAGGCCTGGCATTATTACGCCCGCGTATTTTCCGAAGGTAAATCTAACGCCACGTTCATATTGATAAATTACTTTCAGAGAAAAAATTAAGAATAACAAAACTATGATTCCAATAGTAATAGTAATTGGGTCCATGATATTTCGATGAAGAAAGCGTATTTAATCTTTTTGATTGAGTTGATGCTTAGTATAATTCTTCCAGGCAATCTGACAGTCGTTTGAAGAGCGTTTAGTTATTTCCAGTATTGGAAAGAAAATTATTTAAATAATAACACCCATATAATCAAGGCAATGAAGTCTGCCGAGGTTAATTCCCAAACTGCGATAAGCTAATGACTTCTATGGGATTAACATGAAATACCAAAAATATTTTGATAGATGCCCTCCGAATTGTCAAATAAATAAATTTATTGAAAAATATGCTTAATGGTGCCGTTAAATCTCTTAATTGTTTATATGGCTGTGCCCCTTCCGTTTTGGATTGCGCTTTGGCTAATGATTTTCCTAAATACTTATAGGCATTTTCCGAAAATGGAACGCGGGGAGAGATTACGGCTAAGTGCTATTAATGCAACTGTTCCAACATTGATTCTAATAGGCATAATTTATTTGGCTTTGTGGTTTGTTTTACAAAATTTTATACTGATGGGCTAACTTAATTAAATATTGTCAATACATTTCATCTCTACAATCTGGACATAAGAGCTGGTCTTCGACTCTTAGCAAGTCTGAAAGGGCGCCGCAGTTTTCGCAGAGGCCTTCTATTGGACATGGGCGGGTGGTTTTGTTTATTTTTGATTGTTCTTCTCTAACGTCCATGAGGGAGCGTATTTCTGAATAAAATTCAGGCTCAACTGCCAAGATATCTTTTATAGTTACTACGCCGAGGATTTCACCCCCTGAAATGACTGGAAGCCTTTTGAAATTTGAAGCCTTCATCTTTTCTATTGCCTGAGAAATATCGGCTGAAGGCTTTATGACCGCGAGTTTTTTTGCGGCAATATTGATGCTCTTCATTTTTTTAAGATTTAGACCTGGTTTTTTTATTATGGCTCTAAGAATGTCACGGGAAGTCAGAATGCCGACAAGTTTCCTGCCTTGTGTTAACATTATTGAGTCTACGCTTTCTTTGGCCATTTTCTTGGCGCAATCGTAAAGAGACGCCTGAGGCGCGAGAGAGACAAAATTACGAGTCATTATGTCGCCGACTGAAATCATTCTCATCGGAATTAACAGTGGTTTTATATTAAAAGGATTTGTGTGATTTCGGGAAATGATTAAATATTGGAATTTGAAAGAGCTTGGATAAAGAAGGAATAGAAGCTAGATTGGTCCACGATTATATTAATTACGACAGGGAAGTTATGTTAGCTATAAAGAAGACATATCCTGATTTGTTTAAGAAATATCTGGGGGCTTTCGAGAGAGCTAGATTATAACCTTTACCTTACATATATCTTTAAAAAATTCCGAATAGGTTTGATTTAATGGTTGATACTGGAATTAGTTCTGAGAACGTTTCGAGGACTATGGGAAGAGAGGCGCAAAGGAATAACATTCTTGCGGCGAAAATTGTCGCGGACATTGTGAAGACAACGCTCGGGCCGAAGGGGATGGACAAAATGCTTGTGGATTCTGAAGGGAATATAACAGTTACTAACGATGGTGTTACGATATTGGAGGAAATGGAAATAGACCATCCTGCGGCAAAGATGATGGTCGAGATTGCTAAGACGCAGGAGAAAGAAGTTGGGGATGGAACGACAACTGTTGCGCTTCTTGCAGGGAAACTTTTGGAAAATGCTGAAGGATTGCTTGAGAAAAAGATTCATCCTACTTTGATTGTTGAAGGTTACAGGCTTGCAAGCGAAAAGGCAGAAAGAATTTTAGATGAAATTTCAATTGCGGTGAATAGTCGAGAGGTTTTGAAGAACATTGCTATGACTGCGATGACCGGAAAGGGCGCGGAAGGAAACAAAGAAAAGCTCGCGGAATTGGTTGTGGAAGCGATTGACCAAATTGCTGACGGAAATAAAGTAAGTTCAGACGACATAAAAATTGAAAGAATTGTTGGAGATTCTGTAAAAGATTCAGAGTTGGTTAAAGGAATTGTATTGAATAAAGGAAGGGTAAACAAAGAAATGCCTTTGACAATTGTGAACGCAAAAATTTTACTTGTAGATTTTCCACTAGAGGTCAGAAGCCCGGAAATGGATACAAAAATATCAATTTCATCTCCGCAGCAGATGGAAGCATTCATTCAATCGGAAGAGATTTATCTTAAAGAAATGGTTGATAAAGTTGCGGAAACAGGCGCAAATGTTGTCTTCTGCCAGAAAGGAATTGACGACCTGGCGCAGTATTATCTTGCGAAGAAAGGGATTTTTGCGTGTAGGCGTGTTAATAAATCAGACATGGAGAAACTTGCCAGGGCAACTTCTGGAAAAATTATTTCTAATCTGAACGATGTTTCAACGGAGCAGCTTGGAATGGCGGGAGAAGTTGAGGAAGTTGCTAGAGGAGACGACTCTTTAGTTTATGTAAGAAAGTGCAATAATCCTAAAGCTGTAACGTTGATTTTGAAGGGCGGGACGCAACACCTTGTTGATGAAATAGAAAGAGCTGTTAAGGATGGGATTGGAGATGTTGTTGCCGCTGTGAAATCGGGGAAGGTTGTGTGCGGGGGCGGGGCGGTTGAAATGGAATTAGTAAGAAGATTGAAACATTTTGCTCGCTCACTCGGAGGAAAAGTTCAGCTTGCGGTTGAAGAGTTTGCGAACGCTCTTGAGTCAATTCCAGAAACTCTTGCAGAAAATGCGGGACTTGACCCGATTGATGTTCTTACTGAATTGAGAAAAAGACATGAAGCTGGAGCAGTGAGAGAAGGATTAAATTTGTTTAACAACAAAATTGAAGACACTTTTCAAGCAGGAATTATTGAACCGATTAAAGTAAAGACGCAGGCGATTTCTTCGGCAAGCGAAGCTGCTATGCTCATCTTGAGGATTGATGATGTTCTTATTTCCAAAAGCAAGGGTGAGGACAAGAAAGTTAGAGAAATGATTGAATAAAGGGCTACTGTTTAGAATAAACGCCAATTAGTTGCGCTTGGGTGATGATGTGGCTTTCCATGAAATCTTCAACGCTTTTTTTATCTCTGAGCATTTTAATTTGATCGGTTGTATCTAAAGCGTAAAGTTTGAAAACGTAATGATGTGTGCCTGAAGGAGGACAAGGTCCGTTGTATTTTGATTTATCCCCGCTGTTTATTCCTTGCAACGCGCCCTGCGGAAGAGAATTTTCCGCTATGGAAGTGGTTTCGGGAGGAATGTTGTAAACAACCCAATGTGTGAAAGTTCCTAAGGGGGCGTCTGGGTCATCTACGATTAAAACCAATGATTGAGTTCCTTTTGGAGTTACTGAAATTTCTAAGGGTGGACTGATGTCTTCGCCTTGGCAAGTGTATTTTTGAGGAATACTCTGACTATTATTGAACGCTGAAGAAGTTAGTTTCATATTTCCTTGTTGTTGTGTGCCTGGAGGAAAGAATGAGTCAAGTACGAATACGACCACTCCAAGGGAAACTATCGCCAGCAATATCATCCAGAGGAAGTTTTTCATGTTTTAATTAAGAGAATTAGATATTTAAGGATTGGTTTTGTTGGGGGTTTATGATTAAAGATATTATCGAGTATGAGGGAAAGAAGGTTGAGATTAGGAAGAAGATTCTTGCGTTTATCACATTCAATGGAAAATTTTTGGCATTGCGGAATAAATCAAGTCCTGAACACGGTGGACACTTTTGGTTTGTGGTTACTGGATATGTGGAAAAACAAGAATCTGATGAAGAAGCGGTAATGAGGGAGATTCTCGAAGAAACTGGGTTAAAAACCGCTAAAATTATTGACTTGCATTGGGGGTCCGTATATAACTGGAAGAATGAAGTGTGTGAAGAACATAACTTCCTTGCTTTTGTAGACGAGCAAAAGATTATACGGAATGAGGAACATGATGCGTTTGGGTGGCTTTCACTAGATGATTTCGTTAAGACCATAAGGTGGGACGACGATAAGATAATATTGATTAAGGTTTTAGAAAAAGCAATTAAATATGAACATCACTTTACAAAAAGAAAGATTATTGATTATCGAGGGAGAAGTTGAGATGAAGATTCTTTTGCATGTTTGCTGTGGGCCGTGTTCGACTTTTGTTATTGAGCAGTTGAAGTCAGAAGGTCACGAATTGGTTTTGTTTTTTCCTAATTCGAATATTTATCCTAAGGAAGAAAGAGAGAAACGAAAGCTGTATGCTGAGAAGGTTTCTGAAATTTACGAACTGGATTTTATTTTTGATGAATATAATCATCCAGAATGGAAAGAGTTTGTACGAGGGTTGGAGAGCGAGCCATCGGGTGGAAAGAGATGCGCTAAATGTTTTGAGATGAATTTGACTAAGGCTGCGATGAAAGCTCGAGAACTTGGAATTGAGAATTTTACTACGACTTTGACAGTAAGCAGATTCAAGAAATCCCACATGGTTATTGCTGTTGGGCGAGCAGTTGGCTCGCGGATTGGAGTTAACTTTTTGGATTATGATTTCAAGAAAAAAGGCGGATATGATAAGAGCATTGAATTGGCGAAGAAATATGGTTTATATCAGCAGAGTTATTGCGGGTGCGAGTTTAGCCTAAGGAAAAATTAACATCGCATCTCCTAAAGAGAAGAAACGATATTTTTCCTTGACTGCTAGTTCGTAAGCCTTGAGGATTTTTTCTCTTGAAAGAAAGGCTGAAATCATCATGAGCAAAGTGGACTTTGGAAGGTGAAAGTTTGTGATTAAACCAGTGTAAGAGAGCTTAAATTTATAGCCAGGATAAATGAAAATTTTTGTCAGCTTTTTTCCTGGCGCGACTTTACCGTTTTCCGCAAAGCTTTCTAAAGTTCTTAATGTGGTTGTGCCGACGACAAAAAGTCTTTTTGCTTTGTTGATTATGTCTGCGTTTTCTTTGTCTATTTCACAAACTTCGCCATGCATTTCGTGCTTTGTTGGGTCTTCTTCTAGAACTGGAAGAAAAGTGTCCCAAGAAACGTGAAGGCAGACTTTTGCGAGCTTAACTCCTTTATCATGAAGCTTTTGCAAAAGACTAGAGTCAAAATGCAAGCCGGCAGTGGGGGCTGCGAAAGAACCTTCTTTCTCTGCAAAAATTGTTTGATATTCTTCGTCTTTTTTCAGAGGAATTTTTATGTAGGGCGGGATTGGAAGCTTTCCAATTTTTTCTATGACTTCATTAATAGGGATGTTAAACTCTAAAAAAACTTTATTTGAATTTTTATTAATTATCTCACTAACGATATTATTATCAAATATTATCTTGTCTTGAGATTTTGCTTTTCCTTTGATAATGGCATTTCCTTTTTCATCTTCCAGCATTAACTCGACTTTCCCGCCTGAACGTTTTTTTCCTTCAAGCTTTATTTTCAGAACTTTTGTTTCGTTAATCACTAAGACGTCGCCTTCTTGCAAGTAATTTGGAAGATTGTAGAAAAAGTCGTGTTTAATGGAATTATTTTTGAGGACCATCAACCTTGAGTGAGTTCGCGGAACTGCTGGGCGCTGAGCGATGAGTTCTCTTGGGAGGTTATAGTTGAAATCTGAGAGTTTCATCTTTTGTATTTCCTGTTATAATTTATTATCGAATAAACTAAATAAATTAATATGAATGGAATTATCACAAACTGAAAATATTGAAAAATAACAGTGGATAGGAGTGTGCAAGCTCCATTGCAATGACCACATTTATATTCAATTGACCGAATTAAAAAAGAGTAATAATCGATACAATTATTCGCTTCATACCTTCTGCTACAACTTTCACACAGCACATTGGCAGACCAATTAAATAACCAAAGTATCGAAAACCAAATCAAAGTTATAATTATCGAAGTTAGCAATTTTTTCTTCGTGGGCTGAAACAATTCTTTAACTTTCTTTCCTATTGTGTCAGAATTTCGAGTATTCATCCTTCAACTCCTTGAACTTGTTTGCTTTTATTGCTTGTCTGATTTTTTGCATGAGATTTTGGAGGAAGAAAAGATTGTGATAACTGAGGAGTTTCTTTCCTAGAGGTTCATTTGCTTTGAATAGGTGATGCAAATACGATTTCGTATATGTTTTACAGACTTTACAATTACAAGTTTTGTCTAACGACTCAAGTGAATTTTTGTGCTTTGATTTTTCTATTTCTAAATAACCTTCTGACGTGAATATCTTTCCATGGCGAGCATTTCTTGTTGGCCAGACGGAATCAAAGATGTCGACGCCTTGTTCTACTGCTTCAATAATTTCTTTTGGAGAGCCGACGCCCATAAGATATTTTGGCTTTTCTTCCGGCATGTTTGCTATAGATATTTTTATCATCTCTTTCATTGCTTCAAGAGGTTCTCCGACTGCAAGTCCGCCGAGTGCAATTCCATCAAAATTTAATGATGAAATAAATTGCGAGGAGCGTTTTCTTAACTCTGGAAAAGTGCCGCCTTGGGCGATGCCAAAGAGAAGTTGAGTTTTGTCCTTGTGGTTTTTGATACATTGCTCTGCAAAAAGATGCGTTCTTTTAGTGGCTTCTTCTACTTGTTCTTTTGACGAGCCGTAAAGAGGCATTTGGTCAAGGCACATTGCGACGTCGCTGCCGATTGTTTCTTCTATTTCCATGACTTTTTTTGGAGTGAGTTCGTGTAAAGAGCCGTCGAAAGGACTTTTGAATTTCAAACCCTTGTCTGAGAACTTGTCCTTGAAGTCGTTTAACGATTGAACTTGAAAACCGCCAGAGTCGGTGAAGATACATTTCTTCCAATTCATAAAATTGTGAAGGCCCTTGTGCTTTTTTATTACGTCTAAGCCGGGCTTTAGATAAAGAAGGAAAGCATTTGAGATGAAAGCGTAAGCGCCGAGCTCTTCAATCTCTTCAACTTCGAGGTATTTCACTGCGCCTTTTGTTGCGACAGGCATGAAGAATGGAGTTTCATAGTTCCCTGTTTTTGTTGAAAGAATTCCAACTCGCGCTTTGCCTGATTTGTGGGTGATTTTGAAGCGTTCCATTGTATTATGGTAAAGTATTTATTGAAGGTTATTTATTCTTATTGATGAAAAAAGAAACTCTGAACCGTGTTTGGATTGTGACTTTTTTTGCAATCGCAATGGGCTATTTGGAAGCCATTGTAGTAGCGTATCTAAGGGCGTTGTATTATCCTAACGGATTTAATTTTCCTTTGGCGAATCTTGTTCAGTCGGAAATTCTTTTAATTGAATGGGTGAGAGAGTTTGCAACGATTGTTATGCTGGTTACTGTTGCAATGCTTGCAGGAAAGAAATTTTTTGAAAGGAGCGCATACTTTATTTTTGCATTTGCTGTTTGGGATATTTTTTATTATGTATTTTTGAAAGTCATTCTTGATTGGCCGGCTTCTCTTTTTACTTGGGATGTTTTGTTTTTGATTCCGTGGCCATGGGTTGGGCCAGTAATCACGCCGGTGCTGTGCAGTTTGTTGATGATTTTTACTGCGATTGCTGTTCTAAATTTAAATGATAAAGGCAAGAAGATAAGGACGATTTTGTATGATTGGATAATTATTATTTTAGGCATATTGTTGGTTTTAATTAGTTGGATGTATGATTATGGAAAGATGATTTTTCTAAATAATTCTGATTCTGGCTTTGTGCCAACGCATTATAATTGGTGGCTTTTTGGAATTGGTTTTATTCTTGCGGGTTTTGGAATTGCAAGATTTTTGATTAGGAATAAGAAATAGTTAAAAAATTTAGATTAAAAATAGCCAAGTAATTATATGACGATAATTAATAACGAAAACATCCAAATTGATGATGAAATATATGGTCGGGGGTGGCTGGTTTTAGATTATCGAAGGAATTGCTAAAGGAGATAATTATTTCTCAAATAGCTTTTTGTATTTGCCGTAGCCTTTCTTTTCCAATTCTTCTTTTGGAATGAATTTTAGCGAAGCGGAATTGATGCAATATCTTTGCCCTGTTGGGTCTGGACCGTCGCTGAAAAGATGGCCGAGGTGAGAGCTTGCATTTTTACTTTTGACTTCTGTTCTTCCAGAGCCGTCTGAATCTTCCTGTTCAATTATGTTTCTTTCATCTAGGGGTTTTGTGAAACTAGGCCAGCCGGTTCCTGAATCGAACTTGTCTTTTGAGCTGAATAGTGGTTTTCCTGAGATAATGTCGACGTAAATTCCTTCTTTTTTGTTATTCCAGTATTCATTTTTGAAAGGCGGCTCTGTGCTGCATTGCTGGGTGACTGCATATTGCATCGGCGTTAACTTCTTTTTCATTTCTGTTTTCATTTTTTCCATATTTTCTTTAGGATTTCCCTCCCAGAATTTTTCTTGTATGACTTGTATTGTAAGACGCGCTTTTTGTAAAAATTTTGATGGGATTCTTCAGCCGGCCAGAAGGTCTTTGCCGGAAGAATTTCTGTTACAATCGGCTTGTTAAATTTTCCCAAGCTTTCAAGTTCAGCTTTTGATTGCTCGGCTGTCTGGCCCTCTTCTTTAGTCCTGTAGTAAATTGCGGTCGTGTACTGATGGCCACGGTCAACAAACTACCCTTCCGCGTCTGTTGGGTCTATTTGCTTCCAGAATATTTCAACTAATTCTTTGTATGAAATTTTTTCTGGGTCGTAAATAACCTTTACTGCTTCGCGATGATTTGTTTGGTGCGAAGATACTTTTTTGTAAGTTGGATGCGGCTCGAAACCTCCGGTGTAGCCAGTGAGGGCTTCAATAACCCCTTTCGTGGCCTCGAATGCTGCTTCATTGCACCAGAAGCATCCGCCTGCGAAGATTGCTTCTTTTGTGTTTTCCATTTAATCATTAGGGGAAAGTTATTATTAGATTATTGGTAACTACGTTAACGGACATGCGCAAACCAAGTCCGACTTTCAGTAGTCCATTCGTTCGCCCAAGCTTGGTCAAACGAGGGATTCGAAGCCTAAACTTTTTAGAGAAAAGTTTTGGCGCATCAAAAACTTAGATTGGATTCACTTCATGAATCTTCTTTGCTCTCGCACAAAACGGCTTGCTCAAATTCCCCGAATCTGAATATGCGCAAGCCGGGATTCGAACCCGGGTCATCTCGTCTTCGCTTCGATTCCGAACGGAATTTTGACTCGCTCTTGCTCGAATCTCCTCGAAACTCGGAGACTCACTGCGGCGAGCAAAATGGCAACGAGACGTACTAACCACTGTACTACTAGCGCTTACAAAGGCAAGAAAAACGTGTTATTTAAGATTTGCGGGAAAATATTTATAACCTTTAGAATCATATATTTTCATGGAAAAAGATGGCTGGAAAATCTTGGCAATCATTTTCATAGTATTAAGCGTGATTTTGTTTTTCATTATTATCTTGGAAAGCGTGGTTTTGTTGGGAGTTTTAGTGTACGAACAAGACCTCGACGATAAAGAAGTCTTTTGCGATGTTAATATCTGCGGCCAATACGAAAACTATTCTTCTTACGTTTTTGATGAATATGACGAAGTTTGCTACTGCAACGACAAGGATGGCGAGCTTATCCATCAGGAAGTTGTCGTAATTGACTAATCGGCAAACTTAAAAACTATCCTCTTATTTTCTCTGTTATCGGTCTCATAAGCTAGGGCAATAAAGATTCCCGCGCTTACGAGTCCTATTAATAAGGTTGGCCTCATAAGCTAGTGGTTAGACTGGCTCGTTTACACCGAGCATACCGCAGTTCGATTCTGCGTGAGGCCATATTTTGAAAAGATAATCTTATAATAACAATTTTCCTTATAATAATATGGATAAGAAAACGCTTCATAAAAAATGGTATTACCGATTACTTCAAGTAATATTCTTGGGATTTTTCATATTCTTTATAATTGTAGGTATTCAGGGTATTTTTTATGGAGAGGGTGAGCCATTTGTTGGATTCATCTTCGCAGGCTTTTTAGCTATCGTGTACTGGCTGATCATGAGAAATAAAGGTTCAATGGGTGGTTTCGTTTTTGGGGTGATAGTTGGTCTTCTTTTATTATTTATAATATCTAAACTTAATCCGGGAGACGAAATAGCTGGAATAGTGATATTTACCTTATTATTGAGTGGATTATTTTTTGCATTTATAGGTTACTTGATTCAAAATCGCTTTTGGAAGAAAAATAAGTAGTTCGTTAGAAAAGGTAACCTTTTTGGTCTATTTGTTTGCACAAAGTAGATATGTTTTTTTACCAAGCTTTTAATAACTTTTTATCATAGCTTATTTGTTAAAAACTTTGGTGATTAGAAAGTATTAAAAACCCATTATTTGTTGTATTTAAGAGGTGAGGGCAAGGAATCGCCTCAGAATTCTACTAATAAAATGGACAGAAGAAAATTTTTACAATGGTTTGGAAAAGGAGCATTAGTTACTGTAGCTACCGCATCAGGTCTATCCTTAATTCTTTGTGGAAAAAATCCGCCTGAAGACCATGTTACTTATCATGAATTATTTAACGATAGCGTAAAGATCACTAGAACAGAAACAACTCAAAGAAGTATGTGGGATAATTTGATTCGAGCAGTTAAACTAGATTTTGAAATTAATCAGCCCGGAAACTATTTATTTGAAGGATGGGTAGAAAATTATAGATCAAACGATACTTTAGGAGAAAAGTGGGAATATCAGGTTAGTGAAGCTCCATATAAGGAAGGAAGGGACTTACATTCTTCGATATATAGGCTTGAAGCAACTAGAGTTGGCAAAGACGGGAAAATTGAGAGAGATACAGAAGAATTTAGGCATCATGGAAGAGCTGGTTCTTTGGAATAGCTGGTTCTTTTAATATTTAGAGTAAACCTATGGCAAGGTAAAAGGTTCTTAATTTTATAGTAAAAAATAGTATACGCTCGTTTACACCGAGCATACCGCAGTTCGATTCTGCCCAGAGCCATTATTTAACTATTCACCTTCTGGCAAAGGTTCCAGGGACTCCATAATTGCCGCTAGCAGGAGTGCCATCAAGGTGCATGACGGCCCGACCAGCCATATCTGTAATGACCACGTGATTTAATTCTGTTCGGCATCTTTCTAATGTTCTTGGGTCTCCAAGTACTGGTTCAAAATCAAAAGTAAGTTCGTCTTGTCCTGTACCGTTCTGGCCCACGTAAGTGGCAGTAGCGAGATGCATGCGGCGGCTATCGTCAAAGCGGAAATAGAACATTTCATCGGGTTGAAATCTCGGCGAACCGGGATCGAATGGCTTTGATGCAGCCTTTCCCAAGACAGTCCGATCAAGACCAATTGATTCGAACACTTGCAGGGCGAGATCACAAACGAATTCGACTTTTTTCGTGGCGCGATTTGCTTTGTTTCTTGTATACAAACGTTCCATAATAGGACTGAAAATTCTGAGTTAAAAAATATTGCGGTTATCAAAAATCCTTATAAACTTGAGGAATTAGTTTGATTGAGACCGCATAGTCCAATGGTAGAACGCCTCGTTCACGTCGAGGAAACCCAAGTCCGATTCTTGGTGCGGTCATTTTATTGTTTCTAGAAAAATATATAAATTCGAAAAACATCTTGGAACAATGGCAAAGAAAGAGTGGAAACATCATGGATGCAGTCATGGGGGCGGAGCAGCTTACGGTCTAGGCTTTGTTGGGGCGGCGATATATTATGTTTCAAATGCTACAGGTTTTTGGATGGGCGTTCTGGGAATTTTGAAAGCACTTGTTTGGCCGGCGTTTCTGGTTTATGAACTGCTTAAATTTCTTGGAGTTTGAGTATGGTGCGCTCAATTAGTCCTGCAGAGAGTTTAATTGATGAACTGTTTAGGGATTCTGAAAAGCAGATAAAGTGTCAGCATATCAGAAGAGACGAGACCGGCCCTTATTGCGGGAAAAACATTCATAGAGGGAAAATATCAGAAAGTAGGAGAGATGTGTGCGATTGCGCTTCGCTTCAGTTGTGGTGTTTAAGCAATAATTACCAAAGATGTGTTTATTTTGATGGAAGAGAGTCAGTGGAATAGAATTATACAAATAGATATAAACCCAGACATTTTTTATTTAGGTGACATCAAATTTAGGAAATTTAATAGCAATTGTTGTTTCTAAAGAAAGCAGGCGATTTGGACAGGTTGCAAGGGTTACTAAAGCAGGTAAAAAAAGGTATCGCTTGGAATTTGGTGATAGAGAAAGGGGAGTTTATTCTGCCGAAGATTTAGAAGTGTATCAAAGATATTGTACTTGCAGTCACCCTGTTGCAAGCGACAACGGACTTGAACAGGCGAGATGCGAACATTCTGAAAGAGGAATCGCTGCAGTAAGAGACAGATATTGCGAAATTAATGAGCTTCCTCGTTCTGGGATTTCTTCTGAATTTTGCAGAGAATACAGCAAGTTGTTTTTTAGAACTAGAAGTTTAAATAAAGTCTGAGATTTTATGTTTTACTTCCAAATAAGCAATCCAAATTACGAGAAAAATTCCGTCGAGCAAGGGGAGCGAGAGTGCTTGAAGTTCTTTAGGAAGGTATTCTGTTAAGTAAAGACCGTAATCGTGTATAGAAAATGGATAAAAGAAAAATGCTTGGCCTCCTACGAGTGCATCAAGGAAGATGTGAATGAGGCTTCCTATGGCAACTATGAGAAAGATTATGCTGAGCTTCAGTTTGTGTCTTGTTAGATTGCAGATTCTTGCTTTCTTATGAACTGGCAGAAGAACTAAAAATAATAATAAGAAAATTACGGGAAAGAGTAACGAATGCGTAAATGTTTTATGGACGTTCCAGCTTGCGAAGCCGAGAAAATTTAGAACGACAGAGATGGGCAAGTCTATGTCCGGAAGAACGCCGCCGAGACCGGCTAAAAGAACATAGTGAAGAGGAAATTCTTTTCTGTCTCTGCTTTTGAGATAAAAATCTCTGAATAATGCTACGAGAATTATCGGAACAAGAATGTGAGCTACTGCGTAAGGCATTGATAAGTTAAAGAAAAGGAGTTTTTAATTATTGCCTTAAGTTACTGGGCGCGGAATGTCGTAGTATTTTTCGATTCCGACTAGACTTCTAACTGGCTGGGAAATCTTTGCTCCGCATACTAATGCACCAAGAAGCGCAATGTGCGTTAATGCTTCCAGCTTTAGGGGATTTCTTCTTTGCCTTACTGAAACCGGACCAAACGCTGGGTATCCGTCAAGTTTATGATAACTTTGCATCGAATATTCCGGGGAAGCTGGAGCTGATTTAACTGCTTGCCTGAATCTTTTTGTATCAAATCTTTCATAATTTCTTTGTGCGTCAAGTGCAGTCCAGCATCTTCCCACTTCGTCAAACGAATGTCCATCTCCAGTTGTTAATGCTCCGACTCCTGAAGGATTATAGCCTTGATAAAATCTTAAGGCTTTTGGATTTGCATTTCTTGGCATTAGACCAGGAAACCAAAGGTCTGCTTCACCGTTGAAAACTTCTATTGCGTCTAGTTGTTCAAATAACTCTAGTTTTTCCTGAATGTGTGGTCCGATTCCGCTTCTTGAAAATAAATGGTCTGCGACGTTTGAGCCGCCATTTTTTCTTGCTTCTTTCATTGTATTTTCTAAATCTCCCCAGTCTTTTAGATGAACATCTTTTGGTAAACCTAAAACTAGCAAGTGACCTTGTTGAGTTGGAATTTCCTGGCCTTTTGCGATTAAGATATCCTTTTGCGGAACGTATATTGCGTTTTGGCTCTCGCCTACAAAAGTTCTTTCATAGCCGGGCAACTCAGCAAAAGTCTCGAATCTTTTATCAGAAAAATTTATCAAACCAGTGATTCCGCCTGCGCCTAATCTTCTTTGTGCAACGTCGACCGCTCTGTTAAAATCGCCCCTGCGCCAATAGCTGCTTGTTCTAAGATGATTATGCAGGTCTGCTCTTACTATTCTTGTTTGTTCGTTTGTCATTTTTACCTCCGTTATTGTATAAAAATTCTGGACCTAGGTATAAAGAAATATCACATCCTGCTGTTTGCTGCGGCTCCTCGTGGGCTTTCACACTTTCAATAATTCTCCGTAATTCTGTTTCTGGAAGCAATCTATCCAATGTTGAATCTATTGTTATGTTTCCCGGACCGTTGCTGGAATAATCTGTCCAATGCCTTATAACTGCGACTTGTCTTTGCCAACCAAACCATCCTCTTCTAAATACGCCTTCGCCAACTGTGGCTGGCTCATCAAACATATTTAATGGGCCTAGATCCCTATGTGAGTATTGGCTTTTTGGATCTGCAAATTTTAATCTTTGTACGACTGCCGCTGCGTATATGCTTGGCCATCTCCAAGGATTATTTTCAAAGTGCAAATGTACCATAAAAAACCCGAGAATGCTGAGTATTTAACGATTTCTATGCTACTAAACCTTGCAGGAAATAGCCAACTAAGTAAGCGAGAATTGCTGCGGTGCCTCCGATGACAAGCGTTTCGATTGCGGAATGAACTGACCTTTTGCCGACGACTTTTCCTTTTGCTGCGCCGATGAGCAGGAATGCTGCTGCGGTAAGAGCTATAGAAATTTTGAATTGGTAAACTTCTATTGCGGGTGAGAAAATTCCAACAAAGAATGGGAGCAACGGTATGAAACCGATTAGAATAAACGCTGCGAATGTGACAAGCGCAGTTCTTTTTGGACTTTTGTGCTCTTCGCATTTGCTGTCATTCTTTTTATGAAGTTCGAGATGAGATTTTGACGAAAGATAATTTGAAATTGCCATTGAGAAGCCGTCTGCAAAGAGGTTTGCAAATCCAAGAATCAGCGCAATAACCGGCGAAAAAGAAGCCCCCATTGCGCCAGCAACAACAGCGAATGTTGTTACCGTGCCATCGGTTGCGCCGTAAACAAACTCTGGCAAGTACTTTCTTTCAGTCCTCTTTGCATTCATTTGAATTACAGATGAAAGGATTTTATAAAGTTGCTTATAGGAGAATTGTGAAAGTTTAAATAGGAAGAGTTCAGAACGATTTTATGAAGATTTGCGAGGTCATGAGCAAGGCAAGAGCATCAGAAGCAAAAAATATAGCTGAACAAGCAGGATATAGGACGACTAAAATAAAAGGTATTCTGAACCGCGGAGAATTCCTTATTGAGATCGAGAATCCACAGAGACATCAGGTTGAGGAATATCAAAAAAAATTTAGAGAAAGTCAGGATTATGTGGGAAATTTTCCCCATTCTGTAATTAGCGTCACTTCAGATAGAATTTTGGATGCGAGTCAGGATGGAGGAGTTTTTGTTAGAATGCATCAAGAAAATTTGCGAATTGCTGCCCTGCTGAGAGAAAACGGCCATAAGTCGCAGGCTTATGAAACTGAAACCGATGACAAAGAAACGATTCCTGCTGCACGAACTTTTTAACCATACCTTTAAATACCAACTGTAATTTTTTTAAACATGGAAAAAAAACCAGAAAACTTGGCAGATAGTTTATCTTCTTCGAACAAATACAGGCCGAATGTTGCGCCGGGATTGCCTATGGGAATGTCTGCAGGAATGCCTCAGCAAATTGATTACGAGAAATTGAAGAAGAAGCTTGAAGATTTTAAAAAAAAGATGCTGAAGAAATTTCCGTTCATAATTTCTCTTGGGATTTTACCGCCGAATGCAAACCCGATGTTTGAGGAAGACGAAGGCCTGCCAAAAGAAGAGATTGACAAAAAACCATTGCATCTGATTATGATTATGCCCGAAGAACAATACAAAGAGTTGAATAATATAAAGAAAGATGTGATTGAAATTGCAAAGACTTCTGGAGAAAAACTTTGGGTGCACATCAAAACTGCGGAAGTGGATATGTGGAATTACGGATTGGACAGCAAGTTCGAGTTTATCGATGCTGTTGGGGCAAGTTTTCCACTTTATGACAAGGGATTTTTGGGAGCGTTGAGAGTTGCATCCATCCACAAGAATTTGGTTTTGAACTGGCTGAATGTTGGAAGGATAAGATATGTTGCTACTTATGCAATTGGCGGGTCTCTTGTCAGAGGAACTGCAGATGAGAACTCAGATATTGACACTTTTATAATTATTGACGACACTGACGTTAAGAGGATGTCAAGAGTTGAGTTGTTAGAAAAGTTAAGAGGAAAAATTGTTTATGAATATGTCAAAGAAGCTAGCGCGTTGGCTGGTGTGAAAAATATACTTAACGTGCAGGTTTATTTGCTTACGGATTTCTGGCAGAGCGTTAAGGACGCACAGCCGATTATGTTTACTTTCATAAGGGACGGAATTCCGCTTTATGACAGGGGAACTTTCATTCCGTGGAAGAGACTTTTGCAGATGGGAAAGATTAAGCCGTCGCCAGAAGCGATTGACCTTTACATGAAAGAAGGAGACAGAACAGTTGATATCGTGAAGAGAAGACAGCTTGACAATATGGTTGACGTTTATTTTGGGGTTGTGACTCCGACGCAGGCGATGATGATGCTTGCAGGACATGCTCCGCCTGTTCCGAAGACAATTGTCCAAGAGGTAAGGAAAATTTTAGTTGAAAAAGAAAAACTGATGACTGAAAAAGAACTGAAAACTCTTGAGAAAGTTGTAAAGGCGTACAAAGATTATGAACACGGAACGTTGAAAGAGATTTCGGGAAATGAAGTTGATGAATTGCTTAAGGAAGGAATGGATTATGTTAAAAGGATGAAGGAAATGAGGGCTAGCTTGGAAAAGAGAATGCAGGAACATCAAGCTGAGAGTTTGAACAAGGAAGTTTTTGACCTGATGAAGAAAATATTTGGAAACAAAGGACAGGAAGCGTTGATTTCGGATTTTGAAGACAATATGGTGAAGAAAGGCAGAGTGCCGGAAAGGATGCTGAATGTTGCAAAAGAAATTTCTAAGCTGAAGTTAAAAGTCAAAGGAAAAGGAGTTCCGCAAAGCGAGATGCAAAGATATGCTAGAGATTCTTCAGATTTGGTGAATGTTTTAACAGAGTATTCACAGAGGAAAGAACTTGTTTCTATGGAAAAGGGAGTTGCAAAGATTAATTTTGAGAAAGGCTGGGCGGAGGTTGTGGCGACGGATGAAGGAGTTTTTGCCGTGACGCAAGACGGAAAGATAAAAAGATTTAATGAAAACAAATTTGTTGACAGCGACAGAACATCGCTTGAGAAAGCGCTGAAAGAGACAAAAGAAAGAACGCAATTCTCTTTACCTTCAGAGATTGTTGATGCATTGAAGAAAGAATACGGAAAGTTTACTATTGGTTTCTGATTTTCTCGGCGCGCTGGTTTACCATCTCGATTATGAAATAGCCGTCACAGTAATTGTTTCCTTGATGTTCTAACAAGGCTTTTCTTGAAGAACTGTCTGAGTTAAAAGTTTTCCCGCAGCCAGCGCACATGAACAACTTAACGCCTCTTTTATTATTGATTTTCATATTTATTAGTGTTAAAAAAGTATTTAACTATGATGTGAATGGCGTTAACAAAATTGCTCTTGACATTTTCTGCTCCCCACTCGCGCCCAAAAATTATGTAACCACCACCCCAAACCGTTTTGTGATTAGGTTTCTATTGTCGATTCATTATTTACGTTTTTAATATTTGAAGGGCTAAACTTTAAAAACCCCGAATTGTAAATCTCTTTCATGAAAGCAAATTGCGAATTTTCATTCATTCGAATTAAATCGGGAGACCAATTCAAATGAACGGAATAGTTGTACAGTTTAGACGAGGAAAGAAAGTCATTAAAGAAAAGCATTTCTTGCTAGATCTTGGTTTGAAGAGCAGAGATGAAGCTAAGAAACTAGCCGGCAAGACAGTGGTTTGGAAGTCTCCTGCAGGAAAAGAAATTCATGGAAAGATAAGTGATGCTCATGGAAACAAAGGGCTTGTTCGTGCAATATTTGAGAAAGGCCTTCCTGGACAAGCCGTAACGACAGAAGTTGAAGTTTTTGATTATGCAGAAAAAACAAAGGAGAAGAAAAGATGAGCGACACACAGACACAAACTCAATCGGGGATAAAATTAAAATGGGGAAATCGGCTTGTTGCGCCGGAAGAATTACCCCAAGACCAATTCTATTTTTTACAATCTCCTTGCGAAGGTCTCAGAGATAATTTAGTAGTTCCAAGAGTTACCGGAAGAGAAGTAAAAGCATATATTGAAAAATTGCGTAAAATAAATCCTGTTGGCTGGTCAGATGCGGCGTTGAGTTCTGGCAGAATAGGTTTAGAAGATGGTTCGCTTCCTAATATGCGTTATTGTGAAATGAGGAACAGGAATTAAATGGCAGCATTAAGAAAAGCTTCGGCATACAGCAGGAAGAGAGTCAGGCCGTTCACCAGAAAATCTGCAAAGAAGAACAGGTCATACATTAAAGCGGTTCCACCATTGAGAATTGTAAAATACAACATGGGCGACCAGCAGGGAGCCGTAAACGGAAAACACAAATATATTGTGAAGTTGGTCGCGGAAGAAAAAGCCCAGATGAGGGACAACTCGCTTGAAGCTTGCAGAATGATTATCAATAAGTCCATGGACTTGAGCGCGCCGGGAGAATATTACTTCGTGATAAAGACTTATCCTCATCACATACTAAGAGAAAACAAAGCTGCCGGAGGAACTGCCGGAGCGGACAGATTATCTCACGGAATGAAACACTCGTTTGGAGTCACTGTTGGGCGCGCGGCAATCGTGAATGCGGGCAAAGAAGTTTTTGAAATTTCATGTGTGACTGAAAAGGGCGCCCAAGCCGCAAAAAAAGCCTTGAGAAAAGTTAAAGCAAAAATACCGTTCAGAAACAGAATTATTTTTGAGAAGCTGGAATAGATTAATTGATATACAATTCTAAAGATTCAAAAATAGCTTAATTTAATATTGTAACGACGATTAATAATAAAACTCTTTCTACATGGTCTGCGATTTGAAAAATGTTTGTGGGCATGATGTTGTAAATTCTAAAAAGTTTAGTTAGTATTGTGATGATTACCAGAATATGTCGTGAGTAATATTCGTTAAGAGGAATATTTATTAACTTCATTTAGTTATCCGTTGTTATGAAAGAAACTGGGGTGAACAAGCCAGATATTATTAAGTGGTTTTCTGAATTGAGTAAAAAGGATGTTTCTATAGCTGGTGGTAAAGGGGCGAGCCTTGCTGAGATGTATAATGCAAAAGTGCCGGTTCCGCCGGGATTTGTTGTGACTGCTCAAGCGTATTCTTATTTTATTAAAGAAACAAAAATAGACAAGGAGATTGACAAAGTTCTTTCAAATTTGAATATAGATGATACCTCCGCGCTTAACCAAGCGTCAAAAAAAATAAGGCAGATAATCGAAGAAGCGAGTCTTCCGGAAGAGATGAAAGAAGAAATAGTAGAAGCGTACGAGATACTTGGTGCTGGAGAAGAAAAAAACGAGGGTGCGCTAGAAATATTAGACAAGAGCGACGAGCCGTTTGTGGCTGTCAGGTCGTCGGCCACGACAGAAGACTTAGCAGATGCAAGTTTTGCCGGCCAGCAGGATACATTCCTGAATGTTCGAGGAAAGGACGAGCTTCTTGAAAAAGTGAAAGAGTGCATGTCTTCTCTTTTTACTGCGAGGGCGATTTATTACAGAACTAAGAAAGGATTTGATCACTCGAAATCTTATCTTTCAGTGGTTGTCCAGAAGATGGTTGACTCTGAGAAATCAGGGGTTATGTTTTCAAGAAATCCTACGAGCGATGACAGAAGTATTGTTATCGAAGCAGTTTGGGGGCTTGGAGAAGGAATTGTTTCCGGGCAGATAAAGCCGGACCATTATGTAATTGACAAGGACATTGATAATTTTAATATTCTGGAAGAAAAAATATCTATTAAGAAAATTGCGATAGTAAGAAATGAGGACGGAAAGAACGAGACTGTCAAATTGAGAGAAGAAAGGGCGAAGAAACAAGTCTTAGATACTTATGAATTGAAAAGGCTCGCGCAGTATGCAAGAATGCTGGAAGAGCACTATGACAAGCCGCAGGATATTGAGTTTGCGATAGACAAAACCGGAATTTATATTGTTCAGTCGAGGCCAATAACGACTATATTCAAGAAAGCAGAGAGCGAAGTTCATGGAAAAGTTCTGCTTTCCGGCTTGGGCGCAAGCCCCGGAGTTGCTTCGGGGATTGTTAAGATTGTTCATAAACTTTCAGATTTAGAAAAAGTTCAGGAAGGAGATGTTCTTGTCGCAGAGATGACAAATCCCGATATGGTTGTCAGTATGCAGAAAGCTTCCGCAATAATTACCGATGAGGGGGGCGTTACTTCGCATGCCGCGATTGTCTCAAGAGAAATGGGAATTCCTGCCGTTGTTGGAACCGGAGAAGCAACGAAAAAACTCAAAGATGGAGAGACGGTAACTGTCGATGGAAATACTGGAAAGGTTGTTGAAGGAAAGGGTGAAACTAAACTAGTTGTTGTTGAGCCGATTGTGCCGACGAGAACGAAAATTAAAGTTATAGCAGACCTTCCAGAAGGCGCAGAAAGGGCGGCAAAGTCGAAAGCAAGATTCATTGGATTAACTCGGCTTGAAGGAATAATTGCGATTGGAGGAAAGCATCCGCTTGGTTTTGTTAAAGACAAGGAGATGGACAAGTATACAGAACTCATATATTCTAGTTTGAAAAAGATGATACAACATTTTGATGGAATGTGGGTTAGGTCTTCGGATATCAGAAGCGATGAGTACAGCCATTTGATTGGAGCGCCGCAATTAGACGAGATGAATCCTATGATGGGCGATCATGGAATAAGATTTAGCCTAAAGCATAAAGATATTTTGAAGGCAGAGTTTGCGGCAATAAAGAGAATTGCGGATGAATTTCCTGAAAAGAAAATAGGATTGATGGTGCCGATGCTGATTAGAGTAGAAGAACTTGTAGAAACTAAAAAAGTTGCTAAAGAAGTTGGCTTGGTCGATAATATTCAAATTGGAGTAATGGTTGAGACTCCTGCAGCAGTTCAAATAATTGAGGAAATATGCCAAGAGGGACTTGACTTTATCAGTTTCGGGACTAATGATTTAACTCAGTTTACTCTTGCCCTAGACAGGAATAATGAACACGTTCAGAACCTTTACGACGAGACTCATCCGGCGGTTTTGAGAGAAATAGCTCATGTAATCAAGGTTTGCAGGGAATATGGTGTTGAGACGAGTATTTGCGGGCAGGCGGGAAGCAGGCCGGAGATGGCAAAGTTTTTAGTGGAATGCGGAATTGATTCGCTTTCTGTAAATGCTGATGCCGCGAAGAAAATAAGTGAAGTTGTTGCTGAAGCTGAAAAGAATTTAATTGAAACAGAGGCTCAAGAATTAGAAGAAGAGGAAGAATCTTCGGAAGAAGTTGAAGTCAAACCAGCTTATGGAAAGCTTCAAGCGGGAGAGAGCGAGGATATTGAAGAAACTATTCTGAAGGAGCTTGAAGGAGAAGATAATGGCAATAACGGAAATGGGGACTATATGCCTAGCATGCCAAAAGGAAACGAAGATGTCCCGCCTTTGAATGAATCAATGCCTGTTGGTTCTGAAATGTTTTCGCAAAGGACAAGTCCTGAAGAAGAGCGGGCTGTAGAAGAAGAGTTAGTCAAAGAGTCAGAAAAAGAGATTGTCGAGAATTGGAAGGAAAAGAAACGGTAATTGTTACCACTAGATAGTTCTATATGTGCCGAAAAGTTTAAATACCTAGAGATTTGAGAAAAGGTATGACAATTACAATAGACGATTTTGTAAAGAGTGGAAAGGAAGCAGATAAATTCGACGAAGCGGTTGGAAAAGTAGGCTCTAACAATGTTGATGAAGCTGATGCAGCAAGAGTAGTTTTCGGTAAGTCATTTAAAGATATTTATGGTGCGGGCGTTCCCTTGCCAGACTTTGATGATCAAAATCAGGTTAGACCTGCAAGAGCTGGGGTTAGACGTGCCTATCAAGATAGATATATCTCTTATATGAGGGATGTTGCGACAAGAGATGGCTTGCTAAGACAGATTCCGGATAGTAAACTTTCAGAATTGGTTTTGCATAGTCCTGCTCTAAAGACTGGTGATGCTACTAGAGATGCAATAGTTGATGCACACACGAAAGTTGTTAAGTATGACGAAAAGATTGCAAAGGCTAGCAAAGATTATAGAAGTGCTGTAGATGAAATAGTTGATACTGTTTATAATAATGTTAAAAATAAACTCACTGCGGACTCTAGAAATACCCTTCTTACACCCGAGGAAATAGAAAACAACGCTCGAACGATTGCAAATTTGGCTAGAAATCCAAACTATGGCATTAGAATGCTTTCTGGGTTGAGAGATGAAGCTGAGAAGAAATTTGATGGCTTGCTAGACCCGAGTAATGAAGCAGCCAGAGCTGCCTACGTAAGAGAAGGCTACGTTGCACTTTCAACTAAAGGGGCAACGCCTGATGAGATAAGGCAGAACCAATTCAGTGCAGCTAAGAGCTTACAGGGCTTGGCTACTGCTTAATTTTCTTTTTTATTTTTATGTAACTTTTTAGTAATAACTTAGGGTTTTTATATTTGAAATGCCTTGTGAAATGGTGGACCCAATTGAGATAATCAAGAAAGAACACCAGATAATTCAGAAGTATATTTCCGAGCTGGACGAAATGACGTATTCTGTTTCTGTAAATGTTAGAGACCTTTCTTTTATGTTTAAAGAGGTTTTTCGATTCCTGGAACAGCACGAGAAAAAGGAGGAACTTTTGTTTGAGGCGCTGTCTGACGGAGGCTATGAAATCGCGATTGAACAGGTTAAATTTGAGCACGGAGACATTAAGGAAAAGAGAGATATTGTTCTGAAGGCCATTAACAAGGGGGACGAGGGAGAGATTAAAGGGGTTTTACATATTGAGTGCGCCGAATTGGTAGATAGAATCAAAGCACATATTCTAGCTGAAGAGGGTGCTATGGATAAAATTAGGTGGGACAAGGTTGATAAGGATACTGTTGAGAAAATTGAGTTGCTGCAGATAGTTCCCAGCAGGAAATTGCTGTAAGCCTCTGCCGAGAACTAAAACCTCTCCGGGTTTTAGTGAATCCAGGGTTTAGGGGCAGAGCTAAAGCCTCTGCCGAGGATTGAACTCGGGACCTTGTCCTTACCAAGGACACGCTCTACCACTGAGCCACAGAGGCAATTACGATTGCCAAGTATCTCAAGAATTCTCTATTTTAAAATCTTGAGCCACAGAGGCGACCTCAGGTCGCTCGTTCGTCTGCTGACGCATCCAAACGAGAGGCATATTATGGCCTGCCAACGAACGTCGCATTGCACCATTCGAGAGGCACTTCGTGCCTTCGCACGCCTTACAGTCATGCGAGAGGCAACTTAGTCTCAAAAATATCCATGGTATAAAAATTATGCTATTTGCTCTGATTAATGTTTGTTATCGGCCGGTCGAGTTATTTACAGTTATCCAATCCTGATGCACTGCGTAGCCTGTAACTTTTGCCACGTTTCCAATTAGATTACCGAACCAATTCATGTAAATTTTAAGGAGACCTTTCCAACCATCGAGGGTTTTGAAGTCAAAGGAATTAGTGCTGTGGATGTTTATTGCAGAAATGATAAAAATTGCCAAAAACAAGAACAGGAAGAAGTAAAAGAAATTATGCTTTAACAACGAGAAAAACGAAATTTTTCTTATCGTTCTAAAAACAAAGAATACTATTAGGATTATTGCTGCAAAGACGAGCCATGTCTGGACTGATAATGATTCGAGCATCTTATTGGGTGAATTAGAAAGTATAAATTCTTTTCTGTGGCTGTTTTGTCTCATAAAAATAAATATTTAATCGATTATTTGCAAGACTTATCTTTCTGTAAGATTTAAATAACAGATTTGACTTAGTTTTTTGGAAAAGAGGAAATGGTAGTTGACGCTATATTTGTTAAGCTGAGCATTATTTTAGTGATTGCTTTAGTTGTCTCGATTGTCGTCAGATTGCTGAAGCAGCCGTTGATTATCGGGTATATTCTGACGGGAATTATTGTGAGCCCTTATTTTTTGGACATAGCGACGCATGTTGACAGCATCAAGACTTTTTCTCAGATGGGCGTTGCAGTTTTGCTGTTTATGGTCGGGTTAAACTTAAATCCGAAAATAATTAAAGAAATGGGGAAGGTTTCGCTGGTGGTTGGCGTCGGGCAGATTATTTTAACATTTGCCGTTGGCTTTATGATTTCCGTGATTCTTGGTTTTTCGTATCTTGTATCCACATACACTGCAATGGCTTTGGTCTTTAGTTCGACTATCATCGTTATGAAATTGCTTTCAGACAAGGAAGACACGTCGACGCTGTATGGAAAAATTTCTATTGGCTTGCTCATAGTTCAAGACTTAGTTGTGATATTGATTCTGATGGCTGTTTCCTCGATTGAAAATAATCCGGATATATATTCATTCGCGTTGCAGAAAGTTTTGATGGGTATTGCGCTGGTTGGCGGACTTTTTTTGGCAGGATATTTTGTGCTGAAACCTGTCACAAAAAAGATAGCACATTCTCGGGAGCTCTTGCTTTTGTTTTCAGTCGCTTGGGCTTTTGCTCTGGCGAGCTTATTTGATTATTTTGGATTTTCTATCGAGATAGGCGCTTTGCTTGCAGGAATTACTCTTTCTGTTTCTCCGTATAGGTATGAAGTCGGGGCGCGCATGAAGCCGTTGCGAGATTTCTTCCTTCTGATGTTTTTTGTATTGCTGGGCTCGAATTTGGAGTTTGCCAATATGTCTGAATTCATTTTGCCAATTGTGGTATTCTCAATCTTTGTGATTGTTGTTAAACCTCTTATCGTTATGACTTTGATGGGCTTGCTCGGCTACACCAAAAGAAATGGGTTTTTAACAGGATTAACGGTCTCGCAAATAAGCGAGTTTTCTTTCATATTGATTGCTCTTGGAATCGGCGTCGGACATTTGGAACCGGAGATTATGTCAATGATTGCAATTGTGGGCTTAATCAGCATGGCTGGCTCTAGTTATGCAATAGCTGCAGGAAATAGCATTTACCAAAGACTCTCCCCGCGTCTCGGTATTTTTGAAAGAGAAGGAAGTAAAGTAGACGAGGGAAGATATCACAAAGGGGACGACCATGAAATCTTGCTATTTGGTTACAACCGAATTGGCTACGGCTTGGAAAAGGCGTTTAGAAGAATAAATAAAAAGTTCTTGGTGATTGACAATAATCCCGAGACGATTCTGAATTTGGCGAGGGCAAGAGTTGAGTGCCGTTATGGTGATGCAGGAGATACAGAGTTGCTGGATGATTTGCCGATGAGTAATGTTAAAATGATAATTTCCACAATTCCAAACTTGGAAACAAATCTTTTGCTGATAAGAAAAATTAGGCTGCTGAATCCGAAAGCGATTATTATAATTGTGTCTCACCAAATTGAAGAATCGCTGCAGTTATACGAAGAAGGCGCGACGTATGTTATTATGCCACATTTCTTAGGCGGGGCTTACACAGCGCACATGGTCGAGAAATTTGGATTTAAGAAAAAAGAGTTTGAAAAAGAAGGCGCAAAGAACGCACATGATTTATTGAGAAGACAGAAGGAAGGCCATAGGGATGTTTTGCACGAAAGAGATAATGCATAAATTTTAAAACAAACTTTGTTCTTGTTTTGTAATCTTATTTAGCCCCATAGTATAATCGGAGCAAGACTCCTCAAATGCTATGGTGTTAAAGACAGCCCCATAGTATAATCGGAGCAAGACTCCTCAAATGCTATGGTGTTAAAGACAGCCCCATAGTATAATCGGAGCAAGACTCCTCAAATGCTATGGTGTTAAAGACAGCCCCATAGTATAGTGGTCAAGTATACGAGACTCTGGCTCTCGTGACCCAGGTTCGAATCCTGGTGGGGCTATTCTCACCTGGAACATCCTCGTTCCTCGGACATACAGGTTCGAATCCTGGTGGGGCTATTCTCACCTGGAACATCCTCGTTCCTCGGACATATGGTTTAATCTTGAAAGGAACCAGATACTCGCTTCGCTTGCATACAGGATCGAATCCTGGCAGGGCTATTGATTCGTGACGGATAAATTTAAATTCTTTAACAACTTTGATAAAGGATGGAAGTTGGTGTTGTAACGCATTATTTTGACAAGATTGGCGTGGCGGTGGTGAAGCTTTTTAAGGAATTGAAAATTGGCGATAGAGTCCAGTTTAAGGGCGGCGAGGTTGATTTTGAGCAGATTATTGAGAGCATGCAAATCCAAAGAGAGCATGTAAAGAAGGCAAAATCCGGGGACGAAATTGGAATTAAAGTGGAACAAAAAGTGAATAAAGGCTACAAAGTTTACAAAGTTTAACTAATCGAAATCTTTAAATACCTACCAAAATAAACACTCTTACAAGAAAATGGCAAAGACAAAACCTGTATTGAACGTTGCTTTCGTAGGTCACGTTGACCACGGAAAATCGACGACAATCGGACATTTGATGTTTAAGACCGGAGCACTTTCGCAGCAGCAGCTAGACAAATTGAAAGCTGAAGCGCAGAAGCACGGAAAAGTCGGATTTGAATTCGCCTACTTTATGGATAGATTCAAAGAGGAAAGAGAAAGAGGAGTTACTATCGATCTTTCTTACCAGAAATTAATCACAAAGAATTATGAAGTTACAATTATTGACGCTCCTGGACACAGAGACTTTGTTAAAAATATGATTACTGGCGCAAGCCAAGCAGACTGCGCATTTCTTGTTGTTGCAGCCGGACAAGGAGCTGGTGTACAGCCCCAGACTATGGAACACGCTACCTTATTGAAGACAATGGGTGTTGGTGAGATTGCAGTTCTTATAAACAAGATGGATACTGTTGGATACAAAGAAGAAGAGTTCAATAGAATTAAGGCAGATGTTACTAAGGTTATTAGGGAAAGGGGATACAAGCCAGAGAATGTTACTTTCATCCCAATATCTGGGTTTAAAGGAGACAATCTAGCTGACAAGTCTACAAATATGACTTGGTACAAAGGACCGACATTGCTGGAGCAGTTTGATTTGTTCAAATTACCAGAGAAGCCAACACAGCTGCCTTTGAGAATGCCAATTCAGGATGTTTATGAAATTAAGGGTATCGGCACTGTGCCTGTTGGAAAAATTGAGACAGGCGTTATGAAACCTGGCATGAAAATCATTGCACTTCCGGGCAGAACTGGAAAGGGTGTTGAGGGTGAAATTAAAACGGTTGAAATGCACCATGAGGCCTTGTCAAGCGCAGAGCCAGGCGATAATGTTGGTGTTAACGTCAGAGGCATTGGGAAGAAAGATATTGCACGAGGAGACGTAATCTGCGACGCTGCTAAACCAATGAAAGTCGTTGATGAATTTGTAGCACAGGTTGCAGTAATTGCGCACCCAACTGTAATTGCAAAAGGATACACCCCAGTTTTCCATATTCATACGGCACAGGTGCCTTGCCAGTTTATTGAACTGATTGAGAAAACTGCTCCTGATGGAACAAAGACTGAGAAGCCAGACTTCTTGAAGAACGGAGAAGTCGCAAAGGTCAGGTTGAAGCCGATGGGCAACGTATGCCTGGAGACTCAAGCTGAGAATCCTCACATGTCACGATTTGCAATCAGAGATGCTGGCGCAACAGTTGCAGCCGGTGTTTGCATTGAGTTGAAAGCGAAGAGTTACGAGACGAAAGCCAAAGCTTAATTCTTAATAAAAAACTAAATTTACTTGAGGGAAAAATGAATTCTAATAAGGTTCAGCGACGTTTGTTTGATGTTAAGAAACAAGAGAATGGACTAAGCGCCAAGGTTCAGGTGAATTTAACATACTATCTCGCCAGATATTGGACGACAATTGCTAGAGTAGTTGGCGGGATGAGATTGTAGAAGTTGATTGTTAATGCAGAAAGGATTCTTAATTCTAACAAACTCTACGAAACAGAAGTCTGAGAAGATTAAATATGTTAATGCTCCTTTGAAATGGAATACTGGCTTGCAAAATTTTGAAGTTGATTTAGATGAGGTTAAGAAAAGGGCTAAGAAGAAATTTTAATGTAGTATCCCGTTATTATTTCCCAACGATACTTTTTTTCGATTTAGCATTTTCTCAGTTTCCTTATGAAAGCTTGCGATGGCGTTTCAAGTTCATCAAAGTTTAAAGCTCTGTGCGGCTTTAAATCATTATACCAATAAATAAACTCTTCTTTTGTTCTGAAAGCGTTTCTGTGCCTGTCGTAAGTCTGGAAAAATCTTTCCACTTTGCCGTTGCTTCTTGGATGCCTTATCCTGCAGAGTATCGGCTTGATTCCTCTGGATTTCAGGTAATCCCTGAATCGTGATTTAGCGTCGACAAAGTTGCTTGTGAAAGTTGAGCCATGATCGCTTATGCATTGCCTTATCTGCCCGTGTTTTAATGCTAATTCCATTCCAATAATGGAATTATCTGTTGATTCATTTTTCGATTCTATCAAAGCAAGCAGTTTCCTGCTTGCATCATCTTCAACGGTGAAAACCCAAGTTCCTTTCAGGTAATGCCAGTCAATGTGAACAGCCGTTAATGAATGTCTTCTTTGATATCGCTTCCATTTCTTCTTTCTGATATCTCTTTTATCTTTTTTCTTGGCATAGCCAAGAAAAACCAGAATCTGATGGATTCTGTTATGCCCGATATGTTTCCCGAAATTTCTTTCAATCAGCTTTTCCAGAGTATCTGCTGAAACTCTATGTCGCTCATAGGTTTCTTTCACCATCTGAATTTCCCATTCCTCAAAGGGTTTTCTAGGACGGCCAGCATGCTTTCCTATGTCTGGAATCCTTCCAGTTCTGTCAAATGCCTCCTTCACTTGATAGACTCTTCTTACGCTTATCCTAGCGACTTTTCTCGCTTGATAAACTGTCTTGCCATCAGCCAGCTTTCCAAGTGTATCTGTAAGCTTTGCTTGTGTCAATTTCATAGGGCTAACTAATTCAGCCTTATGAAATAATTTCGGGATAGAACAAAGAAATTTTAGATAGAAACGTTTTTAATCTTTATTTGATGTCCTGTTCCATGAAAAATGTGCTAATTTATGTTTTGGTAGTTATTTTTTTAATTGTTGCTGGAGTTATTGGTTTTGGTTTAAGGAACAATAAGGTAATTTGCCCAGATAGAACCGAAGCTATGCGAGGAGAATGTGAAATAATATCCTGTAGTTCTGATGAAGAATGTAGTTATATAAATTGTTTGTCTTTTGAACCAAAAAATCGTAACCAGCAAGGCATGTGTTGGGGTTTCAAACCAAGATGTGACTTGGACAATCCTGTAGCAAATGCTTATGCAAATATGCCTGAAAACTTTAGAGGATTTTGTAGCTGCTCGCCTTCTGTATGCTCTTGAGAGGCTTAATGAGTTAAGCTTTCTTAAACTTCGTAACTTCTGGAAGCATGTCTGCGTGGCCGAGAAGAGTCGCTCTGCAGCAGTACCTTGTCAAGCCTAAATCGTCAAGGACTTTTCCGGCTTCTTCGCCGGAGTCAGTTCTTTTTTTGTAATCTTCCCATAAGTGACCTAGAGGTTTGCCGCAACTCATACATCTTACTGGAATTATCATAAAGAGTTGGGGAGAAATTGGTTTTTAAACTTTCTTATTTTAGCTTTAATTTATCTGGCTCGCCAAGCTCGCAAAATTATTACTCTCCAATATTGTGCGAGAAAGGTGACTTAATACGGATTTATAGTTCTGCTCAGATTTTAAGATAAAGTATAGAACAAGGCACTAATTTAGAAATTTGGTTTGTTATTTGCCGAATCTTTTCTTTAGACTCTGTGTTAAATAATATGCAGAACCGAACAAAACTATTCCCGGCAGAAGAGCAATTCCAAGTCCTGGGACAAGGAGAGTTGTTCCCAATGCTCCAAGAGTTCCTGCCCCGAGAGATTCTAAAACATTTACTGCCTGAGGAACAGATCTCTCAACGCCTTTTTGAAATGGGTCAATTTGCATGACCATTTTTCCCGCCTTGAATATTCTGACTTTTTTGTCTTCTTCAGAGACCATCACAACAAGTTCTGCTTTTTTTGAGGCGCTTATCGCGGCGCTGTGCCTTGTGCCAAAATTGCGGTAAACTTTTGTTGATTTAATCATTGTTCCGTAAGCGACCAAGAACCCATTTTCGTCAATGATAACTGCTCCATCCATTAAAGCTAAAGATTCCAGGAGTTTGGGATTTTTGATTACGCTGAAAGGGGGAACTGTTTGTTCGACCAGCGGCTTATGAGAGACATCGCCTCCGACAGCGAAGATTGCGCCCTCACCGCGCTTAGCTACTTTGATGCTTACTTGAATCAAAAATTCCTGCAGTTCCTTAAATTTTTCATCTGGCATGAGCGAAAAAAACTCCTAAGGTATAAATATCTTTGCTAGAAGTTATAGAATTAAATGATTGATAAATTGCAACATAAAAAATAGCTGCAATCATACAATTAACTACGATAATTAATAAAAAGATATTACCTGCAATATGTAATGCATGGTTATTTCTTTGGACCTGCAGCAGAAAATTGAGAAGCTGGCTCCGATTTGCATAGCCACTGAAAACTATTTTACTTTCTTATAATTTCCGTCCCTGAAGTTAACTTCGCTGCAGTCGCCCAAAATGCCTTCCTTAAGCTTTCCGCAGACTGAGAAAGTTAGCCCTTTGGAGCGCATGTGAGCGAGAATTTTGTCGATTTCTTCTACGGCCTTTGTATCGTCTTTTATGAGAGTTTTACAAACGCCCATCATTTTTGGACCTAATTCTTTTGGAAGTTTTATCTTTGCCGCGCGCTTTCCTTTAACGTATTGAGAAATTGCGGCTCTGCTAACACCGAGAATATTTCCTACACGCTCATAGGATGCATCAAAATCTTCAATCAGATAACGAGCAATCTGACTACGTATTGCAGGGATAACATACCAAACTTCGATTTCTTGAGGTAAGTAGTACATCTTGTTAACCCGTGTTAAGAATATTTAAGGATTTAGTTAACGGTGTTAAGTACGATTTTTTAAAATAAATTCTAAAATTTTCTGGTTCATTGCCGGATTTACCTTGTCTACCAAGACATTATGATAAGATTTTTTGATTGCGAGATAGCTCTTTTCTTTTGATTTAACATTGTTGAGAATAAACTGGGCACTTTCTACTTTGGTGATTGTATCCTCTCGTGATTGCACTACAAAGAGGGGTTTTTTGATTGAAGGAAGCGCCGCTTTTGATAGGTCAATTACGCGGGCAAATTGCACTACGCTCCGAATAGGAACCGAAAGATACGAATTGCATCTCTTTTGCATAAGCAACTCTATTCCTTCGGCTTTGTACACTTTCCTTTGGAAGAGTTTTATTCTTTTTAAAATTGGAAGCAAAATGTACCTGCTGATTCTTTCGTGAGCAAAGAGGATTGGTGTGCCGAGGGTAATTATTCCCTTTATCTTTTTTGAGAAGTTTGCCAGAATAAGCGCTATGTTGCCGCCAAATGAATTCCCGATAATGTAAATTTCTGCATATTCTTTTTCTAATTTCTTTATTTCTCTTTTTATGTGGCCTATCCATTCAGGATATTTGACTATGGCTAATCGCTCCGGGGAAGTTCCGTGGCCCGGGAGGAGGGGAGCACTTATGGATATTCCCTGCCTTTGCAGAAAATTTGCGAGCCGACTTGTTTCTTTTGGCGTGCTCGTGAAACCATGAATGAGCAGAGCAACCTTGTTTCCCCGTTTATAACTGAATGGTTCAGAGCCGGGAGTAACTTTTGCAGAGCCGCGAATTCGACGTTTGACAAGAAAGAAAGCAACCGAGTTATAAAGACGAAGTAAAATTGCGATTGTTATAATATATCCTAACATCTTTCCTACGTCCGCGGTTCACAACCAGCTGATTCAGAGATTTCGTTTAGCGTTAGAAGACCATAATGAAATTTTTCTTCTGAGTTTGGAATGTACCACGCAGGAACTTCGCGGACGTTGGGGCAGTTTTCTTTGTCATTGCCACAGTCTACTTTGATAATTTGCTCAAAAGATTTTCCGAATGCTTTCTGCTGCTTCTCGCAATCAGCACAATATTCTGAGAAATAAAATTCGGCGCCCTGCTCGCTGAGGCAGTTTGCTATTCTTTCCTGCTGGCTTTCTCCGGTGAAATAACCAGTTATAATTGAAAACCAGTTCGTGAAAATGTAGAGGCCTGCAACTAGCAGAATAAGGAATACGAATGTAATCATGACTTGAAGTCTTTTTTCCATGTTAATTCAAATAAGAAAAAGTTTATAAAACTATTTTCCCACTGAATAATTATGTTATGGTGGTTATGGCTTATAATTGCATTGGTTTTTGTAGTCGTAATTATGTTTATTTATTATTATAACAAATTTGTTCTCTTGGGTAATCGGATTGATAACTCGCTTTCACAGATAGACGTTCAGCTTCAGAAAAGGGCAGACCTTGTTCCTAACCTTGTGAAAACCGTTCAGGGTTACGCGAAACATGAGCGGAAAATCATGCAGGCAGTTACCGATGCGAGAAAGGCGTTCTTGGGCGCGACGGATATCAAAGGCAAGTTGAAAGCAGGAAACGAAATGCAGAATGCCCTGAAGAGCATCTTTGCTATTGCTGAGAACTATCCACAGTTAAGAGCAAATGAAAACTTCTTACAACTGCAGCAAGAGTTGGCTGCGATTGAAGACAAAGTCGCTTATGCAAGACAATTCTACAATGATTCGATATTGAGCTACAACAACGGAGTTAAGGTTTTCCCTGGAGCGATGTTTGCTTCGATGTATGGAATGAAAGAAAAAGAATACTTGAAAATTCCAACCGAGGCTAAGGCTGTTCCGAAAGTTGATTTTGATGAAGAGTAGATTTTTATAGATGATTTATTTCAACAAGAGATGGAAAAGAGGAAGACAGACCTTGTTGTTACGGGTTTTATTTTTAACGAAAGCAACGAGATTTTGTTAATTCATCACAACAAATTGAATTTGTGGCTGCCTGTTGGAGGCCATATAGAACAAAATGAGACGCCTGACGAGGCACTATTGAGAGAGATAAAAGAAGAAACTAATTTAGATGTTGAAATCGTTGGAAAAACAGACATTCCCCTGGAAGGAAATGTTAAAGCAAATTTAGCAAGACCTTTTCATGTGAATGTTCATAGCGTAGGAGACCATGACCATTGCAGCTTGTTTTATGTCTGCAAGAAAAAGGAAGGCTCGGGATTGAAAATAAACAAAGAACTGGAAAGTTTCAAGTGGGTCCCTAAGGGGGAACTTGGCGCAGAATTTATTCCGGCAGATGTGGGAAATCTTGCCCTGAAGGCATTTGAGGAGATAGAATGAAACTAATCCTAATTGGACCACAGGGCTCAGGAAAAGGAACACAGGCAAAACTGCTCTCTGAGAAGTTGGGAATTCCGCATATCTCAACTGGAGATTTGTTGAGGAAGGCGACTGGAGAGTTGAAAAAAGATATTGATTTATATATTGTCAATGGGAATTTGTATCCTGATGAAAAGATGTTGAATGTCCTTGAAGAGAGGTTTAAGGAGAGAGATTGCAAAAAAGGTTTAATCCTGGACGGGTTTCCCAGGAATTTGAAACAAGCGAAGATGCTCGACCAGATAACTAAAATTGACAATGTTGTTGAAATTTTTATTTCAGATGGCGAAGCTGTCAAGAGAATTTCTGGAAGAATCGCGTGCGAAAAGTGCGGGACTGGATATAACCTTGCTACAATGCCCCCCAGAGTTCCAGGGAAGTGCGATAGGTGCGGAGGACGACTAGTGAAGAGGGCAGACGACACCGAAGAAGCGATACGCAAAAGGCTGAAAATTTACCATAGGGAAACTGAGCCTATTTTAAAACATTACAAACATTTCAGAGTTAACGGCGCGAAAGACATTGAGGAAGTCCAAAGAGAAATAATGCAAAATTTAAATAACTGATTTTTCTTATTAATGAATGGTGGAACATATATCCTTTCAAGACGAAATATCAAAGAATAAGATAAAATCATTTTTGCTAATTGTGGTTATCTTTGTATTTTTTATAATTCTTGGAGCGCTTATTTCATTTGCGCTTGACCCGAGTTATTTTTTTGTTATCATGATAATTTCAATAATTTTCTCTTTGTCTTATACATTGATTTCATATTATAATTCGGACAAGATTGCTTTGGCTTCGGTTAGGGCTAAGCCCGCCTCGAGGACAGAGCACAGGATGCTTTTCAATGCGGCTGAATCTATGTCAATTGCTTCGGGGCTACCGATGCCAAAACTTTATGTGATGGAATCTGAACAAATAAATGCGTTTGCTTCCGGAAGAGATCCACAGCATGCGGTTATGTGCGTTACGACGGGAGCTTTAAAAAAATTGAACAAACAAGAACTTGAAGGGGTTGTGGGCCACGAAATGTCGCATATTGCAAATTACGACATGCGATTTATGACGACGGTGGCTGTGCTTGTTGGATTGATTTCTATTATTGCTGAAATTTTCCTTAGAAGTTTGTGGTTTTCTGGAAGAAACAATAGCGGTGGGAAAGATGAAAATGGGAAGCTGCAGATTATTTTAATTTTGCTTGGAGTATTCTTTGCCATCCTCGCGCCGATTGTAGCAAACTTAGTTTCATTGGCTATTTCAAGGAAGAGAGAATTTGGAGCTGATGCAACTGCTGTAAAACTTACGAGATATCCCCCAGGGTTGAAGAATGCTTTAATTAAAATAAGAGATGAATCTGTTCCAGAAAAAGACAAGAAAAAATATGCTAAAGCCATGGCGCCGTTATTTATGTCTGACCCTTACAAAAAGAAATTTACAGACATGTTCTCGACACATCCGCCAATAAATGAACGGATAAAGATTTTGGACAGAATGTAATTATTTTATTTTCTCAATCAAAAAGACCAAATCATTCTTCCTGACTTTCTTTTCCAATGAAATTGTGATGTCTGCTCCTCTGACTGGTTTCTTGGCTGGTTTTCCATCTTTGAAGATTTCTTTTACTTTTGTTTCAACGACGCCAGAAGTTGGGCCAGTGATTAACAATTCGTCCCCGGACTTGAGGTCTTGGTTTTGAATGTTTAAATGAGCGATGTGCTTTTTGTCGAAGTAGTGCTCGACTTTTCCGAGGAGAGTTTTGTTTGTTGTTGCCTTTGAGCCGCGAACTCCGGCCCATTCTCCGAGTTCCTTTCCGAGGTAATATCCTCCGTGCCAGAAACCGCGATTGTACACACCTTCTAGATCTTTAACCCAAGCGTCAACTTTCTTTTTTGTGAAAGATTTTTCCTGGACGGCTTTAACCGCTTCTTTGTAAACCTTTGTTGTTGTATGAACATATTCTGGCGGTCTTGCTCTTCCTTCAATCTTTAGAACTGAAATGCCGCTAGCAATTATCTTGTCTAAGAATTGAATTGTGCATAAGTCTGCTGGAGACATAACGTATTTGTTTTCTAGTTTCAGTTCTTCTCCTGTTTCTTCGTCAATAACTCTGTAAGCTCTTCGACAAGGCTGCAAGCATTCTCCGCGGTTTGCTGAACAATTAAATCTAGCTAGAGACATGTAACATTTTCCTGAGATGGAGACGCACAACGCTCCATGACAGAAAATTTCTATTTTTATCAATTCGCCTTTTGGACCTTTTATTTTTTGTTTTTTTATTTCGTCACAGATTTCCGTTATTTGCTCAAGGGTTAATTCTCTTGCAAGGACTATTACATCTGTAAACTTGGCGAAGAACTTTACTGCTTCTATGTTCGAGACATTTAATTGTGTTGATGTATGAACTTCCATTCCGATGGAGTTTGCGTATTGAATTGCGGCTATGTCGCATGCGATGACTGCGTTGATTCCGGATTCTTTTGCTTTGTCAATTATTTTTTTCATTAACGAGATGTCTTCGTTGTAAAGAATTGAATTTACAGTCAGATATGTTTTGACTTTGTGCTTCCTGCATGTTTCGACTATTTTTGGAAGTTCTTCAAGAGTAAAATTGTGCGCACCGCGAGAGCGCATGTTTAACTGCTCGACACCGAAGTAAACGGAGTCTGCGCCCGCTTGGAGCGCTGCTGTAAGCGATGTCCAGTCGCCTGCTGGGGACATTATTTCTACTTGTTTCATAAACGATGATGAAGAATAGGTATTTTAAGGGTTTTTGTTTTTGATATTTATGAGTTTTAATGAAAAATGCTATTCTGCTTTGAAGAAAGTTCCTCAAGGAAAGGTAACGACTTATGCAGAATTGGGGAGGGTGGTTGGGTCTCCGAAAAGCGCTCGCGCTGTTGGAAATGCGATGAACAAAAATAAAAATAGGGAAGTGCCTTGTCATAGGGTTGTAAGAAGCGATGGAAGCATTGGCGGATTTGCTTTTGGAAGCGAGAAGAAAACTGAAATGCTGAAAAAGGAAGGAGTTGAAATTGTTGGTGGAAAGATGGATTTAGATAAATTTGGATTTAGATTTAGTCTTTAATTGGAAGCACTACAAAAAATAGCTTAAATTTTCTGAAATAAATTATTATAACTACGAAGGATTGAGAAGAATATTAGTAATGATGGCGTATTGGATTTGTTGGTTTAGAAAGTTCTAAAGTTTAAATGCTGCGGATAAATTTAAGTAGATTCTTTCATAAGTTCTGAAATGGAATGGCTTTTGTTTGTGTTCATAAGTTTGGCTGTTGCGTTTATTTTCTGGGTTGCTGTGTTTGTTGTTTTTCCACTGCTTATGGGAGCTTCATACGAAGTGACGCAGGACGATAAGATGAAGAAGATGATTAAATTTGCACGGATTAGAAAAGGAGACAAAGTTGCGGAATTGGGTTCTGGAAATGGGAAACTGGTGATTGAATTTGCTAAACTTGGAGCGGAAATTCATGGATATGAGATTAATCCTTTCCTTGTTTTATTGAGCAAGTGGAAGATTAACCGTGAAGGACTGAAAGAAAAAGCGTTTGTGCATTGGAAGAATTTTTGGAGTGTTAATCTTGGAGAGTTCGATGTGGTTTTGACTTTTCAGGTTGGATACATTATGAATACACTGGAGAAAAAACTGAAGAGGGAAGCGAGGAAAAAGATGCGGGTTGTCTCAAACAACTGGAAGTTTCCAACTCTAAAATGCTTGAAACAGGAAGATAAAGTTTATTATTATGAAATAAACTCATCAAATAAATAGCTTAAAATTTCATGATAACGACGATAAAAATAGCCAAATATTTAGGTCTAAAAATAATTATTTGATTACGTAAATAATACTGAGGAATTTTATTTTATAAGTTATTAATATGGCCGGTGAATGGTGTCCATTATAATCTAAATACAAAAATAAAAATTGTTATTTGCTTTGGCTTGAGAAGTTATGCGTCGAGCAGAATTTTATTGAGTACTAGTTCATTGAAACCTATAACGATTTGCCCGTTTGCGTCTATAACTGGCACGCCCATTTGGCCAGATTTATTTATCAGTTCGCGCACAGCCATGTGGTCTCTGCCAACATCTTTCTCGACAAACGAAATATTGTTTTTCTTTAGGTATTGCTTGGCGACTTGGCACCAGGGACAAGCTTGTGTGGTGTAGATTGTTACGGTCATATTGACTTTCCTTAATTAAACTTGTTTATTCGTTATATAAAGATTTGGAGAAATAGCGTTAATAACGCAGAGATTAAATAGTCAGATTTTTTTGTAGTCTCATGAAAATACTTGTTGTGTGCAAGCACGCAGAGAACTCGAGAGAAGCAAAAGTTTTAAGCAGCGTCTTGAATAATGGATTTGAAATAATTTATTCATGGAAAAACACGCTTGCTCCTGGAGAGCTGAAAGGAATTGACCTTGTTGTTTCTATAGGCGGCGACGGGACGGCGCTGTCAGCATCGCATTTTTTAATTGACAAACCGCTCTTGGCAGTTAATTCTGATCCTGAGAAAAGCGAGGGGGCATTGACAACGATAAATATTGATGAGTTGGAGAATAAATTGGAAGAGATAAAATCTGGGAATTTTAAAGTTGAGAAACTAGAAAGGGTTGAAGTTGAAATAAACGGGAAGCTGCAAAGTCCTCTTGCTTTGAATGATGTTTTTATTGCTAACGAAAAAGCATATCTTGTTTCAAAGTATAGAATAAAGTTGAAGCACGAAGGAAAGGTCGTTGAGGAAGAGCAGAAATCTTCTGGATTGATTTTTTCCACAGGCACAGGAAGCACTGCGTGGTTCAAATCTGCCGGAGGAACGCCGTTCAGCGCACAGGCGAGGCATGTTGAAATACTGATAAGAGAGCCATATATAAGAAGATTAAATAAGTTCAAGATTTTAAAAAGCAGAATAGAAGAAGCAGATTTTGCGGAGATAATTCCAAAGACGGAGATGGTTTTGGCGATTGATTCAATAAGAGAATTTTTGGTAACTCCGGCAGATAAAATAAAGGTCAAAATCTCAGATAAACCCTTGCTGAGGATAGTTAGATGAAGGCCCATATAAAAAAGATAGTCATTCATACGAAAAAGAGAAAAGAAATAGTAAACATTACACAAAGAGTTCGGGAAGCCATAGATAAATCTGGAATTAAGGAAGGGATTGTACTTGTCAATTCAATGCACATAACTTCGAGTGTTTTTATTAACGACGAGGAGGACGGACTGAAAAGAGATTTTATGGAGTGGCTTGAGAGGCTTGCTCCGGAAGGAGATTATGAGCATCACGCAGCCGGGGAGGACAACGCTGACGCTCACCTAAAAAGGACGCTCATGGGGAGGGAAGTTGTTATTGCAATTACCGAGGGCAAATTAGACTTTGGGCCGTGGGAGCAGATTTTTTATGGAGAGTTTGATGGACAGAGAGACAAGAGGGTTTTGATTAAGGTTATTGGGGAGTGAGCCTGTAAGGACAAAGGATTATGATGGCTCGCTTCGCTCGCTAAATTATCTATTAAACATTGTGGCGGGATTGTGAGTTTTTTATTTATCTTTAAAACCCGATTTAGAAATGAATAGTAAATAAGCGGAAGGTATTTAAATTTGAGATGCTTTGATTTGTGATGGGTGAAATGAGACTCGATAAACTGAATGTTTGCGTCTTGTCTAATCTTAATTTTATTTCTTGCTATATTTGTCTTAAGTAACCGTTGCAACATCACGCGGCTGCTTGCACATTTCACAATGGTTCTAAAAAAATATTACCAAGCGATTGAAGATACGGTTTTTATAGAAGCAGAGGGCTTGCAGACGAACCCTTCTTTTTATATCGGGGAAGGCAACCTTAAAAAATTGGGCAGTCTTCCAAAGGAAATACTTAATGAAACGAAGTCTTTCATAAAGAGAAACTCCCTTGCGGTTGTTGCTTATAAGATTGAGGACCATAAACCATTGCATTGCTGCTGCTCAAGATGCCTGAAGGCGAGATTAATGAGAAAGTGCGATGAGCTTGGGATGAAAGATAAACCTTCGGTTTCCATTCACTCGCCCAAGCATGGTCAAGTGAAAGAGCACAAGAAAATAATATCGGAAATATTCGATTGCGAGACCGGACACGACGGTTATTATCTTGATGGTTCAAAACTTTTCAAGAACTAATTCTGCGGGGCCGGCTGGCGATGGCTGGCTCTGCTATTTTTAAGAATTACAACGAGAAATATTTTTGATGAAAAGATTGGGAAATGATAGAAGATAATATTTCTGTGAGATGTGCCAGCTTTTAACTTGAGAGCTAATCCCTTTTAATCGCTCTGTGTATGTGGTCTTGGTAAGCAGAACGGTCTATGACACGCTCAATTTTCCAGAAGTTTTTATCAGGAAGCTTTGATGTTTTTATCTTGCCTAAGACTTTGTTCCGGACAGATTCGGAGATTAACGTGTCGTTCCTTGAAATTTCAGACATTCTCTTTGTTGCCGCTATGACATTATTCAGAGACATGAACCTGAATTTCTCCTGGGAAGATTCTACAATCAAGACTCCCGAGTTTACACCTATTCCAAATTCGATTTTCTGCGCGGACCTGCGATTGTAAATATCGAAGACTCTTTCGATTGCCCTCGCGGCATTTATTGCTTTCATTTCGTTTTCTTTTTCTTTAGTTAAGATTTCGCTGAGAATGATTACCCTGAAATCTCCGTCGGCATAAATCTTTGCACCGACTTCTTTAGCTTTCCAAAGCGCAGTATCAATGGTCTTGACCGCATCAGGATTCTTGTCCAAAACGGGCATATTTTTTATATAAACTGAAATGATTGAAGAATTCTGCTTTACGCCCTTGTCAATCAGGTTTTTGTTCTCTTCTTTTTCTTTTTGTGAGGTGGCGGCGGCTACTAAACTATCGACTTTTTTCTGCTGAGAAGTTTTTGGAGAAGCCAAGCTTTTGCCGTGCATTAGCCTCTTGTAAATATATACTACTGCCAACGCGACAACCAGCAGGGCAATTAAGCTTACCAATACCCATAAGCTTGTTGCCAAAACGCTTTTGTCGCCTGCCGACTGAATAGATATTGCCCTGCCTGTTAAGGGAATTGTTCCAAGCACTTGTTTGTTTGAGCCTTCGCCGACTTCAATAGCATATTCGCCATCCGGCGCTTTCAACTCATATTTTAATGATTCTCCAATTTTCAACCCTTCTAAGTCCCTTATTTCGGTTGTGTCTCCTATTCCGATTTCAACAGGACCAGTGAACGGAACGTTGCCCGTGTTTTCTAAAATCAGCGTGCTGCCGACGAGAGTAAAAGAAAGATCTTCGAATTCTTCAACTAAGAATTGCTTTGAGGTTTCGAAGTTTTCGTACTTAGTCTCTATATTCCAATAGCCTGGTGGAGAAGAAAGGACTAATGGAACTGTAGCAGATTCGTCTGAACGGAGGATTCTTTGGTCAAAGAGCGATCCTTCCGGCTTGTAAACCCTGACTGAAGCATCGCCAGATGCGTGCTCACCGGCCTGGTCGTATAAGATTACGCTGTAAGTCAACACCCCATTAGGCGAAATTGTCTGGTCGCTCAACGCGATGCCAATTTCTTTTACAATCTGGTTTATTCTAATTAATGCGCTGGTGCTGCCCTCATTGACTACTTTGCCGGATATATCTTTTTCGTACACTCTTGCCTTAAGGTCGTAACTCCCTGATGAAGCGTCTTCTGGAATTCTGAAAGTAATATTGAATGCTCCTGCATTTACGGGACCTGTAAAACTAAATTTGATTTCTGGAACGGTTAGCTCCACGAAACCTTCAACTGGTTTGCCGTTTGCCTTCTCGGCTTTTCCTGTTACAGAAACGGTTTCCCCTGGGTTGAAAATAACTCCTTGAATGTTCAAATCAAGCCTGACATCATTTGTTACTTCAAATTCCTGGCTGCTGACTTCCTCGCCACCGAATGATGCTTTTATGAAGCATTTGCCTTCTGTGCCCTGAACCAAGAAATTGTCAAGCCTTGCAGAAATATTTATTTCTTTTTCTTCGCCTTGGGCAACGCTTTGAGGGCTTTTGTAAATGCCGATTTCGGTTCCGCTGCAAATTAAACTTGCTGTCAAGAAGTCGCTTACCGGAGTAAGCGGACTTATTTTTATCGTTATGCCGAAGTCGTCGCCGACGTTGTAAAGCGAAGCTGTCTGGCCGATTAAAATTTCAGCAGATGTCATCGGGACAAGTAGTGAAAATAAAATGAATGATAATATCAAAATTGTCTCTTTTTTTGCAGTTTTCATGTTTTTCTATGACGAAGTTTATATTTAAATTTGTTGATGATAAAAATTATCGAATTTTTTGAAGCTCGCTTAGATATTAGCATGTTATATTACTTCTAATTGATGAGCGGTGGATGTTTTATTATTTTGTTAGGTTATTGCATTTAGTGTCTTTTATGAATTTTGGACTGAAGAAGGGCGCGTATTTATTTTAGGAGATGATAGTTTTATAAAGAAAATTTCACTAAAAAACGCATGGCAGGATTTGAGATAACCCCCTGGGATGTTACCGGCAAGGTGGATTATGACAAATTAGTCAGTGAATTTGGGATTTCTAAGTTAAACGATAAGATTCTTGACAGAGTTAAGAAGATTACTGGAGAACTGCACCCAATGCTGCGGCGAGGGATTTTTTTTGCGCATAGGGATTTTGAATGGATACTGAATGAATATGAAAAAGGGAATAAGTTTTTTCTTTACACGGGGTGCGGGCCGTCGGGGCCTTTGCATTTAGGGCACGTTGGAACATGGCTTTTTACGAAGTGGCTGCAAGACAAGTTTGATGTCGCTTTGTATTTTCAGTTTACAGATGATGAAAAGTTTTGGTTCAAGGACAAATCTTTTGAAGAAATACAAAGGTGGACTGAAGACAATATGCTTGACGTCGCTGCGCTAGGTTTTGATCCTGAGAAGACGCATTTTTTAGTTGACACGAGGCACGCGAATTTGCTTTATCCGATTGCTGTAAAGTTCGCGAAGAAAATTACTTTTTCAACTGTTAAGGCTTCGTTCGGAATGACGAATGAGGATAATATTGGGAAGATTTTTTACACTTCAATGCAAGCTGCGCCGGCAGTCATACCGAGCGTACTGAAAGGCGAGGATGTTCCATGCCTGATTCCTTTGGGAGTTGACCAAGACCCGCATTTTAGAGTGGCTAGAGATGTGTATCCAAAACTTGGGTACTACAAGCCGGCGATTTTGCATTCAATGTTTTGGCCGGCTTTGAAAGGGCCTGAAGGAAAGATGTCATCAAGCGATGAAAGCTCAGCCATATTTTTAAGTGACGATGAAAAAACTGTAGAAAAGAAAATAAAGAAATATGCGTTTTCCGGAGGAAAGGATACGATTGAAGAGCATAGAAGACTTGGAGGAAATCCAGATATTGATGTATGCTTTCAGTACCTGAAATTTATGTTTGAAGAAGACGATGAAGAACTAGCCAAGATAGAAGAAGAATACCGAAGCGGAAAGATGTTAACTTCGGAATTGAAAGATATTGCTATTGGGAAAATAAATGCTTTTCTGAAAGAACATAGAAAGAAAAGGGCGAAGATAAATAAGAAAATTCTTGAACGAGATTGGTTGTGGCAGGAGTAACTATGCGTAGTGCTCTCTGTTCTGGACAATTTGAGTGAGCGCGGCCCTGAATTTTTCTACATGGTGTGGTGTTGTCCCATTCTCAGGAATTATTGCAAAGATGTTTTGAGAAGTTGGAAATCGTCTTGTCCATGCAACTTGTAATGTTTCGTAACTTTGGGGCCCCATTATTCCGTCAACATCTAAGTGATTTTCTCTTTGGAATTTTTTTAGCAAAGTTCTTGCGCGCCTATTTTTTGAAAAATTTCCATTTGGCAAAACATGCTGCTTGAATAACATTCCGAGCTGCTGCATTGTCCGCGCATTTCGCGGCATGAAATGTCCGGCATTATATCCTGCTACCGCTAGAAAAGGATCTTGGTATAAGTCGTACTGGTCATCGTAGTGTGCTTCTGTGTATGCTCTGTTTATTTTCGGATTAAAAAGATTAGATTCCAACTCTAATTTTGTTTTTCCAAGCCGCGGCAATTGGGGATATTTTTGCTCGATTTCACGAGCTGTTGAACCAAGTATCTCTCCTAAGCCATAACTATATTCTCCTAAATGCTCTTCCCATCTTGTTGCAAGGGGATTACCTCCAGATTCTATTTGAATTATTGCGTCAATACAGTCTTTTCTAGTGTATGTTTGTCTTGGTGTTGGGGCAATTGGATTTTGATGCTTTGGTTGTGCATTGGCGCTTGGCTTTGCACTTGCTTCAGCATAAGCTATAAGGCTTCCAACTCCAATTGCCGTTAATACTCCTCCGAGCATAAATTCCTTCAAAAGTTCTCTTCTTGTAGGTTGAACTTCCATATCACGCCGATTTTTTGAAGATATATAAACTTTTGTATTGTTACTTTTTTAAAGTAACTACAGAATTCAAACAGATTAATTGAGAAAAATTACTTCTTTTCTTTCAAGTAGTAGGCGTGACCTGCGAAGATTCTGCCAGTTTTAAGGCATTTCCAAATTCCTGCAGAAATTCTTTTTGCTCTGCCTGTTGGATGAAAAGGAGACGGTTGAGATTGTCTTTGAGATGATTCTATAGCATTAAGCCTTGTTCTGATATTTCTTCCGTATCCTGCGCCGTAACGTCCGGCTGCGCCAATTTTCTTTTTCTTGCTTGCCATTTACAAAGTGGGAGATAATGGTTTTTAAATTATTCTATTGTCTGGAATGCAACAATCCTTAAAAGTCTCTTAGATTCAGGATTTTCATGGCAGAAAAGCAGCTTAACTGGGCGCAGAGATTGAAAGCGCCGGAAGTGAAGTTTCCGAAAGGGATTTTCAGTTTTTACCTGTCGCATGCCACAGACAGCAGGAGTTATGTTAGGAAGTGGGAACTCGGATTTGAAAAAAGACATCCTAAGATTGCGATGATAAATCCGTTTTATGATTTGCCTGGAGAGCAGGAAAGACGGGTGCGGGCTATCGACCAGGGAAAAGAGTTTAAAGAAGAGCCAGGATTTGAATGGAGAATGACACAAGGAGATTATATTGCGATTTGCTATTCCCGCGGAATTTTGTGCATTGTTGATGAGAATTATGACAAGAGTATCGGAACAGTTATGGAAATGGTTATGGCACGAACGCTGGCGAAAAATCCGAAGCTGCTTGTTTGCACGAATAAAAAACTAATTGAGCATCCGTGGCTGAAAACGCATTTTCATAAAATTTATACGAGCTTTGAAGAGTTTGAGAAGGATGTTGATTATCAGGTTGAACGAGTGAAGAAGAAGTGGGGATTCTGAGAAGGGCGATATTAATCGCTATCTAGCTGTATATAAATTATTTTAAACCTCTCATTGCAGGCTAAATGATGGGAAATGAATCAGCTAGAGGAATCGAACCGGGGAGATTGGCTTTTCTTCTTGATAAAGGGAGAGGCGTTGGGTATCTTGGCAGAGTTAGGAGGATTGAACACGGAAGTTTTGATTCTGAATCTGGAAATTATCATGGAAGATTGGTGATGGACGGAGTTAAAATAAGCGGGGTTCTTGACGAGGTTGAACCTATTAGGCAACCCCCAAGCGGATGCCTTACTTCTCCAGATGACATTCCAGTTGACGGATGGGATTATGTTTACAGTGAAGAACCTAAGAGGCTTGACCAATTTGATAAGAAATTAAGAGAGGATGGATATGGAAGATATGCGGATATTTTATCTGAGCGTCCTCTGGGTTAATTCTTCTTTAGATAATTAATTAGCTCCTTGCTGTAAAATGGCTTACCGTTGACAAGAGCGTAACGATAAGGAAGGATTGTTGATTCGATTTTGTTTAGCTTTATTTCTATTTCATCTTGGAAAGGAATTTTTTCTAAGGGCGTGCCGTTAACGATTTGTTTGACGACGTAGACTGCGTTGTCTGTGGACATTTGGGCTTTGCCGATGTTGAAGATTTTTGCATTTGGAAGAAATAGTGCGAGTTCGGCTTGCGTGCGTTTTTTTGGAGGATTGTCTCCGAGAATTCCACCGAAAATGAAATACTGAAACGGTCTTGAATTTTCAGGGGTTAAAGTTTGCTTTGCTTCCGGGTCGAGAAGATAAGGATTTTCAAGTCGCATGGATTTAATTGACTGAGTGAAAACTTTTCCGTATTTCTCAAGTTTTCTTACATCTGATTTTTTTATATTTGTAAACCAGACATTTTTCTTTCTAACGGTTCTTGAAATGTGTTTGTATTCTATGATGCACCATGGCCAGAGCTTTGGCTCGAGATGCTCAATGATGAAGATTTTGGATTTCATGTTTTAAAAAAAGATTTGTGGTTTTTAAAATTATGTAGATTGTATAAAAATATTGCTCGGCTTCGCCTCGCTGTTATTTGCTCAAATCCAAACAAAGTCTGGATTTTCGCTGACGATAAATATAATTACGATACGAATTGGATAGGTTAATGGCTGCTTACCTAATTAAAGATATTAATTCAGAAATTCTTTGTAAATTTCCATTTTGTCTCTTGTGGGATATTCTTCTATGATGGCGCATTTTGGAAGTTCTTTGAAATGAAACTTGACGAATTTTGCCGAGGCGAGAATGCGCTCTTTGTCTTGGGTGAAAGTTTCTTTAGGAAATTGTTGTTTGAGTTTTTCTAGCGAAGTTGAATAAATCGCGCCGCGGAGCAATGTGCCTGAGTCTGTTGTGATGTCTGTTGCGAGAGCCGAGAGCCTTGCGTAATTTTTTATTCTTTCAGTGAATTGGATTTCGTCTTTGAAACGGGCGGAACAGTAATGAATTCTAATATGGAATCCCCTGACTTTTTTTATAATATTCAGCGCGGTTTTTTCGCTGTTTTTTATTGTGAGAGAATCTTTGTCAGTTCTCCATCCTTCGTTTTTGAATTCTTCTATTTTTGTTTGCGCTAATTCAAGTTCGTTGAGATTGAAAGCTTTTACTTTATCTTTGGCGTATTTGATAAGCTCGAAGATTTGAGTTTCCTTTTTTGGAATTGCTGGAACTTCAATGACAGTTTCCATTTTTGTTTTTTTGAGAAGTTCAAGTTTTGGCCACAAAGAGCTAGATTCTAAATCTGGATGAACTCTTAATTCGTCTAAACCGGCTTCTTCAAGTTTTGCTATTTTTTCTTCTGTAAGCAAATCAAGAGAAGTGTAAAGATGAATGTGAAATTTTTTTCCGAATTCTTTTTTTAATGCAGAAATGAACTCGCAAGTTCGAGCTAATCTTGCTATTGGATCGCCGCCAGTTATGCCTGCGCCAGTTGCGCCTGAAATTTTGACTTCTTCTATTAAGTCTTTAATGTCTTTAACTTCTTGCTCGTTTGCGAAGATTACGTCTTTATTTTTCTTTTCTTCTGAAAGAGGACAATAAAGACAATTTCGTGGGCATAGGCCTGTTACAAATAGAACCAGCTTTTCGCCTTTGAAGCAGCGCTTGCATCCTTCAGTTAATTCCCCGTGATGTTTTTCTAACATTGAGAAGAAAGAAAGGGATGGTTTTTAAAATTGATTGATGAGGATGCCCGGACCTGAAGTACGACTTTTCTAGAATAAAAGTTGTACGCATCAAAAGACTATTATTGTCCGACTTTGTCGGCAGTTTCCCGCAGGTGCAAAGGGCACCTGACAGGACTTTCAGTCCTGAATGGGGATGCCCGGATTTGAACCGGGGTCATAAGGTCCCAAACCTCATAGGCTAACCAGGCTACCCCACATCCCCATAAATAACAAATGCTAAAGTCCGTTTAAAAGGTTTTCTAGAATGGTAATTTGTTGAAAAATATCAAACTGAGTCCGAACCGATTTTGGGACAGTTTCTTTGTGAACCGTCATAACTTTAATGGGCGGCTAGATGAAAAGCCTTTCTATAATTTTCAGCCCATCGGCAATCAAAAATCCGATTGCACCGAGAATTAAAATTCCTATTGCGGAAACTTTTGAGACAGTCTTGAATTCCAGAGAAGTTGGTTTTCTAAGAACGTGCCAGACTCTTTTAGACTGCAAAGTGAATGATTTTAGTTTTTCGAATACTGCCATGATGAATATAAAGATGGGGGGTTTTTAAGATTTGCTGTTAAGTGTAAAATCATAAATAAAGGGACGATATTAATAACGATAAAATATAGCCAAAATTATTAGATATAATTACTGTTAAAGTTAAATGACTTCTTGGAGCAGTTTTGTACTTCCAATCTAATGTCATATGGAATTATTAGTAAATCTTTTCTTAAAAATTTATTCAACGAAATCAATGCCGAGCTCTTTTTCAAGGGCTTTTTGGCCTGAAGTTTCGAAATCTCCGGCTCCGACAATTTGAGAGCTTTTTACTCCGGTTATGATGAGAAGGACTTTTATTGACTTTTCCATGTCTGGAGAAATTTGAGCGCCCGAGATAATTTTAGCGTCTGGCGAAATTTTATTTCCGATTATCTCCATTACTTTTCTGTATTCATCAAGAGACATGTCATTGCCGCCGATAATGTTCACCAGCGCGCCTGTCGCATTTGAGACGTCGACGTTTAACAATGGATTGTTTATCGCGCGCTCGACTGCTTCGACTGCGCGGTTTTGCGAATCACTTTCTCCAATGCCAATTAAAGAAACTCCGCCGTTGTTCATGACAGCTTTGACGTCTGCAAAATCAAGATTTACGAGGCCTGCTTTTGTAATTAATTCTGTTATGCCTTTTACTGAATTTGTAAGAATTTCATCTGCGACTTTGAAAGCGGTGTGAATCGGAAGTTCTGGAGCGATTTCTAAGAGCTTATCGTTTGGAATTACAATCAAAGTATCTGTTATAGCGGCTAATCTTTCCAAACCGTTTTGCGCATTTTCAATTCTTTTCTGGCCTTCGACTGTGAAGGGCAATGTTACTACGCCGATCGTGAGTGCGCCTATTTTTTTCGCTATCTCTGCGACTACTGGACTTGAACCGGTGCCTGTACCGCCCCCTAGTCCGCAGGTTATGAAAACTAAATCTGAATTTGCGAGTTTTTTGCGAATTTCCTGTTCTGATTCCTTTGCTGCTTGTTCGCCTATCTTTGGATTTGAACCTGCACCAAGACCGCCGGTTAGTTCTCGCCCTATCAGGATTTTTGTATCAACATTTGTGTAAAGCAAGTCTTGGGCGTCTGTATTGATGGCTATGATTTCACAGCCCTTGATGCCGATTTCTTTCATTCTTGAGACAGAGTTTCCGCCGCCTCCACCGCATCCGACTACCTTAACGCGGGTTGTTTGCGTATGAAGCAAAGACTCGAGTTCTTCATCGATAGACTGGGGCTTTTTACCCTCTTTTTCAACATATATATCTGCCATAGAAAACTCAGGGAAAAGATGTTTTTAAGTATTGTTATGGTGTCGGGCAGGCGTCTTTAGGACACCTTACTAAGTTTGAACGCTATACCGATAGCGCCTACAGCTCCGATTAAAAAAGAAGCTAAACCCACAGATTCCAACCAATCATTATTTTTAACCACGCTTTTTCTTGCTATGTATGTGTGAACCTCAGGATTTATCGCCAAATCTCTTTCTCTTGCAATTAACGCCTGAGTTTCTGCATAAAAGTTTGGGTCTGCTGTCTGTCTGCGGTAAAGTGAAGAGTTTAGCTGCCTTTGAACTTGTGCTAATTGAGAATATGCTGGCGGTGCGCTAGCATCCAAATTTTGTTTCTGAATCTCCCGATATTTTAATCCAAAAACTCCTAAGCCAGACAAAGTAATGAATCCTACTAAGCCCAAGCCTAATTTTAATCCCCTGTTTCCCATAGTTATTTTATAGAATCTTATTATTTAAGAATTATTGTGATGTGAATGTGTTTCTTTCTCTTGAATGTTTTCTTCGGAATTTTCTTCTTCATCTTCTTTATTATCTGAAATTTCTTCTTCCTTCTCTTCCTCTTCTTCTTTAACAGTATTTTTTTCAGGCAATTTTTCTTCAAAGGCAAGTTCCATGCCGACTAGTTCTTTGAACTTATCATTGAAGGGGCTTATCATCTGCCCGAGTATTTTGGGGCCTTTCACTATGATTTTATCTTTGACTTCGAATTCTGGAACGAACCTAAAGAAAAATTGGAATATTGTCTCTGTTTTTTCTTTTGTGTCTTCGACTTTTCTCACGATAGTTATTTTGTATCTAAGGTCTTTGCCTGCGAGAGGATTGTTGAAATCGACGGTGACTCTTGCTCCCGAGACAGCGATGACTTTTACTAATGAGTTGTCCAGTGTGAACATCATTCCTACTTGAGGGTGGACTTTTTGTTCGCTGAATGCTTTCAAAGGAATTATTTTTAGGAGGTTTCTGTTTCTGTCTCCGAAACCTTCTTTGGAAGACACTTCAATTTCATACTCTTTCCCGAGGTTTTTTCCTTCTAGCTGCTTATCTAAACCTTCAACAAGCATTCTTTCGCCTATGCAAATTATTGTTTTTTCTGGCTTTGCCTTTTCACCCGCTAAGGTCTTAAGGTCTTCGGGAATGTTAGAATCGAAAAGTTGATTGTTTGCATAACCAGAGAATTTTATTTCTACGAAGTCTTTCTTCTTTGCTGTCTGAGCGTCTGTCATGAATGGAAATGAGAAAGGGGGTTTTTAAAAGTTGTGAGGAAAAGAAGATTAATTCTTTCTGGGAAAGTTTTATAAATCTATATTGTGAAAGCTAACTATGGTTTTGAAAATTATTAACGCTACGGAAGCAAAAGTAGGCGCGATGATTTTGGTTGATAACGAGCCTTATATTGTAAAGTCGAATGATGTCAGCAAGACAGGAAAGCATGGACATGCTAAGTGCAGAATTCTTGCGACCGGAGTTTTTGTGGACAGGAAGAAGGTAATTACTATTCCAGGACACGACAGGTTTGATGTGCCGATGGTTGAAAAGAAGAGAGTTCAAATCCTGAGCGTGAATGGAGAGAACGCCTCGGTCATGGACCTTGAGAGTTATGAGACGATTGATGTGCCGATTCATGCGGATGCCAGGGGTTCTGCTGAAACTGACAAGCAAGCAGAGGTCTGGGACATTGAAGGAAAGAAAATGTTAATGAGGGTTTTGTAAATAAATATGGCAACAAAAATACCAATAGCGCAGAAGAGAATGTTCCACAATGTTTATGTGTGCAAAAATTGCAACAAGAAAGTCAGGTCGCCTTCTGTGAGAGTCGTTGCAGGAAAAATTTCTTGTCCTCGGTGTAAAGGCCGCGCCTTTAGGCCGATAAGGAAGAAGTAACGAAATGGTTGCGTTTGAAGTTTATGATTTTGTATTTTTGGGAATTTTTATAATTTTTGTAGTCATATTTCTTTCAACAAGAAGAAAAAACCTGCAAAGGCAGGGAATTCTTTATCTTTACAAGACAAAACTTGGAATTAATTTTATAGACTGGTTTGCGAAAACTTTTGCCAAGCCGCTTAAATTATTGCAGTATGTTGTTCTTGCTTCCGGATATGGATTAATGATTGGAATTGTTTGGCTGCTTTCCCAGTCGACATATTTGTATTTGACGACTTCGATTGCGCAAGTAATTCGGGCGCCGCCAGTGTTTCCGGTGATTCCGTATTTCCCGAAGATTTTTGGATTGGAATCTTTGTTTCCTCCTTTATACTTCACCTATTTCATAGTCGTACTTGGAATCATCGCGGTTGTTCATGAGTTTTCTCACGGGATTTTCGCAAGATTTTACAAGTTTAAGATTCATTCTACTGGTTTTGCTTTTCTTGGTCCGATTCTTGGAGCGTTTGTTGAACCAGACGAGAAGCAGATGGAAAAAGCGCCGCGATTGAAACAAATGGTTGTTCTTGCCGCAGGAACTTTTGCTAATGTTGTTGTGGCCTTGCTGTTCACTGGCGTAATGGCCCTGTTCTTTACAAATTTGTTTGTACCTGCCGGAGTGAAGTTTAGCAGTTATGGCCTTGCTGAACTGCCGATGGTAAATGTAAGCGTGATAGGAAATAGTTCAATTGAAGGATATTTGCAATTGGAATCTGACGGAAAGTATTACTTTATTGAGAATGAAATTTGGGATGCTTCTGTTGAAAATAAATTGAAAAGCGTGATTGTTTACGAAGATACGCCAGCGTTTCGGAGCCAGATGGTCGGAGCGATAACGGAAATTGACGGAAAAAAGATTACTTCGATTGAAGATTTAAGAAGTGTTCTTGGGCAGTACAAGCCGGGAGACGAAGTAAATGTCAAGACGGCAGTCCTTGACCCGGGACAGGGGACTGTGGCTGAAACGAGAGAGTACACATTCAATCTGACAGAAAACAGCGAGGGCAAGGCGGCGTTGGGAATTATTTTCATACAGGGGGGCAACGGAGGAATTACCGGATGGATTTACAAGGTCTTTTCAGACATCAAAGATCCGTTCACGCATTATGAATCTAAGGTTGGAGAGTTTGGATGGTTCATTTACTATTTGCTATGGTGGATAATTGTGCTGAACTTTTTAGTGGCGTTGTTCAACATGCTACCAGTTGGAATTCTCGATGGCGGAAGATTCTTTTATCTGACCGTGTGGGGAATAACCAGAAAAGAGAAAATCGGGAAGTGGGCTTACAAGGCAATCACTTGGTTCATACTTGCGCTGATTGTTGTGATGATGGTCAAGTGGGCGATGACTTTTATTTGATAGAAAATATGGTAAAAAATATTAACGATGTGGAAAGTATTCTGACGATGTTGGCATCTGAAGAAATTCTTAGAAAAGATTGGGACAACGAATTAGATGAACGATGGAATAATGTATAAGCGGATGAGTTAAAGAGTTTTATAACTGCCCGAAGAGAAATTAAGAAATAAATTCTACGCCTTGTTTTGTGAAAGCTGTTAGTTTTATGCCGACAGGAAGTGTGAGGAGCGCGGAGATAAGAGCCATGTGCTCTTTGCCGTTGCCTGATGCGATGCTGAGCGCGACTTCGAAATCGCCTTTGAGAAACGGCTTTAGTTTTTCCTGAATTTCTGTTTTGAAAGAAGACAAGTCTTTTGAAGAATCTACGTTAATTGATTTGCAGGCAGGATTTAAAAATGGCATCGGAGTTGACTTGTCTTTGACGATGAGAATTTGCTCGAGTTCTTCCATGCGATTAATCAGCGCGGAGATTTGGCCGTAAGTAGAGCTGTCTTGATTGATGTATGCGACGAGTTTCATTTCTCAGATAAATGAGTTAGGTTTATAATGATTTTGATGATTGATGGGTTTTTAAGAAATTCAGTTTTCATTTAACTATATTCCGATTCGTCGTTGCTATAATAATTAAATCAGAAAGTTTAAGCTATTTTACAAAATTGTATTAACGAGAAGTTATCACACCACCAACCCAGACCGAGAAAGGTGAGTTGTTTCTGTATTGGATTGAGATATAAAGGTTGATTAGCAAGATTTATAACAATTCATCGTTTGAAATAAATATGGTGAAAGATCTGCCACTCTCGGAAATAACGCTTAGGAAATATGAAAGGCCGTATAATTCTTCGAAGAGGGAGTTGATAAGAAAGGTTTGCTTGAGCCTTGGACTTTTGCAGCCGGGAGATTCGAGGGACATTATCGTTGACATGCTTATGACTTTGGAAGAAGCGAGACCGAATAAAAATTGGCTTAACTCTTTTGAGATACGAGACAGAGTGCAGGAAAAAAGGAAAGAGCATTCGCTTGAGGAGAAAGGCCTCGCGGAGAGCAATATACGAAGACAATTGAAACGTCTTCGTGACGCCATGTTGGTAGATAAGCAGGAGAACAAATATCGTCTTAGCGAGTTCGAGCCGCTTGGAAGAATTTTTGAGACAAAGATTGAGAATTTTCTGATTCCTCAGACGATTGAGAGGATTAAGGAATACTTGGAGAGATTGGGGTGAGTTAACGAAAAATATAAATATTTTTGAGTACTGTATTTTGCTTAGCAAAATACAGTTCCGTAATGGTCACGATATTAAAGAAGAGAGTTTGGAGAAACTTAGATGGGCGAAAGTAATCAAAGGAAACGATATATATTTAAATACCGAATGCCAGTTTAAAATGTGAGGAGTGAAAATGGATGAAAAGACAACCTTAACATTTGATTCTGGTTTGAGAAGAGAAGTGCTTGGTTTTTTTGGCAAGGATGTGAATGAAGAAGGGATAATTGTTGAGAAGACGAATCCAAATCAGCATGTTCTCAGTACAGATGGTCAAGAGGTGAGAGAAGTAGAGTTTGGAGGTATTCGGAAGGGCTCTGAGGTTTTCATCAAGAATGACCTTGTTTCTCTCATGAGGCTTTCTAAGCAATGAAATGAGTTGGCTCGATAAACTAAAGGCCTTATTCAATATTGAAGTTAATTCTCCGTTGATAAACATTAATGTAACCAGAAATTCTGATAATAGTTTAAGGGGCAAGGGGTATTCGATTGATGAAGAAAAACAGAGATTATATGTTAATTACGATGGGCTGCCTGAAGAAAAAAAGAAAAAATTAGCCGAAATATTTAGAGATCGTGTAGAAAGCGGAGGGGAGGTCTTTGAAGACAAAACTTACATTCTTTTAAAAGACTTATATGACTACCAGAAAAATAAAGGTGAAGACAAGAAGGTTTTAGACTTCTTCGCCCCATTGATTCCAAAAGATGACTATGAGGCCTTAGAGGCATCACTTTATCTTCGAAAGAAATTTAGCGAACGATTGGATGTACGAAAATTAAAAGAGGATATTCGTAGAAGATTTGGGGATAGGGGAAACAATATTTCCAACTTGTGTACTGCCGGCTATTTTGAAAAGTTTTTAATTCAGCTTTATAATTATTCGAGAGAAGATTTTAAGGAAATTTATGAAGTCATTGTTTCGAAATCGGCTATGGCTGTTTTTGTTAGCAGTCAAATGAGCGATTATGAGATCACGCAAGATTTAAGAAGAAAAATAGATTTATCCAAAAAATATGGATTGGACTTCGTGCACATTCATGGAATTGGCGAAAGGAATATTTTAACTGTTAGAAGATGGATAGAGGAGAATAAAGGCTCCTTGGATTTTCTTAACAAAGAGATTTTTGAAAAAGAGGGCATAATAATTGTTGAACTATTACTCTAAACGAAAGCGAAAATTTAAAAACCCTCAACTTGTCTATTGAATATCTGCTTCTAGATGTCTTGAAGTAGAGCGAACTAAAACAAAACGGAAAAACAAACAAAATGATATTTATCATAAAAGTCACGACGAATAAAGAAGAACGAGCAATGGAAATGATTGGGGACAGAGTGAGAAAGAATTCTATTTCGGTTTATTCTGTAATCAAGCCGCACGGATTGAAGGGTTACATTATTGTCGAGGCCGCTGACAGAGAAACTGCGGAAGAAGCGGTTTTCAATCTGCCGTATGTAAAAGGAATTATCGGAAAGACTGTTTCTTACGAAGAAATAAAGAATATGCTTGAGCCGAAAACTGAAGAGATGAACATTGCAATCGGGGATATTGTCGAAATGCTTGGGCAGTTCAAAGGCGAACAGGCGAAGGTCACGAGAATCGACAAGCAGAAAGGAGAAGTTGTTGTTTCACTACTTGGAGCGAGTGTCCCTATTCCAGTAACGGTTAAGATGGACAACGTAAAGGTTATAAGGCGTGAATCTGAAGAGGGAGAAGAGGAAAATAAAGATGAAACTAAAGGAAAGAAGAAAGAAGAACCTGAGACAGATTCTTTTGACGAGTTCGCGGAGGAATTTTAGATGAACAGTAAGATGTATGGCCCGCAGCCTTCTTTTGCCGATGCTTTGGTGGCAGGCAACTTACCTTTAATGCAAATAAGACTAGCTGAACAGTACAGCGCGGCTTTTGATAAATATCAAAGATTATTAGACGCACGAAGGAATATAATGACAAATGGTGGTCAAAGGAAGCAGGCAGAAAATTCTGGCTTATTGAATTCTATGGATCGCTTAATCACAGAACAGGCGACAGAGTTACACATTCTTGAAATGGAAGGCCAATCTGCAGTTGCATTTTTAAAAAGAGTTATTGGGGGCGAAGATGCCGAAAATTAAATTAATTGTTGAGGGCGGGTCCATGAAGCCAGGGCCAGCGATAGCCCAACAGCTTGGACCAATGGGGGTTAATCTTGGGAAAGTTATTAGCGATGTGAATACTGCGACTTCTGGATTCAAGGGATTGAAAGTTCCTGTTGAGCTGGATGTTAATCCAAAGACTAAAGGTTACTCGATTGAAGTTTTATCTCCGCCAATGGCTGAGCTGATAAAGAAAGAAATGAAACTTGAAGCTGGCTCCGGAGAGGCCGGTAAAAACTATGTAGGAAATATTTCTTTTGAGCAGATTGTTGGAATCGCGAAGACAAAACAACCTGGCTTGCTGGCGAGAAATTTGAAGAATGCTGTGAAGCTTGCGGTTGGAAGCTGCGTTTCTCTCGGAGTTTTGATTGATAGTAAAAATGGAAAAGAAATCATGAGAGAAATTGAAGCTGGAAAATATGATAATGAGATTGACAACGAGATAACCGAGCCTTCGGCTGACAAGAAGAAAAAGCTTGAAGAGTTTTGGAAAGACCTTAGTGTTAGACAAGAGAAAAGCAAGAAGGCTTTGGCTGAAGCGAAGGCTGCTGAAGAAGAAGCGAAAGCTGCTGCAGCGACGGCTGCCGGCGCGACTATTGGAACTCCTGCGGCGGGCGCAACACCTGCTGCCGGAAAATCTGCTACTCCTGCTGCGGCAACGCCTGCGGCTGGGGCAAAGAAAGAAGAAGCCAAAGGAAAGAAGAAGTAAACATATAAATATTCTTGATGAGTTTCTATAAAATGACAACCTACTCTCACTCACGAATAAGCACTTACGAAAATTATCCTTACCAATATGAAAAAACCAGTAATATAGAAGGATTGTTAGAGAATAAAAAAGTTGTTGAAAAAATAGTTAGGGTTATTCCAACGTATGATGAAAAAAGAAGACTTGGAAGTTCTTGCTTCGATTTATGCGTTGGCTTATAATGAAGCGAACGTTGGAGAGACATGGGACAAGAAGTCTGCGCGAAAAATCTTACAATATTTTTTTGAGAAACAGCCAGACCTTGCGTTTGTTGCAGAATATGAAAATAAAATAGTCGGCGCGGTTCTTTCCGGAATAAAACCCTGGTGCGACGGAAATCACTTATTCGATGGAGAATTATTTGTACATCCTGATTTTCAGAAATATGGGATAGCGCGCGCACTTATGAAAGAGCTATGCAAGACCGCGCGCGAAAAGTATGATGCAGTTATCTTTGATGGGATTATATTCAAGGACAAAGAGTTTCCTCTTGAATGGTATAAGAAATTAGGATTTGAAGAAGTGAAGAACTGGGTGGTTATTTCCGGAAGCGTAGAAGAGATTGAGGAGAATCTAAGAAAGAAAGAGAAAGCCAGAAAAGTTTAAATACGCTCAACAATCATCATAATAATCGCACTACATCCCGAAACATAAATTTCTATGGTTTACGGGCATAGGTAGGAGATGAAAGGAACGAATAACAATGAAAGTACAGGAAGCATTAGCGGAATTGCGCAAGGAGAAAGGAGCAAAGTTTGACCAAACTGTAGAGTTAATTATTAATCTGAGGGGAATTGATGTGAAAAAAGATCAGATGAACGCTGTAATAACTCTTCCCCATAAAGTAAAAGACAAAAAAGTCTGCGGTTTCCTGACTGAAAAATCAAAAATTGTTGACAGCATAACGGAAGGACAGTTTGCAAAATATTCTGACAAGAAAGAGCTGAAAAAACTCGTTGATAATTACGATTATTTTTTGTCTGTCGCAAAACTGATGCCGAAAGTGGCTACGACCTTCGGTAAAATTCTTGGGCCGGCGGGAAAAATGCCTTCGCCTCAGTTGGGAATTTTGCCGCAAGAAAACGAACAATCGATAAAAGATACATTGGATAAGATTAATTCTTCTTTGAAAATAAGGCTGAAAGAAGCAAGCGTGAAAATTGCCGTCGGAAAACAAAGCATGAGCGATGAGAAAATTGCGCAGAATATTGACGCGGTTTATCATGGAGTTATTAATGCCCTGCCAAAAAAGAAAGAGAATCTGAAAAATACAATGATAAAATTCACTATGACAAAACCATTCAAGGTGGAAGTGGAATAATGGCCGAAAGAAAAAAATTGACGAGAGAGAAACCAATTCCGGAAGACAAAGTGAAACTGCTTAATGTTTTAGTTAAAAAAATGCAGTCTAGCAAGACCCTTCTTGTTGCGTCAATCAAAGGCCTTCCAGCTTCGCAATTTCAGAAGATAAAGAAAAAATTAACCGGAAAGGCAGAAGTGGTTATGGCTAAAAAATCCATTTTACTAAGGGCAATTTCAAAAGTTGAGAAAGTAAATTTTCAGAATATTAAAGAATTAATAGAAGCAGACACCTGCTTAATGTTTTCCCAACTTGACGCTTTCCAATTAGCATCTGAACTTGTTGATAATCAGTCTGCCTCGAAAGCTAAAGCGGGAGACATTGCTCCAGAAGACATACATGTTGAAGCAGGCCCAACCGATTTGATTCCTGGCCCGGCAATTTCTGAACTTGGAAGCGTTGGATTGAAAGTCGCTGTTGAAAATGGCAAACTGTCTATACGACAAGCAGCGACTATTGTGAAAGCCGGAGAGGTCATAAATGATAAAGTGGCGAGCGTTCTTGGAAAACTGAACATCTCTCCGATGAGGGTCGGATTTATTCCTGTTGGGGCTTATGATTCAGTGAATGAAGTGATTTATACCGAAATTAAAATCGACAAAGCCGGAACGTTGGATGAGCTAAGAGCATCAATCGGCAAGGCACTTGGATTTGCAGTGAACATCGGTTATACTGTGAAGGAAACAATTTCTTATTTCATCAGCAAAGCTGCGATGCAAGAGAAAGCATTGGAGAAAATTTATGAAAGCAAAAATGTAAACGCTGGAGGAGCAGAATGAATAGATTAGATTTTGAAAGACCGGTTAACTTAGAAATAGAAAGAAATGAAGCAAAGAAGAAAGGAAACCTTCGGGGGGCCAAGGTATTTAATGACTGGGCTCATTCATGGTGTTTTGATGGCTACAGCGATATAATGTCAGAAATAAAAAGGTTGAATTCAAATAATCCGACGCGTGCGGAATTAGAACAAAGGGCGCAAGCTTATGTTAAGGTTATGGAAGAATATCAAGAGTATGGGATCGAATTGGTCGAGTGTATAATAGCTAATCAACAAGACAAAAAAGGTGAAAGCCAATGAGTTTATCACTAGCCTTTCACACATTCGAATTCATGCGTTCATTCAAATGTAAGGAGGGCGCGTAATGGAATATATCTACGGAGCTTTGTTATTGCATAAGCTTGGCAAACCAGTTGACGAAGAGCATTTGCATAAAGTGATTTCTGCGACTGGAGCACACGTTGACGAATCCAAGGTTAAATCTTTGATTGCGTCGTTAAATGGCGTGGACATTGCACACGAGCTTGCGAACGCGAGCGCAGTGGCAGCGGCACCTGCAGCAGCGAGTGGAACAGCAAAGCCAGAGAAAGAAGAAAAGAAAGAAGAAAAAGTCAGCGAGTCAGCTGCTGGTTTAGCTAGTCTCTTCGGTTAAGTCTTTGTTTTATTGTTGTTTTTACTGAAGAGGATTTATTTAGTGTGAATTGTAATACAAATATGTTTAAAAATTCTCGAGATTGTTATGTTGAATGACTACATGGGAACAAAGAGTCAGAGTTTCTGAACGAGAGCATTATGATCTTGTAAATCGCGATAATCGAGGGGGGCTCTTTGTGCGGGGAAGAAAAGTTGTTATGAGCGATGCTGGAATTCCTATACGATTTTATATAACCCGGGACAGTGGCACTCGTATTATTCCGCCAAGAGTCCTTCTTAGGAGTGCGGTCAAAGGAACATCAAATACCGACAATGTTCAAGCAAAACCGAGCGGCTCAAATGGCTTTTTATTTGTTAATCAGACTAGAGAAGAAGTAGCTAACGGAAACCCGGGTAATAATGATTACGTTGTTACGAGCAGAGGATATTATGTTACAATACAGTATTGTGTCTTTAGATACGATGTTCAAAATGAGCGAACTGGGCTAAGGCCGTCTGCGAATTGAGTATAAAGTTTTATAAGCCATCTTAATTTTCTAAAACGATGCTAATGTAAGTTAGTTACATTGTGATAATTGCCAACGTGGGACATCGCAAGGAACTGCTCAAGTCTCACGTGGTGACAATGCCAACGTGGGACAATCGCAAGGAACTGCTCAAGTCTCACGTGGTGACAATGCCAACGTGGGACAATCGCAAGGAACTGCTCAAGTCTCACGTGGTGACAATGCCAACGTGGGACAATGGTACTCCGGCGGTCTTGAGAACCGCTTTCCGTAAGGATCTCCCGGTTCGATTCCGGGCGTTGGCGTACAAGGAAGTTTATGAGAAAAGACCGAACCATCGTCTCTTCTTTTCGGGTTTGTCCTCTGTTACAATTTCATATTTTATCTCTGGCTTTGTCTTGAGTATTGGAGCGGACGCAGCCAAATCAAGCTCTGCTTTTCTAATTGCTTTTTCGATTTCCATCCTTGAATAGCCTTGATTGACTAAAGCCCATCTTAGAGATTCCTTTGTATAACCCTTTTTCAAGTTATTCTTGAAATAATCTGCGAGTTCTTCCAAGAGTTTCTTTTTTTGAAACATCGTTAAAATGATTGTTTTGAGTTTATAAAAACTTCTTCTTTTACATTTGAAAGAAAGTAGCTTCAGTTTTCTGAAATACAATTATCACAACGAAAAGGGATTGTGGATTGTTGAGATTATAGTAATCTGCGGACCATTAGGGATATGACATTTCAATAGACTTATGTACAAAAATGTATGGTAATTGTTATAAACTCCGAAATATAGGATTTTGCATGAGAGTAAAAGAGACGACGAGAAAAGAGATAGAACAGAAGTTTCTTGAGATGAACGATTATCTTAGGATGGAATATCTGAAAGATTGTTTGAAGAACCAGCTTGATTTTGACACGAAGAAATTTGTGCTTGTGAAACTGGCTGGATTGTATGAAACCAAGGGAATGTTATTGGAGGCTGGAAAGATGATGAAGGCAGCTGGAGAGATAAATACTAGTGTCGCGGCGAAGATTTCTGATTTTGTTAAAGCAGTAGAGCTTTATATTCGAGGAGGGGACTTTGATTCTGCTGATGCTATGAAGAAAAAGGCCGTTGCTATCGCTCCTTTAGAAAAACAGACAGAAATTGAAAGAATGGTCAGAGAATATTACAAAATTCAGGCGAAGGTTTTCGTTGATGGCAGCAAGAGAAGGCAAGCCGCAGGATTTTATGAAAAACTCCTCATGATGAATTTAGATTCAAGTGAGAAAAGGGAAGTTCAGGAAGAATTATTGAAGATTTATGAAGGGCTTGGCGACTTCAATAGGTCAAGAAATCTAAGAAGAAAAGTTTTTAATGAATAATCGAAGATAGCCAAATTGGTTATACTAACGACGGTAATTAATAATCATCTGTCAGACATTGCCCGCAATTCAAGATTGCTGCTTGTAGCGTATTGGAATTATCTTAACCCAGAAACAATTGAAGATAAAGGATTAGTATTTTATAAGAATGTTTATGAGAGTTATTCTGATGTTGTTAAAATCTTTTAATAAATAAAATAAAAAATACCTCCGAGGAGGTAAGAAATTATTTGGATTCGTCTGTTGCAGTTAAGCCCGCCGTGAGGTCATCGACGTCGAAATCTTCCTCAAGGGTTTCTGCTTCAGTTGATCTGTTTTCCTCTGAACCTCTTTTTGCATCCATTTTACTCTTTTATTTCTCTTGAATCTTAAAGTATTTAAAGATTTTCTTTGTTGTTTTTTAAAAAATATGAATCGCAAGTTTTAAAAAAGGTCTATCGCTAGAAATGAGATGGCACAATACAAATGTTTTCAGTGTGAAAAGTCACTGAGCAGCAAAGTTTTGGATAAAAGATTCGTTTGTCCGCATTGCGGCTCCAGAGTATTTTACAAACCGCGAAATAAAGTAGCAAAAATGAAGGCCGTTTAAATGGCTCGGGAAGAGACTGATAAAAAAATAGAGGAATTGCAGCTTCTTGAAACTCATCTTCAAAGTTTTCTTGCACAAAAACAGGCGATGCAAATTGAGTTGAATGAAATTGAAAATGCATTCGGTGAATTAAAGAATTCGGGAGATGAAGTTTATAAAATGACTTCTGGTTTTTTGATTAAGTCTAACGAAGAGAAAGTAAAAAAAGAATTGGAAGAGAAAAAGAAGTTGTTGAGCGTTCGGATTGGGGCTATAGAGAAGCAAGAAAAATTAATTGAAAAAGATGTCGCTAAGCTAAGAGAAGAAATCAGCAAATTTGTTTCGCGGCAAGAATAATACCGAGAAATATAATAATATTTATATACTCATTTATCTGAAAAGATGCATGGCATTTAATTTTAAAGGATTGTTCGGAGGGGGAAATGGTAACGAAGAGGAATATCTTGAACTTGACCTTAATGCTGCCAAAAAGGAAGACAGCAAAGTAATTGTAAAACCATTCGTCTTGAGAGATTATGAAGGAATGGAAGAAATTCTTAACGCACTTAGGACTGGTTACACCATTGCGGTAATTGATATAAAGCCATTGAAGTCGAAGGATTTGATTGAATTAAAGAGAGCGATTTCTAAAATAAAGAAAACAGTTGATGCTCTTGAAGGAACTATCGCGGGCTTTGGAGACAACATTGTTCTTGCCACACCAAGTTTTGCGCATATTCACAAGCCAAGTATGCCTGAGAAGAAAGAGAACGCTAAAGATAGATGGGATTATTAATTATTCTGAAAATTTTTAAATTGGTTGAATATGATTTATGGCTTTAAAAATTTCTTGCTAGGCTAAATAAAAAACGCTTGAATTAAGTTTTAGCCAGCGAGAAGACAACCTTTAATGCAACAACAATCGTTGCGGGGATGAAAACAAACATAAGTGCCCCGAGAATATTTGTAATGAGCTTGCTTACGCTCACAACCCCGAGAACTGCTGCGCTTAAGAATCCTCCTTGAAGGCCGGCGAAGCTGACGAGCACTAAGGAAACTGAAGCGAATAGGAATGTCTTTACATCTTTTTCTGAAACAAAGTAGCCTGCGACTAATCCAAGAATCGCAAGCAAACTTGTTAAAATTTTAGTCACAGACTCACTTGGCCCAAGAGTAATTGTTGCAACTCCTACGGATACTGCAAGTATAATCGCAATTAGGAACGCATATGCTCCAACAAGATTTTCCCTAGATTTTATCGGCATTTTGTCCTCTTTAAGGTTCGTATGACACTGAACTTTATTAAACTTTCTAAAGGATGGGAATTTTAGTTTTTTGAAATAAATTTTTCAGCACCGAAATATTTAAATAGTGGTTTGTAACTATCAAATTACAACACGATGACAAACAAAACAAAATTTTGCGGTTTGACTGCTTTGGTGTTTCTAGCGTTCATGGCGATGAGTGGCGCAGTTAGCGCAGCGTCTTTGGCTGTTAGCAATGTTAATTTTCCTTCTACTATTGAACACAGTGCGGGTTCTTTCCCGATATCTTTCGATATCACTAATGGTGGCGCTGCAGATTCAGCAATAGGATTCACGTTGGTGATGACTTCTGGCACAGCTACATTGACCATGCCAAATGTGCCAATCGGAGACGGCACAACAACATCTGTAATGATTCATGTTAGCGGCACTGTCAGCTTTACAGCATTCCAAGATGGGAATTTGGCTGGAAAGATAATTGTAGATCCTGCCGGACTTGGCGATTCGCGCGATGTTCCTTTTTCAGTGGCTATTAATAATAAGCCTTCTATTAAATTGACTTCTAAGACTGTGATTACTCCTACAACTAATGGCACAATCGAAGTTGAGAACAACGGGAATAAGGATTGGAGCGGTGTCCAATTAACTAGCTCTGGAAGTTTCACTGTGAACTTTTATGACTCATCTGGAAACCAGATTACAAACCTTGACTTGACTGCTGGACAGAAGAAAACTGTCAAAGTGGAAGGAGTTGGTCTTGATACAGTTGATTTTGGCGGAGTGAGCACTACAATTACTGCGACAGCAGATGACAGCATAACGAAAGCGAATTTAATTTTAAACGTTGCAGGATCATTCTGTGAGGTCGGCTCTGTTGGAGGAGACTTGGAAATAAGAAATATCAAGATAGACAACCAAGGAAATGGAGACGACAACGAATGGAATCTTCTTGACACTATTGAGATAGAAGTCGAAATAGAAAATACCGGCAACGATAAAATCAAAGATATTTTTGTAGAAATGGGCGTGTTTGATTCCGATGGAATAAATCAAGTTTCGGACCTTAATTTTGATAATGCTGATGAGGAAAAATTCGATTTGGGCAGTCTCAGTGATGGAGATAAAGATACAGCCACGTTTACTTTTACAGTTCCAGCCGATTTTACAGACGGAAGCTATGACCTGACCTTTAAAGCTTATAGCGACGATGTCGGAGAAGATGAACAATGCATTGATACTGCGTCTGATTTTGAAGAGAGTGACAGGTTTAATTCGGTAGACATTGAGAGGGAAAGCGACAGTGGAAAATTCATTGCATTTGATAATATCGAATTCACACCAACAGAAGCAACTTGCGGTGACCGAATTTCAACGACGCTTGATGTTTATAATATTGGCGATGAAGATCAAGACCAAGTTAGGATAAATTTGAAGAATACAGAACTAGGAATTGACGAATTTGTTGAGATAAGGTCCGGACTTGACCAGGGAGATAAAGAAACTATTAACTTTGATATTGCGATTCCAAACAATGCAAAGGATAAAGTTTACAATTTGGCTTTGTCTTCTGAATATGATTATAATAAAGGAACTTACAGGCAAGAATCGGATGAAGACATGAGCGTTCAATTGAGAGTTATTGGCTGCGGAACAACTTCTGGCAATGCGTCAACTGGCGGCAATAGAATTGTCACAATCAGTGCAGAATTGGAATCAGACCAAGTTGTTGCTGGCGGAGAAGTTGTTGTAAGAGCGACAATTGCAAATTTGAAGTCACAAAGAACGGCCTTTGCAGTTGATGCCTTGGGCTATCAATCCTGGGCGACACTTGAAAGTATTTCTCCAAGAATTGTTGATTTAGATGCAGGAGAAAGCAAAGAAGTGCTTTTAACATTCGCTGTTGATGAAGGCGTTGAAGGAGAACAGTCCTTTGAAATTGAGGTAAAGGATGGATTGGGCGGTTCTGAGCTTAGGGAAATCGCATTGAATGTTGGAGGAACCACACAGTCTGGAACTGGAATATTTAACCTTGGAGATAATTCATTCTTGTGGATAATCGGAGCAGTCAATGTTGTGTTGATTATCCTGATTATAATTGTTGCAGTCAAAGTAACGAGAAGATAATCTTTTAAACTGTTGCGTCTTGATTGGTGAATGGATAATAAGGAGGCGCTTGATGTTGTTGCCAGATACTTCATTTTGATAGTGCTTGGTTTTGCTTTAGTTTATGGCGGGACATTTGAATTCATTTTTACGCCTTTGACATACTGGCCGGTGCTTGGGATACTGAATTTGTTTTATGATAATGTTGCTTCACTTCCGGGCCATGTTATTTCCTACGCGAATGTTTATGCCAGAATCATCTCTGCCTGTGTTGCTGGAGCCGCTTATTACCTTTTGCTAATCTTGAATTTAACTACTCCGATGAAAGCAATGAAACGGATGTGGAGCATTTTGTTTCTTATTGTGGTCTTTTTAGTGTTTAACATTTTTCGCATTGCCGTCTTCGCGGGAATCGCTGCCGGCGGGGGAAACTATTTTGATATAGCCCATATGATGATGTGGTATTTTGGAAGCACCATAATGGTTGTGATAATATGGTTCTTGGCGGTAGGCTTATTTAAAATCAAAAACATTCCGGTTTATACAGACGTGAAAAGTCTTTATGAGGATGCTGTGCCGCGCAGAAGAAGATAGTTTATTCTATATCTTAGAATCAAATTAAGAAGAGATGTCTTCTTTGGCGTCGATAATTGACTGAATTATGAATTTTTCAGTAGGGGCAAGGATGTCACAATTGGCTACTGTTAGAATATAACAATTTCCATTTCTAACAATTGAAGGCGAGTCCCCTGATGCGAACGAGATGACCATTCTATCCGGGCGATTTTCACAAGTGATGTAATCTATTTTATTTTCTTCGGCCATGGTTTCATTTGAAATTCCCGCTTTCGCAGCGAATCCGTTTTGTGTAAAAAAGGAAGATAATTCGTGCATTGCTATAGGGCTGTAATCGCAGCTTAACTCGGGGGCGGAATTTACTGATATGTAAATAGTTTGCTCCACCGAAAGAAACTCGATTTTCCCTTCGACCGGAATGTCTTCAAGTCTGCGGGGGTCATTTCTTAGCAATATGGCTACTGAAGAGGCATCTCCCGTTCTTACAACTTGTCCGGTGGTTCTAGTAACTCTCTCCGTCAAATAAGTGTGTTTGTAAAGAGGAATGTTACCTAACATTTCTTTTTGGAAATCCAACCCATTATAATTAAAAGAATCAGATTCTTTTAACAAAGTAAAACCGACTAGGAAAACAGCGATTGCTGCGACCATGACTCCGAGAACCCAATAGAGTTCCTTGTCTGTCTTGGAAGAAGTTTTTTGCTCCCTTTGTTCTTTTTTTTCTTTCATTTTTTATTATCGAATCGCGGTTTTAAAAACATTATTGTTCTTGTATTCCCAGCACTTTGTAAAGAAATGCGTCGACGGCCCTAAGGTCGCCCTCTATGAATACACAGTTTTCTTCCTGGTAAACCCTGTTTTGCGGACTGTCTTTCCAGACTATTAAATTGTCGGAACAGTCTTTTTCCGGCAGGTCTTCTTCGCAGAAGCCGTAACATGCCCTTTGCACTCTTGAAGCATAATTACCAAGAGTTGCGGTAATTTCGGCATTGACTGCGCTATTGCCTGAAGATATGTAAAGAGAGAGTCCGCTGTATGTTGTAATTGAAACAGTCGTGTTCACAAGAACATCTGCTACAGACTCCGGGGAATTTATAAATGGAAGATTTCTACCGTTGAGAGTAACGACCCATTGGTTTCCTACAAGACGGGCCAGACTGCTGCCGTTTTCTTCTGGGGCATTAACCTGAGCACTCTGACTTGGGTTAGAAATAAATGCGTAGCCAGCAGTTCCACCCACTAAAATGAATAACATGAATATGCTTAAGATAAGAGTGTTTCTTTTGCGTTTTTCTTCTGCGTCTTTTTTAGAACCAAGTCTTCTCATCAAAAACTAAGAATTAATGGTTATAAAAATCTTGCTCTGGGGGAATTTTATAGTGTTGACGGATTAATTCTAATCAGCTCGCTAACTTTATCAAAATCGTTGTCTTCAGAGATAATCTCTTTAATACCTAAATGAATTGCGGTCGCACAATGAATCGCATCGCGCGGTTTTAAATCGTATTTCTCAACCAACTTTTGTGCTTTCAGAATAATGTCCTTTTTTGCGTCAATGTATTCAAAATTTGGCAGCTTAAAGAATTTGTTTCCTTCTTCTTTGGCCACATCAGCACCTAAAAATTTTCTTACAACAAAAACTATTTCATCCCAGCTTAGCACAGAGGTAACTCCGGTAAAATCATTGTTTGCTACTTTGAAGATAACATCTTTTGCTCTTTTATCGTCCCTGATAATTCCCTGAATAAAAACATTGGCATCTATATATTTTTTATTCATATTGTTCTTCGTACAATTTCTTTAGTTCTTTTGTGGAAATTTTTTTCTTAATTTTGGGCGTGTTAAAGAAATCTTCAACCGTCGCAATAGGGTCCTTTTCTTTTTTTATAACTAATTCGTCATCTTTCACTTCAAACGTTATATTTATCCCTATGTCTAAGCCCAAATGCTTACGAATATCTTTTGGAATCACTATCTGTCCTTTTTCTCCAATTTCTCTCCTGATTATCATTTCCTATTAAGTAAGAACCATTATTTAAACTTTTTCCTAACGGTGTTTCGGAATCAGACTTTAACGGATTAATTTTGGGTGATTAGGTATTTAACGGACCAATTTTAAACAATATAACGGCGATAAGATATCTGAAAAAGTGTCTGGACGACAGAAATGCGAACTTTAAGGTAATGAACATTAAGATAGGTTAATTATTTAAGGTTTATCGACGCTATTTGATAATTATTGAAATGAATCTAACAATTGTGTGGACTTATTTGGACATTAATTAGTCCGTATTTGCACTAACCGCTTTTTTTATATGAGAAGATTAAAGAAGAAAAACAAAAGCGAGGTTTGAAAATTGGCTATGAAATTTACTATTCAAACTTTTCATTCTAAGCTAAGAAGAAAAAGAAAAAATAAAAGAGAAAAAGAAAAAAATAAAACAATTTGATTTTTGCGATTAGCTTATTTATGGCGTTACTACTGATTCGATGTTATCTACTGTAGAACCTGTATGCTTTGCGCCAACGCTTGTGTCAACTGACAATCTTGTAGTCAATGCTGTAGCTGCGTTCTGTGTATCAACAGCGCCCCAACCTGCTATCAATGTAGCGACGTTTCCGTCAGTTCGGGCAAAGGTTTGAATCAGGAATCTATCCGCTCCAAGACCTGTAGCAGCAGTCCAATCAGCTCCACAGAACCTTGCGGCTCCAGAGCCTTTCAGCAATTCTGCTGCGACTGTGTTTACACAGCTTCCTCCAACAACAATTAAATTCTTGCCAGAGGCTTGAGCTATTTCAGTATCCAAAATTGGTGTACCAATAGTATTGGTACCTCCAGTAGATGCGCTAATATCTGTAAGGAATACGTTAGCAGAAGATTCGGCTCCATGATAGGTAACTTTGATAGAATCCTGCTCGCTAGAACCACTTCCTTGATCCCACATAAACTCTGTAGCTAAAGCAGAGTACATGAAGGTTCTAAAGATGTTAGTATCGCCTACTTCGGCAGCTGTAACAGATTCTCCTACTAAATCAGAGACATGCGCTTCGCTATCTGCATTCCAAGCAAGAGTCGTGTTGAAGCCTTTACCATCTCCAATGTTCTCATTTTTGTCTTCTTCAAAGAATGCCAATGCGAAAGAAGTTGCATTGTGCTGAGATACATTGGACGTAAAGTTTATCGCTCCATGTGTAAACGAAGTCACTTGTGCGTCGGTGCCATTCACTTCCCAAGGCAACCAAACTTTTAAGCCTTCTTTAGAGTAAAGTCGGTTGAAGTTTGTACTTGCGCTAGCATTTAAAACAACAGTTTTAGCGTTTTTGTCAATGTAACCCACAGTTAACTGAACATTTCCTAAAGAGACAGTGTCGGTTGGTTCTGCGTTTTCCTTCTTGTTAACCCAAGCGCCGTTTTCTCTGAACTGGATTGTTGTTCTATTAACAGCATTTTCAGTTGAGAAGCTTGTCGTTTTTATAAGATAGGATTCTGCATCTGAGCCGTCGTCATAAGAAGCAACAAGGTATGCATCAGTATCCCCATCAAAGGTAATAGTGCTTAAGTTTGTTGTTCTTAGTTTGTTAGTGGCGTCCTTTCCTATTCCAGTAAACGCACCACTAGCACCGTAAAGAAGATTGATATCCTCTGTACTGTCCTTTAGTGGAAAGTCGTTCAACTGAACGTAAGTCGATGAACCTCCTTGAACTGTAAACAATTCTTCTGCGGGATAAGTTATTCCCGTGTAAGACATTTTTACATTCTCAAATCCCGGTATGGTTATTGAGCTGTCCTCTGCAACAAACAAATCATCGTCTGCATTCCACTGAATAACTATCTTTTGAAGTTTTTCAGAGCTAGATGTAAAGTTCGCTGTTAAACCGTTTATGCTGTCATCATTTATCTGTACATCTTGTGCATTTATAAGTTCAATCTTACCAGAACCTATGGCGAATTCAACACTGCTAATTCCTGTGTCTTTTGATACATAGAAGATATTCTTAATGCCCACGTATGTATCTGTTCCTGCAAGCTTTTGCGTCTCGCCTACATTCAATGAGTTTGTTCTCTCACCGTTTATGGTAAGTATAGCTTGAGTTGAACTAAAGACTTGTGTAGAGACTTCAAAATCTCCTACGGTTACAGCTTCTCCTTCATTAACTAGGGATGTAACTCCTGAATCAAGCAAATTAAGAGTAGTGTTTGTAGTGACGCTTAAGATAAAGTAATCTTTACCCATTATCTTAATGTCTGTTTGAGGCAAATCTGCCCACAAAGGCTCTGTATTGAAGTCAAGCGTGTAGTTCAATACATTAGTATTTGAAGTAACACTAAATCCTACTGTTGGAGTGTCTTCCTTGTAGTCATTATCATCAAACATTGTTAACGACAAATTAGCTATCGTAAGCTTTTGAGTGTACTCAAAATCGTCATTATCATCGTCTGTGTATGTTCCGTCTGCAAGAAGAACTTCCAAGTCGTCATCTGTCACTGAACTTGATATTACATCAATAATTCCATTTCCTAACTGGAACTTTGTTGATGCTTTTTCTAGCTTGACAAATTCTCCACCTTCAGGTGTAGCACTGCCACTTACGCTATCAGCAGTGAGCTTACTGTTTAGGCTATCCTGTATGTTTACTACAGCTGCATTATCTATTGCTGATGGATGGCTACCGTAAACGATAGCAACATCGGCTGCGCCATTATTTATGAATGGTGCTGGATAAGTAGTAGCTGCTGCAAAGCCAATGGTAGAAAATACCATTGCTGCACTAGCCAATACGCTCGCAATTTTTTTAAATCTCAATTTTTTAATATCCTCCTTTCAGCTTTTTTTGTAAAAAGATGATTGCAAATCTTTGATTCGCTCTCAGCTTTAAACATTGGCAGCCCCGCGAGGCACCCTCTTAGAGGAGGTCAAGACCACACGTCAATTTTCATTGACATAGAGGCCTGATGACCACACGTCAATTTTCATTGACATAGAGGCCTGATTGACCCGCCACACGCCGATCTTCATCGACGTCAAAGCCTAATAAGGTTACAACTGGTAAACAAAAATCTCTTTAAAAAGCTTTCTATATTATAACTAAATAGTTCGGCTTTCTTTTGGCTTTTTATTTTTTATATATAAACCTTTTGGTGTCACTGGAAGTTGAAAACTATTTCCTATTGTATTTATTTCTTGGTAAACTGAAGATATATGTTTTTATAATAATATATTGAGGAACTAAACATATAAATACTTCATGTATTTTGTAGATATCGTAGTAAAGAACTCATATATACAAAATGACTGAAAAATCAAAGGTTAGAGAAATAACAATTATCGACGAGGGAGGTACATTTGATGTCATTATGAGAAGGTTTACCGGAGAGAGAGATTTTGATTTTGAGGGTTTAACTCAGTTGAGAAGGATTTTGAGCAATGGGAAAGCAAAACTTATATATACCATAAAGAAAAAAAACCCCGGTTCAATTTATGGGCTTGCGAAAATGCTTGGCAGGGATTTTAAGTCTGTAAGTGATGATGTTAAACTGCTTGAAAAATTTGGTTTTGTTGATATGATTGCTGAAAAATCGGGTAAGAGAGAAAGGCTGCGGCCGATTTTGGTTGTAGATTCGATGCATATTCACATAAAACTATAAGGTTAATAGTAAATCTCTAATCTCAGGATTATGCCTTTGGAAAAAGGTTTTTCGGCTGCACGAATATTATTTGTTAATATTCCTGAAGTTATTGGGGTTGAATTAAATAATGCCTTCTCCCCCTTATCGGTCTCCTTAAACACATCCATGAAATAGGCTTTGGTTGGACTGTTTTCATTAAAGTTCCAGGATGAGTTTATTGCTTGATTTAAAGTGTTGCGCAAGACGTCGCATTTTTTTTCTCCGCTAGAACATGTGGATATTGAGCTTGCATCGCATTCTAGAATTAAATCAGACAAAGGTGAAGATGCCCCGATGTAATCGCACTCGATGGTAAACTTGGTTATGGCTTCAAGGAAGCTAGCTACGTCCTTTCCTTCTGTTTCGTGAGTTTTAGCTGCGTCCCTTAAATAAATGCCTAGAAAGACAAGAAACATAATAGCTACGACTAGCATTATTAATACGAATCCGACCATTTCTTCCTGCGCTTTTTTATTTATCCTATTTTGTGGGGTCATGTGCGAGGGCGTGAATTCTGCCAAGTTGAAAGCGATAATTGCCGATTGATTCGAGTTTTGGATCCCACCAGACTATTGCTACCGGGGCGGTTTGAGTTCCTGTGTAATTGCCGCGAGTGTTGTCGATAAGGATTAAGTATCTGCAATCCGGATAATTTCCAGAAGTGCAATCTTCATTGATTGAAGAGGGATAAACTTTCTCAATCATCAAATAATCTAAGTTCCAATACTTGTTTTTATAGACGTTCATTTTTGAAAGAGCGAAAGCTTTGTCGAAATCAACCGATGAAGAGTAGGGAGAGGCTTGTTTTGAAAACATCAGCTCTGGAGTGCCAGCCATTTGACGTGCTAGTTCTTTTGCTTCTTCTTCCCGCAAGTCATCTGCTGTGTCGCGGAGTTTAGAAGAAGTTATTGTAAAATAGACAATTGCAACCATTGCAAAAAATATCATGACTGCGACCAGCATGAAAGCCATTTGCTGGATTTTCATTTGGGCTTTTTTAGAAGAGCGCACAGATGTTGCCTCCTGAAAGAAAGTTTGGATTTGAATTCAAATAAGTTTTTACGCTTGAGAGGTCTCCGGTTTCGGCGGCTCTAGAGACGATGTCGTTGAAAGAAATAATGGCTGACTGGAGGTTTTGGCTACAACCTCCAGAAATAAGTTCTATACGTTCAGACTTCGAATAGTAAATATCTAACAATTTTGAAGTGTGAGCCATGAGCCTTTTGACTTGGCATCCGTAAGTTTCTGAATCTGAGAAAATTGCTGCGTAAAGCATAGCGTATGGGTCACTGCTGGAAGATTCCAAGTAGAATACTGGTTCCGGTTCTCCGTTTTTTGTGACTTTATTTTGACGATCAATCACTGTGATGTTACACGGTCCCGATGCTCCCTCGAAACAGATTATTGTTTGTTCATTCGAATTACAGTTGCTGAAGAAAACGTTTGTCATGTTAATTTGCTGAAGTTTCTTTTTAAAATCTAACGGAGCGTTTGTAAAACAATATTGCTTCTTGTCGGAATAGAGAATCATCATGTCGGCTACCTTGAAGGGAAGATATAATGGCTTAGACAGGACATAAAATTTTTCGTCGCCTTCGGACATGAAGACATTTTCGTTTTCTGTTGGTTCTGCGGAAGGAAAGAAGTATTTATTGTGGAAAGTCAGGGGCGGAGAGTCTGACGGTTCCCATTTTGAGCCGAGCGGGGGTTTTATTGAAAGCCAGAGGTTCTGCGAACCAAATGGATTGCTTGAAACTGGGGGCTTGCACTCGAAATACATTCTAGTTGGGTCTGTCAAGTAAATAGTGGCGAATTTTCCTTCTTCAATTTCGGTTTCAATTGGCGTGAGCAAAATGCCGAGAGATTTTCCTTGAGTGACGTCGCGAGTTAGTTGCAACTGCCCGACCAACTGCATTGCGAAGTAAATGGCAAAGAATATTATCACCGCGCCGGCAAAAATCGCGAATATCCAAGCGAAGCTAAACTCATAACCTCTTTTTGAAAAGACTTTCATCATTTATCAAATAAAGCAAAGAAGGTTATAAAACTTACCAAAGGGTTATTTGGTAATCTTGAGATTTCTTTCGCAGATTGACTGTTATTGAGCCGTCGTCTGCAACGGGCTTGCAGAAAAATTGCGAAGCACCCGTGCTGTCCTTGGTGTTTACACAATCTGCGCTGCCACATTTCAAGACGATTGCACCTAAACCGGAGTCGCATCCTTTATCCGGGGGATAAGCGAAAACATTGTATTCGCTGCTTGGGTCGAACAAGTATTCATTTATGAGTTTTTCTTTGATGTCTGTGGAGGTTGCATCAGATGGTGTGTCAATTAACTTGCCGAAACAAATGTACTCGATTCCTGTGCCGAAAAGACCCTTCTTTGGAATTTTTGCCGTGAAGTCTGCTTCGTACCTTCCTGAGGATGAGCTCCAAGCGTCTCTGACTTTTTCTCTCAAGTCGTCGTAGAATAATCCCACGTTTGTGCATTTACTCAAGCCTACAAAATGTTTTATAGCAAAAAATGCGACAGCAATTATGAAGATAATCAAGATAATTGCAAAAATCATGCTGAACGACATTCCAAAAACTTCCTGAGCTCTTTTGTTTATTTTAGCCATTTTTCTTTTTCAAACCTTTTAACGTTCCAGATACATTCACGAGCTTGATTTTTTTTTCTGAAGCTTCGAGGGCGGCTCTGACGTTTGTTAGTTCTGTCCGTTCTATGGCCAAGACGTGAGCTTTTCCCGAACTGTTTACAAAAATGGGAGCCGCTTTTGCCCAGCCGAGCAGACCGATGTAATCCAAAATCGCAGATTCTACTTCTTGTTTATTATCTGCTTCTAAAAGAAGATAGCGACGATTTAGTCTTGCTGAAGGCTTGATTTTTAGTTTCATCTTAAGGAATGATTGTCTGATTTGCAATAGCGTTAACTTGTTCTTTGATAACCGGAGCTGCTAAAGAGAAACCAAGGGCCTCTGCCCCACTAATTTTGAAATTGTTTATCCCTATAACTTTTCCCCGAGTATCGATTAAGGGACCTCCTGAATTTCCGGGGTTGAGAGAGACATCTGTCTGAACGTACTCTGCCATGCCGCTTGGCCCTACGCGGTCTATTCCAGATATTATTCCTTCAGTTACAGTAAACGAAAGACCGAGGGGATTGCCTATTGCAATTACCTTCTTCCCGACTTGTATGTCTTCTGTTTCTGCAAGCTCAATTGAATCAAAACTGCCTGGAACTAACAATAGGGCGAGATCACGGTTTTCGTCCTTGCCTATGAAATTTGCTTTGTAAACTTCCCGGCCGTATGTGATTATCTCAACCGCATCTTCTTTATCTTTGATTACGTGGTAGTTTGTTACTAAAAATCCGCGGGAGTTGACAAAAAAACCAGTGCCGATAGAATCTTCTGTTCGAATTGTTACAACTCCCCGGACGACATCTTCAACAACCCCTGAAAAATCTCCTTCAGAAGATTTAAGATTTTTAATTTCTGTATCGAAACTTTCCTGCTGATGAATTATAGAATCTGAAATTTGATTGAAATTTTCCTGATAAATTGAGTCGTAAGTTTCAACCATATTTGAAGTGTATTGTTTTAATTCAGAGGCTGTGCGGGCGGTTTCATCGTCGATTTTTATGTTGAGTTTTGAAACCTGCATGCTGATTATTATGAAAGAAACTGTTTGAAGGATTGCGAGCAATACCACTAAACTGTAAAGAGCGTTTCGATGCCTTCTGTGAGAATTGTGGAGCTGGTCTGGAATCATAAATTAAGTTCGTAAGAAAGCTATTTATAATTTGCTAAACGGCGCTTACGCATTTGCCATATTCGCAGATGGAGTTTCTAAGAGTTGAACAGTCGAATATTTGGATGAGTATTCCTTCATTATCCTGGGAGCAGTAAATTTCGGCTAGCTTGCCGTCGCCTGTACAATAGTCTGCCAATCTGACTTTTCCATTGAATGCGCGGCCTTCTGCATTGTAGTCGAGTCCGCCGTCGCTGTCTTCGCAATCTTCAAATTCTAAATGGTCCGGGAAGCATTCGCCAGAGACACAGGCATAATCTCCCAGAGACTCGCATGCGATTTCAAAATTTGAAATTTCGTTGTTATAGCATGCATACTCCACCAATCTGCCGTTGGCTGAACAGAAATCTGTTTGCGAGAGGGTCGAGTTTCTGGCAGTTCCCTGCAAGAAAAAGTTCATTCCGGACGGATAATTCTCTTCAATGTCTGTGTCTATGCAACCGCAGAACGAGCCTTCGCTGTGGCATTCATTTACGCCAACGCCTTCGACAAGAGTGCAAGCGTTGTTTACGCAAGAAAAGTAAGTGTCTTGTTTAGGAGGCGAAAAACTTAAGCCTCCTGAAAAATAGAATATCAAAAAAAGAACGACTGCAAGAATTACAAGAGAAGAACAAACAAGCCATGTTGTTTTGCTTAAACCGCACTTTTTCATGATTGCTTAAAGAAGTTTTTATTTAAGAAAGTTTCTTTTTTGAGAGTTGTTAATTTTCTTAATCTTATCTAATAACCATACAATTATGCAAGACACAAGATACCAATAAAAGAATTGCAATAAAATCAATACAGCAACTGTTAATTTACCGAAGTTCCTAGTAAATAGTTCGACTGAAGATGAATCAATTATAATAACTAATGCTAAAACTATTAATGACATTGATAAAAAAGCAATTATCATAAAAATAATTATCTTTACTTTTGTCGGCTTCAAAAACTTCTTAATCTCCATAGATTTATTTAAGAATCCATGGATTTTGTTTTTTGCTGAAACCATTAAGACCAGTTAAGTTATAATAAAATTTCTCAAAAGCTATTTAAAGCAGATTTTCTTTATCTGAGAATGATAAAAATCCATACGATTGGAGGTTATAATGAGGTGGGAAAGAACATGACCGCCTTGGAATATGGTGAAGATGTCCTGCTTTTTGATGCTGGCCTGTTTTTGCCAGCGATAGTTGCTGTTGAAGAAAGAGAGAAAATTCCGACGGCAAAGGGAATGAGGAGCATAGGCGCATTGCCTGATGATTTGTATTTAGATAAATTCGGATTAAGAAATAAAGTTCGGGCGATTTTGATTTCACATGCGCATCTAGACCATGTTGGGGGCGTTCCATATCTTTCTGATAGATACAATGCAGATATTGTTGGAAGCCCGTTCACGATGGAAGTTCTGAAAACTTTGATGAGGGATAACAACCAAGGAATAAGAAATAAAATTGTGCCTGTGAAGTTGAACGCTACTTATGTTGTGAGAGGAAAAAGTGGGAACTACAAAGTTGAATTTATCAACATGACGCATTCAACGATTCAGAGCACATGCATTGCAGTTCATACTCCTGAAGGAATTGTAATTTATGCCAACGATTTCAAATTAGATAATTCCCCAATCTTTGGAGACAAACCAAATTATCAAAGATTGAAAGAGCTTTCCAGAATTGGCGTCAGGGCGTTGATTGTTGACTGCTTGTATGCGCCGGATGACAGAAAAACGCCCTCTGAAAAAATTGCAAAGGGACTTTTAGAAGATGTTTTCTTTTCCACTGAAAATAGAAATTCAGGAATGGTTATCACAACATTTTCTTCGCACATTGCGCGCCTCAAGACAATTACTGAATTTGGGCAGAGACTTGGGAGGGAAGTTGTTTTTCTTGGAAGAAGCTTGAGCAAGTATGTCCAGGCTGCAAAGAATATAGGAAAGGCGGATTTTGCAAGAAACGTTAGAATTCTGACATATAGGAGACAGCTTGAAAAGGGGCTTGAAAAGGTTAGCAAGAATAAACCGAAATACCTTGTTGTTTGCACAGGGCATCAAGGTGAGCCGGGAAGCATATTAGATAGGATTTCAAGAGGACAACTGCATTTGAAGTTGAACAGCAACGACCAGGTTATATTTTCCTCAAAGACAATTCCCACGCCGGTAAGCGAGGCAAACAAAGAGCAGCTGACTAAAAGATTAAAGAAATTTCAAGTGAGGATTTTTGACAATGTTCACGTTTCCGGACACGGGGGAAGAGAAGACTTGCGGGACTTGATAAATTTAACTAGGCCCGAGCATGTGATTCCTTCGCACGGAGACTTAAAGAAAACTACTGCTGGAGCGACGCTTGCGGTTGAGATGGGGTATAAATTAAATAGGACTGTTCATTTAATGGAAAATGGGGGAATGCTTATTATATAATGGATGAAATAAATTCATGCATTCGAATTCAATCAGAGGTCAATTCAAATGCGTGATGAAATAATTGCGGGGATGAAGAACGCGGTTGCGCGAGGCCAGACTCTTGAGCAAGCAGCGCAAAGTTTCATAAACGCGGGGTATAATCCGCAAGAAGTCAAAGCAGCATATCAAATGCTTTCTTCCGGGGCATCAAATGTTATTGCGAATGCGAATATGCCTTCTGGACCAGGAGTTCAGATACAGCAGAATACAAGGCAGGCAATTGGGAATTATGGAAATCAGCGCCAACCTTTGCAACAGAACCCGAACCAAGCGAAACAATATCCATCGCAGATGCAACCGCAAGCAGCGCCAATAGCGCCGCCCGGAAATCCTCCCGAAAAGAAGAAAGGGGGGAACACTGCGCTTTTGATAACGATGATAATTGTCGCTGCGTTGATTCTTTTGGGTTCGCTCGGATATTTGTTTTATGTTCTTTATATGAAGTAAAATGAGAGTTAAAAAAATACTTGACAGTTTTAATGAAGGAATAAAAATCATAGCAAAGAATCCGTCGTTGGTCTTGTCTGGGCTGGTTTTGTGGCTGGTTTTGTTGGGAGTTTCGTCAATTGGGAAATATCTTGCTCCGAACTTTCAGACGACAGGAGCAAATGTTGCATGGACAATTGCTGTCGCATTTGTGTCGTTTATTGTCGGTTCATATTTTCTTGCAGGAATGATTGGAGTTTCGAGAAAGCCAAAAGAAAAAACAGACAGAAGATTTTTCGCAAATGCGAACAGATTTTGGTTGAGAAGTTTTTTTGTCATACTGTTCATACTTATTAGTTCTTTACTTATCGGGAGAATCGCCCATTATGGAGCACTTTACATCGGCAGAGCGGCAGGACTTGAGACTGCCAATGCAGTAATTGTTTTCGTGTTGATTTATCTGCTGGGATTGCTGAGCTTGTTGATTTTTCTAACTTTCTCAAACTTTATGCTGGTTATTAAAAATTTGAAGATTCACCGCGCCGTTTATGAGTCAATAAAATTTGTGAAGAAAGAATATTTGGCCACGCTGATTCTTAATCTTGTGTTTTTTGCGCTGTTTTTTGCTTTAGATTGGATAAGGGGTTTTATCGGAGATATTTTACTATTTGGTTTACTTTTGCCTTATTTTGTTGCCGTGCTGACGAGATTTGTGGAAACAGTAGATTTAAAAAAATAAGCAAAAATATTTATAATTATTTTATTAATTAATAAGATGAAAAACGGATTGAAAGAATTTCTTAATTATTTGGCAATCGCGTTAGGGGTAGCTGCAATTATATTTTTAATTATCGGAATAATCGGGATTTTTGTTAATGAATGACAGGAAAAGTTTAATGGTGAATTGGATTGGCGCAGTTCTTAACTATTTTATCATCTTGTTTGTTTTTATCAAAGCATTGCGTGTTGGGATATTGGATATTGTTGATATTTCTTTAACACTCTTTGGATTAATTGTTTCAGTTTTTATTTTAATAGTTAAAGCCGTGAATAGATAAAATGATTTACCAACCTTCAGAAGATTCTTATTTGCTTGAGGAAGAAGTTAAGAAACGAGCGAGGGGAAAGCGAGTTTTGGATGTTGGGACGGGAAACGGGATTCAGGCGAGGGCGGCGTGGAGTTCAGGGGCGAGAGAAGTTTTAGCGGTGGACATTGATACTGGAGCGATTGAAAAATTAAAAAATGAAGAGTTTGAAGTCAAGAAAAGCGACTTACTTGAGAAAGTCTATGGAAAGTTTGATTTGATTGTATTTAATCCGCCTTATCTGCCCTTGGATTCTCGGGAGGACGCGGAAAGTGCTTTGGCGACGACAGGAGGAGAAAGGGGAGACGAGATAATTGTAAATTTCTTGAAAACTGTTGAGCAGCATCTTGCTTCTGGCGGCGAGATTCTCTTAGTTGTTTCTTCTTTGACTCCGCTTGGAAAAATAAGAAAGATTTTGAAGGAAAAGAAGTTTCATGAGAGAGTTGTTGCGTCTAAGAATTTGTTTATGGAGAGATTGGATGTTTGGGAAATTACTCGTGACTAAGCAAATAACAATGATACCTTCCAAACCATTAAGTTGTAAATTTATGGTTTGGGGGAGATACGTAAAACTTAGTTACCCTCTTATAATAGTGACATGCCGAAAAGTTTAAATAGCTAAAACTTCTAAAAAAAATATGGCAGAAGCAAGAAGCTTGGGAAATGTTGAAGGACTTGGTGAAGTGTTTCAGATAGCTGCGCCTTTAGATGAGCAGATTAAGGCTTTTGAAGATGTTGGGATTGCACATCCTTATTTGGTAACTCCGGCTGAAACAGCGATGATTAGAATTGCTGGGCTTTCTAATGATTTTACGCGAACAAGTGTTGCTCCTGTAAAAGTAAAGGGTGCGAAGACTGTTTTGTATAAGCCATCTCCATTAATGAATCGTGCAATGGCTTTTCTAGCAGTACAACAGCATAGAAATGGAAAATACCTTGAGATGCCTCGAGAGCTTTACGATGCTGTGGAAGCAATAGCGAAGAGCGAAGAAGGAATTGAGCCAGAAGACAGAACCGCGATTGTTGTTTCTCAAGATGGCAATTTTAATTTAACTCCTGAAATGGACGAGACAAGATTCTTGTTAGAAGGGAACGCAGGAAAGTATATTGAAAAGTTTTCTCCTAAAGGCATTCCGTTTTTTGGCTTAGATGCAGATTCAAAAAATGCAACAGTAAATTATGTGTGGTTCGGCAGTCCTCAGGGCGGTTCTTACCTCAACTGCTGGGGCAGGGGCTTGGGCGATGGCTACGGTGCTTTCGGGGTGCGTCGTGTTTCTGGCGAAGCCAGCGCGCGAAAAATTAGATATAGCTTAACTGAAATTGGAAAAGCGAACTCTGAAGTTATTCCAGTAGTGCTTCAAGAAGCAGGACTTTCTGGTTTAGCAAATACAATTACACGACCATTGTCTAAAGGTCTTTTAGAAAAATTGAGAATGCGAAGTGAGTAGATTTTTAAACATCCCCTTTCTAGTAAGTATGCCTCGACCACTCTGAAAAGAGGCAAGAGGCCACACGCCATTTTGTTAATGTTTGTTTGCGTTGATTTTAAGCTATAAAATACAGAAACCGCATGCGTGCTGTTTCGGTGATGTGAAGACAACAATGGCTACAAGCGCCGTGGTTCAACAATCCTCAGAACGGTTCTAACCTCAACTGCAGGAACAGGAACTTGGACAATGACAACAATGCTTTCGGAATGACCTTGGTCGAGGGTATTATAATGAATGAGAATATTTCGTATGAGTATCTTTGTTCTATGGGCAACTTGACTTTAGCGTGGAGAAATGCTCGGAAAGGAAAAGCCCATAAAAAAGATGTTCTTAAATTTGAAGAAAACTTGGAGAAAAATTTACTTGAATTGCATAAGGAGTTGATTAACAAAACTTACAAACCTAAACCTTTAACGACTTTTGTTCTTCGAGATCCAAAGACAAGAGTTATCTCGAAATCCAACTTTAAAGATAGAGTTGTCCATCATGCTTTAATTCTTGTTATTGGTCAAATCTTTGAGAGAAGATTTATTTATGACTCCTGTGCAAACCAGAAAGGCAAGGGAACTTTGTTTGCATTAAAAAGATTTGATTATTTCATAAGAAAAGTCACTCAAAATTATTCTCGAAATGCTTTTTGTCTTAAAGCTGATGTTAGGCATTATTTTGCCGAGATTGACCATGAGATTTTGCTTTCAATGTTCAAACGAAAAATTATAGACTGCGAGATTATTTGGCTTGTCAGGCAAATACTTTCTAATACGCCACAAATCGGGGGGGGGCGAACGACTCCGAGGCCATGCCTCTTGGCAATCTAACCTCGCAGTTTTTTGCAAACGTCTACTTACACGAGCTTGATTACTTCGCCAAAAATGTTCTCAAAATAAGATATTACATTCGCTATGTTGATGATTTTGTGATTTTGCATCGCTCAAAAAAACAATTAGATATTTGGAAAGAACAAATCGATGATTTCTTACATAGAAACTTGAAGCTAGAATTGCATAAACAGAAATCACGCGTGATTCCATTAGCAAGAGGAATCGATTTTGTTGGCTTTAGAAATTTTAATCATTATAAAATATTAAGAAAGAGGAACATTAGAAGCATGAAGATAAAAATTAAACTATTTGAAGAGGGGTTATTGGATTTCCGTTCATTATCTGAAGTCTATCAAGGTTGGCAAGCGTATGCTAAATGGGCAAACACTTGTAAATCGAGACAAAAAATAAAAGAAGAAATTATTGATGCTATTTGGAGAAAGGTTTAACTTTTTATTTGGATTAGTAAAACTTAAAACCCCTAACTTTCTCAACTTCTTATGAACGAAGAACAAAAAAGCCAGGAACTTTTGCAACGAGCGTTGCAACTGAAAGAGCAATCTGAAGAAATTGAGAGACAACTCGAATTTGTGAGCGAGCAAATTAAAGAGCTGACGGATTTCAATTCTAACTTGGAAGTTTTGGGGGAGAACGAAGAAAGAGAGATGCTTGCGAACATTGGGAGAGGAGTGCATATGAAAGTCTCGCAAGAGAAAGACGAGAAATTGTTTGTTGAAGTTGGGGCGGGAGTTGTTGTAAAAAAGACGCCTGAAGAAGCAACGAAGATTGTAGAGAAACAGATTCAAAAGTTTCAAGAAGCGAAACTGCATCTTACTTCGCAGCTGCATGAACATGCGGAAGAATTCAGGAAGATGCTTAAAGAAGTTGAAGGGATTAAGGGGAATTAGTTCGCTAAACTGTCGAATTAGCCAAAATAATTAATAAAGATATTAGCCCAACACACTGACGTGGTCAATGCTTACGCATTGAGGCAGCCGACCGACTTGAAGCGGAGATGTCTTATTGGTTATGAATTTATTTTCTTTTTGCTCTGATTATCATAATAACTATTAGTATTATGGGAATCGTTATTAATAAAATTGGCCAGAGATAGTTCTTTTTGCTTGTTTGGCTGCTGCAGGTTTCATAATTCGGACAGTTGGGATCGCATTGAGACGATTCACAGAAGCTGTCGTTTTCTAGAGAACAGTCTCTTGTGCAGCTAACGTGATTTTCTGAGGGCTGACAAATGCCGTCGCCGCATCTATCTGAAAAGGCTGCCAATGACGCGGTTGCTAAAACCTGATTGTTGTGAGAAACTTCAAGAGTTTTCGCACTTGGATTGAAAGGCAGAGTAACTGGGAGAGTGATTTGGTCGTTTATGATTGGTTTTTCTGAAATTTCTAATGCTGGAAATTCTATGAGCGGAAGAGGAATTTGAGACGAGTAAATTGGGTTATTGTTTTCGTCTTTGAGGGTTGCGGTGAAGAAACCATTTGTTGTCATCACCCCTGATTTAACTGGGCGGGTTGTGACTGGGCTGAGCTTAACCTCGCCGTTGCTGTAATCTAAGTTGACGTAATAACTTTTCCATTGGGGATTTTCTTTGTGCATTTGTGATTCGGATTGAGTCCGCGTGTGAATTTCATTCAGAAGACCTTGCTCGCTGACTTCGTTGAAAGCGCCGAAAGAGACGTATCTCATTATAGAATTTTGTGAAGGCCTGTAAAAGTTTGGAGAAGTACAGCCTTCATAACAATCGCCAGTTATGTTTGCCCATTTTGGACAGCCGGAAACGTCGCAGTTAGGCATTTTAAGAATAATCTCTTCCGGAACGTTGTAGTTGAAATAATCAGAATAGGTGTATTCATCTGCAAGGCCGCCGAAAGAATGCCCGAGTTCGTGAACAAGTATCAAACCGTTAAGGTCGGATTTTGCGCAGAACTTTGCGTAAAATGAAGCAGTCCCGCAACCTACGTTTGAATTTATCAAAACAATTACGCTATCGTGGTGACATTGCGAAGCAGTATCTGAGACTTTAGCGTCATTGCAGCAAACCATTGTTTCAACGCCTTTGCAACCGACCTCGCATTCTATGTCTTCAGACGGCTCAACGAATGAAAAAGAAAATTCATCGAAGTTTGATTTGAAAGGTTCTATTTCAGACAGCGTATCTTTTCCGAGAATGAGATTTTTTGCATCTTTCTTGAAATCTTCGATGTCTGAATAACCATATGGAATGATTAGGAAATTGGTTTTTTCATACGCCGGAGAGCCAATGAGCAACTGGCATTTTGAATCCTGAAGAGTGAATTCTGAAAGTTCGTTTGCATTGGAATCTTTAATTTTGTAAGTTCCTAAGTCGAAGTTTTGAGAGTCTAAGAGCGCGCCGAATTTTCCGTCGTTCGCTTCACCGTCCTGGTGCTGGCCGTCGTCAAATAATGTTAAAGGAATTTCTTTCCCTTGGTTTTCAATAACTACTTGAAGGTCTTGTGAATCTGTTGGAGGCCAGGTGTCTGCGACGATTGCGAAGACCGTGCCTTCTTGGGAAGTTGAAGGTGTGACTTGAACATCAATTCTTGTATTGCTGGAGATTGTTCCTTCGATAAATGGGGAAGGAAGGTCTGTTTCCACAACGTCTTGACTGAAGATAGTTAGGTTAAGGAGTAAGATTGTGCCTAAGATTAGGGCAATTACGGAAAGAGCGATTATGACGAATGAAGCGAGTGAAAGGTTGAGTGCCATGATTTCATTAGAATGCCAAATCTTTTATATCTTTTGAACTTAGAATTATGATAAATGGCGAACGAAAAACAACTTTTTGACATTGCAAACGTCTTGCGAAGAGACGTAGCAGAGATGACAAGCGCGGCGGGAAGCGGACATCCGAGCTCGTGCTTTTCGTGCGCGGAGATAATGGCGACTTTGTTTTTTCATGAGATGAAATACGACGTGAAAAATCCTGAAAACCCCGATAATGACGAATTTATTTTGAGCAAAGGACATGCTGCTCCGATTTATTATTCTGCTTTATTTAGGGCGGGTTGCATCAAACAAAATTTGAAAAGTCTGAGAAAATTATGGAGTCCGCTTGAGGGACATCCTACGCCCCAGTCATTAAAATGGGTTAAGGTTGCGACTGGAAGTCTTGGACAGGGAGCGTCAATTGGAATTGGAATGGCTTTGGCTGGAAGATTGCAAGGAAGAAAATTCAGGACTTATGTTTTACTCGGCGATAGTGAGATGGCGGAAGGTTCAGTTTACGAAGCATTACAGTTAGCGCCGCATTACAACCTGGAGAATTTATGTTTGATTATTGACGCTAATCGGCTTGGGCAGAGAGGAGAGACGATGATTGGGCATGGCTTAAAAAGATTTGCCGAGGGAATCAGGTCTTTCAAATGGCATACTATAATTGTTGATGGACACAATGTTGGAGAATTAATTAAAGCGCTTGGGGAAGCGCACAAATCAGGAATGCCGACTGCAATTATTGCTAAGACTTTCAAAGGAAAGGGTGTGAGCTTTATGGAAAATAAAGAAGAATGGCACGGGAAGGTTATGAACAAAAAAGAGCTGGAGATTGCGCTGAAAGAAATTCCAAATGTTAAAATACCTAAGGTGAAAATTGAGAAACCGGAAAAATTAGAAGTTGCTGTAAATAAGAAAAAGAAAATTGAGATTAATTCTTATGAATTGAATGCGGGAGTTGCTACGCGGATGGCTTATGGGAAAGCATTGAGGAATCTTGCGATTTCTGACGCAAAGGTAATTGCGGTTGATGCGGAAGTCTCAAACTCTACGCATTCTGATGAAGTAAAAAAAGTCAGGCCAGGGCAGTTTGTCGAGGCGTTCATTGCGGAGCAGGACATGGTTGGAATTTGCCTTGGAATGAGCAAGAAAGGATTTAACGTTTTTGGCTCTACGTTCGCGGCTTTTCTTAGCAGAGCGCATGACCAAATAAGAATGAGCGCCTTGTCGAATGCAAATTTCACACTTTGCGGTTCGCACGCAGGAGTTTCGATAGGAGAAGATGGGGCATCGCAAATGGGGCTGGAAGATATCGCAATGTTCAGAGCGTTGCCAAATTCGATTGTTCTTTATCCGAGCGACGGAGTTTCAACAGAGAAATTAGTTTATCTTTCTGCGAAAACGAGGGGGTTGAAATACATAAGGACAACTCGCGGAAAAACTCCAGTTGTTTATTCGCAGAAGGAAAAATTCAAACTAGGAGATTTTAAAGTCTTAAAGCAAAGCAAAAAAGACAAAGTTGTTTTAGTTGGAGCTGGAATTACGCTGCATGAATCTTTAGCTGCTTATGAAATGTTAAAGAAAAGCAAAATTGATTCAGCAGTTGTTGACCTTTACTGCGTTAAACCTTTTGAGCCTAAAAAGTTTGTTAGTTTTGTAAGGAAGCATGGAAAGAAAATTGTTATTGCTGAAGATCATTATGAAGAAGGCGGAATTGGAGAAATGTTGGCTGAAGAGCTTGAAAATTTAGACGCGGGAATTGAAATGAAGCATTTGTTTGTTGGAGAGATTCCGCATTCGGGAAAGCCAGAAGAGCTATTGAAAAAATATGGGATTGATGCTGAAGCGATTGCGAAGGCTGCAAAGAAGTTGATATAAACATCTACAAAAACATTTAAAAAAAGACTTTTTCTAATAGGATTATGAAAAAAAGTGAAATAAATTTCCCACGCTTTCCATTCAAGTTGATAGGAGTATTGGAATGAAAAAAAGAATCTTGTGGATTGCATTACTGGCGATGGTTTTGCTCAGCATTCAGTTTCCACGGGCTGCTGCGCTATTAACGAGATGCTCGCTTAGCGTCGAGTTAGTTAACCAAGACCCTTATCCGGCGAATCCAGGCGAATACGTGAAGGTTGTTTTCCAGATTAATGGACTAAACAATCCGGATTGTGATAAGGTCTCTTTTGAGTTGAAAGAAAATTTTCCATTTTCTATGGATCCTGACGAAGTTAGAAGCTATGAGTTTTCCGGGGCAACGTACGTCAGAAACTTTAAATCTACTGCACTGGCACCTTACAAATTTATAGTTGACAAAGATGCTGTTGATGGCGACAATGAGATTGAAGGAATTTTAAGATATACGACTATTGGCGGGGAAGCCATTTCACAGACAGAACAGTTTAATGTGAATGTTAAAGGGGTAAAGATAGATTTTGAAGTTTCGATTAGGGATTTTGACTCTGCAACTAATACTTTAACTTTTGAAATATTGAACACCGGGGAGGACAATGTTGTTGCTTTAACTGTAGATGTTCCCAAGCAAGATAGCGTTGCTGTAAAAGGCTCGAATAGGGAAATTATCGGAGACTTGGATGCAAATGATGATACGACTTTCAAATACGAAGCGATGCCAAAAGATGGCGAGATAGAACTTGCGATTTCTTACACTGACTCGATAAATGAAAGAAGAAGTATGATAAAAAAAGTTTATTATGATTCATCTTATTTTACAGACAGGAAGGCAGATGAGGTTCAGCCGAAATCAATTTACTATTACCTATTTTACCTTCTCTTGCTTGCGGTTGTTATTGTTTGGGCTAGGGGCTGGTGGAAGAAAAGGAAGAAACGAGAGAAGGAAAGAAGAGAGAGTAATAAGCGATAATTTTCAAGGATTTATAGATTATAATAGTTTTATTCATACCTCAAAGCATCAACTGGTTTAATCTTTGTTGCCTGCCACGCGGGCCAGGCTCCAGAAATCGCTCCTGTTAGAGTTGCGAATGTTACGCATCCTGCGAATAAAGAAATTGAAAAGTGGGGCGAGAGGAAGCCCCAGCCGAGATTATCCAAAGTGACGCCTGCGACGTAACTGATAAGCCAGCCAAGAAATGCACCGAAAACGCCTGCTACGAATCCGAGAAATGCTGATTCAAACAAAAATATCTTGAAAATTTCAGAGTTTTTTGCGCCGACAGATTTCATTATTCCAATTTCCTTGACCCTTTCCAAAACAGAAGTGACCATTGTGTTTGCTGTGTTGACTGCTGAGACAACGATTGAAATGAAAGCGATTAAGACGACGAAAGCAATGATGACATTAAGCGCAGTTTTAAATGATGCAATCAAATCTTCGAACGACTGGACATAGAAATCTTCCTTGCCCTTATCCAAGTCTCTTTCTTTTCTAAGATTTTCTTCGATTCGCGCGATAGTCTCCGGCATATCGTTTATGTCAACCTGCGCTACAATCATGCCGTAAGAAAGATTATCTTTTCCGTAGATATCTTCCATGAAATCATTTGTTATGTAAATCTGCGAGTCGTCCTGAGGATTGCCTACTTCTTCCAGGAAGCCCGCAATTTTCAATTTTCTTCCGCCAACTTCGATTCTGTCGCTTAAGCTGTAAGGCTCTGCAAAAACACGATCTGCGAGCAAATAGTTATAACCTAATAACGCTGCGTCTTTTTCGCCGGGCCTTAACAATCTGCCTTCCTGGATTTTTAAATTTGAGAGTTCGAGCATGATGGGTGTTTCCGGATCATAGCCTGCAAGGAAAGTGTATACGGTTTTTTTCTTTTGCTTGACCTCAGCTGCCTTGAAATACGAGCCAGACACTTCGTAAACCCCTGTGGTTTTTTGGATTGCCTCAATGTCATCATCGGTGAGCTTGAAAGATTCATCAAGCCCGGGGGCGCTCAAACCTTTGGCTTGTATAACAACTTTGTCAACCGATGAGCCCGTTGTAAAAGAATTTGTGTAATCATAAAGCCCCCATCCAAAACTAACGAAAATAAAAATTGTGGTAATTCCTATAAAAATAGAAAGTATCGTGAGAAAACTTCTGCCCCTGCTTTTCCAGAGATTTTTCAGAGAGTAATTTACCAGTTCAAGGCTAATCATTTTAACTCCTCAGAGCCTCCACAGGACGCTGGCTTGCAGCACGCAGTGCGGGAACAATTCCAGCGATTGCTCCTAAGACGAAGCTGCCGATGATAGGAATAACTACAAGAAGAGGGTCTATTTGCGGTTCTATCGATGAGCCTATGTAACTGCCTATCCCTATTGTTCCAAAATACCCTGCTGTTACGCCAACGAGAACACCGAGAATTCCCCCTGTCAATCCTAACAAGCCGGATTCAATTAAGAAAATCAGGAAGATGTGCGAGTTTTTTGCGCCAACGGCTTTCATAACGCCTATGTCTTTTCTTCTTTCATAGACTGATGTGGTCATCGTGTTTATGATTCCGATGGTGCCTACGAAAATAGAAATGAAAGCTATAAGAGAAATGAATATTTTCACCCCGTTGAGTATGCTGTTGACTTGTTCAAGAGAGGCTTCGGGGGTTGAGACTTCAAAATCTTCCTCGCCTTTCTCGACATCCCGCCTTTTTCTCATTAGGTCTTCAATTTCTGATTTAACCAAATCTATTTCATCTTTGTTCTTTACCTGGACTGCGATTACATCGACTTCGTCGCCGTAGTCCAAGAGGTCTTTCATCGGCTCGTCATTAATTAAAACAATGTTGTCGAAAATGAAGCTTCCTTTCTTTTTCATTATTCCGACGACTTCGAAAGTTTCATCGTTAATTAAAACGTTGTTTCCTGGGTTGACTTCTTTGCCAAGCCCGACTTTATCGACATAGAAATTATAACCGAGAACTGCCCGCTTATCGTCGCCGTCTTTCAAAAGGCGGCCTGCTTCGGCTTCGGCTTCGATTGTGTCGTAAACAAACTGCCTGTCTTCGCCATCCGGAATATTTGTAGCGTAACCAAAGACTGTTCTGTCGTTGAATTCCAACTTTCCGGCGCGGATGTTTCTTCTAATGGCGCGCTCAACTACACTGAGCCTGCCTATTGCTTCCACGTCGCCTTCGAGAAGAGGATTGACTGCGCCGGAACCAGGGGGACCGTAATTATTTAATCCGCCGGCCTGAACTGTGATTACTTCTGTTGTGCTTACTCCGAATTGGGCGTTTATGGCTGCCTGCAAACCATTTCCTAAAGAAATCAGAGAAACAACTGCAGCGATGCCTATGAAAATTCCCAATACTGTAAGCCAAGATCTTATGCCCCTTTTCTTTACATTTTTGAATGCTAGTTTGAAATAGTCGGTAAGCATAGGAATTAGAAAGAATTAATGCTTTTAGGTTTTTGCTTTATGGTGTTTAATGCCTTCAGATTTTATTCCAGATAGTATCGATAACTTCTTTCTTAAATTTTTCACGCAGATTATGAAAATTGAATATAACTAATAGTGTTACGAAAAGTTTAAATGATTAAATTGATATATTCCATTAGTACAGCAATTCTCGAATCTATGAAAACAAAGGAAATCGGGTCTAGAAAAGAAATAATAGAAAAAGAACTATTGAGAGATTTTCTAATGTCTGATGAAGGATTTGTTCCTATCGAAGATGCCACTAAAGAGGCAGAAGAGAAGTTTTCTGATTAATCATTAGAGGTTAACTCTTTATGGTTTTCCACTGCTTGTTAACTTTTTTCGTAACCTTGTCGACTTTTCCGTCGACCAGCCAATAAATTGTTTTCGCGTGACTAAGAGCTTTTTCCGGGTCGTGAGTTACCATGATGATTGTTTTTTTCTCTTTCTCGTTCATCTTTTCAAGAAAATCCATGACTATGTTTCCTGTTTTTGTATCTAAATTTCCGGTCGGTTCGTCTGCCAGAATCACTTCGGGATCATTCGCAAGAGCGCGCGCAATTGCAACTCTTTGCTGCTGGCCGCCAGAAAGCTGATTTGGATAATGGTCCATTCTGTCAGTGAGCTCAACTAATTTGAGAAGCTCTTCTGCTTTTTCTTCGCGGTCTGCTTTGTCAGTTCCCTGAAATAACATCGGAAGCATTATGTTTTCTTTTGCAGTGAGGTTTCCAATCAGATTAAAAGATTGAAAAATGAAACCTATTTTTTTGCCGCGGATTTGAGCCAGCTCTGATTCCCCGAGATGCTCAATGTCTTTGCCATCGAGATAAATTTCACCTTCTGTTGCTAAATCCAAAGAGCCAACAAGGTTCATTGCTGTTGATTTTCCGCTTCCTGACGGACCCATTATTGCGACGAAGTCGCCTTTTTCTATTTTTATTGAAATGCCGTCGACAGCTTTGACTGTTTCTTCTCCCATTTCATAATACTTCTTTACGTTATCGAGCTCGATTAGAATGTCTGGTGCCATGTTTTTAGTAAGAATTTTGAGGTTAAAAAGATTATGTTAATAACGACGGCTGTATAGTTCACTTCTGAACGAATTCCACATTTTGGATGTCTTTAAATTCTTTATCACCTGTTAGAAACCTCATTTTTTCCTTAACGGCGATGGCATAACCTAAGCAATCTGCGTAGGACAGTTTTTGTTTCTTATGTTTCAATTTGAATTGCGAAGCCTGAAAAACTTCTGCATCGGTGAAGTGAATTAAGATTTTCTTAAACTGCAAGAAATACTTCTTGGCAGTTTCTTCATTAAAATCTCTCAAGATGTTATAATACAACTCGTATAAGTTAAATATCGAAGTAAAAAGGTCGGAAGAGAGATATTTTTTATATTTTCTGTTTCCGATGATAATTTCGATTAGAGCGTAAGTATCTAAGAAATATTTAGTCATTTTCCTCTTTTCTTATGTCGTCTTTAACTTTTTGCGGATTTATCCCCCAGCTTTTTAATGAACCGAATAATTTAGAGACTGGTTCTGCTTTTTCGATTTCTATAATGACTTCTTCTCCTTCCTGCAGATTCTTCTTTCTTAAGGCTTCGACTGGCACAACTACCCCGAATGAATTTCCCCATCTGCGCAATCTAGTTTGTATCGCCATTTTGTTAAGTTATACATTAAGTATAATATTTAAACTTTGTGAATACTCTGGCTTTGTTGAAAAAGTTTAAGTTGCAGGTTTACTCTTTTGTTTGGGGCGGGGGGTGGGGCGTGGCAAGGGTGGGCTTTTCACTGAAAGTGAAATTTATTGTGGGAATCCTAAACCTGCCAAAGAATATTTTCAACAGAGCCGAATACCCTGTTTAAAGAGATTTTAATTTTCTTAATGTTTCTCTTGGATTTTCTGAATCCGAAATGTAAGAGCCAGAGTTGATGATGCTGACTTTTAACTTTGCAAGTTTTTTAGCGACGCTTTCGTTTACTCCTCCGTCGACCTGAACGATTATCTTTTTATTTAATTTTCTTAACTGGGAAATTTTCTTGTAGACACTTGGGATGAACTTTTGATGTTCTTTTCCAGGATGAACTCCCATGAATAAAATTCCTTTAACAGAAGAGATGTGAGAAAGTATTTTTTCTAGATGAGTTTCTGGATTGATGGCCATGAAAGGGATTAGCTTGAAAGATTTTATCTTCTTGATAACTTCTTCCAGAGATCTTGTTGATTCGATATGGAAGATGGTTTTTTTGAAACCTTTCTTCTTTAATTGCGAAAGGTATTTTTCTGGATGCAAACACATAAGATGAGCTTCAAAATTCTTCCTGAATTTTTTCAGATTTGGAATTTCTTTTAGATTTATTGATTTTGAAGGAACGAATTTTCCGTCCATGAAATCAATCTGGAAGTTATTTGAAATTGAAAGAAGTTTTTTGAATCGTTCGTTGAATTCTTTTTTGTTGTGGGAGAAGATTGTTGGGATTATTTTAACCATGCTTCTTTTCGTAAACTTCAATTTTATTTATTCGCCTTTTGTGCCTCTCCGCGTTGGAGAATCTTGCTTTGAGGAAGGCGTCCAAGATTTTTTTGTTTTTGTCTTCGGAAATGAAACGGCTGCTTAAGCAGAGAATGTTTGCGTTGTTGTACTCGCGCGCGAGTTTTGAAATACAAGAGTCGTAAGCGGCGATGGCGCGGGCGCCTGAAACTTTGTTTGCAGCGATGCACATGCCTGCGGCGGAGCCGCAAATTAAAACTCCGAGACAATCTTTGCTTTTCACAACTTTCTCCGCAACATTGAACGCATAATCTGAGTAATCGTCGTCTTTGTTGAATTTGAAAGGCCCGAAATCGAAAATGGTATAGCCTTTTAGAATTAAATAGTCTTTGATTTTTTCTTTTAATGCAAAGCCTGCGTGGTCTGATGCCAAGAAGATTGTTGAGACTTCTTTTTCCATAATTGATTAAATGATTTAAAGATTATAAAGATTGCTGAGCAATCTTGACGACTTCACTAAAAAGAGTTGAAGTCATAAGGGTTTTGCTTGACATACAAAACTATTTAAGTTGGGGGGATGATTTAGAAATATAAAGGTGAAAAATGTTAGAAATGCTTATCAATCCCAAGAAGGCCGAGAGGAGGCCGTGGGAAATGTTTTTCATTGGGGCGTTTTATTCCAGCCTGGCTGTTTTGCTTGTGAACTGGGTTTTTGCGCAGGACGCTGTTTTAAGCCAGAGGTCGGGAATACTAGTTGTGCTTTTCACTGTTTTGTTTTCTATGCCTTTCATATACTACACGATAAGGTTTGAAGAAAAGAAAATAGCTAAAAGTTCTGGAAGCTGGCAGTTATTGAAAGAACACAGACATGCGATTTATGCATTTATGTGGTTATTTATGGGTTTCACGATTGCATTTGCTTTTTGGTATAGCATTCTTCCGAGTACGCAGAGTTTTAGGGAGCAGATTGAAACTTATTGCATGATAAACCGGCCGGGGAATTTTGATGAGTGCGTAAAACAATACGGAGTGAAGGATTCAACGCAAGTCACTCCTTTTCTGACGAATACAGAAAGACTTTTCTTAATTTTCACAAACAACATGTACGTGCTGTTGTTCACACTGGTTTTTTCGCTGATTTTTGGCGCGGGAGTGATTTTTATTTTGGCTTGGAACGCGAGCGTTATTGGGGCGGCAATTGGAATCTTCACAGACTATCAGCTATCTGCTCTCCCGCTTGGGCTATTGAGATTTTTCACACACGGGATTTTTGAAATTGGCTCTTATTTTGTCATCGCTTTGGCTGGTGGAATGATTTCTGTTGCAGTTATAAGACATGAAACCGGCACTGAAAAATTCTGGAGCGTTCTTCAGGACTCACTCAACTTGATTATCCTGTCGGTGGTAGTTCTTTTTTTTGCTGCCCTTGTTGAAGTTTTTATTACTCCAGTGTTGTTTAGTCCATAAGCAAACTTTATATAAAGGATATTTTATTCATATGAAGACTTGAAAAGATGGAAGAGAGCGAATTAATTCAAGAGAGAAAGAAAAAGGTTGTTAGTTTCTTTAAGAAGAATTACCGTTTGGTGAGTTATGTTGTTCTGGCAGTTCTTGTTTGGATTGCTGTAAAAATAAGGACATCAAATCTGGCTGGATTGAAGGACGTCACAACGGGGACGTGGACTCTCGGGCCCGATTTAGACCCTTTCTTGTTTTTGAGATGGACGCAGTATATAGTAGAACATGGCCATTTGATGGTCAACGATGCTATGAGGTATGTGCCTTTAGGATTTAATACACTCCTGGAACTCGGGCTGCAGTCTTATCTTATGGCCTGGTTTCATCGAATTGCAGTCTTATTCGGCTCTGATTCTGTGACCCTTTCTGCGATTCTTTATCCTGCATTTATGTTCGGGTTTGCAATGATAGCATTTTTCTTTTTAACAAGAAAAATATTTGTTAAGGGCCTTGGTGAAAAACAATCTACTATTATCGCGCTGGTTGCTGTATTTTTCTTGTCGGTTATACCTGCTTTGCTTCCCAGAACAATTGCGGGAATCCCTGAAAAAGAAGCAAGCGCTCTGCCGTTTATGTTTCTAGCATTTTATTTCTTTTTGGCTGCCTGGGATTCAGAGAATAAATATATGAAGTATCTCATGGTAATTCTTGCGGGGGTTTCCACTGGAATAATGACTTTGGTTTGGGGCGGAAACACTTATATTTTTGCTTCTATTGGCCTGGCGACGCTGATTGCGTTTATTTTTGGGCAATTAAATAAACAGAGAATTATTATTTTGGGGTTATGGCTTGTTATTTCGTTTGGCCTGGCTATTGGTTTTTCTGAGAGGTATACTGTTTTAGGGTTTGTGGCTTCTGCATTTACCGGAATTTGCATTTTTGTTTTTGCATTATCAATGATAGACCTGGCCTTATTTAAGACAGACATCGGGAAAAGAATCGAAAAAACGAAAATCGGCAGATTGCCTCGTCCGCTGATTTCTTTGATGATTACAGTTATCGTTGCAATTGTTATTGCTAGCGTTATATTCGGGCCTGGATTTATATTTAACAAGTCTGTGGAAATTAAGAATCTTTTAGTAACTCCTGTTGCTGACAGGCTGGGTGTTACTGTTGCAGAAAACAGGCAGCCATTCTTTTCAGAATGGGAATCTAGTTTTGGCCCGCACATTAAAGAAAGAGCCCTAACATTTTGGCTGTTCTTTTTTGGTTCTATTCATTTGTTTTATTTTGCCTTTAGAGAGTTCAAAAAAGATCGCTGGAAGCTGACTGCTGCATATGCCCTGTTTTTGGTAGGGTTAATCTTTAGCAGGTATTCCGAGTCGGGCACTTTAAACGGAACGAATATGATAAGCTTGTTCCTTTATGCATTGGGATTCGTAGTGCTTGTTTTAACTTTGGGGCATTATTATTTTAAAGATTACAAGACAGAAGAGGGAAGGGAAAAATTCAAGAAATTTGATTTTGGTTTAATCTTCTTGCTGGTCTTCTTCGTAATCAGTTTGATTTCGGCCAGGAGCGCGGTCAGGCTAATTATGATGTTAGTTCCGGCCGCTTCGATAATTGTAGGGTACTTCGCTGTCGCTCCGGCGTTTAAAGTTACTAAAGTTAAAGATTCTTTTTGGAAGATTGTTTCAGGAGGGTTAGTCCTTTTGATTATAATCACTACAATTGTTTCGGGTTATAGTTTCTATCAATCAACAAAGGCAGACGCACAAAACTATGTTCCTTCTATTTACACCCAGCAATGGCAGAAAGCAATGAGCTGGGTCAGGACTGAAACTCCGAAAGATGCGGTATTTGGACATTGGTGGGACTATGGCTATTGGGTTCAGACAATCGGCGAGAGGGCTACGGTTTTAGACGGAGGCAATGCGATATCTTATTGGAATCATATGATGGGAAGATATGCGCTTACGGGGCCTGATGAACGCGAGGCGCTGGAATTTTTATACGCCCATAACACGACTCACTTTCTTATTGATTCAACAGACATCGGAAAGTATTCGGCGTTTTCGAGCATCGGAAGCGATGCCAATTACGATCGTACCAGCTTCATCCCTACATTTTTAAGAGATGATTCTCAAGTTCAGGAGAAGAAAAACTCCACGGTGTTCGTTTATACAGGCGGGGCCGGATTAGATGGAGACATAATTTATGAAGAGAATGGCACGAAGATTTTCTTGCCTTCTGGAATAGCTGGCCTCATGGCAATTTTAATCGAAAAGGACCAAGGGAGCAAGATAATAACTAACCCTAGAGGAGTATTTGTTTATGAGGGACGGCAGTATAGCTTGCCTTTCAGATACGCATTTGATGGGGAGTTTAAAGATTTCGGATTCGGCGTAGAATCTGGAGTTTTCCTGATGCCTAAAGTAGAACAGCAGGGAAATAGTTTGAATATCAAACAAGATGGCGCTTTGCTTTACTTAAGCAGCAGGGTTGTTAAATCGCAGCTTGCAAGGCTCTACTTGTATAAACAGGACAGCGACGCTTTCAAGTTAGTTCATAATGAAGATGATTACATAGTTGCTGCTATGAAAGCTCAGAACGCAGTTATAGAAAATGATTTGGTTTATTACAATGGAGTAAGAGGACCCATAAGAATTTGGGAGATTCATTATCCTCAAGACATAAAGCTAGATAAAAAATATCTTGATGTAAATTATCCTGAAGATATACGGAGAGTTTAATGAATCGCCTATTAACCATCCCAATATTAGTTAGTTTTTTTGTAACTTTGTTTTTAATTTTTCCTTGGATAAGGAGAGCAAAAAATGCCGGCCTTGTTGGCAGAGACATTAATAAAATAAACGGAAAGAAAGTTGCTGAAGCCGGAGGAGTGACCGTGGTCTTAGGTTTTGCCTTGGGAATATTAGTTTACATTGCAATCAATACATTTATTTTTAACAAAACAGATAATTTTATCGAAATGTTTGCGCTGATGAGCTGTATTTTCTTTATAGCATTTATCGCGTTTACTGATGATATCCTCGGATGGAAAATAGGATTAAGGCGGAGAACAAGAGTGATTCTTGTTGTTTTTGCTTCGATACCTTTGATAGCGATTAACGCGGGGAAGAGTGCAATGAACCTGCCTTTTTTTGGAGTTTTGGATATTGGAGTTTTTTATCCGCTGATTTTAATTCCTCTGGGAATCGTTGGCGCTACGACGACTTATAATTTTCTTGCAGGATTTAACGGACTGGAAGCGGGCCAGGGAATTATCCTCCTCTCTGCTTTGGCTATCGTTTCACATTTTACTGGAAACTCCTGGCTTGCAGTTATCGCGCTTTGCATGGTCGCCTCGCTGATTGCTTTTTTGATATTCAACTTTGATCCGGCAGTTGTTTTTCCTGGGGATTCATTGACTTATCCCGTCGGAGGGCTAATAGCAATTATGGCTATCTTGGGAAACTTTGAAAAAATTGCAGTTTTCTTTTTCATTCCATTTGTGATAGAGTTTTTCTTAAAGGCCCGCGGGAAATTTGTTAAACAGAGTTTTGGGGAACCTAAGAAAGATGGTTCTTTAACACTTAGATATGAAAAAATATACAGCCTGAACCATGTTGCAATTAAGTTGATGGAGAAAGCAGGCATAAAGCCAACTGAAAGAAAGGTTGTGCTGTCAATTTGGCTCTTCCAGATTGCAATTATTGTTGTAGGTTTTTTTATCTTTAAAAGAGGAATCTTTGGATGAAGTTTAAACTGAACAGGGGGCTTATCAAGGGAGGGATTACTCTCTTAATCGCATTTGGTTTTTACAATCTGTTCAACTTTCTTTATCAGTTTTCTATGGCCCGAATGCTAACTGTCTCTGATTACGGAATTTTGGCTGCGATATTTTCTCTAATCTATATTCTTTCTGCGTTTACTGAATCAATTCAGATTATTATAACAAAATATTCTTCCGGAGAGGGGGATGGCAGGCTGAAAAACATCTTAAAAAGGTCGCTAAGAAAAGCAGGATATCTCTCTTTATTTATCTTTTTCATTTACCTTGGGCTATCATTTTTTATTTCTGACCTTATGAACATAGAATATTCGTTACTTGCAATAAGTGGATTTATAATTTTTACTTCTGTTCTTTCACCGGTTACGCGCGGCGTTTTTCAAGGCCAAAAGAGATTCTTTTCTCTTGGCTTGAACATGATATTTGATTCTGGGATCAAGTTATTGGTAGGCATATTCTTTGTATTTTTGGGTTGGAGAGTTTACGGCGCCCTGACTGGCGTTTTGATTGGAAGTGTCGTGGCATTTGGATTTTCTTTAATTGGGTTAAAAGACGTATTTTCTGTTACCGAAAAACGGATAGAGACTAAAGATATCTATACTTATGCAGGACCGGCATTTTTTGTTATATTCTTAGTTGTTATTTTTTATAGTTTAGATGTTCTTATGGCAAAAGCGCTTTTCTCAGAAGAAATGGCCGGATCTTATGCCCTCGCGTCTATCTTGGGCAAGATAATTTTCTGGGGCACCATGCCCATTGGAAAGGCTATGTTTCCGATGACTTCTGATAAAAAACAAGAAAAGAAGAAGAACATTTTCATCAATTCTGTAGGAATTGTCGTCTTGGGGATTATAATCTTACTCGCCGCATTTTATTTCTTTCCAGGATCAATAATTAAAGTTTTCTCCGGGAAGGATGTTCCTGAAGCAGCAAGTGTTTTGTTTTTTGTGGGTGCTGGAATGGGACTTATCTCTTTGGCTAATTTAATTTTGTTATACGGCCTTTCTCTCGGAAAATTCAAGGGAATTTACCTCCTGGTAACATTTATCTTTATTGAGATTTTCCTCTTAAGCTTCTTCTCGGGTAGTTTGATGGAATTTTCGCTAGCATTCGTCGTTGCTTCAGCACTTTTCCTGATAGGTTCTTTGGTGTTCCTGCTAAAAAACAAGTCAAAGCACATATAAATTTAAAAGTAAAGATTATTGAAAATAATATGTTAAAAATCTCCATCGTTATGCCGGCTTACAATGAAGAGAAAAGAATTGGCAGGACTCTTGAGGCGTATAGCAAATATTTTGAGAGATTAAGGGGAGAAAAGAGTTTAGAGTATGAAATGATAATAGTCATAAATAATACTTCTGACGGGACGGAAGAGATTGTTAAACAATTTTGCAAGAGAAATAGGCGAATCCGCTATCTTAATCTAAGGCCTGGGGGGAAAGGATTTGCAGTTAGAGAAGGCTTTAAAGAAGCGCTTAAAGGAAAAAGCGATTTAATAGGTTTTGTCGATGCGGATTTGGCAACCCTGCCAGATGCATATTATGATTTGATTGTCAAAATAGGAAACTGTGATGGGGCGATTGCAAGCAGGTATGTCTCCGGAGCAGTAATATCGCCCAAGCCAACGCTAAGCAGACTCGTTGCAAAAAAGATGTTTAATTTGCTAGTACGTGTTTTGTTATTTTTGCCATATAAAGACACTCAATGCGGTGCAAAGGTATTCACTAGAAAATCTGTTGAAGTCTCGTTGTCCGAGTGGGCTATGTCTGAGTGGGCTTTTGATGTAGACTTACTTTATGCAATGAAAAAAAAGAGATTAAAAATTAAAGAGATTCCGACGCGGTGGTCTGACAAAGAATATGCCAAAATGAATTTTTGGAAGTCCGGGCCGCGAATGGCCTTGGGCGTCGTCAGGCTTAGACTGCTGCATTCGCCTGCAAGAATCTTTATAAGGTTATATGACAAGCTGTCTAGATTGGCAAGATGAGAAAAATTTCTTTTTTAATTGCGGCACACAACGAAGACAAGATAACCCCCGAATTAGATAGTAAGTTTAGCACCACAAGACTTTTAAATTCTTTAGAGATAACTGACGTATGAAATGTGTAATTCTTTGTGGAGGCAAGGGCACTAGGATGGGTTATGATGGAGAAAATATGCCCAAAACTCTTCTTAAAATAGGGGAGAAGCCTGTGATAGAACATATCATGGATCATTACGCAAAGCACGGCCTAAATAAGTTCATTTTGTGTTTAGGTTATGGGGGAGAGAAAATAAGATTTCATTTTTTTAGAAACCCTTCAAAATATCAGATAGAAATGGTTGACACCGGAGAAGACACTAATAAAGCTCAAAGGTTGTCTAAAATAAAACACCTAATAGATGACGTCTTTCTTGTTTCTTATGGGGATGATTTGGCTGATATTAATATTTCTAAATTACTTAAATTTCACAGGGAACAAGGAAAAATTGCGACCTTAAGTGCAATAAGAGTTCAGAATCCTTATGGAATCTTAGAAACCGATGATTTTGAGCCCAACATGATTTCAGATTTCAAAGAAAAACCGATTATGCAACATTGGGTAAACGGGGGATATTTTGTTTTTGATAAGAATATTTTTGAGTATATTCAAGAAGGAGACGACCTTGAAAAAGAAGTTTTTCATAAACTAATAAAAAATAAAAATATTGTCGCTTATAGACATCCCGGTTTTTGGAAATCTATGAATACTCTAAAAGATGTTATTGAACTGAATGAAATGTCTGCCAAGGGCGAACTAGAAAAAATTTTTGGAGAACTGCACAATGGATAATACTTTTTGGCCTGGCAAAAAAGTCTTTGTGACTGGGGGGACCGGGTTTATCGGAACTCATTTGGTTAACGAACTAATAAAAAATGGGGCGGAGGTCTCTTGCTTAATTTTTGAAGTTCGAAAGGATAGCAGTTTTGTGAAACTTGGCTTAAATGATAAAACCAATCTGATTTATGGCGATGTGTTAGATCTCGAATTGTTAAAGTTAACATTAGAAAAGTATGGCATAGATACAGTGTTTCATCTTGCTGCACAACCATTGGTGCAGATAGCAATTAAAAAACCTATTGAGACCATTCGGGTCAATATTTTAGGAACATTAAATTTGCTTGAAGCTTGCAGACTAAACAATGTTAAAAGAGTAATTGTTGCCTCTTCTGATAAGGCTTACGGAAGCCATGCAACTCTTCCTTATGACGAATCATTTCCGTTGCGAGGGGAATATCCTTATGACGTATCAAAATCTTGCACAGACTTGCTCGCCCAGTCCTATGGAAAAAGTTATGGCATGAACATCGGAATCTCGAGATCTTCCAACGTTTATGGCGGCGGAGACCTGAATTTTGACAGGATAGTGCCTGAAACTATCAAGCATATCTTATTTGATGAGCCCATTTTGATAAGAAGCAATGGAAAATTTGTAAGGGAATTCTTTTACGTAGAGGATGCGGTTTTAGCTTATCTTACATTAGCCGAGAAAATAAGCGAGTTGGATTTGAAAGGTGAAGCGTTTAATTTTGGAACAGATCAACCCATTACTATCTTAGATTTAGTAAAAAAAATCAAAGATATCTCCGGAAAAGAGAACGCCGAGATAAAAATTTTGGATGTTGCCAAAACAGAGATTAAAGATCAATTTTTATCATCAAAAAAAGCGCAAAACATTTTGGGTTGGTCTCCGAGCCATGATTTAAATTCTGGTCTGAGTGAAACATATCTCTGGTACAAAGAGTTTTTTAATAAATAAGAGATTAATCCTTCTTCAAGATAGAATAAAAAATTACTGCAGCCTCGCTGCCTCTAGTGAGAAAAAATCCAAATGCCAAGAAGGGGTGTCTTAGAAAATTCTTCCAGTATTTGAGATATCTTAATGGTGAAATCTGTTTTTTAAATTCTTCCGGGTGTCTTCTTTTGTATTCCCGAAATGATTTACTATAGTAACTCATTCTTTTGACTATTTGAAGATATCTTAGCTTCCCTTCGTTGTGGTATATTGGGCTGTTTATCTCTTCAATTTTAAGATTCTTATTTTGCTTTCTGATTCTGTTATATAAGTCCAGGTCTTCTATTCCAATGACCGCTTCATCGAATCCGGAGGCTTTCTCGAAAATTTTCTTTGGATATAATCTTGGAGCCTTCGCAACGTCATGGGCACCGACATACATTGATCTTTCAAAAAACTTGCACTTTGCCCAGAATCCTTGGCCGAAAGAAATCTCTGGAATGATGATTGAAGTAGAAGGGTTTAATTTTTTGTTTATTTCTTCCAGAATAGTCGGTGATAGTTCCATGTCTGAATCTAGAAAGAGAAGATACTCTGCCCTTGAATTACTCGCACCAATATTCCTTTTTTGGCATCTTTCCTTGCCCTCGACAATAAACAAGTCCGCTGATTTCTTTGCGATTTTCGCTGTTGAGTCTTTGCTGTTTTCATCTACTACTATTAGTTCAAAATCCTTAAACGTTTGATTTTTGATAGATTTTAGACATTGTCCCAAAACATTTCCCGAATTATAGGTAGTTACAATTACAGATATCTTAGGTTTGTTACGCATATCATTTTGTGTCTAAAAGATTTATAAATTTATCCTTGTGCCTATCTGTATAAGACTAAAGAAAGAGTATTGGGGCCCAGAAAATTTTTAAAACAAAAATATAAAAACCTTCTATTAATATTAGTGTTATGAAAGATTATTTGTTTGAAAATGGTCCTATAAAGATTGAAAGACTGCAGTGTAAAAAAATGCAGTTGAATGATTATAAGACAGCCCATGAAAAATTATGCATTGCTTGCCACGATGTTTTTATAGAATATAGCGGAGGAATAATTCTTGTTAAGAGAAAAAACTTTCCTGCGAAAAATGAGTTTTGGCCAATTGGAGGTAGGATAAATAGGGGATTTGAGACTGAACAATCCTTGAAAATGAAGGCAAAAGAAGAATGTAATCTTGATTTAGATAACATAACTTTTCTTGGTGCGGGAAGAACGTTCTTTGAAACTGACCCATTTGGGCATGGACATGGAACTGACACTGTGAACTTTGCCTATTTTGCCAGGGGAAATGGAGAATTAAAACTAGACGAGTATCATTCCGAATATATCATTGTGACCAGTGATACATACAAAAATATGAAACGAGAGTTACATCCATATGTTAGACAGTTTATTGAAAAAGCAATGGTGTACCAAAAATCTGAATCGTAAAAAAGATATAGATATGGATTATATAAAAACTTTTAAAGGCTATTCGCAGAGGTTAATTGCCGAAGACTATGAAAGAAATAACTGCTTGTAGGCTGTGTGGAAATACTGATGTTCTAACTCTTTTAGATTTGGGGAATCACGCTCTTTCTGGGGTGTTCCCTCGTTCTGAAGAAAAGGATCCTCTTGTGGCTCCTTTAGTTTTAGTGAAATGCAATGATGAACTAAATGCAAACGCTTGCGGGCTGGTGCAACTGCGACATGAAGTGCCTGCCGGAGAGATGTACAAGGAAGGTTATGGATATCGATCGGGCATAAATAAGATAATGAGTGAACACTTAAAGGAATTAGTAAAAGAAATTAAGTCTTACACAAACTTACTTCCTGGAGACGTTGTATTGGACATAGGAAGCAATGATGCTACCCTATTAAAGAATTATGAAGTTCCCGGGCTAAAAAGAATTGGAATTGATCCTACTGGCGAACAATTTAAAGCATACTATCCCGCAGAAATAGACCTTGTTTGTGACTTCTTCAATATTGAGAATTTTAAAAAAATTTCTCCAGATAAAAAAGCGAAAGTTATAACTTCAATTGCCATGTTTTATGATCTTCCAGACCCTTTGGCTTTTGCTAAAGATATTAGGGAGTGCTTAGACAAAGAGGGAATATGGCTTTTGGAACAAAGTTACATGCCCTTTATGTTGTCTACTAATTCTTTTGACACTGTCTGTCATGAACACCTTGAATACTATGCGCTGAAACAAATTAAGTGGATAATGGACAAGGCAGGATTTGAAATTCTCGATGTTAACTTCAACAATATTAACGGGGGGAGTTTCAGTATTGTTGCCGCCCACAAAGAATCAAATTTTAAGTTGCAAACGGAAAAGATAAACAAAATTTTGGAAACAGAAGCCAAAGAAGGATTTCATACCGGAAAACCTTATAGAGAATTCAGGGAGAGGATAGAATATGCTAAGGAAGAAATCTTAAACTTTCTTAATCAAGAAAAAAAGAACGGCAAGTCCATTCATATATACGGAGCATCTACTAAGGGCAACACGCTTTTGCAATACTTGGGAATAGACACCCGCCTGATTGACTTTGCTGCAGATAGAAATCCTGAAAAAGACGGCAAGGTCACTCCAGGAACAAGAATTCTAATAATCTCGGAGGAAAAGTCTCGTGCATTAAAACCAGATTATTTCTTGGTTTTGCCATGGCATTTCAAAGAAGGGTTTCTAGAAAGAGAAAGTGATTTTTTAGACTCTGGAGGAAAGTTTATATTTCCTCTGCCTAAATTCGAAGTCATAGGAAAAGAAAATGTTCTTAAGTCTTCTTCGGTGCAAAAGAAGGTTGCTTTGGTAACTGGAATCACTGGGCAAATAGGCAGCTATTTGGCTGAATTGCTTGTTGAAAAGAAATATGAAGTTTATGGGATGGTAAGAAGAACATCTCTTGTCAATGCAAGAGAAAGAATAGATCATATAAATGGAATAAAATTGATTTACGGGGACCTTGGCGATTCAAACTCGATTGAGAAAGTGATTTCCGAAGTTCAGCCGGATGAAATTTATAACTTGGGAGCTCAGTCACATGTTTGGATATCTTTCCATGTACCCGAATACACGGCCGATGTAAATTCTCTTGGAGTATTGAGAATATGCGAAGCTGCGAAGAGATTGAAAAAGAAAGTTAAGATATATCAAGCATCCACTTCTGAATTATACGGTGGAATTTATAATCATCCTGTTAATGAGGATGCTCAATTTCATCCAAAGAGCCCGTATGGAATTGCAAAATTATACGGCTATTGGACAATGAGAAATTACAGGGAAGCATACAATATGTTCTGCGTTAACGGAATTGTTTTCAACACCGAGTCTCCGAGAAGAGGAGAGAATTTTGTAACCAGAAAGATAACAAAGGGGATAGCCGATATTTTAAGAGGAAAGCAGAAGGTCATCAGGCTTGGAAATTTGAATGCGAAGAGAGACTGGTCGCATGCGAAAGATACTGCCAGAGGAATATGGATGATGATGCAGGCGGAAAAGCCGTCGGATTATGTGATTGCATCCGGAGAAACGCATAGCATAAGAGAATTTGTTGAGCTTGCATTCAGGCATGTTGGAATTGAAATCTCCTGGAAAGGCTCGGGAATAGATGAGGTTGGATATGACAAACAAACAGGAAGAATATATGTAACTGTTGACCCTCTTTATTTCAGACCTGTTGAAGTTGATGTGCTAATAGGAGATGCGACGAGAATAAAGAAGGATTTTGGGTGGAATCCGGAATACAAATTTAGCGATATAATAAAGGAAATGATGGAGCATGATTTGAAATAAGATGGAACATAAAAAAGTTGCATTAATAACCGGAATTGCCGGACAAATAGGAAGATATTTGGCTGAATTGCTTGCTGGAAAAGGATATGACGTTTATGGAATATTAAGAAAGAAATTTGATGAGCCAAAACAGCCGGAATTTCTTAATGGGTATAAAATTATTGAAGGAGACCTTGACGATCCTATTTCAATAGAAAGAGCCATACTAAAAGTGCAGCCGGATGAGATTTACAATCTTGCCGCGCAGTCAGATGCTCAAGCATCTTTTCATCTCCCCGAATATACCTTAAAAGTAAATGGGCTAATAGTTTTAAGAATATGCGAAGCTGCGGAGAGATTGAAAAAGAAAGTTAAGGTATTTCAGGCATCAAGTGCGGAGCTTTTTGGTGGAGAGTATGATGGAACTGTTGATGAAAATACTGCGTTTTACCCAAAAAACCCTTATGCTATAGGAAAGTTATGCGCTTATTGGATTATAAGATACTATCGGGAAAGATACGGATTATTTGCTGGCAATGGTATTCTGTTCAATTCGGAATCTCCGAGAAGAGGAGAAAATTTTGTAACGAAGAAAATAATAAAGTCAGTTGCAGAAATAAGCAAAGGAAAACTAGAACGGCTTGCCCTTGGCAATTTGAATGCGAAGAGAGACTGGTCGCATGCGAAAGATACTGCCAGAGGAATATGGATGATGATGCAGGCGGAAAAGCCGTCGGATTATGTGATTGCATCCGGAGAAACGCATAGCATAAGAGAATTTGTTGAGCTTGCATTCAGGCATGTTGGAATTGAAATCTCCTGGAAAGGCTCGGGAATAGATGAGGTTGGATATGACAAACAAACAGGAAGAATATATGTAACTGTTGACCCTCTTTATTTCAGAGAAGGAGAAAAGAACAACGCAATGGCCGGAAACGTATCAAAGATAAAAGCTCAGACCGGATGGCAGCCAGAACATTCAATAAATGATATCGTGGGAGATATGATTAAGCACGAACTTAGAGTTTCTTAAAGGGATGCGACGTTATCAAACCGCTGTTCAAATAATCTTGAAGCATTTAAAACCTCTGCGATATATGGGTGAAGAGTTGCCCCCCTCAGCGCCGATTCATTTGTCCATTCATAGTTCCTACTTGTATGGTCTAATGATATTGGATGATTTGGATTTTTCAATCTTGCGAGATAGCAAGTGCCAAGAGCATGAAATCCTTCGTTCAACCCTGGAACTACGCCCGTTCTTGAACTATAATCAAATGTGCCTATTTGTCTGCCTATATCGAATGTGCTATCGTCTAAACCGCATTCCCTTTGGAGATGGACCCTTACCATATCAGTTAAACCAACATTCTTTACTATTCTTCCTCCAGGAAACCAAAGCATACCTTTTGATGGCTCTTCCAATCGATGAACCATCAGAACGTCAGAAGTTTTAGGGGCAGTTATTCTATGGAGAACCACATCAACGCAAGCAAGAGGCAGATTATCTAAGACACCCTTGTATATTGCCATTGGCATTCTCTCCGTTACTGGAGTCAATCCCTTTAAAATATCCATGATTTGACTAAAAAGAAAGCATATTTAAACTTTTCCAGCAACTTTTTCAACATCTTTGACGAACTCATCTCTTATGTAATCATAGGAAAACTTCTTTGCCCATTCGGCTATTTCCTTTTTCTTTTTGACCTTCATATCACTTTTTATGATTTCGTCCATGCATTTGGCGAAATCGTTTAAGTCATAGGGCTTTGCGAGAAGTCCGCTGACTCCTTCTTTGATGAGTTCTGTCTGACCCCCGCCGTCCTTCCATGCGACGACAGGGGTTCCACATGAGATGCTTTCAATTGGAACAAGCCCATAATCGCATAATGGTATTGTGAACCCGAATACGCTTGCCGAGCTATAATACTTAACAAGCTCTTCGGTGCTTAGCTTTCCGAGAAATTTCAAATCAACGTGATTGTCCTTTGCGAGCTTTTCAAGGTTTAGCTTGTATAATTCATTAACCTGACCAGAGATATATAATGGAACTTTTGTTTTCATTCTTCCGCATGCCTCTATGAGCCAGTCGTATTTTTTTTCTGGAATTATCCTTCCTGATGCAAATACAAACTTTCCTTTTATTCTTTCATCTGATGGCTTGAAAATAGGGTCGACAGGAGGATAGCTTACTTTCGTACTGACGTTATATATTTTATCAAGTTTTTTCTTTGTGAAAATGCTGTTTGAAAAGAGAAAATTATTATTTCTGACCAGCTGTTTATCAAGATTTTTAAGCCAGCCGCCAATTACGGAAGAAATGGCGAGAACAATTTTTCTTTTTATTCCTTGAGTTGAAGCAGCCCATTCTAATTTCTGCTTTCCTTCATAATAAAGAAATCTTGGGGTATGATTCATGAAATTTATTTTTTTCGCTTTCTTGTTTCTCAATAAGTAATTTGAAGGAAAACTATAACTTATGAATAAATCAGAATTTATATTCTTTAATTTGTTAAATCCGAGCAAAGAAAACAAGATAGCGGGCAACTCGTATTTTTTTGCCAGAGAAGATATATTTTTTACTTTGACATTTTTAAAATTCATCCCCTTAAGAACTTCGGGGTCATAATAGCAAGTTAATATTTCAACTTTATGTCCTTTGTTTTGAAGCATCTGCGCATGGATCAACAGTAATCTTTCTATACCTCCATGCTCACTTAAAAAGTCGTATACGAGGGATATCTTCATGATAGTTATCAAAAAAACGTGTTTTTATATTTATCGCTCTGGGATTTAGAAATATTTATAACTATTGTTTTTCTGATTGTATTGTGAAGAAAGGCTATTATAAAGATGCTCTGGGGCCCATAAAATGGCACATAGAACGTTTTGGTTTGCTCCACATAATAAACGGTGTGATAAGCAAGATATTTGCTCCTGTAATAATATCCACCTTAAAACCTTCGACTTTTTCTTTTAGAAAGAAAACTTATCCGTTGTTGTATCACCGATACAACACTACATGGAAAAATGAAAGATGCCTCGAAGTGCCTCTTGTTAAAAGCCTTATCGACAATGGGGCGGGGGACGTTCTAGAAATAGGAAATGTTTTATCTCATTATTACCCCCTTAGTTGGGATGTGCTTGACAAGTTTGAAAAGGCAGAGCGCGTTATAAATGAAGATCTCCTTTCATTTGTTCCTTCCAAGAAGTATGAGCTGGTCGTGTCAATTTCGACTTTTGAACATATAGGATTCGATGATGATTTGGAGTCTAACTTCAAAAATTCTGCTGAAAAAATACAAAGGTCGTTTGAAAATATCACCAAAAATATCCTAAAGAAAAATGGAAAAGTTGCAATAACTGCTCCGATAGGATACAATCCCGATATGGACAGTCTTATCTTTAAAAATGGTTTGAAATTTGATGAAATTTATTTTTATAAGAAGGACGGCGATGGAAAATGGGGTTCCGCATCGAAAGACGAAGCAGAAGGCTCTAAATATAATTATCCGCACCCTTACGCAAATTGTATCGCCTTAGGAATAAAAGAAAAGAGTGATTGATAATCGCATTTATTTTTTATAGATATTGTTGCTATGAATCTAAATAGAAACTTAAGTTAGGCAGAGTTTATCTGATAAATTACCAATACTGGCTTTGTTCTCGCTTCATCAGCAAAGTAAGCTTGAACAGGGGTTGCGGATTCATTATTTTTCTGGGGCCAATCATAAGACCAAGAAGGATGAGGCTCGAATACGGACAAAACCAGATATTTTGGCTTATTGTCCATTACAAATTTTGTGAAATTCTCTTCTGAATCAAAATTATTTAGATTGTATATCTTTCTCTCGCTGTAATATGCGAGCTGGGTTTGGGAAGAACTTATTACGATATCATTTGGAGAAGTTCTTTCCTTAATCCATAAACCGGAATCTTTGACCTCTTGATAAGACTTTAGTTTATCTTTAACTATCATATCGGAATGCTGCAACTGGGTGTATAGTCCAAATACTAATAAAATGATAATTACAATATAAGCAAGCTGACGACTATTTAGCAGAGTCTTTAGAAAGTCTCCGATTCTTGTTAGTCCTCTTGCTGTAAATGCAAGCATCCCCGGGAGAAAAGCAAAAAACCACCTATATTCAAAGGCGGATGGTCTCAACATAAATAAAAAGAAGAATAGAAACCCTGCAATGAGGATGAGATTAAAGACATCTGCTTTGTAAGAGTTGTCATCGACATTTTTGTTTAGCCTTCTTAATCCTTCTGGAAAAATGATGATTCCCCCTAAAACTGTGGCAACTCCCAAAATGAAAACATAAAATAGAATTGAAGGGATAAAAGGAACTAATGACTGATAAAATCCATAAAAGACTGAAAGGGTGCTCCAAGGCAATGAAAAATCATAACGATAAAATTGATGGACAAACTCGAATTTATGAGATAAAAAGACCATCATGCTAAACCCGATTATAATGACGATTGCAAGACTTATCGCAGAGAGCGCCTTGAATTTCTTAGGGATTCTGTAGAAATTAACAGCTATTAAGAAAAAAATCATAACTGGAATGAAAACCATGTTTGCAGATCTGAACAAAATGCAAATAACTGAGAATAGGGCTATCCAGAGAAAGGCGTGCCTGCTTTTAATAAAATAAAAGTCTTGATTTTTTAGATAGACCCTGAAAAGAACGAAAATAGCTAAAAGTTCAAAAATTAAGGATAAATTTTCTGTGTGAAATCTATTGCTATAAAAAACATGCTCCCACAAAACTGTAAAAATTGCTGTAGAAATTAAAGCGATTTTTTTATCTGAATATAAGGATATTAATACAAAATACATCAAGATAATTACTATGAGCGAGGGTATAAGAGACAGAAAAAATCTGAGAACTGCTTCATCCCCTATTCCCACAGTGTAAAACAAAGAAACAAGAAAAGGAAAGCCGGGAAGACGATTGAGTGATACGCTGTATGTATTCTCGGTAATTCCTGCAAAACCTTTTGCAGTAGACATGTACTCTGCTTCATCCCACCAGAGCGGTTGGTTCATCGTTAATGAAAAGTAATATAATCTAATTCCGAATGCTAAAATCAAGATTGCTAGGAACAAAAGATTTGTTGGACTTTTGAACCAGTTAACTAAATTTTTCTTTCTTTTGCTCAACCCATCTCTTTTGTTTTCCATCGAGATATTTGCCTAAAACCTTTTTTATTTGTTTCTATAGCCGAGAATTAGCTATATTTTTTAGGACGTCGAAAGAAGAGATGCTTTTGACTAAGTCTTCGTCGTACTGATCCATTTTCTCAGGGAAAAACTCCTTTATTCTTGGAGAGACTATTTTAGTCAAAAGATGATAAGGTTCGACTTCATCAGGAGATGTGCAAAAGAAAAGCGCGATGGTTTTCTTTCCGAGCCCTAAAGAGACATGAAGAGCCAGACTGTCTGAACAAACTACTTCATCGCAAACGTCGAGCAATGCTGCAAACTCCCGCATGGTGTTATTGGGATTATTCATTAAAACGTTTACTCCTTCCTGTTCGAGTTTTTCAAGAATGCTGCCTCTTTTTTCAATTTCGTTTGGCCCTGCGAAAATAATCACTTCATTTCCTGACTCTTTAATTTTTTTTATAAATTCTACAATTCTGTCTTCGTGCCAGGCTTTTGAAGGCCACCTTGACGAAGCACCGATATGCAATCCTATTATCTTCTTTTTTAAAGGATTATTCTTTTCTAAAAAGTTTTTTCCTAAAATCTTTTCTTCGGGAGCGAGATTTATCTTGTATATTTCTTTTGTGTAGGGAATCTCTGCAACATCGAACATCATTTCCTGATATGTTTTTTTGTTTGATTTTTTCAGTTCGTCATCGAACAAAGTGTTGAGATAATATTCCGCCCCGAGGTTAAAAGCTGCAGCGTAGCCGCCGTCTAAATAGAATCCCTTTTTTTGTTTTGCCTTTATCCCTGAAGCTAAAGAAGTAGCTTCTTTGTCTATGTCGAAATTGTATAAAATGTCGAATTCTCCTTCTGGCTTTGACGTAAGAACTTTGTCGACATGGCTGTCTGTTTTAATCAGTTCTGATGAATCTGCTTTTGTAATCCATGTCAGTTCTGATTGAGGAAAGTTCTTTTTTATTGCTGCGGCTAGAGGAAGCGTCCTAATCACATCGCCCAATGCCCCTAGTTTTATCATAACTATTTTCATATTATAACGCCCAAAAGACAGTTTAAAAGCTTTTTCAAAAGGTATTTAATAGCTCTTCATATGGGAATTTAATGAAAGTTTATATTGCTGGAAAGGTGCGGAACGAACAAGAAAGAGCCGATTTAGAAGAGATTGATGCCCTTTGTAAGTCTCTTGGGTTTGAAACCTTTTTACCCCATAGGGACGCCGGTCTGGCCAGAACGATTGAAGATGTTGAAAGGATTTTTGAAGGAGATATAAAAAAGGGATTTAGAGATGTAGACTTGGTTGTAGCGATGCTGGACGGGTTGCATGTTGGTGCAGGAACTGCATGGGAACTTGGTTATGCTTATGCGAAAGGAATTCCGGCAATAGGAATAAAAACTGATGAGCCAGCCTCAGATGCGTTAGAATATCTCAGCGCGATTTTAATAGGTTCAATGGAAATTGTTTCTTCAAATGAAGAATTACGGTCAAGACTCGGAGAATTTATAAATCAATTTAATCAAGAGGCTTAGTTGATTTTATCTCTGTTTCTCTCCAACCGTCTTTGTAAGATTTTTTCCTAAGTTCTTTGAATGCCTTCATGTAGATGTATAATCTGGCAAAGTAGAACTGGAGTACCCAGAAAAATTCTTTCAGGCTTCTTGGCTGAAGAATTGCAAAAAGAGCGCCTTCTTTTATTTCATTGAAGAGAGATTTTGTGCGAGGCATGTCCGGAGCGATTTTGTTTAAGTTTTCATGAGCCTTTATGTTCCTAACTTTTTGATTGAACCAATCTTTCCAGTTATTCGGGTTCTTGACGTAGACCTCTGCCTTGTCAGCGTAAGCTATTCCGTATCCTTTTTTCCAGAACAAATACGGAATAATACTATCTTCGGATGTGTTTGTCGGAAAATCCAAGATTACTCCGTCTCGGATTGCGAATAGGTAACCAGAACATTCAAAGAATTTTTTTTGGTTTGATAATCTTTTTCTGACCTGGTCTATCCGTTTGAAAGCAATTTCTGCCCAATATTCGTATTTTGAACCGGTCGAGTCAATTTGAACTGGCTTGCCTGTTACGCATCCAATCTTTTTATCTTTGAAGGGTTTGATAATTTCCTGAATTGCACTTCTTGAGACGTAAACATCTCCGTCTGTCAGAATAAAAATATTATCTTCTTCGCCTGTGCTGTGCTCTTGGAATAGGAGATTCAATGCATAGCCCTTTCCTTCTCCAGGGTCGAGAAAAAAATTAACTTTCTTGTTTTTGATTTCTTCTTTCAAGAATTTTTCTATTTCAGGAAATGGGTCCACGACTATTATTTTGTATTCTTCTTTGATGTTTTGATTTAACAAAGATTTCACGGCTCGTAGAGTTGCTTTTGGCTCGTTGTAAGAAGTTACGATGATATGAATCATTAGACTACCTCGAGAGGATAGTCCTCGGGCCTGATAAGAACGATTTTTTCTCCTGTTTCTGACTTAGCGACAATTCTGCACTTTTTTGTTCCCTGTTTTCCTATGTCTGAGATTTCAGTTTCTTCGACAGTTAAAACTTTTCCTGCAAGTTTTATTTTGTTTCCCCTCTTTATTTCTTTTGCTGTCTTTTTCATATTCTCAAATAATGGATTAGACTTATAAAGTTTATCGAGCTGGAGTTTTGATGAAAAATGCGATTGTTGTTTGTTCTGGAGGATTGGACAGCGTAACGACTGCCTTCTTGGTCAAAAAGAAATTGAATTATAAAGAGGTAATGCTTCTATTTTTTAATTATGGACAAAGAAATTATTTAATGGAAAAGCATTGTGCGGAGAGCTGTGCGCGAGATACTGACGCAAAATTTCTAGAAATTAATTTAGATTATTTAAGTGAAATTTCAACTTCTCTACTGAATTCTGATGAGGCGCACAAAAGAATGACAAAGGGAGATTTGAAAGATTCAAAAGAAGAGAGCGACAAATGGTATGTGCCTTCAAGAAATTTGATTTTTCTTTCAAATGCGTTGTCTTTGGCAGAATCACTGATGATTAAAAGCGGAGAGATTAATGATATTTTTGTTGGGTTCAAGAACGAAGGCAGAGAACCTTTTCCCGATGCAACTCAAGAATTTGTTGATTCCTTAAATAAAGTTTCGGAAGTTTCTACGAAAGGAAAATTCAAGATTCTTGCACCGCTTTTGGAAATGGACAAGGAAGATGTGGTTAAAACTGCTGAAAAACTAGGCGTTGATTTTAGGAAGACGTTTAGCTGTTACGTCGGAGATGAGAAACACTGCGGAACTTGTCTTGCGTGCCGATTGAGGCAGCAGGGTTTTTATTGGGCTGGCGTGGAGGATCCAACAGAATACGAAACTAATTGAGAAGTTTTTCTAGTTTTTGTATTATTTTGTCCCATGAAAATTGCTCGACGCTCTTTCTTGCCTGTTGTCTGACTTTTTTGAAATCTCTTTCTAATGCAATAGAAATTTTCTCAGCAAGTTGTTTTTCATTTCCTATTTCGAACAAAAATCCGTTTTTGCCTTCTTCAATTAATTCTCTTGCGCCTAAATTATTGCTTGCAATAACTATCTTCTCTCTGACCATTGCTTCAATCAAAGACTGGGGCATTGATTCTCTTTTTGATGGCAAAACAAAAATTCTTGCAGAGTCTATTTTTCTTATCTTATTTTTTATGTCATAAACTGGTGGGAGGAATATAATTGAAGAAGAATTTAAAAAATTTAGTTTATCGAGATAGTTCTTTTCTGCCGGGCCGACAATTTCTATCTTTATGTTATTCAAAAGTTTGGACGCTTTGATTAAAGTTTCTAAATCTTTTATTGGAGAGATTCTTCCAAGGAAAAGAACTTTTTTTTCTTCTTTAGACTTTTTCTGAGTAAAAAATTCTATAGGGATTCCGTTTGGGATGTATGCTATCTTATCTTTTTTGATTCTGAGTTTCTTTAAATAAGGAATTTCCCATTTTGTTATCGCAATGATTTTATCGAACTGCTTGAGAGTTCGAGAGCCGATGAAAAAATCGTAGAAGCTTACGGCGAGCCTTGCAAGCGGCGATCTTTGAGCATCAGACATAAAGGGGGCATGGGTTACAAGAAAGACTTTGCATTTAAGCTTCTTTTTTATTTTAAGAGCAAGAGTTGTATGAGGATGCCTATAAGAATGAGCAATTATTATGTCTGGTTTGAATTTTAATGCTTCAGATTCAAAGTCCCATTTCATAAAACTCTCGCCTCCGAGTTTTCGTGCGGGAAATCTTTTTATTTCGATCTTGCCAAGCATTTCTTTTTCCGGAGCGATTTCATAAGTGCCTTTAACGAAGTTTGAGGAAAAGATTTTAACAATGTAACCTCTTTTTGAAAGAAGCTCTGATTCCTGCTTTGCACGCATCCAAACTCCGCAAGCGCCAGCAGAGAAATTTGTTAGTTCAAGTATGTTCATTTTTATCTAACTCCTTTGTTAAATCTTTCAAGGTGATAAAGTAATCTTTCTTAGTTAAATTATTTACTAAATAATCTAGATGGTCTATAAACCTTGTATGAGGAAAAGTTCTATCAATTTTACTATCTTTTAAGGGAATTAAATCCCAAGAATGACAGTAAAAAACAAGATTCTTGTGCGTGGCTTTCAGAGTGCTTAAGTAAAATTTTATTATTATTTTAGGAAATATTCTTAGTGGCAAAGAAACGAATGAAATTCCAGATGAAGAAATTGGGAACTCGTGTATCCCCTCTTTTAGTTTATATGCACTTCTCGGCTTAAAGAAACCTACCAGACCATGTTTTATTCTCTTTGGGAAAAAAAGTAGTTGCAGAAGATTAAATGGAGTATGGGAAGAATCGTAATGAAAACCGTTCTCTGCCAAAATCTCGAGAGTGCTGCGGTCTATGGAGTGTTGGGGTGCCCTGAATCCACTAGGCGGATGCTTTAATACTTTTTTATAAATTTTTACTGCCTCTTTTATTCTTCTTTTCTTCTCTGAGAAAGCCAGGTCATCAAATCGTTCATGTTCTAATCCGTGCAGTGCTATTTCGTGTCCTCTTTTTTCCAATTGTTTAAATTTCTCTGGAAATTTCTCTAACAATTTAGCTGGAACAAACAAGGTGGATTTGATTCCCCTTTTATCTAGAATTTTAAAAAACTCTGGAAGGCCATATTCCAAGCTTTTGTAATCTCCTGAGTGCAGGTCTTGTTCAACATCCATGCTTATACAAATTTTCATTGTTTCTTGACTCCGTAGACCATAACGTTTCTAGCAAACAAGCTGGGAGATAAAATGATTAAAGAATTTATTATTTTATCCATGAATAAAGATAATTTTCCCCGGAAGCTTTTACTGTTGGATCCTGTTCGTGAGTACCAGTTATAGTCTACTTTCAAAATCTTGAAATATTTTGAGAACAGCACAATGATATCCTTGACTCGAGGGTAGTGAATGTGCAGGTGTTTTTCTGCGATTTCAAAAGGCTCTTGGATAAATGTTTTTCTTTCAAATAAAAAATTTAGCCTGCAGTAGAAGTTGTACTCGTTGGGCATTGATAAAAAGAAGATTGCATCTTTTTTCGCGATTCTTAAAAGTTCCGCAAGAACTTTCTTGGGGTATAGGGTGTGTTCTAACGTTTCAAAGCAGACGATGATATCATATGTGCCAGATTTAACAGGTATCTTTGATTTGTCCAAATCAATTAGATAATCATGAACTCCTCCATAGTCAAGGCTATGGTATCTTACATTTTTCGGAAGAAAAGATTTAAGATGTTTTGGTCCTGCTCCGACATCAAGTAATTTATAGGTTTTGTTTTTGGGCAGTGCATTAATCTTTTCTAGAGGCAACTTGAGGTACGGGGCATCGCTTCTAAGTTTTATTCTCATCCATACTTTAATTACAATTTATTTTTAAATGTACCCGTCATATCGATTAATCTCGGGCAGACTTATTTGAATTTGTTCCTTTAAAGCCGCGCATTTTTAGCCTTATTAAATAGGGAATCAGCTTTAGCTCGCGGGTCAGCTTGAAAGAAGACTTTGCGCCTTCAGTCCATTCCACGGGTATCTCTTTTATCTTGTAATTTGCTTTTTCCGCAGCCAAGAGAAGTTCCGCATCCCAAAACCATCCCCTCTGAAAATTCTTATCGTAACCTAGTTGTTCTAAAAGATTCATTAACACGTCTTTCTTGAACAATTTCAAACCGCATTGGTAGTCGTTTACCTTGGAGTTAAATAAAAGGTTTATTGTCTTATGATAAAAAAAGCTCCAACTGTTTCTGTACAAGCTTCTTTTGACTTTAGCTCCGCGCACTCTTCTGCTGCCCATCGCAATATCGGCTCCGCCTTTTATCTCATCGATTAATTTGGGCAGAAAATGAAGGGGCGTGGCGAGATCAAGATCCATGTATCCGACGGTATCGTATTTTGCTTTTTTCATTGCGGCCGCAAGGTTTTCTCTTCTTGATGGACCGTTTTCAAATCTCATATGTTTTATGACTGGATTTTTCTTTTCCATTGCCTTGGCAATTAAAGAAGTACGGTCTTTTGAAGAATCGTCAACTATGATTAATTCAAATTCAAATGAAGTTTTCTTGAGAAAATGATAAATCTTATTAATGTTCTTCTCAAGTATCTTTTCTTCATTGTATGCCGGAACAAAAATTGACAATGACATTTTAGCTATGACCGGGTAATTTTTTCTTAAACCATATTTCCATTTCTTCGAATCCTCCAACCCAAAAACACCAAATTCTGCTGCAAAAGTAAGGTGAAAGAGAAGCAAAAAAGTTTATTATTGTATTTATCAAAGATAAGAATTTCTTTGTTAAAGGTCCGGCCGGATAATGCTTTAAAAATGCTATCCAAGTCATTTTCATTTTTTCTACTTCGTATTCCACGCCTGCATATGTAGAATAGGAGTTTTCTTTTTTAAAATGGAGCGGCCAACTTAGGTCAAATCCCCTTTTATGATCTGGATTTGTGAATCCTCTGCTAAAATGAGGAAGCTTGATTTTTAGTATCCCGCCGGTGCTTAGGATACGATGCCATTCTTTCATGATTTCTTCCGGATTCTCTGTGTGTTCTAAAAAATGTTCTGATCGAATCTCTGAAATTGTGTTCTCTCCAAATCGTTTATAATTGGAAATCTGACTGGCGTCCATGCATATATCCGGATTAAATTCTGAATTTTTATCTATATTTATAAAACCATCCAATTTTTTTTGTCCACAACCAATATTTAACTTGTTTAGAAATCCTTTTTCTTTTCTTGACTTTTTCATTTTTATTAACAATTTTCCCATATTATAATCTTTTCTGTATTAGCGAAGTTTAGTCTGGTTGCCATTTTATTTATCTGAGGCGATCAGCAAGACTATAAAACTTCCAGAAAGGACTGCTTGTTTTTTCAGTTTCATTTGAAGAGCGAATTTGGAAAATTCAAGCAATATTTATAAAGTAAGAGTTGTAAAAGAGGTTATAATTTAACATGGGCAACAATATATATATATATCAGAATTTAGAAGGTTAATGATTTTTCCATTGAGGAGATTTAATTATTTTCTTAGAAACATGTTCCATTTTGGATTTATGTTTGATTTTCCCTATAAACATTCGATAGATTTTGCTAAGAAGAAATTTGGGGATAAAAAGATACTAGCTGCAGAGATAGGAACTTATAACGGTTTAACAGCGATGAATATATGTAAATCGCTCAACATTCAAAAAATCTATCTTATAGATCCTTACAAAAATTATCGCGGGTATGACGTAGGAAAACAATATGAAGAAAAACAAAGAAACCAGCCAGATGTTGGTAATGAAACCTATATGACTGCAAAAAAACGAATGGAGCGTTTTGGAGACAAAGCAGTATTTATAAAAAAACTTTCTCACTTAGCCGTGGGGGATGTTCCCAACAATTTAGACTTCGTTTATGTCGATGGTAATCACTCTTATAAATATTGTAAAAACGATATGGAATTATATTGGGAAAAAATAAAAAAGGGGGGAATTTTAGCAGGCCATGATATTGTTACTAGAAAAGGGGTTATGAAGGCCTTTTGTGAGTTTGTCGTTGAGAAAAAATTGCAGCCAATTATCACACCTACTGATTGGATACTAGAAAAATGAGGAAAACTTACGTTTTGCTGCTGCTAAGTTCTTATTTGATCATGGAAATTATTTTTGCGCTTCTTTTTGAAAACGTGTGGATGAAGTTAATCCCCTCGTACATTCCACTAATGTTACTGATGTATCTGTTTATCATGTTCTTAATAGATAAGTTTACGATCTTTTTAAAATTCTGAGAGGCAGAGAAATAATATTTCAAAGGAAAGACAATATTTGAACTGAATAGATTGTTCGAGCTGTTTAGAGGTTTATCTGAATAATGCCAATTTTAATAAAAATTTATAAATCACATGGACATTGAATTAATATGGAATCAAGGTTTAAGGGGGGGGCAATAATTATTGCTTTGCTTCTCGTTTTGGCAATAGTAAGCTTGTCTACCAAGTTTTATGGGATAACGGATATGGGAGATTATGTGGGTGTTGCTAAATATTTTGCAGGTGATTTTCAAGCAAAGATTCGGCCTTCACATAGTGTCTCGTTCGGACTGTTTCATTCGCCGCTTGTAGGATTAACTGATAATCTATTTTTATTTAAGTTAGTGAATCTCTTGTGGTTATTTTTAATAATTTACAGCATTTATTTTATCTCGGGTAGAAACAAACGAACGCTGCTGTTGTTTGTTTTGTCTCCTATTGTGTGGTATATTGCTCCGTTTTTGGGACCTATCCAATTAGCGAGCCTTCTCTTTTTATGGGGTTTTTATTTTTTGAAAAAATTTGAAAAAACAGAAAAGAAATTCTTCCTGTTAATTTCTGGAATGCTTGTCGGATTATCAGCAATTTTCTGGAATTCGGCTTTATTTCTCATTGTCCTAATGATTGCAATATTCTTTTATAACAAAAGAGTAAGTGAATTGGTGCTGTATATTCTTTCATTGCTTATTGGTTTTCTACCGCTTTTAATAACTGACTGGATTTTCTATAACCTGCCGTTTTATTCATTCATTAAATTTTTATCTGCAACATCTTCGTTTCCTTTGATTGGAGGCATTTATTCGCAAAATATGGCCGCAACCATTCCAATCTATATTTCTGTCTTGTTATTCTTACCCATATATCTCTTTAATTTAACAAAACAGAAATTTTTCATGAGCCATAAAAGAGCAGTGGTTTTTCTACTTCTTGGTTATGTGCTTGTCTTATTAAATCCCCAGCCGAGATACCTGTTCTTTTTATGGCCTCTGATGATTCTTTATCTTGAAAAAACTCTGGATGAAAAACAATTTAGAAGGCAGAGCGTCATTTTTGGAGTTATAAGTTTGATCGTTATAACTCCTTATTTAATCCAGATTAATCGCGGGATAACTACAACCGAATTTGGTGAAATGATTGCTTTTCCAGGAAGGATTCATATACTGAATCAAACTCCTGCGGAAGCTCTGGAAGAAAATTTGGTGGCGATTAGCAAAAAATACCCTAATGAAGCGATTGTTGTTGGAAATGGTTACGACGATTATGAACCTCTTGCATTAGCTTATTGGAGAAACGAAGTCAAAGAATTTGTTAGTGTACAGGACTACGTTTATTGGAGGGATAATAAAACCGAGATTTGGTCAAAAGAGTTTATGCCCTCAACTAAGTTAAATGAAAGGAGACAAATTTGGATTGGCGGGGGAGTAAACAAGAATTCTAGGGACGAAACTGACTATGGAAATATACAAATTGGAATTGGCGTTGGAGAACCGCTGAAGTTGGAAGGATTTGAGTTTGTTGAAAAATACGGAACATTGTATGTTTCTGAGAGAATGAAACCATAATAAATATAAACCTTGAACAAAGAGTTATTGCATGGATTTAAAGAATTACCTTTGCGGTCGGGGGGTGGATGTTTCCAGGAATAAAGTTTTGGGGTCTTTTGATCATCATTTTATAGAACTGAATAATTTTTACACGCTTAAGGATTTTTATGATTATGAATCGCAGGACTTTATCTATTCAAAAAATTTAATTAACGAGACAAAATTTTTTAGGATATTGGTAAAAGAGTGGATGAATTTTTGCAAGGTTGGGGGCCATATAATTATCGAAATGAGGCCTAATCAGATTTTGGGTCTTGACGCACTTGTAAAAGAATGTCAACTATTGATTGGAGAGAAGGGAAAGATAATTGAAAGCAGCTGCGACCCTTCTACGAAAAATGGATTGGTAGTTCTGAAAAAGATTAAATCAATTCTGGAGAAGGGAGATTCTATTGACAAGTGGAGTTTCGGAATTTTAAGCGGGGGGTTTAGTGATAATCAAATAGACAAGAGCGTTAATTCTATGTTGGAACAAAAAATCCCGCATTTTGAAGTTATTATCTGCGGACCATACAATGGACAATTTAAGAAAAATAAAAACAAAAATGTTAAATTAATTGATTTTGATTCAACTTTACCCTGGATAACGAAGAAAAAAAATATTATCTGCGAAAATGCAAAATATGAAAATTTAGTCGTCATTCATGACCATGTTAGCTTTGAACCTAATTGGTATGACGGAATGAAGAAGTATGGAAACTATTTTGAAGTTCTGACAAATGTCATGCATGATCCGCTTGGAAGGCGCGCTTTGGATTGGATAACTTATGGTATTCCTTTGAGGCCTTTCTCGAAATATCCATTTACTGGGGCTGGCGGCAGTTTAGATTATGCTGATTGGGATAGGAATGTTAATATTGCTGCATTGTGCATCATAAAAAAATCTGTATGGAAGAGGTGTCCATGGGATGAGAGATTGTTATTGTGGCAAGCAGAAGATATGAAGATTTCAGGAGACTTTTATGAATCTGGAATTGTTCCGAGATTTAATCCGCACTCTAATTCAATGACTATAAAGAAAGAGTGGGGAGATTATATTTTAAATTACAAATTTAATAAATATAAATTAGGAAGAGCTACGTCCCCGTCACTAAAAATATTGTTAACATTTTATATGAAAAATTTTATTTACAATCGCTTTGGGGTTTATCTCAAGAGGCCTGATGCACATAATGAAATGCAAAGAACTTTTTTGGTACCGATGATTAGCAAAAGAACTAAAACAAATAAAGGGAATTAATTGATTATGATTGGGATACGTTATGATGTTTAGTTTGTTTTTCATTGAGCAATCGCAGGGGCTTGCCTTGTTTATTGATTGTTTGATTTATTGACTGTGAGAAAAATATTTAGTTCTTCTGGGGTGCCTAATCCCCACATTTTATTAACCTTAAAGGGCCTGACTTTTTTTCCATCGGCAATCATCTCATTGAAGATTGGGCAGATATAAAAATCTCCGTTGAAACTTAAATTTTTTTGAATCATCTGCTCGGCGTATTTTATAAAATCTGAGCCTTTTTTATAATAATACAATCCGACGGTTGCAATATCACTGATAACCTTTTTTTCAGCAGCTTCGGAAATAAAACCATTTTCTCCTAGTCGAACATAACTCCATCTTGGATGAGTTGAATTAAAAGTTAATACTCCCCCGTCGCATTCGTCTGCGGCCATCGCGTAAAAGAATTCATTACTGTTCCATTCAATAAATTGATCCGCATTCGCTATTAACAATGAATCTTTGTTATTGATAAATTCCTTAGCCAAGAGTGCTGTTGCCGCTGCTCCGGCGGTAGGATTTTTTACTAAAACTATTTTGCATCCTGGAGATATAAGGTTCAGTAGATGATGCAGGCTATATTTATCATAATGCTCTTTCTTTACTAGAAAAATAAAATTGCCTTCTGTGTTTAAATTTTCTACAACCAGCTGGATCATGGGCTTGCCGTATACATCTATTAGTGGTTTGGGAAAAGTGTAACCGGCGTTTTTAAAACTGGTTCCTTCACCAGCCATAGGTATTAATACATTCATTTTTTTGTCCTGCCATTTTATTTTTTGATGATTGTTTTTGTTTAATGAAGCTGCTTCGTCTATTGCTCCTTTGATTCTTTCATATGTAACGTCTGAAGAATTTTCAACACCGCACAAGTGTGCTCCAGAGTCAATCGCTGCTTGTCTGCCGATATGAGAATCTTCAACTATGAGGCACTCTTTTGGTTTAACATTTAATTGAATCATTGCTCGCAGATACATCTCAGGAGATGGTTTGGGGGCAACTACGTCTTGATTCGACAAAAAGAATTCTATAAATTCTAAAAACCCGCGTTTGAGAAGCATCATCTTAGTAGATTCTCTGATTGAATTTGAACAAACTGCAATCTTATATCCCTCATCTCTTAATTGTCTCAAAACTCCCTTTATTCTCTCATCCGGATCTAAAGTGCCTATCACGTTTATTGTTTCCTTCTGTTTCGCCTTCCAAATATCCTCGTATAACTCAACTGGCAGACCATTGCGTTCTGTCAACATCTCCAATTTTCTTTTCGTTGAGAGTCCGTCATAAGTCGAGAGATGCTCGTCGCGATTAATCTGATAATTAAATAATGCAAGTGCGTTATTTAATGCTGTGTAGTGAATCTCTCTTGCATCTACTAGGACACCGTCCAAATCAAAAATCACTGCCTTAATCATTTAAATTCAATAAGAGTGATGTATTTAACTTTTTTTATAATGATATATCATCAAAACGATGAGCAACTTCTCCCCTCTTTAGAAACTCTTTGAATTTTTCAATATCGTTGGGTGTCCCCAATCCGAAAACAAACTTCGGCCTTGTGAGAGCAATTCGCTTGCCTCGCCTTATTAAGTAATTGTAAGTCGGTGCGACGAAAAACTCGTTATTTGTTCTGTCGTTCTCTTCAATCATTTCTTCGGCGGCCCAGACAAAGTCCCTTCCTTTTGAGAAATAATAAATTCCTATGTTCGCGTTTCTCGATATTTGAATTTTTTCGGCTGTTTCAATGACAAATCCTTCGGCATCTGTTTTTGAAAAGCTCCATTTTGAATTGTTCGCATAAAAGACTGGAATTATTCCATCAATTTTATTTCCATGATATCTTATATCTTCAAACAATTTTCTGCCATCGACAAAATGATCTGAGTCTGTTATGATTAACGGCTCGTCATTATTTATAAACTCCTTTGCTAATAGGGCCGTACAGGCAGCGCCCTCGGTTATTTTGTCTACGATAATTACTTTTATTCCATCACCAAAAATTCTCCTTAATTCATCATCGATCCTAGAATTGATTACATGCTCTTTCAGCACGAGAAAGATGAGTTGATCATTTTCTTTTATTGGAAGAGAGGAAAGGGCCCATTCTATCATAGTCCTGCCGGCGATTCTAATAATTGGCTTTGGCTTAGAGTATTCCGAATTTTTATAAATCTCCGCTAGAAACCTACTACCCCTCCCAGCCATCGGAACTAAAATGTTCATAACTAGAGGTGATTTTAGTAATATAAAAATATGATTATGTTAAGAAACATTCTTTATTCTAACTCGAATCTTTCATAAGATGTAAACTCAAATGTATCTTCTTTAAATGTCATATGACCTACATCAATGCACGCAGGCCTGCTTGTGCCTAACAGGGCTGCGTTTTCCAAGAAGGACCTAAAACCTGCCAACTCATCGTAGGTTTGCGGCCGTGTAAACCTGGCTATCGTGATGTGAGCTCCCCAAGGAAGCCTAAGCTCCAGACTCTCTTTTTTTGCTGAATCAACAATTCTTTGTGAAATTTCTAGAAACGCTTCGTTTGGTGTACCTGCGGCTATAAGAGTAGATTGATTGAATAGCCATTCGTTATATTCTATTGTTGGAGCTGCTAACCTTCCCGTTTCCCTTACTGCTGAGACTAATCTATTGAGAACTCCAAGGTCCGGAGAAAACCTCTCTCCGAGCTGATAATCAGAGATTGTTGTGTGAATGTTGCCTGGATGAAAAACCATAAGTGGAGAAAATTGAGCGAGGTTCGTAGAAAATGTTCCTGCTGCTTCGGCTATTTCGTCTGGGTGCCTGAATGCGATAAGATAGCCGCCTTTTCCGTTTAAGCCGTGAGGTTTCACTCCTTCTCTCTGGATTTGTTCAGAAGAACTTCTAAATTTATCATAAACTTGCTCTTGTTTTGCAAGGAATTCCTGGATGTTCATCGGCAGATTGACAAACTCGTTTATAAAAAGATTATTGCACTTAAATGATTGCTTAAAAAGCAATAATTTATAAAATTAGCTTCATAGATTTAAAATATGAAAAAGGCTAATCTTAATGAAATGACGAGGGGATGGTTTGTTGGAAATTTCGAGCCCGCGGCATTTAAAACAGAAGATTGCGAAGTTGCGGTGATGAAATATAAGGCAGGGGATTCTGAGAAAAAACATGTTCATAAAATTGCTACTGAATTGACCACGATAATTAAAGGCAAGGTTAAAATGAATGGAATGGAATACCGTGAAGGAGACATTATCGTCATGGAACCCGGAGAGGCTACGGATTTTGAAGCTTTAACTGATGCCATGAATGTGGTTGTGAAGGTGCCTTCGGTAAAGGGCGATAAGTATTTTGTAGACTAAATCCTTACTTATTACTAAACATTTAAATAACATTATTATTTTTTAAATAAGTTAACAAATAAATGCTCGTGGTAAAAAATCTGGGAAAAGAAGAGATGATAAAATGTCCGAATGAAGATCAAGGCATCGTAAAAAAAATTTTTTTAGCTGCGAGAATAGTTGTAGGCGTTAAAAATTTCTGGGTTTATTTTATTGACTATTTTAGATTGTCTAATGAACCTTTTGTTCAATACAATTTAAGAAATGGTCTCAGACTCAAAACGCGGAATAAAACGTCCGACAGAAATTTGATTAATGAAATTTTTATTAAAAAAGATTATACAAAAAAATTTGATGTTGGTGAAAAGGATGTAGTGGTTGATATTGGAGCGAATATTGGGATGTTTTCACTCTTGGCGGCAAAATCTGCGGTAAAAGGAAGAGTTTATTCATTCGAACCGTTCTCTGAAAATTTCAATCTGTTGATGGAGAATATCAAATTGAATAACTTAGAAAATATTGTTCCCATTAAAGGGGCGGTCGCTCAACGTAACGGAACAAGAAAGCTATATTTGGTAAAAGGTAAGAATTTTGGCGGAAATTCTTTTGAGAAAAAACATTGGCAGGCCGATACTTCCAAGACGATAAAGGTCGAAACTGTGACTCTGGATAAATTTATTAGAAGTTACAAAATTGAGAAGATTGACTTTCTTAAAGTGGACTGCGAAGGAGCAGAATATGAAATTCTAATGAATTGTTCAAAAGACACATTATCAAAAATTAGAAAAATTAGTTTAGAATTTCATGATTTTGATAAGACCAAAAAGGTATTGGCTTTGATAAAATTTTTAGAAGACAACAATTTCGATGTTGTTTCTACAGAAATAGGGCGACCCATTGGAATGATTTACGCAGTCAATAAGGATTAGTTTCCTGATTTTGCATGTTGTTTAGATAATACTTGATTTACTAATTGAGTTACTTCTTCCGTTTTGATGTCTTCTAATTTTTTAAGTATCGATTTTGCATTTTTTCCTAGTGGTTTTATATCTTCCAAGTAATTTGCTAAGTAAGCTGGGATGAGGGTTATAGTATTAGTTTTCGAAACCCATGCTAGATGCATTGTGCCGCCATCCGGACCGATAACAAGAGCGCTCCTACCGAATAAGAGATATAAAAGCCTTAGATTTTTATTTAATGCTTGGATGCAGAAAGAATTTCTCTCAGCAAGAAATTTCATTTTTGTATTGTCTATTCCAATTAAAACAATCTTGCAGGAAGGATATTTTTTATGGATGTGTTTTATGACTTTATCAAAATTGTCCAAGGACCATTGCTTTTCCTCACTGCTCGCATCAATGCAAAGGGAGACAAATTTTGATAGGTTATTTTGTTTAAGGAATTTTTTAACTTCGACCGCATCATTTTTACTTGTGAAAATTTTGGGCCAGGAGTCTGCAAAATCAGTTCCTAACCCGCCATTGACCATCTTCACCATATTCTGCGTCGCGTGCCCTTTGTAATCTTTTAAATGGGCATAGTCTAAGAAAAGCTTCGAGAGGTTATTTGTATAAAACCCCATCTTATATTTCACTCCTCCTAGAAAAAGGAAAAAAAAGATATTGAACAAACTGCCCCTTATTTCTACACCTAGGTCGTAGCGTTCTTTTTTAATTTTTTTCGACAATTTAAAATAATTTAGAAAATCACGAGGGGTGCGGGGAGAATAATCTAATACATAAAACTTATTAATTAAAGGATTTTCTTCAATCAGATGCTTATTTGCTTTCGACACTATCAAATCTATTTTTGCGTACGGGAATTTTCTTTTCAAAAGTTCTACTACCTTGCTTGATAAGACTAAATCCCCTATTTTATCATTTCGAATGGCCAGTATCTTTTTTACTTCGCCAAGTTTTTTATTTAACATCTTCCTTTTTCGGGGCATTCTGTTTTATTATTCTTGCCGGATTGCCAACTACTACCGAGTTATCCGGCACGTCGGTCATAACAACGCTGCCCGCGCCAACCGTAGCATTACTACCTATTGTTACGCCTTTTAGAATTATAGAATGTGTTCCAACCCAGGCAAAATCTTTTATCTCTACGGGCTTTGTTATTAAACCGCCATCGCCCGAGACTTTGGGCATTTTATGATTGTTATCGTAAATCGCGCAGTATGGGCCTATTGCTGCTTCTTTTCCAAGCCTAATTTTTTCTACGGCGCTTATCACTGTCCCAAATCCAATTTCAGCACCGTCTTTTAATTCTAAATTATAGGGACGATAAATAATCACATTTTCGCGAATAATAACATTTTTTCCTATTTTTGCTCCGGCAAATCTATAAAAGCTATTTCTCAATGCAATTCCTAAACTGCCTCCGATATTTCTTAACAAAAACGCAATTAGCTGATATATTTCTGTTTGAATCATTACGCTCGTTAAATCAGATAATTATTTAAATATTGGTCTAATCTCGCAAGATATTGAAAATGTTTAAATAACGCTATAATTTGATTCAATTAAGGTGGCGAGTAAGATGGCAGAAAAAAACGCTAATAAAGAAGCTGAAAGTGTCAGATTAGGTTTTCTTTCCAATTTTACCATTGAACCTCTTTCTAGTATAATGAAGAAGACGTGTGAAGATGTGGGAATTTTTGCTGAAGTGTATATGGCTCCTTATGGGCAATATGCGCAGGAGATAATTGATAACTCTAGCAAGCTGTATGGGTTTTCACCAAATCTGATTTTCCTGCTTCTTGATGGAGAAAAATTGTTTGGAGATGTATATTCTAACCCATACACTCAGAAGGTTCAAACTAGAAGGAAAATTTTCGCAGATAGATTAAATGAATTAAAAGAGCTCTTGAATATTTTAGAGAGTAAAACCTCTGCGAAAATTGTTATCAATGAGATACTTCTTCCGATATATTCAAGTTTTGGAATACTGGAGAATAAGCAAAAGGATGGCGCAAGGGAGTTAGTAAATAAATTTAATTATGAATTGAGAAAATTTTTCTTAGCAAGCAACAGGTTATTTGTTTTTGATTTAAACAGTTTTTGTATGAAAATAGGGTATCAACAGTTAGTAGACAAAAGAGTCGATTATTTAGCAGATATGAAAATTTCTATTCCAGCATTAAAGGAGCTTTCTAAAGAGTATTTAGAGTATGTTATTCCGGTAGCTTCCAAAACTAAAAAGTGTATAGTCTTAGACCTGGATAACACGCTGTGGGGGGGAATTGTAGGGGAAGTTGGAATAGATGGGATACGGCTGGGTCCTGAAAGGGAAGGTAAGCCATTTTTAGATTTTCAAAAAAAGTTAGCTGAGCTATTCAATAGAGGAATTATTCTTGCAATTAACAGCAAAAATAATACTGAGGATGCTATGAATGTAATTAAAAATCATAGGCACATGGTGCTAAAAGAGAACAACTTTGCTTGTATGAAAATAAACTGGCAGGATAAGGTATCGAACATGCGCGAAATTGCAGAGGAGCTTAATATTGGATTAGACAGCATGGTATTTATTGATGATGACCAGTCAAATGGGGAGTTAATTAAAGAATTTCTTCCTGAAGTAACTGTTATTGACCTGCCAAGAGACCCTGTCGACTATGTGACGTGTTTGGAAGGGCTGAAATTTTTTAGTAAGTTGGTTTCAACAAAAGAAGATTTTGAGCGCGGTAAGATGTATATAGACCAAAGAAAAAGAGAACAGTTGAAATTGGCTAATACCGATTTGGATTCCTTTTTAGCGAAATTAAAAATACAATTGGAGATAGGAGACGCAAGCAAGACAGATGTATCACGAATCTCTCAATTAACTCAGAAAACGAATCAGTTTAATCTTACAACAAAAAGATATCAAGAAGAAGATATTGAAAAATTCGTTAGTTCTAAAGATTTCAAGGTTAAATTTTTAAGAGTAAAAGATAATTTTGGAGATTATGGTATGACTGGCGTTGTGATAGTTAAAAAATTAAAAGACTCTGATGAGTGGGAAATAGATTCATTTCTACTAAGCTGTAGGATACTCGGGAAAAAAATTGAATATACCCTTATGCAAAAAATACTTGAGAACGCTAAAGAAGAGAAAATACGCAAAATAAATGCAACTTTTATACCGACGCCCAAAAATCCTCCGGCTAAAGATTTTCTAGAAGCTGCAGGTTTTAATTTGATTCGCGAAGATAATTCAACTAAATACTATTGCAGGGATGTCTAAATGGAAACTCTGAAAAAGATTGTTGCAAAAACGCTTGCCGTAAAAGAAGGAGAGATTGAGCTAGCCTCGTCGCCAAAAAACCTCTCTTCATGGGATTCGTTCAATAGTTTTATGATTATCTCGGAGATAGAATCAAATTTTAATGTTAAGCTTTCTTCAAGTGATATTATGACTATCGAAACAGTTAAAGATATTGTCGAGACATTGAGGAGACTGAATGTCGAAGAGAAGTTTTTGGTTATATGAAAATAAATAATTATGAATACGATGAGACGTACCAAGGAATGCGTTTTGAATTCAAAAAAGTAATTACCAATGAGGATTTAGATAGTTTTGCGAAAATTGTGGGGGATTACAATCCGCTTCATTGCGATGTTGAGTTTGCGAAGAAAAAAGGATTTAAGGACAGAGTGGTTTATGGCATGCTTGCTGGAAGTTTGTTTTCTACTTTAGTGGGCATGGTCTGTCCTGGAAAAAATAATCTCTACTTGAGCCAAAACCTGAACTTTAGAGAACCCATATATGCTGGTGAAGAATTGGTAATACGAGGAGAAATTTTGAGCAAGATAGATGGAATAAACCTTTTAGTAATAAAAACTGAGATAATCTCAAATAAATCTATAAAGGTCGAGGGTGTTGCAAAGGTCAGGATAATTGGAGACAAAGATGGATAAAGTATCTGTAATCGTTGGAGGCAGTGGGGGGATTGGACTCGAATCTGCTAAAAAACTATTGGCTAAAGGAAACCGTGTATGCGTATGGGGCAACAAAAACATGGAGAAGCTCAAATCAGAACTAAGAGCGTTTTCCCCAGATAAATGCGGCTTTTATAATGTAAATTTGTTTGACGAAGAGTCAATAGAGAAAAATATTTTGTCTATTTTAAATGAACACAAATCAATTAATTCGGTTGTTTATTCGGTTTCAGCGCCGATTAAAAATGGTCGAATAGAAAATTTGGAATGGAAAGATTTTCAAGAGCATATAGACATTCAGATTAAAGCGTTCTTCACGTTAGTTAGACTGATTTTAAAAAATTCAAATCAAAAAGAGAGGGTTAAATTCATAATTCTCCTAACGGAGTATTGTTTCGGAAAGCCGCCTTCGAATATTTCTCATTATGTTGCTGCTAAATATGGCCTGATGGGATTTGTTAAATCTCTTGCCGCAGAGCTTGATGCTAATAAATACACTTTCAATATGGTTTCTCCGGGAATGGTAGAAACAGGGTTGGTTTCGAATTTACCTCCAAAGCTGATAGAAATGACTGCGCAATCAAATCCCCTTAAGAGAATCGCTACTCCGACGGATGTTGCGAACATAATATCTTTTTTGGATTCAGAAGAATCAAATTATTTGAATGGTGTAAACATCTTAGTTAACGGTGGAAGTAAGTTCTCGTAGCACTAAGCCGAGATTATAACGAATGCTATCGCGTTTCTCTTTGTGTGAGAGATGCTACATAATATGTTTTTTTTGTAAGATCCACTAATGTAGACCTTTACTTTACCATCTTTTTTATTTAAAATCTCAATTTCTCTTGGTGATAATGCTTTTTTTGAAGCCTTGATTACCGCTTCTTTGGCGCAAAATTTGCCGGCTAAGCTCATAGAAGGATCTTTCTTATTTTCGCAATAGGCTATTTCCCTTTTAGTAAATACGGAATTCAAGAACTTTTCAATTTTCTTTGTTTTAAAACGCTGGATTTCTTCAATATCGACGCCTATACCTTCAATCATTATTATAGAAATAGTGTCGTAATTAAAAATTTTTGCATTTATAAAAGAATACCTTGTGGCAACCACGGGTCAGGGTTAATCTAATGACCGATTGAAATATCAGAAAGGTATATAATTATTCTTAAATTAGGTACTCGATGAAAAAGATCAGTGTGATAATCCCTGTAAGAAATAGAAAAGAAAATCTTTATGGGGCGGTGAAATCTCTCCTTAAACAGAGTTTTGATAAGAAAGACTTTGAAATTGTGGTTGTTGACTATGGGGGAAGTGACGATTCTAGAAAAATGCTTGAAAACTTTAGAGATGAAAGGATAAGATATATTTACGTTGACGAACGAGGGATTTGGAATCTTCCAAGAGCGCGAAATATAGGCATAAGAAGGGCCATGGGAAGATTGATAATCTGCATGGACGGAGACATAATTCTTAGCAAAGATGTTTTAGAAAAAGTTTATGATGATTTTGATAAGAGAAAAGAGAGCGTTCTGTATCAAATCCCCAGGAAAGAAATAACAAAAGAAAAGAAAATAAAATCTCACCTGCCCGGACCATTCCCTGGATGCTTTCAGGGTTCAGACAGGAAAAATTGGTTTAAAGTCAGAGGATTTGATGAAAGGATGACTGGTTATGGATATGAAGACGGAGATTTGGTTAATAGAATGAAAAGAATAGGAGTTAAACAATATTGGATGCCTTCTACTTTGAAGATGTATCATCAGTATCACGAAGAGTCTTTTGGCGCGGAGACCTATGTCAATATGATAAAATCCCTTCTTAATTTTTCGTATAAAGCAAATGATGAAAATTGGGGCTCTCTAAAAAAAGTGCTCTCGATTCCAGAGAAGATGTGGAAAATATTCGATTCTGCAGCAATTTTTTTAATTGTTAAACCACTTAAGAAAATAAAAAGATTAGTCAGAAAGTTGAGAATGCGATAAATTGATTATTCTTTTCTTAATACCCTTTATTATTAAAAGATCATTTTTATCAAAACATCTGGTCAAGAATAGAAGAATGAAATAAACCAAGAAAAACATCAATACCAACAAGCCCATATTTAGGGGGGTAAGAATTATTATTTTCCTTAGATAAAAAAGACCCAGGGCGGGAATTATAGAAACTAGAAGCATCTGCCCCATTTTTCTTCTAAGGGGAGTCATAGAAAGAAGATATTTGACTTCTATTAATAAAATCAAACTTAAGAGGGACATTGAAATTGTCGCGGCAAGAGCCGCCCCGATAAGCCCATATCCCGGCACCAAAATTATCTCCAAAATAAAATTGACGAGGGCGATTGCTATGAGATTGATTAAAACCAATTTGGATCTTCCGGTTATTAAAATTAAATTTGTTGAAAGGCTGCCCAAACTGAAGATAAGCTGCCCAATTCCCAATATTCTTAAGGCATTGCCTGCGGCTATAAACTGGCTGCCAAATAGAATGTTTATGACTGCATTGGGAAAGAGTATAACTATTATGCTTATGGGCAGATTAATTGCAAATATCCATTTTCCGACTTGTTTGCTTATTTCTTTTACTAATACAAGATTGCCCCGTGAAAATTCTTTTGTTACGAGGGGCAGAAATAGCTGCATAAACAATTCTTGGGTGAACCACACCATTGAAACGATAATTATTGCCGTGTTATATATCCCGACTTCAGAAGCGTTTTTGAAAAACCCTAAAGCGAGTGAATCCAAATTGTTGAATAGAAAAGAAAAGATTCCCAAAAACATAATAGGTAAAGAATATTTCATAAGTTCTCCCCTTATTTCGTTTTTCTTTCCCTTGACAAGAGTAGACTTTTTAAAAATCCAAGGTATCTGATATTTACATATGATATACGAAAAGATTAATGCTCCGAGGATACTTAATACATAAGAGAGACTTACAGCGTTAGAGTTCAGTCCAATAAATATCAGGAGCAATAAGAAGAGTATTTTCAAGAAGTTTTGGGAAATATTGGTGATAAGAGAGTACCAAAATATTTTTTCAAATGCCCGCAATACTGAAAAGAACACTCCGAAAACGACCATCAAAAAGACGGCTGCGCTGAATATTTTCAAGAAAATTGCCAACTCGGAATTATGAAATATGTTAACGGAGATAAAATCCGAACCAAGAAAAAGAATAAGGCTAAGGAAGAAACCAGCGATTAGGCTAATTGAAAGAACAAACCTGAACACATACTTGATTTTTTCATTTTCATTTTTTCCACGGTATAAGGCGATATATCTTACCAGACCATCGGCAAAACCGAGCAACGCAATTGCAACAAAAATACTGCTAATCGTAAAAGCTAATGAAAAAAGGCCGTAAACTTCTGAGCCAAAATTTCTGGCAATTATAATCCTATAGAGATATGTGAACACCTTTGATAAAAATAATCCTATAAAAACTACTCCGGAAGATTTGGCAATTAATTTAAGATTTTTATTTGTTTTGAGTTCTGTTTTGTTTTTCATTTCATTAATCTGCCTATACGGGTTTCAGGAGCCTATCTGAAAAGAGCATATGAATGAAAAACCTTATTAATCTTGTCTTTTTGTGTTTGTTCATGTTAGTAAAAATTCTAGGCGGAATTGACCTTGCGTCAGCGGCGGCTTTCCTCATGTTGATTTTTGGAATCAACGTATTGCCTCAATACCTTGTTTTTTGCGCAGGGCTTTTGTTCTTGAAGAGCTTGTTCATTTTAATGGGAGATGTTCTTAGCGGGGTTGATTTTATCGCTGCAGTTTTGCTTTTTTTATCAATCCCTTTTAATCTTCCATCAATACTTTTGTGGATTCCGGCTTTTTTTCTCTTGGCCAAAGGAGTTGTGAGTTTTGTTTAAACTTTTCTTTGCCCAGCTAAAGAAAAAGAACTCTCTTCTGTGAAAAACTCCCGCGAATAAAAGTGAAGAAACGTCTAACAAGGAGTGGAAGAGCATTCCCACAAAAATGAAAAAGAACCCGGACCAAATAAGCCCGAGTAAACCGATGACTGCGTGAAATTCAATTGTGTGGAAGAGATGAAAATCTCCCTTTCTGCGAATTCCTTTTGATATCTCTTTTAGTTCCTCTTCTCGCTTTTTATCATGATATTCAAATGCCTTTCTTAAGCTTGGGCTTTTATTTTTCATAAGGGCATTAGCGTAATGGTCGAAGTCTATAAGAAAAGAAGCTAGAAAAATCGAAGTTAGATAAATAATGGGCATGCTGGGAATGAAAAACCAGATTAGGGTTGTGAAGATTGCGCCAAAAAGAATGTGCCATTTGGGTAACATTTTATTGACCAGCTATTTTTTTTACTATGTCTGCGAAAGCGGGACGGGTTATTAGGATTCCGACGGTAACTCCTATAATTGTCGTCAGGGCAAATCCCCTTAACATTCCAGCGCCAGCCCAGAAGAGCGGAAGCATTGCCGCGATAATGGTAAGAAAGGCTCCAACAATTATGAAAAATGCTCTTTTTACTTTTTGTTTTATGCTTTCGCTAGTTTGCTCTCTGGAGAGAGTTTCATCTATGATTAAGATTTGGTCGTTAACTCCGGTGCCTAGTCCTGCGATAATTCCAGCGATTGCTGAAGCGTCAAGATTCCATTTTATGAATGAAGCAATTGCCAGAGTGAGAGTAGCTTCGGAAAACATAGTCAATATAACTGCTAAAGTAATTTTTATCTTTCGATATTTCACGAATAAAGCTAACGAGATTATGATAAAGACTATTATGCCCAAGAAGATTATATTTTTTTCAAACTGCTGGCCGAGAGTCGGGGAGATTGTATCCAGCTTCACGATTTCCAACTTGTAAGGAAGGCTCCCTGTGAGGAGAATTGTCTGCAAACGATTCATGTCTTCCCGGGCAGCCTTAATTGCCTCTTCCCTCGTTATTCCAGTGCCAGAACCTTCTATTAAAATTTCAGTGGCTGCCTGACCACGCAAGCTGCTTCCTATCAGGAGGGAACTGACTTCGTTATTGTCAACAAAAAAATAAATGCTTTCGTTCAGGTATTTTCCAGTTTCATCTAAAGAGAGCCCTTTGGTTACTTCCGCGTGTTTTTGAGCAGCCTCTTCTTTAAGATATACGGCAAATGCAAAATTGCAAACATAACTGCTTTGGCTTTGGAAACATTCTTTTACTCCAGAGCATTTCGCGTCATTCCGGCAAACATCACTGATGTCTCTATCTTCTCCTTCGAATACAGTGACGTTCGCGATTTTCGCCTCGAACTTGCCCTGTTCGCCTAAAAGAGTTTTAATATCGGATGAAGTTGCGCCGGCTATTTCTACAATCATAAAATTGTCTCCTCCCAAATCCCGCGCAGAACGAACGGTGACGTCATTCAAACCGAATGCGTTGAGCCTTTGATCTGTTATTGATACAAGGTCGTCAATTTGAGCCTGTGTTGCGGTAAAATTCTCCGGGCGAATGATTGCGCGAGTTCCTCCGCTTAAGTCCAAGCCAGTTTTTATTTTTGTTTTTGTTAGCGGCTGGATGGTGATTTCAGTAAGATTGTTTGCTAAGAAGACGAATGTATCTTTGTCTGTCTTTATCGAAATCTTTGTTTCGTTTCCGGAGTTGAAAGCTTCGGAAATTGCAGAAATGTAATCTTCCTTGTTTTCTATCGCCTTGGAATTTATTTCCTGGATTATCATTCCTGAGCGAATTCCCTTCAGATAAGAGGTTGAATCTTTCTCGACGCTTTTAACTTCTATGCCAGAAGCAAACATAGTATTCCAGTTGAATATCATAAGCGCGGCTAGAAAAAGCGCGATTATCAGCACCCAGATTCTGAAAGTTAATTTTGCCATTTTATTTTAGTTTTTTTGCGTCGGTGTACCATTTAATTATGCTCGCGTTTGTCAGCCATGTGTTTATTATGTCTGCTGAAAGGCCGAGAGCTAAAATAAGAAAGATTTGCCTGAAAGAATCTGGCAAGCCGGTTACGATGAAGAATGCCGGGAGAACTGCAAGCAAAGCGGTTGACGTCATGAAAATGCCTGTTTTGAAAGAGCTGTAAATCCTATGATTAACTGTTCCTTCTCTTTTCTTTAAGACGCGGGTTGTAAGAAGGATGTCTGTATCGACAGAATAACCAATCAACATCAAGAAAGCGGCGATGCCTGCTGCAGATATTTTCATTCCAAGAAAGTCTAGTAATGCAAGAGGTATTATTATGTCTGCGAAGGCTGCGAATATGACCGCGATAGATGGTACAAAAGTTCTGAATAAGAGAAAGATTACCAGGGACATCAGGAAGAATGAAATTATCAGAGAGATAATTAGTTGCCTATAAAAGTTTCCGCCTAGAGACGGTCCACTAAATTCGACATTGGAGTTTTCCGCAGTTAATTTGATGTTTAAATCATTTTCAATGGCTTCTGTTAAAACATCTGGCTGGGCAGAAGAGCTGATAATTAAAGCTAACTGCTTCCCTGTTGAAAGGTCGCCTATTGACCTTACCTGAACGTCATCTAATTGCAAATTTAAACTGCTTTCTAATTTCCCTTGGTCGTAGTCTCCTTGAAGAGTGATAGTGGTTCCGCCAGATAATCCGATGTCCCTATAAATAATATCTCCGTGAGAGTTATAAAAGAAAAACAAATAAACTAAACAGACGATTAAAAGGGCTACTGGTAAGATGAGTATCTTCTTGTAATTTTTATCATACCAATTTGTCATCAAGAGGTTAGAAACTAAGGGTTTTTAAGGGTTATGCAAAATGCGCAGGCCGGCTCAGATAGAATCCTCGCTCGTTCGCCCAATCTTGGTCAAACGAGGGCAAGCCCTGCCGCATTGAATCTTTGATTCGGTAAATGCGCGGACCGGGAGTCGAACCCGGCTCATCTGCTTGGAAGGCAGAAATCATAACCGATAGACCATCCGCGCAAGTGTATTAAATTTCTCATACCTTTTTAAGTGTTTAGAATTTGCTGGCTTGATTATTTTAAAGAATTTATCTACATCTTGTTTTTTATACACATAGATGTTCTTCTTGCTAATGGAAGAATTAACCCCCAACGAATTTAAAGCTTCTTTTATTTGCATTAAATACATTTTATCTGCACTTGAAATATTTACCACTTGGTCTTTATTTCTTCTAAGATAAACGCTTCCGTCTGTATCAAAAAGTCCTCGAACGTAAGATTTGAGCAACGCTTTTTTAAGTAAGACCTGTTTTGGAACATTCAATTTTCCAAGCTTGTTTCCCTTGGGCAGCCCGAAATCCTCATGAAGAATGTCTGCCAACTGTTTTGAGTATGCCCTTAATTTTAATTTTGTGTTTTGTGGTTGAATTGAAAATGATAAATGGAGGCTACCTTCGAAAAGATGTTTTAAATAATCAAAATAATCCCTTTCCAAAACGCTTCCAACAACACAAATTTCATGATTTAATTTATTTATGTGACCATCTCCATTCAAAACTCCAAAAATTTCTGCGAGAGAATTGCTCATTTGTGGTTTTAGAATTTCTTTTTCTAAATGTTTGGTCTTCTGAACTTCTTCAAGGTTAGTAATCTTAGATTGGGCAATTTTTGTTAAGGCAATAAATGTTTCCTTTGGTATGTCATATCTTCCAGACATATAATTAAAGAACATTGTTCTGCTAGTGTTAAATCTTGGGTAAACTTCTTCCCAAGAAGTGCCCAGATTCTTCTTAATTGAACTGAACATACTCTTTCTGTCTTCATCTTTTAGTCTAATAAAACTGACCATGTCTATTGATGCCAAATTAAACATATAAAACCTTTGTTGGTACTAACCACTGTACTACCAGCGCATGTTCAGAAAAACTACAATAGACAAGTTTTAAACCTTATTGTTTCATCTAAAATATATGCGAATACTTTATGGCGTTTGCGGAGAAGGAATGGGGCATGCATCAATCGCTTCAGAAGTAATACCCTTTTTAGAAAGGATGGGGCATACAATTAAGGTGTTTACATATGGGAAGGGAATTTCGTTCTTGAAGGATTTTGATGTTTATCCTATTAGGGGTCTGCTTATTTCGTATGAAGAAGGGAAGGTCAATCGCCTTAAAACTATTTATTCTAATATGCTTGATTTCCCGAAAAATTTTTTGCATATGGGAGAAATCAAAAAAGTCATTGAAGACTTCAAACCAGAGATTTGTATAAGCGATAATGAACCGATTGTTGCCCAAACGGCATATTTGAAAAATATTCCATTGATTTCGTTTAGTGCGTTGAATACTTTTGTATTCTCAGATGTCAAAAAACCGTTCTCGAAAAAAAGTTCGGCGCTTATTGCCAAGGCGGTTACTCGGGCCATTACGCCTCGAGCGCAAAGACGGATAGCTATCTCTTTTTCTGATAAAACTTTCAATAAGGGCGGCGTCACATATACTTCGCCAGTAATAAGGACATCCATTCGGGAATTGAAGCCGCGAAAGGAAGATTTCATTGTCGTGTATTTAGCAAAGTCTCATGATTATATACTTAAAATTTTAGATAGACTTGATGAAAACTTTGTTGTTTATGGAATGCAGGGGGCTGGAAGAAAAGAAAATATCATTTTCAGAAGAACTCCTGAAACGTTTGCTGAAGACCTTGGAAATTGTAAGGCAATAATTTCAAACTCGGGATTTTCGGTGGTGTCTGAAGCAATTTACCTGAAAAAACCAATTTTTATGATACCTATTAGAAATCAGTATGAACAATTTTATAATTGCCTTGTTTTGCAAAACAAGAAAATCGGAGAATTTTCTGAAAGACCGACTGAAAAGGAAATAAAATTATTTTTAGAAAATCTGGAGAGATACGAAAAGAGTATGAAGAATATAAATTTTGATCCGGATGAGCCATTGAGAGTTATCGAAGACGCTGTAAGGAAATTTGAAAAGAAATGACGGTTAGGCGTCCGACATATGAGCATTCTGTAATTCAGACGCGTTGACAGCTACGCGCCCGACGGTCTGAAGAGCTCAGCACCTCGAACGCGTTGCTACGCGCCCGACAGGATTAGCCAAGACCTCCTGCGGGTCTTAGCGAACCCAGCAACCACAAGTCCTTCGGACTTACATGCTCTTCGAGCATGAAACGCGCCCGACGGTCTGAAGAGCTCAGCACCTCGAACGCGTTGCTACGCGCCCGACGGTCTGAAGAGCTCAGCACCTCGAACGCGTTGCTACGCGCCCGACAGGATTAGCCAAGACCTCCTGCGGGTCTTAGCGAACCCAGCAACCACAAGTCCTTCGGACTTACATGCTCTTCGAGCATGAAACGCGCCCGACGGTCTGAAGAGCTCAGCACCTCGAACGCGTTGCTACGCGCCCGACGGTCTGAAGAGCTCAGCACCTCGAACGCGTTGCTACGCGCCCGACAGGATTAGCCAAGACCTCCTGCGGGTCTTAGCGAACCCAGCAACCACAAGTCCTTCGGACTTACATGCTCTTCGAGCATGAAACGCGCCCGACAGGATTTGAACCTGCGACCCCCGGGTTAGGACCCCGATGCTCTATCCAGGCTGAGCTACGAGCGCATAATGCACTGAGCGAAGCGTGGATACCAAGACTCTTTGTCAGGAGCGGATTTATCCAGGCTGAGCTACGAGCGCATGAAGTTAGTGGGAGAAAAGGCGTTTTAAAGTTTCTTATTTTACTATCCCGAAATCGCTCTTGAGATGGCCACTCATCCTGAAAGATACAAAATAATTAAATGAGAAGTTCACAAAACCTACAAAAAATGCGATTAAAATTCTTGCGATGAGGTAGTTTATTTTGAAAACTTCTACTATAAAACCCAAAGAAAGAATGATAAATGCGAGACAAATAAATCCAAAGGCTATGAACTTTGCATAGCTTTTTGACAAACTCTCTTTTGTTTCGTAGAAATTCCATTTTCTGTTTAGCGCATAGTTTAGTGAATGTGCGATGACAAACGCTCCACCGGCCGAGATTAGGTAATGAATGTGAATGAATTTTACTAGAAGAAAAATTAAGAGCAAGTCAAACCAGAAAGCGCTGCTGCTGAATATTGTGTACTTTATGAATCTCTTGATTATGTTTGGAACTCTTGCAAACTTTTTCGCCTTTTTCTTTTTAGAGATTGTCATGTTAATTAGGCGCGGGAAATCTACACCTTTCAAGGTGGGGATGAGAGCGCCCCAAACTATTTTTAGTAAAAAGATTATAAAAAAGTGAACAAGATTGTTGTTCACTGAAGAAATTCATAGTGATAACTTT
>Ga0209542_10000070_pt1 | contig 261956 bp, 285 predicted proteins | sample RifCSPhighO2_01_FD_184028 | JGI IMG/M metagenome (GOLD analysis project Ga0209542, IMG submission 184028) | Soil microbial communities from Rifle, Colorado - Rifle CSP2_plank highO2_0.1 (SPAdes) (version 2) | ecosystem: Environmental > Terrestrial > Deep subsurface > Rock core/Sediment ...
GTTGTTGTCATGTATTAACAATAAATTTAACTAATAAGAATTAATTCTCATTCAAGATGGATTCGGTTGCATTGAGTGTATCGACCACTCGCACGCTCTTCTATATAGAAAAGAGCGACACCGAAAACATCTCGATGTCGCTCTTTTGTTAATTGGCGATCTACTTGTGTAGACGCTGAAAAAAGAAAAATCTTTCACCTCGTCTGGTTAGGAGTATAGCACAGAGTTTGAAAAACATCACATGTCACTCAGGCGCATGAAACTTAGTGCAGGAATGTAACGTCACCCTCATCCACACACAAAAAATCCCTGTGAGGGGATTTTTTGTGTGCTTGCTCGATATCTTAAAGCTAACTAATATTAGTTGAGGATAACTGCACCAGAAGTCCACGTTGCCACTGGCGTAAATGCCTGTGAACTGGTGAATGAGGTTGAAGCACCCGATGTTGCAAACATGAAGGTATCTGCAATGAGCTTGACAGTTTCACCCGTTGAAGTCCCTGTTTCAACGGTGAAGGTGAAGGTTGCGGTTTCTCCATCGTAGATACGATAGTTGCCGTTGCCGTCCTTGTCAGCTGTTGAACTGAGTGCTGTAGTTGTTGCAACCGATGATCCAGAGAGAGTGTGGACTACCACATCCGCCCCATCGGTACTTGAACTGACATAGAAGTCATCACCATCTGCAGTTACTGTGAAGGTGAGTACGAAGCGAGCGTATTCTACATCAGAAGAAGTAGTAGACGATGCAGTAACTTGAGCTTCCGACTTCGTAACATCAGTCGCCGTAAACGAAGTCTTCGCAAGAGTCACACCGTCACCACGAATGGTCTGAATGTCACCAGCTACGGTACCTGAGATACGTGCAGCGGCAATAGCATCATCATTCATGTCGGAAACATTCGTTGAGGTGAAGTTCGCAACGATAGTTTCTCCTGTGAAGGTGTTTGTATTCATCTTCGCAACGAGGGTGTAGGTCTCGGTGTCATCCATATCAATGGTCTCATGGTCATCGAGATCAAACTTAACGACTGATGAACCTGCTGCGGTTGAGATGGTTGAGGTTGACTCAATTGTACGCGATCCCTGCATGAAGCGGAATTCAGACACCATAGTTGCAAGTGCAACAGAAGATGATGCAGTGAACGAGATAGTGTCGAACTTTGCATCAGTACCTTCTGCCTTAATGCGGAACTTGAGGAGTGTGATTTCTTCACCTGATGTTGCGTCGTCAACGAAGACTGACTGTGCATCTGGGTTGTCGCTTGCAAGTGAGTATCGAATCTTCACGTCACCTGATGATGCGAGCTTGATTACGTTCACCCCTGTGTTGCTGATGCCTGTTGGTGAGGTGGTGAGGATTGCACCTGAGCCATCAGTGTAGCGGAAGTCTGATGCAGCAACAGTCCAGGTATCACCTGAATCGTTTGAATCAATAGTGCTGTTTGCGTGTGCAACGAGGTAGAATGTCTCCTTGTTTGCAGAGCCTTCGCGAATAACAGCGTCGCTCAATGAGAGGTTCTTTGAGTAGACACCTGATGAGTCTCGAGAGAAGTCATCAACATCGATGCTTCCCACGTTCTTGCTGCCCATCATAACGTCGAATGAATCGAAGTAACGATTGAGGATAGTTGAATCTGAGCCAGTGTAGGTAAAGGTCATCTTCACGTTGGTAAGGCGAACATCTGAGTCATCAGCTTCTACCTTCCATCCGAGAATCTTCTCTTCATTACCGGTATTGATTTCATCTTCAACATCTGAGGTGTAGTTGGTAACTGATGCTGAGCCAGCACCACCTGAGAGACTTGTTGTCGTCGTGGTGGTAGTGGTGGTGGTAGTGGTAACACTAGCCATCATCATGTTGTACTTCGCCTGTGAGAGTGGGCCGAAGTAGCCGACTGCTGGTGCAACGCCATTTGCTGCCTGCCATGCGGCAACTGCTGCTGCAGTCTGAGCACCGAAGTAGCCAGTTGCGCCAGCGGGGATGCTGTGACCACGGCTAATGAGGTAGTTCTGAAGTGCAGTTACATCAGCACCTTGTGCGCCTACGGTGAGTGAGCGTGTAAAGGTGTAGGCTGCTGTTCCTGTTGTTGAACTTCCTGATAATGCGGCGAGTTGCGCGGTAAGCTGCGCAATCATTGCCTGGAGCTCTTCGATGGTTGCTGCCTTTGCAGGAGCTGCCATCGTGATGAGCATAGCGATTGCTACGAATGCCACAGAGACTTTCGCAACAATCGTTGTATTGGTTGTTGTCATGTATTAACAATAAATTTAACTAATAAGAATTAATTCTCATTCAAGATGGATTCGGTTGCATTGAGTGTATCGACCACTCGCACGCTCTTCTATATAGAAAAGAGCGACACCGAAAAAATCTCGATGTCGCTCTTTTGTTAATTGGCGATCTACTTGTGTAGACGTGCGTGAAAGTCAAGCTTTTACTCCGCTACGTGCATGAGTATAGCACAAGTTCAAAATTACACCCTGTGGAAAGTGAACAAGGTCCGATCTAATTCACCTCGCCCACAAAAAACCCCCGTGAGGGGATTTTTTGTTTTCTTTCAGTGAAGTGTTTCCTGAAACTAACCGAGGTTAGTTAAGGATAACTGCGTCTGAAGTCCAATCTGTAACTGATTCAAACGCCTGTGAGAATGCAGTTGCATTGGTTGAAGTACCGTATGTGAGTGAGTCAACAACATGCTTGATTGTAACACCTGTAGATGTTGCAGTCTCAACAGTAAGAGTGAATGATTCAGTCTCACCGTCGTTGATGCGGAAGTTTGCACCTGACTTATCAGCAGTTGATGTAAGTGACGTCGTTGATGCGATAGTAGCGCCAGTGATGTGACCGACAACTGATGCAACATCGTCAGCTACGTAGAAGTCATCACCGTCTGCAGTTACCTTGAAGGTAATAACAAACTTAGCGTATTCTGCAGTTGAGTTGTTTTCAGTCTTCTGAACATCTGTTGCAGTGATTGAAGTCTTTGCAAGAGTTACGCCATCGCCACGGAAGGTCTGAGCGTCACCGTTTGCTGAACCTGAAATACGTCCTGAAGCAACAGAGTCACCGTTTGTATCCATAACGTTAGTTGAAAGGAGTGTTGCAGTGATTGAGGCGCCTGAGAAGGTGTTCTTGTTCATCTTAGCTACGAGAGAGTAGGTTACTGTATCGTCTTCATCAATCATTTCCTCGTCGTCAAGATCGAAGGTAATGGTTTCACTAAGAGTATCTTCAGTTTCAACAACTGTTGTACCCTTCATGAGGATGAATTCAGAAACCATGTCTGAAAGGTTTGCAGATGTAGTTGCAATAGTGAACTTGATCTGATCGAATGATACGTCAGTTCCCTCAGCCTTAACGCGGAACTTAAGAAGTTCTACCTTGTCGCCTGAGTTGTCATCGTCAACCTTTACAGTCTGAGTGTCTGGAGAGTCAGTTGCAAGTGAGTACTTAACCTTAACATCACCTGATGCTGAAAGCTTTGTAACGTTTACATCAGCATTGTTGTTTACAGTACTGATAGTAAGGATTGCACCTGAACCATCTGTGTAGCGAAGATCGCTTGCAGTAACAGTCCAAGTTGTACCAGCGTCATCTGTGTCGATTGCATCATTTGCATGTGCAACTACGTAGAATACTGCCTTGTTTGAAGAACCTTCCTTAACGATAGCGTCCTTAAGAGCTACGTTCTTTGAGTACTTACCTGATGAATCACGATTAAGATCTGATGCATCAACAGTTGCTACAACTTCACCGTCCATAACTACGTCGAATGCATCGAAGTAGCGAGTAACGATAGTTGACTTTGCGCCTGTGTAGTTAAGTTCGAGCTTAACGTTTGTAACCTTTACATCAGAGTCATCAGCTTCAACCTTGAAACCGAGAACCTTTTCTGATGTACCAGTTGTTACTTCGTCTTCAACATCTGAAGAGTAAGTAGTTACTGAAGCTGAACCTGCACCACCGGTAAGACCAGTTGAGCCTGTTGAACCAGTTGTAGAACCAGTTGTTGCTACAGAAGCGTTGTACTTAGCCTGTGATACAGGACCGAAGTAACCTACTGCTGGAGTAACACCGTTCGCTGCCTGCCATGCTGCTACTGCTGCTGCAGTCTGAGCACCGAAGTATCCAGTTGCGCCAGCTGCGATAGTGTGGCCCTTAGCGATGAGGAAGTTCTGGAGAGCTGTAACATCAGCACCCTGAGCTCCTACGGTAAGTGAACGAGTAAATGTGTATGCTGCAGTCGAGGTTGTTGTTGAACCTGAGAGTGATGCGAGCTGAGCGGTAAGCTGAGCAATCATCGCCTGGAGTTCTTCAATTGTTGCTGCCTTTGCAGGAGCTACCATCGAAAGCATCATTGCTACTGCTACGAATGCTACTGAGAGCTTCGCAACAGAAGATGTGTTTGCGTTTGTCATAATATATAACTTTGCTGTTAAATTCGAATTCGGACAGCGGGTCCGAATACTTGATGGAAGTCGAGCTTCTCGCAAGTATTCGAACACGCTATCTTTGTTCTATCTAATAAGAATTAATTCTTATTTACAAGCGAGGTTTTTAGGGCCTCATGTGCTTGCAAAAAACTACTCTAAGCCGTAGGGGAACAAGGATTCGACCCCTCTATTTACCTTACGGATAGATGCGATGTGGTGGTGAGACAGAAAAAATACGGCGATGAGCATCGTCGTAGTGGAGTACGTAAAATTCTTTTATTTAATTTAAAAGAGTCTCAAGGACTTCACTACAGACATGCTGCGGGATAATCAGATTGTCAGAGGTGACACACATTACTGTATGCCACGCGATGCATATTACCATCACTTTCAAAAATAAAGAAATGGCAAACCTGTGGATAACTTGCTTTTTAGGCAGAGAAACCAAAGTAGAGGCAAACAGTAACAAAAATATACTGATTTGTCAATGCTTTTTGCAGTGTTTTGTGTTGTTTTGCAACACGCTACACCGCGCACCGTATGTATGGAGACGTGTGGAATCGGGGTTTCTTTCACTATAAAGATTCCACTCTCAGGGTTCCGTGTGGGTAATATATCAGTTCTGCCAAAGAAATACCTAAAACTAAAATATTTGTCATCCTCGGGGCTTTAGAAAATAACGAAGCGATAGCGTAGTATATTTTCAAAGAACCCGGGGATCCAGGCTTAAAAGTTACTGCCCTAACGCCTGGATCCCCGGGTATTTGAAAACAATATTCGGAAAGGCTTCCTCATTTGTTTTCTAAATCCCGAGGATGACAAATATTTTGGGTATGAGAATAGATTTAGATTAATTTCTAAAACACGCACATATCTAAAAACTCAAGGAAAATCCTTGAGTTTTTAGATGCTACGCCGCCGCAGGGGCGATGCGCGCATATGGTGTTACCACTGGTTTCTTATTTTTTGCGTAGGCATCAGCGAGTTCATCAAGGTTGTAGCGTGCTTGTACGTTCATCCAAAACTCTGCGGACATATCGAAGAAAAGACCGAGGCGTATTGCGGTGTCGGCTGTGATGCCCCGCTTGCCTTTTATAATTTCGCCGATGGCAGTCTGCTGCATGCCTGTATGTTTTGCAAGCGCGTAGGCAGTAATACTGAGTGGTACCATAAACTCCTCTTTGAGGATTTCTCCGGGATGAATGGCGATGGGGCGTATTTTTTTCTTTGTCATAATTTTAGAGCGTTATTATGAATGATAATCAACAATTTCAACAGAATGTACATACGGCCTTTCGCCACCCTTCCAAACAAAGCATGCACGCCACTGGTCGTTTATACGAACGCTGTACTGCCCCGTTCTGTCACCGCGCAGTTTTTCGAGATGATTTCCTGGAGGGTTTTTTAATAAGCGAAGCTCTGTTGCAGCATCTATCATAACAATCTTTCGTCGTGCCACGTCGAGAAGATTCTGCGGGAATCCCTTTTTAATTGCATAGCCATGCCAAATAGCTTCTGCCCATTCGCCACCCTTGGTTTTTGCAAACCAGGTATGTTCTTCTTGTTGTTGTGGATGCATACTAACGGATGTCGATACTATTGTCAAGCGATACTACAGTTCTTCTTCATTCATATCTCCGCTGCCTCCGCCACCTATAAGAATATCTCGTGGTTTTGAGCCATTTGCAGGGCCGACGACGCCTTTTTGTTCCATGAGGTCGATGAGCTTTGCGGCGCGGCCGTAGCCGACGGAAAGCTTTCGCTGGAGATAGGAAGTCGATGCTTTCTTAGCGTCAATGACGGCTTTGACAGCTTCTTCGTAGAGGTCGTCGTCGACGTCGGTATCGATGGTGCCTGAGGAGAAGATAACATCGCTGTCGTTTTCTTCATCTTCGCCACCGAGACGAATCGTGTCGCTGAGCCCTAATTCTTCGGCCTGCTTTTTGAGATGATCAACGACGGCTTTTACTTCCTCTTCACTAACATACGCTGACTGGAGACGGACTGGTTTTGAGAGTTCGCCGCCAAGGAAAAGCATGTCGCCTTGCCCGAGGAGGGTTTCGGCGCCGACTTGGTCGAGAATGGTTTTGGAGTCGACTTGTGAGGCTACCTGCAGCGCAAGGCGTGACGGAACGTTCGCCTTGATGAGACCAGTAACAACGTTCACTGATGGACGCTGTGTTGCGAGCAGGAGGTGGATACCAACTGCACGTGACATCTGTGCGAGGCGTACGATTGACGCTTCGAGCTCCTTCGGGAATGACGACATGAGGTCGGCGAGCTCGTCAGCAACGATGACGATGTACGGGAGTGGCTCGGGGAGATGTGCTTTTTCTTCTTCGTCACTCCCCTCTTTTTCCCATTTTGCTTTTGCTTTTGCGTAAATGTTTTCGTGATATGAGCCAACGTCGCGAACTTTGTGGGACTGGAGGATGTCGTAACGACGAGTCATTTCATTCACTGCCCACTTGAGGGACATTACTGCTTTCTTTGGGTCGGTAATGACTGGTGTGAGGAGGTGCGGAATGCCGTTATAGAGCGTGAGCTCCACACGCTTCGGGTCGATCATAATGAACTTAAGAAGGTCTGGCGGGTTACGGAAAAGGAGCGACATGATGATGGCATGGATAGTCACTGACTTTCCTGAGCCTGTGGTACCCGCTATGAGGCAGTGTGGCATTTTCGCAACGTTCACAAAGTGTGCCTTGCCCGTAATGTCGCGACCGAGGGCAACCATGAGCGGCTTGGGGTTGTCAGTATATTCAGGCGATGCAAGGAGCGAGGCGAGCCCTACCATTGACTTCGTTGAGTTTGGCACTTCGATACCCACGAGCGACTTGCCAGGAATAGGCGCTTCAATACGAACTGGTGATGCGGCGAGGGCGAGCTCAAGGTTGGTGCGCAGGCCGACGATTTTTGAAAGACGGACGCCTTCGGCTGGCTTGATAGCGTAGCGGGTGACGGACGGGCCAATAGAGACTTCGTCGAGTTCGACAGGGATGTTGAAGTTTTTGAGTGCGCGCTTGATGATGTTGGCATTGGCTTTGACGTCGCCTGTTTGTGCTTTGCCGGAGTCTTTCTTGAGAATCTTGAGTGACGGCGGTGTGTAGGGGCCGGAGACGAATTGTTCTGCCATGACGAGCTCATCTTTGAGTGCTGCTGCAGGGGTAACTTTTTCTTTGATGCGCTCGGTGAGGGATTTCTTCGGCGTATCTTCTTCGTCTTCTTCTGTGTTTTCGTCTGCGATTTCTGCGGCGGCAATTGCGGCCTTTGCGGCTGGTTCTTCTATTTCTTCGTCTTCGTATTCTTCTTCCTCTCGCTTCTTGAGGAATGCGGGGCGGACGAATCCGGTGTTGAAGGTGAGGAAGATACCGACAAGGAGGAATGCGCCGAGGATAATGCTTGCGGCAAGGTCGCCAAGGAGGTAGTTGAGGGGTTGTGCAATGATGTAGCCGAGTGCGCCGCCGCTTTGCATAAATGACTCGGCAGGCATAAGGAGCGTAAGGAAGCCGAGGATACTACTATAGAGGAATGCGATGCCGATGATTTTTGGGGTGCTGACATGGTCGTCGAGTTCGGGGCGTAGGAGGAGGATTGCGTAGGAAAAGCAGAGGAGCGGCGCGAGTGCATAGCCGTAGCCGAAGAGCCATCCGAGGCCGATTTGTGTGTACTCACCTACCCTGCCCGCGAGTCCGTAATATGCAAGAATGAAAAGCACACCAAAGACGATGAGTGTAATGGAACCAATTGCCTGCTTGGTGTGTGGTGATAGTGATTCAAAAAAAGAAGGCCGCACAGGCGCAAGAACTTCTTTGCGAGAACGAGATGATGATGTACGTGCCATGTGGGGGAGTATACCATAGAGTGGAAACGGTTCGCAAAAGATGGCGCAAAAAGAAGTACACAAAAATGTTGTCAGCAATCACCCCGACCTATCAGCATCGTAAATCTTTGCCACACACCTCCACGACCTGTCATCCTCGGAATGTAGAAAGTAAACGAAACGAAGTGGAGTATTACTTTTACATATCCGGGGACCCATGGCTTTACCGGCACCTCTTAATCCATGGGTCCCCGTGTATTTGAAAACAATACTCCTTACGTCGTTTGTTTTCTAAATCACGAGGATGACAGATATCTTGGGTAGCGCGCTTTACTCTGCGAGTGACAGCGCTGTTTGTTTGTTGTTATTCTCTGAGCTTCCAGCGCATTTGCTGTGTTACATCTTTCCAGAGCGGATTATCTTTTTCAATGAGTGCAATCTTCCATGCTCTGTTATATTTCTTGAGCTGCTTTTCTCTTTTTATTGCATCACCAATATACTCATGGAACTCATACCAGACAAGAAGTGTAACGTCATATTTGTCAGTGAAACTATTTTTAAAAAGGTGATCTTTGTGTTGATAGTTACGCCCTCGAATGTCACTTACACATACCCAGAGTTTGGCGTGACTTTTCTCATTCAGTTAATGTAGCACAATTCCCGTTCTGTCCAGTTGTCTTTTACATCCAAGGTACTACAATGTCTGTATGGAGAATATATCGGACATGTTCGCACGAGGTGCTGAGCGATTGATACATGATGCACATTACGTTGCATATGTTTTCAAAAAGACAGAGAAGGTTTGCAATGCTGTGTACTTTATAACGTCGCAGATAACGGACGTTTCTCAAGGACACGGACATGCATCAACGAGCATTGTCCGTGAGGTTGAAGGCAGTGCGCTTGCACTTTTGGGAAAGGTACAAACCACACTCTCACGTACCCGCGATGAGCTCCCCGCTATCGCGCCGACGCTCTCAATTGGTATTCTCGAACTCTCCTCAAAACTCAGTATCCTTGCTGCCACAGGCAGACTCTCACGTGAACATCTCCTTGTATTCCAGCAAGAACTCGATACCCTCGAACGCGCTATCTACTTCCATGAACCAGACCGTGCGATAAGCATGCCGAAAGTAGCGGCACCAAGAACAATTCGAGAAACACCAAAAGCTATCGTAACAACCCCCTCTCCACGGAAGCCGACACCTTCTCCGGCAGCTCCCCTTTCGCCCACTCCAGCTGTATCGGACACAAGTTCTCGCAGTGCTCTTATAAAGGACGTGCTGATGAAGTCTCCTGCTTCAAGTATAAAGGACATATCTCGTGCATTCCCAGATGTCTCTGAAAAAACAGTGCAGCGAGAGGTTAATACACTCATTGCACGCGGTGCGGTGCGTAAAGAAGGAGAGAAGCGTTGGTCGCGTTACTCGCTTGTTTCGTAAACAAATGTCCGTTATCCTTTCGTGCTATAGTACCTTCTATGTATCATACGTATCTTAAACTATTTTTTAGCAGCATCCTCGCAATCCTCTTCATTGTGTATGTGGGGTATCAAGGAAGGTTCTTCATTATTGGTCCGACACTTACCGTAACCGAACCTTCAGTGGTTACTCAAACTAGTCGCTCCATTCTGGTGCAAGGTAGCGTGACCCATGCAACTCTCATCACCGTGAATGGCTACCCTATCGACACTGACCTCGCGGGCAACTTCTCCTACCCGTTGGTGCTTCCTGATGGATATAGTATACTGACGATATCCGCACGTGACCGCTATGGTCGTGAAAGAACGGAGACACGTTCGTTATTCCTTGCTCCGGAAGCAGCGACTACTACTAATCAATAACAATTACTATGGCACTCGCAAAGAAAAAAGAAACAAAGAAAAAGACGGTTGATGCAGCTCCGGAAAAAGGCACTAGTTCTGCAGCAAGCGTTCTCGAAACACTCCGCTCTATTAAAACAAAGTTTGGCGACGAAGCCATCATGACGCTCGATACGTCCCTCGAAGCAGCAAAGGATATCAAATCACTTCGCACTGGCTCAATCGGTCTCGATGATATTCTCGGTATTGGAGGCTATCCTGAAGGACGCATCATTGAAGTCTTCGGTCCTGAATCTTCAGGCAAGACAACACTTACCCTCCACGCAATCGCAGAAGCACAAAAAGCTGGTGGCGTATGTGCATTCATCGACGCAGAACATGCGCTCGACCCGCAGTACGCGCGCGCGATTGGTGTCAACCTCTCCGAGCTCCTTGTCTCACAGCCCGATACGGGCGAGCAAGCACTCGAGATTACTGAGTCGCTTGTGCGTTCAGGAAAGGTTGCACTTATCGTCATCGACTCTGTGGCAGCGCTTACCCCGCGCGATGAAATCGAAGGTGAGATGGGTGCAACTCACGTCGGCAAGCAGGCTCGCCTCATGTCGCAAGCACTCCGCAAACTCACGGCTATTGCACACAAATCGGGCACGGTGATTATCTTCATCAACCAGATTCGCATGCAGATTGGTGTGATGTTCGGTAACCCAGAAACTACCCCAGGTGGAAAGGCGCTCAAGTTCTACACATCCGTCCGTCTCGACATTCGCCGTATTGCGCAGATTAAGAAAGGTGAAGAAGTTGTCGGTGGTCGTCACAAGGTAAAGGTGGTGAAGAACAAAGTTGCCGCCCCATTCCGCACCACAGAGTTCGACCTCATTTACGGAGAAGGAATCTCGACCGAAGGCGAGATGCTCGCCCTCGGCGAGAAGTTCGGCTTCGTAAAGAAGTCTGGCGCATCATACACCTACATTCCACCAGGTGGCGATGAATCAACTGAGGTAAAACTCGGCCGCGGCTACGACGCAGCACGTAAGTATTTGAAGGAAGACACAAAGACGTATGCCGACCTCATGAAGAATATCCGCACTGCCCTCAAGGGAGACAAGGATCTTTACGGCAAAGCTCCCGTCTCCGAAGACGAACCAGCTGACCTTGAAGAATAAAAACAATAAAATACCATCGACAGTATCGATGGTATTTTGTTATGAGTCATAACGAATCTACCTCAACTTTTTAGAGATACTTTTTAAGGTACTTCCCTGTTGCAGAGTCTTTGTTCTTTGCGACTTCCTCAGGGGTGCCACGCGCAACTATCTGTCCGCCACCTTCGCCGCCTTCTGGGCCGAAGTCGAGGAGGTAGTCCGCGCATTTAATGAGGTCAAGGTTGTGTTCGATAACAACAACTGAGTTGCCGCGCTCGACGAGCTGCTGAAGGATTTCAATAAGCTTCTTCACATCTTCGTAGTGCAAACCGACTGTCGGCTCGTCGAGAAGATAGATTGTTTTGTAGGTATCAGGACGATACAGCTCTGAAGCAATTTTAATACGCTGCGCCTCCCCGCCCGAGAGGGTTGTAGCACTTTGTCCAAGCGCAAGGTAGCCGAGCCCCACATCAGATACACGGCGAAGCCTGTCCGCAATCGCGGGAATGTCATTAAAGAATAGTAACGCGTCTTCGATGGTCATCTGCAATATTTCGTGAATATTCTTGCCTTTATAGGTAACTTCAAGCGTTTCCTTCGTGAAGCGTTTGCCATTACAAATATCACATTCAACATACACAGTCGGCAAGAAGTGCATTTCGACGGCGATTTGCCCATTACCCTGACAGGCTTCACAGCGACCACCTTTGACGTTAAAAGAGAAGCGCCCCGGTTTCCATCCGCGAGCACGTGCTTCGCTTGATGCGGCGAAGAGGTCGCGAATATGCGTAAATGCGCCAATGTAGGTAGCAGGGTTTGAGCGTGGTGTGCGACCAATCGGTGACTGATCAACAAGGACCGTACGCGAAAGATTCCCTACTGCGCCCTCAAACGATTCACAGTTGTAGATTTTTACCGTACGGTGGCGAAGCTCAAGCGCGCCGAGGAGGTTTTTGTGTACGATGTCATAGAGGAAGGTTGACTTGCCTGACCCAGAAACACCCGTCACACAGGTAAGGGTGCCGAGCGGAATGTCGGCGTCGAGTTCCTTAATATTGTATGCTGCGCCGCCGCGCACCTTAATTGCACCCGCACCGACACGGCGGTTCTTTGGTACATCAATCTTTTTCTCACCGCGAAGGTACGCAAGAGTGAGTGATTTCGACGGGTTCCCCTTCTGCGTGAGGAGTTTTTGGAGGTCATCAGCAACAATAACTTCGCCGCCGTGCACACCGGCTCCCGGGCCAATGTCGACGAGGTAGTCCGCAGCGCGAATCGTGTCTTCATCGTGCTCAACCACAATAATAGTATTACCGAGCTCTCGCAACTCCATAAGAGTTTGAATAAGACGGTCGTTGTCGCGCTGGTGAAGCCCGATGGTTGGTTCGTCGAGTACGTAGAGTGCACCTACGAGTCCTGAGCCGAGCTGTGAGGCAAGGCGAATACGCTGCGATTCCCCGCCAGAAAGAGTGTTCGCGCGACGGTCAAGCGTGAGGTATTCAATGCCAACGTTATGCATGAATTTGAGTCGCTCCATGATTTCGCGCAGCGCTGGCCACGCAATTTCGTATTCTTTGTCAGTAAGGTCGAGTGAGCCAATATGCTTGAGTGCTTCACGCACTGAAAGTGAGGTGAAGTCGTGAATGTTTTTGCCGAGGCCAGTGTCGTTTGTTGATTTTAGGAACACACGAAGCGCCTCAGGGCGAAGACGCGCACCTTTACATGCAGTACATTCATCCGTGTTGAAAATCCCCACCACACCGAGGCCGTTACAATTCGGGCAGGCGCCATATGGTGAGTTGAACGAAAAGAGGCGTGGCTCAATTTCTGGGAATGACGAGCCGTCATTCGGACACATAAATTTTGAGGAAAGAATACGTGTCGTGCCATCAGGTGATTCGATTTTTACGAGACCGTTCGATTCAGTGAGTGCAAGCTCAACCGCTTCAGAGAGACGCTCGCGTGCGTTCTTAGGACCATCACGAAATTCGCTGACATAGATTTCATCGATGAGAAGGTCGATATCGTGACGTTTATTCTTATCGATAACAATTTTGTCGCGAAGCTGGTGAATGACGCCATTAATTTTAATGGTTTCGTAGCCTTTATTAAGCAGATCATACAGCATCTGGTAGTACTCGCCTTTGCGTCCGACAACAATCGGCGAAAATACTGCAACGCGAGCCGCAGAAATTGGCACGCCCATGATTTCCTTCGCTCCCTTTTTGAGCGCATCTTGCACTTCCTTTGACTCAACAGAGTCGAGAATGATGTGCAAAATTTCATCATGCGAAAGCTTTTTGATTTTGACATCCTCGTGGATACAGTATGGCTGTCCAATACGTGCGTAGAGAATACGCAGATAGTCGTAGATTTCGGTAATAGTGGCAACGGTCGAACGGGGGTTGCGAGACGAAGACTTTTGATCGATAGAAATAGCAGGCGAAAGACCGGAAATCTCGTCGACATCCGGCTTTTGCATTTGATTAAGGAACTGCCGCGCGTACGCCGAGAGTGACTCAACATACCGACGCTGCCCTTCCGCAAAAATAGTATCGAACGCCAAAGAGGACTTCCCTGAACCAGAAAGCCCTGTAAATACGGTCATTTTCCCGCGCGGAATCGTGAGGTCAATATTCTTCAGGTTATGTGTCCGCGCCCCGAGAATCACAATATTCCCCTGCCCCGAGACATCTGTCTTCGTGGTACCCTTTTTAATTGCCATAACCTATCGAGTATACGAAGTCTGAGGCAAAAAGCAATGGTACACAATTTTCTTCTAGGTATGCAGTAAAGTTCCCAGAGCTTCATATATAACCTCTGCTTCTTTGCGAGTGATGTGATTTTCTGTAAGTGAGGTTGGGCCTTCTATATAAATAAGCACCCCGGGAACTCCATCAATTTCTTTTGCAGAAACTTCCACTGTAATTGCGTTTCCAAGTTCATTTATAAAGTTTTTCTGGGACATATATCTTATCGCAAGCCGACTACTTTGTAGACCTCGCTAAGCTTTGCTTCGGCTAACTTGTTTGCCTTTTCGGCTCCTTTTTTTAGGACGGCTTCGACGTCGGTGTCGGTGATTTGCTCGCGTTTCTGACGCATGTCGGCGAAGTACGTATCTATATCGTCGATAAGGGCGTTTTTGAGGTTGCCGTATTTACCTTTGTTTTCTTCGTAGAGCGGGATGAGTTCTGCTTCTGTCTTGAAAAGCTTGTGCATGTTGTAGACATTTGTTGGCATGTCGCCTGTTGAGTCAGTAACAATCGACATGACTGCTTTTTTGATTTCGTCGTGTGAGGCGAAAAGTGGAATGGTGTTTTTGTAGCTCTTTGACATTTTGGCACCATCGGTTCCGGGGACAACCGCAACATCTTCTTTAAAGATTCCTTGCGGCTCGGTAAAGAGGTTGGCATATGCAACGCGGAATTTCTTTGCTGCTTCGCGTGCGTACTCAATATGTTGCTGCTGATCCTTCCCTACTGGGACGACGTCGGTGTCGTACAGAAGAATGTCGGCTGCCATGAGGACAGGGTACGTGAAAAGCCCTGCGTTCGCATCGAGCCCCTTTGCAACCTTATCCTTATACGAATGTGCGAGCTCGAGGTACGAGACTGGCATGAGGCAGTTAAGTACCCATGCAAGCTCAGCATGTGCCGGCACGTCACTTTGACGAAAGAGAGTTACTTCATCAGGATTCACTCCTGCTGCAAGATAGTCCTTCACAACGTCAATCGTGCTCTGACGAAGGAGTCCCGGCTCACGCACTGAGGTAAGCGCATGCAAATCAGCAACCATCAAAAAACTCTCATACTTTTCAAAAAGTTCAATCGCCGGCTTTAGCGCCCCGAAATAGTTGCCAATATGCAGCTTTCCCGATGACTGTAATCCGGTCAAAAGTCGTTTCTTCTTTGTTTCCATGTTTTGTAGCATACCATAAAAACCACTGCAATGCAGTGGTTTTTATGGTTCTATTTTTATTCTGTATGCTACATGCTCGCCGTAAGAAGACATACGCCAAGGGCAATATAAACAATGCATACTCCATTGAGTAACCATGCATTATTCTTATACACAGGCACGAATTTTTGTGCCATGCCTGGTGAGCCAAGCAGTACGACCCCCTTAAGCAATGACAGCCATCCGAAAATAGTGATGAGCACATACCAGTCAGCGGTCCATACATTGTGGAGAATAACAGTAGGAAGACCTATAATAAGGGTAAGGTATCCAGCAAGCAACGCAAATGATTTCCCTGTTGCTGCGTTGAGAAAATCATCCTTATCGCGTTTCTTTAAAAAGAGAATCGTAGTGCCAACGATAACCAAAAGCCACCCCCAAAACTGAGCTAGAAATAGTGTTGTATCCATAATTTAGAAAATAATTACTAATAAGTAAATACATCGACCTCTCTATAACTGTAGCACAGGTTTTGTAAAAACAGCCGCATGCATAGGATGCGATATCCAAAAAAACACTCGCATTGCTGCGAGTGTTTTTTTGGTAGTTGCCAATACGTCTAAGAGCTAACGCATTGCAATTACCTGACCCCAACATGGCTTCGACGCGCTCCAAGGCTGAAGGCCCTGTTTCTCATAGAGATAGCGTGCGTACGCCATGTTGTCAACGAAGTTGGTGAGGTCAAGTCCGAGCTTTTTGGCAGTTTCTCCGTGGTAATACGTGTTGATTTGCATCACACCTGTATCACGCGGATCCACAACGCCACGAAGGACTGAGCCGTTCGCAAGCGTGTGACGAAACTGGGACTCACATCGTGCGACATCTGCAAGAGCAGGAATGTCGGCGAAGTAGCCTCTTACTGCCACTTCCACATCCTTCATGGTGCGCGGATCGAGATCGCGCGCAACCGCGGTATTGCCAATGGCAATACGTTCAACCGGCATTGCCTTTTGAACTGAAGTGGTTAAGAGTGCAGTAATGATAGCGTTGGATAAAATAAGCCAGTTGGTTTATCAATTAAAGAACACCCGAAGGTGCTGTGCGCACAGGCTACCATGAAAAATACCCCATGTCAACACTATCCAACACGTTTTCCAAGTCGTCAAGTACCAATAATCGCACAAAACCCTTATTTATCAACAGTTTTGTCATTTTCCCCTTTGTATTGTTTTGTCTAAGTTTCCGCCTATAAATACAATCACCTCTCAGAATTGTCATCCTCGGGTTTTAGAAAACAAAAGAGCGAGAGCAAATATTGTTTTCAAATACCCGGGGATCCAGGCTGACGAATAATGTTCTTCATCCTGGATCCCCGGATACTTTGAAAGCATAGTCGGCAGAGCCTCCTTGCTTTCATGACACTTCGCTTCTTTCTTCTCTCGTTCTCAAGTAAAAATCTCCGCTTACGCTTCGACTTTTACTTGCTCACTCGTTTGAAAGATAAGTTCCGAGGATGACAGTTCGTTGGGTTATATCGATGGATTTTTGGTAATTACTCACACAGATACCGAAATAGCCCACAAAAAAAATGCCTCACCTCCGTGGTAGACATTTTTATGAGAGGAAAAATGGACCGCTCGAGTGCCATACATTTACTCATTTTCAGCAAAAGATATTGATTCGACTATTTTTTCGAACTGAGCTACAAATGAGGTGTCAGCGGCGTAATGTATTGTATAGACATTTTCAGCAACGGGCAATATATATACTACAACTTTTCCTCCATCAAAATCACTTCTATATGAAATCTTTTCTGCTGCACGCCCATTAACCTCTGCTCTTTCTTTCGTGCTCCCCTCTTGCGAAATAAGTCTGTCGTGGAGTTCGGTTGATGATGCGTGTGAGATACGACGGATCGTCAGTGTTGAGATAAGCCCCACCCCTGACGCTATTTTCGGGTTATCTGCATCAAGCGCAATGATATTCACTGCCGAGACGGTATCATCCACTGTCCATGAAGCAGGATATGTAAATTGTAGCGCATGATTACTGCTTTCATACAAATGAAAAATATCGTGATTTACTACTTTTGTGTAAGAAATTATCGCCACCAAGAACAGACATAAGATGATTCCAATAATAAATGTATGTGTTCTTTTAATTTTCATATCATCACTATACGTACTCTTGCAAAAAAAAACAAGGATATGCTATATTCCACTTGCAGCATGTGCTGCGATTGTTCTTTTTAGGAGAAAACAAGTGAAATATTTCACAAAAGCAACGTGTCTCGTGATGCTCATAGCAGCAGCCTCGGCTGTCCATGCTGATCCCGTTCCGACTCTTTCATCCCCGCTTCAAGGCAATATCCTTTCTCGCACCATTACGTCACATTTTGGTGACAACTGGAACAATACGTACTGCGGTGGATATATAAAGAAGCATACTGGCATTGATGTGTATGCAAATTCAAATGAAAATGTCTACGCAGCATACTCGGGGTATGTGAGAAAGGCACAGCTTGACGCCACATGGGGTGGATATGTCTCTGTTGACCATGGGCCAGCCAGCACGTTCAACCTTGTGACAACATACTGGCATGTAATACCGTCAGTATCTGCTGGAACGTGGGTTGGTACAGGGCAGAAAATTGGCACTGTCGCAGATCTTGGATCTGGAACACATCTGCATTTCAGCACCTTCGAGGCTGGGTGGATGGATGTCGTTGCATATGCAGGAGCACTGCCCCAAACAAACTGTGGCGGATATCCTGCATTCCCAAGCTACTTCAAGAACCCCACCAACTACACATACACAAACAAGTAATTGGCAAGGTCTCCTGCCGCATCGCAAGATGCGGCTTTTTTCTAATCAAGCAAGCACAAAAAAATGCCTCGGTGGTGTGTAATGAATCGAGTAGAACAAGAGGTGTTTTTTTATTGTATTCATATATACAAAAAAATGCCTCACTGTGGTGGGAGACATTTTATGGGAGGAGAGATTGACCGCTCGAGTGCTCTATCACGAGCGGGTCTCTTGTTCCTCCGTGCCCGAGTATACCATGAGTGGGATTTTGTCGGAAACTTGCAAGAGTGGCTACTGTGTGTTCTGGGCGTCGGTGGTTACTTTCCGCGTATAGACAGCGCGTGCAATGCGGATAACTTCGTAGGGGTATGCTTCGTTCAGTGCTTCGTAGATCGGCTTAAGTTTGTCGGCACCATGTTCATGAATTGCAGGCTCAATGATGGTGTAGATGTCGACCCAAGAGTCGCCACCAGTGACCCGTTCATCGAGAGCCTGTTCGACAACCACGCCGTCACGAACGAGCTTTTCAAGATGCCCCCAGACGGTAGTTATGGTGAGCTCGCGGGCGCGAGCGATTTCAGCAAGGGTCTTCCCTGCTTCGTAATGGGTTCTAGTTATTTCTTCTGTCGGAACCGTGGGTTCTTTTGGTGCTTTTGCAGCACGAGGTACGTCTTCGCCACCCTTTTTATATTTGCCACCAATACGCTCGACAAAGAGTTTTGTTAAATCCTCCAATTCTTCGTCATCGACATTCTCAAATGCAGTGACCGCTTCATCAGACGCACTGCGGAATTTTGCATCCGCCGCTACAATCCGCGGATCAACGATAAGCGCATTTGGACCGACACCGATAATCTTCATGCCGGCAAGCGTGCGCACACGAGATAGTGCGACGTAGCCTTGCCCGTAGGTAAACGCATTACGCAAGTCGATTTCTGCGGCGTCGAGCGACATCCCCTGTGACTTATGAATCGTAATCGCCCATGCAAGACGGAGCGGGATTTGTGCGATTTCCGCACGCACCTTGCCATCCTCTTGCATCGTCCACGTGGTTGGTTCGATTTTAATACGTGTGCCATCAGCAGTTTCAATAATCGGAAACGAATCACCTTTTGCAAATTCAACAATGCGTCCAAGTGTGCCATTCACATACCCCGCTTCGAAATTATTCTTCGTACACATCACCATCGCATCAACTGCAAGGTCAAGCGTCTGCGGTGACAGACAGGTTTTCATAAGTCCTTCAACTATCGGCTTCGCACCAGTGCCACGCATAGTGTAGCGCTTTTTCGGGCCGCTTAATTTCGCGAGCTCGGCATGGTTGAGCGCATCAACGTCTTTGTTGTGGGTAAAGAGACGAGTTGGCTCGACACCTTCATATGAAATGTCCGTCTGTTCCGAAAGGAGTGTAAAGTGTTCTTCTTCTATTTCAGCACGACGGATTGAAGAAAGAAGCCCAAGCAAAAGCTCGTCCTCTTGGCGATGCTGTTCTTCAAGGTAACACGTGAGCATATTTGCACGTTGCCACGCCGGTGCTTCAAAGGCGAATTGTGGTAGCTGTCCGTATGGCGTAATCGGTGGGAGCTGGAAAAAGTCGCCAACCACAATAACCTGCATACCACCAAACGGCTCGCCAATTCCTCGAGCGCGCCGACAGAGTGTTTCCACTGCGTTAAATGCACCTGCCGCAAGCATCGAGATTTCGTCGATAACGAGCACGTTTGCTTTCCGCATGCGCTTTACGTACTTTTCTTTCTGTAAGATAAGGTCAATATCCTGCTCACTTAGGGAATCGCGTGCACCAATACCGCTCCATGCATGAATCGTCATACCACTCACGTGTGTTGCCGCAATTCCCGTCGAGGCGGTAATCGCCACAGAAACACCGCACGCATCAAGATGCGCGAGATAACGATTGAGTGTATAGGTCTTCCCCGCTCCCGGCTCACCGGTAAGGAACACATTCGCTCCTGTTTTGAGAATGTTGAGTGCTTGTTCTTGCGTCATGATTTATTTATTTTCTGAAAGTGAATCAATGGGTACCTGTGCAACTTTGCGCACACCACGTTCTATAAGGCGATGTGCGAGGTACGCAATCCCGAGTATTGCTGCGACCACGAGGAGGATTTTTATTTCGCGCAGCGGCAATTTGCCAAAGAGTTCAACAAGGAACACGCCAGCAAAGTATCCTCCACTTGTCATGACTGCTGACCATGCAAGCGCACCGAGTGCATTGAAGAGAAGAAATGTGCGATACGGCACATGCGAAAGCCCCATTGAAAGCGGCACGAGGGTGCGAAAGCCATACATGAAGCGCATGCCCGCCGACATAAGCTGCGGACGCTTTTCATAGACCGAGAATGCCGCACGTGCACGAGCATATGCTCTTGGCATACGCAAGCTCACCCAGGTGCGCCGATACCGTCCAAGCAGGAACCACGCATTATCCCCGATAAGCGCCCCAAATGCAGCCGCAAAATACACACCAGTGAAATTTAAATCGAGTAGTTGCTGGTGCGATAAAATCCCTGCAACAAAAAGAATGAGCTCCCCTTCAAAGAGTGAACCAATCAGTACCGCGAGGTAGCCATATGTTTCTAGAAAAAGAATCGCTTCGTTCATAGAATTTTATCCGCATACACAACGACCAGTGTCGCCACGATAATAATCGTAATAAACTGGATAAGGAATTTTGTAAACGTAGGTTTTTGCATGGCTGCATCATACCATATTCTTAGCACCACCCCCAAGTACTTTAATTATGAATTTCGTGTGAAGTATGGCATACTGCAGACATCCGAGTCACTTGCTGACCAACAGCATCATGTGGACTCCTCTCTTTTTTGCCCATGTACTTGTACTGGGCATTGCGACACTTTTCAATTTCGCTTTTTTTGCGTATCTGCTTACGCAACAGCATCGCACAACTGGCTCACGCGCAATACTTTTCGCGTCGACCTGCATCACGATATACGTCGCGCTTGCAGCCGTCTTTCTCTTTGTACCGGCACCAGCGGTTATCAACAGTATTCCTTTCTTTGGCGTCCTCGTGTTCACCAGCTTCCTTCTTGTCGCGCTTCTGGCACCTAACAAACCATGGACCTACCTCCATACTGGACTACTGGTGCTCGGTACTATTATCGCCGTACTCACCGGCACACCAGGCATTGTCTACGAAACCATCACCCCTACTCCGTACGGCTACGCCGAACTCACCTTTGCCCCAACTGCATATATTCTGAATATATATTTTCTGGGTATTCTTATAGGAACATCCATTACCTATTATCGCCGTATTACTTCCGCAAGAACTCCCGCCACCCGTTTCCTTTACTGGACACTCGCCATCTCATTCCTGATCTATCTTCTGAGCGTTTCTGTCACTACCTTTATCCTTCCCTACTTCGGCATCGCTCATTTCGCACTCCTTGTCCTCGTACTCACTACCTCTATTATTATTGGCACATTCGCTATTCTCTACACGCAAAAATTCAAGAAAAACAACCTTATTATCTAACACCCCTTCACAAGCTATTGATTTTTTGGTGAGATACGGTATAGTGTCGGCACCAGATTCGATTCGGCAAGAATCAAGTCAATATCCGCCCATAGCTCAGCTGGAAAGGCCCAACCGCTTCGCGGACCAGGGTTGGGCCAGCTGCTAGGGATGTCGGCTCCGCCGACGCTATGTAATGTGTTCGCTAGCGCAAACACGGCAGATAGAGCAGTATCCTGCAGGATTGTCTGGTACAAGAAGATATTTCCGCCCATAGCTCAGCTGGTAGAGCAGGCGCCTCTTAAGCGCAAGGTCCTAGGTTCGAACCCTAGTAGGCGGACAGCAATAAAGAAAAACAAAGTTGCGAAGCCTTGTTTTCTTTGTGGTCTAGTACTATACCTGCAGGCCGACTTCGCCTTTGCGGGCGCGCATGCCTTTTTTGGGGATGGTGAAGGTGAAGGTGGTTTTCTGTTTGGGGATTGAGATGAAGGAAACGGTGCCGCCCCAGTCTTCAACGAGGAGCTTAGCGAAGGAGAGTCCGATGCCGTTGCCGTTCGGGACAGCTTGCTGGGCGTTGGTGGCGCGGTAGAATTTTTCGAAGATACGCCCCTGCTCTGCTTCGGGAATGCCAATACCCTCATTGGTGACAGATACAGAGAACGTGTCGCCAACGGTTGCGATATGCACGTCGACGGCTGTTTCCTTGGTGCTATAGCGGATGGCGTTTGTGAGGAAGTTGAGGAGGACTTGCCACACGAGCTGTTTGTCAGCGTCGACAGGAGCGATGTCGTCTGCGGTAACTTCGAGGGTGAGGGACTTTTCTTTCGCTTCAGCTTCGAGCGTTGCGATTATTTCTCGCGCAAGCTCGGTGATTTCGAGAGGTTCGGGATTGATGGCAACACGGCGAGCTTCTACACGAGAGAATCGAAGGAGTGTATTCACGAGTTCAATCATGCGAAGAGTGCTGGTATTGAAGTCGTCGATGGTTTCTTTTTGCTGTGCGCCGATTTCACCGAGCGAGCCGTCAGTGAGCATTTCGAGAGACCACCGCATAGAGGTCAATGGTGTGCGAAGCTGGTGCGACGCTGCAGAGAGGAAGCTGACACGCGCTTCTTCAAGACGTACAAGCTCAGTCACATCACGGAATGTGACAATGAGTCCTGTTACGACATTATCGCGGTCACGAACGGCAGCGATGGTAATGGAGACAGGGATGGCGATGCCGCGGGTGTCAACAATGGCGTATTCACGTTCAAAAATCTTTGGTGCCTTGTAGTCGAAGGCTTCCGTGAAAAGTTTTGCACAGATATTTTGCGTTTCTTTCTCTTGTGCGAGGGCGCGAATGCAGATATCGTCGCCTGAGGTGCCGACTACTTGCTCGCCAAAGAAAGCTCGAGCGGGTTCATTGGCGAGCGTGACTGCACGCGTGCTATCTAGTACCACTACCGCATCCGCCATAGAGACGAGGAGTTGCTCGAAACGTGCACGTTCCTCGGCAGTTGCTTTGTCCATTTTGCCGAGTTCAGCGAGGGTCTTCTCGAGCTCTGCGGCATTTTCTTCTTGTGCGCGCTGCGCGGCACGAATACGGGTGAGCATCGTATTAAAGGAGTGTCCGACTTCGCCGAGTTCGTCTTCGCGAGCGATTGGCACAAGGTCGTCAGCATCACCCGCTGCTACCGCTCTCGCGGTGCGGCGCATATCACGAAGCGGTTGCAAGATGAAGATGAAGACGAAGAACATCGTAAGGAGTGTGGTAACGACGTTGACAACGGCAATGTAGTACTGCGATACCGCGGTGCTGAGGGTGCCAGCTTCGAGTGTTTGCGCAGCAACTGCTTGCATTTTTTGTTCGGCGGTAAAGGCTTCGCGCACGCTTCCTGCGAATGTAGTGTACGTAATTTTCGCATCCGATAATGCTTCAGTGCGTGTTTCGAGACTTGACGAGGCATATGCGTAGGTGTCGCGCGCATGAATAAGGGCATGGAGGAAAACTTCTTTATCTGCCAAGAGTGCTGAGGAACGTTCGCTCGATGCGCCGAATTCGCGATAGGAGCGGTAGGTTTGCTCGGCACGATCGAGACTCGCGATTGCGTCATCGAAGACTGCGCCACCTTGGGTCTCGGTGAGTTCTGCTGCGCGAAGGGTGTCACCAATAGCGATGAGCGCGCCGTTAAATTCAACGAGCGCAACGAGCCGCGGCGCGTCTTCGTTCGCATACTTCGTAAATGACGAGGTAATATCACGAAATGCCTGTGAGGAAATACCGCCACCGACAACCATCACGGCAATAGAAATAAACGCGATTGCGGTAAATCGTGTTGAAAGGCGACGGAAGTAGTGCTTGATAGAATTCATCATGGTAGTTGTAGTGTGCGTGTCATTGCGTCATTGATAGCGTATTCGTAATACGCGCCAGACCACCACAAGGAATTACGCGCTTCAGCGAGTTCTGCCGCAAGGTCTTTTTTACCTTGCTCGGAAATGAGAGTATTGAGGGCTAGCGTTGCGCCACGGAGCGCAATGAGTGAGCTGGGAAAACTTTCATTTGTTGCGCGCGGTGAGACATATGCAGCGTGCGACGTTTCTGCATCAAGATACAGTCGATATGCAGCGGTCAAGATTTCCGAGCGTAGTTCGACATACTGCGCCAGTGAACGTTCGGTATCAAGACTAAGATATCCACTGATGAGGTCAAGTAAGACACCTGGCGTGCGACGCGTCCCCTCCCCTGCATGCCAGATAAGTGCTGCGCGAGCTTGCGCCGGCGTACGAGCGGCAAGCATGGCGTCGTACTGCTCTTGCTCTTCTTCACGCAGCGTATCGTCTAATGTAGACGTAAGGGGTGTGTCAGTATCCTTCCCCACCACAAAGGCCTCCTCTGCGCGCAGCACGAAATCTGTATCGGCACGAATAACCTCATCGAGCGATGCGCGATAATCGTCAAAGGTCTTCCAAAGGTAGATACATTCATCTGGTAGTGCGTCGCAGAGTACTTTTTCGGCAACTGGGGCGATACTTCCTTTGAGCTCTCTCTTTTCAAATGCCTCTTCTCCTTCACGGGTCGCCAATCGCTGTATGTATGCAGATTCAAGTCGTGCGAGTCGTTCGTAGAGTGCAAACGCATCGTCTTCCGAAAGCCGCGCCTTCGCGACAAGTCGAAAGGCTTCCGCGTCAATACGGCGTATTTCTGCGTGCGTCGCCATCAGTGGTGGTGACGCACGCAGAAGTGTAATGCGATACATAAAAACCGTCGCAAGTACAAATAGCACCGCTCCCAATACACCAAAGACGCCACGCATTACCATATCTTTCCCAGTATACACCGAGGTTGCGAAAAGTTGGCACAAAAAAAGAGCCTCGGGGAGAGGCTCGTGCGAGAAAAGAACTGCGTTCAGCACATAAGGCTTACCGGCTTGTAGTCGTGCATGATTTCAAGCCAGCGTGCTTCGTACACCATACTGGCGAATACCCTGCCGCATACGCGGTGCATGGTGACATATGCAGAGAGCACCATAACGTTATCGCATTGCGCCGCATGACGCACGGCATGTTCAACATTCTCTTCGACAGTATATGTCGAATCTATCAAGTTCGCATTGACCACAAACTGATCAATCGTAGCGCCGATTTTCTCCGAACGGAGATAGATGAGATCGCCCATGAGCCCACGCTCTTTCTGATTCGTAAGCGAACTGAGCACATTGGCTCGGTGTTGATGGATATGGACGAGCTGTTCAACTTCATCTTGTGCCAACGCCACACGTTCCCGCGCGACGTCGTGACGCCGCGCGAGAATTGCGCATTCAAGGTAGCTTGCGGTGAAGCTGTTCCGCGGCGCGAGATGGTATTTTTGCACCATTTCTTGCTCGTTGTCGCTTACCATCGTGGCTTCAACAATGCTTTGAAAGCGCGCTTCGAGGTCGACAAAGACTTTTGCTGCAGTATTCATAACGATTCTCCAAGAACAGAAACAATGAACGTATCGGCATATATGAAACCATTTTTATGACAATGTGTCAATACATTGCAACTGTGTGCAGTCCATGCGAAAATGGCACCCATGCACACCCTCGACGAACTTGTTCAGCACTTCCTTCGCTTCCCTGGTATCGGTCCGCGCCAAGCGCGGCGTTTTGCAATGCATCTTCTGACGGAAGATGAGTCAGCGAACGAGTCGCTCGCGAATTTGATTCGGTCACTCAAGACAACGGTGCGCCCTTGTGTGCACTGCGGACGGTATGTATCATATCGCACCCGTGAGGATTTGTGCTCGATTTGTACGGATACACATCGTGACCAGTCGACACTCATGGTTGTTGAGCGTGATACGGATGTGACTGCGATTGAACGTGCGCGTACCTATCGCGGAAAATATTTTGTCTTTGGCGGCACCGTTCCTCTTCTCGCCGACGAAAATGCTGGCAAGAAAGTCCGCGCAAGCGCACTCAAAGCGCTCCTCGCACAAAACCTCGAAACCGTACACGAAATCATTCTCGCCTTCTCTGCGAATCCTGACGGCGACAATACTGCGCGCTATATTGAAACTCTCCTTAAAGAATTCCAAGAGCAAAACCCCGAGCTCACCCTCACCCACCTCGGCCGCGGACTTTCCACGGGCAGCGAGCTTGAATATGCGGATCCGGATACGATTTCGTTTGCCCTCCAGAACCGGAAATAAGCAATGCACAAAAAAATCTTCATACGCAGCACCTATGCACTCGTGTTTCTCTTCGCTTGCATTGGCTTCATCACCACTGCGGTTTTTATTGCGATGCAATTCGGCTGGCTGAATGTTCGCGGATCGATTGATGCGCGGAACACTTTTTTCAAAGATGCTCGAGCGGAAGTGTTAGCCGCGGCTGGAACCACAGACATGGATGCGTCCAGCACGTTTTTTGATACCGAGGAATGGCGCACCGTCGCTGCAGGCATCGAGAAGGACCGCGACGTTATCGAGCGTATCGCGCGCGAAACAGGTGTCTCCGCACGTCTCATCGCCACCGTTGCCATTCCCGAACAGCTCCGCTTCTTCACCTCAAACCGCGAATCATTTAAACGGTATTTTGAGCCCTTCAAGCTCCTCGGCACGCTCAACCAATTCTCCCTCGGTGTGACTGGTATGAAAGAAGAAACCGCCGCACATATCGAACAATACGCACACGACACAGAAAGTCCTCTCTTCCCGGGCGGAAAATTCATCACACTCCTCCCCAAAAGCACCAGTCAAGATCGCTTTGCGCGCCTCACCGATGAAAAAGACCACTACCACCAATATCTCTACACCGCTGCATTTATTGCAGAAATTCAAGCACAATGGAAGCATGAAGGTCACGCAGGCGTCCTCACCCCCGGCATCATCACCACCCTCTTCAACCTCGGCTTCAACAGTTCAAAACCAAACGCAGAACCAAAAATAGGTGGTGCCCCCATCACACTAGACGGAAACACCCACTCATACGGCGAAATCGGCGAACAATTCTACTATTCAAGTGAGCTTCCATTTTTTAAATAAAAGAATCAACATAGAAAAACCTCGCGTTGGAGCGAGGTTTGTTGTGAGAGTTAATAGGATGGCGAATTATTCCATTCGTCTATAAATGCCGCAAGGAGCGCATTTACTTTTGCGTTCGTAGCAGCATCGCCGTACTTTTTCGCAAGCGCACGGAACGCTTCTTCATCATGCTCACCGCGCGAAGCCTTATCACCCACATACGCTTCCGTGAGCGCAATAATTTCCGCGCCAGTAGGCGTACGCTGCTGCAAGATGCTGCAAAGTTCGACGAATGAAGGGTAGCACCCGTAGTGACAGAGCCGGTCGAGGAGTTCGGTTGCGTTCGCCGCATCTATCTGCGGATACTTATAGGTGATTGCGCGCGCAAACGTGACGCGCCTAAAGTTGGGATCCATGAGACGATGCTTGCTCTCTTGATACACGAGAAGCTCACGTACAAGCGCATTCGCGACAGCTCTAGGATTACTGCTTTTCTCGATAAGTACCAGGATAGCTTCCTGATACGTGTAAATGTTCGTCGCAAGCAAAGCGCTTGCGGCACTAACCGCGCATTTCGTAGACATGCTCATAAAAGAACCTCCAATGATCAATCTCAATATATCTTCTACTATTTTACTGCTTTGTCAATAAAAAACACGGTCATTCGACCGTGTGTGCAAGGGAAAGATAGTATTTCTTGCAAGAATCTTGATATCCCAGAGCGTAACTCGTGGTTTGCCACATGACGCGCCCGACAATACGCTGCCGTCTCTTTTTACTCAGCAAGTGAGGGTCTTGGAGGTACGCCCGTACCATAAACTCGAGGCTTAAAAAATCCGAGCCGTGTTTTGGTGTGAGTAGTTGCACAACCATGTCCTCAACCTTCTGCATGAACCGATAGCGAACATGCTTCGAGGAGATTTCCTGCAGGACATGATAGATAAGCGACATATACCGCGGTATACCGTGTGAGTCAGGCTCCCGGTGTGCCCAATAGTCCACCTGCACTAAGAGCTCCTTGGTGAGTTTGGCAAGAGTATCATTCGACAATGAGCCACCAGCACATGCTTTTTGTGCATGGTAATATGCAATTGCATTGAGTGCCGCAGCCTTGCCGCTGAGGGACCGGTACCGACAGTGCCAGTATGTATGAAACTCCAGCGACAGACTTTGCGCACCTCCCTTCCCGTAGAGTAATCTCGTTGCATCGCGCACGCAGAGAGAAATGGTAGCATTTGCGAGCGCAACAATGTCTTGGAGAGAAACTCCGAGATCCCGGAGCTCCATAAGGGTAAGTGATGTGTACTCAGTACGAACAAGTTCAGACTGCAACGTATACAGCTCGACAATATCGTTCAAACCAATTCCCCCTCCGTGAAGCGCAGCTCGTAGGAGATTAATTTTCTGGAGAGACCCCAGCAGCGGAAACTGTGACAGAATCCACCTCGCCATTTTTTGTCCATCGAGTTCCTCTGGCAGCGCTGCACAAATTTTTTCAGCCCACGCTACATCAAAGTGAGAGAAGGTCTCCTGCTTGAAAAGATCAAAAAAACTTTTTTCACAAAATGCCATGATGGCGTCCTCTTCGTTGTTTGTGATTGTCTGTACCGTAGCATGTTTGCACCCTACAGGCAATTGCTCTTCTTAGCCAAGTAGATAGCGCCTTCCTTCTTTGCGTAGCATGCCTTCACGCATGAGTTCTTGAAGTTTTGTTTGTACACGGTCTTTTGATTGATCGAGTTTTTGGAGATCCGTGATTGTTGCGCTTTTTTCTGCAAGTGTGCGGAGGATTTTGCCGCGAAGCTGACGGTCTGAGCCTTGGAATTTTGACTGTACGGTATGGTGACGCGAACGTTTATTTGCATTGCCGATGGTTGCTTTGAGGTGGGTGCCGTAATCCATCAGAGCTGCGTACCAGTCACGAGCGCGCCCGCGTGGAAGTGCTGCTTCGATGAGTGACATGAGTTCATTATCATGCACCGCGTCGCGATGTGGGAAAAAATGATGAATGAATACTGTGCGGACGTTGGTTTCGATGAGGGGCGTGCCGATGTTAAAGGCGAAGGCTTGAATGGCGCTTGCGGTGTATGGGCCGATGCCGGGGAGCGCGCGGAGCTCGCTTGTTGCCTGCGGAAAAACTCCGCCGCGCGCGGTCGTAATTTCCTGTGCACAAAGGTGGAGTAATTTTGCGCGACGATTATAGCCGAGCCCCTGCCATGCACGGAGTATATCCGCAAGCGGTGCCTTTGCGAGTTTCTGTACTGTTGGGAAAAGCTTCATGAACTGCACATATTTTTCCAACACTCGTGGTACCTGCGTTTGTTGGAGCATGATTTCGGAAATCCATACGTGATAGGGGTCATGATTCTCCCGCCAAGGTAAGTTATGTCGCCCATGAACACGATAAAACGCCCACACTGTTTTGCGCAGTGCGGCGATTCTATCTTTATCAACACTGGGGATATCCGTAATGTACTGCATTGCTAAAACGTTAAAATTTCTAGGCAAAAAACCTTGCTGGAGGCCGATGTGAACCCAACGTTCACTGAGGCTGAAGCGAGATTTTTTGACAGAAATTTTAGCGTTTTAGTAGATACGCTTGCCGTTTTCGTCGTAGGTCACCTGCGCTGTACGTGTCGGTATAAGGAATGCAGAAATAATGTAGAGCGCTGCGAGCGGAAAGACGCCCGTCATAACCGTTGCAAACGCGAAGAGTACACGGGTAACGGTTGCATCAATACCGAGGTATTTTGCCATGCCTGAAAGCACACCCGCAAGCATGCGGTCATCAGTTTCGCGGTAAAGTTTTTTGACGTGATGATGTTCAGTCATAATTATTTATTTCGATATACGTTAATTTTTGTGACGATGTCAGCAATTTTTGTGTCGGCCTTCACCAAATAGTCAACGGCACCGAGCTTAAGTCCGCGCTCTCTATCTTCTTCTTGTCCGAGGTTTGAGAGGATAATAACGGGAACGTCTTTCCATTTTGCATTCCCTTTCATTTGCTCAAGTACTTCAAAGCCATTCATGCCTGGCATCATAAGGTCAAGGAGTACTACCGCCGGAAGCTTGCTCCCTGCTTCGCGTAGCATGTCGAGCGCGCTTTCGCCATCGAGCGCAAACTGCGCAGGAATTTCTTCAAAAGCAAATTTTGTTTGGTATGCTTTGTTGACGAAGGAGTCATCTTCAACAACGAGTACCCAAGGTGCGTTTGTAGTCATAGCACTATAATACGTAGAATTGATTATGGCGCAAGGAGTATAGTGCCCCCCACCGTCTCAACGGTACCCGAAGGGAACGCAACCGTATCAGTATGACTTGTTGGTGCACAGTTTTGGGTAGAAATATCTGTCGTTCCTACAGTAAGAGTATCCCACGCTGTCTGGCTGCACGTAATATTCTGCCAGCGGGTGATGTATTCGGAAAGTGTAACCGAACCGCGTGTACTTGATACGGTTGCGGTTACAAGGAGCGTTGACGGATCATCATGTTCGGGGTTGTAGATGTCTTCAAGATTACGAGTAACAAAATCACGACTCGTTGAGGCAACGGTGAACGCGCGAGTGTAGATATGCGAGCCCACCTGGAGTGTTTCGCTACTTGATGCTATTGCCCATGCTGCTGACGCAGTTGTTGTCGCATGATGTTCACTTGCCCTGTCGGCATATGTGAGCGCATACCAATCACTCATGGACGCCGCACGTGCACCTTCGAGCAGTTCTCGCGCGAGACGATGCGAAACGTCCTTCTCTTCTGACGCCGTTGTCGACGCGAGACTCACCGTTGCCACTTGCACCCCAATCGCAACAAGCACCGCCATAAATGCCATGGCGAGAAGGACTTCGATAAGGAGCATACCGCGAGCGGACTTCATAGGGACAGTATACACGAGAACACACAAAAAGCGGACATGCTCCGCTTTTTAGACGCTTACGTACGATTTAGTCGACGTACACAGGCTCTGCATTTATCACATTAAGCTCGGAACGTTCTGGCGCTATTGTTGTCTGATGTCGCTTGATGGTACGGGTAAAGCACTCTTTGCCGATACCGTGATTCCAATGTGGCGACAGGTCACCCTGATAGTACGATGGTAAGAATGAATCATACTGGAGTGCTGAGGACTTTGTCTCATATGCATAAGCATCAGCGCCTGAGTCAATCGTGCGTTCTGTTTCAAAGGTGGCGCAGAGCTCGAATTCGGCAACCGCGCGCTGTTCACCATCGATTGTCTCAGTTGATTCTTTTATAACACGATATTCATAGGCTGCCTTGGTGCGTGGGTCGGCAGGAAGTGCGTAGCCTCGCGTTGCGTCATGAAGGTCGAGAAGCTTCGCAGGCATGGTGCGGTTTTCCTCAAAGTATGACTGAATTTGCCACTGCATGTTTGAGAGGTCAGAAAGTCGACGGTCGTCGAAGCGTTCTGCGCGTGCACCTGCAGGCCCACCTGTTACCATAAAGCCGGCAACGATTGCAACAAGTGTAACTCCTACGACTTTCACAAGGTAGAATTTTTTGATCAGCGCAATACGCTTTACATTCTCACGGAAATGGAGCTGATAGTATGCAGCAATACCACCTGACACAAGAAGTACAACCGCAAGCTGGACTGAAAGACGAAGACCGATTTCGCCCGAAATGAAATTATACACAAGCACCGCTAGTGTTGAAATCGCCACAATGCCGGCGACGAGAAGTACGGAGCCTGCGGTAAATTTCTGCATCCAGGAGTCCATCGCCTTTTGACTTTTGCGCACAACAATGAAGTAGAGCGGCGCGGTAACAATAAGTACCGAGATTGCATATCGCGCAGACTCAATCATCGACTGACGACGCCATGCGTTATCCACCAAAAGATCTGGAATCCACTTCTCTGCTGCTGCAAAACCAATTTGCACAATCGCAAGCGCAACAGCGCACAGCGACAAGAAATGGATGACGGCGACAATAATGTCCCCTGCGGTAAACTTCTTTCCTGTTTCTTTGCTTACCACACTGGTAATCAAAAGCACAACACCAACAATGACCGTAACGAACAATGTTGGAAACATAAACATAAGCAATGACATATAATTTTATTACTCAATAATACCCCAGCATACCACGTCCCACAGAAACACAAAACAAAACTCCCTTACGGGAGCCTTGTATTAGCGAGCGATGTATGGCGTGAGTGCCATAAATCGTGACCGCTTAATCGCCTTTGCGAGTGAGCGCTGTGACTTCGCACTAAGCTTCGTACGAGTACGACGCAAGATGCGAGCATGAGCGTTCACATTTTCGCTAAGACGTTCGGTATCTTTGTAGTCGAACATGATAGGATAAGATGATGAATAATCACCTCAATATTCTTCGGAAAACTCCAATGCGTCTTTCAAAATTGGATGAAATTGCGTTGGTTGGAGGACATTTTTAGACCGAGCCGTATTCAACATACGGTGAGCGTCGAAAAATGTCTGAAACCAATGCAAGTTCGCCTATTTTGGAAGATGTCTAAAAAGGGATGTCTTCGGGTGAGATATCCTCGTCTGGATACGATGGCGCTGCCGGCTTCGTATCTGCTGAAGACGTAGTACCCTGCGCATCGCGTGGTGCATCACCTGTAGAGCCGCCTGACTTCGGACCGAATTTTACATTTTCTGCAACGATTTCGGTACGATAGTGCTTCTGTCCGTCCTTTTCCCATGATTGGGTCTGGAGACGTCCTTCGACGAGTGCGCCACTTCCCTTCTTGAGCCATTTTGCAATGCTTTCAGCCTGTGGGCCGAACACAACGATGTTATGGAACTCTGCCTTTTCTTTCTTGTTGCCTTCACGATCTTTGTAGACCATGTTGGTAGCAAGACTAAATGAAACGACGTTGTTGCCATTAGGCATCGCGCGCATTTCAGGGTCGCGTGTGAGGTTTCCGTAGAGGAATACTTTATTGAGGTACATAATTTACGTAGTTAGTTTTCAGTTGATCTAATACTGATGCCGTTAGTATACGTGCATCAGCGAGACTCTGCAACCTTTACGCGGTTGTTGTTTCGGTTGTTTCTGCTGCAGGAACTTCCTCTACAGCCACGTCATCAGCGGGTGTGTCAGACGCTTTTGCGCCCTTACCTGCCTGTGCATGGTACTTGAAGGGGGTTTCGATTTCTTCCTTCGAGAGCTTTACAATAAGTGAACGGAGTACGTTCGCATTGTGCGCGAGCTCTTCTTGGAAACGGGTGAGACCTTCAGCCTGGATCGTCATACGAACCCAGCCAAAGTACGCACTGTGGAAACGCTTATGTACGCCATCGATAACTTTATCGATTTCATACGCGAGTTCAATACGCTCAGGGAATTCCGAATCAGTGATAGTTGCACCATCAGCTTCGATCTGATCAGTGAGTCCTTTCACGACATCGGCAACTTCCGTCCCTGCAACCGTCGGAAGAATGTGGAAGGCGAATTCGTACGTGTGCGCGTCGCGCATCATGTCTTCATTTGCCTCGATTGCTGTTTTACTTGCCATAATCTAATTTTTATTGATAATGTATGGTACACTAGCATAGAAAATCGCCATTATCAACCACCGCAACGATACCTACGTATTTCCATGAAAATCCTCACTATCGACGACGACCCAACCATCCAAGAGCTATTCCTCACCGGACTCTGCTCAGAAGGATTTGATATCACCCAAGCATACAATGCCAAAGACGGCCTCGAACTTATCGAGAGTCAGGTTTTTGATTGTATTATTCTCGACAACATGCTTCCCGACATTGCCGGCGTTTCGCTGTGCGCCATGATTCGTGACAAAGGTATCGACACGCCCATTATCGCCCTCTCTGTCCAAACCGCAACCGACCAAAAAGTCGCCTTCTTCAACGCCGGTGCCGACGACTACATGGAAAAGCCCTTCACCTTCTCCGAGCTCATCGCCCGCATCCACGCAGTGACGCGGCGCGGCACCACCAAAACTCCCGACATTATTTCCTACCGCACCATCACCTACGACCTCCACAACGACAAACTCACTGTCGGCGGCGAGACAGTATACCTCACCCACCGCGAGGCAAAGCTTCTCGAATACCTTCTCTTAAACCGCGGCACCCTCCTCACCCGCGCCATGATCTACGAACACGTTTGGAATATGCGCGCCGACCCCTTCTCAAACTCCATCGAAGCACACATCCTCGCCCTCCGCAGAAAACTCGGCTCCCCCCGCAACGCCAAAGACTCCATCATAAAAACCGTCCCTGGCCGCGGCTATATGATTGATTAAAAAAAGCATCTCCATTGAGATGCTTTTCTATGATTATTCTTCAGTAAACTCAATCGACGCAAGTATCTTATCAAATTCCGGCGTGAGGTTTATTTGGTTTTCGTAGCTGATGGTGTACATGTACTTCCCCCTTTTTATGAAATAGATTACATGATCTCCATAGCCACTACTGTCGGGATACACATATTTACTTGCAGCCGAACCGTCGACCACAACAGTTTCTTCTGACGGCCCAAAACTTGCAATATAGCTCTCCCAACTTTCGATGCCTAACCTATCGATTCGCTCACGTTCTATGCGAAATTGCGACGCTTCCCCAAAATCGTTGGTATAGATAGTGTGTACTCGAGGATGCTCTGTATAGAGCTGAGGTCGTAGACTCACTGTTAAACGAAATCCAAGAACACTGGTAAAAACAAAATTTTCTGGACAGGTAAACGACACGCCGAGATCCTTTGCGTCATATTGCACATATACCAACTTTGATGGATTGAATGGCACATATGTCCCCATAAAATAACCAGCATCAACAACGCGCTGTGTGCCCGGGTAGAGAACGTGATTCTTATCTGTGAACACAACATCACTGAAGCGGATTGGCTCCATAGGATAAAAATATTTATTCGTACTTGTCGACTGTATACTGCGTATATTGTCATCCTTCCGTATATAAGGATTACTTGGGAGCGACACCTCCGATATATTCTCTCTTACTATTTTTGCGCCGAGGGCATACATACCCACACCAACGACGACGCCCGCACCAACACATATAAGTGCGAATAGAAACTGTTTTTTGTTTTTAATATTCTTCATACGTTTTTCTAAAGTTTCTTAATAAATAATCAATCACTAGTATACCACACATAAAAAACACCTCAGACGTATCCGAGGTGTTCAAAGAACTATTTGTACAAACTACTGCAACACGTAGTTAATTGATACAGCGCTTGAAAGAGAAGGTCTCTACGTCATACGCTGAATTGTTTTCGTACATGAACTTGAATATAATGTTGCTACTCCCCGCATAGAGCGACTGTGTCTGCTCGGATGTAGTTACTTCATTTTCTGTGATGAAATTCCATGAAGCGCCGCTATTATTACTCCAAGAGAATGTCACTTTTGTACCACCCACATTTACTGAGTCATGGTATTTGACTGCATGTGTCCCAGCCTTTGCAGGAATGAGGTAATACACTACTGGATCGCTACCCGGATACAGCTGTCCACTGTTGGTCCAGCTGCTGTCACAGCCCGCCATGGCAGTCTGCGCAAAAAGCAGAGTTGCCGCAATTGCAGCAACTGAAAACATAGTCTTTTTCATTTGAAACCTCGATGGTTTGTGGTTTGTGAAAGATCAAGCATGCATACATGAAAGTGTCTGATATACTCATACACCTTCGCGTCTACGTAGCAGATAATACTATATTACAGAAAAGATACAAGCATTGAGACTGTTGGCACACAATAAAACCGCATGTTCGGTTTTAGATTTTTTGTTCGTTTTGGAAATTGATGATGATCACTTCTACTTCGCCGCTATTTGTTGTCTCCATGAGCTGTGCACGAAGTTCTACGGCGCCTTCGAAGCCGTTGATGTAGGCTTTGTAGTGCTTTTTCATGAGAGCAAATGATTTGTGCGGGAGGAGCTGTTCGTAGAGTTTGGTGTGTTCGATGAGGGCAGCGAAGCGTTCGTCCATGCTGATATTAGTGAGGTCTTTTTCGGGATGAAAGAGCCACGGGTTGCCGAAGATGGCGCGGCCGAGCATGACGCCGTCGGCGCCGGTTGCAGCTGCTTTTGCAAAAGCGTCTTCGCGTGAAATGACGTCGCCGTTTCCGAAGATGAGGGTATCACTTCCCTGTTCATTGCGGATTTCAACCGCGCGCTTGACGCGCTCCCAGCGTGCGGGAACTTTCGACATTTCTTTGCGGGTGCGGGCGTGAATAGTAATGACCGCAGGCTTTGCGGCAAGGAGAAGCGGAAGCCATGTTTCGAGTTCGTCGTGATTGTAGCCGATGCGTGTCTTCACGGAGACCGGACGCTCGACACCATCAAACGACATGCCGCGCTTTGCTGCTTCAATCACTGCTTTCGCTGCCTCGGGATTTTTAATCATCGCCGAGCCACAGCCTTGTTTTTCAATGCCGCGGTCAGGGCAGCCCATGTTAATGTCGACACCATCGTAGCCCATTTGTGCGCAGAGTCGTGCTGCGAGCTCCATGTGCTCAGGATTTGCCGTAAAAAGCTGCGCGACAATTGGGCGTTCTTCTGGCGCATATTGCAAATCAGCACGAAGCTTTTTCTGTCCTTCTTCCGGTGCGCGTGCGAGGCCATCTGCCGAGACAAACTCTGTCCACATCACATCAGGACCACCAATCGTGCCGTTGCTGCGCTCATGCGCGGAATACTTCGCAATCACCTTGCGAAACGACGGATCCGTCACATCCGCCATCGGCGCCAAAACAAGCAAAGGTTCACCCTTTGCTTTCGCTGCATCTGAAATAGTTTTCCAAAAATTCATGGCAAGAATATGCCACAAAAAACAGTAGAAGTCGAGAGCTACTCGGTTTCTACTGTTTCGTGCGCCTGCGTCGTTGTTGCGACGGGAACCTCTTCAGCCGCAACGCTTGTTGTTGCTACGGCATCTTCTTCGTTCTCTTCGTCCTTGGCGTTTTTATCCTTCACATACACGCGATTCCCGAAACGGAGATCAATGCTTTTGAATCCGTCTTTCGGGAGCACGGCGTACTCTTTCGTGCTGAAAAGTTGCTCGAGGCGTTTTTGAATGAGATCGGCACTGTCGCTACGACGCGCCTTGATAATACCGCCGTCCGTAAAGTGATACCATACATCATGCTCGTCAATATACTGCGTTTCAACAAGTGAGAGCTTGTACGCAGCAAATGAAACCCTGAGCTCAAACATCTCACGTAGCGGAACGTCTGCAGGCACATAGTCACCATACTTCGGTGATGTCGAGGCGACAACGACTCGTGGATAGAGAGAGCCGGTGAGCGAGGCAGGCGCGTCTGCAAAGGCGTACCCTTCCTGATTTATAAACATGCAGGTTTCGGTATCGCACCACAATGCGTGCGGCTGATGTTCTTCGAATTCAATAGAAAGAATATTGCGCTCTGGCTGGGTAATACGCACATTCGCAAGGCGAGGCATGTCGCGCAGACGCTGTTCAATTTCTGCATATGGCACACGATACGTGAAGCGGTACGGCACCAGTCCAAAATAAGAACCTTCGAGCACTTCTTCAGTCACCGACCGCACCGCTATGGGCGAAATAGTGGTGCCTCCCTGCACCTGCACCGTATCAACCTGAAACAGTGCCGCGCGCGTACCGTAATACGTAAGAGTCGCCCATAGCCCCGCGCACACCATGAGCACTAGCGTTGTTGCAAGGGGGGTAAACACAAAAGAGCGCCTCGTGTTTCGTGCGCTACGTCTTTGTGGCAGTGGTGTTCTTCGCTTCGGCATACCTTTGTTCTACTTTTCTACCAACTGTGTAACGAGATGGTCGGCAAAGGCGCTCAGTGACGAACCAACTGCCGTGAGTGCGCGTGGCACAAGCGATGCTTCTGTGAGTCCCGGCAAGGTGTTGACCTCGAGGAAATAAATCCCGTCGTCAGCAATAATAAAGTCACTCCTTGAATAGTGGTTAAGCCCAAGCTCGCGATGCACGAGGCGGGCAAGTTCCATAAGTTCGTTTTTGACCGCATCGTCGAAACGCCCTGGGCAGATTTCTTCCGATGCGCCGTTGTATTTTGCTTCGTAGTCGAAAAACGCACGCTCCTTTGCGGGAACAATTTCAATGGGTGGGAGTACGTAGAGTGGCTCATCGCGGAAGTTTTCAATCACGCCGACGGTTGCTTCGGTTCCCTTAATTTGTTTTTCAACGATTACTTGGTCATAGGTTTCAAGCGCCTGCATGAGTACACGAGGAAGTTCTGTGCGAGTTGCCGTGACAACACCATGTGACGAACCCGAACGCACCGGCTTCACCACATAGCGCGGCCCAAACATTGCCGCGATGCCTTCTGAGATTTCGTGCAACTGCTCCTTCGATGAACGCGACACCAACATGTGTGGTGCGAGCATAATCGGATGGTCACGCAGATGATCTTTTGTAATACCTTTATGCATCGCAATCGCCGACGAATACGAGCCCGAGCCGGTAAACGGCACACCGTGTCGTTCGAGCACGCGCTGCACTTTGCCGTCTTCTCCGTAGGCACCATGCAGACCTATAATCACGCCGTCAACGTGACTGAGGATATGTTCTGGCATATGACGACGCCCATCGAGCGTCCACTCCCCTGCGCGAGTAATCATAATATCAAGCGGCGTCACACGATCTGATGACAGTGCCGCCAAAAGCGCTGCGCCAGTCTTCAGCGACACATCATGCTCTTCACTCGGCCCTCCACGGAGCACCGCAATACGATACTTTGACATGTCGCCAGTATACCACCATTTCCGCCATTGCGTCATCTGCGCAGGATTCGAGACTGTCATGCACTTAAAATTTTCTGCACTTCCGTGGTACTCTTTCTTACAGAATCGTTATGAAAAAAGTAATTGGCATATGGCTACTGTGCGCAGGTGCAGTGTTTTTCTATCTTGTTATCGTCACACGAGTTGTTTCGCCGTATTATATTGCAAAATTTGAACCACTCAATGCGGCAGGCATTGCAATTCTCGCAAGTTTTCTCTCACTATTCATCATCGCATGGCGATATGACACCGACATACTAAGAAAGCGGCTCGTCTTTATCGCAAGTACACTCTACCTTATCTTTGCGGGCATGGCTGTCACGCTTGACCGTGTCGCCCTGTTTGCAGAAGCTCCAAAGATACCGCTGGTGCACATTGGTATTATGACCATTGCGCCAATTTCTGCGATATGCCTTACTATTACCTACCGTCGACTCCGCAGAGATATGAATAAAATCACCCTATGATGTATTTTTTTATCATACTTCCTCTCTTTGGAGGAATCATCTATATCTGGTTCGCAACATTAGGCATGCGACAAGAGCGGCGTGTAGCGCCCTACCTTGTGCTCTTTCTCTACGGTCTCTCTTACATCCTCCTTGCAGCACTCAATCAATTCGGCCTCTTCGGCACAGACGTCCACGCCATTGAGGCAAGCACCCATGCCATCGCTGTCACCACCTTCGCCCTTACCTATGGCTACCACATGCTTAAAAATCCGTCTCAGAAGAACTAGCTCGTTCTTCTTCCAAAAGTTCCGTTTTCGACATTCCTCGCAAACCATTATAAGCACCCATCTTTCCTGATGCTAAAATAACACGATGACACGGCACGTTCATATCGGCGTTCTGTCGTAAAAGCGATCCGACTGCTCGAGCTGCACCCGGAAATCCGGCAAGGAGTGCCACCTCTCCATACGAAAGCGTCTCCCCCGCAGGAATAGCTCGAACGATTTTCAAGACCGATTCGCTAAAGCCCCGAGGCGCAATATTCTTCATAACACCCAGCATACCACAAAATAAAACCGCAGATGCGGTTTTAAAACTACACAAGATTTTTATCTTTCTTGTCCTTCTTCGGTTTTTTCACCTCCTTCTTCTTATCCATTCCTTTTGCCATATACATCTAATTACTTGTACCTACCTATAGTAGCACACAACTCCGCAAACATTGGTATGTGTGATTACGCCTTTTTTACATATTCAGCGCGAATGCTAAGCCCTTTCATGCCATCAGCATTCCCCAGTACGCCTTCCGCCCCATCACTCAGGCGAATACCCTTAATTTTCGTCCCGCGCTTAAGTGTGCCACCGCCTTTTACTTTCAAGTCTTTAATGATAAGCACGGTATCCCCTTCTGCAAGCAAAGTGCCGTTACTATCGTACACCGCAAACTTGCTCTCATCTTCTTCGTCAAAATTTTTCTTTTTACTCATATATACAAACTATCATACACATGCAAAAAGAAAAGTAAATTTGATCTGCAGGGTTTTGTGTAGGTGATAGTGCAAGTCTCCCAGATAAATGCAACCACCCCAAATAGCTGTCATCCTCGGGATTTAGGAAACAAAGGAGAGCTCTGCTCGACTATCTTTCAAACGAGTGAGCGTCGTAGCCAAGCCGTAACGAAGTGAAGGCTTGGATATGATCGAACGAGAGAAGAAAGAAGCGTAGCGTCATGTTTCCAAATACCCGGGGATCCATGGATTACGAGCATTGTTCTTTATCCATGGATCCCCGGGTATGTGAAAGTAATACTCCGCTCCGCTTCGTTTACTTTCTACATCCCGAGGATGACAGTTATTTGGAGTGGTTGCTTTCATTCCTTAAAAGTCAGGACTCCTGCACTACTCCTTCATGCTCAGTGAAATTCTCTTTCTCTGCACATCAACCTCGAGGACGGTTACCTGCACTGGTTGTCCTACTTTTACTATAGTGTGCGGGTCGCTGACGAAGGTGTTAGCGAGGGCGCTGATATGGACGAGGCCGTCTTGGTGGACGCCGATGTCGACAAAGGCGCCGAATGCGGCGACGTTGGTGACGATGCCTTGGAGCTTCATTCCGACGGTGAGGTCTTTGATATCTTCAACGCCGTCGGCAAAACTCACAGTAGTGAATTCAGGGCGCGGGTCGCGGCCGGGCTTTTCGAGCTCTGCGATAATGTCGCGAACGGTCGGCTCGCCGATTGCACCGCCTGCAAAATCTTGTGGCTTCAAAGTGCGAAGTGTTTTGGTGTCGCCCATAAGCTCTTTGAGAGTCGATTTTGTTTTCGTAAGAATCTTCTCAACAACACCGTACGATTCAGGGTGCACCGCCGAGGCATCAAGCGGGTTTTTACCTTGCATGATACGAAGGAAACCAGCAGCCTGCTCAAACGCTTTTGGACCAAGTTTCGGCACCTTATGCAAATCTTCACGCGCCCCAAATGCACCATGTTTGTCGCGATAGGAAACAATCTGCTTCGCGCTTCCCTTTGTAAGTCCCGAAATACGCGCAAGCAAAAGCTCCGACGCGGTATTTACATCAACACCAACCGCGTTCACACAATCCTCCACCACCGCATCAAGCGAGTCAGCAAGCTGCGACTGATTCACATCATGCTGATACTGCCCAACCCCGATTGCCTTCGGCTCAATTTTTACAAGCTCTGCCAAAGGGTCTTGCAAGCGCCGTGCAATAGACACCGCCCCACGAATAGACACATCAAGCTGCGGCAACTCTTCCGCCGCCTCCGCTGATGCCGAATACACTGACGCGCCCGCTTCGGAGACAACCGCCGTGAGCACCTTCTGCTTCTCAATACTCTTCGCAAGTTCATTCGCAAGCTTCTGCGTCTCGCGCGAGCCGGTACCATTCCCAATAGAAACAAGCGTTACCGCATGCTTCTCTGCAAGCTTTTTGAGCGTCGCAAGTGCCCCCGTCCAATCATTACGCGGCTGATGCGGATACACCGTCGCATGGTCGAGTACCTTTCCTGTCGCATCAACAATCGCAACTTTCACACCGGTACGAATACCCGGGTCGAGCCCCATGGTTACATGCTTCCCTGCTGGCGACGCCAAAAGGAGCGCCGAAAGATTTTGCGCAAACACACGAATCGCCTCAGTCTCCGCCTTCTCGCGAAGCTCCGCCAAAAGCTCGAGCTCAAGCTTCAAAAAGATTTTTGTCTTCCACGCCATGCGCACCGTTTCAAGAAGTAAGCCGTCAGCTGGTCGTCCATAGTCGAACACCTGGAACCACTCCGCAATCTTTTTCTCACACGCATTAAACGGCGCATCAGATTTCTGTCGCCCTGTTTCCTTGCCAAGCCGCACATTCACCGAAAGCATTCCTTCCCGCTCACCACGAAGAAGCGCGAGCATTCTGTGCGACGGAATCGTGCGCGACGACTCACGAAAATTAAAGTAGTCGGCAAACTTCTCCCCCACAGACTCTTTATCCTTCTGCACTTTTGATTCAAGCGACGCATTGCGTGAAAGATGTTCACGAAGCCATTGTGTGAGGTCAGCATTCTCCGAAAACATTTCAACAAGAATAGCCTGCGCACCTGCGAGCGCAGCAGCGGCATCCGCCACACCAGGGTTCTTACCCTCCTTCGTCTCAAACGGCTCGCACACATACTTCGCCGCCTCAACCTCTGGCGTAAGCTTCGGATTCGAAAGCAGATCAGTCGCAAGCTTCTCAAGCCCTGCCTCACGCGCAATACTCGCCTTCGTCCGACGCTTCGGCTTATACGGCGCATACAAATCCTCGAGCCGCGTCTTATCTTTCGCCGCCGCAATAGAAGCGCGAAGCTCTGGCGTCAATTTCCCCTGCTCCTCAATCGACTTAAGTATCGCCACCTTCCGCTCAGCGAGCTCTCGCAAATACACCACTCGCAAAGCCAAGTCGCGAAGCTGCCCGTCATCAAGCCCGCCCGTAACCTCCTTTCGATACCGCGCAATAAAAGGCACTGTCGCTCCTTCATCGAGCAATTTCACCGCCGCAACAACTTGCCAGTCCTTAACGCCAGCCCCAAGCTCCCCCGCAATCTGCTCCTCTATAGAATGTTCGATAACCATAAGGTGTGCAGTATACCGCACCTCCCCGCATCATACCTCATGACACCTCCCTAAAATCATTGCCAACATATGCATCCACCACGCTCAAAAAGGTTCTTCAGGGTTCTGTGCGGGTAATCTATCAGGCCTGCCAGAGAAATACCTAAAACTAAAATATTTGTCATCCTCGGGGCTTTAGAAAATAACGAAGCGATAGCGTAGTATATTTTCAAAGAACCCGGGGATCCAGGATTCAAATCTGTAGCTTTTCAGCCTGGATCCCCGGGTATGTGAAAGTAATATTTGCTCTCGCTCATTTACTTTCTACATCCCGAGGATGACAGTTCGTGGGGTTGTGCCGGTGGATTTTTGGTTGATACTCACACAGATGTCGGAATAGTCCTCAAAAAAACGCTCGGTTACCCGTGCGCTCTTTGTATTTATTCAGTCACCGATACCCCTGCATCAACCGCGAGACGTGCATGGATTTCCGTTGCTACATCTTCCATCGCAGCGCGGTTTGTATTTCCCCAGAGGAATACTCGTGCATACCACGACGCGTTGAGCGTTGTCCGTGTCTGTGTGATACCTCCTTGTCCATCGCCCTGCACAGTTACTTGCGCGTTGACCGTGCGTGGAATAATTCCAAGGAAACGCGCAGTTGTTTCGTACGTAACCACAACCTGTGTTTCTGCCTCACCTTCCACTTTTTCGCGGATGGTAATATCCGCAATCATTTCGTTGTCAATCGCCTGCATCGCAACGAAGAGCCCAAAGTTATTTGCGTCATTTTTTGCATCAGCAGTTGCAAGATGTGCGCGTACCGCCGCCTTCTGTTCGGCATCCCAACCACGAACTTCTACACCCGCTACCTTAAGACGAGTAACAAACCCTACGCCAATCTCGCCCTCTGCACGCATCTCATCACCATAGCCATCACTATCAGCGTCAGTATCACGACCACTACCTGCTTGTTCTGCTCGAGCAGAACCTGTTGATGTGTTCTGATCAATCGTGATATCTACGTCAGGAATAGGATCCCCGAGCAATGTTGCCTGGGCACGGACCTCTCCCATACTACCGGTGCTACCACCTTCAGAGGAAACTCCTGCTTCAAAACGCGCATCGAGTTCCGCCGCGTGCGCAGACGTTGCCAATAATGTAGCACAGGCGAGGAGCGCAATAGCGCACACCGTGCCAATTTCACTTTGTCTATATTGTTGTAATTTCATATGTATACATACCACCCTACGAATAAAACCTACCTAGACTCCACCTCGATTTTCAAAAGAAATACATGCTCTCCACGATTCAAAATGCTTTGATGCGTGCATGGCCATAGTACAAGCAGCTCGCTGTACTCATGAAGTCGTAGGAAAAGTATACCCTAGACGAAGCATATGACAAAGCATTTGTACCAACGTACCTATTACTGCGCAAAGCGAATAGGTATCTCGAGCGCATCATCATGCTCCGGAAGGCCTGAGGGATTATCTTTCTGGAGAATCAAACTACCTCGTTTCATAAAATCTGGATCACCTTCAGTATAAGGATTCTCAAATTCGAGCAGCGCCGTAAACGGCACAAACGCTTCAGTCATCCAATCACCCATAGCAGTAGCATACCCCTCGGCTATTATTAACCCATCCCAATTCACCAATACAATAGGAAAACTCGCTTCGAAGTACCAATTTCCACGAGCTTCACCGGTAAGATACAGCGGGCTATGCGGAACGACCGCATTCGGCACGGGAGATGCAAGAGTGATGAGATCCGCCTTCGCGTCGATATGCGCCCGCACATCATCAGGCACCGCAGGAGCTGCCGGGCAAACAAACTCACACCGCGGGCCAGTACGCCCAACATACGAGCCATCAGAACAAAGCATTGCATCCATGGTACAAGCGACCCCTTCCACTTCAGTCTCCCCCGAGCCAAACCACCAAGAAGGCTCAAGTAGCGGTACATCAAGTGCGTTCGACACTATAATGCCCGGCCATAACACTACAAAGTAAGCAATCTCCGAGGCAAGCACACCAAACGACTTCGCGTTTTTACATCGCGAGGGATCAGGATTTTCTGGCCAGTCACTTAGTAAGCTACCACCTCCAGAATTATTATCATCAGTACAAACATACGAGGAATGCCCCTGTCGCATAACAAAAATACCAAACGATGCCCCTATCAGCACATATCCCACCAAGCACCATGTTAGAATCTTTTTCATAGAGAAACTATAGCACACAATAGAAAACCTTTTCTCTTTCATACAAAGTGTCGTATACTTTCCCCATGAAAACATCACCACAAAAAATAACCTTCACCGCGAAACTCTGGATCTGGCCGGGCGACAAGGCGAGCTGGTACTTTGTCTCCGTCCCACAAAACATCGCCGCAACCCTCCGCGAAAAATACAAAGGTACCCACAAAGGCTGGAACTCCCTCCCTGTCGAAGTCACTGTAGGCGAAACCATCTGGAAAACATCAATGTTCTACGCGACCCAATCCAAAACCTACCTCCTCCCCATAAAAGCCCAAGTCCGCAAAAAAGAAGCCCTCCTCGCAGATGAGCTTCTTGATGTTGCAGTTGTTGTCGCGCCATAATGTATTGAACAAAACTGAAATCTGAAGCATACTGTGCCTATGCAATTCATGAAAAATTCAAAACATAAGAGACTTCTCGTGACCCTCTTCGGACTCGCCGCGGTTGTTGGTGGGGCTGTCTTGTATTCATATACGTACAGCGAAAAAGACGTGGTGATGAGTGAATCTCGTGACCATAAAAATGTAGTGTTTTTGATTGATGGAAAGCCGGTACAGCTCGTCAATGGCTTTGCGGAAACAGAGGCTGCGCCGGGGTCGGCTTCTAAGGTTACAACACAGTATTTTGGGAATGAGTTATGGACGGATCTTGATGGCGACGGACGCGAGGATGTGGCGTATATTATTACACAGGAGTCTGGCGGTTCGGGTGTATTCTATTACGCGGTCGCAGCACGCAATACTGAGAACGGCTGGGTCGGCTCAGACGGCTATCTTCTTGGCGACCGCATCGCACCGCAGTCTACAATACTGAGTCCAAATGAACGACACGTGCGCGTTGTCGTGTTCAATTACGTCGACCGCGCACCAGGCGAACCAGCAACGAACTCGCCATCAGTCGGCAAAAGCGCCTATCTCAAGCTCGATACCGCAAACAATATGTGGGGCATTGTCGAACCAGATTTTGAGGGAGAATCAGCACGCACACCCGCACCACTTGTTAACGACACATGGGTATGGAAAGAAACCGCACTGAACGACGGCACCACCACAAAACCAGATAACCAAGGCGTATTCACCGTAACTTTCAAGCCCGACGGAAACCTCCACGGCACCACCGACTGCAACAGCTTCTTTGGCTCCTACACACTCAGTAGCAATACCCTATCGGTAGGTCCACTTGGGTCAACTAAAATGTACTGCGAAGGCTCCCAAGAAAACGAATTCCGCACCGCAATCGAACTCTCCACGAGCTTCCACTTCACCGAAGACGGCAACCTTGTCCTCAGTCTCCAATACGACTCAGGCTCAGTCATCCTCACGAAGCAATAATCTCACACACGAAAAGCCCGAGCTGATATAGCTCGGGCTTCTTCTTGTTTTTTTGATAAAACTATTCCCCGCTTACCTCTACGGCAAATCCGCCATATGCCATGCGATTCATCTCAAACGGCATAATCATATCTTTGTACGCATCTGCCTGTGCACCCATTTCTTCGAGGACTTTTGCGTTCACTTCGTCGCGATGCTCTTTCGAAGCGTAGGTGATAAACGAGAACCAGACATCCTCGTCGTCGCTTGCTTTCGCAAGCTCTTTAAAGCCGAGCGGCTTCGCACCACCCATCTCTTTTGGCACGAGGTCATCACCCCGGCACTCGAAATACGCAAGCGCACCATGCTTCATCCATAGTGACTTCCCGTCATTCGCCATTTTTATATATGCCTCTGCCTTATCCTTCGGCACTACGAGCACAAACCCGTCTACATACTTTGTTGTTTCCATAGTGGTTTTAATTATTTTTTAAGATTCTCCCACAAGCCCATAACATTCCCTTCAGAATCTTTGAAGTACGCGTAGAAACCCATACCCTCAACAGCCCCCTTCGGCGTCACCACGGTACCGCCAGCTGCCTCAATCTTTTTTATATGCTCGTCGATTGACTCCACCTCAATGGTAACAATCGGCGTGGAAACAGTATCGTTCCGATCGACAAGCGCACCATTAATAGCGCCCTTTTCCTTATGCATCCAGTTCTCATCAACAGGAGACGTCGTAGCAGTCGTATATACCTCATCACCATTATACGGCATATCAGCAATATCCCACCCAAACACCTCACCATAAAACTTCTTCACTCTACCCCTATCATCCGAAGGAATCTCAAAATGCACAACTTTATTCATACGTTATATCTCTCATTAAACCTCTAATACCCCACCGAACGCTCACATGCGCCTCATACACACAGTCTAACCCCACTATACAAAAATACAAAACCAAACCTCCTCCCCATAAAATCCCAAACCCACAAAAAAGAAGCCCTTGCAGAGGATTTATCCCGAGCAGAGTCGAGGGAGCTTCTTGATGTATCAATCCTCATTCAGCCATAATAAAACTGAACACACGTTCAGTTTTTATCTGCAAGCTACCCGTTTGTCCACCACGCACCAATTCGTGCTCCGAGGTAGATAAGGAAAGCAAGGAAAAGGAAGGCTCCAGTGACAACCATCCGTGCATCCTCTGGCATTTGATTGGCAATAATCATGCCGAGAATTGCAGTAGCAAACGCAACCAACTTAACCTTCTTCCAAAGCTTATTCGTCTTTTCGATTTCAACTTTTGTAACAACTTGTTCCTTCATAATGAGAATCTAATTTGTAATGAAAACATTATACATGAAAGTACAATAAGTGAAAGTTGTGGTCTCCTATCACATTTTCTATTTTCATTCACGCTCCGAGGAACAGGTGTGCTATTCGTAATTTCTACAAATCTCATTAATTCTCTCCATGTCATTATTCTCTTTCGTGCCCTTAAAATATATTTCAATAAACAGTAGTGTTACATTTTTAGTATCGTGCATGTATATGACGCGAAACGAAGAACCCCGCACTGTTCGACACATCATACGAGCCTTGTAAAATGCCACATTCTTTTCAGGCACTCTTGTTATACAATCAGACCGTAGTCCTGCGCCCTCTCCAGTAGGATTATCAGCAATAACTTCTGCAAAATACTCGAAGTCATCTTTGAGGGTTTGATATTTTTTACTCAACTTCTTAAAATCCTTTTGAAAGGAATCGGTCTGCAAAATCTCCATACCGCCAATACTTAGAGTGGATCATACGCACCAACCGAAAACTCATCGGGGCGATAGAACGCATGTTCATATTCAAGATTCTCACCATTTTTCGCAACCCTCCAAGGAGTATCACGATGTGACATGTCGGAAAGTTGCGTCGCAGATTTGTCTGAATACCGACTAAGCACATCATCAATCATTTCTAATTCTCTGCCATTGAGAAGCGCTAAATTTGGCTCAGCGGTCGGCAGAAACTTCTTCTGCTCATGCGCAAAATACTTTGACTTCACCTCCACCACCTCCCCTTTCTCTTTCATCGCATCAACCACCTTCTTAAACTCACGTGGTGCGGGACCATGGGTATTCTTAAAATACGTGAGCCCCATCAACTGCTCCCCATACTTTTCATAATAATCAAAGTCAATAAAATACAGAAGCTTATACAACACCGTCATCCCCACATTCGGCTTCGCTCCCACCTTCTCAAGTACATACAAAAGCACCTGCTCAAACTTCTCCAAATTCTTCTGTGGAATATTCACACGCAGCTCCTCTTCCCCATCATTATCCGCATTAAAAGCCGCAAGCATTTCTTCAAGCGCCTGCTTCTCAGGATTCGTAAGCTCCCGCTCGCCACTCTCCACCTTCGCCAAAGTCTGCCGAGTTAACCCAAGCCGCAAAGCAACGTCCCCTTGCGACAATCCAAACTTCTTCCGTTGTTCGATAAGATTCAAAACCATATACCAGCAGTATACTCAGGAATCAATTTTTAACAAGTACAAATGTTAAATTTGACATTCTAAGAAATAGGAGTATCCTCAATGTAATCAGCAGGCTCTATCTGAGATTATTAGATAATCCATACAATTATGACAACTCAAAGAAAAACCAGCGCAAGCGCTGCAAAATCTGCCTCAAAGGTTCTTCGTGATGGACGCACTAGCACTCACTCAAAACGAGCAGCCGGCAGCGCCCTCTCGCAGCGAGCACCGAGACATGCACACAAGGGGACCACTGCGACCCATACTCCGCCACTTCGTTAAATTAATCCATTATGACCAACAGCGAAACAACAAGCCACGATGATAAAGAAAAGAATCTTAAGATACTTTACGCTCGCTATGCGAAGATTGATGAGGCTCGTATTACACTAGCATCATCAGTTGATAAATACCTATTCACAGCATCAACAGGTATCATTGCACTGGTGTTGAGCAAAGGACCATTTGTTATGCTTGTAACTCTGAAAGTTGGTATTATTTTACTAGCCATCTGCGTTATAGCGACAATACTTTCGCTCATATGTAGCGTGTCGGCTTTTAATCGACAGCTCAAAATCACAACATATGAAATAAATAATGCCCTCAAACTTTCCACTGACATGAGCTGTATGGAAAATCACTGGAATATACTTGTAACTATCTTATCCTGGACTTCCCTCATTTTCTTTATAGCAGGCGGATCTTTTGTCTTGTACAGTTTCTTGAGTTGATGTTGGCAACTGTCTCAAACATGAAAATAAGCAATGAATACCTATGTATTCATTGCTTATTTTTTGAATACGTTTCTTAGATCCCTTACTAAAATCTAGAAACCGAACGGGGCAAAATGTCCCCTTATTTGCATTCCTTTATTTAAATGGCACTAGATATATGCGCAGTTATTAAGTACTATATCTAAATATGAACCAACAAGATATTGTAAGTCCAACTTGTGCCCGAGTAATTGAGATACTCACCCGTACACCTATTTTGATTTCTTTTAAATGTTACGGCAGCATACGGAATGCAAAAAACGGAGTGGTTCCGATGCCTGAGGATGGTGAAGAAATAATAAGTCATCACGCTGTCTCCGTTACAGTCTACTCACAACCTAGTACTTCGCCACATGATAATATTATGCTACAAGTTTTAATAGATAAATATGCCTGTCCCCTTTAATTATTCAGCAGATAGCTGCACACTGCTCTTCTGCATGCTACAAAAAATGAGCGTATACATAAAACATACTGCGCGTGCACAGTATGTTTTTATGGTTCTTCCAGATTATATATTTTTCCGCATCCAATCAGTAACCTCTTTTGAGATGTTAAACGTCCCCCATGCACCTCCCAGCGACACAACTAGAAGTTTATCATTTGAGTCGAGATGACTCTTAATTGCATCCCTTACTTCACCAGCACCATCATCAGATTGTATAAGCCATACAGATTTTGCAGGTCGCGCCCATTTAGAAAACATGCTTTTTATTGCATTCCCAAGCTCAACATAATTCTGTCGAGTTTCTGGTGCTCCAAGATCATATGTGACAAGAAATATTTTACTCATATCATTTTTAATTTTATTCTAATAAAATCACATCTTCCCCTCGTCTGTTCTGCTTTCATCCGTTAGTATACCACCTAAATTGTCGTCCAAAATATCCACACCATCTGAAGCAAGTCCATGCATTTGTTGATTTCTAATCAATCTACTTAACTTTGCATTTTGAGCCTCTAGTTCGTCTACCCGCCTATCTGACTCCGTCAACATTTTCATAAGTCTTTGTGCTACAACTAGATTGTTGTTTGATTCCTTACTTTTGCCATCAACCTCAACACTTTTCTTATCCAAATCTTCCCTCAGGACGGAAATCTCTGACTTACGCTCCTTCTCTTGCTTCTCTCTCTCGAACAACCGCAACACTTCTTCATCTATAACATCTTTAACATTCTTCAAATGTCCTTTTGCACCAAAGAAACTGAAGCTATCCATGGAAAAGAAAAGGTAGGTAAAAACTTTTTTAAAGAAAAATAGTGCAATCAGCAATGTAATTGGCCATATAAGTATCTCAAGTAATTTTAAGTAATCGAGCTGAAGAAAATAAGCACCACCCACTAATCCGACAAGAAACACCGAAAGAGGCGCCAGGGCATAAAATACACTTGCTATTAGCATCATCAGATTTTTCATTTGCTTCATGAACTGATCTACATATTTCATATTTAATATACTTCGTCAATTTTATTCATAATTCTGATCGTTTCGTTGAGGGCTACTATCATTTTTTCGTAGTTTTCGAATTCTTGGGTTGAGAGTTTTTTGTCTTTGCGGTCTTTTAGGTATTTTTGGGCGGGTTGGTAGCCTCCTATGTGGAAGTCGTAGACTTCTTTAGGGATATTGTCCCAGTATTGGGTGTCGTTTATGTAGACGCGTCCGTCGCGGTAGATTGGTTTGTCGACGACGTCGGTGCCAGATTCGGGGAAAGTGGTGATTGGCTTTTGGACGGCTGGATGAGTGAGTAGGTGGAGTTCGCGGAGTTCACGCCCGAGTTCGGTGAGCTTCCAGAATGTTTCTTTGTTTTCTGGATAGGGTACTCGGGGGAAATCTGTTTTGAGGAATTCGCTGTATTTTTTACGGTAGATTGGTGAGTGAAGTGCTGCGTAGACGTAGTCGAAGATATCTTCTGGTACAGTATCCCCGGCTGTATTTTCTATCTCTCGAACAATTCCAGCATTGAGGTTTGATACCTTTTCTCCATCTCCTAAATATAAATATAGTGGGAAAACCGACTCACTACCTTTGTTGTCGGAACGTATAAATCCGTCTGCGATTACGTATTTTGAAATGAAAAAATAAGTTGTATTACCGTCTGGCATTTGTCTTCTGGCAACAAGTCCGAGATTATCATTCACAAGAAAATGCTTCATCACACTTTGTCGCGAACGTTCAATAAAATCTTCGTTGTAGTAAACAAATCGATTATCGAATGGACGATAGCTTATCGGCACAATATTATTCTCGTCAAAGCTATGCTTGAGTGCATTCTCGATTCTCCATTTCTGATTTTCCTTCAGGTTAAATTTATGTTTTGCAACACCTGCATTCTGACTATCCAAAAAGTCGAGCATTCGTCTCTCTAAAATATCTTTCTTGATATCAATAACAAACGCATCACGCGAAGTTACAACTCCAGCAGTATTCACGTGGAAAAGTTCCGCAACAGAAAATCCTTTCTGATACTCAGCTTTTCCCTTCCCTTCAACTTTCCAAATATCGTTATCTTCAGGCAATGTATTCCATTTCAAGTTCTCAACGCTTCCCTGCTTAAGTGTATCAAACTTCTTTGCGCGCTTGCCAAACATATCGAACTGGTACACGGTTGCAAGTTTCTTTTTTGTTCCTGCTTCTTGCTTTTTCTTCACACCGAAAAATATCGAGACACCAGTCTTAATGTCGAAGACGTTTTTATCTTCAGTGCCGTCGGGTGCGGTTTCTTTTTTGTTGCTGTTGCCGTGGAGGTCGAGGACGTAGATCTTGTCGAAGGTATTGCGGAGATGCCAACGCATTCCGCGGAAGGTTGGATTGTCGACATAGCCGTGTGCGGTAATCATCGCAACGATTCCTTCGCCGTTTTTCTCGATAAGACTTTCGCCGAAACGGATAAACTTAACATAGTCGTCGTTAATCCACTTGCTGTTCTTTTCTTTAAGTTTTTCCTTCCCGCCGATTTCTACCTTGTAGACATCGTTGTCGGTGTAGTGCGGATTTTGTGACTCGCCAGAATACGGCGGATTACCCATCACGACCATAATTGGTGTGTCTTTTTTGATTGCTGACGCAAGACGGCTTTCCTCAGCGATACTATCAACAACACCAAAAAGTGAGCTGGTGAGCGGGATATTATGCGCATCTTCGAGGGTGTTACTCAAATATACTCCGAGGCGTTTGCCGAACTTTTCGATGCCGCTCTTTTTGAGTGTCATGGCAAGCTTGAGGTGTGCGATGGTGTAGCTTGCCATCATGAGTTCAAAGCCGTGGAGGCGTGGTAGGAGGTCGTCTTCGACATACGCCGCCCAGCGTCCTTGCTGTGCTTTTTGTGATTCGTGGATATGGTTTACCGTTTCGTTGAGGAAGGTGCCGGTACCGACGGCGACATCGAGAAGCTGCACGCGGTGGATTTCTTTTGTTTCTTTAATAGGTTTACCACGGTCGTCGAGGATGCTTTTGGTGACTTTTATTTTTTCATTATCAGCGAGTCCTTTTGCGATACCAAACTCTTGCTTCAAGAGGTCGTCTATGCCACGGATAATAAAACGTACGACAGGAAGTGGCGTGTAGAAAACGCCCATTTCCATTTTCTTGGCAGGGTTGTATTCACGGAGGAAGTCTTCGTAGAAGTGAATGACAGGGTCGGGACTTTCGTGTGTTTCGCCAAAAAGACTAGTGACTTTGAAGTAGTCTTCCATCAACATCTTCACATCTGCGTGCGCAAAAACCATACACAACTCATCGACGATAATCTCAAGACGTTTCGGGAAGGTGTTGCCCGAAATATGATCAAAGAAGCTTCTGAGGAATGGGTTTGTTGCAGGAACAAGCTCGCGTGCTTCTTGGCGACTAAAGTCATCCGGAGTTTCGTCGTTATATCGAGCGGCGAAAAGTCCATACACGAGCGTTTGAGCATACATGTCGGCAAAATCATCGTCAGAAAAGTTTTCAATGAGATGTTCCTTAATGAACGCCCGCATGCGCAGGAGTTCCTGCTTGTTGTCTCCTTCGATTTGTAGGAATGCAATGACATTGTCACGGATACGTTGTGCCTTCCCTCCCATGATTTTAGCGAGATGCTTGCCGCTTTTGATTGGTTCTTTCTGGCTTGCAACAAAATCAACAATGGTGCGCTCGAGTCGTTCTGCGTTTTCAGGCTTTAGGGAAAGAGAGCGTGCCTTTTTATGGATATCTCCAAGAGAAACAGCCTCGTCATAGCGTTGCCCGTTGCGGAAAAAGCGAAATTCGACATAGTCGCTAATGATGAGATTCGTGTAACCGAAGTATCTATCAGCCTGGCTTGATTGCTCGATTTTATTCAAATCTTCACCAACCTTTTTTACTTCGATATATAAAAGCGGTACATTATTCTTGAGAATGATGTAGTCCGGCTTGTTTCCATCAATCGCTTTTGCGTCTTGTTGGATTTTATAACCACCAGACTCAGGAAAAATAGTCGCAAGATAGTTTTGAAAAGCCGTTCGATATGAATGCTCCGAACTATTTTCATCAGCAAAATAATGCGCAACCTCCGAGAGATATTTTTCAACAGTATACATGGAGTGCATTATTGCATAATTAACATATAAAAACAAAGTTAGGAGTTGGGGGAAACAACTCCTCATCTAAGAACCCCAACCAACTTCTCGATATTATTGTTTTGATGGTTTGATATATGCTACGGCGCAACTAAATGTGCGTCCCATGGGAATACGAAATCGCCAACATAACCGTGGTACTCGGCTCTTCTTGGGTATTTACTCATAAGAACGTTACAAACTTGCTCAATTACTTTTTCAGAAAGTATTTTGGCATTTTCATCAAACACACTCATCTCATCTCTAGGTTCCTCAAACTTATCATTTTGTATGTGGATACGATTTCGCTTCTTAGCAAGCAGCTCTAGAGCATCATAAAAAGCATCTGTACTATTGAATAGATTATGTTTTCTCGCTTGTGCTATATAATGTTGAAATTTAGATAACTTCACAGAAAAAATGGCTGGGATATGAAGCAATATCTGCTCTGTAAAGTTCGCATGCTGAACTCTATTGCGTATAAAATCAAAAAGTAATGCTTCTGCAATTGATGCGTTTGTCACAACGATAATTTTTCTTATATACTGGCGACTACTTGGATCGGTGTTATATTGCTCATATAATTTGTCTAGAATACCAATATTATAAATAATATTGTCTCCTATCTTAAAAATATCTATGAATGTTGGTGTTACTGTATACGACATAAAAATCTATTTATTTTATGCTAATTGATAAATTATGACCTCTCAAGGTCTATTAATTTTTGAACATGTTCCCATGAGACAATGTTAAAAATACTCTTCGTTTCCGTCGGATGGCTCGTTACCACCCCAATCAATTCATCACTGTCATTGACTACAGGAGATCCGCTAAAACCCCCTTCCACAAAACCTGAAATCTTGATTTCTTTCCTTAGCTTTCCAACTGCAGACGATTTATGTGCCACTGTTGCCTTTGAAAAAATAGGCGTATGTTCCTCATTGAGCAAAGTGTTTCCAAGAGGATATCCTGCAAAACGAACATTATCTCCTACAGATTCTGTAGTGCTGGTTATTTTGAGACATCGGTCAATATTTCCAACATGGTTTGATATATCACCTATCTGCAAAACTGCAAGGTCGTGTTCCAAATCGAGTATAGCTATACTTGCTCGGCAATACTGTTCAGAATTACCTCCAACCACCAACATACCGACAAGCTCCATAGGTCCTGACAATAGATCAGAAACGACATGTGCGCAAGTAACAAATACTCCGTCACCAACCCAAAAACCTGTTCCGAGTATATTAAGCTGTGGTGGCTTAAATCCCTGGGAATTAGGGTCAAATACTGGCTTTAGAATACCAACACTTCTTACGCTTTCAAGCAATACTTTGTTCTTATTTTCCATAATCTATAAATTACTAATTACTATTCTACACTCTACACCTTCCCTACTTTTTTCTCAACCTTCTTTTGAATTTCTTTTATGGTATAAAAACTCTTCTCCGACGCAGTGATGATCTTGGGCCCATTATTTTCACAAACAAAAGAACCACCGCTGTGGGATTGCGGTGGTTCTTTTGTTCTTGTGAAGAAAGCATGTGGGCGGTGGCGCTCTTCTTGGCATATGGTGGTGCCTCGGGGAGTTGTACTCCTCGGGACATCGATGCCGTGGTGCTCGCATGAGTTTTACTTCATGACGCTCCATGCTGGGGGTAGTGTAGCATGCTATCGGAATTTTGTATATAGTGAAATGCCTGCGATACTACACTCGTGAAGAAAGCATCAAACATGAAGGAGTATCTTGCCTTTGCTGCGCGTTTACGTGCGGCACGGATTGAGGCGGGGCTTTCGCAGATTGAACTGGGTCATAAGCTGAAGCGTCCGCAGTCGTATGTTTCAAACATCGAGGGCGGGCACCAGCGTGTTGACGTGGTGGAGCTGCGGGAGTTTGCTAGGGTGTGTGAGAAACCAATGTCTTACTTTATTGAATAACATCTCCCAAAAGTAGCGAACTTGTGCTGGTTTCATCTACTTTTGGAAGACGTCAAATAAATTTCATAATGCTCTGATACTTGGTGTCGGTTACAATGACATGATCGATAAGATGAATGCCGAGGATTTCTCCGGCATTTTTTAGTCGGTGCGTGACGTCGATGTCTTCGGGTGATGGGTCGAGTGCGCCGCCGGGGTGATTGTGGGCGACAATGATATTCGCTGCGCTGTGGCGGATTGCAGGCTCGAATACTTCGCGTGGATGGACGAGTGAGGAGTTGAGGGTGCCGATAGAAATTATTTGTCGTTCGATGAGATTGTTTTGCGTGTCGAGGTAGAAGGCAGCGAAGTGTTCTTTTTTGCTGGTGCGGAAATCTGCGCACTGGTGGTAGATGTCTTTTGTTTGGAATACACTGGCTGGCTCGTTTGTGTTCAGTCGACCTGCAAGCGCAAGGAGTGCGACGACTTGTGATGCTTTTGCAGTGCCGAGTCCGCGGATTTTTTGCAGTTCTTCGAGGGTGATGTTTGCCGCGCCGACGGCGCGCACTTTTTTGAGAATCTGCTTTGCAAGTGCAAGAACATTCACTCCCTGTACGCCCGAGCCAAGGAGTATTGCCAGGAGCTCATAGTCTGCAAGCTTCCCTGCTCCGTACTTCGCGAGTCTCTCGCGAGGCATCTCAATGCGATGTAATTCTTTTAATTTCATTAGAGTATTATACGCAGATATACTAAAACAAAAAATGCATCCCGGGGATGCATTTTTGTTACTCTTTGATACCGCAGATTTCTTTGGCGTGTGTGATGTCTTCTGGGGTGAGTCCTGTTTCTAGGGACTGCTGGCCGGTTTTAGCGTACATGATAGAGTGGTCGTTTTCGACGTGTCCAAGGCCGAGGGCGTGGCCGAGTTCATGGGCGAGGACGATACGGAGTTCTTCGTCGCTTGTGAATTGATAGACGTTAATCGTTCTCCCCCCAAAAGTGCCTTGGGCAAAGCCCGTTTCTTGGTGGAAGGTTTCGTTGTAGGAGTCGACGAGCTTATTGTAGTTGTCGACGTAGCTTGCGATACGGGCATTATACGTGTTGAGCTCCTCGGTGAGTGCTTTGAGGGAATCGCCCGCGGCGACAACTTTCTTCATTTCTTTGTCGAGCGCCTCTCCCTCTACTTCGAGTTCTTCGTAGACGTCTTTTGGTGCGCCGCCTTTTTTGTTCCATTCACCGACGGTTTTATTGTACGCAGCGAGGCGTTTTTCGTAGTTGATACGGATTTCGTTGTAGATCGCCAGTGTCTTTTCGTATTCTGCAGCGAGTTCATCGCGTGCTGTTTCCATGGCGGTTAAGCTTGAGCGTTCGTCACCAAGGGTGTTGCGGACATTCTTCGAGATGTCGGATTGTATTTGGCGATTGTCGTAGATGAGGTTTACGGGGATGGTGCGCGAGGTTGCGGTTGCTGCGTAGGCGAAGAGGTCGATGCCGAGAGCGTCTTCCCAAAGCGTTTCAACATCCTTGAGTGTATTGATGAGCCGCTCTTCTGAAACACCAAAGCGGCCATCTACCTCGCCGAGCGTGTACAAAAGCGGCTCCGCACACGGACGTGCAATCAAACGCTCCAGCATAACTGCGGGCGCGCTGTCTCGGTAGAAATACCCGACGAGAACGCCGAGCATAATCATGGCAATAATACGAACGCCTTTCATCCGAAAAGTATGGCACAAGATACCAAAAACAGCAACCGTTGCTGCTGTTTTTATCTCAGTGCCATATATGCCTCCGCGCCAAGTGCGTGTGCAACTTTTCGTAGTGTTGCAAATGTAGGGTTTCCTTCACCTGATTCGAGGCGAGATATCGCTGACTGACGTGTACCAACTTTCTTTGCAAGTTCACTCTGTGAAAGACCTGCATCAAGACGCTTTTGGATAAGTGTTCGCGCAAGTAAATACTCCGGCTCGAGTGCGTCGTATGCTTTCTTTGTCTCGGGGTCAACGAGAAGCCGACTCTTAAGTTCTTCCAAGGTAACGGTTTTCATAGTACATATATATCACATATTTGTGATAATTACAACCCCTTCATCCATTCTTTTGCTCTGTCTAAATGTCTTCGGGGAGTTTTCTGCTGTTTTTTTATGAACCCGTGCACAATAATAGCGCCATCATGCTGGAAGCCATACAATAATCTCACCTCCTGTTTCCCTCGTGCTCGAAGCTCAAAAACTCCATCTTCGAGTGGTCTACTATGTGGCATACCCAGATTAACCCCATATTCCCGAAGCAGTTCGAGAAGACGAAGTGCTTTTGTCTGAGCAGGTCTTTCAAGTTCCTCGAGAAAGACGGCAACCTCTTCAACAACAATGACATTCATGTATTGAATATACCATACCACTTCGACAATCAAAAACGGCAACCTTTAGGCTGCTGTTTTTGTGTGCATTCTGTTTTTCTTGAATTGGGCGGGGCGCTTTTTGTGGGCGTTTTTGTTGAGGATTTTCTTTACTGGTGTTGGGAGCTGGTCGCGGATACGGCACCACGTCGAGCAGTAGCCTTTGTTCTTTTTCGTGCAGGTGTCGCAGCCGATGAAGAGGATGTGGCAGGCTTGGTTTTTGCAGTGCTCGTGCGTGTCGGCTTTCTCTTTGTTACAGAGGTGGCAGGTTGCGATGATTTCATCGGAGATGCGCTCACCGAGACGTTCGTCGAAGACGAAGTTTTTGCCACGGAAGGTGTTTTCGAGTCCTTCTTGTTCTACTTGGTGTTTGTAATCGATGATGCCACCTTTGAGGTGTTTTACATTTTTGAAGCCTTTATGCTTGAGCCATGCGCTTGCCTTTTCACAGCGGATGCCGCCGGTGCAGTAGAGGGCGATTGGTGCGTCTTCCTTTCCTTTGAGAAGTTCGGGGGTGACGGCAAGTTCTTCGCGGAAGGTCTCGACATCAGGAAGGATCGCGCCTTTGAAGTGGCCGACTTCGCTTTCGTAGGCGTTACGCATGTCGACGACGATTGCTTCTGGGTCGTTTACGTAGTCATTGAATTCTTTGGCGGTGAGGTATTCGCCGGGAGCTGTCACGTCGAAGACGCCATTTGCCACGCCGTCAGCAACAATACGCTCTTTGACCTTGATGGTGAGTTTGTAGAATGATGGAGCTCCGCCTTCTTCGACTGCTATTTTGAAGGGTACCCCATTGAGTTCTTCGAGAGAATCAACATATGCGCGGAATGCTTCGAAATTCTCCGTTGGCACATTCATCTGTGCATTGATGCCTTCCGATGCAATATAAATACGCCCCAAACATCCAAACGCCTTGAGCTGCGCAAAAAACGCATCGCGAAACGCTTGCGGGTCTGCAATGCGGACATAGCGATAGAATGAAAGGGTTGTACGCGCGACACCATCGCCCTGCACCGTCATTTTTCGCTCTTTTCGAGAAATTGCCTGTTCCATAATGGAACACTATACGAGAAAACGATGTAAATGCAACTGCCAGCCCAGGAATTGCTTGTATATGAATAGAAGGAACAGCCTTTACGGATCAAACTTCAATGTATCGAGTAAGTAGTTTCGACTCTGGATCCTTACAGGATGACAAAATGAGGGTGTGGCGCCTTAAAGAAAGTGATGGTTAAAATCGATTTTAACCATCACGTAATTTAAAACATACACTCAACTTTTTTCATCCAGGAGGCATCCAGAGTCAAAGCAGTGTTCACTAGTATTCTTTTGTCGTTCTGCAAAATAGAAACCTCCTAGTAGTGTTACATTTGATTTCTTAATTTAGTCCACCCATAGGTGTTGCAAGAAATACGTGTATAATGTTTCTATGTATATCATAGTCATTGGTTTGGTGTTTGCGGTTGTTGCCTATGCGGGGTATGCGGTTTTTGGGTCGTTTGCACCAAATTTTACGTCGCTGTCGAATGAGGCAGAGGGGGTTTCGATTACTGAAATGGCGAAAGAAGAGGTTCAGGAAACACGAATTCGTGTGACGTTTCCGGGGCACGGCGCGAAAATTCGCTCGCCGCTCTTAATTCGTGGTGAGGCGATTGGACCATGGTTCTTTGAAGGCTCCTTCCCTGTTTCTATTCTCGATGGCAACGGAAATGTGCTTGCGCAAGGCTCTGCGGTTGCGGAAGATGATTGGATGACGGAGGGTTTTGTGCCGTTTACCACAACGATTTATTTTGGAAAATCGCCGACTGATGGTGGCAAGGTTCGATTACATAAAGCGAATGCGTCGGGGCTGCCGCAGCATGAGGCTTCGTTTGATGTGAATGTGCGGTTTTAACTTGAGAAATGTCATCCTCGGGATTTAGAAAGTAAACGAGCGAGAGCGAGTATTACTTTCAAATACCCGGGGATCCAGGCGTTAGAGCAATAGCTTTTCAGCCTGGATCCCCGGGTATGTGAAAAAAAACACGGACTAGACGTCCGTGTTTCTTTTCTACATCCCGAGGATGACAGTTCTTTGAGGTATTTGCTATGCTTTTTCGAGCATGTTCATTACGGCGTCATTAGTCAGGAACGACGTAACGTATGCCCGCACGCGTGTTTCGTCGGCGTCTTTGAAGCGTGCGAGGAGTCCTTGCACTTCTACTTCGAGTGCTTCGGGGGTCGGCTTAATGTCGTCCTTCTTCGCAATTGCTTCGAGGATAAGCTGGAGCTTTGCGCGCTTTTGCGCCATCGGCAACCATTCTGCACGCATGTCGTCACGTGTCTTCTTTACATGGCTGAGGTAGTCGTCCATCTTGAGGTTTGCACGAGTAAGGTCATCTTCCATCTGCGCAAACATCTGCTTGATTTCTGTATCGATGAGAATGTCAGGGAGTTCAAGTGTTGTTGCTTCGACAATTGCATCGGTAATTGCTGCTTTGTGCTTTGAAGCAACTTCGTTTTTCTTTTCAATCTCGAGGTGTTCGCGGATTTTTGCTTTGAACTCTTCAACTGATGAGAATTGTCCTGGCGCGCCGAGTTCTTTTACAGTTTCTTCGGTGAGTTCAATCTTCACAGGCTCTGCATCAGCAATTGCTTTTGCTTCGTCGGTGTTGCCTTCTTGTTCTGCAGCCTGGAGCTTCTGCATCTTTTCCCATGCTGTTTTACGGTGAAGAATGTCGTCGATTTGCTTCTGAACGTCTTCATCAGAAACTTCTACCGTTTCCTTCGTTTTATTGATACCAGCAGCGATACCCTTGTAGTCCGGAAGTTCGAATGTTGGCACGACTGACTGCACGATTGAGAAACCTACCGGGTTTCCTACTGCGAGCTTCGTAAGCGTAAGTGCTGGACCACCGAGGGCATCAATGCCTTTCGCCTTCAAGATCTCTTCGTATGCCTTAATAATCGTACGAAATGCCATTTCCTGAAGGAGTGCACCTTCGCCAATCTGCTTTACAAGCGCGGCCTCGGGAATGTTCCCCGGACGAAATCCGTCGAGCTTGATGCCCTTCCCAAGATGTGCAACCGCTGCTGCACGCTGTTTTTCTGCGAGTTCCCATGGGAGTTCGCCAACAATAGTCACCTGCGACTTTTCTGCGGGAGTCACCGCAATCGCGTCAAGAATTTTTATATCCATACTAATATTATTTATAGCCGCAGTCTACTGAATTTGACAAAAAATGCAATGTTTCTGAACTATTCTGAGAAAATTGCTGAAACGGGGTGACCGTGCTACCATCGCAATGGTTTTGAACTTTTTTACTTCTTTGGAGGTATCTATGGCTCGCAGACATAATAATTTTTCTGCAAACAAAATTCGGAAAATTTCCAAACAAATCAAAAGCTCACGGCGCATCTATCATGCAAAGAGTCATGCAGAGTTTTGCCTGCAGGACATGCCGCCTGAACTTTGGATTGCACTTGTGCGCATTATACTCATGAGGAACATGTAGCAGCATGAACTATAGATGTATACACAAAAAACGACAGTACGCTGTCGTTTTTCTTATGGTGTCTGTTGGAAGAAATTATTGAATGGTATCCAAGTCAGAGGTAATTTCGTCGAGTTCTGCATCGATGCTCGAGAAGTCGAGTGACGCTTCGAGTTCGGCGCTTATGCCATCGAGATCGCGAATGGCACGCTCTTCATCGGTCTCAACCGGAATGTTGACCACGGGGATTTCATCAGTTACATCAGGCTCCACAGTCGTCATATAGTAGTACGTGCCTGCGATAATCATGGCAACAAGGATAAGTCCAAAGCCAATCCAGACAGCGACACTGCTTTTGGCGCCACTTTGATTTTCAATGGGTGTTGCACCCATGATGTTTTCGGTGGTATTCATCTGAGCGCCGCCAACGGAAAATGTTGTAGGTGCTTGTGGGGGAGCTTCGTTTGCAGGGGCTCCTTGTGGGGTTGTGTTTTCTGGCATATATATAATGATTATTCGCTAGTAGTTGTTGCTTCTGCGTCAACCTCGGCGTCTACCTCTGCCTCTGCCTCAACTGCGGGACGTGCACCTAAGCTACGCGCTGCTTCTTTAATTGTTGCAGCCGCTTCATTGATAAGTGCGCGAATCGCATGCACTTCAGCAATCACCGCGGCGAAATCTGCACGAGCAGTAGCCCATGCTTCAGCGGGAGTTGACGATGATACCGCAAGTTCAGCATCTTCTGGGAGGTCGACGAGCGATACCTTGAGTGTAGCAATACGAGCATCGACAGCAGTGAGCGCGGTCATTGTTGCAGACACATCGGCACCCTTTTCTTCGAATGCTTCGGCACGGGTACGGAGTAATGCTGATGCGTCAGTCAAACGTGTTGCAGCATCTTCGATACGTTGCGCTGCACGTCGAACGCGCTCAGCGATACGGGTAAACATTTCATTGGTAATCGCGAGCTTCTTTGCGGCGATACGCGCTTCAATTTCTGCGCGTTTTTCGTCGCGAGCAGCAAGGGCAGCTTCTCTGTTTTCTGCAACTTGACGCGTTGTGGTCTGCACGCGTTCTTGTGCAAGCACGCGAAGTTCAGCAGCTTGTGCTTGGCGCTCTGATGTAGTAGCACTTCCTTGCGCACGTGTTTCCACTTGCGCTACCGCGCGACTTTCGGCCGAGGCTTCTGCCTGTAGACGCATATCAGTTTCCACCTGCGCACTGCGGGGTGTTTCGCGGATATAGCCCGCATTTGTCTGTGCATGCACCGACCCCACGGTGACGGCAAACATGGCGACGAGCGCCGTTCCTGTATATATATTTTTCTTCATACGTCCTATTGTATGCAGAACTCAAAAATGCGCAATGTGCACAACTCCGCACACCTGTTTTGGCACTGCTTCTTACTTTGCTTGACTGTCTTTCTAACAATTATAGTGCAGCTGCTGCTTTGTATTGCGGTTATTGTGTAGTATCCGCATATGATGCCAAAACAGGTGTGCGGACTAGTCCCTTCACCATAGTCCTCACATCATAGTGTATGGCTTGCACTCATCGAAAAAACAGCTATTATGCAGAGACTATGCTTATTTCATACGCACGTTTGCAGACATTTTTTACCGAGCCACTACCAGCGGTAGATGAGCTTTCGGACCTTCTCACCTTTCATGCGTGGGAAATTGATGAGGTAATCCCCAAGCCAGAATTTAACGACACTATTCTTGATGTCAAAGTGTTACCTGACAAGAGCTCATGGGCGCTTTCGCATGTGGGTGTTGCGCGTGAAATTGCGACACTTTTAGGACGTAAGCTTGCTGTTGACCCTGTTACTCGCGGTGAAATCTCTACCTTCTTCCCTGTTCGTCAGTCGCAGACAAAAATGGATGCAAAGAACTGCGACCGCTACACGCTCGCACGTATTGACGGTGTCAAAGTTGCGCCATCTCCAAAATGGCTTGCGGATTTCTTGCAGTCAGTTGGGCAGCGCTCTATTAATAACATTGTCGACGCAACAAACTACATTCTCTACATGTACGGGCAGCCGACACATGTGTTTGATGCCAACAAAGTTTCGAGCATTCGCGTTCGTGAAGCTCGCGATGGCGAAACGATTACTCTTCTTGGCGGCACCGAGGCCACATTCACGGCAGCCGATGTGGTTATTGCAAACGCTGACACTGACGAAGCGCTCGCTGTTGGTGGTGTCAAAGGTGGCGCAGCTGCAGAACTCGAAAACACCACAACATCAATTCTTATAGAATCCGCACATTTCGACGCCGTCGCAACTCGCAAAACCGCGCAGCGCTTAAAGATTCGCACTGATGCATCGGCTCGCTATGAAAACGGCGTCCTTCACGACATGGCACCAATCGGTCGTGACGAGGTGGTGAAGCTTATCCTCGAACTTGCTGGTGGTGAATGTGTGTGGACGGAAGATTCATTCACCGGCACCGCAACACAGCAATCGGCAATCACCCTTCCCTTTGCAAAACTTTCTTCAGTTCTCGGTATTGAGATTAAAACAAACGAGGTCGAGAATATTTTTAAGCGAATGCATTGCACTGTCGAAACGGAGGGTGGAGCATGGCAAGTCACCCCACCTTACTTCCGCACCGATCTCCAGATTCCTGAGGACCTCATCGAAGACATCGCACGCATCCACGGTCTCGAACATGTGCATGCCGCAATGCTTCCGCAGGCAGCGCTCACGGAGATTAATAAAAATTTCTACTACGCCGAAAAAATCCGCGAGGCACTCGCGAACGTCGGCTTCTCAGAAATACTCACCAGTTCATTCCGCAAAAAGGACGAAGTGAAACTTCAAAACTCTCTCGCAAGCGACAAAGGCTACCTCCGCAGTAATCTCTCAGAAAACATGCGCGAAGCGCTCACGAAGAACGCCCCGAACTGCGACCTTCTCGGCGTGAAAGAAATCCGTATCTTTGAAATCGGCACCACCTTCACCGAAACCGCCGAAACACTTTCACTCGCAATTGGTGTCACTGGAGCATCGGGCTATAAAGCAAAGCTTCATGATAAAGTTCTCGATGAAGCACGCACAGCACTCCGCGAAATCCTCGGTGACGCATCATTTGATGCAAAGGATGGCATAATTGAAATCTCGCTCGAGGGCATCATCACAAAATTGCCAACACCGACAGCATATGATGTTGCGCACGAACAAAACAACGCAACCTTCTCACAATTCTCGCTCTTCCCTGCCGTCTCACGCGACATCGCCTTCTGGGCAGAAAACCCCGACGCAGCGTTTATAGAAAAGGAGCTCCACGCATTCGCGGGGAGCAACCTCGTCCGTACCGACCTCGTCGACCGCTTTGAAAAGGATGGCCGTACATCGCTCGCCTTCCGCTTCGTCTTCCAGTCGTTTGAAAAAACACTCACCGATGATGAGGTGAACGCAGACATGGACAACGTTTACCAGAAAGCACGAGACCTTGGTTTCGAAACACGCTAATATATGAAAGGACACATCCACCCTATTTCCCAAACTATCTCCGAAATCAACCGCATTTTTGCGGAGCTTGGTTTCGTGTTTGCGGAAGGTCCTGAGCGCGAGCTTGTAAAGTACAACTTCGACATGCTCAACGTCCCCAAAGACCATCCGTCGCGCGACATGCAAGACACCTTCTACGTCAATGCCGAGACCGTTATGCGCACGCATACCTCGCCCGTCCAAGCGCGCTACATGGAAGCGCATCAACCACCGATTCGCATCATCGCCCCTGGCAAAGTCTTTCGTAACGAAACGACCGACGCTACCCACGAAGCACAGTTCTACCAGCTCGAAGGACTTGTTGTTGATAAAGATATCTCCCTTGCACACCTCAAAGGTACCCTCGAACACTTCATCAAAAAACTCTTCGGCGACTCTGCAGAAATCCGCTTCCGCCCGTCATTCTTCCCGTTCGTTGAGCCAGGTGTCGAAGTCGACATGCGTCTCACCTCTCCCGACGCACCCGCAAAACTAAAAGGTAAGTGGATTGAAGTTCTCGGCGCTGGTATGGTGCACCCGAATCTTCTCAAAGATGCCGGTATCGACCATACCCAATTCCAAGGCTTCGCCTTCGGCATCGGCGTTGACCGTATCGTCATGCTCAAACACGCCGTCGACGACATCCGCCACTTCTACTCCGGCGACCTCCGCGTTGTGAATCAATTTTAAAGAAAGACAAAATGAGAAAGCATAAAACCAGAAGCAGGCTTCTGGTTTTATGTTGGGTGATTTATTCCTGTTTGATCTTATTAGAAATCTTCTATAATAATCTTTTTCATCTTCATCATTTTGGCAAAAGCATTCGGACGCTTCATTAATTCTTCCATGTTTTTCGGTACTACTTGCCAGCTCAGTCCGTACTTGTCTTTGAGCCAACCGCATATCTCGGATTCTGGCACGGCCGAGAGCTTCTCGTAGTAGTAATCTATCTCTTCCTGATTCTCACAAGGGATTGAAAAGGAAACTGACTCATTGAACTTGAATTCTGGACCAGCGTTAATGGCTGTGAAATGATTGCCACTTAATTCGAAGTCAATCGCTAAAACTTTACCAGCGAGGTTGCGCTGAAAATCAGCCAACCCCTCTTCGGTACTGTTTGGATAGTAGACCGTAGAAATAACTTTGCTGTTTGGAAATACTGAAATATAAAATTCGACAGCCTCCTTGGCATTGCCGTCAAACCATAAGTTTGGTGTGATATTTTTCATAAGTATTCTTTGTTGATTATTAATAGTGTTATTTTACCATATCTTCGCAGTATGCGTCACACAAATTTCCTGACTTCAGGATATTTCTCATTTTTACTTAGGGATTCAGACTCATGTTCCTTGTGCATGCTATAGATATGTGCTAGGTTCGTTCTATTACTAATCCCAAAAAGGCTGAGGAATCTCCGGTTCTCTCTCCTTATTCTATCCATTGATCCTGGTGATCTATGGTTGCAAAACATGTCCCCTCTCTGTTTTGTGTATAACTATTCGAATTTTCATGTATTCAACGAAAGCGGTTGTCCCTGGCGTATTTTCACAAGCTTCACATACTTCCTCACTTAAAAAGTCCGGTGAAGGAGTAAAAATAGCAATGATTCATAATGAAAAACGAATCGCGACAGGCGCGCATCATATCAATGAGCTTATGATGCAAGCCCTCGTACAGCACGGTGCGAAGGTGCGCAATTTCTTCCCTCGTATACAACTAACTAACACACCCATCCGAATGCGTGGACTTTCAAGCATTCTTTTCTTTCACTCACTACTTGAACGTAAAAATGAAATTTTGCGGCATCATATCATACAGGGGACGACCTACACACCGCTTCCCTTTCTTTCGTTCAATACACCAATCGTGAGTCATTTTGGCTCGACAACGTCTGGCTTTCTCACGGATACACCGCGAACCTCAAAACTTTCGCCAAGCGAGCGAGCGATTTGGCGCGAGCTATGTGCGCTCCATATTATCCCTGAAATGGAGCTGCAAACCTTTCAGCCGCTCAGGGATATTGCTGATATGGAAGAACTTGTCGCAACACAAGTTACACGTTGTATTGCAACATCGGAGCACGTGCGTACGGAACTCGTCGATATGGGTGTGGCACCGGAAAAAATTGCGGTAATCCACAACGCTATTGAAGACTACTGGTTCAAACGGGACAACACTCCTCCACTGACACCTCCGCACCTTGTGTTCCTTGGTCGTCTTGGGGGCGATGTGTTTACTCTCAAACTAAAGGGCCTCGACCGACTCATTGCACTCTATCGTTTGTTTCCTGCTATTCCAAAAGTCACCATTTGCATGACAGCAAATAAAAAGTTAAAGGAATGGCTTCATGTTGCGTTCCCTCTGCATCAACTACATGCAAACACCCGTAAAGACCTTATCCCTAATCTTTTAACCAATTATTACGGAAGCATTCTTTTTATTACATCTCGTTACGAAGGTTTTTCGCTAAGTCTTGTTGAGGGCATGTCGCAAGGACTCGTGCCAATATCGTATGCAGTTGGCGTTGCGCCTGAAATCATTGAAGACGGAGTCAATGGATTCATTGTTTCTTCAATCGAAGAGGCACAAGAAAAAGTTGCGTTCCTGCTTGCACATCCAAACGAACGGCTTGCCATGGCACATGCCGCATAAAAAACTACCGAGCAGTTTCGCAGCGACACAATCGCCACTAAGTTACTTGCGCTCTATCGCGAAATACTCACACCACAGAAACAGACAATGTCCGCTACTTGAAACTGGACCTCCTTACAGAAAAAGAGCCGCCTTGTAGTACTCTAAGACTTGTTTTCTTCAGTCCGTGCTATACTTTACTCATGAGACGCTTGACGTTCCGTATATTTTTATGCAGCAACATCATCACGCGCATACACGAATACTGAAACGCCTTTTCCTCTTGTTTTATATCTCAATTGGTCTTGTGGTGTTTTTGCTGAGTATTCCGTTGTGGAAGTCTATCGAGGAGAAGCAGAACGAAAAAGCTATCCATGCGGCGGATATGCTTTTTGCTCCTGTGGCTGAAAACATATACGAATACTCCGGACTCATTGTCGAGCAAGTCGAACAGATTAAGGAAAGGCATGCCACAAGCGAATTCTACCCCGAAAGCATCGCCACCATTACACACTTCGACAAGGTACGTCCAACCAGCATCACTCGCTACCATGCGAGCACCTCTCTCTCATGGCATCGTATACAAGGTGCAGACGGAACATATACCGACACTATCATAGAAGGTTCAGTTATTCGTAAAGAAATATACCTGCACGCGCTTAAGCTTCATAAGGGTGATATAACCATCATGTCCGCCCGCGAAGCGCCACCATGTGAAGACATGCGCAACGTCCCGTCACTTCACTGTAATGCGAAAAACAGTATCGTCTATGTTATGGCAGTCTTCCATGATGCATCGGATAAACCAACTGATATTCTCGCTATCGCCTACCCGATAGATATATGGATGACGGGGCTAATGCGTGGAGAGGTTTCACTCCCCGAAAATGCCTTCATCGTAGATGCGGAGGGGTACTATCTCTGGCATGGCAAAGATCCTAAAAAAGCCACCGAGCGAGCAGAGCGCGTAGACAGCAGTTTCTACAGCGACTTCCCCAAAACCTACAGTGCCATGATTGCAGGCGCAGGAGAAACATTCATAAAACAAAAACGCGAGCGAATACATCTTACTTCCCTCTACCCCGCCATCGAAAGACGATACGGTGGCGCGAACGTAAATATTCCAAACCCCTTCGTCCCCGCCGCGCTTAGATTTTTAATCATTGGTCTTAAAGAAAAATAACGTATGAAAAAAACACAAAAGAAAGCAAGTTTATTAAAAATTAGTATTTTCAGTGTACTGTTCTTACTTCTAAGTGCCGCACCTCTCTATTTCATTGCAGAGAAAAGTGTTCGCAATACCATGCAGACACAAGCAGAAATGTTTGTACAAAAGATAGATACAAGACTTTTTACGTCGCTTACTGGAACACGCGACGATCTTGACACGCCTGCATATAAGGAACTAAAATCTGCATTCATAACATTGAAAGAACCACATGATAATATTGCGTTTCTTTATACCGCAGGAATCCGCAACGCAGCATACCGAGCAAAAACAGGAGACATTCGCGATGAGAAAGAAGTATTTTTCTACCTCGACAGTGAACCTGAAGACTCGTACGATATCTCCCTCCCTGGCGATATTTACGATGATGCGAGCAGAGCGCTGTATAACTTATTTGAAACAGGAGAACCATACATTGTAGGACCAGAAACCGATGCATGGGGTACCTGGGTAAGTGTACTCTTACCTATTGGCGGCGATACGCTTGAAACACGTATAGCGTTTGGGGTTGATTACCACGCAGAAACATACACTCGTACGGTGCTTTGGCATCTCTTCAAACTTATGAGTATTCCTCTCCTCATTCTTTGTATCGGACTCGGTATCTATTGGCGTAAGAAAAAATAATATGAAGATTAAGAAGCAGCACCGTATGAGGACTATTTTAATTGCTTTTGGCGCTTTTTGTGTAGTTGGCGCTAGTGTCTTTGTTTATTTCTTCATGCGTCCTGCGCCAATTCTTCGATTCTCATGGATTGAGAATTATCAAGGGAAAAATTTTCAAGCAGTACTTCGGGCATACGAGGAAGAAATGGGCGTGAAAACTACCTATACCCGCTATCAAGAAGAAGACTACACTGAATTTCTTGCAAAAACAGCAACAGTGCCTGACGACGAAAAACTCGCCGATATCGTCATCGTTTCTCCTCGTTTCTTTAAACAAAATCCAGATATATTTCTCCCAATAACCGACTTTATCCATGAACACAATGTTCGTGGCACCATGGTTGCGCAATTCGTTGATGCGGCAGCAAGTCATCCTGACCATGACAGTGAATACATTGGGCTCCCTTTGATGGGCGGCACGACAATTCTCGTCTATCGCCGAGACCTTTTTGAAGATGAGCGCCACAAAGCGATGTTTGCAGAGCGGTATGGCTACGAACTTGCTGTGCCACGACTGTGGGGTGATATGCGTGATGTTGCGGAATATTTCACGAACCCCGAGCAAGGCATGGTTGGTTTCAGTATGCCGTTTAGTGATCATGATGGGTCACTTTCTAAAAGTTTAGAGTCATTTTGGTACACCTTTGCAGAGCCTTCAAATAAAAAGCATAGAAGTCTTAAGGAAATACTAGGATCCGACAACGCCATCCGTACATATATGCTTATCCATTCATGGGCACCCTTCCTTTCAAAGGAAGCCATTACTGGCGGCAGTGTGATTGCGCGCAAAGATTTCGCAGAAGGCAAGGCAGCGATGGCGCTCCTTGACAGCGAGTATCTTATCCTCCTTGAAAATCCAGCGTTTAACGCCCATAAAGAAAACACTGGTTACGCCATCGTGCCTGCTGGTGAATTCGGTCGCACAACATCAGCCTCTGGCGCAGTCATGGGAATAATCAACCATGACAAATCAAAAGAAGCACTTAAGTTCTTTGCATGGTTTAATACTTCCAGAGCACAGCAAATCTGGACAGATGCTGGCGGACTTTCCGTATTTAACAGAACACTCCAGTCCCAAAAATTCCTCCAAGATAAGCCGTACCATCCAATCTACAAAGACGCACTCGCCCACACCGTTCCTATATCTCCTCTCAAAACAAATCTGGAAGAGCTCACGTTGGTCAATACGGAACTTCAAGACTTTCTCCTCAATCCCGAAAACCACACCCCCGAGACATCCATAGCGCGACTCCTTGAGGTACTTCAGTAAAATGGAGCATCATTCATTACTCCATCTCCTGTTCAAACACCCACTTCTTATCTTGTAGTCGTGAGATATACAAGACTGGATCTCGTGGCGCACCATACTCATTAAAAGCAACTAATCCGTATGCGGTATTGATACTTCGCACGGTTCTGAGTGCATTGAGGAACTTTGTTTTGTCGGGACCTGTTTCTGCAGCGATACGAAATACGAGTGACGCGGCTTCATACCCAGCAAGAGTGAATCGTGAGGCTGGTTTTTCACCATATGCTTCGAAATAGTTCCTCTCAAACTCTTTTGCACGGACACTTACCAAATCTTCCTGATCTGGCAAGGGGTCAACTGAAAAGATGTTCTCTGTATGTATAAATGTGCCAGGATTCTCGATAGTACCAGAAAACGAGGGGCCAATAATGTCACCCGTATAGCCATACTCACGAGCCGCGTTCACAAATTCAAATAATCGAGGTGAGCCAAAGGAGCCAACAATAATAGCGTCTGGCCTTGTGGCAAATATCTCATCAAAGTTTTTTGTAGAGCTGGCAAATTCGGGGAGCGAGTAGCGTATGGTTGTCATCTGTTTTGTTGCTGCATACTCCCCTGCTGACTTAACAATACCCTCTCCAAACGCAATACCATCACTCAGGAGCATAAGTGAATTGGCACCGCGACGCCACGCGAATTCGACTGCTACCTGTGATTGTCGCTCGCCATTTGCAGTCATACTAAAAAATGTTAACTCTCCTGTAGGAAAAAGATTTCTGTATTCATCTGCTGATGCATAGTTTGGTTTACTGAGCCCGGTATAGGTGACAGAAAAACCCATCTGTGCAACTCTCGCTCTGTTTAAAAGCGGTGCAATCGCAATGTGTACCGGACTTGCAATCGGCCCTATTGATGCGAGAAGCGCTGGGTCGTCCAGATGTTCTATGATGCTCGGTATTTTCTTCACATCATCAAACGCTGCAGGCACCTCTGTATTAGAGATATCTACACGAACAAGCTCAATGAGGTACTTTCCCGCATATCCACCCATTTCGGCGAGTGCAAGATCAACACCAGCATACACACTCCGTGCCGACGCATGACTTGTTGAATAGGGGATTAGAAATTTCACTACCTGTTCTTCCTGTACCGTTTCCTCTTTCGAAAACCACAGATACCCACCACCAAGAAGCGCGAGAAAAAATACGCACACGCCGACCCATATAAAAATTCTTTTCATAATTGAAATGACTGGTCGTCGTGCGACTCTTCCTTGAAGTATACCCTAAAACACCAAAAGTCCTATCATGCCATTATGCAAACTGTTTGCATAATTTTTTGTGTATGCTAGAGTCTGTGCATATGAAATTTAAAATAAGTATCGCGTTGATTACTGTCGCGGGAGTCCTCGCACTTCTTTTTGCGCTGAGCACACTTAAAAAGAATGGGGGCGCTACAGAAGTTGCTGCAAGTTTTTATCCGATTGCGTTTTTGGCCGAGCGGGTTGCTGGTGATTCCGTTACGGTCTTTTCGGTCACACCATTTGACACGGAGCCGCACGACTATGAACTTACACCAAGTATGGCACTTCGCCTCAGTAACGCAGCGCTCTTTATTCATACTGGTGCACACCTTGAGCCATGGGCGAATACGGTTATCACAACTAGAAATACACAAGAACTACCGTCACTTACGCTCCTTACCGAGGAAAACGCGCTTTTGCATGGGGAGGATACTGAAACAGACACACGCGGCGATGACGGAAGTGAATTCGACCCTCATTTCTGGCTTTCACCACTTCGCGCGATTGCGGCAGCCGATCAGATCGCCTTTACCTTGGCACATGTGTACCCTGAAGACGAAGCAGTGTTTACAGCAAATGCGCACGCCCTCACAACAACACTCAAGAAACTCGACGCCGCATATCGCACTGAACTTGCATCATGCACATCACGAATTCTTGTGACCGACCACGATGCATTCGGCTACCTCGCTGCCGACTATGGACTCACCGTTCATGCAATTCGCGGTATTTCTCCTGATGAAGAACCTTCAATTGCAACACTCGCCGCTATCACCGAACTTGTTCGCACGAACAACATCAAAACAATCTTTACCGAAGAGCTCGTCTCACCAACAATCGCGCAAACCATTGCACGAGAAACAGGCGCACACGTTGCACTTCTTTCAACCATTGAAGGCCTCACGGAAGACGACATCAAAAACGGCAATGACTATATTTCCAAACTTCGTGGTAATCTAACTACACTCAAGAAGTCTCTTGCATGTAACTAATATGCTTTGCAATTCATCCGACCCAATCCTAACATTCAAGAACGTCTCCTTCGCCTACGACCGCGAGGCGACGCTTTTTGATGTCTCGTTTACGATGCATCGTGGTGATTATCTCGTTGTAACGGGCGAGAATGGTTCCGGCAAATCGACCATCGCAAAGCTCGCCATCGGGCTTCTCGCTCCCGACACTGGCTCAATTATGTTTGATACGAAGCGTATCGGCTACGTTGCACAACACGCTGCACATATCGACCAGCTCTTCCCTGCAACCGTGCGCGATATTGTTTCTATGGGGGTTCGCCCCTTCGACAAGCTCAGGGCAGGCCAAGAGGAAGAGCTCATCGCGAATGCGCTCGAACACGTCTCACTCGAAAATCACGCAACTGATCATATCGCCGAACTCTCTGGCGGCGAACGGCAACGAGTTATGATAGCCCGTGCGCTCGCGAGCAATCCAGAAATCCTCATTCTCGACGAACCAACCGTCGGCGTCGCCCATGCAGTCCGCGATGACTTCTATGCACTTCTCCACGAGCTTAATACCAAACATTGCGTCACTATTCTTCTTGTTACGCACGACAACAGCCGTGCACACCAAGATGCAACCCATGTTGTCTGTGTTGAAAACGGCGGGGTCCATTATCACGAAGACCCACACGAGTCGCACCATCATGCACACTAATATATGTTCACCTACACATTTTTAGAACACGCGATTCTCGCCTCCCTCATTACCGCCATTGTTGCGCCAACCATTGGTTTCTTTCTCGTACTCCGACGCCAAGCACTTATGGCAGACACGCTTGCACACGTCTCACTTGCCGGTGTTGCCGCTGGTTTTCTTCTTGGTTTTAACCCACTTATTACCGCACTTTTCGTCACAACTGGTAGTTCTCTCGCCATTGAACACCTGCGTGCCCGTCGCGTTGCTAGCGAATGGGCACTTGCGCTTTTCCTCTACGGATCACTCGCTGTCGCCATCATTCTCTTCTCGCTCGGCAAAAACGTCGGCAGTAGAGTAACCTCCTTCCTCTTCGGGAATCTTCTGACCGTCACGGAGAATGATCTCTTCTTTATGCTCACGCTCGGCGGCATCGTTATTGCAACCGTTGCTGTCTTCTGGAAACCCCTTCTCACCATCACCTTTGACGAAACCTTCGCTCACACCATCAACCTCCCTGTCCGTCGTCTCACCACACTCCTTGCCGCACTCACCGCCGCCGTCATCACACTCTCTATCCCTACGCTCGGTGTTCTCCTTATCGGCGCCATGATCTCAATCCCCGTCATCGCCGCCCTCCAGCTCCGCGCAAGCGCTGTCACCACTCTCTTTGCTGCAATCGCCATCGCCCTCATCAGCACCCTCTTCGGCCTCGCCTCCTCCCTCATGCTCAACATCGCCCCCGCCGGCACCATCGTCCTCACACTCATTCTAACTACCCTTCTCATCCGCCTCAGTCTCAGTATAAAAAAATAGCACAGAGAATAAATCTCTGTGCTATATATGCTTCATACTGCATTATTAGACCTTCGCAACAGGGGGGAACGATCCTTGGATACGCACGAGCACTGCTTCGATTTCGTGAATAAGAACAATCTCCTTCTCTGCAAGTTGCAGATAGAAGTCCTGCGTCTCGCGCACCTTGCGCCGTTGTTTTTCTTCAGGAACTGCCCAGAGCGTCAGTAGATTATGCAGTCGGTCGGCGAGCTTTATGATTATTGCCCACCGCGGCGCACATCCAAGATTTTGATGGTACGCACGATTCCGCGCCTCTTTATCTCCGTGATACAAATCGACTGACGGCTTAGTCACCCACCACACCAATTGCGCAACACCTTTATTGAACTCAAGTGCAAGACGCTCCTCATTCCATCCCTCGATATCCTCCATGATGTCATGGAGGAGTGCCGCCACTATCACATTCGCGTCACGAACACGCAGATATTCCATTAAAATCAAGGCGACACCGCGAAGGTGCTCAAAATATCGTGTCTCACCATCATCTCGAAAGTGCGGCCGGAAGGCGTTTTTCGCGGTGTCATACGCCTTTTCTATGAGAACATACTCTTCCGAAAAGATCGGAAAATGCCTCCCCACAATGGCAAAGAACTCTTTCCTGCTGCTATTCGCTACAAAAATGTTTTCAATACGAAGCAACATGGCGACCTCCTTCTCTAAGTAAGTTACAAGCGTATGCCGGCAGAGTATATGTTCCCACAACATTTGTCAACGAACGATACTACCTCTATGTCACACGTATTCATACGAGTTATGCTATACTCGTACCATGTCAGAACGTCTTGCACGTATTGAATGGGATGCACTTCCGCACTTTCCACATGAACGTGGGGATGATTGGTATTGGGTTCTCGGCATCATTGGTGTCTCAAGCGCTATTGCGGCGTTCATTTTGAGCAATGTGCTTTTTGGTATTCTCATCATTCTCGGTATTCTGGTCATTAGTATCTACACTGGCCTTGAAGTGCATGAACCAATCCCCTTCTCTATTTCGCAAGCCGGCATTCAAGTTGGCGACACCACCTATCCCTACGCAAAACTTACCTCATTCTTCATCGACCGTGAACATCGCCACGGCCCACACCTTCTTATCAGTAAGCCCGACGGCATCGACAACATCCTCATCATCCCTATCCCCGAAGATTACCTCGACGAAATCGACGAAACTCTCTCGTACTACCTCCCCGAAGAACATCTCGAGGAGCCACTCCAAAACAGAATCATGGAACTTTTTGGATTATAGAAATCATGTCACGTCAGGTGATGTTTTTTCGTCTTTTTTGAAAACCAGCGTATACTGTACGCAGTATGCAACTTACTGATGCTCAAATAAAACGGTTTGTGCTCGATACGCACTTGGTAACACGCAAAGATGTGGATGCGGCTGCGGCAAAAGCGTCCGACCGTGGGATTTCTTTTGCGGATGCACTGCGCAGCCAAGGATCGCTCACGCAGGACGACATCCGCCGCGCGAGCGCATATGTGCTTGGCGTACCATATGTCTCGCTCGTAAAACGCGCCATCGACCCGCACGTGATGCTACTTATGCCAGAAGCTATAGCCCGCACCTACAGCGCCATTCCCTATGCAATGACTGACGACACTATTGAGGTCGCCGTGCTTGACCTCGCGCATATCCCTGCACTCGAAGGACGTATGCGTACTGGCGGACGTCGCATGGTTGCACGACTTACCGACACCGCATCCATTCAATCGGCACTGAGCCGCTACCAGCGCCATCTCCACATCGAATACAGCGATATCATCCGCAGCGCCTCCGACTCCCTCAAAAAAGCAATCACTCCTGATGAAGTAGAAGCAGGTGCGAAGAAACTCCTCGACACACTCATAAGTCACGCCCTCACCCAAGAAGCGCGTGTAATCCATATCGAACCAGGCGATGCATGCATTATCCGCTACCGCATCGGTACAACGCTCCATGATGCCATGGAGCTCCCGAAGCATGTCCTCGAACCGCTCGCTCGCATTGTCACTAAAGTGGCGCGTCTTGGTACAGCGACGGGAAGCGCGCACGACGGACGCTTCCGTATTACTCGCCATGGTGAACGCATTGCGGTTCGCGTACGCACTATGCCAACACACACCGGCGTCACCACCGCACTCACTCTCGTACGTGGTAGTAGTCACGGCTTCACTCTCGACGGTCTCGGCTTCCACGGCGCAATGCTCGATGACTTCCTCCGTGCAAGTGCTGATCCGCACGCGAACATTCTCATCAGCGGCCCTGCAGGATCCGGCAAAACAACCACGCTCTATACCCTGCTCGACACGCTGCGCACACCAGCGACGAATGTCCTCACGGTTGAATCATCCATCAGTGCACCACTCGCGCGTATTGGACAGGTCAGTATCCGTCCCGATATCGGCTTCGACACCCGAGCAGCACTGCGCGCCGCACTTGCGCAGGACCCTGATGTGGTTGGTATCGATGTCGCAAGTGACCAAACTGAACTTCTACAATTGCTTAGTGGCGCACGACTTCGCTCCATCCGCACCATCACCACCTCTTCACTCGGTGCTGCATGTGAGGCACTCGAGGTATTTGCAAAAGCTGCTGACGAGGCAACGCTTCCCCTCACCCACGTACTCGGCATCGCATCCGTCCGCATGCTCGGCGTAAACCGCGAAGCATATCATCTCAGCGCACGCGAAATGGACAATCTTCGGAGCGTCGCCCGCATGAGCGACATTCTAGAAATACTCAAAGAAGAGCGTATCGTTCCTCCGAAGGCAACGTGGAGCAGTGTCCCCTTCTACCGTGCGCCACTCGAGACACCTGAACATGAAATCCATGCCGGCATGATTGGCGTCCATGAGCTTCTCACCGTCACACCCGAACTCCTCACTGCATCGAAAAAACCCGACGCCTCGAACTACCTCGCCCACGCCGTCGAGCACGGCATGTTTACCCTCGTCGAGGACGCCATCATGAAGGCCTCCATGGGAATCACCACCCTTGAAGAAGTCTGGCGCATCGTTGCCCTCTACTATGGCGAGAATGCAATTCCGACAAAATAAAACTGAAAAATTCTCTCCGCTCGTGGAGAGAATTTTTATACCACTTGATCTGGCAAACAAAAAAAACTCCACGAATGGAGATTTTTTTACGCTGCTGCGGGAGTTTCCTGAGCTGCTTCTGCTTCTTCGGTAGGAGTTTCAGCTTCAGCTGCTTTCGCTGCTGCGGCTTCTTCTGCTGCCTTCGCTTCTGCTTCAGCCTTTGCTTTTGCATCTGCTTCGGCTTTCGCCTTTGCTTCAGCTTCAGCCTTAAGCTTTGCTTCGTCGATAATTGGTGACTTCTTTGGAAGGACGTTTACTTTTCGTCCTTCGAGCGTTCCCTGAGTGATAAGAAGGTTTCGTACGGTATCCGATACTTGTACCCCCTTCGCAATCCAGTCCTTGGCACGTGCACCATCGATTTCAATCCGATTTGTTTTCGGAGAGTATGAACCAATAGTATCTGCATGTTTGCCACTTTTAGGACCGTGACGCGAGTCGGTAACAACAACACGGAATGACGGATCATTCTTACGCCCAGTTCGCTGTAATCGCATTTTGAGCATGGCTAGAAGATACCAGAAAATAAGGATAAGTCAACCATTTCACCCCAGCACACCATGTCTGCAAAAAAAATGCCGCCCGGGTTGGGCGGCTGCGAAATGCGCTGTGGTGAGCTATGCGTCACTCTCTTCCTTAAATGCGTCGTACGGAAATGCTATCTGTTTCCAGTCGCTTCGTTTAAGGTAGAGATTGAGATCTGCCGCGTCTGCTCTTTGTGCAAGTACACGCGGCACAACTGCTTCCGATACCATGTGCGAGTGTGCGTTGATGCGAAATATCAGAGCTCTGCCATCCCCCGTTTCCACGTAATGGCATACTTTCTGCTGGAAGCCTGCCCTGAGGATACCTTCTTCGCCGACAACAACAGGCGCCCCTACTCCTGTCATCATCAGTCTTACTTTTGCAGCATCCTTGATGACAAAGAGCGTTCCGTCATCTGCAATACCCCACCCCCTCTGGTTATCGAGCCTTGCCTTAATAAGACGCCGCGATTCCTCTGCAAGGATGGTTTGTATCCGAATTGCTGCATCAAGGACTGCATCGTGAGTTTTTCCGTCCTCTTCCTTACTACGTTTCTTTGAACGCAGACTGCGAATAGCGAAAATGAGAACGACGAATGCTATGCATATCGCAATTATCGAAAGGTACATAAGGACGGTATCTACAGTTGGCATGGTAAACCTCTGCACTTCTATGATTGGGAACGAACTTCAGCACTGTACTACCTCGAAACAAAAAGTCAATATCGATTCTATTCTCCGCCATTGTTCGAATATAGAAAAAGCCGCATCTGAAGATGCGGCAATTATGCAAGAACTTTCTATCCGAGCATAAACAGTACGAGAGAACACGTCATACAAGTGCCATATGCGGCGCAGCCGAACTCAGTTACCTGAGGAGTATTTCTTCCCAAGATACCAACGGCAGCAGCAGCGACGACCGCAATCGCAGCGCTTACGACAGCACCGACATCGCCCCAGGACTCAGGCTCGGGTATACTCAGATACACAAGCTTCAGTGTAACAAGTGCCGCGAGAAACACTAAGGCGGTCGTGCCGTATGGCATCGATTTTCGAAAGAATACCGCAGCAACCATGAACGCTACCGCCACCATCCAGTACGAGCTAAAATTGTGGCCTACCTCCCACTTTTGTGGCGATGGACCGTTAATGACTTGTATGCTAGGGACCGGGTCATTGCTATGGTATGCCATACCAATAGTGGCAACGTCTTCCAAAATATCTGCAAAAAAACCACGAGAAACCCTGCGTGTTTCTGGGCGTATAAGCACCGTTTTGCCAGGATTTTCGAGCGCGACAGCAAACTCAGGAATCTTCTCAAGGAGCACCTTGTCGACGAGAATGCTTTCGTCGGGGGTAATCTTCTCCATAGCAACCTCACGCTCTGCACCCACACTCATATCAGCAAGGTATGCGCCACTGAGTATTACAAACGAGAACAAACAAATCAAAGACCTTTTCATTGTAGTTTCCTCTGACAGGTGGCACCGACATGGTACCGCTTCTCCACACGCACAGAATGTACAATATTAAATATGATATGTCAATTTCAACAGTATGCGGATATGTACGTTGTGGAAATCGCACACGGGGTGTATATTCGCAGTATGAAGAACAAGAAACCACACATACCCCATGTAATGAGCCCTATTGAGAAAATCACCTCATGGGTTGGTTCCTATACCTCACTTGCGGTACATACGACGGTATTTGCATTGTCATTTGTCTCGGTGCTCCTTGGACTTATTGAGCTTGACCTTATGCTCCTCGTACTCACAACGATTGTCTCGCTCGAAGCAATTTATCTAGCGATCTTCATTCAGATGTCAGTTAACAACCAAGCAACAATCCTCCATGAAGTTGAGCATGACATCGACGACATCGCCGAGGACATTGATGAGATTCAGGTTGACATTGATGAGATTCAAGAGGATGTCGATGAGATTCAAGAGGACATTGATGAGATTCAAGAGGATGTCGACGAAATGACGGAGGAAGAGAAAGCGGAAGAAGCACGAGAAACACATCATGCCGTCACGCTCGAAAAGCTCACAAATGACCTTCATCGTCTCCTCAAGGACATTGAATCACTCAAACGGGCAAAATAGAAAAATAGAAAACAGTCTCCGCGAAATGGAGACTGTTTTTTAGTGTCTTACTTCTTGCGAACCTGGAGGAAGTCGAGTTCGACGGGGGTTTCGCGGCCGAACATGTCGACCGTGACGGTGATGCGGCTTGCGCGCGGATCCACCTTTGCAACCTGTCCTTCGAGGTCTTTGAAGGGACCATCGAGAATAACCACGTATTCACCAGGAACCATGTCGCCCGTATGTTTCTTTTCTTCGGTAATACGGTTTGCGAGCTGGTTGAATTCGCCTTCGGTGAGCGGCACTGGTGTGGTACCTGCGCCAACGAAGCCTGTTACACGTGGCGTGTTACGCACGGTGTACCATGATTCGTCGGTAACGATCATGTTTACGAGCACGTATCCCGGGAACACGGTGTCTGACTTTTCAATACGCTTGCCGTTTTTGATTTCGACGCGTTCTTCTGAAGGTACGAGTACTTCGAAGATGAGCTCCTTCATGCCAGGAATCGTATCGATACGCTGGCGAAGGTTGCGAGCAACAGCCTGCTCATAGCCGGAGTAGGTATGTACTACATACCAACGGGCGATGTTGTCACCGTGTTGTTTACGAATTTGAGACATAGTTTTTAACGAGTGAGTGACTTAATAAGTTCAAGCATACCAAAGTCAACAAATGCCGCAAAAAGAGCAACCACCACCGAGAGCACGACAACGATACCCGTGTAGGTAAGCGCCTCAGTGCGAGACGGCCAGGTAACGTGATTCATTTCCTTACGCACATCGGTAAGGTACTTTGAGATATTCATACAAGAATTATTAACTTAATTAAAAGCCCCGTGGGGCTCTGGATACACCCACGATACCACAGGCGCAGGCAAAGTCAAAGCGATGGATGTGCCATAGCCTCGGAAAAGGGGCTTATTTGCCAATCATATCTCGGACAACGCTTTCAATTGCTCGTTCTGCGGCAGCTACTTTACCATCTTCATTGACGATGACAGCGTCTGCTTCATGCTTGAGTGCCATTTCGATGTTGTAGCTTTCTTTGCGGAGAGCGAGCTCATTCTCGCTCATGGGCGCGCGTCCGAGAATACGGCGCTTGAGATGTTCCCAATCACCCCCATCAACAAAGATGAGGCGATATTGATCGTGTGATACTGCTGCTTTAATTTGCTGGTAGCCTTTGTGTTCGATTTCGCGGAAAAGGATGTTGCCGTTTTTGAGCGCATCTTGCACAGCATCAAGCGGAATGCCGTAATAATTCCCTCCGTACTCTGCGGATTCAATAAACTTTCCTGCATCGCGCATAGTTTCAAACTCCCCACGTGAGACATAGTGATATGTCTTCCCTTCAATTTCTCCTGGGCGTGGCGCTCGACTCGTATACGAGGTCACAAATGAAAGCTTGTCACCAAACACCTTCTCAATATGCGCCTTGAGCGTGTTCTTCCCCGACCCTGATGGCCCCATGAGCATTAGCAACATCCCCTTTTTCATGTTTGCAGTATACGTGAGAAATATCCGTTGTCTAATTTCTAAAGGAAGTATTACATGGTACCATCATGAAATGTCAAAGGAGTGGAAAGAACAACTTTCAGAAGAAATGAAGAAGCCGTACTTTGTGGCGCTTATGGATTTTGTGGATACTGCATACAAAAATGGTGATGTGTATCCTTTACGTGAAGATTTGTTTGCTGCTTTTGATGCCACATCATTTGATAATGTGCGTGTGGTTATTGTCGGGCAAGATCCGTATCATGGTGACGGTGAAGCGCATGGGCTCTGCTTTTCAGTGCGTAATGGCGTGAAGACTCCACCCTCACTGCGGAATATTTTTAAGGAGATTACTGCTGAATATGGAAATACACCGCAAAGCACCGACCTTTCAGGCTGGGCAAAGCAAGGCGTATTACTATTGAACGCAACCCTCACCGTTGAAAAGGACTGCGCGGGGAGTCATACCGGCAGAGGCTGGGAAACATTCACGGACGCTATTCTTCAAAAAATATCTGATAAAAAAGAGAATGTTGTCTTCCTTCTCTGGGGTAACTATGCTCGTAAAAAAGGCGCGCTTATTGACCACAACAAACACTTGGTCCTAGAATCCGCGCACCCCTCCCCGCTTTCTGCAAGTCGAGGATTCTTCGGCAACAATCATTTCACTACAACGAATGAGTATCTGGAGGCCCACAAAAAAAAGCCAATCAATTGGCTTCTCTAGAAAAATGCGCCCCGCAGGTAAGTGACCTGGGGACGCATGTGCGCATACATTACTTTCTTGCCAAAAAAGCAAGACCGAGTAGACAAAAAACTGCGGTGCTGACCACGCCTTTCCATCCAAAGAATGCAAAGGCGGTGCCGTAGACAGCGGCAGAGACCACGATAGTGACTGCGAAACCGAGGGCAAGATTTTTCGACGGACGAGTATTCATCTCTATCTCCAAAGAACGTTAAGAACCAAAGTGTACATCAAAATATCTATATTGTCAATAGTGTACGCACACCGTACTGTTATTCCTGTACTTGTTCAATAATGGGAAGTGTTCCTGTTTCTAGGAAGGTGAGCATGGCGCCGCCGGCTGTTGAGACGTGAGTGAAAGCGTCCGTTGTGTGTGTAACACCGAGTGCTGCGAGAGTATCACCCCCGCCGACTATAGTGATTGCGTTCTTGCGGATGGCAATTTTTTCGGCGCAAGCTTTTGTGAAGCGATCGAAGCCAGCTTCGAAGTAACCGAGCGGGCCATTCCAAACTATTTCTGCGGCTTCGTCGATATGCCGACTGAGCGTTTTGAAACTTTCTTCCCCGATGTCGACAACCATGTCTCCTGATGTAATCTCTGTTGCAAGCACATTGCGGACTTCCCCGTTTTGGTTTCGTACGAGGACATCAGTTGGTACGACGAGGTTTGGCAGTGCAAGGATTTCAGAATCAATTGCAGCATCAGAGGCAACTGACGTACCAATTTCATACCCGCGCGCTTTATACACATCATTCATGAGGGCGCCGCCAATGAAAACATGGGTGTATTTTTGCGCAAGTGTTTTTATAAGCGGCGTTTTTGTGTCGAATTTTGCACCACCAATAATGGCAAGTGAGGGTGATTTTGGTTCGACGGCAAGCGAGAGGGCGTTGTATTCTTGCATGAATGCTTCACCGAATACGGTAGGGAGGATTTTTGCAATACCGGTGATTGAAGCGTGTTCGCGGTGCGCGTCAGCAAATGCGTCTACAACAAAGTAGTCACCGAGTGCTGCCATAGTCTCTGCATACTGCGCATCATTTTGTTCTTCGCGTTCATCATGTCGAACGTTTTCAAGCATGACAACTTCACCGTCTTGAAGCGCATCAATCCCCTGCACTGTCTCTGAAGCATCGTATGCGGTACCGATAAATGTTACCGGCACGTGTTTCGCAAGTGCTGTAGCCAAGACCTGTAGACTTTCGCCATTACGGCCGAGATGTCCGAGTAAAATAATTTTTGCTCCTCGCTCCTGCAGCACTTTGATGGTGGGAAGGTTTGCACGAAGGCGTGTTTCGTCAGAAACACGCCCGTCAATAAGTGGAACGTTCAGCGATGCGCGCACGAGCACCTTTTTGCCACGTACATCAGGCAGCGAAGAAATGTTAGGGAGAGTTTTCATACTATGCAGTACACACCTTAATAATTGCAGCGAATGTTGCTGGACTGAGTGACGCGCCGCCGACAAGGAACCCATCAATCATGCCGTTTTGCATGAAATCCGTAGCATTTTCATCGGTCACCGACCCCCCGTAGAGTACGCGAACCTTGTTTGCAACTGAATCACCGTACTTTCCGTGCAGGTATTTTTTTATTGAAAGACGCATGGTCGAAACATCCTCCGCAGTTGGTGTAAGCCCCGTACCGATTGCCCACACTGGCTCATACGCGACAACAACGCGCGCAGCAGCGGTTGGTCCAAGCTCCGCAAATACCGCCTCAAGCTGCTCCGTCACGAGGTGATAATAGTCACCGTCAGTATCGCGCACTTTTTCACCAACACATACAATCGGTGTCATTTTCGCCGCGAGCACACCAGAAGCTCGTGCCCCAACCTGTGCATTATCTTCCCCGAGAGTGCGGCGCTCCGAATGCCCCACAATCACAAAGGCTCCGCGACGCTCTGCAATCATTCCTGCAGATACCTCACCTGTTTGCGCCCCTACGGCACCCGCTGCTGCATTTTGCGCACCAAGCATAATCGGCTTACCTTTGGTGATTTTACCAATCTCATCAAAATACAGCGTCGGCACAGCGATACCGACATCACACGCTTCTGTGCCCCGGGCACGAAGCGCCTTAGCGACCACTTCCTTGCCAAGCTTCTTTGCTGCCTCGAGGGTTGCTGGATGCATCTTCCAGTTTCCAATCACCAAGGGAATTCTTTTTACTTTTGCCATATGCACATGAGTATATCATGAAGTAGCGCAGCCTCCACGCAAAAGAAAAGCCGCACCATGTGCGGCTTTTTCGCAGATATGCTCTGCAACCATTAGAAGTAGGTTTCGCCTTTGTTTTTCACATCCACCCACGTGGGGACAAGTTTGGCGCTGCGTAATGGCTTCATTGCTGCCGCAAGCGTTGGCCCCTCCGATGAGCGAAGCAGTTCACGCTTGCCGCCTTCGTGTACCTGGTACACAAACACACGCTTCCCCGTACTCTGTTGACGTCCTGAGCCAACCGCACCATTGCCGTGTTTCCGGTACGGCTTTACCACAACAACCCTTCCAAGCGACTCTCTTTGCGTACCCATAGCATACCCCTTTTCAATGCATAACGAATTATACAAGACCAAACTCTGGAACTGTCCCTGTCACTCTAGCAAAATTCACCCCACTGTCAAATGCTCTGCGGCGCAGCTATCGCACGCCATCCCATTCATCATAAAACTGCGCAAGAAACTTCTTCATGACATCATTTCTTTTTGTGGCGATTTTCTTCGCAGTTTTGGTATTCATCAAATCTTTGAGGAGAAGTAGCTTGTCCTCAAAGTGTTGACACGTAGCACTACCCGCATTTCTATAGCTCTTTGTCGATGTAATCTTCGGCGCCTTTCTCGTTGGATCATGCATTGCTCTTCCTGCACTACCGCCATACGTAAACGCTCGTGCGATGCCGATGGCGCCGATAGCATCCAATCTATCTGCATCCTGCACCACATAATATTCCTTCGATGCGTGCTCTTTCTTTGTATTGAGCGTCTTACTGTACGACATATGTTCAATAATAAACATCACACTGCCTATCACTTCATCAGGAACTTTCTGAGACTTCAGAAAGTTCCTCGCAATCGAATAATCATCCTCGTCTTGTTTAATGACCTTGCGATCCCCAACATCATGCAGCAATGCCGCAAGCTCAATGATAAACGCATCCGCCTGTTCTGTCGCATTTATAAGACGCGCATTCTTCCGCACCCGTTCAATATGCCAGAAGTCATGCCCTGTTCCTTCATGGAGCAAGGCCTTCTTCACAAACATCTCAGTCTTCTTTAAGATTCTTTCTTTCTGCATAGTGAAACTATACCACCGTCCACAAAAAATCCCTCACTGAGGGATTTTAAGAAAATATTAAATACGTATATCTTTATGCTTTCGTCGGATCTGCAATTTCTTCTTTCGGGTAGGCGTTTTTGATTTCTACGCCTTCTTTTTTGAGGATTGCTTCGTAGTCGTCGCGTTCGAGGGTTTCTACTTCGAGGAGACGTTTTGCTACTGCGTCGAGGGCTTTGCGGTGCTCTATGAGCGCCGCTCGGGCACGGTCTTCGGCTTCGCGCATAATACGTGAGACTTCTTCGTCGATTTCGCGTGCTTTCTCAGTTGAGTAGCCACGGTCTTCGGAGAGTCCACCGCCGATAAGGCGTCCGCCTGTTCCTTCAAGGGCTACAGGGCCAAACTTTTCGGACATACCGAAGCGAACCACCATATCGCGTGCGAGGTTGGTTGCAACCTGCAAGTCATTTGACGGGCCTGTCGTGAGGTCGTCGAAAATCATGAGCTCAGCAACATAGCCACCGAGTGACATCGCAATGTCATCAAGGAATTCCTTGCGCGACTGCATCTTGCGGTCAGTGTCGGGGAGCTTCAAAGTGTAGCCTGCTGCACGTCCACGAGAAATGATGGAAATCTTCTGCACGGGGTCAGCATATGGAAGTACTGATGCAACGAGTGCGTGCCCTGCTTCGTGGTACGCAGTGATTTCTCGCTCTTCTTTCGTAAGCAAATGACTCTTGCGTTCAGGACCGAGCATGACTTTTTCAATCGAGCGAATAGCGTCGAACTGTGCAACTTCTTTGCGTCCTTCGCGTGCGGCAAGGATTGCTGCTTCGTTCATAAGTGACGCAAGGTCAGCACCTGAGAATCCTGGCGTACGCTGCGCAACAATTTCAAGGTTCACATCAGCCGTGAGCGGCTTCTTGCGTGCATGGATTTTAAGGATTTCAAGACGGTCGTCGCGGTCAGGAAGGTCGATCGTCACACGACGGTCGAAGCGTCCTGGACGCATGAGCGCCGTATCAATAACGTCAGGACGGTTGGTTGCGGCGATAACAATGAGTTTTTCTGTTGGTTCAAAGCCGTCCATTTCGGTAAGGATTTGGTTGAGAGTTTGCTCACGCTCGTCGTTGCCACCACCCATACCACTGCCGCGTGAGCGACCAACGGCGTCAATTTCATCGATAAAGATAATCGCAGGCGACATCTTCTTAGCGGTCTGGAAGAGGTCACGTACGCGTGATGCACCAACACCCACAAACATCTCAACGAATTCAGAACCAGAAATTGAGAAGAACGGCACATTTGCCTCGCCAGCGATTGCGCGCGCAAGGAGTGTCTTTCCGGTACCTGGTGACCCCATCATCATGACACCCTTTGGTACTGCTGCACCGATATCGGTAAATTTCTTTGGATTCTTGAGGAAGTCAACGATTTCCTCAAGTTCGATTTTTGCTTCTTTGGCACCCGCAACGTCCTTGAACGTTACTTTCTGCTGTTCATCATCGGGATGAATCATGCGTGCTTTTGATGAGCCGAAACTGAGTGCCTGCGTACCCATTCCCCGCATTGAGCGTGAGAAGAAGAATACGATAAAGCCAAGGAGGAGGAATGGGAACAAGAATGGCGAGAATACACCGAGCCAATACGCAAAGCCTGTCTCTTCTTTGACCTCAAGGGCAATTGCACGGAGCTCTTCGGATGTTACGCCAAGATTAACGAGGGTTTCGGTAATCGGCGTTGCGTAGCCTTCCTTCTTTGCAATACCTATGAGACGTTTTTCGTCTTTGTGATACACCTCAACCTTATCTCCGCGCACGATAAGCCCCTTAACATCACCGGCATGAATTGCTTCGGCAACTTTTGTTAAGGTTGTTTCTTCGGTTTCTTTTTTATCGGTATTGTATCCGTACAAAAGAGTAAACATCATCAGCGAAAGTACGCCGACAGTGAGAATATTCCAAAGACTTTGCTCTCGCTGCTTCTTCTTTTTTGCTGGCGACATCTTCTTATTTGATGTGCCCTTTTTTTCTGTTGCCATAGTATGTGCAGTATACGAAAACAAGGGCGAATGTCCATAGCCAAGGGTGCAGACGTATGCTATATATAGTGCATGTCTACTCTCGTAACCAGTCCGCGTGCGCGGTATGATTTTGAGATTCTTGAAACGCTCACCGCGGGGGTTTCTTTGTTGGGTACGGAAGTTGCATCGCTCAAGAAAAACCAAGGAAAGCTCATTGGTTCGTATGTGAAGCTTATCAAAGGCGTACCAATGCTACTTGGTGCATATATTCCGCCATTCCAGGTTGCGAACGCACCAAAAGACTACTCCCCCACTCGCGACCGAGCGCTACTTCTCAATAAAAAAGAAATCGCGAAGCTCGAACGCGAACTCCACGAAAAAAACCTCACTCTCATCCCGCTCCGCTTCTTCCGCGGCGGCCCCCACATCAAACTAGAAATCGCCCTTGCAAAAGGCAAAAAGAAATTCGACAAACGCGAAACCATCAAAAAGCGCGACATCTCCCGTGATATTGCTCGTAAAATTTAGATGGCTCGCGCCTCCTATTACAACCATCTTCCAAAAATAAATAAGCGTCAGAACAGTATGTCGTTCTGACGCTTTACTTTTACTTGCAGGGAGTATCATTGCGATAGTACCCTCCTTACCTGGGGAAACATGATAAGGTATGTGTGAAGCATCCCAAGATGCCACCACATCTGTCCTGCGAACATCTTTCCCGGCAACGTATCTTGCCCGAACATATCGAGGATATCTCCGTACATATAGTCGAGCCATGGCAGAAGTGTGAGTAGGATACGGAAATCCTCTCCGTAGTGCTCTCCTTCATCAGAAACATATTCAAGAAAAAACTGTGTGAATTCACTTTCCGTCGGCTCCCTGCCATGTATCACCATGAAAGAAACCTTGGCCACATCAGCCTGCGCAATATTCCTCCTTAAAAAACTATCCATCTCTTGTCTCCTTTCGTTATACTAGGTTACTCGAGGGTCAAAAAATCTTACACCTTTGCCGTACAATACACAACTATACACAGCGACAACTACAAGACTTGCTGAAGGACCAATACTGCAACATAGCCAAAGTACATGCCGAGGAAGATGAGTCCCTGCCAGTGCTTGAGCATGTCGCGCTTCCCGAGGAACATGAAAAGGAAGAGGAGGATGCTTGCAACAAGAGCGACAAGGAGGTCGCGGGTGAACATTGCTGCAAATGGGAGCGGCGTTACGATTGCGCTCACACCGAGGATCCAGAAAATATTGAATATGTTGGAGCCGACGATATTGCCGATGGCAATGTCGCTGTGGCGCTTCATTGTTGCAATGACCGAGGTCACAAGTTCTGGCAGTGACGTACCAATAGCGACAATCGTGAGACCGATGATTGATTGCGGAACATTGAGTGCTATTGCGAGAATAATGGCGTTATCGACCGCAAGCTTACCACCAAAACCAAGGAGTGCGGCACCAAAAAGTATTGCGACGGCTGCTTTTCCTCCGGTATACTTTTGTTCTACATCTTCGCCGACAGCATCATCCTTACGTGCGCGACGGCTGAGTTCAAAGATGTAGTAGAGGAAAATGCTAAAGAAACAAAGCAGTGCTAATCCATCAGAGCGACTAATCATTGATACACCACCATCGAAGAACGCATCATTCGCTAAGAACCCCAACGCAATCGTCGCAAGTATTGCAAGCGGAATTTCTTTGCTGACTGTACCCTTTGAAACGGAGAGTGGATAGATTGCCGAACAAATACCGAGCACAAGGAGGATGTTAGTAATGTTTGAGCCAAGGATGTTTCCAATTGCCAAGTCTGTGCTACCACCCCCTGCCGCAAACAGGTTCACCACAAGCTCTGGAAGCGAGGTACCAATCGAAACAAGAGTAAGTCCAATTACAATCGGCGGAATACGCCAAATCCGCGCAATGCTTACTGATCCATCAACAAAAAGTCCGCCACCTTTCACAAGCAAAGCTAGCCCAACACAGAGTAATATAAAAGAAATCATGACGGGCAGTATAGCATGGCGGCACCTATATATTCACTAGACAATTCGCAAAACACCCCCACTGAAAAATCCTTGACAATATTTTATTTTGTGGGACAATGCGGGCACGGGGATGACAGGCTTTGACGGTTACGGTCCGTGCGAATGGCGCGTGTCGAAGATGGTGTTGTGCTTCGTAAAAACACACCAACCCTTAATTGCAAAAGCAATCAAGAGTCCTTACGCTCCAGCGTACGGATACGCATACGCTGCATAGGTTGAGCCGTTAGGCTCCCTCGCACGTTGCGCGTTACGCTTCGTTCGTCATATCTCGAAGCAGTGGCGTTATATCGATATGACTCGGCAGGAGCACGGCGTTCTACGCGCTCCACTTAAAAAGCAAGAACTGCACTTCGCCTTCTCGTTCACTCTCTCGAAAGCGAAGTTAAGCCCCAAGAGTGTCCTACACACGTAGACACCCTCGCACACCATAATTCGGACGAGAGTTCAATTCTCTCCATCTCCACCATAAAAAGCGCCTTACCAAAGGCGTTTTTTTGTAACTATGTCCTACGCGTGTGACTGCCACGCATCGAGCATTGCTTCGTATTCGTTGATGTGGACGATGGCGATTTTTGTTTTGCTTGTTGCGGTGTTTAGAAGCGTATCGTTTTGATTGTCGGCGTGTGCTGTGTTTTTTTCTGTGTCGAGTTCGATGCCGATGCCTGCAAGCGGCGAAAGTATGCGCTCGCGCATTATTGTTGAACGTTCAGATACAGTGCCAGAAAATATGATGAGGTCAGCGCCACCGAGTGTAGCGAGTGCTCCGCCGATATAGTGGCGGACGCGGTACGCGTAGGCGTCGAGAGCTTCTTTTGCTTCTAGGCTGCCGTTCTCTTCGAGCGTTATGAGTGTGCGAATGTCGTCAGAACCTCCAATTCCTTTGAGTCCTGATTCGGTATTGAGGTACGAACGCATAGATGCAGGCGTCATCCCCTTCGCTTCCATGAGGGCGAGCACGGCACCAGGATCAATAGCACCAACGCGTGTTGCCATAATAAGCCCGTCGAGTGGCGTTGTTCCCATTGAGGTATCTACAGACGTTCCGTCACGCACAGCAGTCACACTTCCGCCGCCGCCGAGGTGACACACAATTACTCGTGAAGGGAGCGTGCCGCAAAGCAAAGTTCCCCGCGAGAGCGCAGATGAGATTGCTAATCCGTGGTAGCCAAACTTACGAATATCATAGGTCTCAGCATCGCTGCGCGGAATTGCATAGCGTGCAATATATTCAGGAATCGTTGCATGAAAGGCGGTGTCGGATATGCCGATGAACTCTGCATCGGGAAGTATACTTTGCAGACGCGTCAATTCTTCGTGTTGTGCGTGCACATGCAGTGGCGCAACACGCTCTGCCTCCGTCAGCTTCATAATATATTCGTCATCAATCACCCGATGCGTTTGAAAATAACGCCCCGATGCAACAATGCGCATGAGCACCGTATCAATAGAAGCCGCATGCACGCCTTCCTTTTCGAGCGACTCGATAAAAACATGATGCGCACGGTCATACTCCTGCGCAGGAAGCTCACTCGCCTCATAATGCGCCACGGTACGTACACGAAACACGCCAGCATCATCTTTCTCCGCAAGCGCATATTTCTTTGACGCGCTCCCAATATTTGCAAGAAGTATCATGACACCATACTACCATTCTTTTTGGTAAGAACGGTAGTTGACTTTCATGTGTTGTGCTATGCTTATCAACATATGTTACATACAAAAGCAAAAGGTATGCTTGATGAATTCAAAGCATTCGCCATGAAGGGCGACGTTGTTGACCTTGCGGTGGCAGTTGTTATTGGTGGTGCGTTTGGGAAGATCGTCTCGTCACTCGCAAGCGACATTATCATGCCTGCAGTTGGTGTACTGGCAGGTGGTATAAACTTTACGGAGTTACGCTTGACCGTTGGCGCAGCAGAAATAAAATACGGCATCTTCATCCAGTCAATCATTGATTTTACCATCATTGCCTTTGCGCTCTTCTTTGCCATTAAGATACTTGCGCGCCTTAAGAAAAAAGAGGCAGTAGTACCTATGTCTGATACGGTGGCTGAAATTAAGGAGGAGGTACGTGAGGAAGTATTGCTTCTTCGAGAAATTCGCGATACTCTCCAGAAATAACCGCAACGTTGACATTTCTTAGAAACAAAAACAGGAAAAATTCCTGTTTTTTCTCTATAGCATAATGACTATGTCCGCACACCTATTCCTCCGAGTTATCTACACAGAGATTATTGATGTGCTCTATAAATATTTTGAAGGATGGAGATTTGCTACATGCCAATTCTATGTTGATCTGACCGCCAAATAGCTGCCCTTGTCCTATTCTTTGTCCACAATATTCTGCTGTCAGAATTTCATCAAGGACACCTTTCGGATCTGGGATCTCGTCAGTATCTTGAAGTGCTCTTAAGCGTGTTAATTCAACATCTTTTGAAGCATCAAAACAATCCTCTTCAAATGTTGAACCTGCGAGAAACCATGATTCCACTTCTTGTTTTGCTATATGCACAGATTGGTTGATGTCGGCAAATGCGCTATTACATGCGTTTAGAAATGCTTGTTTTCTTTTTTCAATATCTCCCTCTGAAAGTGAGTCGCGGTCTGAGATAAGAATAACCTCTGCCTGATGGCTAGCAAGACCATACATGCTTATCTTTGAGTTCAAGAGTAGTCGCGCCTTTCTATATATTCTGGATTTCTCCATCTCGTTCCAGCCACCAGAACTATTACTTCCTGGATGTCCAATTACTGCATAGGAATCTGACGATGTACTTTTAATTAAGAAATACTCATTCTTACTACCTGCATCAGTAAATCCGTAATGAGAAATGAGTAATGACTTAACAAATTCTCTCGTTGTTGCATCTTCCAGAATAAACAGTATGACTATTGGATTTTTTATCATACTGATTATTTCTTATTTGTAGCATCTGTAGGAAATATGTCATCCAACGTGCCATCACTAAATAATTCAGAATTACGCATCTCTTCTAACCAGCTCGTATCTCCAGGAATTTTTGAGATAATATCTGCATACGTATACATATTTGAATTACAGCTCTCTCGCTTGCCGTTTACAAAATGTGTATCTTTAAGCCAAAACAATTCATCACGAGTAAACCTATCTATAAAATGCGGCGAATGCGTTGTGATAAAAATCTGTACTTTGGACGCTATGCCACGCAACACCTCTACGTACTTTTCAGTAAGTGATGGATGAATTATTGATTCAACTTCATCAAAAAGCATCACGCTCGGCATTCTATAGCTCCTTGCAGAGGTATCTAAAAAAATCCAATTTTTAAGGGTTATGAAATAGAGGAGCACTACCGTACCTGCAGAAAGAGTTGCTATGCTCTTCGGCGATGCTGGTGACTCTATGAGAACTGTGCCTTTCGTGGGGAAGGAGCCCGATGTTGCAATTTCAACTTTTGTAAGAATATTTTCGGTATAAAGTGACAAATCGGAACAATAACGCGCAAATGCTTTCTTGTCTCTCTGAATATCAGCGAGAAGATGTATAAACTTTGCTTTACTAAAACTAGATACAGACCAATCCTGTTCTTGTTTATTTATTCTCTGCACAACCTGCTCTTGCTCTTCCTCTCCATATTTTTCAGTGACATAATTAAATATTTTGTTCGAACTAAATTCGTTATCGTTATCATCTACCCAATTTGTATGGATTCTTTCACTGCATTCTTTATATATATCCATCAAAAACGGATTTCTAATCTCCTTCTCAGTCTCGCGAAGCTCATCTGCATTCTCTATATTTTTCTTGAATTCACGCTGATACACCAACTCATTACTCACATTGAGTGCACTTTCTCTCATTTGCGAGACAATACCACTTCTTCTAGTCACTTCATTAAAATCAGACTGATCGACTTCTTTCGTAGATTTTTTTCCACTATAGAAAAGTTCATATTTCTTTGAAGATCCTGTTTTTTCTATGGAATTAATAAATATGAAGTCAGATATTGACATATGATCTAACTTAATTTTTGCGCTCTCCTCTATGCGATAATATGTTCTGGCTTCGCCTATATTACTCAATGTAATTTTAAAATCAGTCTTCTTTTTTCCTGGACCATATGTCACAATATTATCGAAAAAGACATCAGTAAAATCATTACGGACCTCAGCTATATGTGAAAGCGCTTTAAGAAAGTTAGTTTTTCCGCTAGAATTTCTTCCTGTTATTATATTTATTGGACCAAACTCGCTTTCCACATTAAGCAAATTCCTAAAGTTCCTTATTTCAATATTTTTGATTTTCATAAATTTGAGCAGACCTATGTTTATATGTATAAAATGTACTCCTATATGTAGAAAAGTCAAGTTAAATATCCATATATCAATATTATCATTCAGAAATCTTCGTTAAACCGCTGACATGCAGCGTTTTTTGTGGCTCTTCTACTATTTTGTGCGTGGCGTCCATGTCCAGGCGTCGATTTCTTCGGGGTCGATCGCGTTTTCTATTATGTAGGCGCGGTGGTCGGTTAGTTTTTTTCGATACTGTTTTATGAGTTCGTCGGCTTTTGTTCGGGCGACGACGCCCGCGGTAACCATTTCTTCCCAGACTTCGATCGCGAGACTGTAGCGATCGGTGTTGTTGCGGATATGCATGTCGAACGGCGTTGTGGTTGAGCCGTTTTCTTCGTAGCCGTGTACGAGGAATCGTCGCCCACTCCCATTGCAGGCATAGTCGAAAAGCATTTGTTTGAGTGTTTGTGGGTATCCGTGGAAGTTGAAGAGGACTGGTTTGTCGTGCGTGAAATAGTCGTTGAAATTTGCGTGAGGAAGAGCGCATTCGCCCGAGCCGATACCGAGTGCGTTGAGGGTGATGATGTTCACAAAACGTATGCGAACATTCGGTGTTTCTCGCTTCACGATGTCGAGTGCGGCGAGGCCTTCTTTGGTAAGGTAATCACCGATGGTTGCAATGATGATGTCGGGGCGGTCGTCGGATGCAAAGTCCCAGGTCATAATGCCGGCGTCGACTGCTTTCTGCGCCTCCGCGGGGGTGAGCCAGCGTGGTTCGAGCGTCTTCCCCGCGGTGATGATGTTGATTTCTTGCGTTGAGGCGAGACATCGCTTGAGGCATGCGAGTGTGGTGTTGCCATCGGGTGGGTAGTAGGCATTCACGAAGCAGCCTTGGCGGTTGAGCATATCATCAACGAAGCCGGGGTTTTGATGCGAGAAGCCGTTGTGGTCTTGCCGCCAGCCTGATGAGGTGAGGATATAGTTGAGTGACGGAACTTTGCCACGCCATGAAACACTGCGGGCGATTTTCAAAAACTTTGCGTACTGGTCTACCATCGAGACAACGATTTGGATAAATGCTTCGTATGAGGCAAAGATGCCGTGACGTCCCGTAAGCACATAGCCCATGTACATACCTTGGAGGGTATGTTCGGAAAGCATTTCCATGACTCGTCCGTCGGGGGCGAGGTCCTTATCCCACGCTTCGCGCTTTCCTACCCATGCGCGAGAGGTCTTTGTAAAGACTTCATCGAGTTTGTTTGAGTAGGTTTCATCGGGAGAAAAGAGGCGGAAGTTTTTTGCCTCGCTATTGCGTGCGAATACTTCGGTGAGGTAGGCGCCTGTACGACGCATTGATGAGGAGCCTACCGTTCCCGGAACATTTGCGTCTTCGGTGTAGGTCTCGATGTCGGGGAGTTCGAGTGGCGTGTATGCTGGCGAGCCGCCGCGCGCGTGTTTGCTTGAACCCATACGAAGTTCGGCAGGCGGAATTATTGCGCGAATATCTTCGGCGAATGTGCCATCAGTAAACAGCTCAGGGAAATTATATGAACGGAGCCATGTTTCAAGTGCGGTGAGATGTGCAGGGTTTGTCGCCGCTTCTTTGGCAATGACTTGGTGTGACAAGTGATTTCCCTCGAGCTTTTCGCCGTCGAGCTCGGCAATACCTGTCCAGCCTTTTGGAGTGCGCAAGATAATCATTGGCCATTTTGGCACTTCCGCAACCTGCGCCTCGCTACCGCGTGCTGCTGTTTGGATTGTATGAATCTGTGCGTGTGCGGCACGGAGCGTTGCTTGCATTACGGCGTACACGTCGCGCGTATCAGCAGCATCAACAATGTAGACCGTGTAGCCGTAGCCGGTAAAGAGGTGGGAGAGCTCAGCATCCGTCATGCGGCCGTAAATAGTTGGACCTGAGATTTTATAGCCGTTCACATGCACAATCGGGAGCACGGCACCTGAAGTTTTTGGATCGACGAATTTATTGCAGTGCCACGCGGTTGCGGTCGGCCCTGTTTCTGCTTCGCCGTCGCCGATGAGTACGGCGGTGATGAGGTCGGGGTTATCGAGCACGGTGCCGTAAGCTGTTGCAAGTGCGTAGCCAAGTTCGCCGCCTTCAAGAATAACGCCTGGCGCTTCAGGGTTGCTATGTGACGGGTAGCCATACGGCCAGCTGAAATTACGACAAAGGTGCATGATGCCTTCTGTGGACACAGGAAGGTTTGCATCAACATCGCCGAGCGAACCTTCAAGAAAAAGGTTTGCTTGGAGCGCAGGAAAGCCGTGTCCCGGGCCGAGTACAAACATCATTTGTTGCTCTTTTTCGCTAATGAGCGCATTCAACTGTGCATAGGTAAAGTTAATACCAGGGCACGTTCCCCAATGCCCCAAAAGACGAGGCTTCACATCGATGTGCGCAAGCGGCTTTTCTAAGAGCACATTGTCGCGTAAATAAATTTGTGCCGCTGAAAGATAATTTGCAGCACGAACATAACGTTTTAGAGCATCAGTTGATATCATGTGCGCAGTATACCACCAGACACCAAAATCAGTGAGATTCAAAAAAACCGCGAGCGCTATCTCGTGGTTTTTTAGAACACTATTCAGAACAATCTAATTCTTTTAAAATTTACTTCAACCAGTGCAGATGGACCAATTTTGAAAGAATTAGGATTAGTCGATGATTTGGAGATTAGTACCCACTTCGTAGAGGTCAGTACTGTTACCGCCATCAGTTGCCATCTTATTGGTGCCACCCTGGTCACCTGCAGTGTCGCCATAGGCAATACTTTCAAGACGTGCCGTCATTTCAAACGCAAGTGGTGCATTTGAACATGCGTAGCGGTAAACCATAGTCGTTGATGCAAGAGTACCGGTCGTGAGGGCTGTAGTATCCTGTGCGGGATCAAGCGGAAGTGCTGCAAGTGGCGAACCGCCAGCAATACCACCAAAATCTACAGGAATCCAACCAAGACCGGTGCCGTCTCCGTTTCCTACTGTTGTGTCAGCGCTTCCAACATAGGTTACGCCACTAACCGCTGCTCCTGTGATTGGCTTACTAAGATACACTTGCCCTGGCGCTGCATTTGGTGCTGGGAAACAGGTGCCGAGCGATGGGTTTGGTGTCACTGTCATATACATCGCAATAGCAGTACGTACTGATGAGAGATCAGAGAGGCGCTGCACGTCACGTGCGCGGCGGAGTGTTTCCACTGGGTTAATAACAATAACGAGTATGGTCGCGAGAATGGCAATAATCGCGATCACAATGAGGAGCTCGAGCAGGGTGAAGCCCTTGGCTGTTGAAGTTGATGATGTTGAACGCATAAATATAGATTAATTAATAGTTGCCAGTTCGCGGCAATACAAAGAGTATACTACACCTTTCTAAAAATAACCTGTGGATAACGCCTTTAGCTGAGAAATTAAACGTAACACTACTGGGAGGTTTCTATTTTTCAGGACAACAAAAGAACAATAGTGAACACTGCTTAGCAGCCTGGATCCCGTCAGGATGACAAAAGTTTGATGCAATGTTTAAAATTAATGAATGGTTAAAATCGATTTTAACCATTCATTAATTTTAAACCACATTCCCTCCTTTTGTCATCCTGACGGGATCCAGCGCTAGGGCAAGAGGTGAGATAGCTCTCCATATGTTAGATTCATAATTCTCTAGAATTGTTACATTAATTTCTTGAGGTCAGAAGATATCCACACATCGTTTTTTCGAAATGACGGTATACTAGTCGTGATGAGTTTCTTTGCGCACTTTATACGAGACGAACGGATTACCGCACTCCACATTGCAGAAGACGCAGTGTCTGCACTTTCATTTACGCATACCACAAAACAGCTCAGTGCTATCCGCATCACGCGCATCCCCCTTGCCGCAGGCGTAATTATCGAAGGTCGCGTCGCAGACCCGACGGCACTCTCTCGCGTCTTGCGCGACCTTCGTATCAAAAACAAGGCATACCGCCACGTTGTTGTCGCGCTTCCGCATGCGGCAATTTTCACCAAAGCAGTTATCTTTCCCGAAACACTCGACGCAGAAAATGACGCCGCACGCCTCCTTGAAACAGCAAACCTTTCACTTGAGTGGAATATCCCCTTCCATCCTAACGAACGCTTCGCCGATGTTGATATCCTCCATGAACCAGTCTCAGGCATGCATATTCATGCCATTGCAGCCGAACATGCCACCCCCTATATTACCGCACTCGAAAACGCCGGCTTCAAACTTGTTGCCCTCGAATCTGAACACGACGCTATTGCACGTGCCGCAGAGCGGGGTGCACACGTCATCACGTCCTTTACCAGTCCCACCTACGAAAATATCCTTGCCTGCCGCGACGGCTTTGCCCTCCTCTCAAGTACTCACGCACTGGGCGCATTCCCCACAAAAACCGCACGAACAAATGCAGTGAAGCGTGCCGCAGAATTTGTCGCATCACGGTTTGGCAAGCGTCCGGTGGTTAAGGTCTTCGAGAAACTCCCCCTTCTCGAAGAAGTGAAAAAGATTATCGATGCTCGCAACGATATCTCACTCATACCACTCCTTGGTGTCGCACTCCGTGCACGTACCGCACGCCGCGACGATGTCGCTGCAAGCCTCCTCCCTATCGGCACGGAAGAAGCCTACGAATACCAAAAACTCGAAGCATTCATCGGCGGACTTGGCACACTTACCCTCCTCACCGCACTCATCATTACCGGCGCCGCAATCTCTGCATGGTACGGTGTCCGTACACAGCTCGCGACAATTCCTCGAGGCGACCTCTTCACCGAAACATTCTCAGTCGACACCGCACTTACGGAAGAGCGTGCAAACTACGAACGATGGAGCGCGGTTATTGCCACCGTTGGCCCCCTTGCAACCGAAGAAACTTCCTTCGCACGCATGACCGCCTTCATTCGAACATACGCCATCAGCGGCATCTCAATCCGTGATGTATCTGCCGACGCAACCACCGTTCGTCTTGGCGGCGTCGCTCGTAGTCGAACCCACCTCAACACATTCCGCGACGCGCTCAAGAGTGCGGAAGAAGTCGCAACCGTAGAACTCCCTATTACCGACGCCGAACTCCGCGGTGACATCCCGTTCCAAATGACCATTACCTTTAAGCCTGCTGTTTGGCAATCCTGGGTACCCAATAACTAACTTCTTTCAAAATGGGATGAAATTGCGTTGGTTGGAGCAAAATTTTGACGGAGCCGTACCCAATGTACGGTGAGGGCAAAATTTTGCGAAACCAATGCAAGTTTGCCCATTTTGAAAGAAGCATTAAAGCAAAATATGACACACACATCTCTCACACGTTCTATCCTCATCCGCATCACGGTTCTCGTGCTGCTTCTGTGTGTCATTGTGGGTGCAAAAGTATACGCGACACGCGAGATGAACATCACCCTGCAAGATATTCGCGCACACTACGAACAGGTTGCAAGCATTCGTGCCGCACGTGATTCCTCTATCGCGTTTCTCTCTTCGTTTACGGCAATCGCGGGCAACGAATCACGGATTCGCGCTGCCTTCCCTTCTGCCGACTACATCGTTCCTTTCCGTGACGCGGTCGAGGATGCTGCAGCACGCACCGATGCAACCGTCACTGCAACCTACAGCAACCCGTCAGCGACGAATTTTACCCTTCCTGAACATCCGCAGGGTACCGCACGCGAACAGGTCTACCGCATTGAGACAACCTTTGTCGTTGAAGGCGATGCTCGTGCACTCGAACGCCTCCTCGCTGAGCTTGAAGCGCTTCCATACTACTTCACGGTCACGGGTGTAAAAAGCACAAGTGCACAGCAAGACGGATGGGAGGCTGGCACGCGCACCACGATAACCGGCGTCTTGTACGCCATTCACGAAATATAGCCTATGCATACTCGACCTTTCTACACCACCCAGACGTTCTACATCGTCATGACGACGACGTTTGTCTTGGTGCTTGCACTTATTTTCACCACCACAACGCGCGACCTTCGCGCCATCATCGAGCAAACCTTCGTGGCCGAAACAGGCACCGTCCAAACTCTTACCGTTGAGAATGAGCACTACCTCGCGCTCAAAGCAAAACTGAGCCTCCCCGACATTGCACAGAGAGAAGCCCCCATTACTCCTGACGAAGCACAAGGAGCTGCTACTTCCACCGAAGAAGCTATCAGTACTACAGCACCTACACTCAATCTCCTCGATTACTCCCTCGCCGTCCGCAATGGCACAACCATCCAGGGTCATGCTGGCAATCTTGCCACACTCCTTGAAGGAGCAGGTTTCGCAAAAGCAGCAACCGGCAACGCTTCACCGCAAACAGTCACCGAAATCTACATCAATGCTGACATTCGCACTGAGGTCTTTGCACTTCTCAAAGCCGCCGCTCCCGAGCTTCTCGCCGAAGCACAACTCATGCAAAACAATCCAACCAGCGCCGATATCGTTATCATCCTCGGTAGCAACTAAAAAACTCGCAGAATAATTCTGCGAGTTTTTTTATTACTGAACCGTAAACGGAGTCATAACACCCTCAACCATTTCGAATGTTGTTTCGAAATCAGTTGCCTGTGTGTAGAACACAACCGCGTATGACTTACCTGCTTCAGTTGCGCGGTAGAGGTCTACCTTGCCTGGATACTTCCCGTCACTCTGTGAGTAGCGTGATGCACCGAGAACATTACCGAGAACGCCGTCAGTGTAGTCACGAATCGCAACCCAACCTTCGGTTGCAGGGTATTCAGTAACATTAACTGCTACCATCTCGCCTGCAACTGCACCCTCGACTGTAACCTTTCCTGCGCCAACCTTTGGTGCAGCTGTGTCTGCATTGACGGTGTCAATAACAGCTGCCTCGTTTGCATCTACTACCGCATCTGCTGGTGCCGCAGTCTCTCCTGTTGAGAAGACCCACACGAGGAGACCACCGATGAGGAGGCCTGCCACGAATGCGACAACGCTTTTCTGATAATCCTGATTTGTAACTGTGTTCATGTTGGAACTCTATTATCTATTACCGTGTAATGTCACAAGTATACCACCTTGAAAATGAGGCACATCTTGACATGAACTGCATAATGCATGCCAGTGTTATTAGCCGTCTCCCCGTAAAAGCGACGACCATTGACTTTTTTCTTGTAGCACGCTACTACTAAACACAGCTTGTACTACACCATGCCGAGGATTATCCCTATGAGCAGTCGCCCATCAGCACAATGGCTCGTAGGTTGGTTCTATGAGCGGATGTTCTCTCTCTTGCACCAATCCGAATGGGAGGTCGTGTGGAAACAAAAATATATTTTTGGAAAAGGTCGTGTCAAACGTCCGCTCTGTGGACTTGTTGAGTTTGAAGACAGGTGCATGTATCTGAGCCCGTCGCTCAAAATACATCCTGACAACGAAACTCTTTTACTCACAGTAATCCACGAATGTGCGCATGTACTTTTTGGTGAAGTCTCCGCAAATGAAAAAGGCTTTGTTCCTCACGCATCCATTTTCGAACTCGAAGCACTCGCGAACCATTTCACCCACCAGCAAAAGAAGGATCTCCTTGCACTCCTCCCCTTTCACCCCTCATGTCTGCTCCGCAAAAAGTAGCAGACATACAAAAGCCGCGCATGCGGCTTTTCTTTTTTGTCGCAACTCCCTCTACTGAATGGTACCGAGGTATGGAATATTGAGAATCTTGTTGCTGTGGGGGATTTTAAGGAGTGGGGTGCCGGTGTCTTCTTCGGAACGTGTTTGCTTCGGACGGAGACTTGAGGCTCGCTCGAGGGGGAGTCCGCCGCTTCGATACATGAGTGTGTCGACAACGTCATTGAGCGTGTTGCGTTTTTCTTCAGTTTCGTCTTCCGCAGTTGTGAAGAGTTTTTGTTGCGCGGCACTCTCAAGCATTCCGTGTGTGCCGACATAGACGGCGCGGTAGCGGACGCCTTTGCGATACATGGCGTGCAAAGCTTCCTCAGCAAGCTGCATAATAGTGCCCGGATCATTTGTTGGTGATGGACACTTTATGGTGTAAGTAACAAGTGTATGAATGTCAGGAAATGCTTTGTAGCCAATGGTTACCGCGTGCATACGAGCGTGTTGCGTGCGGAGTTTTCGGCACACGCGCTCAATGTTGCGCGAAAATTCAGTGAGGAGCGGAGCGAATGCAATGATTGGCTCCATGAATGCTTGGATACTACTGACGCTCTGCGCATTTTCTCTTGCTTCAATACCTCGCACCGAAGTGCCGCGGAGTTCATAGGCGAGTTCGACAAGTGGCTTATTGTAACGGCGTTCTATTTCGTGCGGTGCAAGCGCGAGGAGGTTGCCGATAGTAAGGATGCCCTGTTCTGCAAGTTTTTGTTCGGTCCGGCCGCCGATGCCGGGAACTTTTCGTAGCGACACACTATTGAGCATGTCAAGATTTTCTGGTGTGACTATCGTAAGTCCTCGCGGCTTTTTAAAACCTGATGCAATTTTCGCAATCGTCATTGTTGGTCCAACACCAATGGAAATGGTGAGTCCAAGTTTTATACAAAGTTCTTCTTGCAGTGCTTTCGCAAAACCTCGCACATCACTCCACGTAGTAACGCTCGACACATCCGCAAAACATTCATCGATCGAACCTTCAGAGATATCTGATACATATCGCCGTACGATGCTTTTCATACGTTCTGAAAAAAGCTCATACTTACGATAGTCCGACGCAAGGAGTGCAACCTGCGGAAACTCGCGACTCAGTGCCGTCTGACTCATTGGACGCCGCACCCCGAGCGCCTTTGCCTCATACGAAATAGCCGTCACAATACCGCGCTCACGCCCCACCGCAATCGGTTTCCCACGCCACTGCATATTGGTTGCCTGTTCACACGACGCAAAAAACGCATCGCCGTCGACGTGCATGAAAATCTTTGCGTTTTTTTGTGAGAATTGCATGGGTTATATACTCGAGGCTATTGCCCTAACGCTGGATCCCTCTTGGATGACAAATGTTAGGTGCTATGTTCAAAAGAGATTTATGGTTAAAATCGATTTTAAACTCTTATTAATTTAGAGCACACTACCCAAAATTTGTCATCCAGGAGGGATCCGGAGTCACAGCGAAAAACTTGTTAGTTCTCATACTTCCGAATACAAGCAATTACCTTACCTTCTATATTCAAAGACTCCTGCGGGATAAGCTTCGGATACATCTCATTCGCTGCTTCCAGATACTGTTCGCCTCGACCGTTCTTACGTAGAAATCGTACCACATAGTCGCCATCAATTTCTGCCACCACAATATCCCCTGCGCGCACACTTCGCGTGCGCTCAATTAAAAGATAATCACCCGACGCAACCTGCGTATCAAGAAGCGCCTCACCTTCCATTCTCATAAGATACGTCGCATCTGGATCAGCCAAAAGCCACGCCTCAAGCGTCCCCACATCACTCCCATCATCAACAGGTGAACCAAAACCAGCCATGGAGCAAGTATACCACATCAAAAAATCCCCTGGAGGGGATTTTTAAATGATACTTGCATTTTAATCAGAGGTCATGACACGGCTGCCTGCAGATCCATTACAGAAATTATTTCCAACACCACAGGAGACAGCAACGAATATACCTCCACCATATGTGACGCCCCTCCAGTTATTTTGAGCGGCTGAGGTTCGAGATGTCCAAGTGATGCCGTCTGGTGAAGTCATGACACGGTTGCCAGCACCAGTACGTGACACTGCAACAAAGAGGTCTTGTCCATAGGTGACGGATTGCCAGCCATTGTCTGGAGCACTTGTGCTAGTTGTCCAAGTGATGCCGTCTGGTGAAGTCATGACACGGTTGCCAGCACCCGTAACAGCAACTGCGACAAAGAGTCCGTTGCCGTAGGTGACGCCGACCCAGCTATTATCTGCAGCACTGGTTTGAGTTGTCCAGGTGATGCCGTCGGGTGAGGTCATGACGCGATCGCCGGTACCGTTACTAGACACTGCGACAAAGAGTCCGTTGCCGTAGGTGACGGAGCTCCATTGGTTAGTTGTAGCACTGGTACGGGAAGTCCAAGTGATGCCGTCGGGTGAGGTCATAACACTGTTCACCGTACTGTCGTTAGACACTGCGACAAAGAGTCCGTTGCCGTAGGTGACGCCGACCCAGCTATTATCTGCAGCACTGGTTTGAGTTGTCCAGGTGATGCCGTCGGGTGAAGTCATGACGCGATCGCCAATACCATTCCCTGCAACGGCGACGAAGAGACCATTGCCATAGGTGACGGAGCCCCAGGCATTATCTGCAGCGCTGGTTTGGGATGTCCAGGTGATGCCGTCAGGTGAGGTCATGACGCGGTTGCCGAAGCCTGTGCTTGCAACTGCGACAAAGAGTCCGTTGCCGTAGGTGACAGAGTTCCAGAAGTTATCCGCAGCGGAGACACGAGATGTCCACTCAACGCCTGCTTGCGCCTTCGCAATCACCGCAATGGTGTTTGCTCCTGTGCAGGTACCCTTCACTCCACTTGCAGGAATAGCAATGTTCCAGTAAAGGTTTGCGGAGAGCTCGTTAGATTCGTCGGTACGGAGGAGGATGTTTCGTTTTGCTGAAGCAGGAGTATCGGTAAGAACAATTGATGTGGCATGATCGACATCGGTGAGCGCCCACGCCTGTGTTGAAGTAGCGAGTGTACCGAGTGCGCTGCAGCCCATATTCGAACCAGAGAGCTGCACATCAGCCTTTGTGTTGCCTCGCTGTGTGATGACTGTCTCTACGTTTGTGGTTGATGATGAAACTTCACCAAGTGAACGAGTGCCGTAATCAATAACATCGGGGAGATTGAGAGCAAGAAGTGAGTTAACTTCTACTGTTGCAGAAAGAGCACCTTGTGTTGACGCAAAATCTTGAACAGTAACATATGCGGTCCAACTATCGCTTGTATAGGCACTTGCTGCATCAGTTGCATCAATCCAGTAAGCAAGCGGCACTTCACAGTTGTAGGCGATTTCTGTGTCGGAGCCTTCGGAGTAGTTCGTGGTACAAGAATTAATTACGTAGCAGTCGTTGTTGTCGGCGGCGCAGGTGTTGGTACTGCTTGTTTTGTGGAAGACAAGAGCGAGTGTTGATGAAGCAATATCGTTTTCTCCGTTTGCATCAGAGATTTGTCCGTTGATGTGAATAGTTCTGTCAGTACCGACGTTCGGGAGAATACCTGAGCTTGTTAAATCATCTGTGCCGTACGCGGTTGTGGCGATACGGATGGTGTCGACGGTTGGTGCAACGTTAATAATTTCTGCAGTGGTTGCGACATCGGCTGCGCCAGTGTAGCGGATGATGATTCCTACGATGAGGAGGAATGCGACGACAATCAAGGTGCCGAATATTTTTATATTTGTCATATGTGCATAGTATACCTTGATTTGTGAAATCAGATAGTGGACAACCTCACAGGAACTAGCACTACCATTCATGTGTATTAAAAAATCCCCTGGAGCGGGATTTTTGATTAGGCCTTATTATTAATCAGAGGTCATGACGCGGTTGCCGGTGCCGTTATATGAAACTGCAACAAAGAGTCCGTTATTGTAGGTAACTGAGACCCAACCATTATTTGCGGCGCTGGTACGAGACGTCCAAGTGATGCCGTCAGGCGAGGTCATGACGCGGTTGCCGGTGCCAGTGTTAGAAACTGCTACGAAGAGGCCGTCGCCGTAGGTAACTGAATTCCAGTTATTGGCAGCAGCACTCGTGCGGGAGGTCCAAGTGATGCCGTCAGGCGAGGTCATGACGGTATCATTCGTGCCCGTGAAATCAGAAACTGCAACAAAGAGTCCGTTGCCGTAGGTGACACTGAGCCAGTTGTTATCTACAGCACTCGTGCGGGAGGTCCAAGTGATGCCGTCTGGTGAAGTCATGACACGGTTACCAGTACCGTTATACGAAACTGCTACGAAGAGACCGTTGCCGTAGGTGACGGAGCGCCAGTTGATATCTACAGCGTTGACGCGAGACGTCCAAGTGATGCCGTCAGGCGAGGTCATGACGCGGTTGCCGGTGCCAGAGTCAGAAACTGCTACGAAGAGACCATTACCGTAGGCGACGGAGCGCCAGAAGTTGTCTGCTGCTGAAGTTTGGGATGTCCAAGTGATACCGTCTGGTGATGTCATGACGCGGTTACCAGCACCAGAGTCAGAAACTGCTACGAAGAGACCGTTACCGTAGGCGACGGAGTTCCAGCTGTTATTTGCAGCACTCGTGCGAGACGTCCAAGTGATGCCGTCAGGCGAGGTCATGACGCGGTTGCCGGTGCCAGTGTTAGAAACTGCTACGAAGAGGCCGTCGCCGTAAGTGACGGAGCGCCAGTTGTTATCTACAGCACTCGTACGAGACGTCCACTCAATACCTGCTTGCAACTTTGCAATCACTGCAATTGTGTTTGCACCAGTACATGTCCCCTTCACGCCAGTTGAAGGAATAGCAATGTTCCAGTAAAGGTTTGCGGAGAGCTCGTTAGATTCATCAGTACGAGGTGCAACGTTTCGTTTTGCAGGAGTGAGTGTTCCTGTAAGTATAGTTGACGAAGCGTGGTTGATATCAGTAAGCGCCCAGGCTTGTGTATTCACAGGTAGCGTACCAAGTATACTACAGCCCATAACATCACCAGAGACTTGCACATCAGCTCTTGTGTTGCCACGTTGCGTGATGACGGTTTCAATGTTTGTTGTTGATGACGAGACTTCACCAAGTGAACGAGTGCCATAATCGATAGCATCGGGGAGATTGAGAGCAAGAAGCGAGTTCACCTCGATGGTTGCTTGTAGTGCTCCTGATGTTGAAGTCAAATCAGCGACGCTGACGTATGCAGTCCAATTGTCACTAGTGAATGCCGACCCTGCATCGGTTGCATCTATCCAGTACGCGAGCGGTACTTCACAGTTGTAGGCAATCTGTGTGTCATCGCCGTCGGCGTAATTTGTATTGCAGGTTGTAATGCGATAGCAGTCGTTGTTGTCGGCGGCACACGCACCTGTTGCTGAGGTTTTATGAAAAACGAGACTGATAGTGCTTGAGGCAATGTCATTTTCTCCGTTTGCGTCGCTCATGACACCATTGATATGAATGGTTCTATCGGTACCTACGTTCGGGAGAATACCTGAGCTTGTTAAATCATCTGTGCCATACGCAGTGGTTGCAAAACGAATCGTATCAACGGTTGGTGCGGTATTCTGAATTTCTGCAGTTGTTGCGACATCGGCTGCGCCGGTGTAGCGGATGACGATTCCTACGATGAGGAGGAATGTGACGGCGACGAGTGTGCCGAATATTTTTATATTTGTCATATATGCATAGTATATCTCCACTTTGCGAAAACACGAAGTGGATAACGCTTGGTTTGACAGACTCACCACAAGTCGCTTCTTTCTTCACGGGTACTTTTGCATTCTAATTTTCAAACAGGTATACTGCCTACATGGAGAATGTTGTACACAATGCGCCGCAATCGGCGCGCCGTGAGTCTTTTGGCGAAACGGCTCGCTTCGTCGCGACAGCGATTATTGCGATTGTGCTCATTCGCACGTTTCTTGCGTCACCGTTCATCGTCGAAGGCGCGTCGATGGACGCGACCTTCCACGATAACGACTACCTTATTGTTGATAAACTTTCCTACCGCTTTATTGAACCACAGCGTGGCGATATTGTCGTCTTCCGCTACCCACACAATCCTTCAATCCATCACATCAAGCGCATTGTTGGTATGCCTGGCGACACCATTTCCGTACACGATGGCAAGGTCACTGTTTCGAACGTACAATTTAAGGATGCTACCTTTGAGGAGACCTACGTGTTGCCTGGCAACAATCTCATGCTACTGAGCGATAGTCGCACGCTTGGCGAGAATGAATATTATTTCATGGGCGACAATCGCGACAACAGTCTCGACTCGCGCCGATATGGTGCGGTTTCGGGTGATTTTATTTCAGGACGTGTCGTGCTACGCCTCTTCCCTTTCGACATGGTAGGACTCTTCCCTGGTCGTGTTACACACTACACGCTAACAACCTCACAATAAAATGCCTATGACAAAAGCACAAGTTGTAAATCTTACGGGGCACGTGAATGCCGTCGCGCAGCACTTCGATTTCTTGCCGATTGCGGAGCACTGCGCTCGCGCTGCAGCCTTCCCCTCGCAAAAAGCACGTGCACCAAAACGCCCCACCGACCTTCCTGAGCACCCGCGATATCGCACACTCGTCAAAGGCATTCACGACCTGTACACGCACGAGCTCAACGGCCGTCGTGGCAACCACCTCTTTTACACCTTCGATGACGCAGGCCGAGACGGCGTTACCATCACCTTCCATGCCATCGACACGACACACACGTTTGCCGACCCGCTTCTTATCCAAGTCGCCCGGTCACTCCTCTCGCAACTTGGCTATGAGCACCGTATTCGTATCAATATGATTGGTGACAGCGAGGCAAAGCGACGTTTTATAAAAGAGCTCGCTGATTACTTTAAACGTAGTGGCTCACAAATCCCTGAATCCATCAGAAGTATCAGCACGAAGGATGTGCTCACGGCATACCGCGCACTTCTCGCGACAAACGATGATGCAGCATACACAAGCCCCGTCTCAATCAATCACCTTAATGAGAAAAGTCGTCGTTCGCTTCGAGAAACGCTTGATTATCTTGATTTGAGCGAGACACCATACGAGATTGACCCGCGCCTCACCGGAGATTACGACTACCACTCAGGCTTCCTCTTCACCGTCGACGTAGCACCAACAAGGGAAACGATTACGTCCCCTTGCTCAGTCATCGGCGGCAGCTACGACGACTACGCACACAAACATCATGATGATCGCCACTCCTGTGCAAGTGTCACGTTTCGATTTACCAACCATACCGAAAAGCCACTTCCTCAAAAGAGCACGAACGGAACTACCGTTGCCCTCGCAGCAATCGGTGCCACCCCAAAACTCTACAGTTACGGCATTCTCGACACCCTCCTTGCAGCAGGCATATCAGCGCACCACAACCCCATCTCCCTGTCACTGAGCGATCAGCTGCGTCATGCACAGAAGAACAATGTCGACATTATCCTCATCGCCGGCACCCATGAAGCAAATCGAAAAGAAGTCATCATACGTGACGTTCGCAAAGAAAAGCAAACAACCATTCCACTTGAAAAGCTCATAAAAGCGCTAAATAGCTGTACCTCATAATGTTCTCCAAAACGCCCACGGGCGTTTTATTATGCCACTAGTTTGGGGCGGGCATAGGTATTGCTTTTTGACGTCTGGTCTGGTAGAGTACGCGCACTATGGCAGTCAATATTCAAGTTGAAAAACATTCAGGCGAAAGCACCGCAAACATTTTGCGTCGTTTTAGCAAGCGCGCAAAGCAGTCTGGCATTGTTCAGCGCATGCGTGGCATCCGCTACTATGTTCGCGAGAAGTCAGAGAACGTGAACCGTTTCTCAAAGCTTCGCAAAATCGCACGCACCGAGCAGTTCGAAAAGGACTACAAGCTCGGCAAGGTAGACAAAGGCTTCGTAAAGAAGTAGGGATTCAATCAAAATTGAGTGAATCTTAAAAATCACCTTGCGGTGATTTTTTGCTATTGTATTGCGCCTGATGCTGTTATGTTTATCGAGGTGCTCGCTTGCGATGATGAGAGTGTAATGGTTACCGGATTGCTCGCTCCACTGATTGACTGGAACATAATTATCCCTGGAGTTGCAGCAATGCCTGTTGGCAACTGTTCGCTGGCTATTGTTGTGGTTGCGCCGTCTATAACCTTAAGCGATGTGTATGCGGTCGGGGTGATTTCAAGCCCAAATACTGCGCGGTCTTCACCAGAACGTGCACGTGAACGCACTGTTGCAAGCTCTGTGCGAATCTGCTGCGCAACAAGCTGTATATCCCCTTCGCTACCGCTTCGCGGTAGCATAACAAATACCGTACTTGCAAGAAGCCCAAGGAGTGCAATCACCAAGAGCATTTCAAGGAGGGAGAACCCACGATTTTTTGAATAAGTTTTCATACCTAACGAACGGCACCCACAAGCTGATAAATCGGCAAGAGTACCGCAAGCGCAATCGCACCTACCACGAGTCCGAGAATAACAAGCATGATTGGCTCAATCAGTGAGGTAAGTCGCTTAAGACGCTCGTCAATGTCTCGTTCGTAGAAGTCAGCGACGGACTTGAGTGTATCGGCAAGCTTACCCGTGCGTTCACCAATCGCGAGAAGTCCAATAAAGAGCTTCGGGAAATACTGCGACTCTGCACTAAATGCGGTTGCAATTGGCTGCCCCGCCATCACTGCGTCTTTGATACGGAGGAGTGCTGCATTATATACTGCATTGCCACCTGCACGCCCGGCGAGCGTAAGTGCATCGAGGATACTCACACCACTTGGCAACAGCGTGGCGAGTGTACGGGTAATACGTACGGTGATGGTTTTGCGAACAATATCCTTCGTGAGCGGCGCACGGACAGCGACCGTGTCGAATACATGACGCCCTCGGTCTGTTTTTAAAGCCCAGACAATCGTCGCAATGAGTGCAACGAGCACCACAGCATCGAGTGTGTAGCTGTACGTGAGTGTGTCAGAAATGCTTACCAGAAGACGTGTAATGAAGGGGAGCTCAACTTGCGCATCGGTGAAAATCCTTGAGAGACGCGGCACCATAAACACAATAACCAGGAGTGATACAAGAATCGAACCTGTCACCACCACGAGCGGATACATGAGCGCCGAGCGCACTTTGCCGCGAAATTCATGCGAACGCTCGACATAATCAGCAAAGAGCATGAGTGTTTGATCAAGCTGTCCAGAACGTTCACCTGCCTCGAGCATACCGAGAAACATCGGTGGGAAATGCTTTTCATACGGACGAAACGCTGCGGTGAACGAGCTGCCGCCACGAATAGAGGTAAGCACCGCACGGAGCATATCTTGCGTGATGTGCTTTTCGGTATCTTCGATAATAAGCGCAAGCGCTTCCGTTGCTGGCACACCCATACGAAGTGAGGTGGCAAGGTTTCGTGCAAAAAAGAGAACATCTTCAAGCTCAATGCGTTCAAAAAGGCGAATATCGGAAAGTCCGCGCGCATGTGCATCCTCTTCGATATTCATCGGCTTAAGCCCTTTGCTCAAAATATGGTCAAGCACTTCCCCACGCCCCTTTGCAGAAAACACCCCTTTCACCAAAACACCCGCAGCATCATAGGCGGTGTAGTTATAGATGGTGAGTTGTTTCTTTTTCATAGTTGTGTTTTAGGAACACGTAATCTAAACCGAGTGTAATTCTTTCAAAATTGAGTGCAGTTGTGCTGACTGGAGGGAGCGAGTGACTGAGCCGTACCTAAGTACGGTGAAGAAATGAGTGACTGAAGTCAGTACAAATGTGCCAATTTTGGAAGAATTACTCTTGGACTACACGTAGGACTTCCTCAATCGTCGTAACCCCCCTCTCGACTTTCTGCAATCCATCTTCAAACATTGTTGTCATACCGCCTTTAATTGCTTGTTTACGAATGACTGCAGCACCTGTTTGTTTCTGGGCAAGTTCGCGGAGCTCGTCATTCATTGCCATAATTTCAAAGACCGCAACCTGTCCAAGGAACCCACTGCCGCCACAGACAGAACATCCTTTGCCGCGATATAGAGTTTCGGGAACCGTTTTAATATGGGTATCTCCAAGCGCCTTTTTCTGTGCGGTTATCGCGCGTTTAATTTCGGGAGAGATTTTATACGAATAAATACAGGTTGGGCAAATTTTACGTACCAGTCGTTGCGCGACAACCGCATTTATCGTCGACGCAAGCAGGAATGGCTCGACACCCATATCAACAAGTCGAGGCAGTGCTGACGGCGCGTCGTTGGTGTGGAGTGACGAGAGCACGAGATGTCCGGTAAGCGCAGCATGCACGGCAATATCAGCAGTCTCTTCGTCGCGGATTTCTCCCACCATGATAATGTCAGGGTTTTGACGCAAGAGTGAACGGAGTCCGTTAGCAAAGGTAATGCCAGCGCGCGCGTTGACCTGTGTTTGGTTCACGTGGGGAAATTCATACTCGATAGGATCTTCGATGGTGGTAATATTTACCTTTGGAGAATTAAGTTTATGCAAGATAGCATAGAGGGTAGTGGTTTTACCGTGCCCCGTTGGTCCGGTGACCAAAATCATGCCGTGTGGTTTATGTACTTCTGCCTCAAGAAGTGCTTCTTGCACGGGTGCGAGACCAATGTCGCGGAACGTGATAGGGCGCGATGTTGATCGAAGCAAGCGCATTTCTGCCTTTTCACCATGAAGCACCGGCATAATGTTCACGCGAATATCAATAGTGCCTGCGGCGTCAGCATTTGCACGGAAACGTCCATCTTGCGGCGCATTATGTTCATCAACTTGGAGGTTGGCGATAACTTTGATACGTGCAACCAGTGGTGCAGAAAATGATTTCGGAAACGAGGCGATTTCTTGCATAATACCGTCGATACGGGCACGTACTACAAGCATGTTTTCGAGAGGCTCGACATGAAGGTCGCTCGCACCAAGTGTAATAGCGTGCTCGAGCAACGCATCGAGTGTTTCAATAATTGACGCACTTTCGCCATCTTGCGCCTCGACTGCAGCACGATGTGCGTCGAACACAACTCCCTGTGCCGCGCGGTATTTTTTGAGCGCATACGCCACGGATGACATCGTCACCACGGCCGCATTTACCCACTTCCCTGTCATTGCGCGAACTTCGGCAATGGTATCCGCATCACCCGGGTCAACCATACCGAGCGTCACGGTCGTGTCGTCTTCGGCAGTAATGAATACTCTGTGCGTTTTAATAAAAGCTTGGGGCAAACGCATGAGCGCGTCGTCCTCTGTCTCGCTTCGCTTTGCATCAAAAATTGGCACTTCGTAGTATGTGGCAAGCACTTCAGCAAGGTGTGCTTCTGAAATTTTACCCAATGAAATAAGAGTATCAAACGGCGACTTCCCTTGCTTTTTCGCTTCATCACGAGCGAGAGAAAGATCATCCTTCGTAACAAGTCCCGATGCAATAAAAAGAGAGTCGAATGTTTCTTGAGAAAGGTGCATATGCCAACAGTATACGTCATTTTCAAAAAAACTATCTGTGGACTTCCCTCCCCGTTCGGGAAAATTTTGCAAAGTAAAAAGGCCATCCGTGGCCCTTTGTCGTCATGACGAAAATCTTTCTGCTACCGACAGGGGCGTCCCATCTGCACTCATAATAATAAGAAGGTGATTCTCTCCCCATTGATAATGTATAGCCCATCTACCAAGAGATTTTCCGCGACAGACCTTCCATCGATTGTATTCCATTCCAGTCAGTTCAAGACGGAAGTAGGTAAAAGGGGCTTTATCGCTGGTTTTGCCTATTGCAAAAATGTTCGACTCATCGCTGTCTGACTCACGAAGCTTTGTCTCCACCTCCACATACGCCAGGTTCGCATGAACTTTTGTTTCGTGTAGTAAGTGCGCGGGCGACTCCGCAATACTTTCAAAATCAATCTCCTCATCTCCCACAAGAACCAAACGAATCATTGGTATGTCTACCGAGATATCCCCGAAGAGCACGGGGACAATTCTAACGCCAGCAGTGAAAGCAACTTGATGCGTCATGGTGCAGCCTCCAAGAACAAAGGAACATGCATTCCTTCCCAGAGTAACAATATATTGCTTATATTGTCAAGAGTAGTGCAGTCCAACAGTATCTATCTTTTAAATGAGTGAGCGTTACACAGCAAGCGTTGCAGTATATGCAGCGATAGTTGCGCTGAAGAGAAGGGTTGCGATTGCGGCAGCGATAATGCCAGGAAGCATACGTGTCCGGGCTGCTGCGCCATGCCGAACATGCGCCCAAACTGCATACACAAGCGAAAGCACGAATGCAAGCGAAACAAAGGCAACCATATTGGGCCATCCAGCAAGAAAGGCAATACCGCTCACGAGGAGCACTTCTTCGCGTCCAACCGCAACAGGCTTCCGATGTTGCAAAAAACGAAAGATACCATACAGTACAAGCGTACCAAGAAGCGCAAGCATGAGCGGCACCCAAAAGCGGCTATACGCATAGAAAACATAATACCCACCACTTCCTTCGAGAAAAAGGGAAATCGGTGCATGGAGCAGCATCCGCGGCACCTCTTCACCCAGCGGCGTTGTCACGAGTTCACGAGTAATTTCGTTCGCGTTCCACATACGATACTGTGCCACCGTAAGCACGGTTGCGTAAAAGATATGCCATCCAAGAGCAATACCCCACCACATCCGCATCGACATCACCGCAAACGCGCCGCGCCACAAAACAACCAGCGCCAAAAGTGCCGCAAGTGCGAGGGTAACGCCATACCCCAGCCAATGTGCCCACCCCATGAGCGCAACCGTAAGAGAATCCATACTCACCATCATACTGAAAAAGTGCGAAAGTACAAAAAACCCACAGCGTACTGTGGGTTGCATATATGAACTAGCGTGCCTTGGGACGACAGACAAACGGTGTATTGTTTGCCGTTTTTCCTGAAACGCTGCCGTCGCTATTTTTAGTTACGGCGTAATCGCCGCCTTTTCTGAAGGATTTCAGATGCACGTACGCACGAGAACCGCCATTATAGCGAGCAGTTTTAAGACCTTTCGCTTCACAGACCCACTGCTGGTCAATGTTTTCCGCCATTGCTGGGGCAGTCGTCAGAAATGCAAGCATGACCACCAGTAGAGTGAGCCTATTCGACTTCATGGGATGTTACCTCGCGAGAATGTAAGGAACGTATCCAGAAAAACATACCACATATTACGAGAATGGCAATACCTCTCTCTCGAATGACAAAACATTGACATTCTTGTCCAACACGGTACTGTTACACGAACACTGTTCCCTTTCGTTCCTTGACTATACAAAGGAGTACTTGCCATGAGATTCTTCTCGAAACCTGGCGATTCACGTTATGCGTTAATTCTTCGCGCGCTGATCGTATGCACGACCTTCGTGTGCCTCATCACTCTTGCGTGGCGGTCAACCCCCATTGTCAACGTGATCTACGCCGCAGACCGATACTACATCGCCTACGGCATTACGCTGTATTTTGCGATATTACTCGTTCGAACACTCCGCTACATTATGTTCGTCGGAGGTGAACTCGAGCTTGTGAAAAAACACCTCGCCTATAAAGAACACAGCACCGCACAAGGCATACATGCCCCTGCACCCGCAGACTCGCTTGTACGTGAAGTGTACGATGCACTCAAGCGCCACGGCGGCAATCACAACCACGACGAGATTTTGGATATTGTATATGACACGCTCGACCGCAAGGTCGCGCACGTCGCACAACATGCAAAAACGCTGATACACCTTGGGTTTATCGGCACACTCGTCGGCATCATGATGGCACTCACCGAAGCGGATCTTACGTCGCTTTTCCAGCCAAACGCAAATGTTGGCGCGATACTCGACGCGGTTATCGGTGGCATGAAAGTAGCCATCGGCACCTCAATCGTCGGCATTGTTGCAAAAATCTGGATTGACCACCTCGGAATTATTCTTGAGGAAGGCAGCCATCATCTCGCCAACAATATTGTTAAAATGGAGCTCCTCGATGAAACGCAATCGGAATTCCCACTTTCGTAACGACGACGCCTTGGGTGTTGCCCTCGGCGACCTCACCATGAACCCGCTCATGATTTTCTTCTTTCTCTTTGTGCTCATGGCCGCACTCTTGGTCCCGCGCGCAAAGCTGAACGACGATACTGAGCCACCACCACAGCTTGGGAAGCTCCACGTCGAAATCGAATGGCCTCCAGGCAATACCGATATCGATCTGTGGATTCTTCCGCCGGGCGCAGCAAAACCTGTCGGTTTTTCAAATCGTGGCGGGCCTGCCTGCGACCTTTTACGTGATGATCTCGGCACGGCCAATGACCCCATGCCGAGCAATCGCGAAAGCATTATGTGTCGAGCAGCACCCGCTGGTGAGTACACCATAACTGCGTACTATTACGCGAGCTCTATATTGGAGGGACCTGTTCCTATTTCCGTAATCGCCATTATCTCTCTCTGGAACGATAGATTGAACCGCTACGAACGTGTACATACTACAACCGTCGAGCTCGCAAAGCCGAAGGAGTATGCAACCATTGCATCATTCCTGATGCAAGATGACGGCACAATCGATACCGGCTCGTTTAATACCATTGAACGCAACATCTTCGAAAAGAGGTAGCCTATGAACTGGCTCGATATGTTGATGTGGGAGAATGTACTGACCATGCCGTTTACCGGTATGCGACTGACACTCTTCCTGGTGATACTGGCAATACTCTTGCTGATGTGCACGAAAATTGCCATCTCTCGACTGCCGCTTTCGACGCGAACGCTCTTCTATATTGGCACGATTGCACTCATCCCGCTCGTGTTCGTTACAGAGCTCTCGCTCCTCTCGCGACCAGGAACCATTCAACCTTCCCGTTTGCGCGATGGATCACTGTGCCTCACTGTGCTTTCTGCAACCATTAAGTACGGCAAAGGCGTCTACTTGCTCATTGAGGAGCCGAAACAGGAACCTCGCTACATACATGTCGTCTGGGAAGTACGCTTCGCACAAGCGATGAGTCGCGCACTGCAAGCAAAAGGCATGAGTAAGCAGGCTATTCTACTTGGGGATGCAGCTTGTGCCGCACAGAGAGGAGCCAATGTTTCACACGGCGGCGCGAATGGTAGTAGCGAAGGTGTTCTGGTTGTTGATAACTTCCCTGCACCCTACCCCGACAAAGTTGATCTTGAAGAATAAGAAAAGCCCTTACCAATATTCGGTAAGGGCGATTTTTTTGCGCAGAGTGCATGCGCTATTCTATGAAAGAACGAATCTGTTTGGCTGACGCCGCACAGGTGATATTGAGGAACAAGGCTGCTGAATGCCCCTCGCCGAGTGTCCTTACGGTCGACGTAATACCGACAACCGCACCTGTCCCGACATCAAGTAGTGCCCCACCTGAATTGCCCGGTGCAACGGCAAGTGTGGCGCGAATCTTCCCACCTTTGCACACCTCATCATTATCGACAGCGTTCGACACAATCCCGAGAACTGCCATGTTTGCACTACCAAGCGGTATCCCGTTGACAAGCACTTCACGACCTTCGAGCTTTGCATCAAACGATACATCTATCACAGGCACTAGGGTGAAGCGTTCGTCTTTCTCCTTTGGAATGATGCGTAAATGGGCAAGGTCGTCTTCTGCATCGAGCTTCAAGAGCTTCGCTCGGTACACCTGCGTGTGTCCAGTCATTACGACTGCGCAGTACACTTCTTCTATGGTGATTTGCTCCTCAGGCATACACATACCTCGCACCACATGCTCGGCAGTCAACATGTCACCCTCAGGCGAAATAACCACACCCGTACCAAAGCTTCTCCCATCACGAAATGCGTCGGGAGTTGTCGGATCATCATAGAGCCGTTTGTCAGGTATATCTGCATAGACAAAGACCGTCGCCGCACGCAGCTCGCGCAAACGTTCAGCACGCTCTTCATTGAGTTGTGCGAGAAGTGGTGTTGGCAGCACGTATGCCGTCATTGGTTTTTGTTGCACGATATAGGCGAGAGCAGCGATAAGCAGTGCGGTTATGCCAACACCGTACACAGCTGGCCATACCCATTTTTTGAGAGAGCTCATGGTAAACCCCTTCTAATGAACAATGTTATCGATAACACTACTACGTCCGCCCTCATTGTCAACATGAAAATACGTTAGAAGCTGTCTAAAGTCACACGCCGAGCTAAAAGCTTCAGATTTTAAGGCAAATAACACGCTGGAGGAGGAGGCGAACCTTTGTTCGGTGACGACGAAGTGTGTTATTTGACCAAAATATGGAGGTTTTAGACGGCGAGTTTTCTCTTGTCTACTGATATCCTTATTTTACAACACTACATACGGTGAGACTTTAGACAGTTTCTTATGCTGTGGTATACTCGTGCGCATGAAGCAGAGCGAAACTCATACTGAAGTTCCCGCACCTACACGCGTCGGTCGCGGCTCGTCGGGGCTAGGGCTTTTTGCAGAAACGTCAATTGCAAAGGGCGGTTTCATTATTGAATATACGGGCGAGCGCATTACCGTCGATGAGGCCGATATGCGTGGCGGACAGTACCTTTTTCAGGTCACGGACACTCTCACCATTGATGGTCGTGACCGCTCTAATAAGGCCCGCTACATCAACCACTCCTGCAAACCAAACGCCGAAGCCGAACATCTCGAAGACGGTGACCGTATCTTCATCCGCGCCAAAAAGTCCATCAAACCCGGCGAAGAAATCACCTACCACTACGGCAAAGAATTCTTCGAAACCTACATCAAACCCAAAGGCTGCCGCTGCATAAAATGCGCCACACCCGGAAAGATATAGAAAAACGACCTTTAAAGGTCGTTTTGTGTTTCAGGCAATGCAAATATTTTTACATTCTGCTTCGTAGAGAGGAGCAAGGGATTCCATGGCTTTGACTACCTTTTTGAATTCTTTGCCCTTCTTGGTGAGTGAGTATTCGACGCGTGGCGGAAGTTCGGCAAATACGACACGTTCGATGAGTCCTTCGAGCGCAGCGCGGTCGAGTTTTTGTGAGAGCGTCCGGCTTGAGATGCCGGAAAGTTCTTTATGAAGCTCAGAAAATCGCTTCGTGCCCTCAAGAAGCGCACGAATAATAAGGATGAGCCAAAAATCCCCCGCGACACGTGCAACACGTGACGTAGGACAATCAATACACACTGCAGGCATTTTTTCTTGCATATGCAGAAGCCTAGCACACTTTACAAAGGAAAGGAATAGATATTTTTAGCCATATCGGTACCTTTGCTTCTTGCAGAGAGACCTTTTTTGGAGTATAACGAACCTGCACCATCAACCATTGGAGATTGTGTATGTACAGCAGCAGATATCCTCTTGCATGCTTCATGCAGATAGCTCGTCACACCCGTGAAAAACGAATGGCGGTAAATACCCGCAAACGCAAGCGTCAAAGCATAGCAACGCGCGAGCGGTATCAGCGGCGACGCGCCGCACATCGATAAACCTTCCTGTTCTTGCTCCTTCATACACCGCTGCGCACACGCGTAGCGGTTTTACTTTGCAGCACACACAAAAAAATGCGACACCCGTAGGTGTCGCTTTTAAGAAAGAACTGATATGTCAGCGTTTAAAGAACTCAACGCGATCGACGCGTGCGAGGAGGCTCGTTGTGCCATCGCCATGATTCATGACAAGCTCAACGGGACACGTCCACAAATACGCGAGGAAGTACGTTGTCGAGTACGCCTCATCCGGCTCGAGTTGGCGTCCGCTGTGAGGCTGATACTCAACCCGAAGCGTTCGGTCACCCGTCACGTCAACCTCCGTCGCAACGATAACCGCCTCACGATGTGAGAGGCTGTACTGCTGCGAAAGATTCTCTCGGACAGTATGATAGCCGTCTTCGTCGTGAATTGCTTGCACGAGCGTATGATCAACTCCCTCCTTATTCAAGGTTGAGAACAGTTTCATGTCGCGCATGACTTTCGGCGAGAGGAATTGCGCAACAAACGAGTCGTCGCGGTAGTTCCGCATCGCCTCGTCGAGCACCTCACGCCAATCCTTGCCGACAAGCTTCGGGAACCACTCGGCATCTTCGCGTTGTTGCGTAGCAGTGTCCTTATGGAACGTGCCGCCACGCCACACCCCTCCTTCAGCAATGCGCCGAATATCGGTATACATCGACAGCCCGAGGTAGTACGGATTGATACCGCTGTAGTACGGATGGTTGTACGGCAATTGCCGCACGACCCCTGCATGTGACTTCAAAAACTCGAACATGAAGGGGTCGCCAACAACACCCGTGTCGTACAAACGCTGGAGAATCGTGTAGTGCCAGAACGTTGCCCAGCCTTCATTCATCACCTGCGTCTGCCGTTGTGGCCAGAAATACTGTGCCACTTCGCGAACGATACGGATAATCTCCCGCTCCCATGCCTCCAAGAACGGCGCCTTTTCTTCGCAGAACTTCAGGATATTTTCCTGCGGTTCGTCGATGATGTTTTTGTTGCGTGATTCAACGGAGATATGCGAGTGATACCCGGGAATCGTATGCGCCCACAAGTCGTTCACCTGTGATTGCCGATACTCTTCTCGTTCTTTGCGTGCCTCCTCTTTTTCGCGTTTTGTCTTCTCATGGGGGCGCTTCACCCGATCGACACCATGCATCATAAGTGCATGGCACGCATCGAGCAGCCGCTCAACACGTTCGACCGTGTACTTCGTCTCACACTCCTTAATGTAGGCGCGCGCCGCAACCAGAAAGTCCACAATAATGCTCGGCTCTGTCCACATTTGGAACAGATAGTTGCCTTTGAAAAAGCTGTTGTGGCCATAGCACGCGTGTGCGATAACCAGGGCCTGCATCGTATTACTGTTTTGCTCCATGAGATACCCGATGCACGGGTCAGTGTTGATAACAATCTCGTACGCGAGCCCTTGTTGTCCGCGCTTGTATTGCTCGGACTCATGCACGAACTGCTGACCGCGCGACCAATGGTCGGCGTAGTCGACAGGGAGCCCGACCGATGAATACCGGTCGAGCATCTGTGCACTCGTGATGTACTCGATTTGGATGGGATAGATGTCGAGCGCAAACTCGCCGCGTGCGACATGATCGATTGCCGCATGGTGACGCTCGACAGATTCGAACGTCCACTCATGCGTATACGGCAACAGTGCATTCTGCTTGTAGCCACTCATGATGTCTCTCCTTCGTGAACGTAATTACTTCTCAATAAGATTGTGACGTTTGAAAAGCGAACGGAATGCCGGATAGATATCCGGGTAATCCATCACGCGTGCCATGCCAAACATTTCAGAATGATCATACTGCAAGTCAACGTACGACGCCCACAGATCCTGCGGGTTCTCCGCGATTTCAATGTACGCGAAGTACTGCAGGAGCGGCAGGAGCTCTTCTTCCATGATTTGCTCGCATACCTCCGTGTCGTCATTCCAGTTGTCACCGTCAGACGCTTGGCACACATACGCATTCCATGCATCGCCGGCATACTCTGCCTGAATAATTTCAGACACCAGCTCGAGCCCCGACGACACAATCGTGCCGCCCGTTTCCTTCGAGTAGAAGAACTCATGCTCATCGCAGCGAACTGCTCTGGTATGATGGCGAATGAATTCAATCTTCACCGCATCCTTACCATACGCACGCCGCAGAAAGAGATAGAGCAGAATATAGAACCGCTTCGCGATTTCTTTATCCTTCTCCGTCATCGAGCCTGAAACGTCCATAAGGCAGAACATCACCGCCTTCGCCGAAGGTTTCGGCACATCAATCAGTGACTTAAAACGCAAGTCAACCGTATCGAGCGCCACGGGATGCCGACTTTTAAGCTTCTCAAGCTTCTCGGCAAGTTCGCGTGCACGTGGATGCAATGCGCCGTGTGCGGCGATAACGTCAGCGAGCTCACGCTCACATTCGGCAATCGCCTCGTTCAGCACGCCGCGCGCCGCGACTTTCCGCATAATGCTCTGCTTTTTGGTACGGAACACATGCAGCGCCGACGGATTACCGCTTGTTGCGACACCGCCACGGCGCTTCAGGGTTTCATGCACCAGGTCGATGTTCATCTTCGTAAGGTTCGGCAGTTCGAGATCTTCAAAGAAGATATCGAGTACCTCGTCCTCGCTCAGATGCATGAAGACAAAATCGTCTTCACCTCCACCGTCTTTACTTGCCTTTTTGCCACCTTTGCCGCCACCTTGCTTCGGATGTGGCACTTTGTCACCAGCATGCCACTTGTCGTTGCCGGGATGCACACCTTTGTGTGTACCGCCAACAGGGCGATAGTGCGGCTGCTGGAGGTCACGTTTCGGAATCTTTACATCTAAACCATCAGCAAAATCCTTAATATCACGTTTCTGTACTGAGTCGCTCACCTGCTCGCGCAGATAGTCCTTCATACGCCTGCTGAAACGTTCACGTAGAATCGGGCCGCGAGAATTATGTTCACCGCGACGGTCGATATACGTACCGTTTTGAGCACTGAATAATTTCTTATCCATTATGATTCTCCTTGCAATGTAATTCCTCGTTCTAAACTGAGTGCAGTTGCGTTGGATGGAAGACATTTTTAACTGTAGGCGTACCCAATGTACGACGGAAGTTAAAAATGTCTGAAGCCAATGCAAATGCGCCAGTTTTGGGCGAGGCTCAAAGAAAAGAGGGGTGCCGCTGTGGCACCCCTCAGGTTTACGAACAGGCAATTACGACTGCTTGCGCGCCCGCAGGTACCACTCGCTGAGCATTTTCACTTGTTTTGCGGTGTAGCCCTTCGCCATCATGCGCCCGACGAAATCGTCGTGCTTTTTCTGGTCTTCCTTGGAGGCCTTGGTTGTTGCCGTGATAACCGGCAGCAGCTCTTCGGTATTCGAGAACATCTTTTTCTCGATAACCGTGCGCAGCTTCTCGAAATCGGTCCATGCGGGCATTTGGCCTTCATGGCTCGACTTCGCGCGGAGAATCCAGTTGACTACCTCGTTACGGAAGTCTTTCGGATTCGACACACCTGCAGGTTTCTCGATTTTCTCGAGCTCCTTGTTGAGTGCCTCCTTGTTGAATGCTTCGCCGGTCTCAGGGTCACGATAATCGTTTTCCTGAATCCAGTGGTCCGCATACAGAAAGTACCGCTCGAAGATGTTCTGGCCGTATTCCGAATAGCTCTCGAGATAGGCCGTCTGGATCTCTTTGCCGATGAACTCGAGGAACCGCGGCTTGAGATGGTCGTTGATAAAGCCAAGGTACTGCTCCGAAACTTCTTTCGAATACTGATCCTTCATGACCCTGTCTTCGAGCACGTACATGAGGTGTACCGGGTTTGCCGCAATCTCCATGTGATCAAAGTTGTACACTTCCGAAAGGACCTTGTAGCCCCAACGGGTCGAAAGGCCTGTCATGCCTTCATCAACGCCGGCATGCTCGCGCAGCTCCTGGACGCTTTTGGCGTCTGGATCAGTTGCGCGGACATCCAAGCCGTCGTAAATCTTCAGCTTGGTGGCGAGTGAGGTATTTTCCGGCATCTTCATGCGCGAGGCAATCAGAAATTCCGCCAGCATCTTGAGCGTATTCGGCGCACAGACATTGCGATGCAGGTTCGAGTGCTTGATCAACTTTTCGTAGATCTTGATCTCGTCCGTGATACGCAAGCAGTACGGCACCTTCACAATGAAGATACGGTCGATGAACGCCTCGTTGTTTTTGTTGTTACGGAACGTTTGCCATTCCGCTTCGTTCGAGTGCGCCAAGAGAATGCCGCTAAACGGCATGGCGCCGAGTCCTTCGGTGCCTTTGTAGTTTCCTTCCTGGCTCGCGGTGAGCATTGGGTGGAGCACCTTGATAGGCGCCTTGAACATCTCGACGAACTCCATCAGGCCTTGCGTGGCACGACAGAGCGAACCGGAATACGAGTAGCAGTCAGGGTCATCTTGCGGGAACTTTTCGAGTTGGCGGATATCCACCTTCCCGACCAGCGCCGAAATGTCCTGATTGTTCTCGTCGCCAGGCTCGGTTTTCGAGATACCGATTTGCATCAGCTCCGACGGGTAGAGTTTCACGACCGTGAATTTCTGGTAGTCATCGCCTGCCTCCCGGAGGCGCTTGACGGCCCACGGGGAAAGGATATGTCGCGACGCGACATGCTGCGGAATACCGTACTCACCTTCGAGAATCTCGTAGCTTTCTGGGCCAAAGAGCCCCAGCGGAGATTCATAGAGCGGCGAAATGACATCGTCGATCTTGATGGTGTAAAACGGCTGCGACTGAAAGAGAGACTTCATGCACTCTGCCAGCGACGATTTACCGCCACCGACAGGGCCGAGCAGATACAGAATCTGCTTCCGCTCTTCAAGCCCCTGCGCCGCACGTTTATAGTACGACGCAATCTGCCCGATTGCATCCTCCATGCCATGAAATTCAGGGAATGACGGATACATCATGATCATTTTGTTTGAGAAGATTCGCGAGAGCCGCGGATCATTGCTGGTATCGACCAGCGTCGGCTCGCCGATTGCTGCCACCATGCGCTCATGCGCGGTAGCATATGCCATCGGATCACTCTTGCACAGGGCAAGATATTCATCCATCGACATCTCTTCGGGAGCACGTCCCGATGTGCGGCTTTTCAGTGCAGTAGCCATAGTAGTCACCCTTTACGTAGTGAAGAGAATGAAACTGCTCAATTGACAAAGAACATGTTTCCAACGAGCATTCCACTTCGAACGGTATCATGTACAGTGTTCATGTAAAGGTTGACAGTATGTCCTTTATGTTCTGATATAACGGACATCATGTCCGTTAGACATTATGAGTGGTTTTGCTACAATGCAGGAATGAAAATCTATTCGTGGAACGTGAACGGTATCCGTTCTGTCTTGAACAAAGGCGCTTTACAAAGCTTCCTCATGGAACACAAACCAGACGTCCTCTGCCTCCAAGAAACAAAGGCTGAAAAAGCGCAGGTACCCGTCGACTTCCCCGAGTATTATGAGTATTGGTACTCAGCTGATAAAAAAGGCTACTCAGGCACCGCAATATTTACCAAAACACAGGCACTTTCTGTAGTAAATGGCATCCCGGAAGAATTTGTGAAACTCCCGCTTGAAGATTCATATGGTAACCTCAACCGTGAAGGGCGTATCATCACCGTGGAACTTGAAAACTTCTACGTCGTCAGCGTCTACACACCGAACAGTAAGGGGGACCTTTCACGCTTGGAAATCCGTTCTGTATGGGACGATGCGTTCCGCACCTACATGAAACACCTCGATAGCATCAAGCCAGTCATCTTCTGCGGCGACCTCAACGTCGCCCATCAAGAAGACGACCTCGCCCAGCCAAAACAAAACAAAGGCAAACACGGTTTCACCACCGAAGAACGAACTGGTATGGATACGCTTCTTGAAGGAAACTTCACGGACACCTTCCGTCTCTTCACGCAAGGTAATGGACACTACTCCTGGTGGTCAAATTTCGGCAAATCACGAGAACGAAACGTCGGTTGGCGCATTGATTACGTACTCACCTCAAACCGTATCGCAAAGAAAGTCGCCGCAGCAAATATCCATCCTGATGTTATAGGAAGTGATCACTGCCCCGTAAGTATTGAAATCAATGTTTAGTTTTCAATACTCAAAGTTGCAAATTTCGCTACGTACCTGTGGATAACTCTGTGGATAGAGTGGATAAAAGACACGCGCTGTGCGTGTCTTTTATAATTTACCCTTTACTTTCAACACATTTATTTTAGTGAGTTATCCACAGGTAATGTCCTTGACGTTTTCTCATAACGGACATATTATGTACGTAGGCCATCAAGAAGTGATGGCGGGTCACACGACGAGTAGTCGCTGATCTACACATTGTTCCTTCACAATAAAAGTTGTCTCATACAACTCGTTCTTCTCACCAGAAGACATAGCATCCCCGCAGACAAGTAATCCATCACTCCGTGTGATGAGCACCCTGTGCCAATGATGCACGCGGATAGCGCCGCGCACATGTTTTCTGAAGACACTCAAAAATTCTTCACCGTATCAAACGTAATGGAAAAGGTCGCCTTGATCAGCCTCCTCCTCCAGCGTCTTGGGCTACAGCCCGCATTATATACACCTGTCGATTGAGTAGTGTAGTCGTATCAAAAACATTCTTATCGATACGCGCCAACAATTAAATATCCTGTTCACATTTTGTTCTTTCCGTTTACTGGTATCGTACAAACCAAACTACAAAAGCCGGGTAAAACTCCTGGCTTTTTTTGTTGTCGCTCTAACGCCTGGATCCCGTCAGGATGACAAAAGTAGGGTACGATGTTCTTAATAGGCTGATCGTTAAAATCGATTTTAACTATCACTCTCTTTTGCGCATCACACCCTACTTTTGTCATCCTGACGGGATCCAGGCGTTAGAGCTCAAACTTATAAGGCATCATAAAACGCTCTTTCGAGCGTTTTAATCTATCCGACCTTATGTTTCCGGCGAATCATCTTCTTTTCCTGCGCTTCGAGTTCGTTGCGTTTTTCTTTGCCTGCCTCTGCATACTTCACAAGCTCCTCCATATCAAGCGTCATATACATCTCTGCGCGGGGTTCGAGGTAGTCTTCGGTATTCTTTGACGGATCATCGAGCACTTCTTCGAGGAGTGCAAGAAGCGTATGTCCGAGCTTTGGTCCCGGCTTCTCGCCAGTGAGTGTCATAATCCGTAAACCATCAATCTTGAGCATCTTTACAGAAATAGGGTCACGCAATGCTTCATCCACCATAGCTTTATAGGTACGGAAGCGGAATGGCTGTTCTTTTGGCCTACCGGTACCGACACGGTCGCAAATACGCAGTGAGAGCAGGTCGTGAATATGCTCCTCACCCACATTGCGAATCGTGCGACGCACGGCAGAGAGCGTAATCTGGTCGGGGTCGGAGAAGAACATATGCCAGCGCACCAGCGTCACGCACACATCACGGAAATCCTTCGGGTACTTCATGCGGTCAAGAATAACTTTCGCCATCTTCGCACCGACAACTTCGTGTGAGTAAAACGTCCAATCCTTCTTTTCTTCGGAAAACCTGCGTGTTGCTGGCTTCCCAACGTCGTGCAAGAGTGCTGCCATGCGCAAGATAAGCGGCCATCCTTTGTCTGCAGCGTGCTGCATCGAACGCAAAAGGTGTTCATAGACATCGTATGCATGCGCTTGATTCTGGTCAACCTTAATAGAATCGAGCAGTTCTGGCATCACATAGGGCAAAAGTCCAAGCTTTTCGAGGAAGATAATTCCCTGCATCGGGCTTTGCGACATGAGCATCTTTGTGAACTCATCACGAATACGTTCCCACGAGATACGCTTGAGATTTCCTGCATTTGCAAAAATCGCCGCCATCGTGTCAGCTTCAATCACAAAATCAAGCTCAGCCGCAAAGCGTACCGCACGCATCATACGCAGCGCATCTTCTGCAAAACGGTCTTGCGCAATTCCCACCGCCACAAGCCGCTTCAGCTTCAAGTCCTCAAGTCCGCCAAATGGATCAATAATTTCAAGACTCTCTGGATCAAGCGCAATAGCATTGACGGTAAAGTCGCGGCGAGCTAAGTCTTCGTCAAGCGACACACCAAATCGCACCTCATCCGGGCGACGTGCGTCAGAATACCCTGATTCTGCGCGGTACGGTGTCACTTCAATCACTTTCAGCTTCTCGTCTTCGCTCTCCGTCACGACGCCAACGGTGCCGTAGTCATTGTTGCAATATGAATGCTCAAAAAGCGCCACGATTTGGTCGGGGTGTGCATTGGTCGTTAAGTCCCAATCTTTTGGGGGGCGTCCAAGCATCAAATCACGAGTACATCCACCCACCATATACGCATCAAACCCCGCACCGCGCAGTTTTTTTGCTACTTCGCGGACTTCCGCGGGGATATCTTCACGCATCACTTGTGTCATGCAAAGACTGTAGCATATTTTATGTAAAAGTATACAAAAAGTCCTATACAGTACTGTATAGGACTACTCAAAATGAGAGCTAAAGAATATTCAGAATGTCGTAGCCCGAAGTGATACGGATAACATCCTCTTTGTAATCCTGATTCCAAGGTCGATCCACGAGGATTCGTGTAGTTTTAGGGCTGTCAGTAGCAACATCCTCGATATTGTGTGGCGCGTCGTCCACAAACGCAACAGCGCCAACACGTTTGCAGACTGCTCCTTTTGAGGAACCCATAAAGACGCGCTGCATATATTTCATCATGTCATGCTGCACGAGTGCATTATGCATTGACCGAGCAATTTCTGCTTTGGATTTCCGCGCAGTCGCAATATGTACGGCATTGTATTTTGACGAAACATACTGCAGTGCTTTGTGCATCCCTGGTGTTGGCACCATTTTTTTATGATCATCCGACATGCAAAACTGATGAAACATATGATCTATCTCATCATCCGTGCGACCAAAGAGGAGAGAAAGATTAAACGTATAGCAGTCTTCGTACCGAATACCTGTTTGAAACATTTTGTTTGCAAACGGGAGCATATTGGGAACCATTTCGAAGAGCGTATCGTCGAAATCGAAAACTATTGAGGTCATCGAACATGCGTTCATGGCAAGTACCTTTCTGTGAACTGTCTATCAAAATGTATAACATGGACTAGTTTACATTGCTAGTTTTCGGCTTGTTTTCTTATCGAAAATACCGATGAACCAATATACATCGTTGAGGAAATAACTGTCTCGCGGGGGGGGCAGTCATCCTCAAGATTCAACAACTTGGAAAACGAGCCTCAGAGAGTACGCCTCAGATCTTAACAAAACTTTATGAGCAGTCAATCGTGAACGTTACAACGGTTTCGAAATGAACCAGCTTTTAAGAATATGGAGGAAATTAGATAATCTATCCCAATTCTTAAAATCCTTTAAATCACAATGCTTTGGACTGGTTCTTTGATTCCTCATTTTTCTCCTTTGTTTTTTTCAATATCAAAAACAACACATCTAGATATTCTTTTATTCGAGCATGCTCTTGAGAATCAACTGACCGGACAACATCGTCCAGAAAGTCATACCTAATTTTTGTAAAATCTTCGATTAATATCTCCCCGTTATCCTTAGTACTAACTTTGTATTGCGTACTGTTCTTTTTAACTTCTGTGATACCAAGTTCTTGAAGATTTGTTCCGCCTAGTGCTTTCGCTGTCGCTTGTATATTGTGTCCTAAATTCACCAAACGACTATTCAGAGATTGTTTGTCATTAAAATTCTCTACCATCACTATCCTAGATTTTAGGACGAGTTCAAAATTATAGGAGAGTAAAATATAAAATGACCTTAGACGAGAAGAGTCGCCTGCGTTACTCATCATACTAACCAAGGAATCTTCTACAAAAGAGAGCCCTGTGGAAGCCACACTCGTGAGAGCGTAGGCATATTTGTATTTTTCTTGATTATTCATTTCCACGTTTTTCTCCATAGCAATTTTGCGGAAATAGTAAAAAGCAGCGGCAATGATAATTATTACTAAAATCCAACTTGGGATATACATAAGAATTTATTTGACTAAATTCTACCAATAAAGCCTCTGCTTCAGTCAAACTTGGTAATCTGGCGGAGACGCAGGGATTCGAACCCTGGGGGCTTTTAAGGGCCCGCCTCGTTAGCAGTGAGGTGCCTTCGACCACTCAGCCACGTCTCCAGTTTTAGTTTTATATCTTTACGGATGCTATTTTTAGGATGCCAGATGGACTCACTCAGTAAGCCACGTATCCATGTAAATGTTTTACATCCTTTCGGATGAATATTCACGTTTTACTGCGTTCGAAGGTTGCAGTTCTGAGACTATACTACAAAATCAGTTTTGAAACAATTCTTTTGCGAGGTTTGTCCATTGGTCTATATTTAGGTCTTCGCCACGGACGGTGAGCTTGAGGTTTTGGTTTGTGAAGATTTCTTCGAGGGTTTGGCGCGGGTATGTCTTTGCGAGGGCGCCGAGGAGTTGTTTGCGTTTGCCGCCGAGGCCGAGGTGGAGGAGTTCGAAGAATTTGGTGCGATCTATGTCGGTAAACCGTTTATTTGTAATACCATGCACGGCAACAATTGCAGAATCAACCTTGGGTGCGGGGCTAAAATTGCCGCGTTTTACGGTTTGTACGTATTTTGGTGTGCCGAATGCTTTAACGGAGAGTGAAAGGAGGGATTCTTTTTCGTCGCGAGCAATGCGGTGTGCGAGTTCTTTTTGGATGAGGAATACAATAGTTTTTGGCTGACGGTTGTGTTCGAGGAGTGTGCGGAATAAAAATCCAGAGAGGTAGTACGGAATATTTGCAATAACGGCATAGTTTTCAGGTAGCTCTGCGAGGTTTCCCGCGAGGTACTCGCGAATATCTGCATGCACGAGCGTAAGCTGCCCTGCTGCAATGAAGCTCGCAAACACTTCCTGCAGAATTTCTATTGCGCGTTCGTCTGCTTCAACCGCAATAATTTTTACTCCCACAGCCAAGAGAGCTTTTGTGAGCGCGCCCGTTCCTGGGCCTATTTCAAGCACCGTGTCTCCCTCATTCAAATTCCCTGCCGCAACCATCGCTGCAGGTACACTAGGATTATTCAAAAAATTCTGCCCAAGAGACTTTTTGGCTACTAATTTCATATCCTGTAACGTATCACACCCTCTTAAAATATGCTACGCTGACGGGATGATTCAGAAATATCGTTTGCATTATATTGTCGTAACGAGTGCTGCTGCGCTTATGGCTATTGAAGTTGCGGGACTTGGTATACTCTCCAATTATTTCAGTAGTGCCTTGCAAGTTTCAACGAATATTATCGGCGTGGTGCTTATCGCGACAGCGCTCGGCTATCTCTATGGTGGACGTAGGGCTGACGATTCCGCGAATGCAGGCGAGCTTTCGCTCATGATACTCCTTGTTGCCGCATGGATAGGTATCGCCCTTGCGAATCACGCCTTTATTGCAGCATTCATCGGCACCTCGCTTTCTTCGGTTGCTGTCGGCTCATTTCTTGCGGCAACAGCGCTTTTTGCGTTGCCAACGTTTTTTCTTGCAGCAATTCTTCCGTATGCAATTAAGCTGCATGTACAAAACGTCGAGAATTCTGGTGCCTCGAGCGGTATCTTGTACGGACTTTCAACATTCGGCGGCATTCTCGGCACTGTTCTTTTTGGGGTCATTCTTCTTCCTCTTCTGCAATATGGCGGTACGTTTTCCGTTCTTATTGTCGCACTTATGTTTGGAGCGTTCATCTTCGGCGCGTCATGGAAATATATTCTCATAAGCGCACCGATACATATCTTTCTTCTTATCAGCGCGCCACTCGCGAGTATCGAATTCCATAAAACCCCCATTTTTACTGATGGATTCTTTGAAAGCGATCATACACAGTGGGTAAAACTTGCCGACACCACCAGTATTTTCAGTCGTATTCAAGTCCACGAAGGCACTGATAAGAGTACTGGCGAGGCAGTGCGCTTCATGACGGTTAACGGCGGCGTACATTCTGCGGGATATCTCGAAAAGAACGACCTTATCTTTGAATATGCAAAATATAATCGTCTTGGCGGACACTTCAACCCTGCCGCAAAACACGCACTCCTTATCGGTGGCGGTTCGTACTCCTATGCAAACTACTTTCTTACTGACACACCCTTGTATGATATCGACCGTGTTTGGGAGCTAAACAACGAGCACTATCACAACAAAAAAACCATTTCTCTTCCCTTCTTATTTTCAAGCAACGCGGTCAAGCGCGCAAAAGAGCGCATCCTTACCTTCGTCAGCGACAAGGAGCCTGTGGGAAGGCAAATAGAAGGCGAACATAATCATCTCGAGGTGGTAAACCAAAAAGATTTCGCCGCGGTACATATTGATCGAGCAGATATCCTCGATACTGGATTCCCCGAGCCAAAAGGATACGTACACATCCACGAAACCTTGCCTGATGGCAAGCCGGGGCGCGTGATTAGTAATGATGCCCCTCTTGCAGAATCCTTACAGTATCCACGTAACATTATCGCGACGAGCACTCTCCTCTCTGACGAAAACACCAATATCACCATTCCACTCCACCGTGCTGCAAAGGAAGGAGAGGTCATGTTTGCCATGCTGCACCGCGATAACGGTAACGAACATTTTGATGACTTCCTCGTAGATGGCTACGAACAAATCGAGAGCCTCGACGTGGTGGAAATTGACCCGCGCGCCACCGCACTCTCTGAAAAATATTTTGGGCTCAATCGCGCCGACCCGCGCCTCCGTATTTTCCATGAAGATGCACGCACGTATTTGAACCGCACCAAAGACACCTACGATATTATTTATATGGACGCATTCCGTAGTTTCTACGGCGTTCCGTGGCAGCTCACTACTCGTGAAGCGACGCAAAAAGTGTTTGATGCGCTCAATGAAAATGGCGTTGTTGTTGCAAACGTGCCGGGAGCACTCAGTGGCCCCTACAGCAAACTCGTACAAGCGGAGATTGCAACCTATCGCGCTATTTTCCCTGAAGTCCGCATCTATGCCACCGTGTCTCCAGAAGAAGAAACTCGTGTGCAAAATATTATTCTCGTTGGATTCAAAAATACGGACAGTATTCGCGAAACACCTAGTGATGACCATGAGATAAACCATCAACTTTCAAACCGATGGTTTGGTGAGATTGACATCGCCACAAAAATCCTCACCGACGACTTCGCACCAACTGATTTCTACACAGGATCGTTTATCAATATTCACTTATTTTAGCGCCATAAAAAGACCCTCGAAAGGGTCTTTTTATATTGTTGCCGTGCATACTACTCACGGAATAGCGCTAAAAATCCAACCGCTGCAACAGATACACCAAGAAGTGTAAAAATAGCAGATGTCGCCATTGCAGGAATAAGTACATACGTCACTACAAATGTTCCAACCACGCTTCCAACCGTCGCCCATGCAAAGAAATCTCCGTGTACTTGCGCCACAGTGTCGAGGCTTTTTACATGTAAACGAATAACATACGTTGTGAGTGCTGCAAGACACGCAATCGGCATCACAAAGAGAAGTGATGCTGCGACTGCCGTTATAAAAAGCGGCGAAAATCCTGCAAGCAGCCACAGCACGCCGCCCTGCATATACGGCACCGCCACGAGACTCAGCGTCGCCCCCATCAAAAACACCACATGGAGCTTTGCGCTTGGTAACCTGTCCGCAAGTTTCCCGCCCAAGTAATATCCGACGGCACTACCGGAAAGCGCCACCGCAATCAACATCGCCCACACCGGCGTCGTCACCCCCGCGACAGGCCCAAGTACCCGAATCCCCAAAAACTGCAACGCCAAAATCACAAACCCCGAAGTAAACAAAAGTGCCTTTGTTGTAAATGTCATGCGTATATACTACCTCATTTTATCATAAAAGACATCCGCCAAGCAGATGTCTTTTATCTATACCTATCTTTTGAACACGAACAGAAGGAGGCGAAGCATCACAACCATACGGTTGTTTCGGCGCCCCAGTCGTCGTCGAGGAGGCCTCGTTTTTTGTTTGGGTCGGGTGTGAAACCTATGCCTCGGTGTTGTATTGCACTTGGACGTTCTTCTTCAATGAGTTCATGGGGGATGTCGCCAATGAATGGTGACGGTTCATTGTAGCGTGTTGAGCCAAAGACCATGCGGCTTTGTGCCATCGAAAGGTAGGCTCGCTTCCCTGCGCGCGTGAGGGCAACATAGAAGAGACGTCGTTCTTCTTCATTGTCTCGCTTGGTGCCGGGATCGAAGCCTTCATGGGGAAAGAGACCTTTTTCGAGCCCGGTGATAAACACATGAGGGAACTCAAGACCTTTTGATGAGTGAATCGTCATAAGTCGTACGGCGTCCACGACATCTTCTTTGTTGCCAATTTCGTCTTGATCACTCTGGAGTGCAGACTCTTCAAGCAATTGCTCAACCGCTTCGTTTGGTTCAAGATGACTGTATTTTGTTGCAAGCGCTACGAGTTCGTAGACGTTTTGCAAACGCTCTTCGCCTTCGTCGCCGCCAGCGCGAAGCGACGCCTCAAGCCCCATATCTTCAATAATTGCGCGGAGTGTTACATCCACGGGTTGCTCATATACCTTCTCTCGAAGTTTACTTATGACTATATCAAAGTTCATAAGTGCACCCTTTGCTTGTGGAGTTATCGTCTGTCGGTCGCCTGCAAGAATCTTATCCATTGATACTTTACCAATACCGCGCTTGGGCACATTGATAATGCGCGCGAAGTCCCCTTTGTTTTCAGAGAGAATATAACGAAGATACGAAAGCACGTCCTTAACTTCCGCGCGTTCGAAGAACTTCGTGCCGAGAAGTTGATACGGCACGCCCTTTGTAATCATTGCTTCTTCAAGGACGCGCGACTGGAAGTTCATTCGATAAATAATCGCGATTCCGCTCGGCTTCGTACCCGCATCTATGAGTCCCTTGATTTTCTTCGCAACTTCTCGCGCCTCATTCTTCTCGTTCTCTGCGTAGATACAGATAATTGGCTCACCCTCTTCGTTATTCGTGTACACCGTTTTGTCTGGCCGCTGCTTATTTTTCGCAATAATCGCATTCGACGCATCAATAATCACCTTCGTGGAACGATAATTCTCCTCAAGCTTAATCTGCTTCACATCTGGAAAGTGTTCCTCAAACTGCAAAAGGTTCTTAATCTGCGCCCCACGCCAGCTGTAAATTGATTGATCCACATCACCCACCACACAGACATTGCCATGCTCTGCGAGAAGACGAAGTGTTTCCATTTGGATTTTGTTGGTGTCTTGGAATTCGTCGACATGAATGTATTGCCAACGCTCTTGGTATCCTTTGCGGATATCTTCGTGGTCGCGAAGGAGGTTATAGGTCTTGATGAGGAGGTCGTCAAAGTCGAGTGCGCCCGCTTCGCGCATGATGATTTCGTAGCGCTTCCAGACTTCGCCCGCCGCGCGCGCGCCGTATGACTTCGCATTCAAAAGGTATTGTTCGGGGGTTTCTCCTTCTCCTTTTGCTTTTGAAATCGCAGAAAGGATATTTTTGGGCTCAAATTCTTTGACGGAATAATTCGCCGCCTCCATTGCGGACTTAATAGCACGCATGGTGTCGGAACGGTCGTAAATTGCAAAGTGTTTTGGGAGCCCAAGCCGTTCATGATGCTCACGCAGAATCCGCACACCAAGCGAGTGGAAGGTTGTTGCGGTCGGCATTGCGACAGAGACCTCACCAAAATCATCGGGGATTGCATGGCTACTCAAGAGCGTGTGCAGACGCTCGCGCATTTCTGCCGCCGCTTTATTCGTAAATGTCACCGCTAAAATACGATTCGCCGGTACACCGCTGCGAATAATTTCAAGAATACGGTGGGTAATCACACGGGTCTTCCCTGAGCCCGCGCCCGCAAGCACAAGCACCGCGCCGTTAATCGTGCACACCGCCTCTTGTTGTGCCGCGTTGAGTCCTTTCAAGTGTTCCATAGCCGCATTACTATACCACACACCCTTCTCTATCCACCGTTGACAGTTTCTCAGTTCGGCATACAATTATGGACAGAAGTCGCGCAAGCGATTTTTCATTCACTACTGCTCTTCCGTATTGATACCCCAGCGGCGCGTCCACTCTTTTGTATTCAACCTATTGATATAAACCCTGACGATTCATTACCAAAAAGATCGTCACGACATATTGCGCGGATTATTATCGGCATCGCAGGAGTAAGCAGCCTGTCGCTTGTTGTTCCGCCCCTTCTTCATGGATTCGCCGCGAGCGAAGGAGTTTACCCTTATCTTATCGCCACCCCGATACCTCCCGGCGATACCGCACAAACAATACCGCTCCTTGGCAGCACCTATGGCGGAGCTCCGACGCCAGCAACATACGCGGACGGTTTTCTTTTTTCTGAGGCAGATCGCAGCTTCGCGAAAACCGCCACTATCAGCGGAGAAATTAGCGTCTACGTAGTGCGTGAAGGCGATACCCTTTCACAAATCGCACAAATGTTTGACGTGTCGCAGAACACTATCCTTTGGGCAAACGACATCCCTCGTGCAAACCTTATCAAGCCGGGCATGGTGTTGAACATCCTCCCGATTTCTGGGGTACGTCATACCGTGAAAAAAGGTGACACGCTTGCATCTATTGCTAAAAACTACAAAGGGGACGTTGACGAAATCCTCGCCTACAACCAGATTGATGACGGGCTCACCGTGGGTAGTGTTGTGGTAATTCCAAACGGCATCGTCCCTGAGACCGTTGTTGCAAAAAAGAGCACCAGCGGTGTCACCAGTGGTGGTGTCGTAAGCGCTGGGCTTATCCATCCACTTCCAAATGGTCGCAAGACACAAGGAGTCCATGGTTATAATGGTGTCGATATCGCTGCACCTGTTGGCACCACCGTTCGTGCGGCAGCTGCCGGCAAGGTAATCATCTCTGCATCATCTGGCTACAATGGAGGCTACGGTCAATACGTGGTAATCAAACACGCAAACGGCAGCCAAACCCTGTATGCACACCTTTCACAGAACAACGTCCGTGTCGGCGCATCCGTGAGTCAAGGTCAGTCTGTCGGACTCGTCGGCAATACCGGCCGCTCGACAGGGCCTCATCTCCACTTTGAAGTGCGCGGAGCCAAGAACCCATTTTAATTTTGGACGGTCTTCTGGGCGAACTTGCTACTTTTCTCATATCATCTCCCTCGCCCAAAATACGTAATCTGCTTCGTTGATTGGTCGATTGAATACAATTTTAGTTCTGGTATACTTTGTGTATGGAACAAATACCTTTTCATTTTGATGACGAGAACGGCAAAGAACTAACCTTTGACGAACTCGTTGCTACGTATAAAGAGCGTGTTGGTGTACCGTTTCGCAATGACCTTACCCGCGCGGAGCTTGCCGCTGCCCTGAAGGATCCAGCAGCTGAATTAGCACGACTACGAACAATGGACAGCGAAGACGATAAAGACGACCTTAATGCAACCTACCGTCGTTAAAAAATCCATCAGTAGATGGATTTTTTGTTTATTGTACTCGATACTGCAACGCTTCGAGGACATGTATGTCTTTAATGTCGTCGCTCCCTTCGAGATCAGCGATAGTGCGAGACGTTTTTACAAGACGATGGTAGCTGCGAGGCGAAAGCTTGAGACGTTCGGCAGATTTAACGAGAAGAGCACGAACGGAATCGGAAAGTTCAATAACATCATCAATGACACGGGCGGTCATTTCGGCATTGGCGGTGAGTCCGTGTTTTTGGAGACGTTCTTTTTGACGGGCGCGTGCAGCACGAATAAGGTCGCGAGCACGCTCAGTTTCACCTGATTGTGTATTTATTTTTGCGAGGTCTTCGTGTGAAATATGTGGCACACCGAGCCAAAGGTCAATCCGGTCAAGAATTGGTCCAGACACTTTATTTTTGTAGGTTTCAAGCATTTGCTCGGCGTAGTTGTCGCCTTGGTCGCCTCCACGAGATGGGTTCATCGCCGCAATCATCATAATATTCGCCGGGAATTGCACCGAAGACTGCGCACGAGCGATTGTCACAATCCTATCCTCAAGTGGCTGACGGAGACTATCGATGGTACGACGGTCAAATTCAGGAAATTCATCCATGAAAAGTACACCTCGATGCGCGAGCGTTACTTCGCCTGGTCGTGGAATAGATCCACCGCCAACGAGTGCAACATGTGACGCTGAGTGGTGCGGTGATCGGAACGGCGGCACAGAAGTGATGCCTCCCGCGAGTGTGCCCGCATATGAGTGAATTGCCATTACCTCAAGTGCCTCATCAAGCGAAAGCGGCGGGAGAATCCCTGGAAGCGTACGTGCGAGCATCGTCTTCCCTGTTCCTGGAGGTCCGACAAGGATGGCATTATGCTTTCCTGCTGCGGCAATAATAAGTCCGCGCTTTGCGGTCTCTTGCCCACGCACATCTTCGAGCATGGTGACGGCCCCTGCATAGGTATCGTCTATTTCTGTATGTGGTACCGGCGAGAAGAGTGCGGTGCCTTTAATATGTTGCGCAACTTGCAGGAGCGACTGCGCTGCGTACACCGTAATTCCGTCAACAAGTGCTGCTTCTGCAGCATTTTCTTTTGGAACAATTATTTCAGTGAAGCCTGCTTTCTTCGCCGCAACCACTGCAGGAAGCACCCCGCGCACTTCTCGAAGTGTGCCGTCAAGTGACAACTCTCCAATAAATACTGTGTTGGAGACATCTTTTTGAATTCCCTCCCGTGCCATAAAATAGGCTATTGCAATCGCAAGGTCGAACAATGACCCATCTTTTTTAAGCGCAGCAGGAGCGAGTGAGATAATCGCTCGCACCGCACCTTCCTTGTGTGTTAATAATTTAGAATTACGTAGCGCGGTAAGGACACGGTCACTTGCTTCGTCAACAGATTTACCCGCAAGTCCCACAATTGAAAATATTCCCGGCCCTTGTTTTACGAGCATGAAGTCTGCTTCAACAGTAACAATAGTTCCATCAAGTGCATTTGGTTGCACGGTGTGTGTTCTCGCAATCATAGAAATGAATATACCATAGGAACCAAAAAACACCTCGCGGTGTTTTGTCTCGACTGATATCTCCTGCGGGGGATTCTTTCAGAATGAGATGAAATTGCGTTGGTTGGAGAATAATTTTTTCCGAAGCCGTACCCAACGTACGGTGAGGATGAAAATTTTCGAAACCAATGCAAATTCGCTCATTATGAGAGAATTCCTTCCTCTTCTTTGTGGGCAATGCAGGTCCGTGCTGCGAGATTCGCCTCAAGGCGTGCTGTTTCGATAGGATGTCCGCTGATTTCACAGATACCGTAGGTACCCTTTGCAATCCGGTCAAGGGCGTGACGTAAGTCATTGTATCGACGTTCGAGCTGTGCGACTTCTCCCGTACGTTCTACCCATGCTTCTGTTTTGTCAGCAACATCGATTGCGTCTGCTTCATCAGCTGGCATGTCGTCCGTCTTTGGTACCCAGTTATGCTCGTCCTGCGGATCACGCGATGCGATCTCCTCAAGCATATGGGTTACCTCCGTAAGTTCTGCCTCAATGGCGATTTTATATGATTCTGTTTCCATGCCGATAGTATACTCCGTTTTAGAAAAATACAAAAGAAAACTCCCAGTTCCCGAGAGTATTCTTTAAAGCTACGAGGCTTTGTTTAAAATTGAGTGCAGTTGTGCTGGTTGGAGTAAATTTTCACCGGAGCCGTACCTAAGTACGGTGAGGATGAAAAATTGCGAAACCAGTGCAAATGTGCCAATTTTAAGCGAAGACTGTTATTTCTTGAGGCCGAGTTCCTTGATGAGCTTAGCATATGAGGCAGAATCTTTGCGCTCAAGGTACTTAAGGTGCTTGCGACGGTCAGAAACCATCTTGAGAAGTCCACGGCGTGAGTGGAAATCCTTTGCATTGGTCTTAAGGTGCTTGGTGAGCACTTCAATCTGCTTGGTAAGGAGTGCAACCTGGACTTCTGTTGAGCCAGTGTCGCTGTCATGGCGGCGGATATCCTTGATAACCGCAACCTTTTTACGAGCTGTAAGCATATAATTTAAAAATTAGTTACGCGAGACTAGATACTGTCTCTGCCTGCGAAGGTGCTGATACTATAACACATATCCACAAAAAAACAACCTATTCGGTTGCTTCTGTGTTCGCTGTGGTAGTTGCCTGTGTTGAGGTTGCTGGCTTCGAATCGGGGATAATTTCAACCACTACTGGCTCCTTTGGTACGGCTTCACGCAGTGCTGCGTTTGTAAGGTAAGTAATAAGCGTCTTAATACGTGTAAGGACGTCTTCTGGGCCAGATGTAGGCTTTGAAAGCGTAGTCGATGCCATAGTTGTAGTACTCAGAAGTACTGCTTCACTTTCTGTGCTTGTTGCGCCACCCTCGCTCGTCACGGTCGAAGTGGTAACCTTCGCCTCACTTATCATTACTGCAACAGACTCAACAGGCTTACCTCGAAGGATTGTTTCGATACGAGTGAAACGACGAGCAATTTCTGCTTCTTCCTCTGCAGTCAGTTTACCATTGAGTGTCGCGCGGAGTTCATACGCTCGAGAAAGTTCTCGCTCAATATGCCCCGCTACTTGGTCTTGTGAGGATATTGTTGCAATCGCTGCCGATTCTACTGCATCATCCTTTACGGCTGCAACTGCTTTTTTGAGAGAATCTGCTGGTTTTTCACTGACAATCGCTTCTACGATTTCACTTGTTTTGGTAAGTTCTGCGGCAAGGTCTGCCTTTGCATACAAGGCACCTTCTTCATTTGTTGTTGCGATTACCTCAATATTCTCTTGAATCTCTTCAGAATGTCGTTTAATGTTTTTTGAGAGGTCTGCTTCTGCTTCGGGACTCATTGAGTTATTTTCAACAAGAAGCTTCGCTTCGAGTACACGTTTTTCAAGAAGTTTTGTTTTGAATGCGATTTTTTCTTCTGGAGTTGAGAGAGTAATCCCCTGCAACGGCTCATTCACACGGGTTTTAACCGCGTAGAGTAGGTCACCAGGGTTTGCACCTTCTGCAAGAAATGGGGTCGCAATAATCAAGACAAGTGCCGCAACGCTTCCTGATGCCACTGCCCGCAAAACACCAACGTGCTGCATAAAACGCTCCATGAACGGGACCTGTTTTGAGATATGTTCACGATACGGATGATATTCCATGTATGACAAAAGCCGCGCACGAAGTTCTTCGCGCTCATGAGTATTCATTTTCGTATCTTGTACGTATGTCGACCAAGGTGATTGCATGTTTATTGTTTTGTTTCTAGAATTTTTTTGAGGGCTTTGAGGCCTCGATGAATTCTGAGTGAAACGACATTTTCTGTCGTTTCGAGGAGCTCCGCCATTTCTTTTGGTGAGAGACCATCTATATACCGAAGCACAACTGCCTCACGATATTGCGGTGCAATATCCTCAAGATGGACAAGTGCTTTTTGAGCATCGATGCTGTCGATGAGTGTTTCATGGCTATGCTCATGAAGTTCTTCCATATATCGCTCATCAGACTCATCGCCATCAATCATGGCGTCGAGTGATACTGATTTCTTTTTGCGATATTCGTCGATAATCCTATTGTTTAAGATTTTATAGAGGAAAGATTTGTACGAGCCAATGACAACGCCTTTACGTACATACGACCAGGTCTGTATATACGCATCATGCACAATCTCTATAGCACGCTCGCGATCCGACAGGCGGAAAAAGGCGTGCCGAAAGAGTGCATCATGATATTCGTCAAAAGCAGCGAGAAACGCATCTTCGGTATGACTGCCAGATGGTATGTCTTTATCAAGAAGAGACATAATGAGTGGAAGTCATTATATAGGTAGACGCATAAAAGTCCATATCTTTCACCTCGACTTCCAAAACGGGCGAATTTGCACTGTCAGGTGATACTTTTCAACCTCCATCATCGTACGCTATGTACGCCTACGGCTGAAAAGTACCACCCGCCAGCACAACTTCATCCCGTTTTGAAAATCATGATAGTTTTACTTGTTTTACATTTCCAAGCCATCCATAAGCTGTGGATAGACCTGTGGACGGTGTGGATAACGGACATTTATTTTCGTCAAGTACTGCAAATATCCTTGTTTTTCAACATTATTATCGGACATAGCACGCAAGAACGTTTCACACTGAAACACTTCTCTTCTGTGGAGAACTCGGGTAGAATGTTTCATATGAAACTAGATGTGGGCAAAATAGGGGAATCTATTGCTGCAGAATACTTGGAATCACAAGGTTTTACGGTACTTGAGCGCAACTACTCCCAAACTGTTGGTGAAATAGACATTGTTTGCCGTAAAGGGCGTATTCTACATTTTGTAGAAGTCAAAGCGACAGAGTACCCGAATCGCGTAAAACTAGAGGAGGACGTTTCATATGAAACACATCAGATTAATCTCCGGGTCGATGACCAGAAGATGCAAAATTTACGGAAAGTTATAAGTATTTATAACTCTGAGCGGAAGTTTAAGGGTGTATATGTGATTGACGCACTATTCGTGTACCTTGTTCCATATGAAACATATGCTGCAGTAGAGATGCTTGAAGACATCGAATTAGAGCTCACGAAGGGTGATGACTGGGATTTTGAGTAATGTCTCTGAGTGTCCTATATAATGTCTTTTACGATGTGCTTTGTCTCTTACACAAAAATTTGCGTTTTCTTATTTTTTGCGTATGATACTGACACGCGCTCATGGTGAAATGGATATCATCCTTGACTTCGGATCAAGTGTTCTGGGTTCGAGTCCTGGTGGGCGCACAGAGATAGTATGGGTCGAGCGCTTCGCTTTCACCCTGTCCTCATTCGGTTATGGAACATACCTCCTCCGCTTCGCTGTGGAGGTGCAACTCACAGAATTGCACAGAAAGTAAATCTCTCTTCGATCGGCTTACTTTCTGCACAATTCTGTGAGTTGCAGCCTGCGGCTTATGTTCCGCAACTCTCACATCATCGGGGTGTAGCATAATGGTAGTGTGCTCGGTTTGGGACCGAGTGGCCAGGGTTCGATTCCCTGCTCCCCGACAAATAAAAGAAGCAGTGTCTAGAGGCGCTGCTTCTTTTGTTTCATATGAAACTATCCAACCCTCAGCTTCTCCGCAAACTCCTTCATCTCTCCTTCCTCATACTTCTCGTGTGTTGGCTTCTGGAAAGGATGTTCGGTTTCATATCGAGGAATGACGTGTACGTGGAAGTAGAACACCTCCTGCCCCGCTGCAGGCTCGTTGTTACCATGAATGTTGATACCATCAGCATTGAGCGCCTGTTTCATGTGCAACGCTACTTTCTGTGCGATTTGATAGACATGCCCAACTGTTTCACTTGAGCAGTCGAGAATATTGCGACAACGCTCTTTTGGCACTACTAGTGCGTGCCCTTTATGCACAGGCGTTACATCAAGGAATGCGATGGTTGCATCGTCCTCATAAATAATCTCTGCCGGAATTTCACGGCGAATGATTTTGTCAAAAATTGTTTCTTCCATGCAGAAAGTATACCACCATGTTACAATACGTTCCATATGAAACAATATACCGTCGTAGAACGCACTGAGGAGCGTCTTATTGATCAGCTCCTGAAGAATCGAGGTGTTTCATATGAAACAAAAGAGGTGTTTCTTGCGCCTAATTTTGAGCGTGACCTGCACGACCCGTTTCTTATGACTGACATGCATGTAGCAGTTGATAGGGTACTTCTTGCTCGCGATACTCAAGAAAAGGTGGTTATTTTCAGCGACTACGACTGTGACGGTATTCCTGCAGGCACACTCATCCATGACCTCTTCAGGCGTGTTGGTATCACAAACTTCACCAACTACATCCCCCATCGTCATAATGAAGGTTTCGGTCTCAATATGGATGCGGTGAATACGTTTATTGCTGACGGTGTAACACTTGTTGTTGTTCTTGACTGCGGCACGGTTTCATTTGATGAAATAGCACATGCAAAGGCGGGTGGTATTGATGTGATTGTGATTGATCACCATGAAACTGCACAGGGCAGAATTCCGGATGTTATAGCACTCTTGAATCCACGGCGTGATGAAGCATATCCTTGGCGATCACTGTGTGCTTGCGGTGTTGCTTTCAAGTTTGCGCAAGCGTTTCTCATGAAACTTCGTGAACAGGAACCTGATACTGATATTCCGCTTGGCTGGGAGAAATGGCTCCTTGATCTTGTGGCACTCTCAACCATTTCAGACATGGTACCACTCCGTGATGAGAACAGGGCACTTGTCACATATGGACTCAAGGTACTTCGCAAAACGAGACGTCCGGGAATTCTCCAAATTCTTCGTGACAATAAAGTGAATCCCGTAAATATCACCGAGGACGATATCGGTTTCACTATCGGACCACGTATTAATGCCGCATCACGCATGGGAATTCCAAAGATTGCCTTTACGATGCTCTCTGGCGATGAAAAAACAGGAAGGGAAGCTGCGCAAGAACTTGAAAACCTTAACAAATCAAGAAAAGCGAAAGTTGCCGCCATGACACGTGAGGTACACCAAAAATTCAAACACATGGAAGAAATTCCTCCCGTGATTGTCATTGGCAACCCCGACTGGATGCCTTCGCTTGCCGGACTTGTAGCAAACTCACTTTCTGAGGAATATAAACGTCCTGCCTTTGTATGGGGTCGCGATGGCAAAGGGCATATCAAAGGGTCATGCCGAAGTGGCTCAACAAGTGTTGTTGCGCTTATGGAACATGCAAAGGATGCAATTTTACAAGGTGGTGGACATCATCAAGCAGGTGGATTTGAGGTTGCTGATGATAAAATTCACACGCTCGGGACCGTGCTCTGCGCCGCACATGAGGCGCTTGCGCAAGAAAGTGAAACTGTTTCATATGAAACCATTGTCGACGCAACAATTTCGCTCCATGAACTTACAAACGAAACATATACACATATTGCAGCCCTCGCTCCGTTCGGAATGAAAAATAGCAAACCACTCTTCCAAATTCCCAATATAACCCCCTATTCAGTCGAACTGTTTGGAAAAACCAAGGAACATACCAAGCTTATCCTTCCAAGCTCCACCCACAACATTCCTGCCATTGCCTTCTTCCGTACTCCCGATTCGTTTCACATGGAACCTATGGCAGGGAAGCAGTGTACTCTCATTGCACATTTTGAAGAGTCTTTCTTTATGAACAAAAGGGAACTTCGACTTCGTATTGTTGATGTCATATAGAGCATTCATACGCAACATAAAGGACACGCACGTGTCCTTTATGTTTTCTATATGTCCTTTACTAATTTTGTGTACTCCAAGCGTAGAGAGCTACAGTTGCGGCGCTTGCGGCGTTGAGTGACTCTGCTGGGCCTGTCATCGGGATAGCGAGCATGGTGTCGCAGTGCTCACGTGTTTTTTCACGGAGTCCTTCTGCTTCATTACCAACAACAATTACGGTTGGTTTTGTGAAATGTTCTTTATTGAGGGGTTCTCCTTCCATATCAAGACCGTAGACCCAGAAGCCTTTACCTTGGAGGTCTTTGAGGGCGCTATTGAGGTTTGAGACGACAACGATTGGGATTGCAAAGATGGTACCAACAGAAACCTTGATGGTGGCAGCAGTTATACCAGCACCTCGGTGTTCTTGGACGAGAATTGCTGATGCGCCGAATGCAACGGCGCTACGGATAATTGCGCCGATGTTTTGTGGATCATTAAGTTCTGCAAGTGCTACGACCGAAGTCTTCGGGTCAACTTCGGTGAGTTCATACTTCCATGTTTTGAAGTCCTTGAGGAGCTTTTCTATATTGATTTCCGCAACAATACCCTGATGTACTGCATCTTTCGGGAGTTTCATAATCATTTCCTTGTTCAAAGCTTTCACAGAAGTCCCCTGCAAGACTGGTTCGCTGTAATATCGCTCGTCTGCATAGACCGCGATTACACAGTCCGGGCGCTTCGCTACCGCTTCAAGAACGGCATGTTTTCCATAGATTTTTTCCATAAGTGGCATATAACCACACAATATGGTAAGGTGCAAGCCACTATGGCAAAAAAAGTACGACACGGTGCTACATTTTGGGATCATGAATACACCCATGCTGAACACCTGAAGCTCTCCGACGAGGTAAGTGAGGACCTTGAAAAGTTCTTGCGTTTTCTTGCGCGTCATAAAAATACAATGGTTCGTCAGCATCCGCATGTTCTCGACCTTGGGTGTGGCAATGGTCGCAACCTTATTCATCTTGCAAAAAATATTCAGGCTCGCGGGTATGGATACGACACATCTGCTGCGGCAATTAAGCAAGCAAGACTGGCATCTGAAGGATTGCCACTTACCTACGAAGTACGTTCAATCGCAGGCGTTCTCGACCTTCCCGATAACTCACAAGACATTGTTATTGATATGATGGCATCGCACTTCCTCAGTAATGCTGAACGCGAGTTCCTCCGCAATGAAATTATGCGCGTGCTTCGTCCAGGCGGTTGGTACTTTATTAAAACCTTCCTTCGTGATGAAGATATTCATACTTCCCGACTCCTTAAAGAAGCAGGAACCGAGGAGGAAGGCACGTATATTCACCCTATTATTGGAGTCCCTGAACATGTGTACTTTGAGCATGAGCTTGTGGAATTCATGCAAGACGGGGAATTCGTTGTCGAGAGTGTACATAAATCACACCGCCACCGCACAACTCAAGGTAAGGCAGGGAAGCGTCGCACGATTTCAATCTACGCCCGGAAAGACCCGTACGCAAAATAACGCGTAGCTTATGCCCCTTGGGTACATCTTTTCTCTCTCGTTCGCTCGCTTAAAAGATAGACAAAAAAATACCCCTCCGATACATACGGAGGGGTTTATTGTTGCGAATACACAGCCAGCAGAACTACCACTGATTCACCATGTGTGGTGGCACCATCTGGCAGATACGTTGACCTGTCGAACGATTCACCTTGCATTGCTGAACCAATTGTTGCCCGCCGCCGCCATTACCACCGTAGCAGCCAGAGCTATTACTGTAGTAATTTGCACAGAAACGTGGCTGGCGATAGCCGCGCTGTGGCATGACTACCGTTTGATTTTGCTGAATCATGATTTGTTGTTGCTGTCCGTGGTTGTACCCTTGCACACCAGCGGGGCCAACGGCAACTTCACCATACATGCGACCATTCGGTGCAACACCGAAGCGTCCACCTGCACAGCCAGCGACCATTAGTGCAATCAGAGCAATTACAAGAGTTTTAAGGAACATTACATTCTCCTTGCAAGAAATGTGAAAAACGAATCAATAAAAATAATACAACATAAATCGAAATATTGCAAGTGGTTGCCTTTTCTAAAAAAATAAGTATTATACGCACACAGCCCAAGAAATATGGGCGATCGCCATAGCTTCTCGCAAGAGAATAGGAGATAAAAATAAAAGAAATGCGGGCGATTAGCTCAGTTGGTAGAGCAGCTCGTTTACACCGAGAAGGTCGGGGGTTCAAATCCCTCATCGCCCACCCTTTAGAAAATATCCACCGTCTAGGTGGCTATTTTCTTGGGTGGTCGATGAGCAACAGTGCCTTCGCACTGTTGCGTAGGGATTTGAACGGCGGAGCCATGTCGCGCTCAGCGACAGGCGAGCCAGGGTCGGCGATGCTTATCTTTCAAACGAGTGAGTAAGTGGGAGTCGGAACGAAGTAGAGATTCACATTTAAGAACGAGAGTAGAAAGAAACGAAGTGTCAGACTTTTACGAGCGATAGCGAAGTAAAAGGCTTAGCAATCGTGACCAAATCCCTCATCACACTTGCGTCTCTATGTAGTAACTCTTGACCAAATCCCTCATCGTCAATACACCATCTACTTTCCTTAATCTTAAGGTATACTACCCCCATGGGTATTTTTGATTTTCTTTCTCCTAAGACTGCTGCTACTGGTGCGGCGCAGCCGGTGCAATCGCCCCGTTTTTCAGTGCAGGACACTATCGCCCCGGCAGCAATCGAAATCGCACCAAAACACATTAATATTAGTGGTACGTATGCACGCGTTTTATATGTAGTATCCTATCCTCGATTCCTTAACGACGGGTGGCTTGAACCTATCCTCAATCTCGACAAGGAGATTGATGTATCTATCATGATTAATCCCGTCGATACAGCACATCTTCTCAAAGATTTTCAACGTAAGGTCGCTGAAGTTGAGAGTCAAATAAACGAACGTGAATCGAGAGGCCTTGTTCGCGACCCACAACTTGAAATGGCGTATCAAAATCTCGAGGATCTCCGCGACCGCCTCACAACCGCCGAAGAACATATTTTTGAAGTTGGTCTCTATATTGCTATTTACGCAGACAATGAAGCAGCACTTCAAAAGGCAGAGCAGGAAATTAAAAACATCATGGAGACAGGCATGGTGTATGCAAAACCCGCACTCTTTCAACAAGAGCAGGGGTTCAAAAGCATTATTCCTATCATGTCTGACGAACTCGAGGTTCATAATAAATTCAACACACAGCCACTTTCAAGTTTCTTCCCCTTTACCTCATTCGACCTTTCGATGGATAAGGGAATTCTCTATGGTATCAACCGTCACAACTCATCCCTTGTACTTTTTGACCGTTTTTCACTCGCAAACTACAACTCAGTTACGTTCGCTACTTCTGGTGCAGGAAAATCATATGCGATCAAACTTGAAATTCTTCGCTCCATGATGATGGGTGCTGAAGTAATTGTTATCGACCCTGAACATGAATATGAATACCTTGCCGAAGCTACCGGCGGACGTTTCATTGATATTTCACTCTCATCACCGAACCACATCAACCCGTTTGATCTTCCTGACCCAACAGAGGATGAAAGTCCGAAGGATATTCTCCGCACACACATCATTGAACTCACGGGGCTCTTCCGTATTATTCTCGGCGGACTCACGCCTGAAGAAGAGGCTATTGTTGACCAAGCTCTCCATGAAACCTATGCTCTCAAAGATATTGATGGCACCTCTGACTTCCGTGAACTTCCGCCGCCACTTCTTTCTGACTTTGAAATGGTACTTATCGGCATGGTGGGAAGTGAATCACTCGTGCAGCGTCTGCAAAAGTACACTACGGGTACGTGGTCAGGTTTCATGAACGAACCAACCAACGTTGATATTCAACAAAAATTCATTGTCTTCTCACTTCGTGAAATGGAAGAAGATCTGAAGCCTGCAGCGATGTACATCATCATGAACCATATTTGGGCACAGATTCGTCGTCGTCTTCAGAAACGTCTCATGGTTATCGACGAGGCATGGTGGATGCTTAAATCAGAAGATACCGCAAAGTTCCTCCATTCACTTGCAAAGCGCGGGCGCAAGTATTACATGGGTATTGCAACGATTACCCAGGATGTGGATGACTTCCTTCGCTCGCCGTATGGGGTACCGATGATTACCAACTCTTCCATGCAGCTTCTTATGAAGCAATCACCAAGCGCGGTTGATACCCTTAAGGAAGTATTTAACCTTACTGATGAAGAAAAATTCCTTTTGCTCGAAAGCGGGGTAGGGGAAGGAATCTTCTTTGCTGGACAAAAACATGTCGCACTCAAGATTATTGCTTCCTACACCGAAGATCAAATCATTACCTCCAACCCCGAGCAAATCCTTGCAATGCAACAGAAAAAACAGTAGAAGCGCAGCAATGCGTTTTTCTTGTACGAGTCATGGTACTATAGCGCCATGGTCGCCCCACTTATTATTGGTGCTGCGCGTATTGTTGCGCAAAAAACTGCAGGAACTGCAGTACGTTCACGTGCTGCGCGAGCTGCAAAACTCACTGCCGAAAAGTCAGGCGGCGCACGTTTTGCGAAGAGTCAAAGTCTCGAGGCACGAGCAGCACACCCCAAGAGAACATCTACGGTTGGTACTCCGCAGCAAAAAGTCCTCAAAAAACTCACTGCGCGTTCATCAAGAACAAGAATCCCTTCCCAGGAAGAAGACTCTTCGCAATCATCCGTCAAACAAAAAGTAATGGGGCTCGCGGTAAATATTCGATTTTTCATGCCGCTGCTTGTCCCTCTTAGTGTGGTATCTGTTTTGATTGCACTTATGGGCATACTTGGCGTTGTTGCACTTGCCGGCACAGGAGCTCTTTCATGGTTTGTTTCTGTTGCTGTTGATACCGAAACAATTGGCATGCTTTTTATAGGGCTTTCATTTGCCTGTGTCATACTTGCCTATCCTGCGGTACTTATCTATCTCATGTTTATAAAAGGGTTACAGCCATTGAAACTCACTGGAATTCCTTTTGTTGCACTCATGATGCTTCCTGTTTTCGACGTTGTCCCCGGACTGAATATTTTTCCCTGGCTTGTATTGTGGACATTTATTCTCTGCACCGCACCAAACGCATAGCACCGCTATACGTTTTCCAAGAATGACGGTATACTGCTTCTATGATACAGTCATTACCTCTTCTTCTTATAAGTACGTGCGTGTTTGCATGTATGCCGTTTTTTGTAGCCGCACAAGGCATTCCACAAGGTGTAAACATCTCCATTACTTCAAATCCGAAATTTCCAGAACCCTTCACCCCCACAAAACTCACCCTTGAAGCATTTGGTACCGCCGTGCTTGATGAGCACATCAGCTGGTACATTGATGGAGAACCATACATAAGTGGTACACGTAGCATCTCCCTTACAACAAAAGGTGTTGGTGAATCAACACATGTCTCTGCTGTTGTTTCACAAGGAGCCTTACCTTTCTCTGTCGAAAAAACCATCACTCCCTCTGTCCTTACTATACTTTTAGAAACATCAGTTCCTTCGTCTCCTTTTATAAAGGAGAAAATGGGTATTCCTGCAGAAACACCCTTCATGGCAATCGCACATCTTGATCAGGGCAAAAAAACAACAGCGTACAGCTACCGTTGGGAGCTTGGGCAAGGGAATGCTGGCACTATTTCGGGACAGCGTGTTTCTCTAAATATGCCTCTGTACGAAACACTTCTTTCTGTGACCGTCACTGACGAGCAAGGCACACTCGTACATCAAGGTGGCACACGTCTTATCCCACAAACCCCACACCTTTCAATCTATCCGTATATGAATGGTGTTGCCTCTCATTTTCCTATCAGTAATACCTATATTCCTCTTCGCGACACAGAAACCTTCCTTGCTAGTATTCGCCACGGTTCACAAAGTATTCCAAAATGGTTCCTTAGCGGTACAGCACTCACAAATCTTGAAAACCCCCACCTTCTTACCCTTGGACAACTCCTTACCGCACAAGCATCACTCCGTATTGAGATTCCTTACGGGCCATTCAATACCCTCACTGCTCAAAAATCCATAACCATTACCCAATAATATTATGAATCTCTCGCGTATTGTTACTGTTTCCTCACTTTTCTTCCTACCGCTTTTTGTGCATGCACAAAATTCTCTATACCCACAGCCATTAACTCGTATTCCCGGCATCACTGACGACACAACACTTTCGAATATCTCTACCTACGGACTTGCGGGGTTCTTTAATGGTATTATTACTTTTACCTTTACTGTCGCCGCAATCGCCTCAGTGGTGATGATTGTAATGATTGGATTCCAATACGCCACTACGGAAAAGTCAGGTGCTACGGTAACTATGCTCCGTGGTAAAATAACCTCCGTTGCGTTTGGTGTCGCATTAATCGCAAGTATGTTTATCATATTTCGTTTCATCAACCCCGATATTATTGATACACTTGAGATCTTTGGTGCCTCAGGAAGTCTTATTACCCCCACAAGCCCCACTACAGCGACAGCTGAACAAACTCGTATTAATTCCGCAGGGCTTATACAGAAAAAGTTTTATGGCACGTTGAGCTCCAAGGAAGAAGATCTGAAGGAAGCAGAGCAATACGCTGTTGAAAAAAAGGGAGCGTGCGAAGGTTATGGTGGAACCATTGATATAACATATACTGAAGAGGGACGTAATGGATATGTTGTTGCATGTAATGTTTCCCCTAAGAATTAATTCATATGCAAAAAAAATTATTTGTCATTATCGGCGCTCTCCTTGTAGTTTTGACTATTAGTCTCTTTCTCTATGTCTTTTTCATTCAAAAGGCTGAAGATCAACTACCAACAGTTCAGGAATCTTCTTTTCCTATCTCAAGTGATTCTAGCACTGAAACACCTCCAGCTGCGTTTAATGGTAATGACGATGCTATTTCTGATGATATATCTTCAAGCATAGAAGCATCAGCAGTAGCTACCACAACCGATAAGATACCTACCGATGTCTTTGCCCCTGAATTACGGTTCACACAACTTTCAACGAAACCTGTCGTGGGTATGTCCTTCACCGGAACAACCACTGTACGATATAGCGAGCAGGGAACAGGTGCTCTTTTTGAGCTCGATCTTCTCACTATGGAGACAAAAATGATTGCCACAAACCTCACTGGTGTTATTTCTACAACATTCAACAGTAATGGGTCTCGCGTTCTTATGCGTATCCATGATGGGCTTGTATTGCGATTTTTTGCCGGAGTGATTGCAGAAAATGCCCGTGGCGAGAAAGAGCTTCGAGGATCATTCCTTCCAAACAACACAGTAGACGCAACATTTACGGGAGTAACAAACATCCGTTACCTCCTTGCAACAAGTAATGGTGGTGAAATTCACACCTACGAACCATCAACTCGCGCGGATTCTATAGAAGCAACCATCCCATTTTCACAAGCGTATTTCGCCACCTCACCACAAGGTACAACATATCTTATTACAAAACCTTCCGCCCACATGAACGGTACGGTTTATCGATATACCCCAACAGGAATTACCGCACTTATCAAAAGTAGCCTAGGTCTCACCGCATTCGCTGCAGGAGACTATGTATATATAACCTCGTATGAGCAAAAGAAACTCAGAACTCTTGCTACAAATGGAAAAATGGTACAGGAGGTACATAATATACTTAACACCGACAAATGCGTTGCATCACCAAAAACTATCTATTGTGCTCGCCCGTATGAAATCCCCACACAAGAATACCCTGATGGCTGGTATCGGGGTGAGGAACAACACAATGACATTCTCTTCACACTTAATACACAAACCCAACGCCTGGTAAGCACTGCATCTCCGGAGGTTGAAACAGGACAAATCTTCGACATTTTAAAACTTGTCGCACACCCTACACGCGACGACCTCCTTCTCTTGATTAATAAAAATAACGACAGCCTTTGGTTGTTTGCTCGCTAACCACAAAAAATCGCTTATACAGCGATTTTTTTGCGAACGTAGAGTTCCTGTACGATAGAGGTAAGGTTACTGATAGTAAAGTAGAGTGAAATTACTGCAGCAAAGGTGTAACCGAAGACCACTATAACTACCGGCATTACGTAGAGCATCATAGTACGCATACTGTCCTGCATATCTTGCATAAAGTCTGGCTTCTCCCCCTCTTTCTTTTCAGTTTTTGGAGGAAGAGTTACTCGTGCAAGAAGGTGCATGGTGATACCTGCAAGTAGTGCAAGCCCCATATGTCGCGCATCCATAGCAATTGTCCCAAGGAAGAGCATATTAATAGTCTCTGGAGACGGAACAAACGTATAGAGAAGTTCACTTTTAATGTCTGGAAGCGAGGTAACTGAAAAGTAAAGGGCAAAAAGGACAGGAATCTGAATAATAAGAATCAAGAGGGGAGAGAAGGGATTCAGTTTTTCTCTCTTATACACTTCCATGAGATGTAATGCTAATTCTTCACGTTTTCCTTTATATTTGTCTTGAATCGCCTTAATCTCCGGCTGTACCTTTTTCATCAACTGATTTGTACGTGATGCTTTGAGTGCAATAGGAAGAAGGATAACCTTCACCACAATCACCGTTGCAATAACTGCAAGCCCTACATCATGTAGTCGTATGGTATCAACAAAAAATATGAGTGTGTTGTAGATAGGGTCAAAGAAAATAGTGTGCCAAATGTAAGAAAACATAATTATTGTATACGATTAGTTAACGCAATGAGCGATGTCGATAGCATAGCATATGAAGCGCGGAGTGCGTCCTTTTTGAGAAGGAATATATATGTTCCAGTGCGGGGTGTATTTTTTAGAGATGTCCGGAGAATTTCATATACTTGCCTACGAAGCTTATTACGTACCGGCTTTATGTTAGTATTCTTTCCTGAAACTACCACTGCAGCTTTGAATGTCTCACTCGGAACATATACGAGTGTCGTTAATTCATTATGAAACCTACGCCCTTTTGTGAATATATCCTTAAATTCTTTTACGGTAAGCCTATTTTTTTTCGCTAACATACCTGCGATTATACACAAAAAATCCCGTAAAGCACGGGATTTTCTGTTATTTAGTCGTTACGCGTTTCTTTGTAGGAGTAACCGCAAGAACCGCGCGTCCCTTACGACGACGTGCCTGGATAATGTTTGCACCACTTGGTGATTTCATACGCACAAGGAAGCCGTGAGTGCGTGCACGCTTGAGCTTACTCGGCTGATAGGTTTTCTTCGTTGCCATAATGGTGGTACTATACCTACTTTTTTTTAAAACGCAAGGGCAAAAAGGGTGAATGCTCTTTGCTTTTTCATTTTCTATTGTTTATACTACCTAGTATGAATACCCAGCATGCCACCCTGCATGAAGACGAAGAATTGTCGGAACTCTCACGTGACCTACTCACTCTCTGGGACGAAACCCTGCAGGAAGTGAGTGTTGATACAAGTCCTGCAAATAAAGCTTGGTTTCGCGACACCTTCATCACCACGTTTGCCGCCGGCACTATTACCGTGGGCGCTCCTTCTATTTTTGTGCGTGATTATCTACGCGATAAATTTGGTACTGCAATTCTCCGCATCCTTCGTGAGAAAGAACCAGGTGTTCGTGGTGTAAATTTTAGTGTTACCCATCGTACCCCACCAAACCAAGCGGAGCGTATTGAAAAAGAAAAAATGCGTGCTCGAACTCCTTCTGCAGTCATTCCACTCGATGAGTATTATGTTGATCGTTCTGATAATCTGAACCCAAAATATCAGTTCGAATCATTTGTTGTCGGTCCTTTTAATCAGCTTGCCCACGCGGCTGCAAAAGCTGTTGTTGAACGTCCCGGCATTGTCTATAACCCACTCTTTATTTATGGACAAACAGGGCACGGAAAAACACACCTCACACAAGCAGTAGGTAACAGCCTTAAAAAGCGCGGCTTAAAGGTGTTTTACGTCACCTCTGAGCGTTTTGCTGTTGACTACTTCAACGCAATTCAGTCAGGAAATGCAAATAAATTCAAAGATACCTATCGTGCGTATGATGCGATTATTATCGACGATATTCAATTCCTTTCCTATAAAGACAAAACACAAGAGGAGCTTTTCCATCTTTTTAATGCGTTCCACGATCTCAATAAACAGATTGTATTTTCAAGTGATATTCATCCCGCGCTTCTCGAAGGGCTTGAAGATCGCCTCCGCTCCCGTTTTAATCAGGGTATGATTATAGACATCCCAAAACCCGACCTTGAATCAAGAACTGCAATTATTTCAGCAAAGCTCGCACATCGTGGTATTTCCCTTGACGATAATATTGTTGCATTTATTGCAAAATCACTCGACGGAAATATCCGAGAACTCGAAGGAATGCTTAATTCTGTCATTATTCAATCTGAAGTTGCAGGGAAACCCCTCTCATATGAAGCAGTGAAGGGAATTGTAGAGGTAAGCTTAAAACCAAGAACAACCCTTTCTGTACGTGATATTGTTGAAAAAATAGCAAAACTCTATAATCTCACCATTGAAGATCTTCATAAAAAGACACGTCAAAAAGATATCATGCGCCCGCGTCAGCTGATTATGTATATTCTCCGTGAAGATTTTCAGATTTCATTCCCAAATATCGGTGCTGCTATGGGTGGTCGTGACCACTCAACAGTTATCCACTCCTGTGAACGTATTAAAGAAGATCTAAAGACAGACGAGACATTACCCCGAGAGATAAACCGAATCCGCGACTTATTCCGTTAAAAAACTGTGGATAAGCTTGTGGATAACGTGGAAAACTCTGTGGATAACTCTCATACTACCCTGTGGATAACCTCCTAAAAAGGTGTGGGTAGCTCAAAAGTTATCCACACCGAACACCTCTCTTACACAGAGATGATAAAGTTATCCACATTCCACCAAACGTATCCACAACCCCCTCATCAAGCTATCCACACAGAGGACTCGTCAAACCACCTTGTATTCCTGTGTTATACTCGTCTTATCCACACCGTCCACAGTGCTAATAAGAGTAGTAAAAAATTTTAAAAATAAAAAAGTAATCACCACCCGCTATGCATATCCACATCCCCACCGAAGAGTTACGTAGTGTTCTTGAGATAGTCTCTCGTGTCAGCATCAAACATCCAACACTCCCTATTCTCCAGTGTGTGTATTTACATGCGTCAGCAGAAGGAGTGATTACCTATCGTGCAACAAACCTTGAGATTGGTGTTGAAGGAACGGTGAAGGGTCGTATTGAGCACGAAGGATCTATTGCAGTACCAGCACATGTGCTCCTGCAAACCATCTCACTTATTACCCATCCAGAGGTCACACTCTTCGCAGAAGGTGATACTCTTACTATTACTACAAAAACATCAAAAACATCAATCGCTACACAGAATGCGAGTGATTTTCCAAGCCTTCCGGTGATTGAAGGTGATGCCTACAATGTGTCTGGTAAGAATTTTGCGTATGGTATTAAAACAGTAGCATTTGCCGCATCACAAAATTCTATCAAACCAGAGCTAGGTTGTGTGTATATCTATCAGAAGAAAGAAAATACCCTCACCTTTGTTGCAACTGACTCATTTCGCCTTGCAGAGAAAACAATCCCGATGGCAAACGTAGTTCTCACAGGACACATCCTCATTCCCGCAAAAAACGCCCTAGAACTCGCGAAAATAGCTGAGAGCAACAAAGATGACCCGAAGCTTACCATTGCCGAAAACCAGTGTGTTTTGAGCTGGGGGCATATTCAGATTACTTCTCGTTCGGTTGCAGGTAATTTCCCAGATTACAATCAAATCATGCCTAAGGAATTTTCAACACATGCAACCATTTTAGTGCAGGATGTAGTGAATGCACTTCGTCGTACGAACGTTTTCTTGAATAAATTCTCACAACTCACTCTCACACTCACAAACGGTACTTTAAATCTTTCTTCAAAAGGAGATACAGGTATGACTGAAGAAAACATTACTATTGCACAAGAAGGCTCAGATATTTCTATTTCCGTAAATCAAAAATACCTACAAGATATTCTTAATTACATCACCGATGACAGTCTTACGGTGCATTTTACCGGTATAGGTCGTCCAATGGTTATTGAAGGGGTATATGATAAGTCACTTAGGTATCTCGTTATGCCAATGAATAGGTAGGACTTCCAAAAATAAATGAATTTGCACTAGTTTCAGAAATTTTTCCACTCACCGTACGTTGAGTACGGCTCCTGTAAAAATTTCTTCCAACCAGCACAACTTCACTCATTTTTGAAAATCCTCTGAGAGTTTATTGAAAATATGCAGCCAAGAATTTTTAAGCCAACGCAAACCAAGCCTTTAAATGGAATGTTTGCTGCGATTGCTGCGCGGCTTATTGCGCCACAAAAATCAGTAATTGAAGCATTTTGTGTTTCGGTTGAAGAGGTTCTGGGAATGAAACTTGATCCTCGATTTGTGTCATATGTTCCTTCTTCTAAAACATTACACCTCAATGCAACAGGAATGTTTAAACAAGAAATAAAAATGCGCCAAGATGAGATTTTAAGTAATCTCAAAGAAACAATAGGTGCGAAGAATGTTCCGAAACTTATACTGTAAGTATTTTTCTCTAACGCCTGGATCCTGTCAAGACAACAAATGTTAAGTGTGATGTTTTAAATTATGTGATGGTTAAAATCGATTTTAACCATCACTAAATTCATAACTTATTCCCTTCATTTTTTTATCCTGACGGGATCCAGAGTCAAAAAAATACACCCTCATATTAAAGAGAGTGTATTTTTTTTTATCAATCAATAACCTCGGTTGTTGTAGTGGCTACTGTAGGTAGTCCAAACCCAGGGAATGAGCCGGTGTTATTACCAAGAAGTGACTGGAGCCAGTTAAGAACGCCGTACTCCCAGTATTTAAACTGAGGGTCACTGTTAGGATTTGAGGGGTTATTTCCTGTTGGATTCTCAGTATCAATAAAATAAAGTTCTGAATGAATTTCTGGCTCACCACCTTCATTCATACCGAGCCACATACCATCAAGAATTGGTTTTCCTGTTGTGGTGTGTGTTGGTTCTGGGAACGTTTCAATAGGAAGATCTTTCAGTGCTTCATCCATAAACGCTCGCCAGAGTGGCGTAATAATAAGTCCTGACAACTCCTTCATCTCTTTGTTATTGTTGTTACCTGCCCACGCGCCAGCGACAAGGTTTGGAGCATACCCGATAACCCATACGTCTTTTTTGTTGTTTGTGGTACCTGTTTTTGCGGCAACATCTCTCCCTTCAAAATAAAGTGGTGAGTTTGCTCCGAAAAGAGGTGTTCGTGCAGTATTATCAGAAAGAATATTAGAAATATTCAATGCGGTATTTCGTTCAAGAACACGACCGAGGTGTTGCTCTTCAAATTCCATTATTTTTTTACCACGAGTATCCTCGATAGAAAGAATAGTGCGTTGTGCGACACGTTCTCCCTCAGTTGCAAAGACAGCATATGCGCCAACCATTTGCGAGAGGGTAACCTCTCCTGATCCAAGCACGAGGTCGAGTGATGGTGTTGTGTCAGGAAGAGTGGTGATACCCATATCCCGAGCGGTTTTTACTGATGATTTTCTGCCGGCAAGGTAGAACATTTTTACCGCAGGAACGTTTAAAGATTGTGCGAGTGCGTTTCGTATTGAAACAGGACCACGGAAGGTGTTGTCGTAGTTCTTTGGTGAATAACAATTTGCATCTTCAATGTTTGTTTTGAAGTTATCCACTGCACAGGCGGTAGAGAACTGTGTTTCAACATCGAAGAGGATTGAGTCAGGAGTATATCCTTTTTCGAATGCAGTAGCGTAAATAAATGGCTTGAATGCAGAACCCGGCTGCCGCCCTGGTGTTTCCTTGGTGGCAACATTATATTGTGGGCCTAAACGAGCATCGGTTGTATCTTCTTCAAAAAAGTCTCGTGATCCAATAAGGACAAGAACATCACCGTTTTTAGGATCCTGTGCAACAAGAGCGGCGTTTGCAGCATTATATGCAGCATCATTTTTTAACGCGTATTCTTTTACAATTTCTTCTGCTTTTTCTTGAAGTTTCAGATCGACGGCAGTAATGATTTTATATCCCTTATTCAAAACCTCGTCGCCGAATTGTGTTTCTAGTTGCTCAAGAACATACATAACATAATGTGGCGCGCGAATTTTTGCAGAAACATATGGTTTCCAGACAACTTCTTCATCTTGTGCCCTCTCCGCATCTTCTTGAGAAATCATTCCTTCTTCAACCATACGGGTGAGAACGTAATTTTTACGCTTCTCTAGTTGTGTCTCTGGACGAGTTTCTGGGTCGCGGAATTCCTGTGAGTATGGAGAGAGTCGTGTTGGGGCCTGAGGAAGAGAGGCTAGGTACGCGGCTTCAGCAAGAGTGACTTCGTATGCATGTTTTCCAAAAAATGCTTGTGATGCTTCTTCGACACCATAAATAGTACCACCGTAGGGTGATTCATTGAGGTAGGTGAGCAAAATCTCATCCTTTTCCATTACTTGTTCAAGGCGAATTGAGAGAATGGCTTCTTTAATTTTACGAGTGAGAGATCGCTCTTGTTGAAGTACTGAGTTTTTGATGACCTGCTGCGTAATCGTTGAGCCGCCCCCACCACTAAAGACACCTTTTCCTTGTGAGAGTGAGGTAAACATTGAGCGGATAATTGCGGTAGGGCGTACGCCGGCATGTGTCCAAAATTCTGCATCTTCAATAGCAATGGTTCCATTCTTGATATTATCGGAAATTTCCTCATAGCGAACAACGGTACGACGAACATCACTGTTTGTATCATAGAGAATTGTTTCACCAGTGCGGTCGTAAATTTTTGTTGATTGTGCGACAAGGCGTTGATTAAACGCAGAAAGGTCAGGAATATCTAGCGTTGCGACCCATACAAAAATGCTACCGACCGCAACCAAAAAGAGGACAGCGCCAAAAATGACGATATCTCCCAAAATACGGCGGAAACGTGATGGTTTTGTTTGTTTCTTCATAGTTGCTACTATACTCACATTATAGTAGCATGCAATACATGATAACTGATGAAAAAAGAATAGACGCAGTACTTTCTCGTGGTGTCGCGGAGGTAATTGGCGCCGAAGAACTCAAAAAGCGCATGCTTGCTGGTGAAAAGCTTCGTATTAAGTTGGGGATTGATCCAACGAGTAAGAATGTCCATATTGGCCGATCTATTCCGCTTTTAAAATTGCGTGATTTTCAAGAGCTTGGGCATCAAATCGTCCTTATTATTGGCGATGCGACAGGAGTTATTGGTGATACTTCCGACAAAACTGCAGAACGCCCCATGCTTGAACAAGCGACTATTGATGAAAATAAAGAAGCTTACTACGATCAGATTGCAAAAATTCTCGACATGGACAAGGTTGAGTTTTGTCACAATGGAGATTGGCTTAATAAACTATCTTTTCGCGAAATCGGAGAAATTGCTGATATTTTCTCCGTGGCAGAATTTATTGCCCGCGAAAATATCAGACTTCGTCTCGATGCAGGGAAGCGTGTGTCGCTTCGTGAAATGATGTATCCGCTCATGCAAGGATATGACTCTGTTGCGGTAAGGTCAGATGTGGAAATTGGCGGCAGTGATCAACGCTTCAATAATCTCGCTGGGCGCACCATTCAGCCACACTTTGGACAGAAGCCGCAATCAATCGTCCTCGGGCCAATTATTAACGGTGTAGACGGCCAAAAAATGTCATCTTCAAAAGGTAACGTTATTGCACTCACCATGGAACCAAATGAAATGTTTGGCAAAGTTATGAGTATGCGTGACGACGATATTATTACCTACCTCACGGTCTGTACTCGTATTCCACTTGAAGAAATTGCCGAAATGTCACATCAGCTCTCACAAGGAATGAATCCACGCGATATTAAGATGCGTCTCGCACATGAACTCGTGAGAATGTATTATACTCAAGGAGCAGCAGACGCTGCACAGCAGGCATTCATCGATACATTCCAAAAAGGCGGCATCCCCGATGATGTTGAAGAAATTTCAACGCCGTATATCGACACTCTTCTTGAAAAAGAAATCATAAAATCAAAAACCGAACTCCGTACACTCCTCGCAGCAGGTGCAGTTAGTAATATAGAAACTGGTGAGAAATATGAGATATTTCCCGAAAAAATTACTAAACCAACTGTTCTAAAAATAGGGAAGCGACGTTTCGTAAAACTTATTTAAAAAAATCCACACAATTTCTTGTGTGGATTTTTTTATTATCTTTCAAACGAGTGAGCGTCATAGCAAAGCCGGAGCGTTAGCGGAGACTTGGATATGACCGAACGAGAGCAGGAAGAAGTACCCCAGGGGCATAAACTCCGCATTAGAGAAGATCGCGGTCTTCAAACGAGTCAAAAAGAGGATTTTCATCATCATCTTCATCGCCCGCAGGATCATTCCCGTCGTTATCGCGAAGAAGATCTTCAGGTGAGCTGTTTGAACTCTCTACCTCAAGCTCCTCATCGTCAACGGGAAAATCATCGCCGTCGAGCATTACATCATCGAGATTATTGTCATCTGCAAGATCTTGAAACATATTTTTATTATTTAGTTTGGCATGTTGTAACAAAAAAATTGTTCTTGCGCAAGTATTTGAAAAGGGGTATGATATTTGCTATGGAACATGAACACAATACACCAGTAGATACACCATCTGCTAAGCGCGTAATTCGCGTACCGTTGAAAGCAATTTTTAGTGCACTTACCGTTGCGGTTGTGCTTACCGGAGGATATGTTGGCTATCAAAAAATCGTACCACAGTATCCACCACTTCTTCCCGCAGAACTTCGTAATGGACGTATTGGTGCAGTAGCAGAGGTAAACAATGTGAAAATTTCACGTGAACGTTACAATACCGCACTTGCTGCCGTTGCAAATCTCGCAACAAGTAATGGCATTACCCTTTCTGATGACGCTATCGCAGTAGAAATTAAAAAGGCGGCACTTAAGACCGTGATTGAAAACGAAGTCTTGCTCCAAGCAGCTCGCGCCGCACAAACAGAGGTAGATGAGGAAAAAGTTAATGAACAAATTCTTGCAACTTCAATTCAGATGGGTGGCGAAGATGCGGTAAAAGAAGAACTGAAACGAATGGGTATTACATACAACGCCTACCGTACATCAGTTGTTGAACAGACGCTCTTGAGTAATTATATGGAAAAAACAATTCCATCAGATACCGCAAGCATTACTGATGACGTTGTGAAGGCGTTCTACAAAGAACGTACTGCAAATGTAGAACCTGGGGTTGAGATTCCTGAATTCGAAGGTATCAAGGAACAGGTACGTGAATATCTTGCAAACACCGCACGTGAAGAAAAGATTCGTGCACACATCGATGAACTCATTGCTGCAGCAGAAGTAAAGGAACTTCTTACCATTAAGGAAGTTGAAGTGACAGCACCAGAAGAGGAGGTTGTTGAGGAGACGGTTAGCGAAGAATCAGAAGAATCAGAATCAAACGCGCAGTAGCCCTTACTTCACATAATATTATCCATAAAACTCACAAATTTCGCCTCTACGATTTCGCCTCGCACTCACCTTGTACTCACAAGGCTCCTGCTCCGGCTCGTCGTAGAGACTGAAATTTGAGAGTTTTATTTTGGATAATCCTATGCAAAGTAAGGGCTCGCGCGTTTTTTTCTTTCGTGCTATTGTCGCAACATGCTTACAGAACTACATGCGGTGATTTCTGGGAAGGTACAAGGAGTTGGCTATCGTGATTTTGTGCGTGCAAATGCAGAGGAACTGGGGCTAAAAGGTTGGGTTAAAAATAAGAGCGACGACACCGTTGAAATTCTTGCACAAGGATATCCCGAGAAACTTCGTGCATTTTCTGAACTTCTCCAAGAGGGGTCTGTGCTCGCAAAAGTTTCCGGTGTTGCAACGGAGTTTCGTACACCGAAGATCTTATACGATGATTTTTCAGTAAAAGCTTAAAAAAACAACATGAAAACTATAGAAATTATCTACGAGGACAAAAATGTTCTCGTTATCAACAAGCCAAGTGGTCTTCTTGTGCATGAAGAAAAACAAGGGAGTGCAGAGGAGACGGTTGTTTCATGGTTCATACAAAAATACCCTGATGCAAAGGGTGTTGGTGAACCACAATTTGATATGCAGGGGAATCTTATTGAGCGTAGTGGTGTTGTTCATCGTCTCGACAAAGGTACTTCCGGTGTGCTTATCCTTGCAAAAAATCAACCAGCCTACGAACATTTGAAAGCGCAATTTCATGACCGGCTTGCGCATAAAGAATATCACGCCATTGTGTATGGTTATTTCAAAGCGATCAAAGGACGTATCGAAGCGCCAATTGGCCGTTCAAAAAGTGATCCCCGCAAACGTTCTGCCTTTAAAACCGCAATAGGTACGCTCCGCGATGCGGTAACTGATTGGGAACTCATTACCCAAAACGCACACTTCGCACATGTGCGCCTCTTACCGAAAACAGGTCGCACCCACCAGCTTCGTGCACATCTCACCTCGATTGTACATCCTATTGTAGGCGACTGGCTCTACGCATCAAAAGAGCAAAGTGAGAGCACACAGGAGGTTCCACGTATTCTCCTCCATGCATACGCGCTCACTATTGCTCTTCCAGAGGGTGAAGAAAAAAAATTCTCCACAGAACTCCCGTCAGAATTCACCGATTTCATCACGAAAAAAATAAACAAAAAAGAAACCCCGTAACGAAACGGGGTTTTGTGCGCCAATCTTGTTCTTAACCGAAAAATTCGGCAAAGATACGGATGGGGGTATAAAGAACGTAGTGGAGTGTCTCGTGGTGTACACTGTGCATAAACGCCGCATCCGGCGAAGCCAGAAGTGACATCAGTACCAGTGCATTGAATGCTATCCAGAGAAGGAAAGCAGCACTTGGCCAATAACGGACACGCAACATACCGCTTGTTGTCTCAGCTTCTGGCAGGGGAGTTTTTACTCCATGTACCAGAATGTGATAGACGAACGGTGCAAGGGCAATGAGTGCAAAAACCAAGAAGAAAGTATTCATCAGATTTCTCCAAAATTTCAAAGGACTATCAACAGGTTATTTATACCATAAATAATATCATAAGTCAATACGCCTGATATGAAACCATTGACATTATGTTGATTTTGTGATAATTTCTTTTGGCATCACCTGTGGTGATGAGGTTCTTTTACATCAATTGGAGAGAAAGTATGAAGATCAAACTGTTGATCATTGCTGGGTTCGCACTTGCTGCTACGGCGGCGCAATACGCGAATGCGGGCGATGGTGCGCGTGCGTGGGGAAGTACCACGTCACTCACACCCCGTTACGAAATCATCGACCTCGCACTCAAGGAGCATATGCTCCGCAACGAGCTCTTGGGTAACCGTACCAAGGTTACGACAACGCAGCACTACTACGGGAATTTCTATTCCACGCAGAATTGCGACGTTGAAGGCTCATGTCAGGCACAAAGTTCGCAAGTCTCGAACATTAACGGCTCGACCGTCACGACAATTTCGTCGGAAACTGGCTCGAGCGTGAATGTGACGAGCAGTGCAACCGCAACGGACACCTCGCAAAACGGCGATGCAGATACGGTACGCGGCAATGTTTCGTCTGGCACGATTACCATCAACCAATAAGGAGCTCCACTACATGAAAGCAATTTTCCTGGCATTGCTGTGTCTTTCAGTCACCGCTTGTGCAAGCACGGGTGGACAGACGGGTGAAGCACAACGTTCAATCGAAGCACACGCAGGCGTCACCACGCTTGCATCGCCCTATGCAGAAGCGATGGCATGCACACGTGAATTCGTGAGGCAGTCACCGATTCGCATTGGTGTCGTTGATATTGCGGATAAAACCGGCAAGATCAACATCGCCGAAGGCGGTACGGGCAACCTGATGACTCAAGGTGCAACCGACATGCTCTATACAGCCCTGTCGGGGCTCGGCGTGCGCCCCACTGAGGCAACACCACACTACCGCGGCGCGGTGGATTGGTACCTCGGGAAAGGTGTGCAGATGACGATCGAGCTCCCCACCTACCTCGTTATGGGGTCGGTGACAGGGCTTGATTTGCAGCCAGGTACCGCAGGAGGCTTTGGCATCCTCGGTATGAACGCCAATAAAACTGCCTATAAGGCAGTTGGCCGCCTCGATATCCGTATGGTGAAATTCCTGGGAAGCGATGGCGAAACAGGGCGTGTGGTTGACGGGCTTTCCTTGCAGAAGGAATACCTTGCCGTTGAAGACCGTGTTGGCTTTGGGCGTTTTATCGGGAAAGGCGACGGCTTAGGCATGTTCAGTTTTGAATTTGCAAAAGGCGAACGCACCCCGATTCAGCTCACTACCGGATGGCTTATCGATTACGCAGCAACCGTGCTTGTCCTCAACGAGGCGCAGCGGAAATATGCGCATGACAAAGGAACTCTCGAGTATCTCTCGGGATGTCGCGAAAAGCTCAATAATATTTGACCTAGTCGAAGAGAGCTTGACACCTGAAAAGTTTCGTGCTAACTTACCCGAGTTCCCGCAACCGTGGGGCACCACCAAAGCTGTTCTTTCAAAACCAAACTGGAGCTTCAACCATGCAAAAGCAATTTTTCGCCATGTCCGCCGCCGCCCTGGTTCTGTCGTTGACGTCCTTCGCCGCTTCGGCTGACAACATCGACAACAACCACCACAACGTCACTGTCGATCTGAGCTCCGTGACCAACAACATCACCACCAACAACGACACCACCAACATCGTCGATAACAGCGTCAACTTCGGCTCGATCGACCTGGGCGCTGCCACCGGCAGTACCAGCGAGGCAGTCGCAGTGCAAGCTGCAGGCCTGGCTGAAGATGTCGTGCAGTCCGCGAGTGCGGTCTCGGTAGGTGTCAAGGAAGCAACAGCTTCCGCGGTCAACGCCGCCGGCGTCGTGTCGGTGACGATCGACCATGCGGGTTCCGCTGTCGTACAGGCCCTGGCCGGTGTCGATGATGTGACGCAAGTTGCATCTGCTTCGGCAGTCGCGAGCGGCTGCAACAACTCGTGCAACCAAATCGCTGATGCTTCCGCGGTCAACGCCGCCGGTGTCGCTTCGACTGCAATCGAAAGTGCCTCGCTCGTCGGGGTGCAGACCGCTGGTCTGGCGTCGAACTTGACGCAAGTCTCCGGCGCGACCGCAATTGGTGGCATGGCCTCCGCTTCGGCAGTCAACGCCGCCGGCGTCGTCTCCGTCTCCGTGCAGTAAGGCCGTTCGGCGAGGATCTTTCGATTCTCGCCGTCTCCAATCCGTTCTTTCCAAGCCTTCGGGCACAACCAAACCCCCGCATTCTCAATGAGAGTGCGGGTTTTTCTTGTCTAGTGGTATACTGTGCGCATGCGGTATGAAGTACCACAATTTATTGAAGTTGAACAAAAAGTAATCGGGCCTTTTACGTGGAAGCAGTTCGTGTATCTTGCCGGCGGGGCAGGTGGTGCGCTTATTGTATTTCTGACGCTCCCGTTTATATTTTTTGTCATCATTGGCCTGCCAATAGCAGCACTGGCTGCTATGCTCGCGTTTCAAAAAATCAACGACCGCCCCTTTGAACTCCTTCTTGAGGCAGCGTTTAACTATATAGTGAAGTCGCGTTTCTATCTTTGGAATATCGACGAGTCACGCAAATACACCATTGTTGGTGAAGTGTCAGCACCGCAGGAACGTCGACCAATCGCGCCGATACAGCCGCGCAAAGAAGGAGGGCTCGCAGAACTTCAAAACAAACTCGTCGAGGATGAGGTAACTACACAATAATATGGCACAAGGAACACCAGCAACACAAACATTTGTCCCCATTAAAGAAATAAACGACGATGTCGTGGTACTTCAAAATGGGCAGATCTGCGGTATTTTGCTTACCACCTCCGTTAACCTTGCTCTTAAATCACATGATGAACAAACAGCGGTGATTCAGCAGTTTCAGAGTTTTCTCAATTCACTCGACTTCTCAGTGCAGATTTATGCACAGTCTCGCCGGTATGATGTGCGCCCCTATCTCACGTACCTGCGTTCACTTGAAGGTACACAACATAACGATCTCATGCGGGTGCAGCTCCGCGAGTATACTGAGTTTATTAAAACATTTGCGGAAGACGTCGCAATCATGAAGAAAAACTTCTTTGTAGTGGTACCGTACCATCCTGCACCAATTTCACAAGGGAAGTCATTTATTCCAAATACCTTCCAGAAAAGTACGGTACAGGAAGTACAGCAGTCATTTTTAAAGAGTAAAGAGCAACTTGATCAGCGTGTTAGCTCTGTATCGTCAGGGCTTGGTAGTATGGGAATAAAATCCGCTCGTCTTGGCAAAGATGAAATTGTAGAACTTTTTTATCATATCTATAATCCAAACGAACTAGGAAATGCACCGCGGAGTGAGTAAGTGCGATTTTAACCACGTGCAACTTTTAGGCACTTTGCCCTCATTTTGTACCCCAGGGCAGCCTCTCTTGGTACTTCGTACCAATTCACCTCCTCATCCTGTCGGGATCCAGAGCGGGAACTGACAAAACTCGAGTTATTATTTTGTTTTATAAGGAGCGATTACGTTGAACTTCTTTATGGTGGTAAATGAAAAGCCCGAGGGCCTGCATTCTCGCTCTGGGTCCTTACAGGATGACAAAAGTTACGGGTGTAGCTTTTGTGGGAGTGGTAGTTAAAGCGGTTATGAAAGTTTAATACCCCCGTGTCCTTGAGGACACGGGGGTATTAAACTTTCATTAAGGTGCTTTCATTATCGTGCCCACGTAACCACTCTCGTCTCACGAATAACGTGGACTTTGATTTCGCCAGGATAACGGAGACGTTCCTCGATAGTCGCAGCAACATCACGGGCGAGTTTCTCAGCACCGTAATCCGAAACTTCGCGAGGATTTACGATAATGCGTACTTCACGTCCTGCAGAAATAGCAAACGCTTTTTCAACACCGGGGATTTCTGTGGCGATTTCTTCGATTTCACGAATTCGTTTGATGTAGTGCTCAAGTGAGTCACGACGAGCGCCAGGGCGACCGCCAGAGATTGCATCGACAACCTGCACAATCATTGATTCAATCGTTTCATACGGATATTCCTCATGATGTGCACGCATTGCGAGAATCACTCGCTCATCAACATCATACTTCTTCAAAATACGAATACCAATTTCGACATGCGTACCAGCAACTTCTTGGGATACTGTTTTTCCAATGTCATGCAAGAGCGCGCCAGCACGGGAGATGGCAACATCGGCACCGATTTCTTCGGCGAGAATTGCTGCCATGTGTGCCATTTCAACGGAGTGCCATAACACATTTTGACCGTACGAGGTGCGGAAATGGAGACGTCCGAGAATTTTTACGAGGTCGGGGTGGAGCCCGGTAACACCTGCCTCAAACGCTGCCTTTTCTCCCATTGCACGTACTGTTTCTGCAACATTCGCGCGAGCGGTTTCAAGTACCTCTTCGATTTTTGCAGGCTGGATACGTCCGTCGGCAATAAGTGCTTCGAGTGCGACGCGGGCTATTTCGCGACGGACTGGGTCGAATGAAGAAAGAGTAACCGTTCCTGGTTGTTCATCGATAAGGACATCAACGCCAGAAGCGTGTTCAAACGCACGGATATTACGACCTTCACGACCAATGATTTTACCTTTGATATCTTCCGAAGGAATCTCAACGGTCGATGTCATGATGTCTGGTGACAGGGTGTTGCCAATACGATGTACTGCTGCAGTGAGAAGCCTTTTTGCTTTTTCGTCGTAGGCATCACCCGAAGCTGTCTCAAGTTTACGAAGTCGGGCGAGGAGATCAGCTTCGTTCTGCTTTTCAAGGTCACGTATCATGCGAGCATATGCCTCATCTTTTGAGAGTCCGGCAACTTCAGCAAGCTTTGTATCGATGTAAGCAGCACGGGTATCGAGCGCTGCTTTTATGTTTTTAATCTCTTCAATTCTCGTACGGACGTTTTCAGTCTCTGATTCGAGAGAGAATTGTCGAGTATCAAGTGTTTCTTCTTTGCGAAGAATATGTTCTTCGCGTGTTTCTATGCGCTTTTTGAGCTCAGAGAGCTCCTGCTTTGTTTCGCGTTCAAGGGTTTCTGCTTTTTCTTCAGCTTTCGCAAGAATACGTTGCGCATCTTCTTGCGCAGCAAGTACTTTACGTTCAAGGGTAAGTTCGAGTGATGATGCGCGGACACGAGATTGTATATATCGCGCAAGGTAACCGAGAGTAAAAGCAATGACCACAAACGCAAAGAGGGGGACGGTCATATATGTTCTAAAAATTAAATAATACAGCGACGCAAAAAGCACGTCAGAAGTGCGCCTCTATGCACTCTACCACGGATTCTATATATGGCAAGGAATAGGCATAAAAAATCCCGCAGCCGAAGCTACGGAAAGTAAGATCACTTTTTAGGGGGTTGGTGTGAAGTTAGTCCAGGTTTTACGGTACGGTATCCAGCCTTCGCCAGTTTTCCGAAATGTTGTTTCGCCCTTTGCATGAATCATTGCGCCCTTGAGAATAATTTTACAATCGTTACTGTAGCGTCTGCAGTGGTTCAGATCTGATGTGAACCCCATACTTCCGTTAATAAATTTTCCCACATCACGCGAGAATGCGAATTCAAAGGAATAGAACAGGGTGTAGAAGCCTTCCTGTCCTGCCTTGTGTCCCTCAGTCTTTTTAAAGGAGTAAAGGTCTGCCCACCCATACTTTGAATGAGGAAAATCTTTTTGGAGCCCTTCCATAAGAGACTGTTCAATCTCCTTGTTAGATGGTTCATCAGCAGAGCATCCCGTCAGTGGCATCATGAGAAACACGAGGAAGAGCAGGGCTGCAGACACACGATTGAAATAGTTCATGTCAGTATCCTCAGGGTTTGGGTGTAGGTACAAATGAAAAGGAGCTATTAGAATTACACTATTACATATTTATACACACCTGTCAACACGCTGGTTATATTTCGTGTATTTTGCAAACGATAGTATACTGTGGACATGGACGGGCAGACATTGAAGATTGCTGCAGCGGGTTGCTTTGCAATGGTTATTTTGGCGACGGCGGTCGCGTCGCGTTTTGATATTGCTGGTTCGTTTGCGAATGTATTTACCACGCTTGAAGGCACACAAACATCTACCGCAACAGAAGTAATTACGGTACCAAGCTCAAACGAATGGCGTTCTTCACTTGCAAAGTACACAACCATCGACCCTGATGTTGCCAGCTCAACACTCGCGCATGCGTCATCAACGAACATGACCATGACCGACACTTTCGCACGAGCGATGTTTGAAATGTATCTCCGTAATCGCAATGAAATCGACGCATCAGGATCACGGGTGACGTTTGCACAAGATTATGCGAATGCGTTTCGGCTCTCTATTACACCAACGGAATATACACAAAGCGACATCACTCTAGAGGCTATCGCTCAGCTTGCAACCTACATCCCCGCAGCTGCTGCAGCAATGGGAAAGACGACCAAAACAACCGAGCACGAACTCGTAATATTTCAGCGTCTCATAAGCGGTGACGGAGTGCTCGACGATGATGTTGCATCACTCGTACATATCGCCAGCGTCTACGAACGTATTGAGAAAGAACTTCTTACTGTTCCCGTACCGAGAGACCTTGCAAATACACATCTTGCGCTTATAAACGCAACAGCAGGTATTCGAGCACATATCCTCGACATGGCGACGGCCGAACGTGACCCGCTTCGTGCCGCGGCAGGTATGCAAGCATATGTAACTGCGGTTGATACACTACGTGCAGCTATTGCGCTTATACAGCTCAAGGCAAACGTGGAGCAGCTTACCTTCCCAGAAAATAGTTTTGGGGCACGTTTTATGAAACTATAATAGTATGATACAGCACGGACGAAAATTTGTGGCGAGTATACTCATTATGATGAGTGTCTTTCTTATAGTGCCACAACGCACATATGCTATTCCTGTGGTGGTTGCAGCAGATCCATGGACGGTTATTCAAACAATCGGGGATTATGTTGCTACTGCCTATGAATATATTTCATCATATGCATCAGATCAGCTTGTTACGAAGGAGTTTGTCTACGACAGTATCGCATACGCGGCCATTCAAGCGGCACGCGAAGCGCTTGTGCGTAGTGTTATCGACTGGATTAATAACGGATTTGAAGGAAGTCCTGCGTTTGTGCAGAATCTTCAGGGGTACTTGCAGAATGTGGGAGACGAGATTGCCGCAGACTTTATTACGGGTACAGGGCTCGATGCGCTCTGTTCACCATTTGCCCTCAACATTAAGGGTGCACTTGCACTAGAATATGGAAGAAATATGCGTGAACGTGGTGAACGTATCAACAGCTGTAGTTTTACCGATATCACAAAAAATATAAATAATTTCGGTAAGAGTGTAGAAAACTCATTTACCACAGAAGACCTCTTTGCGTATACATCAAACCCCGTCAATACACCGCAGGGCGCATATGTTGATGCGAAGGCAAAACTTGGCGTTTCAATTACGAACGCAGATGGACGGGAGGTGAAGCTTCTTGATTTTGGAAAAGGGTTTCTCTCAAAGCGCGAATGTTCTGAGGTTGACGGCAAGGAAGTTTGTAAGATTATCACACCAGGTGACACGATAAGTAGCTCACTCAACAAATCACTCGGCTTGGGCGCGGATTCGCTCGTGACAGCAGATGAAATGAACGAGATTGTTGGCGCATTCATTGCATACCTTCTCTCATCAACGCTCGAAGGAGGGCTCACAAACGCAGGTAGTGGTGGTGACTCAGGAGATATTGGTTACACACAAGGTTTAAACCCTATTGATCAAACACAAATCCGAAATTCAATCGATAAAATTATTCCGTTACAACAGAACGCCGTAAATGGCTTTAGCGGAGTCCTTTCAAAACTCACCCAGCAGTGTTCATCATCAAATACTGAAGCAGGACGCATTCGAGATTATGAAGAAGAGGGTGTCTATGCAACCTACCTCGAAGTAAGTGCACGGCTCACGCGTGCGACCACGCAGCTCCGTGAACTTCAGGACATGCGTGCAAGCACGCAAACAGCAACATCAACTCCAGCAGCAATTTCCCTAACGCAACAGGTCTCTACCATTACACAGAGCCCTGATGTGTATCTGAATTCCATGGAACTGAGCAACCTCATTGATTCATACAATAATCTCATCGATGCTCGTTGCCGTGACTTTGATGATAATCAAAGCGGCAATTAAAAACCAATCATGCAAAAACAAACACTTTACATACTTGCATTCCTCCTTGTCACACTTACGGTTCTGCCCGAGCCGGCTTTTGCTGACTTCGAAGAGTCGGTAGGGAATGCACTCGCCTCATTTGGTGCGTATGTGTTCGGTTTTGTTGCGCTTCTATTTAAATACGCAATAGAGTTCTTGGTGTTTGGTATTGGTGGACATATGTCGGGACAGCTCGGCTTTGTGGTAAATACCGTATGGACTATCATGCGAGACCTTTGCAATCTCGTGTTTATCTTCCTCTTCCTCCTTATCGGTATTCGTCTGGTACTTACTATTGAAAGCACGAGTGGTGCAAGAAAAGCACTCGTTCCACTCCTTCTGGCAGCCCTTCTCGTGAACTTCAGTCTCTTTTTTGCAAAAGCTATTATTGATCTTGCAAACGTTGCGGCTGTTGCTGTCTATGGACTTTTTGGCACTGCAGGTACGGTAGACGTTGCTTCGGCAATTGCGGGAGCACTTGGACTCCAGAGTTGGTTTAATGTAGATGCCCCCGCACTCACGGAAATGACCTTCTCAAAAGGAGTCATGATGATGATTTTCTTTCTTGTTGCCGCAATCGCATTTTTGACCGCGTCTATCATGCTCGTAAAAAGATATATCGTGCTCTTGCTGGGAATGATTATGTCACCGCTCGCGCTTATTTTTAGATTCGTGAATGTCCCTTTCATGAGTGGTATCGCAAACAAAACAAAGGCAGGTTTTAGCACCTTCATTTCAAGCGCATTTTTCCCTGCAGTATTTCTCTTTATTATCTACCTTACGGTACAGATTGTTGCTGCATACGGGAATCCTCCGCAATTTTCTGAGACACTCCTCAAAAATAATGGTTCCGCAATGGGTACCATTATCGTGTACTGTATCGGTATCGCGATGCTCTTCGCTGCAATGAAGTCCGCAAGCATGATCTCCGACTCCGCGGCAAATATGGCGATGAGCGCGACTCGCAAAGCCGCAGGCGCCGCAACACTCGGCGCGACAGCATTTGCCGGGCGTCAAACACTCGGGCGTGCGGGGAGAGCTCTTCAAGAAGGAAAAGTAGGGGAGGCGCTCCGTACCGGAAGTATTAATCGTTCACGACTTGGGCGTCTTGTAACTACATCTGCACTCCAGGGAGCCGAAAAAATGCGCACCGCGAGTTACGAAGCGCGTAACACAAAAGCATATCAGCGAGCAGCTGCTGCAACAGGTGTACCGACGGGCGGCGGCTGGGGCGTTCGTAATCAAGGCTTCGAAGCCATTCGTGAAGCAGAAGTTAAGAAAGAAAAAGAGACCGCAGAAAGACAAGCTGTCATTCTTGCAGGCGTCAACAAAGCAGAACAAGAAGAAAAGGAAAAGAAGGCAGCCGAAGAAGCAGTAAAGGCACGACAGGAACTTAAAGATACTCAGTCATACAAGAAAGCACTCGAAAACCGTTATCCTGCTGCAACCCGTACGGCTGACCAGCAAAAAGAAATCGACGAAGCGAATAAAGCGGTCGACGACGCATTCAAAAAGGATAAAGAAAAGAAGGACGAACACAAGAAAGTTAAAAACGAATACAAAGAAAAGGTTGAAAATGTTCTTGTTGGCACCAAGGAAGCACGACAAAACATCGCCTATGCAGAAGCGGCTGCAAAACTTCCTGCTGCTGAAACAGCTCGCGCAACACTAATAGCCCAGCGTGATGCTACGGTTACTCGTATGGCGACCGTGTCAGCAGAAGAGCGTGCGGTTATGCAGAAAAAGGTCGATGAACTCGATAAGAGTATCAAAGAGCAAGAAGAGGTTATTGAGTCAGCAAACATTAGTGCAGAGAAAACAGTGTCCACCGAGAACAAAAAGAGAAAGGATGACGTTGATGCACAAATTGTTGCAACACGAACTGCTCTTGCTGGAGTTGCTCCTGGTACTCAAGAGCACGCAGCACTGACTGCGAGCCTTAACAGATTAAGATCAGACCGCGTTGATTACCAACGTGCGATGCTTGCTCCACAGATGGAAGCTCGCGCTATTAAAACTGGGTCAGCAGAGCATGTGGCTGCTGCCGCAACATACGCGCCAGAAATGGCACAGCGAAACACTGATGTAGCCGAACGTCTCCGTGACGCTGCAAAAGCAGCTCGTAATCTAAAGCGAAAGCAGGGCGGCATCGCCGGCTCGCTCGAAACAGAAACCACCGTCCGTGACACTGCTCGCGCTGCAGCGAGAGGTGCAACACTTGGCAGAGTTGATATAGGTTCATCAGCAGGCAGAGAAGCTGGTGCAGGACTTCGTGATAAGAATAAACCAAAGCCATAGTTATGACGCTTGGCTACGACACTCACTCGTTTGAAAGATAAAAAATACGACCACGGTCGTATTTTTTGATGGTTATAATCCAATTCGAGTACGAAGCGCATCAATGCCGCGCTTAGTCCGTGATGAAACCATAAAGTATTCCTGTCTAGGGAATTCCTGTTTGAACGCACGTTGTGCTTTGATGGTGTCTGATTGATTCAGTTTGTCCATCTTATTGTGGACAACAATGAGCGGGAGCTTCTCTTCGTACGCAATCTCGATAAGTTCGCGGTCGAACTTAGTCATGCCGACACTACCGTCGATAATAAGGAGAAGATGCTGAAGATTGGGGCGAACTTCAGGCGAGGTGAGATACCATAAAATATATCCACGGATTTTCTCCGCCATAGTCACCGAGGTGCGAGCATAGCCAAATCCAGGAAGGTCAACAATGTATTTTTCGCCATGCATCAAAAAGAAATTGATCTCCTTTGTGCGTCCTGGTGTTTTAGAAACCCTTGCGACGATTTCGTTCATCAGTGCATTAATTGTAGAACTTTTCCCCGCATTACTCCGCCCAACAAAAGCCACCTGCGGAATCGCATCCGCAAGAACCTCATTTGACCCCGTGATACCCTTAATAAATTTTACCTTCTTCATAGTACCAGCACCATACCATAAAAGTGACAGATGTCACGCACTAATCCTATAAGACAGATTGTCCGATTTTAACATCCAGAATAATTTAAAACATTATCCCGCCAGGATGACAAAATGAGGGTATATGCCTACAAATTAAGTAATGATTAAAATCGATTTTAACCATTTGTTAATTTTAAACAGCGTACCCAACATTTGTCATCCTGGCGGGATCCAGAGCTAGAGCATATGCCTTCCATCCTCAAAAATCACCACACCATCGGCAAGTACGCGATCAATTACAGGGAACACATCAATATGATACCTTGCCTTATATGCCTTAATCCCCGGCTTTTTATAGATGCTATGCTTCTCACCAATTGAAAAATGCATACCAAGATTACGCTCAAACGCAGTGATGTCATTCAAAAAATTCTCTCGCGTAATCGCACGATTGAGTCCAAAACCAAGTTCACGGATAATTGGACGTTCTTCCTCCTTAATTTTCTCGATAATGTCTTTAAAAAGCTGCGGTGTGTTTTCTCCGTATCCAACAATGAGCCCCTCAGCAATATCAACACGAAATGGCTCGTGTTTTTCGATTTCAAAGTTCGTATCGGCAAAAATGTCGATATACACAGAACCATTGAGTTTTGTCAGGTCTTTTGCCTCAGTAAATACTTCGCCAATAGGGAAGGAGCCACCAACATTTTCCATACCGGTATAATCGCCGATATTCAAACTTGCAGCTTCGAGTCCGTCCTTGACCACAAGTACTGCATCACCTGATTCATATCGAAGCTCTTGCGCGCTATCAAGAATATTCTTTAGTCCATGACCTGTCTCGTGATACCACGTTTGGTCGTATGCAAGGGCATGAATATAGGTCGCCCAAGTCTCTTCAGTGTTCCGCGCAAGTCGCGCATGCTCAATAACTTTCAATTTCTTTGCGAACAAATGCAAACGAATACGAAAATCATTCAATCGAAAATTCGTTGATTGCACCATAATAACCAAATCGCCCGGAGAAAGTAAGTCAAACGCCGCAAGAATTTCTTCTTTTGAAGACATATCAAAATCAATGCGCACAGCATCAGGAAGCATTACTCGATACGCATTAGCCACCATCCGCGTTAAACCAAACTGCGTATCAAAAATAATAACCGCCTTTTGTGCAGAAGTGTGTTGTAGTGCCTGCGTTACGATATGAGAAACATTCTGTCGCGCAATTTCTTCAAGACTTAATTCCATACCCGCACAGTACAGGTGAAAACAAAAACATGCAACCAGAGCGGGGTGCATGTTGTGTGTTATTTTGTAACATCGTAGCCGGCAATTTTCCCTTGCGCATCGCGGTGGAAAGTAACCTTCATACGGTCAAGTTCATTTGACATACGAGCGATGGCGCCTTGATTTTGCGGTACATTCGTAACACCGCTCTGCGCGTACATGAAGGGGTTTGATTTCCCATTGAGGTAGGCACCTTTTGTCATCTTGACCAGCGACTGCATAGTGGCATCGTCGACTGGCGGATGCATACGTGCGATATCTGCTGTGAGTTCGGGATACTTCAATGCAAGACGTGCTTTGAGCGTATACTCCTCGCGAATATGCTGAGCGAACGCGGATGATTTACCCTCGGTTGCACGCTGATAGAAATCCATCACACGCTGTGCATCAGCAGGAGTTTCGTGTGCGACTGTTGCAAGTGTTTCAAGCGTTACTGGGTTCGGTGCAGTAGGTGCCCTGAAGAATGACTCAACATCGGCCCGGTGCCCACCTTGCAACGCTTCCGTACCCCGCGCCCATGATTCGGGGAAGTGACGCGGCACTGCGGGCGAATTATAGTTCGCCTCCCAGTTTGGAATGTTGTACGAGGTAGGCCTAGGTACTGGTTTTTGACGAAGTGCTTCTTCTACAGCGACGCGACGCTCAGTGAATGACTGCACTGGTTCTGCTGTGGGGGTTTTATTCCAGTCTTCAATCAAAATCTGCTTGCCACCAGCTCCACCGACGACCGTTTCGGTAACGATTGGTTGTACCGGCACGATAGGGATTTCCGGAACAGAGGTGGAATGTTTCTCGATAAGTGCCTCGAAAGCAGCCTCGTCTTTTTGGATTGGAAGTAGTGGTGCATTCGGAGAGGTTTCAGATGTTGGGAATACTCCGTGAAGTCGTCCTTTGATTGCACTGTCATTTTGGAATATATCCGCAAGTGCGGCACCAGCGACGGCGAATCCTGCACCAAGCGCAGCCCCTTCAAGCGCAGCCCGCTTTTTATCGCGAAGGCGAGCCTTGTCCACGTTTTTATCACGACCAGCAAGTACTGCAGATACATCATTCAGGTGCGCCTGTATTTTTACCTGCTGTGATTTGTCGTTCATGGAAAGGGTCGTTTCTGCAGTACCGAGTGCAGCAGCAAGGTTTGCAAGCATACCCGCACGAGTGGCGGGGGTGCCACCGATATCAACACGCTGCTGCATAAGGCGCTTTTGGGTGTAGTCGGTACGTGCAGCAAGTCTGTCGGCAAGCTTTTCTGTTTGCACGCGCTTTGCTTCAAGAAGGTCGAGGTCTACATCACTCTGTGAGAGCGATTGAAGTTCCTCAGCTGCCTGTGCGTACTCCTTTGCAAGACGGAGGAGTTTTTCATTGAGAACGTTCCCATTATCAAAACCGAAGGCACTTTCTGATGGTATCGCTCCTACCTTTGGTAAGTCGTGTGTTCGGAGTTGTGTGTCGTATTCCGCAAGACGTCGATTAAGTACACGTTTTTCCTCGACTGTTTTCGCTTTTGCAAGACGTTCTGCAACGCCCTTACGGAGTACCTGTAGGTGCGCAGGGCTTATGTCTGATTTTCGTGACGAGGTATCTGTGGTTGGAATTTTCTCACCCATGCGTGCGAGGAGGTCAGTATCACTCTGTGCAATACCTTTGCGACGCCACCCCATGAATCCACCAATGCCCGCACCAACAATTGGTGCTGCAATGAAGCCACATAGAGTGCCGAGGACACCGCGTCCCACAAGGCCTGTAGCCACAAGTCCACCTCGTTCCAAAAGGGTAGAATGAGCAAAGCCGCGAGCAGCTTCATTACTCTGTAATGTTTCCTCGAGGCTACGATTCTTCTCTAGAAAGGTACCAAGCACCACCTCTTTTCGTGCTCGCAGTGCCCAGTCAGCAGCCATTTTTTCAAACTCACGTTCGTCTTCAGGGCTCATCTTTTCAGGAAGCGACATACGCATGCTGTCGATGCCGAGTGCAATAGTTTCGTTGAGTTTCGCGAGGCGCTCCTGCGCACCCTTTTCTCCTAGCGATGGTTTTGTTCTGATGAGAACATTCAGAAGTTCAGATGCATTCTTGAGCGAGCCTTCGTTCTCGGTGAAGTTCGTATGACCTCGTGCGTCAACTCCAAAGGCGTTCGTTTCAAGGACTGTTTGAGAAAGTTCAGCAAGTAAGCGAAGTTTTTCTGTTTCTTTACCACCTTCGCTACTCATCCATTTTTCGTGGAGTGCCGCTTCTTGTTTTCCAATTTGGTAACTGCGCGTTGTGGTGTGCCAGCCTGTGCGTACCGCACGTTTGAGTTTTCCAAAGCGTGTCGTAGCAGGCACACGCTTCGCTGTATCGACGGTTTCAAGATGTTCCCTGACTGCTTTTGTGTGGATATTCTCCCGCACAAGTGATGCAAATCGTTCAAGCACTAAACGCTGCTGTGCTTCAGTGAGATTTTGAAAGCCTGGCGTTTCCTCGAGGGCTTTCTTATCGAGCGAGAAGTGTTTTGTAAAACTATCAGCAACGTCTTGCGCGAGCTCGTGCACTGGCGCAGACGGATGAGGTTCGGGAGATGCTGGCTCTTCTTGCTTAGCTTGCGGCGCCGTCTCCTCGACTGGTTTTTCTTCGCTACGCGTTGGCGCGATTGAGCTTTCTGTTTCGAGTGTAGTGGTTTCTGATTGAGGAGTGAGTGGTTCTCTATCTTCTTCAGAAGGAGACTCTATTTCTTGTTCGGAGACAGTACCGGTGTCTGGAGTAACTTCAGGAATTGGTTTTGGGGTAATTTCTTCGCGTAGTTCGATGGTTGCTGAGTTTTCTGTATTTGAATCGTCTGGATTACCTTGCGAAGTATCCGTAGGTTCCTGCGCAATAACCTCGGTCGCTTCAGATAATGGTGTTGCTTCAAAGGTAGATGTGACAGCATCTTCTTGATAGTTTTTGTTTGCCTGCTTGTTTCTTGCGTCAAGTGTTTTTTGCCACTTTTTATGCTGCGCATCAAGTTCGCTGGTATCCTGAATTTCATCAGGTACAGTAGTGTCTTCTTCAGGGGCTGGTTGGTCGAGTCGAGATATCCAAGCAGCACGCTCATCAATACTTAGTGGAGCAGTCGCCGGGGTTACAGGAGGTACGGCAGGAGAGGCTTCCTGCGGGGAAGGAAGAGGGGAGGTATCAACAGAGGACTTCCTTGGTTTTGTATACTTCGGCGTCATATCAGAAGAATACGATGCGGTATCGTCCAGGTCTAAACCGCGCCGCTCACCTCTCTTTGCAGGGTAGTCTCGAAACTTGTCGTTCATGTCGCAAGTATATCATGAAGCGCAAGAAACCATCTAAAAAAATTTCGTGAAGTGGTGGTATACTGCACGAGAAGTTGTATGGATCCGTATACCGGCGATGAAGAACTCGATGCGCTCGTACAAGAACGCATGACAACACTTGACCCTGCACTCAAGCGGCTTTTTGATGATGCTGCAAGTTCACTTTATATTGAAAGCTTCGCGGCAAGTGCAGGACTAAGTCCTGAACAAACAGATGATCTCAAACACGAAATCATGCTCATGATGCTCGGTTTTACACCGCCAGATGATTTCTCATTCATACTCATGACCGAGCTCGAAATGCCACCGCGTCAAGCATTTGCGGTTGAGCATTGGGTGAAGGGAGTGTTCCTGAAAGATGTTATGTCGCTTATTGCACCTGAGAGTGCAATCGAAGGTGTGGTAACACCCCCAGAAAGTGTGCCAGCTCCGCTACCCGCCCCTGAACCAGCACCTGTGCCAGTTTCATCACCGGCGGTAGAGGTAGCCCCTGCTGTACCGGTGCAACCTGCACTCGTTACACCAGCTCCTCTTGTTGCATCGATACCTGCTCCTGCTCCTATTGTGTTACAACCAGTCGAGCAAGCGATTCCTGCCGCACCATACATCGTGCCAACACCTCCGCCTGTACCGGCCTCAGTACCGCAACCAGCTGCTCCACAAACTTCCATGCCTGTTCCTACACCCGCACCTGCACCAATTCCAGAACAGCCCCCTGTGTACCAAGAGCCAGCACCTGTGGCAGCACCAACCCCTGTTCCTGCACCCATAACACCTCCACCTGCACCCCAAAGACCAATAGCGATTCCTGCCGCACCAGTAGCAGTAGTGCCCGCACCGCAACCAGCAGCTTCAGTACAACCAGTCATTGCCGCACCACAGCAGCAGACATCAGTTACTCCCGCACTCCCGCCGCTTCCAAAGGCGCTAACACCAATCCCGCTTCCGATGAAGCAAATTCCTGCTGTTCCTTCGATTGCCGCAAGCACACCAGCAATTAATCTTGAAAAATCAGTCGCTCGCCCTCATACTATGTTCGAAGACATTGCCCGTGTTCGCGGCGCAATAACCCCCGCCGGTGTTGCCCGCTACGACAGGCCACTCGCTCCGACACCCGCATATGCAAAGTAAAATCGCCTAGAAAGCAGGCGATTTTATATATTCACGTACTTCAATACTTTGTCCGCCCTCATGGACTCGAACCATGGACATCAGAGGTATATGATTAAAGATTTGGTCCGCCCACCAGGACTCGAACCTGGGACCACGAAGGTATAAGCTTCGCGCTCTACCAACTGAGCTATAGGCGGACCAAATTTTCAATCATACAAGCTTCTCTCGCTCGGTCATGTAAAACTTCACTTCGTTTCGTCTTCCACGACTCTCGCTCGTTCACTTGTAAGCTGCGTACTCTGGCGGAGGCGGGGAGATTCGAACTCCCGAACGAGTTGCCCCGTTGCTACCTTTCCAAGGTAGTGCACTAGACCACTATGCGACGCCACCGTTTGGGTAGCATACCAGACATGGAGAAAAGTGCAAAAAAGTTCATGTTGTAATTTTGCGTGTTCACAAATCTACGTATACTATGCATATGCAAACACTCGCGAATATTTGGGAGATTATGATGCTTGGCACGATTACATTCTATCAAAAAAATCTTTTTGATATTATTGGTATTGTGCTGCTTGCGATTCTCGCACGCATGATTTTTGTGTCCGTTATCGACCGGGCGATTCGACGCGTTATAGTTCGTCATGAAGGCATGACGGCCAAGGAAGAGAAGCAGCGTGAGGACACTCTTATTCGGATTATCGGAGCAACAGGCGATGTTATCATTTGGCTCGTTGCCATCATGTTTATTGTGCACGCGTTCGGCGTGTCAATTGCGCCGATTATTACCGCTACCGGTATTATAGGTGTCGCCCTCGGCTTTGGCGCACAATATCTCGTGCGAGATATTATCTCAGGTCTTTTTATAATTCTCGAAAATCAATACCGCGTAGGTGACATTGTCTGCTTTGACGAAACCTGTGGAAAAGTAACGGATGTCTCACTCCGTAAAACAACGCTCCGCGACCTCGAGGGTGCGGTACATCATGTGCCGCACGGCTCTATCACTCGCGTTGCCAATAAATCGCAAGAATTCTCACGCATTATGGTTGATGTATCGATAGCATATGATACTGATCTTGACCACGTCGAGCGCGTGGTGAATGAGGTGGGTAAAGAGCTTGCTGCTGACCCCCTCTGGAGCGGACTCTTCAAGTCAGAGCCAAAATATCTTCGTATTCATGAATTTGCCGACTCCGCAATGGTCATCCGGGTCCTTGGCGAAACAGAACCGGGAGACCAGTTTGTTCTTAAAGGAGAACTTCGTAAACGCCTCAAACAAGCGTTTGATAAAGAAGGTATTAAGATTCCATTCCCGCAGCGAGTTATTCACAACGCGTAATGCTTCGCGTATGTGCTAAGAAAAGAACAACACCTGCCTAATAGGCAGGTGTTGTTCTTTAGGATTACGCACCGTGAATAATTTTGAAAGGGAAGATGCCTTCTTCATAGGGGATGGCAAAACCTGCAGAACCAGGATGTCCACCACCACCGAATTGTTGCGCTATTTTTGAGCAATCAACGGTGGTATTAGAGCGGAGTGAACACTTCCACTGACCGTCGTCGAGTCGGTACGACATTGCAATAGGTGGATAGAGCTCATAGACGTTATGCAGACCATGCGAGACTTCCGAAATAGGGAAGCACATGTTTACCGCCGGAATCTCATAGCCAGCAAGCTCGATGGTGAGAATGCTGTTCATCGCGGGTTCAAGAACTTTGTCGCGATACACCATAAGAAGTTTTCCTTTTTCAATTGCTTGCTCGAACAGTACTGTATCGTCAATCTCGCGATGCATATTTTCAAACGATTCGAACGTTTGTGGGAGAGCTTGGAGATACGCAGTAACTTCCTCAGCAAACGGTAGTGTAAGTTTAAAAATATCAGACTCAGAAATGTACTCGATAAACTTTGGCACCGGCTCATCGGGGAAGAAGTATTCCCATGCAAGATACGCACCTGAGTGGTTTAAATCAAAAACATGTTCTTTGAGTTGTCGAACCCACGGTTCTGCACTTGCGTGATGGTCGATGCAAACAGCACGACGAGCACGACGTTCAAGCTCCAAGAGCGGCTCGCCATCGTATGAAAAGTCAATAACATAAATCTCACGTCCGTCAATACCCTCGGGTAATTCCTGCCCATACTTTGCAGGAATATAGGTTGCGGTATCGCCAAATTTTTTCCATGCAACCCACGCACCGCCAAAGCCGTCGTAGCAATTTGCATGATAGATAACGACAATATCCGTCGTAATTTCTGGATGTGTATGATGTGACATGCTCGCACTATAGCACGAAACACCCACAAAAAAAGCCAGCTATACTAGCTGGCTTTCCAAAGGGTTCGTGCTTACATCTCAATCGAGACGGCCGCACGCTGAATTTGGAGAATGGTTGCTTCGTCGAGATCACCGGCATGGATGTTGCAGCCGGAGCAGCAAACATTCTGAAGCACAATCGGCTGACGATACTTGCCGCTAAAGTAGCGCGAGAGAAGCAGGTTCATGGCCGCGTCACCGAGCACACTGTGTGTACGTTCGGTTGTAGGGTCGTGGTCATCGACATGGGTGATGAAAAAGTTTTGTGCCGTGACCTGCTCTTTAACCTTGCGGTCAAACGGGTCGTTTGCCATCTCGACATACTTGAGAACCGTCGCTTCAAGACGATCCATGACGTCCGGCAGGGTGGTGCGCAGCCCGTCGATCGGGCAGCAGGGGTGACTCCAAACTTTACGTGCGGTAATACAGTCCATGGGTAACTCCTTTGGGTTGAAAGATCAAATGATGGTCGAGACCATCATAGAGTACATGAGATTCATGTACTCTAGATAGCTACGACTTGAGCGCGACAATATCAGCGAGGCGCTTTTTATGGTCGGTCTTCGGAATAATTTCCTTCAATCGATTCCATATTGCATGTACGGCATTCTGCGTTTGTGAAGCGAGTGTGTTCGCGGTGAGGTCTTGCACTGCAACGTCCAGCGGGATTTCGCCAATCACTTGGTTAGCATACTTTTCGCGCATGAGTGTATGAAATTCATTTGTCGACGGTTTGTTAAGAATCGCAAATACGGGAATATTCGTGCGCTCAGCAACAGATTTAATAAGTTCAAATACTTTCACAGAATTTCGATGTGGCTCAACGACACATACGAGTGCATCAATGCCTGCATACAGTCCAAAGTTCATCATGTCCGTGCCTGCGACACCGTCAACTATCACCGCAGCTTCATCTTCGGCAAGGAAAGGAAGGTAGAATTTAAGCGGTGCAGAATTACCATGCGAGCAACGTGCGAGATACAATGCCTCTTCCGAACCGAGCCCGACATTGATAAGGTCAAGGTTCTCACACACATTCGTGCGGACTGCCTCAGTGTAGTAATCAGGCGGATTGATAGTAAATGACGGTTTCGGACGAGTCTCGTCACGTACCAAATCACCCCACACATCCCCATTTTTAAGCCCCACAATCTCGCGGAAAATACTGTGTGTCGAAAGCATCGTTGGCAAATCAGACTCGTCAACGCCAAGATTCGAGGTGAGGTCCATATTATGATCCGCGTCAATCGCGAGGACGGGTGTGCCGCTTTGTGCAAGGACATGTGAAAAGAGCCAGCTCATTGAGCTTTTACCACTACCGCCTTTTCCTACAAATCCAATTTTCATACTTATTTTTTCTTCTCTTTTATACACGGGGCGCAAACGCCGCGCACGACAACATCGCGTATTTTCTGCAAGCCCTTTGGGCGAGGCATTTCGATAGGGGAGACTTCTTCACAGTCATCACACACAAAGTGGTCGTGCTGGTGATTCTCTGTAACGAGTTCGTACGCACTGGTCCGCTGATTCACGACAATCTTACGTAGTGCCCCATCTTTCACGAGACGTTCGGCGTTACGAAAAAGCGTCGATTGGTCAGCTGCAGGAATTTTCTTCCCGAGCTCTGCAAGCGTCATTGTGTGCGACTTCTTGAGCACTTCAAGAATATGTTCTCCCCAGGTATTTGTTCTCATAATTACGCAAGTAGTTTGCATAATACTTAGAAAAATTATTTATGCAAGGGGTGGACACCACTATAAATATGTAGTACTTTTTAGTGAGTTCGTTCACCTTTAGGAGTTAGACTATGATTTTCTTTCTTGTTGTTGTACTGTTCGGCGCAATTCTCGCAGCAGTATTTGCATCACCTATGCTTTGGAGTCTCGTAGCAATCGCGCTTGTTGGCGCATGCGTTGTAGACACTCGTCGGTGCTCGTAACAGGGGGGGGGCACAAAAAACCGCAGCATTGCTGCGGTTTTTTCTGTGTGTATTATTTGAGGATTCCGTCAACGATGCCGTATTTCTTTGCTTCGTCTGCGTTCATCCAGTAGTCGCGGTCAGCATCCTTTTCAACTTCAGCAAATGTTTTGCCAGTATTGTTCGCAAGAATTTTGTTGAGATTATCCTTCGTGCGGAGGATGTGTTTTGCAGTAATCGCGATGTCAGATGCCTGACCTTCGGCGCCGCCGAGTACCTGGTGAATCATCACTTCCGCGTTCGGGAGAATGCGACGTTTTCCCTTTGCTCCTGCTGAGAGGAGGACTGACCCCATCGATGCAGCGATACCGATACAGGTTGTCGTCACATCAGGCTTCACGTGATTCATGGTGTCGAGGATAGCGAGGCCGGCAGTTACTGAGCCACCCGGAGAATTGATGTACAGGTGGATTTCTTTCTTGGGGTCTTCTGCTTCAAGGAAGAGAAGTTGCGCAACGATAAGGTTTGCCATTTCGTCATAAATAGGGCCTGTCACGAAAATGATACGCTCTTTCAAAAGGCGAGAGAAAATATCGTACGCACGTTCGCCCATAGGGCCCTTCTCGACCACCATCGGGACGAGGTTGTTGTTGAATGTTGATTGCATGTTCCGTAGGGTATCATATTTCCTTGAAATTTCAACGTTATGTGGTATAGTCGCCCCACAGCACCTGACGATGCATGGCTAGCCTCTTTGTTGAAAGTCATCAAAGAAACCATGCCCCAGAAAGGCGCGCAATACAATATATGTCAAAACTTATGAACGCCGTAGTTGTCTCACCCGTTGAGATGCAGGCACGCAAGGAGCTCGGTCTCCGCGCAGGTGACACCGTTAAGGTGCACCAGAAGATCCAGGACAAGGGCAAGACTCGTATCCAGATCTTCGAAGGGCTCGTACTCGCACGTAAGCACGGCGATGAAGCAGGCGCAACATTCACTGTTCGCAAGATGGTTGATGGTATTGGTGTAGAGAAGATTTATCCACTCTACTCACCAAACATCGACAAAATCGAAATCGTTAAGCGTTCAATGGTTCGCCGTTCAAAGCTCTACCACATTCGTGAGAAGGTTGCCCGCGAAATCAAGCGTGCAATGCGTCGTATGCGTCTCGTGTCTATCGCGACCGAATCCGAAGCAGCTGTTGCTGTCCGCAAGGAAGCAGAAGCTGCAGACGTTGCAAAGCAGGCAGCAGAAGCAGCGCAGGCTGCAGACGTTGCAGCAGCACCAACCGAAGAAACTATCAAGGAAGCGTAGTCACAAAAAAATCGAGCATATGCTCGATTTTTTTTGTGCTAGATTAGTTGCAGTCGGTGCAGACCATAGGTACTTTCTTCGCAAGAGAGTACTTGCCGGCGCCCATAGTTACCAGTGCTGCTGAGGCGAGCATGAGTGCAAAGGCATACTCATAGCCCCCAGCCTGAAGGCTGAAACCTGCATCCCAGTGTACCTTGAGTACGGCAACGGCCATGGTGATGGTGAGCAAGATAGCTGCATAGCGAACAAAGATACCAAGAATAAGTGCAATACCACCAAGGAATTCAGTGTAGGTTGCAACATAGAACCAGAATGCGTTGATGCCGATAGAGTCAAAGAAAGGAATCATCCCCTCAGCGCCCTGAATCTTTGCCCATCCGTGATAGATGAATACGATACCAAGTGCAAGACGAAGGAGGAGAACTCCTGCGTCTGGATTATTAAGTTTGTGCACCAGTGTATGAATTTTTTCCATAGAAAAATAATTAAATGCTAACGACCCGAAGGTTAGTGAAAGTATACACTTGTTGGTTTACATTGTGAAGTGGATGGGCGTTTGTTTCAAGCGGGTGTATACTAGAAAAAATATATGACTTCTTACAAGTACCGTAAAAGCATTCGATATATGCTCTTTGCAATTGCGTTTTCCTTAGCAATATTTTTTACGGTATCGTATATAGTAGCGCGAAATGAACCGCCCTCAGTTGATTCAGGTACCAATCTGTTGGTTACCGTAATTATGGTGATAGTTCCGTGCGGGCTTGTGTATCTTGCAGTACAGCGTAAAAAATAAATTAATTTTTACGCTGTACTTTTGGAGAGGACTTGGTCACAGTCACTAAACAGAATTGTTCGCTATCGCTCCAATTCTGCTAAGTGCTGCCGACCCCACCTCGCCGACAAGTCTTTGTATTGTGCTGCGCTAAAGCTGCGTATCAATACAAAGCTTGTGTACCGGCTCCGGCGTTCAAGTCCTCTCCTGGGTGCAAAACAATAAATTCCCAAAGCTAGACGCTTTGGGAATTTTTGTTTTGTGCCCAGGAGAGGACTTGAACCTCCACGCCTCTCGGCACTACCACCTCAAGGTAGCTTGTCTACCAATTTCAACACCTGGGCAGATGTCGTCTTGTGGACGTCGATGCAGTATACACAATATTACTGCTTTTTCAAGCGAAGTGTCACAAGGCGAATCAGTTCGCCTCTTCCCGGGACTCATGAAAATGTAAAACCGCCAAGGGGCGGTTAACATTTTCTATGAGTCCCGGGCGGGAATCGAACCCGCGCATGGAGGATTTGCAATCCACAGCGTTACCACTTCGCCACCGAGACTTGTGCTCGATACTTTAGCATATACCGCGTGATAATCCAACTGCTTTATGCTATGATGCCAATTGCTGCCGGGATGATGGAATGGTAGACATAGGGGACTTAAAATTCCTGGACCCTAATACGGTCGTGCGGGTTCGAGTCCCGCTCCCGGCACTGCAGAAAATGTTAACCGCCTAAGGGCGGTTTTACATTTTCACAGTGCCGGGAGAGTAGGCAAACTGCTTTGCCTACGTCGGGACTCGAAGACACGGAGCATATTGCGTTTCCGTAGCGGTAGCGAAGGAACAAGCAAAGCGAGTGGCCGACCAAGAACATGAGATTTTTAGAGTGCGTCAGCACGAATTAAAAAGTCCATGATTCTGGGTCGAGTCCCGCTCCCGGCACAGAAAATAACAAAACAAGAGCGGCGAGCTCTTTTTTGATTATTTTCTGCCGGAGCGGGACTCGAACGACGGAGCTGGTATACAAGATTTCTGTTGATGTGAAGCGTTAGCGTAGCACAACAGAAATACTTGTCGGCGAGTCGGGGTCGGCAGTGCTTTGACTTTTATGAGCGTCAGCGAAGTAAAAGACTTAGCAACTGTGACCGAGTCCCGCCCTCGGCACAGAAAAAAGAGCTTCCAGCTCTTTTTTGTTGGCTTCTTTCCTCTCGCTGTAGTAAAATGCACGGATGAAAAAGATAATTGCATATACGGACGGGGGGTCGCGGGGGAATCCAGGGCCTTCGGGGTTGGGAGTGTATATTACCAATGTGGATGGTGATATGCTTGCGGAGGTTTCAAAGTATTTGGGGGTAGCTACCAACAATCATGCGGAGTATGAGGCGGTACTTGTCGCGCTTGAGACCCTTCATGCAATGTTCGCTGATGAGACCAAGAAAATCTCCGTCGAGATCCGTCTTGATAGCCAGCTCGTACAGCGGCAGATGGATGGTATCTATAAAGTGAAGTCACCAGAATTGCGTATCCAGTTTGAGAAGATAAAAGCACTCCAAAAAGAACACTTCCCACATCTGACGTTCCAGCACGTCTACCGCGAATTCAACAAAGATGCCGACCGTCTTGCGAACGATGCAATGGATAGAAAAGCGTAAGCAAAATGCCCAAGCGGGCATTTTGTTTTGTAATATCCACAAGATGTGAAATAATAGCGAACATTGTTTCATGTCAGGATATAATTTTTACGCGTTGACGGCTGGTTGGCTCATAGGGATCGTTTTTGGAACAAGTGACGTTGTTTCATATTCGCAGACCCCACTTCTCCTTATATTTTCTGCGATATTTTTGCCACTGCTCGCCTACTTTGCACAGGGTCTGCGGACGAGTGTTTTGTTCCTATCGGGTATCTGCATACTCGGATTTATCCATGCTAGCACAACGGTCACACATTTTGATACCATCGCCCGTTCCACAGAAGCTGTAGAACGCAAGGCGGTGGTTGCGCAGATTCTCTCTTCGAACGCAATGCGTACGCGAGTTTTGTTGCAGGACGAAGCGTGGGGTGTTGGTATTCGTGCAACACTACCCGAAAGCACCCTTCGTGTAGGAGAGGTTATTCTTTACAGTGCGCTACTTCATGAACCTGAGCCGTTCATAACGGAAACAGGTCGCGTCTTTGCATACACGGAATTCTCCCGAGCGCGAAATGTTCTCTTCGATACCAAGACGCTCAAGTATGAAGTGGTAGGGACGAATTGGTATCATACAGACATCGGAACACTGTACACATTCCGAGATGCTATTGCAGCAACTATCGCGCGCACCATACGCGAACCAGAAGCAGGATTAGCGACGGCGATGCTCCTGGGGATCGGTGGTACTCTTGACGAAGACGAGAATCGTGTCTTTCGTGAAGTTGGTCTTGTGCACATTGTGGTGCTCTCGGGGTTCCATATCATGGCAATTTTTGCTGCAATAATCTTCCTCACCTCGTTCTTTTTGCCGTATCGCGCGCGATTCGTTGTTGCGCTCGGTGCAACACTTCTTTTTAGTGTCATGGTTGGGCTAACACCAACGGTGGTGCGTGCGGATATTATGGCGACATGTGTTGCTATTGCCTGCGTGCTGGGCAAGGGAAGGGCACCACTTCGAGCACTTGCGATTGCCGCGTGTATCATTACCTTTCTTGCACCGTATGCACTTTTGTATGATGCGGGGTTTCAGTTTTCATTTTTGGCAACCTTTGCGATTATTGTCGTGACGCCAATTATTATGCTTTTCTTACGCGCAATACCAACCACATTTGAATTGCGTGCGATAGTCGCGGCAACAATTTCCATTGAACTCATCCTGACCCCGCTCCTTTCATGGTCAATGGGGACTTTCCCGCTTATTGGCACCTTTGCCAATGTACTGGTGCTACCCGTGGTTCCGTTCGCAATGCTTGCATCGCTTGTTTTATGGATAGGTTCAGTGGTATCGCCGAGTGCGGTTCCTTTTTTCGCTGAACTCGTCACGCTACTCCATGGGTATATTATTGCGGTCGCGCGACTGTTGCATGCGCTTCCGTATGCGTACTTTACCATAGGTATATATTCACTGAGTGTACTCGGATGCATCTATGTACTTGTAACGGTTGGTATTTTATTTCTTGCGTACCGGCGCTATGGTATGCCAGACAAACAAAAGAGCGCGCTGAGCGGCCCTGATGTACATGATTGGAAGATAGAGACGATTGACGATATTCGCCAGCGATTAGGCTAGTCGCTTTGCGACAACGTCCCAATTAAGATTTGCAAAGAATGCGTCGACGTATTCCATTTTTTGTGCAGGAACGCGGTCTACCATGTAGGCGTGTTCCCAGAGGTCGAGTGCAAGGATAATGTCGAGCCCGGCGAGGTTGCCGAGTTCGTGATCAGCGACGAATGTTGTGTGAAGCGTGTCGAGGACGGGGTCGTGTGTGACGACAACCCAGCCGATGCCACGTGTTGCAGCAACTGCCTTAATGTGCGCAATGAATCCATCGACTGAATCATACTTTGCAGTAGCAAGCTGTGCCGCGCGTGATGAATCGGCAAGCGGTGTTGCGCCATGCTCAAACTGTTCAAAGTAGTACTCGTGAAGTCGCATGCCGCAGAATTCAAACGCGAAGCGACGGCGGAGCTCTGCTTCAACGTATGCGTCGAGCGGAGCAGAGCCATCACGACTTGCTGCGAGGATGGTTGCGATTTTGTTCGTGTGGGTAACGTAGCCTTCGTAGAGCTTGAGGTGTACTGCTACTTGTTCTTCTGAAATGCCCGTAAGAGTAGGGAGGGTAAAGATTTTTGACGAATAGGTCATAATAAAATATACTGCTAAATTAATAATTCATGACAAAGAATATCACAAGGTTCCTTTATATGCGAGGTGCAATACTCATAGCGAGTGTGTTGTGTGTGGTTTTGTTTGTGTCATATACTCACACGACACGCGAGACTACGACGTGTGATGTTACTCGGCTCTGTGTTGCGTTCTTGGATGTAGGGCAGGGAGATGCTATTTATGTGCGCTCACCGAGTGGAAAGAGCCTGCTGGTAGACGGCGGGAAGGACGGCAGTGTATTGCGTGAATTACCGAAAGTCACGCCGCCAAGAGAGCGTGCGTTCATGTATGTAGTCGCAACACATCCCGACATGGATCACGTTGGTGGGCTCGCTGCAGTGGTTCAAAATTATGATGTGGATACATTTGTCACGATAGAAAGTGAAAAAGAAACACAAGCAACAAAGCAGCTAGGCGTAGCAGTTATTGACAAAAATGTGAATCGTGTTGTTGCATATTCGGGCGATGTGTATGATTTAGGTGGAGGAGTTATCGTGCAGGTACTTTTTCCATTCAAAGACATGGATGCGGAGGATGCAAATGAGGAATCGATTGTGATGATGGTGACGTACGGCACCAGCAGCTTTCTTCTGACCGGAGATGCGCCAATGTTTGCCGAGCATGAAATGGTTCGCGCCTACGCCCAAGGCATTCAGGCAGATGTCCTCAAGGCAGGGCATCACGGCTCGAAGACATCGTCGAGTGCATATTTTCTCGCTGCGGTACAGCCGTCGATTGCGGTCATTTCTGCGGGGAAGGATAATTCGTACGGACATCCGCATCAGAACGTTATAGAGAGTATTGCTGCAGCTGGCGCGCAAATTTTAAATACGGCGGATAACGGCACGATCATTATGGAATCCGACGCACAAAAAATCACCGTGCGTCGTGCACGGTGACCTGGGATCTTTTAGATCAATCCTACCTTCTTAAGTGTAGCAAACGCGCCGTTCTTTGCGATAGTTCGCATACCTGCGGTTGTTACATTAAGCGTCACATTTGCATTCAATTCTGGAACGAAAATGGTCTTCTTTTGAAGGTTCGGAGAGCGACGAGTCTTGCCAGACGGATTGAACTGCGTCGCACGAGTGCGGTTTGAGTAGCGTCCGCCGACCTGTGTCGACTTACCAGTGATATCACATACTTTAGCCATAGTGGCTGTACCTTATCATATACGTTGAAAAAAGCAAGATATCTGGTATAGTGCCAGCATAATTCTAACAATATAATACTATGCAAAAGAAACCACATCAGGAACGTACGTTCGTTATCCTCAAGCCAGACACCGTTCAGCGCTCACTTATGGGAGAAGTTGTCGCACGTTTCGAACGTGTTGGACTTAAATTTGTTGGTATGAAGATGATTGTGCCGAAGGAAGAACAGCTTCTCAAGCACTACAACAAGGATGACGCATGGTTCTTGAAGAAGGGAACTCGCATTGTCGCAGACCTCGAGGCTGCAGGACTTCCTGTAGAAAAGGAACCAATCGAATACGGCCGCGAAATCATTAGCACTATCGTGCACTACATGACCGCAGCACCAGTACTCGCAATGGTTATCGAAGGGAATCAGTCAGTAGCCGTTGTCACCAAGCTCGTCGGCACAACTGAACCTGCAACGTCAGACGTTGGTACTATCCGTGGTGACTACACGCTCGACTCATACGGTCACTCATCATATGAGAACCGTGCAGTGCGTAACCTTGTACACTGTTCAGAATCACCCGAAGAAGCAGAACGCGAAATCGCTATCTGGTTCGAGGAGGCGGAACTTATGGATTACACGACTGCGCAGGAGCGCATCATGTATGACGTCAACCTCGACGGAAAGTCCGAGTAGAACTTCCAAAATTGGCGAACTTCTTCGTTGCGGTTCGTAAAATAACACTCACCGTATGTTGAATACGACTCGCATTATTTTACGAACCGCGCCTCGAATTTCATCCAATTTAGAAAGTTCTACCTAGTTGTAGAGAAACTTAATTGAAAGATTACGAGAAAACAAGCTGGGGATATCCACAGCTTGTTTTTTTTAAAATAGTGTATACTCCTGAGTATGAATACACATTCTTCGTCAGTTCGAGGTTTCACCCTTATCGAGCTCATGGTGGTTATTACTATCATTGGTCTTTTGGCATCGTCAGTACTTGTTGCGCTTGGTAACGCACGTGCAAAGGCACGTGATGCACGTCGTACGGCGGATGTGCGTCAGCTTATGACGGCGCTTGAGCTTTATAACAATGATAATAACGCGTATCCAGTCCAGGGATCTACTCCGTCATCCTCTCTTTTTACAAGTACCCTTACCAACGTTCTTGTTCCTGCCTATCTGGATAAACTTCCTATAGATCCTATTAATGATGTTGATAATTATTATAGCTATCAGAGTATTGGCAATACGGACGGGTACGGTATCTATATAAAATATGAACGATCACCAAATATTGCAACTGCTAATGACTCAACATGCTATAGAGGTGCAAATGTAAGTAGTACAACTGCCCCTGGAATTATTAGTGCTGCAGTAAGAGCATGCAAATAGAACAAAAAGCGCAACTGCGTTTTTTGTTTTGTCTGGGGTGAGGTATAGTAGTGACATGAATACAGTACGAGGATTTACACTCATCGAGCTCATGGTGGTGATTACCATCATTGCGCTTTTGGCGTCGGGGGTTTTGACGGCGCTGGCGAATGCTCGGGCAAAGGCACGGGATGCGCGACGTGCTGATGATATCTCCGCGCTTATGACAGGTATCGAACTCTATCATGGGGATAATGTACACGGATACCCATCGCCGCCAGGATGTAATGAGTCGGCATGTAGTGTGGATGCTCTTGCGCCGTTCTTGGTGCCAAAGTACCTTGAGAAGCTCCCGATTGATCCGCGCACGAGTGTGTATCATGACTATCAGTATATTGTGAATAGTGAAAGAGATTCGTATGGGATACTTTTGAAATTCGAACGCTTCCTTCCCACAAACGACACCTTCTGCAAACGAGGGTCGAACGTAAACGCGAGTTGGTTTAGTACGACGTATCCTACTTGTCCGTAATAAAAGGAAAACAACTCCAATATCTGTCATCCCCGGGTATTTGAAAACAAATGAGCCAAAGCGAATATTGTTTTCAAATACCCCGGGAATCCAGGCGTCGCTGCACTTGACGCAAAGGGTTGTGAGAGTATTATGAACCACGAGGTCGCCAACGTATGTTTTTTGTTAATCTTTTTTAAGGGGGCTTGCGTCGCGGTGGGGGTTGAGGGTGTTTTACATCTTCGCGAACTACCGGCAATGGCACCCACTTGTGTTTTTTAACCGGAACACATGCACGGTGACCTCATCCGAAAGTCTGAATGTTCGCATTCGGGCTTTTTTGTATTCGCGGGTATACTATAAGCATGCAAACAAAACTTACATTCTGGAGTGGTGTCCATGATGCCACAGGCGCGAACTTCATGTTCGAGACAGGGAAGGCAACGCTTCTTGTTGACTGCGGACTTATCCAAGGACAACACCGAAGCGAAGTGAATTGCGAGGTTTTTGCCTACGATGCAAAGAGTGTTGATGCGCTCCTGGTGACCCATGCACACGCCGACCATATCGGTCGTATTCCCAAGCTCGTACGTGAAGGATTTTCGGGAGCGATTTACGCAACAAAAGCAACTGCAGAACTAACCCAGCACATGCTTGCCGACGCACTCAATGTTATGCGGCAAGATGCAAAACGTGGCGGCACCGAACCATGCTATGACGAACACGATGTGCAACGTGCATTAAGTATGTTCCGCCCTGTTTCCTATGGAGAAACAATCTCGCTCCCCGACGATATTACTGCAACGTTTACCGACGCTGGACACATTCTCGGATCAGCAATCATTACCCTCAAACGCGGTGACAAAACATTCGTTGCTTCAGGCGATATCGGCAATCAGCCGCAGCCGCTCCTCGGTGCGCCACAAATTCCCGAAAAGTATGACTACCTCATTATGGAAAGTGTCTACGGTGACCGCGCCCATGAAGATGTCGCCAGCAGAAAAGCAAAGCTTCTTGCCGTTATCGAAGAGGCTCGTGCAAAAAATGGCACGCTTATAATCCCCGCGTTCTCACTCGAACGCACACAAGGGCTTTTGTATGAAATAAATAACGCTGTTGAAAGTGGAGAAATCGAGTCAATCCCAATCTTTCTCGACTCGCCGCTTGCGATAAAAGTAACGGAAGTCTATCGCAATCGCCCCGAGTATATGCGCGAAGATGTACAAGAACAAATTCGCAACGGCGACGATATTTTTGCGTTTCCAGGTCTCGAAGTCTCGCACACGAAAGAAGATTCTGAGGCAATCCAGCATACGCATGGTGCGAAGATTATCATCGCTGGCAGTGGTATGTCTCACGGCGGACGCATTCTTGCGCATGAACGCCGCTACTTGCCTGACCCATCAACCACCGTGCTCCTTGTGGGGTATCAAGGTGTCGGCACGCTCGGACGAAAACTGCAAGACGGCGCAAAAACACTCCGTATTGCCGGAGAAGAAATTGCCGTGCGTGCAACTGTCCAAACCATCGATGGCTACTCCGCCCATGCCGACCGTGACCAACTCGTAGATTTTGTCGAGCCGGGCGCCGCAACCGTCAAAAAAGTATTCGTCGCCATGGGCGAAGAAAAATCATCCCTCTTCCTCGTCCAGCGCCTCCGCGACTTCCTCGGCGTCGACGCCGTCGCACCAGCCCCCAGCGAGTCGTTCGAAATTGAGTTTTAAGGTATACTACAGGCATGAAAATTCATTTTGCTACTGACCATGCAGGTTTTGTGCTCAAGGAAGTGTTGCTTCCTTTTGTACGTGATGAACTTGGATATGAGGTTATTGACCACGGCGCGCATACACTTGATGAGAATGACGACTATCCTGCCATTATGAAAGCTGTATCGACAGCCGTCGCGGCAGATGCAGACGCGCTCGGTATTATTTTAGGCGGCTCAGGGCAAGGGGAGGCTGTCGCTTCGAATCGCACAAAGGGTGTTCGTGCGGCCGTGTATTATGGCGGTAACCTTGATATTGTTCGCCTTTCTCGCGAACATAATAATGCAAATATTCTTTCGCTCGGCGCACGATTTCTTTCGGAAGAGGAGGCAAAAGAAGCGGTGCGACTTTGGCTCGCAACAAATTTTAGTGGCGAAGAACGACATGTTCGGCGTATTGCGCAAATTGATGCATAACCATGAAAAAGACACTCCTTGCACGAATCTATCTTTTGAACGCTTTTTTTATCGTGCTTGCGGTGGTGTTTGTCTATTACTTGTATGATATTCAAGTCAGGAATCACGAACTTTGGGTAGAGCGCGGTGAGGCAAATTATGTACAGATTGAAAAAGGTATTTTTAAGCGAGGGAGTATTTATGTGACGCCACGCATTGGTGACCCGCTTCCGGCAGCAACCATGCAGAGCGGCTATATTCTTGCCATCGATTATCGAGAACTTAAAAATCATGTCGATGCATATAATCAGCTCCAAAGCATCGTGCCGAGTCTCGACCGTGAACAGTTCTTTGAATATGCGCAGGGCAAGCTTGGTTGGCGTGAGCTTGAACGACGGCTTTCTGAGGAAGATGCGGAGCAGATTCGTGCACTTAAGCTTGCAGGGGTGCATCTGGTAAAAACGCAGTGGCGTGTGTATCCGTATGGTTCTGTGATGGCGCGTACGATTGGATTTGTTGGTGCATCAAGTCAGGATGATATGCTTCAGGGGCGATACGGCGTTGAGAAAGCATATGACGAAAACTTGCAACGTCCAAGCACCAAGCAAAACACTAATCTCTTCGCAGAACTTTTTGCTGACCTTCGTGCTGCGTCCACGAGTGCTACTGAAGCGGCTGATTTGTACACCACTATTGAGCCAACCGTTGCGCATCTTTTGCAAAATGCACTGCGTTCCGTGCACGAGAAGTATTCGAGCGAAATTACCGGCGGCATCATTATGAGTCCGAAAACTGGCGAGATTTATGCCATGGATGCACTGCCGACCTATGATTCAAACGACCGTCGTGGAGTAGAACTGAAGACTTTGATGGATCCAAATGTGCTTGGTGCCTATGAATTCGGATCGATTATGAAGCCACTTACCGTTGCGGCGGGTATCGATGCGGGGGTTATCGGTCGTTACACAACCTATAATGACTCAGGCTGTACCACGCTCAACACCCTTAAAATTTGTAACTATGACGGGCGGGCGCGTGGTACGACCGACATGCAGCAAGTGCTTTCACAGTCACTCAACATGGGGGTGGTGCACATTGGACAATTACTGGGGAAAGACCGCTTCCGTACGTATTTTGAAAACTTAAAACTCGGTAGTGCCACAGGTATCGATGCAGGCGGGGAAGTGCACGGCGATATTCGTAACCTCCAGCAAAAATACGACATCAACTATGCGACGGCATCATATGGACAAGGTATTTCTACAACGCCAATTGGTATGATTCGTGCGCTCTCAACGCTCGCAAATGATGGCGTGCTTCCTGCGCCACGCATTGGTGCAAAGCTCCGTCTCCTCGATGGTTCGGAAGAAAAGATTACCTTTCCAGCAGGTGACCGTGTGTTTGCAGAGGAAACCACTGACACTCTCTCAAATATGTTGACGATTGTTGTTGATGAGGCGCTTCGACACGGAACGCTCAAGCTTGACGGCTATAGTGTGGCAGCAAAAACAGGGACGTCCTTTCTTGTAGAAAATGGTGAGTATGACCGAGAACGATTCTTCCACTCACTCTTTGGCTACTTCCCGGCGCATGATCCGAAATTTATCATTCTGCTCTACACACGTGACCCGAAAGGTGTGCAATATGCATCTGAAACGCTCGCAGAGACATTTATGAATTTGACGCGAGAGCTGATTAGTTATTATGAGATTCCACCAGACCGATAACTAATCATCCCCGACTTTTCGTACATATGAAAAGACGGGGAGGTTATTAGAATGTTTCTGAAGATAAGTTTTTACCACACAAACTACGCCTGTATACAATCCCGCTTGTGCGGGATTTGTTGTATACTGGTAGGACTATGAAATCAGTGATTAAGAATGTACTTGTTGCTATGCTGACTGCTGAGGCGCGGGGACTCTTGCGACGTACCAAGCCAGCTATTATTGCGATAACAGGAAGTGTAGGAAAGACTGGCACGAAAGATGCAATCTATACGGCGCTCAAAGACAAAATTCACGTGCGTAAAAGCGCGAAGAGTTTTAACTCGGATGTTGGAGTGCCACTCTCAGTACTCGGGATCGAAAACCCCGGCACGAATATATTTCTCTGGATTCGAGCGCTTATAGAAGGGTTTGTTATCATGCTCGTGCATCGCGATTACCCTGATGTGCTGGTGCTTGAAGTTGGTGTTGACCGCCCCGGAGACATGGCGAAACTTACCTCATGGGTTCGCCCTGACATTGTAGTGCTGACTCGTTTCCCCGACGTCCCTGTTCATGTCGAGAATTTTCCGACAGCTGAAGCAGTTGCCGAAGAGAAAAAGCAGTTACTCTATGCACTCAAAGATGACGGAGTTATTGTGTATAACAATGATGACGAACGTATTGTACGAGCGGTTTCTGAAATGCGTCAGGTATCGGTTGGGTTTAGTCGATATTCACGAAGTAGTTTCGTGGGTGCGTCAGAGACAAATGTCTACGAGCATGGGGTACCCGTCGGTTTTGAGTTTGTGCTCAATACCCAAGATACGTCGCATGTAGTACGGGTGCGCGACGTGCTCGGTGTCGGGTATGTATATGTGCATACCGCTGCAATAGCGGTCGCGACCCTTTTTGAGATTCCCGTGAATGAAGCGATTGCATCGCTCGAAAAACACGTCGCTGCGCCAGGACGCATGCGACTGCTCCCGGGGGTGAAGGGGACACATATTATTGATGATACGTACAATGCGTCTCCGGTTGCTGCGCTTGAAGCATTACGTACGCTCCGTAGCATTAAAAACGCTACGCGACGCATTGCGGTCCTTGGTGACATGCTCGAGCTTGGACAATACTCTATTGATGAGCATCATCATATCGGCGAGGCTGCTGCAGAGAGTGTAGATATGCTCGTGACGGTTGGTGTTCGTGCGCGTGGTATTGCTGAAGGAGCGCTTCGTGCAGGACTCGATGAAGCAAATATTACCCAATATGATGATGCCCTTGAAGCTGCACGCGATCTTGAACAAAAACTCGTTTCGGGTGACTATGTGCTCATCAAAGGCTCACAAGGTATGCGACTTGAACGCGCGGTCGAGGAGATTATGGCAGAGCCTGAGCGGGCAGAGGAACTCTTAGTGCGACAGGATGCATTTTGGAAATCACGATAACGAACCATGCACGCAGTACTTTACATCGGCACCTATGATGCCGTCGTACAAAAACTTCCCGTCGGAGCACGCAGTGGCGCGGATACGCATCATGTGCGTGGCGGGCTCTGTACCGTCGACGATGCGGAACAGCTTTGTATTCATGCCGCACGAGCACCGCTCGACAATGTGACGCATCTCGTTGTCGCGTATGACCGCTTCATGCCCCAGGCACAGAACATGCTCCTCAAATCAATCGAGGACACCACGCATGTTCGCTGGTATTTTATCGTCGCGCGTCGCGATATGCTTTTGCCGACGATTCGTTCACGGCTCAGTGAGGCGGCATATATTGAAGAGCGTGCATATACCGACGAGGTGCGAGACTTCCTTGCTATGCCATACACCAAGAAACTCTCTTTTATTACCTCACTCTATGCAAAAGTAGCAAAGTCCGACGAAGAAAAGGTTGCAACACATCGTCGTGCGCAAGCTGTCGTCGCTGCATGCGAGGCACGTGCACATAGTAACCCGCACAAATATGTCCGTCTCGCCAAGGATACCCTCTTCGTACGGAAGTACCTCGACCAGCCGGGCGCCTCTCCGAAGATGCTCCTTGAACTTCTTGCTCTGTCAGCATAAAAATATCTCTCCATGCATGGAGAGATATTTTATATGCCTTTACGACCGAGAGCTTCCATTTTTTTGAGGTAGCCTGCACGCTTCTCTGGAGTGGCGCGAGTCATGTTGTCGAAAATGGTGAACTTTTTTACTTTGATGCCACAGTACCAAAGGATTGCGCGGCTGAGAGTGTAGTACGCGGAGCGATGATAGTACAAGAAGTCGAACCACGAAGGGCCGCCCATGGTAGTAATGAGATGGGCGGTGCGTCCTGTGAGGAGGCGCTCATGCATAAGCCTGTCTTTGTGTACTTTAAATGCCCAGTGCGGATGAAAGGCACGATCAAAGAAACCTTTTAAGAGTGCAGGAAGGGAGCCCCACCAGGTTGGGTACAGGATAACAAGATGGTCAGCCCACTCAATATCGATTTTTGCACGCTCAAGATCTTGCTCAAGATTCTGACGACTACGATAGCCGTGATGAAGAATTGGATCAAAGTCGAGCTCACGAATACGCAATACTTTTATTATGTGTCCTGCAGATTGTGCTGCAGCAAGGTAGGATGCTTCAAGGACATTGCCAAAACTTCCATCATCAGGGTGTCCATTGATGAAGAGTAATTTTTTTGAGGTCATACGGTCGAGTATACTATGTACACTAGAAACATACAAATGGAAAGAACGCCCGAGACGAGCGTTCTTTTTGTTACCGACTTGATTTGATGTTGAGTCTCGCAGAGCGGTGCTTATCGAGACGGGGAAGAGTGAGCTGGAGAAGCCCGTGACGTTCGTTGGCTTCCGCTTCGTCAATGACAACTTCATCAGGCAGGGTGACCTTTCGAGCGAATGAACCCCAGAAGAGCTCCTTGTGTCCGTAGTCTTCATCGAGAATATGATGTTCTTGCAGACGGCTGCCACGGATAGTTACGGAGTCGCGGGTAATCATGATGTCGAGGTCGTCAGGGCGAACACCTGCAACAAAGGCTTGAATGACAATGGCGTCGTCGGTTTCGTACATGTCGATAGGAAGTTCACCGTCGGCACTACTCTCCTCTTCGTCGAGCGTTGATTCTTCACTTTCCCATGCAGGCGCTTGAATACCCGCATTCGCAACTTGTTCGATTTCGTCGTGCGGTACCCGGCGTGGTGTGACACGAAAATCCTGCTCCTCATCGTCGTAGGAGTCATCGTAGTCATTTGACTGAGTAAGTCGTTTTATAAAATTTAATGCCATAAGATATATAGTTGTTATGTGGTACCAGGGGTGTTTGTTTTCGTGCGTATATGTTTGACGCGCTCCATAAGTACGAGGAGCACAATCACACTGATCCAAACGCCAAGGAATACTGCACCGAGCGACGACGCTGATTGTGTTCTGCTTATTATAGTGAGATTAAACAAAGTATGCAAGAGCGTAGCTGTGGATAACCCAAGGAGTCCTGCGATAAGTCGTGTGCGTTGGGATGCATTGAAGGCAAATGCCATAGCAATACCGATGGTTGCGGAGGAAACAATATGTACCAATGATGCACCAACGAAGCGCATTGCGCCGACACGGACGAGTTCGGTGCCTGCAGGAGTGCCCGCGAGCGGAAGTATGGTTGTGCCGTTTATCTCAATGAGTGTCTTGTATAAATAGAGTATGTTCTCAAACGTGGCGAATCCGACACCGATCATGATCATGTAGATGACGTAGTCGATTGGTTCGTCAACAGCGCGTCGCCAAAGAATGAGTAGGAGCGCGATACCGTATTTGTAGAGCTCTTCAACAAGTGCCCATGAGGTTACCATGAGTGGTTCGTTTGCGATGTAGAGTTCGTAGCCAAGGCGTTGGAGGGGAACGACGAACGGCACAATGAGTGCACCTGCAAAGAATGCGAGAGCAAGGAGTCGCCACGGTTCGGGATGATCATCTTCGCGAAGCCAAAACCAAAGCCAGATAGATGCTCCAGCGAAAGCGGCGATGGTGGCGATACCTGCGTAGACTGGTGCGTTCGAGAAATGAGTAATGAATTGAGAAATCATATCTTGGTGAAGTATAGCATGGAGTGGGGAAATGAGGGGTGTGGATTGGGGGGTGTTTTAGTTGGAACGGGAGAATTGACGTATTTGTGTATCTATATTTTATTTCGCTTGCGCTTATAAAATATAGGCGGCCATGGAGAATCGGCCACAGTTGCTAGGCATTTTATGTTCGCTATCGCTCCAAAAATGCCAAGCACTGCCGGCCCCGCCTCGCCGACAAGCCTTTGTATTGTGTTTCGCTAAAGCTTCACATCAATACAAAGCTTGTATACCGGCTCCGGCGTTCGATTCTCCCTGGCTCGTCACAAAACATAGAAAAACAAGGCTGGACGCCTTGTTTTTCTTGTTTTGTGCGGCCAGGGAGAATCGAACTCCCGACTCAGCCTTGGCAAGGCCGCATTATACCACTTAACCATGGCCGCGATTCGCAGAGAGGAACAAGTCCTTCTGCGGGGAATCTGAGCTACAAGAGCCTCTGTTCCTCGATTGCGCACAGTGTATACGAAAACGAAAAAAATGCAACCTAAAAAATAACACGGGACATTACTGGAGTTTCGTCTTTATGAGGCTTGCGCCGACCGCGACAACGAGGAGAATACCAAGCGTGAGATACGCGGGGAAGGATGTTGAGGTTGCGTTCGCTGTGTTGGTGGCGCTCAATTGCGGTAGTTTGGACGGGGGTAGTTCCATAGATGTCGATGACACATCTTCAGGTTCAGGAAGTGTAGGGGCGAACGGTGCAGGCTCCGCAAAGGATGCTGCTCCTGTGTAGGGGCTTGTGCGTGGGGGAGGCGGTATTTGCGGCGGCGTATCAATCGCTGCAGCAATCAAGTCTCCTTGTGGATTTACAATGCCACGGCCATCGGGTACCAGATGTTTGGGGATAGTGATGCGTGCACCAGCAAGAATCGTACTGTGCTGCGGAATGGTAAACGTAGTACTCCCCACAATCGTAAAGTTTGATAGGTCAAGCGGGGTGGTGCCATTGTTGATGATTTCGAAATCACCATTGAGTAAGCGGGTCGCGATAATCGATGGTGCGATTACCGTTATTGTTTTGGTGAGAATAAGGGGAGTGTCGCCGTCGACCGTAAGATGAATGAGATAGGTCCCCGGCTTTGCATAGGTGTGTGTCGGAGAACTTAGCTTACTTGTGGTGAAGTCACCAAAGTTCCAGAGATGCGACTTGTATTTTCGAGAATCCTTTGGTGATGTAATTGAAGTAAAGGTGAAGGGGACACCAGCATGCAGTGTATCGGGAGCAACAATAGAAAGCTGACGGATTTGGTCTTTGTCCCAAGCTGTGGTAACCGTCGTGTATGCTGCCGTGTTCGTGGTTTGTGTTGCGGAAGGTACCGTTGCGGTGTTTGGTGCTGCAGGAGTTGGTGTGCCGAGGCTCCAAGTGGCACCACTGCGCTGTACGGTGTCGTAATTACCAGTGTTTGCTTTACTGTACTCTGACCAATTGACGTTCGTTGCCGTAACACTGTCGATAGGTTCGACGCTCGTTGGATCAAAAAGCGATATGGAGAGGGCGGTATTGTTGAGTGAGCCAATACCGCCGAGATATACGTTGCCAAAACTTTCGAAATAAGGATGACAGGTGGTTGCTGATGCGGCAGTGGTGCTGAACTTTCGTGCAATGACATAGTACCCATATGGCTCGATGATAAGCTCGCCAGGATTTCCGAGAAGTGTTGCGTTCTTCGTAGTATTGACCATGAATGACCATCCTGCAATATCAACTTCAGTATCGCTATCGTTATAGAGCTCTATCCATTCGCAGTTTGCATTGCCGTTGCCGCCCATCCAGGCGATTTCGTTGATGCGAATTTCTGCGAAGGCAGAAAAGGGTAGCGTAAGAAATGCAGAAACAAAAAAGGTGAGTATAGTGTACCTCATGGAGGCAAGTATAACCCACTTTCGCAAATAGTGAAAACTATTTTTTTATGTAGTCGGGGATAATGACTTGATTCGGACCAACATCACCAGCGAGATTATTGCTGAGCCAGTTGACGACGCCCCAAAAAGAGAGAATAGCGACAACTGCACCAATACCATAGGCAACTGCTGATTTGCGATTCTTAATGTCGTCAGCCGCTTGTACAATATACAGTTGGAAAATATTCCAAACAGTATAGAGGAACGCAAACGCAATAAGCATGGGCATTACGACGCCGTTTGCAAAATTTGTCACGAGGGTAAGATAACCTTGAAGCATATTCCTGAAAGTATACCATGAGGCAAATAAAAAAACGGGCAAAACCGCTTGACAAATTTCTGTTCTGTGCTATTCTATGGCTACTTCCGAAAGCGTTCCGTCAAGGGGTGCTGAAGAAACGTTCTCTTGTAAGCATGCAGTATGCATGACATCGAAACTATAACCCTCTAAGCATTTGGGTATCCTACGAGGGTATTTTGGTTCTCATCTTGAATGAGGTCGCTGAGATATCTCCTTGGTATGCTATTCACTTCTCCAGAAGCGTTTAGAGGGTTATGGTTTTGAGCTCTGACTCTGATGAAGAGTCTAGATTTCAAAAATTTCTACTCCTCTTACAAGAGAGCATAGCATACGCCGTGAAGTCATACAATTGACTCCACGGCGTATTCGTTTCCGATTTGCTTAAAATTGGCACATTTGCGCCAGCTTCGGAAATTTTTGCACTTGTACTCAATTTTAAGCAAATCGGATTGCAGGAGACACGAACAAGCTTGTTTGTGTATTTTTGTGTACTCAAGTAAACTGATGTCATGATATATCATACGAAAACTGCTGATGATTGGCAGGATGTTGCATCACAGATTATAGAGGCACTCCCAAAGCGCGATGGTGCAACAGTGCTCGCGCTCAAGGGGACCTTGGGCGCAGGGAAGACGACCTGCACACAATCCATTGCGCGCGTGCTTGGAGTTACGGAGCGAGTGGTGAGCCCAACCTTTGTGCTTATGCAACTCTATGACGCGAAACATGCAGAGTTTGATAGGCTTGTGCATATTGATGCCTACCGCATTGAAGATATCGAAGAAGCATCAGTACTGCGCCTTGATGAATACCTTGCTAATCCGCGCACACTCATGGTCGTTGAATGGCCAGAGAATCTTGAGGGAATACTTCCTGAGGACAACATTTCTATCTCTATTGCTATTGAAGATGATGGGCGAAGTATAACGGTGACACAATAAGTATATGGCAACAACTAAAAAAACTCGTCTCGTTTTGCTCGATGCACACGCAATCATTCACCGCGCCTACCATGCACTTCCTGGACTTACCGCGCCCAATGGTGACCCTGTCGGTGCGCTGTATGGAGTAATTACAATGGTGCTAAAAATAGCGCAAGAACTCTCACCCGATTACCTTGTGGCGTGTTTTGACTTGCCACAACCGACGCACCGTCATGAAGCATATGAGGCATATAAGGGTACGCGCCACGCACTTGAGCAGGACCTCATTGTGCAGCTCGAACGTACCAAAGATCTCATGGATGTGTTTGGTATTCCTCGTTATGAATGCGCGGGGTATGAGGCTGACGACCTGCTCGGTACTATTGCAGAACAGATGCGCGCACATGAGGATGTTGAGATTATTATTGCGTCAGGCGACATGGACACGCTCCAGCTTGTCGAAAAAAAGCGCGTGCAGGTATACACGCTCAAAAAGGGGATTAACGACACCATTTTATATGACGAAGTAGCCGTGAAGACGCGCTTTGGTTTCGGTCCGCTTCTTATTCCTGATTACAAAGGGCTTCGTGGTGACCCGTCTGACAACATTCCTGGCATTAAAGGTATTGGTGAAAAAACAGCAACCACACTTATTACCACCTTTGGTGACCTTGATAAGATGTATAAGAAACTCGCAAAAGATGACGCTCCTTTTCGTGAAGTAAAAATAACTCCTCGTATTATTGGACTCTTGCGCGAAGGGGAGGACGAAGCGCGGTTCTCAAAAGTACTTGCCACAATTTCACGTGATGCACCGATTACCTTCGAGCTTCCCGAAGGGGTGTGGCGCGAGAGCGTCGATAGCGAGAAAGTTATTACCTGGTGCGCGGAGCTTGGTTTTCGTTCACTCATTCCACGACTCTCGCAAGCCTTTGAAGCGGTGCAAGATGTTACGGAAGAAGAATTTACTGATGATGAACTTGAAGAAACCGCACTCGCACTCTGGTTGCTTGTGTCTGACCATACGAACCCGTCAAAGGACGATGTAGTTGCGTATGGGCGAACACGAGGGGTTATTGGAGTACAGGCATCAAGAGAGCAGATTCTGAAAGATCTCGCAGAAACTCCAATGCAGAAAGTTTTTGTTGAAATTGAACAACCGCTCCGGGCGGTGCTTGCGCGTATGCGAGAAATTGGCATTGCTGTTGATGTTGCTGAGCTCAATAGACTAAGCGGGCTATTCCATAAAGAACTCGATTCGCTTACTGCGGAAATTTACGCAGCAGCCGGCACAGAGTTTAATATTAATTCACCAAAGCAGCTCGGCGACATACTTTTTGATACGCTCGGCATTGGTACGAAGTCACGTGCGAAGAAAACGTCGACCGGGCAGCGCTCGACCAAAGAAAGCGAACTAGAAAAAATGAAAGATGAGCATCCGATAATTGCGCAGGTCCTCAAATATCGAGAATTATCAAAATTAGTCGGAACATACATTGACACGTTTCCTAATCTTGTCAAAGAAGATGGCAGAATTCACTCGCACTTCTTGCAGGCAGGTACCACGACAGGGCGCCTCGCATCACGTGACCCAAACCTGCAAAACATTCCCACACGTAGCGAGCAGGGGAGAATGATTCGGAGTGCCTTCACCGCAGAGAAAGGCTACGCACTCGTTGCGTTCGACTACGCACAAATTGAACTACGTATCGCAGCATTCCTTGCAGAAGACACTGAGCTCATGCGCATTTTCAAAGCAGGGGAAGATATTCACACATCCGTTGCTGCACGCGTGTTTAATGTCGACGCAGCGGAAGTCACCAAAGAGATGCGTCGTCGTGCAAAGGTGATTAACTTCGGCATTATGTACGGTATGGGTGTCACCGCACTTCGGCAAAACCTCGGCGATGGCACCAGTCGCGAAACGGCACAGCAGTACCTCGACGCCTACTTCGCCTCGTTCCCGCAGCTCGCTGCATATCTTGAAGATACCAAAACATTTGCCCGAAGGAACGGCTACACCGAAACCCCGTATGGCCGCCGCCGCTACTTCGCGGGTATTAACTCGACAGTCCCGTTTATGCGCGCCCAAGCAGAGCGTATGGCAATCAACGCTCCTATCCAGGGTATGGAAGCTGATGTGGTCCGCATCGCTATGGTACGTGCCGATGATTTTATCGAGAAAGAAGGACTACGTGACAACGTACGACTCCTTCTCCAGATTCACGACGAGCTCATTTTCGAAATAAAAGAAGGCCTCGTGAGTGTAATCGCCCCCAAGCTAAAACACATCCTCGAGACCATCGTTCCTGCAGAAATAACCAAACACGTCCCCCTTGAAGTCGGCACCAAAACCGGCAAAACCTGGGGTGAGTTGGAATAACTATAGAGAAAATACGGCACTACCAAACCGTGTTTTTTTGTGGTATGGTGGAGTAGAACATATCACATATAGTATGCCAAATTTCAACAATTTTAGTAATCGTGCAAAAGAGGCGATTCGCCGTGCGCACGAGTTCGCAATTGAACGCGGACAAAACCACGTGAACCCACTTCACTTGTTGGGGGCTATTATGGCGCAAGAGGAAAACGTCGTCATTTCCGTTTTTGACCGATTACAGATTGACGCGATTGAGTTTGCTGATCAAATTGCCGAAGGACTTGAAAGCACTCTTACCGGCGGCACCCTCTCCCCATCAATGCAGCTGTACCTCACACCCGACCTCGCACAAGCAATCGAAAACTCACAGCGCATCGCCGAGGAAATGAAGGATTCTTATATCGGTGTCGAGCACCTCTTTTTAGCCGTACTTGACCGTCCGGGGCCAGCGCGCGAAATTCTTGACCGCCTGAAGCTTTCAAAAGAACGAGTTGTTGCTACACTTAATGAAATCCGCGAAGGAGTGCCTGGCGAAGCAGAGGCACCAAAGAAAATGCGTGCACTTACACGCTACGCACGCAACTTAACCGTGCTTGCACAGGAGAACAAGCTCGACCCCGTCATCGGGCGCGATGCTGAAATTCAGCGCGTTATTCAAATCCTTTCACGCCGCACGAAGAACAACCCTATTCTTATCGGTGAGGCAGGCGTCGGAAAGACGGCAATTGCTGAAGGCCTTGCACTTTCAATCGTGCAAGGGGCTGTGCCAGAGAGTATGCGCGAAAAAGAAATTCTTTCGCTCGACCTCGGGCTTCTTGTTGCGGGTACGAAATTCCGTGGTGAGTTCGAAGAGCGCCTTAAGATGGTGATGAAAGAAGTAGAAGCTGCGGCAGGGAAGGTTATTCTTTTCATCGATGAACTCCATACTATTATTGGCGCGGGTGCAGCAGAGGGTGCGATGGATGCATCAAACATGCTTAAGCCTGCACTTGCTCGTGGTGAAATCCGCGTGATTGGTGCGACAACACTCAAAGAATATCAGAAGCATATTGAGCGTGACCCGGCACTCACACGCCGCTTCCAGCCCGTACATGTACAGGAGCCCTCACCGGAGGATGCTATCGCCATCATGCGTGGCGTCGCGGAAAAGTACGCGCTCTATCACGGCGTGCGCATTACGGACGATGCAATCGTTGCAGCAGTACAGCTTTCTTCACGCTACATTACCGACCGCTTTCTCCCCGACAAAGCCGTAGACCTTATCGACGAAGCTGCAGCAGCACTCCGCATCTCACTCGAAAATAAACCCGAAGAACTCGAAGTTGCTGACCGAAAAGTCCGTCGTTTTGAAATTGAAAAGGAGGCACTCAAGAAAGAAATCACCACTTCAGAAGGGGCGACAATTGACAAACTTGAGAAACGTGTCGCCGACATTGACGAACAAATCCGTGAGCTTCGCGATAAAACGAAGACGCTCGAGAGTAAGTGGTCAAACGAACGTGAGACCGTCGCACGTATCCGCGAAATTAAAAAGGAGCTCGACAAATTGAATGTTGAAGCAGAAACAGCCGAGGCACGTGCTGATCTTCAGAAAGCTGCCGAGATTCGCTATGTCACTATTCCAAAGCTTAACGTCGAGCTTGAAGAAGCGTCAGAGCGACTCAAGAAGCTCCAGCGTCATACACGCATCTTGCGAGAGGAAGTGACTGAGGCAGACATTGCTGCTGTTGTCTCGCGATGGACAAATATCCCTGTTGCTCGCATGCTTGAGGAAGAAGCGAGGAAGCTTGCACGAATGGATGAGGTGCTTAGCCAGAAAGTTATTGGTCAATCTGCTGCAGTACAGAAGGTTGTCGATGCGGTACGTCGCGCACGTACGGGTATTGCAGACCCAAATCGTCCTATTGGCTCGTTCCTGTTCCTTGGCCCAACCGGCGTTGGTAAGACAGAACTCGCTCGCTCGCTCGCAACATTTATGTTCGACGACCCAGAAGCAATGGTTCGTATCGATATGTCGGAATTCATGGAAAAGCATTCCGTTTCCAAGATTATCGGCTCGCCTCCGGGCTATGTAGGGCATGAAGAAGGCGGTGCGATTACGGAGCTTGTCCGTCGCCGTCCGTACTCAGTTATTCTCTTTGACGAAGTCGAAAAGGCACACCCAGAAGTGTTCAATGTGCTCCTCCAGGTGCTCGATTCAGGACATCTCACCGATGCAAAAGGCCGCAAGGTTAACTTCAAGAATACGGTCATTATCATGACGTCGAACATTGGCGCAGAACACATCGACCGTATGCAGAAGTTCGGCTTCTCAAATGCAACCGATGGCGAGCAGTACGAAGTCGCTAAGGATAAAGTTCTTGAATCGCTCAAAAACTTCTTCCGTCCTGAATTCCTCAACCGTCTCGACGAAATCATTGTCTTTGATGTGCTCTCGAAAGAGGTCATTCGTTCAATCGTTACGCTTCAGATTGCAGAAGTCGTAAAGCGTCTTGCTGAAAAGGATATTACCCTCACGATTGACGATGAGGTGGCAGACTACCTTGCCAAGAAGGGTTATGATCCAAAGTTCGGCGCACGACCACTTCGTCGCGTGATTCAAACCGAAATCCTTACCCCCGTTGCAACCGCAATGGTAAAACAGGGAACTCTTTCAGGAGCCAGCGTAACCGTCACTCTCAAAAAGGACGAACTCGCCCTCAATATCAAAAAGCGAGGCGCCCAGAAGTCACCCCTTACCCGCTCGGAACTGAAGGCTACCGCACAGTAACAAAATACAACACATGTCTTTACCGGCGTGTGTTGTATTTTTGTGTACATTCCGTATACTCGTGAGATATGGAAGTACAGGAAATTGAGTCGCTTGCGACTATGGCGCGTATCGCGCTTACAGCGGAGGAAGTTGCAGTTATGCAGGAGCGGGTTGGCTCGGTGCTTGACTATGTCTCGCAGGTACAGGAGATTGCTGCAAATGAAGAAAAGAAGATTGGTATTATGCATAATGTGATGCGTGATGATGTGCTTACTCGTGAGCCGAATCAGTACACGGAGGCGGTCTTGGCAAATGCACCAAGCGCAAAGGGTCGTTTTGTTGAAGTGCAGAAGGTAATTGATAATGAATAATATGAACACATCTCCAACTATTTCCGAACTTCGCGTGAAGTTCGTGGCTGGCACCTATACGCCGCTTGATGCATACCGCGATGCGCGGGCTATTATTGATGCGAATAATGTAGATATTAACGCATATCTTGAGGTGTTTGATGATGCGGAAGAGTCAGCAAAAGCAGCAACTGAGCGTTATGCAAAGGAAGGCGAGCGCGCACCGGCACTCCTTGGTATGCCGATTGCGGTGAAGAACAATATGCTCGTTAAAGGAAAGCGTGCAACTGCAGGCTCAAAGATTCTTGAGAATTACATTGCAACCTACGATGCAACGGTAATTGCTCGCCTCAAAGAAGCAGGTGCCGTCATTATGGGCGCAACTAACATGGATGAATTTGCTATGGGTTCATCAGGTGAAAGTTCTGCCTATGGCATTACTAAAAATCCGCTTGACCGTACACGTGTACCGGGCGGTTCGTCATCTGGATCTGCGGCAGCACTCGCCCTTGGCGGTATTGTTGCGGCAGTTGGTACCGACACAGGTGGCTCGGTGCGTCAGCCAGCAGCATTTTGTGGGCTCGTCGGCGTGAAGCCGACCTACGGTACTGCATCTCGCTATGGACTTGTGGCTATGGGTTCATCACTCGACCAGGCAGGAGCCTTTGCACGTACGGTTGCTGATGCGGCACTCGTACAAGGAATTATGAATGGTAAGGATATAAATGATGGCACGACTATTGACGAAAATACGTTTCGTGTTGTTTCAAAAAAGGACACCTACACAATCGGTGTGCCAATGAAGCTTCTTGACGGTGTTGACGCTGATGTTCGTACTTCGTTCGAAGCAAAAATCGAGGCACTGAAAGCAGCGGGAAACACTGTTGTTGATGTTGACCTTCCGCTTTTCGAAAAAGGACTCGCTGCGTATTACATTGTGATGCCGGCAGAAGTTTCTTCAAACCTTGCTCGCTATGACGGTATTCGCTATGGTAAAAAAGTAGTGGGCAAAGACTTGCTCGATAGCTACATGAAAACACGGGCGGAAGGCTTCGGTGCGGAAGTAAAACGACGTATCCTCCTCGGAACGTACGTGCTCTCATCAGGTTACTATGACGCATTCTACGGCAAAGCAGAGGCGGCGCGCGATGTAATGCGGAAAGAGTTGGCGACAACGTTTGAAACTGTCGATGCAATTCTTACCCCTACTTCACCTATTCCTGCATGGAAGTTCGGTGAAAAGAGCAAGGATCCGCTCTCGATGTATCTTGCTGACGTCTTCACGGTGCCAGTAAACCTCACAGGTGTACCCGCAATGTCCGTCCCCGCAGGCACGGTCACTCGCGAAGAATCAAACCTTCCCGTCGGCATCCAAATCATCTGCCCGCATGCAGGTGAGGACCGCATGTACGACATTGGCACAAAAATTGAGTCACTCTAATCCATTTCAAAAACACCGCAGATGCGGTGTTTTTGCTGAGCTCTGGTATACTGTATGCAATGCCAACGCTTGCAGAATACCGTGAGGGGGAGATTGAGTTTGCACAATACGGGATTGATATCTCGGGGATTTTAGAGTCGGCCTGGATGTATATTAAAAGTTTCTTTGGTGCAGGTGATCCACTTGCCACGACGGCGACCTATACCGACCTCTTTCGACTCATTGCAACCATTCTCGAAGTACTCGCAGTGATTGGAATTATACTGTCGCTCCTCATGCTTTGGGGATGGCTCTATGCTGCGGTGCGATTGAAGAAATATGGTGATGATGCGGATGCTGCACTTGCCGATGAAGAGAGGCGTTTTCGTGAGCGTGCGCTCGGAAAGCGGGTGCAAAATCCGCGACGGGTTGATATTGCAACACATATCGCAAGCGAGAATCCAAACGACTGGCGCATCGCCATTGTCGAGGCGGATATTTTGCTCGAAGAAATCCTCGAGAAGCAGGGCTTCGTTGGCGCAACCATTGGTGAGAAACTCCGCGGCGCGTCTAGCGAGTCATTCCGCACCCTTAATGATGCCTGGGAAGCCCATAAGGTCCGCAATAAAATCGCCCACGAAGGCGCCGGCTTTGAACTCACTGGCCGCATTGCAACACAAACCATCGCCCAGTACGAAAATGTTTTTAATGAATTTGGTGTATAGGTGTTACATTGATATATATCGATGTAATATGCTATGATGGAGGGGTATGAAAATTACACGACAAGAAGAGAAGGGGTATGCGGTGCCGTCATGGGTTCCGAAAGGGCAGATATCCCACACGGAGCTCTGCCCAGACTGCTTTAAGGTAGTTGGCGAAAAGAGCCGATATAATTTAGTGTGCATGCTTGGTAAAGCGCCCGAAGGAATGACGGTAACAGAACTTACCGATTCCATGACCTTACGTCAGCCGACAATTACGCATCATTTGCAGGTGCTTGCGTCTGTTGATGCAGTAACGAGCGAAGCTCGCGGAAGGGAGAGGGTGTACACACTTAACCGCGATGCCCATTGTTTTGAAGATTGTAAAATCCCTTACTAAGCAATCGTATTCATTCTTCGAGGCCTGTTATTCTATTTTCCGCAAAAAATCTCACGTATATTCGCGAGATTTTTTCTTAGGGGAAGGGAGGAATTTTGTACGAACGAGGAAGCGGTGCACTGACGATTATGGTGCGATATTTCTTCAGAAATATGTCGCGTACGACCTACGCACCGGCAAAAGCGTCAAGGAAGAAGAATAATAATCTTCTATACAGTCTGTAGGTGATTAATGTCCATGACTACTGCGGGCGTGCTCAGTGAAGTTTCCGTCCATGATTTCTGGGTCTGTGCTGCCAACAACCTCGAGTACACCCCAGGCGCCTTTGTCGGTGCGCATAAGGGCGTGGTCGACAAGAATGTACTTGCCGGGATAATCGACAGTGAGCTCAACGATGGCTGCGCCACCGGCAGGGATGTTGGTGGTTTGCACATTGTGGAAACGTGCGCCGCCGATTGAGGCTTCGGGGTAGACGGTGTCGAAAATCTCGCCGACGATGTGGAATGAAGAGGTGTGTGATACGCCGCCGTTGCCGACATACAAGCGAACCTTGTCGCCAACGAAGGCTTTCATGTTGCTGTCGAGACCGCCTGTTTTGCCATTGAAGGTAATGTACTCTGGCTGCCCGTCCATCATTTTCTTTGCATCAAAAATCTGTAAGCCTTTACGGCCAATGGTGCCTGCAGTGTAGAGTTCGCCTTGCATGACATAGAATTCTTTGTCGACTTTTGGTAAACCTTCCTTTGGCTCAACAAGAAACAATCCATACATGCCGTGTGCCATATGTGATGCCATGTTTGGTACTGCACAGTGATAGACGAAGAGCCCGGGGTTTAGCGTTTTGAAACGAAAGGTTTTACTTTCGCCAGGATTCACGACGGATACTGCGCCACCACCACCGGGGCCGGTTGCTGCATGAAAGTCGACGTTGTGATGGTGAAGACTTGATGCGTGATTGCTGATGGTAACCTCGATAATGTCGCCGACTTGCGCACGGAAGAGCGGTCCAGGAACCGTGCCATTGAAGGTCCAGTAGTTAAAGGTGACTCCTGGGGCGATTTCAGCGAGCACCTCTTTTGCTTCGAGCTGGATACGGCGTGTTGTGGGGAGCGTATCATCTGTGACGGGCTCAATGGCGCCACCTGCAATAAGTTGATTAATGGGAGAAGGTACGTTGTTGGGGTTTTCTGAAATATCTTTCACAACCTCGAACGTTTCAAGGTGACGGAAAAAACTGAGAACGTTCTTGAAGGGGAGTCCTGGTCCACTTCCGGTGCCGTACGACTGCACGTACATTGGATACTGGAATGCGTAGAGTTGCCCGACTGATGCTGAAACAAACATTCCGGAGCCGAGAATGAATACCAAAATAGAGATGCCGAGCGGTAACGCTTCGAGTCGCCAAATGAGACGCAGGAAGAAGAAAAGGCTTGCTGTTGCTGCCATAGTTATGCCTATTGCCTGAATGAGTGTTGTTTTCAGGTACGCAAGCAGTGGCATGCCGCCGAGCACAGTGATTCCAAGAAGAACGGCAATAACGCCGAATACATAGATGCCAACAAGCACCCATGATATCTTACGAAGAATTTCGTAATGTGAAGGTTTGATTTTTTTGGTCATAGTAAGAATAGAATACCACGGAAGCGTAGGGGTTTAATGCCCAAAGAACGCTTCAGTGTAGATGTTGTGTTCGTGGATGCCGGCCTCCGTGAGAGCTTTCCAAATATCGCGTGTGAATGAGATGTTGCCACAGAGGAGAAATTCTGTTTCAGGTGGTGCGCTTACGGTTTCGAGAATGTCGTTTACGTGTATGCGACGTGTGGCTCTATGGGGGATTGTTGGGTTGTCTTCTCGAGTTACGAAATGGTATGCGGAGAAATTACCGAGAGTGAGTTTTTGTAGCTCTTCTAAAAAGATTGCGTCAGCCGAATTACGAATGGTATGGAAGAGAGTAACTGTTCGCTCGGGATTTTTGTGGAGTATGTCTTGCAGTATTGCGCGGAATGGGGTGATGCTGATGCCACTTGCAATGAGAACGAGTGGCGTGCCTTCGTATTCGGGGGCGAAGAATCCGTAGGGGAGAGAGCCCAGGATTGTATCGCCAACCTCAGCAGTGCAGAGACGGCGGGAAAATTCACCAATATCTCGGACAGTTAGAGTAAAAACTTCTTCATGTGGTGCACTCGAAATACTGTAGGCTTTTCCTTCAGGTGTGCCTGTGTCAGGGAAGTGAATGTTTATGTATTGTCCGGCTGTCCACTCAGGAAGGCTGCCGTTTTCGAGTGTGAGGGAAAGAGTGGTAACTCCCGGCACCTCCTGTTTTTTTGATTGTATGATGAAGTTATGTTGCATGGTTTTGTTCATAATCTAAAACAGCTTCTCGCAATGCCTGATGTCCAAGTACTGAGCAGTGGTATTTGCGGTCAGGTAATCCGCCGAGACGTTCGATAATTGCTTCTGGCGTGACTCGTTTTGCATGTGTGATGGCCATGCCTTCGTTCTCTGTTGCCATAACTGAGAGCATTGAGGTTGAGGCAATCGCCGACGCACAACCAAACGTGCGCCATTTACATTCGGTAATACGTTTGGTTCCCTGATCTATTTTTATCCAGAGCGCCATCATGTCGCCACATGCGGGACTACCGACGATGCCGATACCGTCGGCCTCATAGGTGCTGTCGTCGGTAAGGAGGTTGCGAGGGCTAAAGAAATGGTCACGTACTATCTCGCTATAGAGCCAGTTGCCGACGTCACACGCGTTTGGTTTCTCGTTATTTTTCATAGGTACTAGTGAGTGCTGACATAGCGGTTAATCGAGTAACAATTCTTGAGAATATATCGACAACTTTTGTGAGGTCTTCTTGTGTTGTGTTACGACCGAGAGAGAAGCGGACACTGCCGTGGATTACTTCGGCTGGTTGCCCGATTGCTTGTAAGACATGCGAAGGTGCGAGATCTTGCGCAGAACAAGCGGATCCAGTTGCAACTTCAATGCCAGCGTTATCGAGCATGAGCAGCATTGATTCTCCTTCGATATTTGGAATCGTGACGCTGATAATATGGGGAAGCACTTTTTCGGGGTGTCCGTTTATGATGCTCTGTGGTAGAGCTTTGTTCAGTTCTGTGATGAAGTTCGTACGCAACGTCCATAGTCGCTCATGTTCGCTTTCACGAAGTTTCTCTGATTTCTCGAGTGCATATGTCATACCAACAATGTTGGGGAGAGATTCAGTGCCTGCTCGAAACCTTCCTTCTTGGTCGCCACCAACAAGGAGTGGCGTTATGTGCACAGATGACTTTTTGTAGAGGACACCAATACCTTTTGGCCCGTATATCTTTGAACCGTTGAGCGAGAGTAAATCAACGCCAAGTTCAAGGACGTTGAGCGGAAGATGTCCCGCTGCTTGGCAGGCGTCAGTGTGCAGAAGAATATGTTTTGGTAAAACTTTACGAAGCTCCGTAATCGGCTGAATCGTGCCGACTTCGTTATTAGCAAGCATGACGGATACAAGAACGGTGTCGTCACGAACAAGCGCAAGCAGTGCAGGTATGTCGACAACGCCGTATATATCAACTGGTGCAAAAGAAATCTCAAACCCTTCTTTTGCAAGGAGTTTCACTGCTTCAATAACGGCTTTATGTTCAATCGCTGATACAATAATATGCCTTCCTTTTGAAACATTCGCTCGTGCAGCGCCAAGGAGCGCAAGATTATCAGACTCAGTACCGCTGCCGGTAAAAATAATCTCATCGGCTTGTGCGCCGATATAGTGAGCGATTCGTAATCGCATAGCATCAATCACCGATTTTGCCCTTCGTCCGCTTGTATGCAGCGACGACGGGTTCCCGTACGTCACACCGTAATAGGGAAGCATTGCATCAAGCACTCCCGTATCAATGGGTGTCGTTGCCGCGTTGTCGAGATATATTGTTTTCATATGTTATCGTATGCCACAAAACGTTACGTAACGAGCGCAGGTCTTTTGGAATTCTAAAAACTCTTCGTCGGTGTAGGTGGTTTTGCGGAGGAATTGAGGGTTGAGGGTTTTGGTAGGGACGAATTTTTGAAGGTTATAGATTTTTGCTCCTTCAATTTCTTTAGCGATTGCTTCGATGTCTTCCGGGGAGGTAAGGATTTTTATGACGGTGGTGCGGAATTCGTAATCGACACGATCTTCCTTGAGGAGAGCAACGCTTTGACGGATAGCATCCGTATCCACGGGCCGCCCGGCGGTGACATAGTACTTTGCGAGTGGTGCTTTGATATCCATGGCGATATAGTCAACTATCTGCCGGTCGATTGCCTTTCTGAGAAAATTTGGATTCGTGCCATTGCTGTCGAGCTTCACTAAAAAGCCAAGGTCTTTGACTTTTTGCATGAAGGAAAGTAATGTTTCTTCATGCATGGTAGGTTCACCGCCGGTAATGGTCACCGCATCAAGAAGTCCGACTCGCTTCTCGAGAAAGGAGAGTACATACTCCTCTGAGTAGGTATCTTCTACCGTCTCGTCGACAAGCTCAGGATTGTGGCAGTAGCCACAACGGAAATTGCATCCGATGGTGTATACCATTGCGGATGTTTTTCCGGGGTAATCAATGAGTGTCAGAGGATTGAGTCCGCCAAAAATCATTGCACGAGCGTTTCGCTTTTTAATACACATAGGAGAGGATCAGTTTTTATAGCGCTTTCTTCGGTAAGGTAGGTTGTACGATTTATCCACTCTTCCTGCTTACCAGCATTCCATGCCTTCACGGGGCGCAGGTAACCAACAATGCGAGAGTACACCTCACATTCACTTGCGCACTTTGTGCAGGTGTGGTGTTCGCCAGAAAGGTAACCGTGGGTAGGGCACACGCTGAAGGTTGGGGTAAGTGTGAAGTAGGGGAGCTTGAAACTCTCGCAAACCTTCTTTACAAGTTTTGGTACGGCACTGATGTCGGTAATGCGTTCGCCAAGGAAGAGATGCATAACGGTGCCTCCTGTGTACTTTGTCTGGAGTGAGTCTTGGAGTGTAAGCGCCTCGAATACATCATCGGTGTAGTTAACGGGAAGATGTGAAGAGTTAGTATAGAAAGGCTGTGCACCTTTTTGATACTGTGCATCATTTGCAACGACAATTTCAGGGAATTGCTTCTTGTCCTTGAGTGCGAGACGGTATGACGTGCCTTCTGCTGGTGTCGCCTCGAGGTTGTAAAGGTTGCCGGTTTCCTTTTGGTAATTGATAAGACGCGTACGCATGTGAGTGAGGACTTTTTCTGCGAATGCATGCCCGTCTTCGGTCCCGATATTCGTGTGGAGGAAGTTCACTATTGCGTCATTAAGCCCGATGAGACCGATGGTTGAGAAATGGTTCTTCCAGTATTCATTGAAGGCGGTGTGTATGTTGCGGAGGTAGAATGACGTGTAGGGGTAGAGGTTCGCTCGTGCGAGTTTTTCAATAACCTTGCGCTTGATTTCGAGAGACTCTTTGGCAATGTCCATTTGTGCATCGAGTTGTGCAAAGAAATCGGTTTCGTCCTTTGCGGTGAAGCCAATGCGGGGGAGGTTGACGGTCACTACGCCGATTGAGCCAGTAAGTGCATTCGCGCCGAAGAGTCCGCCGCCACGACGGTCGAGTTCATCGAGATCAAGTCGAAGACGGCAACACATTGAGCGTGTATCTTCTGGCTTCATGTCGGAGTTGACGAAATTTGAGAAATACGGAATACCGTACTTTGCAGTGATTTCCCAAAGTCCTTTGAGTTTCGGATTTTCCCAGTCAAAATTTTTATCGACGTTGATGGTTGGAATAGGGAAGGTAAAGACGCGTCCTGCGGCATCGCCTTCTGCAAAGACCTCAAAGAGCGCCCCGTTGAACATATCCATTTCATTCTGGAAGTCGTCGTAGGTTTCATTCTGTGGTTTACCACCGATGATAACTTTTTGACCTTTGAAGTTTACTGAGGGTGAGAGATCGAGCGTGATGTTTGAGAACGGTGATTGAAAACCGACACGTGTTGGCACGTTCATGTTGAAGACGAATTCTTGAAGAGCCTGCTTGACCTCTTTTGCATCAAGCTTGTCGTATCGAATAAAAGGCGCAAGGAGTGTGTCGAAGTTTGAGAAGGCAATTGCGCCTGCTGCTTCGCCTTGTAAGGTGTACATAAAGTTTACCACCTGTCCGAGCGCGGTGCGGAAATGCTTTGCTGGTGCGGACTCGATTTTCCCTGATACGCCACGAAAACCAACCATAAGGAGATCCATGAGATCCCAGCCGACACAGTACACAGAAAGAGAACCGAGGTCGTGAATATGGAGGTCGCCGCTTTCGTAGGCGGCACGGACTTCTGGTGGATAAATTTTATTGAGCCAGTAGGTTTTGCTGGTCTCAGAGGCGATGTGATTGTTGAGCCCCTGGAGCGAGTAGCCCATGTTGCTGTTCTCCTTCACTTGCCAGTCTTCAATATCGACGTAGCTGTCGATGAGTCCAAGTGCTGCCTGAATTGAAAATGCACGAATTTCTGCATGCTGTGCGCGATACACCACAAATGCCTTTGCGGTTTTTTTAAATGTGGATGCCATGAGTGTTTCCTCAACAGCATCTTGTATGTCTTCGACGTTGGGTACTGCTTTATGCTTTGAAAGTTTTTGTACCACTTTGTCGGTTAGTTGCTGCGCTGCTGCCTCGTCTAATTCTTGTGCGGCGCTCATTGCTTTTTCAATAGCAAGAGTAATTTTTGCCGCATCGAACGGAGACGTAGAACCGTCTCGTTTAATTATTTCAGTAAACATATGAATGATATGCGTTTCTAGAGCAGCGAAACTTAGTGTTTTTAATATTGATAACTGTCTATATACAGTAGCATAGATGTACATCAATACGTTGTGGATAACTTTTCAAAGTGTTGTTTTTCTAAAACTGCACAATAGAAACACGATGAATGCAAACTACTCATAGTTTAATGCACCAAAAAACTTTTTGTGATATGCTGTGCTCACTATGGCATTTTTTCTAGAAAAATTCTTTGGGCCTTCGTATGAGAAGGAGCTCAAAAAGGTGCGACCACTTGTGGCGCAGATTAACGCAAAAGAGGCGGATTTTGAGGGTAAAACAGGTGAAGAACTTGTGGCTCTTACGCAGGAGTTGAAGGAGAAAGTTACCGCAGGCACTTCACTTGATGATGTACTTGTTGATGCATTCGCGCTGGTGCGTGAGGCAGCGAAGCGCACGCTTGGACTCCGTCACTACGATGTGCAGCTTATCGGTGGCATTATGCTTCATCAGGGCAAGATTGCTGAAATGCGCACCGGTGAAGGAAAGACGCTCGTGGGTACACTTCCGGGATTCTTAAACGCGCTCGCGGGGAAGGGGGTGCATGTGGTAACGGTGAACGACTATCTCGCACGTCGCGACGCCGTCTGGATGGGGCAGATTTACGCGTATCTCGGCCTTTCGGTTGGTATTATGAATCATGAGGTCTCATATCTTTATGATGCAGCACTTACCTCTGATTCAGAAGATGCAGCACGCGACGAACATGGCGATGTGATTGTACAAAACGAATTCATGCGTCCATGTACACGTAAGGAGGCCTATGCTGCCGATATTACCTACGGCACCAACAACGAATACGGTTTCGACTACCTTCGCGATAATATTGAATTCAATCAAGAAAACGTGCGTCAGCGCGGACACTTCTATGCGATGGTTGACGAAGTCGACTCGATCCTCATCGATGAAGCGCGCACCCCGCTCATTATTTCTGCGCCAGCAGGAGACACCGATGATCTGTATGGACAGTTTGCTGATCTTGCACGTCAAATGGTACTCGATGAAGATTATATCGTTGAAGAAAAGCACAAAAGCGCAACACTTACGGAAGCAGGTATTACGAAAGCTGAGCAGTACCTCAATATTCCAAACATCTACACTATCGAAGGTATGCGTATGGTGCACCACCTCGAAAACGCGGTGAAAGCGAAGGCGCTTTATACACGCGACAAGGAATACGTGGTGCGTGGCGAAGAGATTGTGATTGTTGATGAATTTACTGGCCGTATGCAGCCCGGCCGACGCTGGTCAGAGGGGCTTCACCAGGCGATCGAAGCAAAAGAAGGCGTGCCGCTCCAAAAGGAAAGCAAAACCTTCGCATCAATCACGTTCCAGAACTACTTCCGCATGTACGACAAGCTCGCCGGCATGACGGGCACCGGACTCACGTCACAGGAAGAGTTTTACTCAGTGTACAAGCTCGATGTTATTCCGATTCCAACCCACAACGATATCAGGCGCGTCGACAAAAATGACCTCATTTTCCAAAGCGAACGAGGTAAGATTATGGCGCTTGTACGCACCGTGAAGGAGGTTCAGGATAAAGGTCAGCCAGTCCTCATCGGTACCGCATCAATCGACAAGAACGCTGAAGTTTCAATCGCGCTCAGTGAAGCAGGTATTGTGCACACCGTGCTCAACGCAAAGAACCACGAACATGAAGGAGAAATTATTGCAAATGCTGGACGTAAAGGTGCTGTCACCCTTGCAACCAACATGGCAGGTCGCGGTGTCGACATTAAGCTTGGTGGTATTGATGCCACCAAGGAAGAGCAGGAAGAAATCAAAGCGCTCGGCGGACTCTATGTGATTGGTACTGAGCGCCACGAAGCACGTCGAATCGACAATCAGCTTCGTGGACGTGCTGGTCGTCAAGGCGATCACGGTACGACGCAATTCTACGTCTCGATGGAAGACTCACTCATGCGTGTCTTTGCGTCGGACGTCGTGAAGAAGATGATGGGGCGTCTCGGTATTCCCGAAGATGAAGCAATTGAAAACAGCATCATCACCCGCTCACTTGAAAGCGCACAGACACGCATCGAAGGTTTCCACTTCGACTCACGCAAGCAAGTGCTTGCGTACGATGATATTTTGAACCGTCATCGTCAGGCACTCTATGGACAGCGCCGCCATATTCTCGCGGGAGAGCAGGGGGTAATTGATGAGATTATTGCGCAGGTAACCGAAGCGCATCCAGAAATTTCTGAGACGGTCGCACAGCGTAAGTCAGAAATGGGGGATACGCTCTGGTATGACATTATGCGTCGCGTCGCACTCCAAACCTACGACCACCTTTGGGTTGAGCATCTCGAAGTTATGCAGTACGCCCGCTCAAACGTCTCGCTGCGCGCCTACGGACAGCAAGACCCGCTCGTTGAATACCGCAAGGAAGGTCAGCGACTCTACGCAGAACTTCAGCGTACCGCTCTCGACCGCCTTGCTGCAACCATCCCAACCATCCGCATTGAGCGAGTTGTTCAAGAAGAAGAAAAGCAAAAAGAAGCAATTCGTCTTGCAAAAGAAGCAGGCGGTGGCGAAGAGGCAGCAGTCGCAGACAAGCCTGACAAGCCAATCCACGCAAAGCCAGAATTCGCCCGCAACGAAACCATTACCATCACAAGTAACGGCGAAGAGCGAACCATGAAGTACAAGAAGGCTATCCCGTTCCTCGAAGAAGGCTGGAAACTAAAATAAAATGATTTGAAATGATTTTAAAGGGGAAAGAAATTAAATAATTTTCTTTCAATACAAAAAGCAGTACAGGTACTGCTTTTTGTATATCTGAGTATAATAGTGGCATGACAATTGGTGAACATGCGCAGTATATTGCGCGGCATCGCGCTGAGCGTGGCGCGTATTTTCGTGGGCTTTCAGGGGCAGAGCAGATGGCGGTGTTCGATGAGTGTTCGGCGTATGTGCAACGGGATTTACTTACGAAGCTTCAGGTTGCGGATATTGTGGCGCTCCTCGACCAGCACGACCCAGGGGTTGCGGAGAAGATTTTATTGCGTATTTCAGATGCGAAGCGACGCCATGCTATTACGCTACAGCTCAAGCGAGAGATTAAGGAAAAGATAGATGTCGTGCGTAGGTTTCATCAGCAGGCGACGCTCGGCATTGTTGATCAGCATTACGTGCTTCTTCCTGACACCGCGACGGTTGCTGATGTTGCCGAGGCGCTCGATAGTCACTTTGATGAGACGGGGAGAATTCCGGTGATGTTGGTGCATCATGCGGGGAAGTGTATTGGCGAAGTGCGTCCGGGAGACTTGGTGCGCGAAGAAATGACGAGCTCTATTACGGCACATGTGCGTGCAGTTACCATGCTTACCTATACGCACGCGCCACACGCCATTGCCACTTTGTGCGTTGAAAAAAATATTCATAAAGTGGTGATTCTCGATACCGATGAAAGCGTGCTCGGTGTGGTATTTGCTCGCGACGTAAATGCCTTGTTTGAAGAATTGCCGTCAGAATCGCTGTATGAATTCGCGGCAATTGAAGAAAATGAACACGCGTTTGACTCAGTGAAGAAAAAGTTTAATGCGCGGTATCGGTCGCTCGTGGTGAATCTTTGTACGGCGTTTCTTGCAGGTTCGGTCGTTGGTATATTTGCCGATACACTGAAAGAAATGGCGATTCTCGCCATGTACTTGCCGATTGTGGCAGGCATGGGAGGCAACGCGGGTATTCAATCGCTCGCTATCTTCATGCGTAGTATTACCCTTGGCGAAATTACGCTTGCACGAGCATTCCCTGCAGTTTCTCGCGAAGTTATGGCAAGCGTATTGCAGGGAAGTATCAACGGTGTTATCACAGGAACCGTCGCCGTGGTCCTCGGGCAAAGCGCCATGTTCGGCGTCGTTGTCGGGCTCGGTGTTATGATAAACCTCATCGTTGCTGCAACGTTTGGCTCGCTTATTCCGCTTACCATCCGTGCTCTTGGCAAAGACCCTGCAATATTCTCTGGAATCATCCTCACGACCTTCACCGATATCTGCGGCTTCCTCGCCATTTTTCTCCTGGCGATTGCGTTACTCTAAAAATAAAACAGTCTCTCCGTGAGCAGAGACTGTTTTATTTTTTGCACCAAAGAATAAATTTTGCAAAGTAGTAAGAGGGGCGGTTTCTGAAATGCTTTTCTATGAAGTATGCGGAAGATTTCTGCATATGGTCCTCTTTACGAGCAGAGACACCTCCTCTGTGAAATATGGTGACTGTTGGATCGTAGATTATACATGCTCCATTTTTACGAAGCATGTAGCAGAGGTCTTCCTCCTCTTTGTAGAGGAAGAAATTTTCGTCGAAGCCACCTACTGAGTCGTATGTTTCTTTCTTAAGAAGAAAGACTGCACCCGATACCCATGCTGCGGAAACTGGCTTGGTCTGTTCCTCCCAGTGACTGCTTGCTGCGAGATTAGCAATCCATGCTTTGAAACCATAAAGTTCTCCATGGTCCCACCACTGGGTGGTATTGCCTTCGGCTATGAGCCTCGGACCATATACGTCTGCATGGAGACTTTTGATTTGCTCCAGCATGCGTACAACTGTATTTGGCTCAATAATTTTTGTATCAGGATTTAAGAGCAGAAGATATTCTGCATTAGCTCGCTCGGCGAGAAGATTATTACCTGCGCCAAAACCTTTGTTTTCAACACCTTGGACTACCTCGACGCTCTTAAGAGAGGGGAATTGTGTGAGGATGTCGGAGAGATCATCGCCCGATGCATTGTCGAGAACAGCGATGTGGTACGAAAAAGAAACGCCAGCAAGATCTTTCGAGACAGATTCAAGACACTCAAAAAGATACTTCTTGGATTTGTAGTTTACAATTTGTATCTGAATGTCGTACATGTCCTAGTCAAAAAGTTCGAGAAGGTACTCGTTAATTGTTCGCTGGTCGAGGTCGGCGAAGTTTTTATTGTCATCGCGAAGGTCGAGAGCTAGATTGCGTCCGACGAAACGCCAGTGCCAAGGCTCGTATTCGTAGTAGGTGTTGCCCTTGGGGTAGGAGAGGATGAAGCCGTACTTTGCAGCATTTTTCTGGAGCCAAGCAAATGCGGGGGTTGTATCAAATGTTTCAGTGAGACTGCCACCTGACGCTCGAGTGGTGAAATCGATGGCAGTGCCGAGTTGGTGTTCTGAGTAGCCTTGATCAGCAGAGAACGTGTCGGCGCCAGTGCCGTATTGTGAGGTATATGTTTGTTTGAGCGCTGCTTGGTGGTCGCCTGACCTATAGGCGGAGAGAATAACGAGGTCCACGTTGTCTTCTTCTGCAGCGCGCATAAGTTTGAGTAGTTGCGTATATGCTGGCGCGAGGAAGTATTTAAGATCATCGCCAATAGTATACTTCTTATCAATTTCAGTAAGGGAGGATGGTATGTAGTGTTCGTTCAGGAAGTATGTTTTTGAGTACTTCATGAGAAGTTCTTTGTCGGTCTTTGCGAGCTTCTCGAGATCTTCAATAGTGTCAGTGACTCGTGCAAGGTCACTGAATGTTTCATTGATACGTTCTAGCTCTGCGGCAAGTGTTTCTTCTGCAGTACGCTGTGCCATTTCTGCATCAAGACGCGCATGCGCCTCAACAGAGAGTTTGGCGGCGGTATCTTTCTCGAGGCGCTCTAGTCGCACGCGCTCTGACTCGGTGTTCGTGAGGGATGTAACAAGACGAGAGATGTCGTTACGCGCATCAAGATATAGCACACCAAGAGTGATTGAGGTGATCGTAAGTATAGTGATTAAAATAATACCAAGATCAAGAAGGACTCCGGTGAAGGGGATTCGAATTTTAATATACATGCAAGAAGTGTAACATGTAGACCAAGAAAAAGCACTCGCAAGGAGTGTTTTTCTTGATTGGTGGGTTTGATTAGACTATCTCAAACCCCTCACTTGCCCATGCAGTAATGCCTCCGACAAGATTTACCGCATCGATGCCGTTTTGGGTAAGGATTTCACACGCCTGCATGCTACGTCCTCCGGCAGCGCAATTTACATACACGGTGCCTGCGTTGTTTTTGAGTTCAGCAAGTGCTCCGGAAATCAAATTGAGAGGTATGTTTCGTGATCCTGCAATGTGTCCTGCCGAGTATTCTTCAGGCGTACGAACATCAATAAGGGTAATAGCATCTCCTCCTCGGCGAAGGAGTGCGTTCAGTTCCTGTGGTGTTATGTTTTTCATATGAAGAGTATACCTCCATTTGCGTAAACAATGAAAATTTGGAGCCGTTAAACAGAATTGAACTGTTGACCTCATCCTTACCATGGATGCGCTCTACCAACTGAGCTATAACGGCGTGCGCGCACTATAGCATAAAAAGGCACTGGAATTCAAGTTTGTTGTTGCTGTGGTGTATTTTTATTGAACCCGAGTCGAGAGGATAAGAAGTGCTTTTCGGCTGTCGGTGTCGCGGGCGTGATTGTTTCGCTCGTAGCCACATTTCACGCAGCGGTGGGTGATTACTTGGTTGTGGCCTTTTACAGTGAGGCGAATTGGTTCCATTTCTCCATCGCAGTCTGCAAGACGGTCGCCTGGGTTTACGTCTACATGGCGGCTCCAAAGGCAAACAGGGCAGTGGTTCGTATAGCCATCACCTGCAACAAAGGTGCCGCATTGCGAGCAGGTAAAGTCTTCTTTGGTACGAGTGAACTGACTCATTCCTTACTATATATAGTATCCACACCCATTATGCAAGAAAAATCACCCGCGCTATCAGGTGATTCTTCAAATTGCGTCATGACGCCTTTCAGAATGAGATGAAGTTGCGCCGGCTGGAGGATGATTTTTACAGGAGCCGTACAAGTGTACGGTGAGTGGAAAAATCATCTGAAGCCAGTGCAAATTCGCTCATTGTGGAAGGTGTGTTATTTGACGGCGTCCTTCAATGCCTTTGCAGCGCGGAACTTTGGTACGCGAACTGCGGGGATTTCTACTGCTTCGCCGGTGCGTGGGTTGCGACCAGTGCGAGCATCACGCATCTTCGTTGCGAAGATGCCGAGGCCTGCAATAGAGACTTCCTCACCCTTCTGGAGCGTGGTGATGATGCTGCTAATGACGGTCTCGACAGCGCGGTCTGCGTCTGCCTTTGTTGAGCCGAGCACGTCGTGCACAGCTGCAACCAAATCTGCCTTATTCATGATTTGAACTTATTAGTGATAACACCGCGAAACTACGGCTTGAAATAAGTATACCTGCCTTTCTAGAATGTGCAAACACTTGCAGATAGAAAAAATATGTGTTCTAGCGTTTGTGAAATTTTTTGTGAATATCCCGCAGCTGATTGTCAGTTACGTGCGTATAAATTTGTGTGGTGGTGATTGAGGCGTGTCCGAGGAGTGACTGCACTGAACGAAGATCAGCGCCATTATGCAGGAGTGTGGTGGCAAACGCGTGGCGCATGGTATGCGGCGTGACTGTTTTTGTGACACCCGCTTTGATGGAATAGTGTTTAATTATGCGCTGGATTGTGCGCGGAGTGAGGCGAAGGTCTTCGTTACGCTCAGCTCGAAGATTCGATGATTTTCCGTGTGCAATGAAAAGCGCTTCGTCGCTATCGGTGCGGTGTGCAAGATATTTCTTGAGGAGCTCGCGAGCTTTGTCAGTGAGGTAGACAATACGGACCTTCTCACCCTTCCCTCGTATAGAGAATCCGTCTTGATGAAGATCAATGTCATCGCGGGAAAGTTTACAGAGTTCTGCGACACGAAGACCGGTTGCAAAGAGAAGTTCGAGAATACAAGCGTCACGCAGCCCGATAGTTGTTGTCGTGTCCGGTGCATCCAAAATCCTCATAACTTCCTCGTGCGAAATAATATCAATCATACGTTCAGGAACTTTTGCGAGTTCAATAGCTTCGGGGTCGACGCATTTAATTTCTTGCTTACGTAAGTATTTTAAAAATGCACGGAGCGCAATGAGGTGATAGTTCTGGGTACGTTTTTTTAGCGTACCTTCTTCCGCTTGGTCACTTTCGAGACGATTGAGCCAAAGACGGAATTCGCGAAGCCTTACAGCGGTGACATCAGAAACTTTATCGCTCCCGAGCCAGTCAAAAAAACGAGTGAGATAGTGGTCATAGTTTCGAACCGTAAGTGCCGAACGCCCACGTTCGATTTCGATGTATTCAAGAAATTGTTGTTTGAGGTCGCGAAGTGACATAGGGCAAGTATACCGCACAACGGTACGAAAAAACACCACGAGGGCTCGTGATGTTTTTGTTTGTTATTTCAGATAGTAGGTTGCTGAGACGGACGCCTTGATCTCGCGTTCGCCAGTTGGGAGTTCGGGAGTTGCAGATGAAGATTCGTCGAGTGACATAGCCTTCGTGCTGTATACTGGATAGTACGGCTCGGAGAACTGTTCAGAGAAGGACTGGAGCTTGCCGAGTCGCATGTTGAGCGACTTTGCGCGCGTTTTTGCCTTTTCGTACGCATCTTTGACGGCGAGCGCAATAGCTTCCTCGCGGAATGCTGCGTCGTCTTCAATACTATAGGAGAGTTGCGAGATATTTTCAGCGCCACGTGCACCAGCTCCTGCGATAAATTCTCCTGCACGGGCAAGGTCACGGACAGTCACCGTCACCGTTTCGTCGACCTGATAGCCGATCTGCACTTGCTCGCCAGGGCAGTAGGTGCGGCAGGTTGTATCAATTTTGTATTCGTAGCGCGGTGAGAGGTTGTATCCTGAGGTTTTCAGGTCTTCATCGGCAACACCTTGTTCACGAAGGTAGCTGAGGATTGCGTTTTCACGTTCGGCTGCCTTTGCTTGGGTTGCTTCTTGCGTTTCCTCTTCGCTATGGACATTAAAGCTAAATGACGCAATGTCTGGTTTGGCAGTGATGGTGCCGGTGCCTTGAATGGAAATAGTTGGATCAATACCAAAGTGTGGACTTGAAACACGAAGCTCATGGATGCCAAATGCAACCGCAGCAAAAATAAGTGAACCCGCAAGAACAGGAACAAGTGTTCCCATGTAGCGCAGTGAAGTAAGTGGTGACATAGTTATGATAATTTTGTTAGGGTAATGAAGAAAGTATAGCACTGTTTCTGTGGAAATCCATGGTGTGGGAATCGACCCAGAATCACGGACTTTTTATGAGGGGGAATCGGCCACAATCGCTAAGTAGAATTGTTCGCTATCGCTCCAATTCTACTAAGCGTTGCCGGCCCCGCCTCGCCGACAAGTCTTTGTACTGTGTTCCGCTGAAGCTCCACATCATTACAAAGCTTGTATACCGGCTCCGGCGTTCGATTCCCCCCAACCCGCTACATATAGCAACAAAAAATCTGCTCTCGCAGATTTTTTGGCTATATGTGCGGGTGGGGGGAATCGAACCCCCGCTACCTGCTTGGAAGGCAGGAGTCCTACCACTGAACGACACCCGCGTGGTTGGTTCGCACACTATAGCAGATTTTGAAAATAATTCTAGTGGATGATGCTGACCTTGCTTTTTCCTTAAAATATTGTACATTACTGGGGCTGTTACGCTTCTACGGCGACAATTGTGTCGTCGGTAACTCATCTAATATATTTATGGCAAAACTAGTAAAGAAGATCAAAGTACAGGCTGTCGGAGGTAAGGCTACACCTGCTCCTCCCTTGGGTCCAGTACTTGGTCAGGCAGGTATCAACATCTCAGCATTCGTGAACGAGTTCAACGAAAAGACTCGTGAGCGTATGGGAGAAGTGGTGCCAGTAGTGATTTCTGTGTTCGACGATCGTTCGTTCACATTCATCACAAAGACCTCACCAGCATCACGTCTTATTCTTAAGGCAATCGGCAAGGACAAGGCATCAACTAAGCCGGGCATCCAGAAGGGAGGTACGATCACGCAGGATCAGATCCGCGAAATCGCACAAATCAAAATGGAAGACCTTAATGCAGCAACACTTGAAGCTGCAATGAAGACTATCGCAGGTACAGCTCGTTCAATGGGAATCGAGGTAACTGAGTAACATTCACAAAAAATCACTCGAAGTAATTCGAGTGATTTTTATATAATTCGTTCAGGGTCAATAGTGACGGTGATTTCTCGAGGGAGCGACTGAATAATGAGTGGAAGTTTTGTGTCGATGCTTTCTGGCTTGAGACGAAGAAGTGCATGGCGAAGTGTGGTGCCACCATCAAATTGACCGTTATAGAAGAACGGTTTTCTGGTGCCGAGGCGGTCTTTGATGATGGTTTCGTGCATGGCGATTTCCTCGGGGGTGCCACGGTAGGAAAGTAGGATGAATCGTGCGAATGGTGGGTAGCCGAAGCTTTTGCGTGCGGCGATTTCTTCCTCGTAGAAACGTTCTGTTGCACCAAGGCGAGCAATATCGAGAATGTCGTCAGGTTCCTCGTCTTTCTTTTCTGCGGAGGCGATAGTGTTTTTTGCGGCGTGCTGAGTTTGTGCAAAGACCGTGCCGTGGGTTTTCTCTCGTAAGGTAAGAATTGTTGCGAGCATGTCTTCTTGTGCACGCCAGGTTGGCGTTGCGCGCAAGGCGTCGGTGTTTACAATTACCGAGAGTGTCACATCATTACCAATATAGGGAAGTGCCATGCTAGTGCCAAGGAGGAGTGTACTGGGGCTGTTACGGAAGCGATCGCCAAGGTAACGCGCGCGCTTTGCGGTGTTTGCGGTAGTGTGGTCGAAAAGAATAACGGGGTGCTTCACGTGTTTAATAAGTTCATCATAGACGCTCTGAATACCAATGCCGCGTTCGCGAATACGCCACGAGCCACAATGTGCACAGTGATCGGCGGCAGGAATACGTTCACCGGAAACACCATCGATGAAGAGTCGTATTTCCTCACCGTCGCTTCGCTTTGTGCGCACTAGGGAGTAGGGCGCACCGCTCTGTGGCGAGCGAAAGACGTACCCACAGTCAACACAGGTGACAACAGGTGCAAGCCCTCGTCGTGCAGCAAACAAGAAAACTCTTCCGCCGTCGTGCAACGTTTTTTCAATGGTATCAAGCACTCGTTTTGAAAAAAGTTCGAATGGTTCCGCATTTGATGATCGGTGTGGCTTTGCGACAGCAACAAGTTTCCCTGGCAACGCGAGACGTTTCGGTGTTTCGTCGAGGGTTTGGTAGGTTTCGATACGACGCAAATGTTCGGTTTCAACACGAGGGAACAGGTCGCCATAAATAAGCGTACGTCCTGTCTGCTCGGCATGTATACGAAGAACATTGCGCACATCAATGTGTGGATAGGTACGTGCAACATAATGTGCCGAGCGTTCATGCTCAATGATGGTCATGACGACATCATGTCGTTCGACAAGCGCATAGCCTGGATAGGTGATGATGAGTTTTGGTGTGGCGAATTCTTGGAGTTTAGCATCGACTGTGCGGAGCCCCTTTGGGGTGAGGTTGGCATGAATACTGATGGTGCGGTCTTCAATGCCGCCAGAAAGTGCTTTCTCAAGTTCTGTCACCTCAACCGAAGTGGGGGCCAAAATCATCACCGAGCCACCACGTGCAAATGATTCACGTACGAGCGTACGGTAGATGCGTGTTCGTTCGCTTTGTGTTGCTTGGAGTACACGAATATCTGCCTCCGGCAGAGCGGTGCTTCCATCCGCACGAATAATTTTTGCATTCGGTGTGAAGGGGAGTGGTCGTTCGCCGTCACGAATACCAGAAGGTAAGAGAGCAAAGAGCGCTTCGCCGACGGTAATGCCGTAGTGTGCAGCGACACTCTCCGCTGTGATGATAGTTGCCGGAGATAACTGTGGTGCATGTTCTTGCTCAGGAAGTTTCTTAAGCGAGAAGGTCATGTTACGGAGCGCAGACTTAAGTGCGGGTGCTGGTGATGTCTCAATAACCATCGCAGAAATCATGCGATTCCGTACAGGTACCTGCAAGAATGTTCCTGGCTCATACGGAGTACGCGAAAAGTAGGTCAACTCACCGAGATGACCTCCTTTTTGTAGTGGTATGATTCGTACGATGAACATGAATAATTTCAAAACTCCCTAAGACGCGGTTATTCTTAGTTATAGCAAGAAAATATATGCAAGTCCAAACAGTGTCACAAGCCCCGCCACGTCGGTGAAGGTGGTGAGGATGATGCCGCTTGAAAGCGCGGGGTCTTTGCCAAGACGGTGGAGTACAAGCGGAATAAGTGATCCAGCAATAATTCCGACAAACATACTGAAGGCGACAGCAGTTCCTGCAACAACGCCAACGAGCATGCCGTGCCCAAGCATGGCTGTGATAAGGGTGATAATACCTATCTGTAATATGCCTTGTGCAGAAATTGCAATTATTTCATTCCGAAGTGCAGGTCCTGCGTTCTTAAGATTTACTTCACCAAGGGCGAGTCCGCGAATGAATACCGCGAAGGTTTGTGTGCCAGCATTTGACCCCATACCGTTAATGACAGGCATAAAGATAGCAAGTACAGCAACAGCAGCAAGGGTATCGTGGAAGAAGATAACTACCGCCGCCGCAAGAAATGCAGTCATAAGGTTGATAACGAGCCATTTTGTGCGCTTCTGTATTTTGCTGTACGGCGAGTCAAAAGGATGCTCGTTTTCTTCAAGGCCGGCAAAATTGTAGAGTGACTCTTCTGGCTTTTCCTCGAAGAGGTCAATAATCTCACCGGTATACACGATACCAACAACACTCCCGTCAGCAGCATCGGTTACGATAATTTTTTGAATCGCGCTGTTCATGGCGATTTTTGCGATATCGGCGGCTGTTGCCGTGTGTGGAAGGGTGTGGATTGCAGAAAGATGTTGTCCGACGAGTTCGGTGTTTTCATTCAGAATGAGTGTACGTGGGTCGATTTCGCCAATGCAGACGCCGTCTTTTCGTACAAGCACCTCTGGTGCACGCCCCGTTTCTGCACGATGGAGTGCAATAGCATCCGCTGCCTCACCAATAGTTGTGGTGTGTGGCAAAAGAATGTAGTTGAACCGCACAAGCTCATGTGCAACCTTCGTGTGGAAAGAGGTGAACTGTGCAACTTTCTGTTTGAGGTCCTTGCGAAGTAGCGTGGTGATATGTTTGCGACGTTTTGTATCACTAATTTGTCGTAAATATATCTGTGCGCGGTCAGGATCAAAGTGATCAATAAGTGGCACCAATATTGAAGCGGGTGCATGATCAAGGATGCTTCGCTGGAGAGCAGGTGAAAGGTCATTAAACACCGCCATACGTACTGCCGGGCTGAGAGATTCAAGATAGGTAAAGCGTTCCGCTTTATGTGCGCTCACATACGCAACATGCGTGGCGACAGCGGGGTCATCATAATGTCTTTTCATGCGCCGAGTATACCATGACTTCAGATGCCAAAAAACACGCCGAAGCGTGCTTGATGTGGTTAAATCTTACCAACAAGGTCAACTGAGGGTGCGAGTGAATCGCTCCCGTCGTCGAAGTTTGCGGGGCAGACATTGCCAGGATTCGTTGCCGCGAATTTTGCTGCCTTGAGCTTACGGAGCGTATCCTTTGCGGATCGGCCGATTGAGCCGTCGGTGATTTCAATCGTCTTAATAACACCCTCAGGGTTAATCACAAAGGTGCCGCGCTGCGCGAGACCGTTTTCAGGAATGAGTACTTCGAATGCTTCAGCAACAGCATGTGATGAGTCAGCACCCATTGGGTACTCGAGCATCTTCATGGTCGGAGAAACTTCTTTCCAAACTTTGTGTGCGAATGCAGTGTCGGTCGACATTGAAATCACTTCTGCACCTTCCTTCTTGAAGTCGGCGTAGTGTGACTGCATGTCTTCGAGTTCGGTAGGGCAGACAAAGGTGAAGTCGGCGGGGTAAAAGAGGAGAACGGTCCAAGAACCACGGAAGTCACCGAATGTCTTTGGTGAAATCTTGCCCTCATGGAATACTTCGAACGCAAGGTCAGCGGGAACTGTTTCGCCGATTTTTGGTTCGAAAATATCAAATTCATAGTTATCCATAGGATTACTTTACATATTAAACTAATACTTCGGCATGGTAGCATAGTTTTATGAAAAAGCAAAAGGTGGTGGTAATTGTTGGGCAAACATCGTCGGGAAAGACAGCGCTTTCACTCGCGCTCGCACAGGCAATTGGTGGAGAAATTATTTCTGCGGATTCACGCCAAGTGTATCGAGGTATGGATATTGGTAGTGGCAAAGTTACAAAAGAAGAACAGACGCTCGTACCGCATTATCTGCTTGATGTTGCTGACCCTACAAAAGATATCTACACGGTAGCGGATTTCGTGCAACAGGGAAGGGAAATTCTTGACAAAATTGAGAATCGTGCTGTTACACCAATCATTGTGGGCGGTACATTTATGTATGTCGACGCGCTCCTTGGGAAAATGAGTATTCCGAAAGTTCCGCCCAATGAGACATTCCGCGCATCGCTCGAAACATACACAAATGAAGAACTCTTTGCGATGCTTACCGCAAAAGATACGAGGCGTGCCGTAGAGATTGACCGGCATAATCGCATTCGTCTTGTTCGTGCGCTTGAAATAATTGAGGCGCTTGGTGCAGTGCCTGAGGTAGTGTCGAATGAAAAATATGATGTATTCACCATCGGTCTTTCAATAGACAAAGAACAACTTTATGAGCGCATTCTAGAGCGTCTTCTTGCTCGGTTCGACGAAGGTATGATCGAAGAAGTTGCACGGCTCCATGAGGAAGGCGTCTCCTGGGAGAGGCTTCACACATTCGGTCTTGAATATCGCCACATCGCAGCATATTTGCAGGTGAACACGACAGACAAAGAAACACTCATTGCGGCTCTCGATCAGGACATTCGCTCTTTTGCAAAACGTCAAATGACCTGGCTGAAGCGCGACAAAGATATCCACTGGTATCCGTACAATGCACACGAGCAAATCATACGCGATGTTCGTGCATGGCTTATGTCGTAGTGCTCTCCACAGCTAGATTTTCATAATCCATGCTACTATCATCTCTAGATGATTTCAGAGGTAGTACATCGTGCAGGATATGATCTTTCACAATGGCAAAGCATTGCCATGTTGCTTTCTGACGCACGAAAAAAACTCTCTCCTGAGGACTATGTGCCGTTCTACAACGCGGTTACAACATACTCGCGAAGTCGCGGTACTGATGCTGAGGCCCTCGCGACCATCGAATCAGTTGTGTCGGGCTGGAATAGTAATGCAGTGGAGATAGCACGTACAGAGGAGGCGCCTGCAGTAGAATCAAAAGAAGACACTGCTGACGAAATTCTTGCGGCAGCGATGCAGGAAGTCGAGCCAGAGCCTGAGTCAACACCCCTCCAAAAGGAAACAATGCCTCGCGAAGCTGAAACGCTCGTACCGCATATACCAGCTTCTACGCCAATTCCTGCACCAGAAAAGGAGCCACAAAAAATAATGACCGTCGATGAAGCGAAAGCACGTATTTTAGTTATTAAGAACGAGATTCATGAACTGATTGGTAACCCCGTGGCACTTATTGGTGATATGGGCCAACTTGGCAAAGACTACATGACAGCACTTTTGCAGGCGTCTCGCGCGACCATGGGTGGTTCAGGGGGTGGGGTCATGCCTGCAATGCAGGCGCTTGAAGACGCTTATGAAAAACTCCGTACGTCGGCAATGACGGGCGAGATGCCGGAAGAACAAACGCAACCAGAACCTGTACCAGAGCCCACACAAGAACCCGAACCAGAGCCAGAGCCCGAAGCTGTACCAGAGAATCAATTTGAACCAGCTGTTTCCTTAGGACCTGTTATGCCGGCGCCTAAGGCTCCGGCAGTACCACACAAGGAGGAGTCGCCGAAAGAAATAGTGCAGAGAACAGTTGTGCCGCAACGGAATGCAGAGGTTATGCTTGAGAAAGAGTTAGAGTCTCTTAAGCAGCCTACCCTTGTTGTGGGAAAAGACGAGTCTACTAACATAGATGAGCCAAGTATCCCAGAAGTAGTCGCAAGCACAAAGCTGGTAGAGGTAAAGGAACAAGAAGAACCTGAGCTCGAACCCGAGCCTGAGTCTGTGTCTACACCGCTCGTATCACCCCATGAACAAAAAGAAAAAGAAGTGCTGCATGATGTTGAAATAGAAGCGCTCCGCAGGCAGCTTGCTGCACTTGAATTAAAACTTAAAGAGAGAGCAGAGCCGATAGCACCGATAGAAATTCCGGAAGCATCAGAGCCGGCGCATGCACCTGCGCTAGTGTCGCATGAAGAGCCAGTAGAACATGCTCCTGTCGTACAGCAAGTAAAAACACCTAGTGCTCCACCACCTCAGATTAGAGAAGAGGTAGCACTTGCTGCCCCCATACGTCTGAAAGAACCTCGCCCGGCTGTTGACATCCGCACCGCATTCAGCGCTCTTGACCATACCGAAAAGGAAAAGATGTATCAATCTGAAGCTGTCACTGATGGGCTTCGAAGTCTCCTTATGAGCTGGGAAATATTCCGCGGTGGATTCCTAAGTGGTAAAGAGCGAGGTATAGAGCATCCTCTCTATAAAACAATGCACGGTGTTGTTATGAGTGATATTCTCGCTGGCAAATTCCAAGGAGCAAAAACAAATGTCATCATCTCGGTCAACGATTACGTTAATGCGTGGCGATTTGAGCAGGGCGTGGAATTTAACCCAGCAGAAACATTTGAACACTATCTACGTCGAGTCATACATCGCATACTTACTCGTGCCGGAGAATTGACATAATTCGTCACTATGCAAGGAAAGACGAAATGAGAGGGTATAGAGAAGCACGATATCGCTGGTCGTGCTTTTTTGTATGAACGAGGTATACTATCTGCATGGGAATCATTCTAAATCTAGCAGTTACTACCGCCACCATTTTTTTTCTCGCACAATATATGTCGGGCATTTCGGTTGTATCGTGGAAATCTGCACTCCTCGTAGCGATTGTCTTAGGGGTTCTTAACATAACCGTGCGTCCAATTCTGTATCTCGTTACCTTGCCGGTTACCCTACTTACCTTTGGATTGTTTACATATGTGCTCAATGCGCTCATGCTTATGTTGGTGCCGTACGTTGTCACGAGTTTTCATGTTGCGGGTTTTCTACCAGCGCTGATTGCAGCCCTTGTTATTACGTTGGTGCAGGCAGTTTTCGGGGCTCGTGAGTAAGTATGGCGGGGAAAACAAAAAAATCTGGGGGGAAGTACGCGAAAAGTCATAGTACTATGATTCCCGCCGCCGCAATCGTATGCAAGGCGCTTGAACGCATCCCTGAGGTGACTCGAATTTCTCTCGGTTTCATAACGGCAGGCATGCGTACGGTCGCAACACGCCGTATTAAAATCACTGTTGTAGGTGGGACTGCTATTAAGCTTTCGGTTCGCGATCATATTTCACACCAGGAAATATACATCTACGTCGCTACCGAGAGTGATAAAACATCAGTCGTAGACACACTCAACAAAATCGCAACCAAAGAAAGGATGCAAGTTACAGGCGAGAGAGGAGAGTAACGAAAATAAGAGACGTCGACAAACGTCTTTTTTTATGGTAAAAGTACCACCATGTTTATTGATGAACTAAAAATATATGCCCAGTCGGGCAAGGGTGGTGACGGTGTTGTACGATGGATGCACTATCGTGGTAACGAGTACGGAGGTCCTGCGGGCGGCGACGGCGGTCGCGGTGGTGATGTGTATCTTGAAGCGGTGCGCAATCTTTCGCTGCTTAGTAAATACACAAGTGATAATGAATTTCATGCAGGAGACGGCGGACAAGGGCAGGGGAATAACCTGTTCGGCAAGGGCGGCGATGATTGCATTATTAAGCTGCCAATAGGCTCAAAAGTAACCAATCTTGATACTGGTGAAGTGTACATGCTTGAAACCGAAGGGGAGCGTATCAAGGTCCTTAATGGCGGCAATGGCGGCTATGGTAACTATCACTTCAAGTCAGCAACCAATCGTTCACCAGAGGAGGCAGTGCCAGGCCAGACTGCTCAAAAAGCATGGTTTCAAGTAGAGCTCGTACTCGGCGTGGATGTGGGACTTATTGGCAAGCCAAACGCAGGGAAATCAACCCTTCTCAATACCTTTACGAATGCAACGTCGGCAATTGGCGCATATCCATTCACCACGCTCGAGCCACATCTTGGCGAACTCTACGGCTACGTTCTCGCAGACGTCCCAGGACTCATTGAAGGTGCTGCGGAAGGCAAGGGGCTCGGGCATAAATTCCTTCGCCATGCCTCAAGAGCAAAAATGCTTCTACACCTCGTCTCACTTGAGGAAGAGAATCCTCTCGAGGCATATGAGATTGTACGTAACGAGGTTAAAAAGTACGATGAATCGCTACTTGAAAAAGTAGAGTGGATTGTTCTCACAAAAACCGACGTTCGTACTGAAGAAGAAGTCGCTCACATAGCGAAGGAAGTAGCGGCAAAAACAGGGAAGCGAGTCTTCACAATCTCAGCACCTCTCGAAGAAGGCACAAAAGAGCTCCAAGACGCACTCGTAGCAGAACTCAGAGTAAAATAAAGACACGAAACACAGAAAAGTCAACAATAGAAAACACTTATATTGTAAGTGTTTTCTATTGTTTCATAAATTGCAAAAATGAAGCATTTGACAGAATCATGTTTCATGTAGTTATTTGGCCACCTGTAGGTATTTTTCTTATCGAAAAGCAGCAGAATGTCAAAGAAGAGGACTATTTTACCCGAACATTGCATTCTGCCTCTTGAAGCTGGCCGGGAAAGTTTTGCTGGAGATTGATTCTCTCCACTGCACATGTGGACAAAGTAAGAATATTGAGGTGTGCAAGGTGGACGATTTTTGTCATTTTTCAAAAAATGTGTACTATACTCTCTATATGTATACACCAACAATAGGAATCGAAGTGCACGCAGAGTTAAAGACCAAAACAAAAATGTTTTGCGGCTGCGCGAATGAACCACATGCAGCAGAGCCGAACACACACGTATGTCCGGTCTGTATGGCTGAACCGGGAGCACTCCCCGTTGTGAACCGTGATGCAGTAGAAAAAGTCCTTATGGTAGGTGCCGCGCTCGGATCAGACATCGCAACATTTACTGAGTTTGATCGTAAGCACTACTTTTATCCCGACCTTCCGAAGGGGTACCAGATCAGTCAGTACAAATACCCGTTCGTCAGTGGTGGTACCCTAACGGGGGTATCAATTACCCGCGTACATCTCGAAGAGGATGCAGCCCGTTCTCAGCACGAAGGACATGAAGGAACACTCGTTGACTACAATCGTGCAGGTGTTCCACTTATGGAGCTCGTTACGGAACCAGTCATGCATGATATCGCTAGCGCAAGTGCCTTTGTTCGAGAGCTGCAACTACTCCTTAAAACTATTGGCGTCTCTGATGCAAATCTTGAAAAAGGAGAGATGCGCCTCGAGCTGAACTTGTCTATTAGTAAAGATGAAACATTTGGCACAAAAGTAGAGGTCAAAAATATCAACTCATTCAGAGCCTTTGAGGCTGCAGCTGCCTACGAAATAAAACGACAGACCGAAGTTCTCGAGAGAGGTGAGCGCGTCATACAAGAGACGCGAGGTTGGGATGAGAATCGTCAGAAGACATTCTCACAGCGTACAAAAGAAGTTGCTGAACAGTATCGCTATATGCCCGACCCAGACATTCCAAAGTTCGAACTCAGTAAAATTCCTGAGTTCGAACTATCTCGGATACAAGAAAACCTTCCCGAGATTCCGTCAGAAAAACGTGAAAAATATGGAAAACTCGGCATACCGAGCAAACTGGCAGACCAGATCGTTGCCGACACTCCGCTCTCAAAATACCTCGATGCATGTCTCAAGGTAGAAGGTTCGGAAGTACATGCTAAGGCGCTGGCGAACTACATTATGACTGATGTGCCGCCACTGTGTGCCGAAGCAGGACGTCTCCCATCTTTCGAAACCGTTCCAAATTTCGTCGAGCTCATCACCCTTATTGCAGACGGAGCAATCACCTCGCGTGTTGCGAAAGATCTTCTCAAGGAGGTGGTTATTGAAAATAAGTCACCAAAGGTACTCGTTGCCGAGCGTGGACTCGGACAAACCAGTAACAGCGAAGCACTTGCCAGCATCATTACGGAAATTATTTCAGAAAATCCGACAGTTGCCGATGAATATCGTTCTGGTAAGGAGGCAGTACTCCAGTTCCTTGTTGGGCAAGGGATGAAGAAAAGTCGCGGTTCAGCAAATCCGGGTGTGCTTGCAAAAGCACTCAAGGACGCACTTGTAAACTAACGTAAAAGCCACAGCTGTGGCTTTTACTGTGTATTGAGACGTACAAAAAGACATCTTGCATAGCCGAGATATCCACAGTTTATGTGGATATCTCGACTTGCTTGTTTTTAGTTCCGAGATATAATGACTGTAATGGAAGTTCTTACTATCAATGGAAAGCAATTTGTCAAAGCGTCGAATGTGGCGAAGGAGTTTGGCTATGCTCCTGATTACGTAGGACAGCTTGCTCGGTCGGGAGCAGTGCAGGCGCAGCGTGTTGGACGAGCGTGGTATGTCGACCGTGATGAAGTAGCAGCACATAAAAAAGAGAAGCGTCGCTCAGTCGCGGCACGTGCGCGTGCGGGACTGGTCGAGAGAGTTCGTGTTGTTGAACATGCGCAGGAGACCGCTCGTTCGGTTCCAAAAATTTCATATCACGATGACGATGCACCACTTATGCCAAAGATTACTCGTCACGAGCATAGTGTTCCGAACGTAGCAATCGAACCTGTGCAGGAGCAGGTGACTGAAAATGTAGATGAGGAACTAGACGATGAGATCATTACCGACACTGTTCCTGAGTCAATCGAGGAAGACACTGTGGATGAATCTCAGGAAGAATCCTATCGAGTTCCTATTCGCCAGATTGGGGAAAACGTACCTCTCAAGGTAGGGGTGAGGATGGTTAAAGCACCATACGGGGGGTATGAAGTTTCTCATAAAAAATCATCTCCTGAGCCAACTTTTTCTGTCCCCGCCTTGCCGTACGTTGAGGTAAAATATCGTTCGAATGTGCCGTATATTTTGATTCTCGGTTTTTTAATCGTTGTTCTTTTTGTGGGGATGTATACGTATGTCGATGGTGTAGCTACTACAACTTCTGTGGAGGTGCGGTATGGTGTGAGTATAGATGTGGTGAATTCTCTTATGAAAAAATAGCACGTGAGTGCTGTTTTTTATTGTAGGTTTTCAATAAGGGACTCGGTCACGATTGCTAAGTCTTTTACTTCGCTGTTGCTCGTAAAAGTCTAAGCATCGCCGACCCCGCCTCGCCGACAAGTATTGTTACTGTACTGCGCTAAAGCTTCGCATCAGTAACAATCTTGTGTACCGGCTCCGGCGTTCGAGTCCCTTATCGTCTCACAGCGGGCAACAAAATAAACGCTTGCGCGTTTATTTTGGCCGCTGTGGACGATAAGGGACTCGAACCCCCGACCTCTGCAATGTCAATGCAGCGCTCTAACCAGCTGAGCTAACCGTCCTTGGTGTGTATTTACTTAGACGCAAAACGTAATGTTATTTCTGTAACATGATGTCGAAGCTGTGCGACCGTCCTTGTGCTCCGCATTATACATAATTTTGTAACAAATACTAGCGAAATAGCGTAGTGTCTGAAAGAGTTTTCGTGCATTCCCGTCACCACAAGAGTATGCTATACTCCATGCCAATGAGATCAACAACAATATACACACTCATCGTTGTTTTGGTGACTATTTCAACGGGAGTACTTGCTATTCCTTCCCGTTCGTTTGCTGCGTGTGATGCTTCCAATATCATCAATAAGCCCGAAGCAGAGCTACAAGAATACCTTAAGAAATGTCAGGAAGAAGAAGATAAAGCAAAGGCCCTGCTCGACCAAACAAAAACAGAGGTAAAAACAATTGATGGTGTTGTAAAAAATCTAGGCACAAAAATTGTCACCGCAGAAAACACTATTAAGAAGAAAAATGCACTTATCGTAGAGCTTGGCTCAGAAATTCGTACACGCCAAGCGCGCATCGAGGCTCTTGAGGCAGATATTGTTCGGGGAAAAGAGTCCCTCGCAGAGCTTATCCGCCGCACGAATGAAGTTGGTGATTATACCTTTGCAGAAGTATTTCTTAATACAAAAAATCTCTCAGAATTCTACGTCGATATAGATAACTATACGGGTATCAAAACAAAGTTAGAGCTTTATTTTACACAAATTAGAGAAGTGCAAGAGCAGACTGAGAATGAAAAAGGAGAGCTTTCAGAAAAGCAGAATGACGAACTCGATGCAAAATATGTAGTCGAACAAGAGAAAAAGAAGGTGATCGTTAGTCAAACAGATCAGAAAAAGCTATTGAGTGCAAAACAGAGCACGGCAAAGGTGCAAGCAGAAACACTTGCTGAAATTCAAAAGAAATCAGCAGCAATTCGCGCAGAGCTCTTCAAGCTTCGCGATGCTGGCGCCATCCCTTTTGAAGACGCATTACGATATGCGCAGAATGCGGAGCGTGCAACTGGTGTACGTGCAGCATTTATTCTCGGTATTTTGCGACAGGAATCAAACCTCGGATCAAATGTGGGGCGATGCTACCTCGCTGATACAGCAGGGAATGGAAAGTATATTTCAACGGGGGGCTATGTAGATGGACTTATGCGTGAAGATGCGAGACGGCAAGATGCTACTGCATTTCTTACATTAATGAAGAAACTTGGGCGTGATCCATATTCAACGCCGGTGTCATGTCCGATATCGTCAACAACCTACGGTGGTGCAATGGGGCCGACGCAGTTTATTCCAACAACATGGATGGGTATCGAAGCAGGTCTTCTTGCAGCTCTTGGCGTATCAGCAACTGACCCTTGGAATCCACAGCATGCCATTATGGCGACAGCCGTGTATGTGAAGCAGCTTGGTGCAGCAAAGCAGACTTATACAGCGGAGCGTGAAGCAGCTGCGCGTTATTACGCGGGGGGTAATTGGGCAACGATGGGTCTTGGATATGCGGCGAGTGTTCTGAACCACGCAGAGGGGTATCAAAAGAATATTGATTACTTGAATCAAAACTAAGAACCTACAAAAAAACACTGCAATTGCAGTGTTTTTTGCGGGGGAGGTTATGCAGCGGTCGGAACGACATCTACAAACTTCTTTGCAAAGATGTTTCCATCGAAGCCGGTCTTGCGTCCAGTACGGAATGAGATTTTTCCAGCAGCCTTGGCGAAGAGGGTGTGATCGTGACCAACACCGACATTCTTGCCTGCTGCTATCTTGGTGCCTCGCTGGCGCACCAAAACCTCACCAATACCAACGGCTTGACCATCTGCGCGCTTCACGCCAAGATAATTTGGCTGAGAATCGCGCCCGTTGCGGGTTGACCCACCTGCTTTTTTAGTTGCCATAGTCTCTGTTTTACATTATGATAAGTAAGTGCGAGGGATACTACTAGATTTTCAAAGAAAAATCAAGCACGCGCTGCTTGATGATCATTTTTACATGACCTGCCTTATGATTGCGGTAGGTATTGTCGCCTTTGAAATCGGGCGATTTTCTATGAAGCAGGAAACGATAGCGGCTCCGGCGCTTGTCTTCATGGCTTCAGAAAAAGCAGATGCAACAACAACACTTGAAGAAAAAGGTATTGCTGCACGTGATGATGCGTCAGACGCGAACCTTCCGTATGCAGGCGCAAAGAGCGGTAAGGTATATTATCCCATCACATGTTCCTCACTCAAACGTGTGAAGTCAGAAAACAGAGTGTATTTCGCCTCTGTGTCAGAAGCGGAGGCTGCAGGACGAACAAAAAGCTCGCAGTGTAAATAGCGTCTTTCAAAATTGGTCCATCTGCACTACCCAGAAAGTTATTTTAATCTCCGCCGTACATCAGGTACGTCTACGATCAAAATAATTTTCTGGGCAGCACACCTGAACTCAATTTTGAAAGACGCTAAATACGTTGATTTTCGGTGCATTCTCTGGTAAACTCCGCGCGTTATTATGTTGAGCCTGTTTGGAACATACGCATATGCGGCAGAATCGGTACACGAAGAAGGAGGGGCAGGTATTTCTATTCATCTCGCGTCAGAGCAACTCGGTACGTTTTTAGGGCTTCCTATTACGAACACACTCTTTACCACGTGGGTTTCTATGGCGGTCCTTCTCGTGTTTGCGGTCGTTGTCGGCAGAAACGTGCGTATGGTTCCAGGAAAGCTTCAAAGTATTTTTGAGGCACTCATTGAATTCTCATACAAATATATTAAGGAAACATTAGGTGATGAAAAGCAAGCAAAACGCTATTACCCCATCATCATGACCATTTTCCTTTTCATTCTCAGTATCAACTGGATTGCGCAGATTCCAGGGCTTGAGGGAATTATGTATAACGGGCACGCGTTGTTCCATGCCGGGACAGCTGATCTTAACATTACACTCGCCTTTGCACTCATTGCATTTGTGACGATTGAATTTGCAGGTATTGCAGCGCTTGGTATTAAGAAATATGGAGGAAAGTTTATAAACTTCCACTCACCAATGGGGTTTGCGCTTGGACTTATCGAACTTATCTCTGAACTTGCTCGGCTTATCTCGTTCTCATTCCGTCTCTTCGGTAATATCTTTGCGGGGAAGGTGCTGCTTCTTGTGGTTGCCTTCTTTGTGCCGTTTGTGCTTCCTGTGCCACTTATGGCATTCGAACTCTTCGTAGGTTTCATTCAAGCGTTCGTCTTCGCTATTTTAACACTCTTCTTTATTAAAGCAGCGACAGAAATGCCACACTAACCTTATGGTTGGACGGGAGTGATGAATAGATGTCATCGTTCCCGTCTGCCCACGAGCAGTTTATTAAACAGTAATTATATTCATTTATATGGAATTGGAAGCATCAAAGGCAATCGCTATGGCAATTGCAGCAGGCGTCGGCGTATTCGGCCCAGGTATTGGTATTGGACTCCTTGTCGCAAAGGCACTTGAGGCTATTGGACGCAACCCAGAAGCAGCAGGTAAAATCCAGGGAACTATGTTCATTGGTGTAGCGTTCGTTGAAGCGCTTGCGATCTTCGCTCTCGTCGTAGCCTTCGTCATCAAATTCGCCTAACCACTTAAAACTGGGGAACTTGCACTGGTTTTGCAGCTTTTCTCACTCGCCGTACATTGGGTACGGCTCCCGAGAAAAACTGCTCTAATCAGCGCAGTTTCATCCAGTTTAAAGCGGTTAGATAGCTTTACTTAAAGTATCTTTTTAAATTATGGACTCTCTCATTCACGCGTTTGGCATTGATGGTAAAATCGTGCTCGTACAAATTGTTAACTTCGGTATCCTAGCGGCAGCGCTTGGATGGTTTTTGTACAAGCCTATTCTCAAAGTTTTGCGTGAGCGTGAAGAAACCATTGTGAAAGGCCTTGCTGATGCACAAGATGCCGCACAGGCAAAGGCTTCTGCGGAAGCAGCGCGTGCAGCGACACTTGCAGCAGCAGAGAAGGATGCTCGCGATATTTTAGCAAGCGGCAAGAAGGTTGCTGATGAAAAAGCAGCGGAAGCCATTGCTCTCGCTGACGAAAAATCAGCAGCACGTATTGCCTCAGCAGAAGCGCGAGGCGAAGAAATCATTACACAGGCAAAAAAGAATGCAGAAGCAGAAGTCGCAAAGCTTGCTATTCTCGACCTCGAAAAGAAACTCATGGCATAACGTATGGACAAACTTATTACTACATACGCATCGCTCTTGCGGTCGTACGAACCAGTTTTGGTTCGTACAGCTATGGAGAAGCGCGGTCATGGCAAGCTCTGGCGTCGTGTGCTACGCGAGACAGCGCGTTCTGCGGGGAAGGATACTGCTCGCACTGAGCAGGTCATCACCCTTGCACGTCCCGATGATGTTGCAAAACATGCAGAAAATATCGCGAAAGTGAACGCGACCAGTGCTCGCATCGTTATCGATCCGAGCATTGTTGGAGGATTTATTCTTCGCAATGGCTTCAGTCGTACTGACCGATCCTACAAAACAGCCCTTATCAATCTTTATCGTAAAGTAACCGCATAAATTATGTCAATCATCGAAACAATCAAAAAGGAGCTCGAGAATATCTCGACTGACACACAGACTGAAGAGGTTGGTGTTGTTTCTGCGGTATCTGACGGTATTGTTGAAATAGAAGGTATCACTGCGGCGCAGATGATGGAAATGGTGGTATTTGAAACTGCCGAAGGAAAATCTCTCAAGACTTCTCTTGAAGCAACCACTGAAACTATCGGTCTCGTACTTAACCTTGAGGAAGATGTTGTTCGCGCGGTGGTTCTTGGTGAATCACATGGTATTCGTGAGGGTATGGTGGTGCGTCGTACGGGTAAGCTCCTCTCAATTCCAGTTGGAGAGGGGATTGTCGGGCGTGTTGTGAGCCCCCTTGGTGCGGTTATTGACGGCAAAGGTGCTGTTGCGGGTAGTACGACTGCAATGCCGATTGAACGTGTTGCATACGGCGTTATGGAGCGTTCCTCAGTAAATACTCCTATCCACACGGGTATCAAGGCAATCGACTCAATGATTCCAATTGGTCGCGGACAGCGCGAGCTCATTATTGGTGACCGTGGTACCGGCAAGACAACTGTTGCGCTCGACACCATCATTAACCAGAAATACGAACCAAAGGAATCTCGTCCGCTTTGTATCTATGTTGCAATCGGTCAGAAGCAGTCAAAGACGGCGAATATTATGCGTATTCTCGAGGAAGCAGGAGCGATGGAGTATACAACCATCGTATCTGCTGGCGCGGGTGATGCATCGCCCCTCCTTTTCCTTGCACCGTTCGCGGGCGCGGCTATTGGTGAATACTTCATGCAGAAAGGCAAAGACGTGCTCGTCGTCTTTGATGACCTTTCAAAGCATGCGGTCGCCTATCGCCAGATGTCACTCCTTCTTCGTCGTCCACCAGGACGTGAAGCGTTCCCAGGAGACATTTTCTACCTCCACTCACGTCTTCTTGAGCGTTCTGCAAAGCTTTCCGCAGAACTCGGCGGCGGTTCTCTTACTGCGCTTCCGATTATTGAAACGCAGGAAGGTGACGTCTCTGCCTACATTCCAACCAACGTGATTTCAATCACTGATGGTCAGATTTTCCTTGAGACGGACCTCTTTAACAAGGGTGTCCGCCCAGCACTCAACGTCGGTATCTCAGTATCGCGCGTGGGTTCTTCTGCACAGACAAAGGCAATGAAGAAGGTTGCGGGTAAAATCCGTCTCGAACTTGCGCAGTTCCGCGAACTCGAAGCCTTCATGCAGTTTGCCTCAGACCTCGACGAAGACACCAAGAAGCGTATTGATTCAGGACGTGCATTTACCGAACTCTTGAAGCAGAAACAGGGAAACCCCCAGCCATTTTACAAGCAGGTTGTTTCACTCTTTGCGGCAAACAGTGGTTATATGGAAGGTGTGTCAGTTTCACAGATCAAGAAACTTGAAGAAGATTTTCTTTCATACATTGAACGCGAACATGCCGATGTACTTTCTGCCATTGAGACAACTCGTGATCTCTCTGATGAAGTACAAGCAACACTCAAAACTGCAATTGCAGCATTTAAGGAAACCTACACCGCATAGTTTGCGGAGCACTACATTATGTCTCTCAAGCTTATTAAACAAAAGATTGTCTCAACGCGCAAAACCGGCAAGGTGACTCGTGCGATGGAGGCAGTCTCGGCAGTCAAGATGCGCAAAACACAAGAGCGTGCTTTTGCTGCGCGCGTATATGCACGTTCTGCAGTTCGTATGTTGGCAAACATCTCGCGATTGAATGAGTCTGCGGTCGCGAAATATACCGTACGTAATGAAAAAAATAATCGTGCGCTTCTTGTGCTGGTGACGAGCGATAAAGGTCTTGCGGGGGCGGTCAATAGTGCCGTTCTCAAGCTTGCGGACTCATTCCTTATAAAACATACATGTGATTTTGTGTGCATTGGTCGCAAGGCTGTTGAATACGCAGAAAGAAATGGTGCGACCATTGTGCATAAAGAAACAAACATTGCAGATAATGTATCGCTTGAAAATGTTGAGCACGTTACAAAAACGGTTCTCGATGCATACCTGGCTGAGACATACGGAGCAGTCTACGTCATCTACCAGAATTTCATCTCGACGTTCGAGCAGAAGCCTCTCGTGCGCCAGGTATTACCGCTTAATCCGGAGGGGCTCGATGCGATGGTAAAAGAAATTGTACCAAAGTCGGGAAAGTTCTCAGAACGAAAGGAAGAAACTGATAGTGCGGCAGGTGAATATCTCATCGAGCCATCTGCAGAAGAGCTCATGCCAGAACTTGTCTCACAGCTCGTACACATTGCTATCTACCACGCACTCATCGAACATAAGGCGTCAGAGCATTCAGCTCGTATGGTTGCGATGAAAAACGCAACCGATAAGTCGAAAGAAATGGCGAAGGCACTCACGCTTAAGTTTAACAAAGCACGCCAAGCAGCAATCACCGCGGAAGTTTCGGAGATTACTGCAGGAGCAGCAGCAGTTAAATAATTACCAAGTACTAAAAAATTATATGAAAAAAGGAATCATCACACAGATAATTGGTCCGATTGTGGACGTACACTTTGAGGGCGGCGTACCGTCACTTTTGAACGCGCTTAAGGTTACTGCGGGCGACACAACAATCACTCTTGAAGTAGCGCAGCATGTCGGCACTGACCGCGTGCGTGCTATTGCTATGCAGGACACACAGGGTCTTACCCGTGGTCTGGAAGTGTTCGATACAGGCGCGCCGATTTCTGTACCAGTAGGTACGGCGTCGCTTGGACGACTTTTCAATGTACTTGGTGATGCACTCGATGGTGGTGAGTCACTTGCAAAGGTTGCTACTCGTTCGATTCACCAAGAACCGCCAGCATTCTCTGAACAGTCAACAAAGTTCGAAGTGTTCGAAACAGGTATCAAGTCTGTTGATCTCCTCGCACCATTCATTAAGGGTGGTAAAGTTGGGCTTTTCGGTGGTGCGGGTGTAGGAAAGACCGTGCTTATTCAGGAGCTCATCAATAACGTGGCGACACAGCACGGTGGATACTCAGTATTCGCAGGTGTAGGAGAGCGTGTTCGCGAAGGAAACGACCTCTATCACGAAATGAAGGATTCAGGTGTGCTCGATAAGACCGCGCTCGTATTCGGACAGATGAACGAAGTTCCGGGCGCTCGCGCTCGCGTAGGTCTTACCGGACTCACTATGGCAGAAGCACTCCGCGACGAAGGTGGTAAGGATGTGCTCTTCTTCATGGACAACGTATTCCGCTTCACGCAGGCAGGGCAGGAAGTGTCGTCACTCCTCGGCCGTGTATCTTCAGCAGTAGGCTACCAGCCGACGCTCGCCGAAGAAATGGGTAAAATGCAGGAACGTATTACCTCAACGAAGAAGGGTTCAATCACCTCAGTGCAGGCAGTCTACGTGCCAGCCGACGACCTTACCGACCCAGCGCCAGCAACAACCTTCCAGCACCTCGACTCAACCGTCGTGCTCTCACGTCAGCTCGCCTCACTCGGTATCTACCCGGCAATCGACCCACTTCAGTCAGCCTCATCAGCACTCGACCCGATGATTGTTGGTGAAGAACACTACCGTGTCGCGATGGGCGTAAAGCAAATACTCCAGCGATATGCTGACCTTCAGGACATCATCGCTATCCTCGGTATCGAAGAGCTCTCTGAGGACGACAAGACTGCCGTCTACCGCGCACGTAAGATTCAGCGCTTCATGGCACAGCCATTTAGTGTTGCAGAAGTCTTCACCGGAGCGCCGGGGAAGTATGTATCACTCGCTGATACCATCCGTTCATTCGGAGAAATCCTCGACGGAAAGCACGACGACAAAAACGAGTCAGCGTTCTACATGAAGGGTTCAATCGACGAAGTTAACTAGCATGGTATGAAGAGTTTCCATCTAACCATCGCATCACTTGACAAAAATGTCTTTGATGGCTTTGTAACACGCGTCACCGCACCAGGAAGCGAGGGTGAAATGACAATTCTTGCAGATCATGTCCCTCTCATCTCACGTCTTGCGTCTGGCACCATTACCTGTGCCGATGAGGCAGGTATCCATACGTTCGAAGTTGTACACGGTGTCCTCGAAGTCACTAAAAACGGAACAACAATCCTTCTCTAATCAGGGAAAAACAAGCCGCTTCACGAGCGGCTTGTTTTTGTGTATACTAGGTCCACTATGTTTCGTATCATACTCATTGCATTCATGATTGTGCTTCCCGGTAGCGTTTTTGCAGCTGTTGGTATTTCGCCTTCAGCAATTGAAGCGACTTTGTCTTCTGGTACACAACAAGATGGTGTGATTCGTTTTATGCGTGACGCAGAAGACTCAAAAACAAAAATGTATGTAAATGTGTTTTCAGAAGATGCGTTTATCCTCACGGAAGGGAAAGAGTACTTTATGGATGAAGGGGTACGTGAGATCATTATCCCATACCGTTTCGATACCACTACCTCTGTGCCAGGAACCTACAAGTCAATCTTTTACATTCGTCCTGAGCGCGCAGAATCTCGCATGGCAGGCAACGGTGTGAGCATCCAAGTGCAAGGTGGCGTGCGGGCATCCATGACCGTCACCGCCCCAGAACCAGAATCCTGGGAAGCTGCTGCTCGAGAAAACATCCGTGACCACATTGCTGCCTATCGTGACACCGCATCATATTACGCAACCTTTGCAGCCGCATCAGTGGTGAATCTTTTGGGGATAAAGAAATGACATTCATATAAAAACACTCGCAAAAATGCGAGTGTTTTGTAACCGTCCACACGTTTCAGCTACGAGGCGCAGGCATTAGTTTTTTTCGGAGACGTACTCGACGTACGGTGGAGAAAAAACTAATGCCTGTAACGAAGTAGCTGGAAGGTGTGGGTGGTTACATGTTTTAAAAGGGAATAAGTGAGTACACATTGCCATATATCCACTGACGGGGAATAGGGCCAAGGAGGCGAGAGTCTGCGCGGCTATGCTGACGATTGTCACCAAGCACAAAGTACTCATGTTCGGCAAACGGACCAAACGTAGCAGGTTTCCCGTCCCACATCCGCGTGAGTGTGCCTTCAGGGAGATACGGTTCTTCAAGAAGGACTTCATTGCCGTCAGCGTCGAGGAGGTGTACTGCATTTTTGCGAATACGAATCGTTTCTCCAGGGAGCCCGATAATCCGCTTTACGAGCAGCATACCGTTTGGCTTGTGAACAACTTGTACAATATCGCCACGCTGTGGCTCGCGGGTAAGCAGGGTGACTTTCTCTATCAGAATGCGTTCATTATCTTGAAAGGTTGGAAACATTGAAAGTCCATCAACCACGCCCGCAGCAAGGAGGAACGAACGCACAAACAGTGCTGCAATAATAAACAAGAAGAAGGCAAAAGAAAGCTTGCCCGAAGTAGAAAGGAATGTACGATTGAGGGTCATCCTCCCGAGTATATCACGAGTTCAGGTAACCTCTCAAAGTTCGGGGTTTATGGATCTATAAAACTGTTCCCTCAATTCCACGGTACAAGTTCCGACTCTGGATCCCTTCTGGATGACAAAATTTGTGTGTAATGCTCAAAATTAATTAGAGGTTAAAATCGATTTTAACCATTACATAATCTAAAACCATTCCCCTCATTTTGTCATCCAGGAGGGATCCAGAGTCAAAGAAGTGTTCACGATTATTCTTTTGTTGTTCTGCAAAGTAGAAACCTCATAGTAGTGTTACATTTCATTCCCGAACTACGAGATGGTACATTTTCACTTTTCCAGACTCTGCGTATACTAGTGCTATGACAAACACACTTCTTGGACTCAACGCTTCCGTATACCAGCTCGGTGAGATGGTCGCTATCCTTGCGCAGCTACAACTCCTCTGGGGATTCCTTGCCGGGTTTGGCTTGGCGGTGCTTATGTATTCGTTCATGGCAACCATGCCTGTACGCTCCGTCACGACACGATCTCGCCTATCAGTTGGGAGTACCATTGTGCTCGCACTGGTGGGGCTCTTCGCTCTTGCCTTCACCGTGCTTGCGATTATATCCACAGTTCGTTTTTAGAAACTCATGGTACACTGTGCGCATGCAGTTCAATATACGTTCATTTGCCCAATCATCCGCGTACGCGACTATCGCAGGTTTTCTCGCCATGGCACTTCTCGTGCCACAGGTACATGCTATCGGTATCTCACCACCAATCATTCAGGCTGCTGATGTATTGCGTAACTCGTCGCAGTCATACTCGGTCACGCTCCTTATTCAAGATCCTGCAAAGTACGATATGTACTTCAGTGCTGAGCCTCGCGGAGAATTTGGTCACTACCTCAAGGGAGAGTCAGAGGTTGTCATTCCGCAAGGGAAGACCTCTGTCCTCTACAATTTCGAACTCGAACCAATTGATGCACCTGTCGGCTCGTACAATCTCCAGCTTGCCTTTACCGAAAAGCAAAAAGCAGTTGAGTCAGGAAATGGTGCCGAAGGTGGCGCCAAGGTGGTCGTCCTCCAAGGTGCTATCCTTGTTATCTCAATGGGAGTGACCGGAGAAGAACGTGTCTCATACGAAATCACTCGTTCACAATTCGAAGACACCGAGCCACGCATTCCACTTACGGGTACGTATACGGTAAAGAACACCGGTAACGTCGAATGGAAGCCAGAGCGTATCGAAATCGAAGCGTATGAAGTTGCCGACCCCGAGAACACCGCAACCTTCGAAGTGAGCGGCGACAGCATCCCACTTGTGAAGCCAGGAAAAGTCCTCGACGCAAAGATGTCACTCGGACATAAACTCACCGAAGGTCGCTATCGTGCAAAAGTACGTTTCTACTACAAAGGGGAGATGGTTCAAGAACTCGAAACATCACCCTTCAACGTCTTCCAGGTTGGAACACTCGCACAATCAGGAGAACTTCTTGAGGTAACAACCAACAAGACCTCCTACAATGTCGGTGAACAAGTCGTGCTCCGTGGTCTCTTCAAGAACACCGGCGACGTCACCGTCGAAGGTCAACTTGAAACACAAGTCTACAAGAATGGCGAGTTCGTCAATCTTGAAGTATCACGTACCCAGAGCATTGACCGTCGCCAAGAAGCGACCTTCGAGCAGTTCCTTAAAATGAGCGAGCCAGGGGAATACACCCTCGAAGTTGCCGCAACCTACGGTACACGCAAAACCTCTGTACAAAAAGTTACCATCACCGTTTCCGCAGGAGGTGTTGGCGCAGTGGGTAACATGTACATCACCATCATCCTCCTCTCACTCTTCGTGATTGGTGTCATCATCTTCCTTATTATTTTTGCAAAGAGACGCAAGAAGGAAAACGGACAGGGAGGAGTAGCGGTGCCAGTAGCTGCACCGCAAGCCGCAGTAGTCGCTGCAACAGTGCCTGCCGCATCAGCAGTCGCGGACACGGCATCAGCATCAGTACCAACACCCCCACCAGCTGCGCCACAAGAGGCTGTCGTAACACCGCCAGTAGTCGTGCCAAGCACGACACTCTCCGCAGAGCCTGCGACACCAGTATCTGCACCTATTGCAGAGCCTGAAGTAGCTGTCGCACCAGAGGTTGTGGCTCCAGCCGTGGTGGAGGAGCCGTCTGTAGAGCCAGTGGTGCCCACTGTAATGCCTGTCGAGCCACAAGAGGCTCCTGTCGCACCAACACCTGCTAGGGAGGCAACAGAGACTGTGCCAGAGGTCCCCCTCGTCACACCTCCACCTCTCGAGCCAACACCAGAAGCTGTTGCAGAAGTGCCAGTACCCACACCATCAGAAGAGGTCGTGGCTACTCCACAAGAAGTGTCAGCACCTACGGCACCTACAGTGGAAGTCCCCGTAGCAGCATCAGAAACTTCCGCATCTCCTGAAGTGCCGTCAGCACAACCTAAGGAAAACATACCGACACCACCAGCATCTGTGTAAGAAAAAAGATCCACGAACCGCGTGGATCTTTTTTGTAGAGAGCAAAGTGCCAGACTTGCATGCCAATTCTAATTATGGTATATTCCTACCCGCTGCTCACCTGAGTGGCGAGTAGTTCTTTTACAAACAATTCCTTAAGGGGAAAAATATGAAGAAGCTATATCGAAGTTTACTCGTGTTCGTCTTCGCACTTTGCGGAGTCACGTCCGCGTATGCGGATGAGAATATCGCAGTTGCGGCAGGAAGTGCTCATACATTATTCCTCAAACATGATGGAACGGTGTGGGCTGCTGGTTATAATGGGAACGGTCAACTCGGAGATGGAAGTCTCTGGAAAAGGCCGAACCCAGTGAAAGTGGCTGGACTGAACAATGTTGTTTCTATTGCTGCTAGCGGGCAGCATTCGCTTTTTCTAAAAGGCGACGGCACTGTATGGGTAACTGGCCTTAATAATAACGGTCAATTAGGAATCGGCACACTTGAAAATAAAAGTATAGCTGTGCAAATTCCTAATTTGTCTAGTGTTGTTGAGCTTGCTGCTAGCGGGGATTCGTCAGCGTTTCTAAAAAGCGACGGCACCGTATGGATTACAGGTAAAATCTGCGGGCAGTTTGGTATGAATCAGTGTGGAACTCCTCTGATTCTGTCAAGTCCAACACAAATAACTAACGCTCCAAACGACGTAACTGCAATATCGCTCGCTGGTGATTTCGGTCTTTACTTAAAAAACGACGGAACAGTTTGGGCTGCTGGTCAATGGGGTGTGGTATTTAGCACAAATCCTGTACAGGTTAATAATGTTTCCGACATTATTGAAATATATGGAAGTTTTTTTCTAGAGAAAGACGGATCTGTATGGGCTACAGGGAATAACACTTATGGACAGCTCGGCGACGGTACTACCGTTTCTGTTTCGCGGAATGAGCCAATAAAAATCACTACGATTTCTGACGTAAAAGAGATTAGTGCAATGTCAACTCATTCGCTTTTCCTGAAAAACGACGGAACAGTTTGGGCTGCTGGTTATAATGGGTACGGTCAGCTTGGAGATGGTACAACCGTAAACAGGTCTGTTCCGGTTGCAGTTATTGGCGCAAAGAATGCTCTGATGCTTGCCTCGATGAATTATCAGTCATTTTATGTGAGAGAAGGTGGGCTTGTGCATGGAGTGGGTAATAATACCTTCGGTAAGCTCGGTATTGGGTACGAAAGCACGTCAGAAGTGACGCCTGTTGCAGTGGTCAAAGGTGCATCCGTCGACACCTGCAACGACACTTACCTCCACCTGCTCCCATGTGGCACTATCATTAACGCAACACTGCAGAAGGTCTACCAAGGAGGTATCCTAACGACTCGTGAGCAAATTGCGGTTAACGTGAAGGTGTTCGACAAGAGCATCAAGCCAATTCCACCGGCAACACAATACGGCGATGTGTACCTCAATGAACAGGCAGCACTTGTTGCTTCGTGTTCGGCGGGTACGCCATGCCCTGTGCTTGCAGAAGGTGATTACTACGTAATCGCGGAGTACTACGACGAGAGTGGTGCGGCATCGTACCGGATGAAGCCCGTTACCTTCAGTGAAGGCTCAATGGGCGTGGCATCACTCCTCTTCGTGAGTCACTACGACTCTTCATATAACCTGCTCTGGACGCATTAAGCGCTCTGCGCAGTTTTCCCTAATCTAAAAAAATAGTTGTTCTTTCAAACCGCCATGGATGGCGGTTTTCTTTTTGTCTGTGCAGGTTGTGGGGACTTATCCACAGGTTGCGCTCTTGGAGTCGTGGTATACTCTTGGTTGGGAATAGTCGCATCAATTGATGCGAGAGATGCTGCGCTATCAGTAACATCTCGATCAGCGTTCGACGTCCCGTTAGCTGAGTGTGTGCGTGCGCTATCACGTGCAGAGTCAGCTGACACATTACTTATGTGACGCTGTGCAATAAAACATGCACAGCGTACTAATCCATAAAACATATTTATATGAATAATGATCAAAGTTCCGATCATCTCGTGCTCGGAGGACTCTTGTTCCTTGTGTTCTCACTCGTAGTAGCACTTGTATTTGTGTATACACGCGCTGGTGATACTGAGTCAGGTACAGCACCAACAACAACTGCGGAGATTACCAACGAAGCTCCAACAGTTGATTCAGTTCTCATTACTTACCTCGATACAGATATATCAAGTTTGTCACAAGTTGATCTTCAGCTCGGTGGACAAAAGCAAGTATTTGTTCAGGGAACAGTTTCTGACAACAACGGTACTGAGCTCGATGGTGCAAATACCAACGGTGACCTTAAGGACATCGAAGTTGTCCTCCGTCGCTCAGGTGCATCTGCAGGAAATAGCTGTACGACTAACCTCAATGATTGTTATCGCGGATCGTTTGTAAGTATTCCTGCAAACCCTACTGCATGTACATTTACAAATATCGACGCAACATCCTCTCATTACTCATGTGCCTTTAATCTCGAATACTTCACGGACGGCACACTCGCTGATGGTGGTCAATTCGCCGCAGAGAACTGGGTTGCAGAAGTTAAGGTAACTGACCTCAGTGATGACGTTGGAACATTAAGTGAAACTACTGAAGTTGCAGGGCTCCTTGGTCTTGATATTCCACTTGAAATTGGATACGGATCATTCACGCTTGGCGCAACAACAACACCAGCAGAAACATATGCAGCTGGTACAAACGTGATTCACACACTTCAGCAGAAGGGTAACGTTATCGCTGACGTAGTTGTTCAGGGTAGTGGTACAGGTCCAAGCGCAGACGGCGTTATGGCATGTAGTGCACTCGGCTCAATCCCTGTTGCAAATCAGAAGTGGGCTACTAGTTCTGTAGCGTATAGTGATGCAATATCGCTTTCTGCTACGGGAGTTGATACAGACATCGCGGTTCAGTACCAGCAGGACGATGACTTTGTAAGCAATCCATCAGTCAAGAAGCTTTACTGGCACATCGGTATTCCTACAACAGGAGTACGTGGTACCTGTACTGGTCAGAACACGATTTCTATCGTAGCAGGTTCATAATACGACAACATTTAACGGGCTAATTCAATAAGACTATGAATTCAAAAAATCTCATTGTGCTCGCGCTCGTCGGTGTCGTTGTACTAACCGGTGCATTGATTGTATCAACATCGGATATGCGTGGCGGTAGCGAATCTGCTCCACGCGCAGCAAAGACTCAGACTCCGCGTTCAGCTGAAGGAACACAGTCAGGCGAAGCAGCACAAACCTCAGTAGAGATTGTGTCTGACAACGTCGAGACCAAAGTGGAAGTTCAGTAACACAAGGTAAAACAACCCTAGGCCAACGGTCAGGGTTGTTTTTTTGTCTGTAATGTGGTATATTCCTCAGGCTTTTCAAGACCTACGTACCACGATTGCTTCACGCAGTCGTGAGACCAATGGGCACCACTCCACATCCTATGTGAGTAAATCCCAACTTGAAAGTACTTCTTCCAAAATTGGCACATTTGTACTGGTTTCGCAAAGTTTTCTCCTCACCGTACTCGGGTACGGCTCCGAGAAAAATTAGCTCCAACCAGCGCAACTGCGTTCAATTTAGAAAGAAGAAATTTATTCACCAAAGCACATAATCATTATGATGAAATATGTTCTCGGCACCAAAGAGCGCATGACGCAAGTCTTCGACGCAAATGGTGTCGTCACCCCAGCAACAGTCATTCACGTGACGCCGCATGTGGTTACTGCAGTGAAAACTGTGGCAACTGACGGCTACGAAGCAGTGCAGGTTGCAACCCGCGAGCAGAAGTCTCAGCGCGTTGCAAAGGCACAGCAGACTCTTGTCGGTGGTACCAAAAAGTTCATCCAGGAAATGCGTCCGCGCACCGGAAAGGATGAATCAATCGAAGGGTTCGCTACAGGCGACACCTTCGACGCTTCTGCATTTGCAGTAGGCGACACGATTGCAGTTTCTGCAATCTCAAAGGGTAAGGGCTTCCAGGGTGTGGTGAAGCGTCATGGTTTCCATGGCGACGTATCCTCACACGGACGCAAGCGTAGTCACCGTTCACCGGGTTCAATCGGTGCAACAGGTCTCGGACGTGTTATCAAAGGTATGCGTATGGCCGGCCGTATGGGTGGCGATCGCATCACCGTTAAAAACCTCACTGTTGTACAGGTCAACGCAGCTGAAGGTATTCTCGTTGTTTCAGGAGCTGTTCCTGGACACAAGGGCACACTAGTAGAAGTACGAGCTATCTAAGATATATGAAAACTACAATCTATACTCAGGCAGCAAAGGCCGCTGGCGAACTCGAACTTCCAGAAAACACCTTCGGTGTCGCATGGAATGATCAGTTCATGCACGACATTGTCGTTAGCTACCAGTCAAATGCACGTTCAGGTACCGCGCACACGAAAGGTCGTGGCGATGTAACTGGCACCGGCGCAAAGCCATGGAATCAGAAGGGAACCGGACGTGCGCGTCATGGTGACAAGAAGAGTCCAATCTGGAAGGGCGGCGGTGTTGCACACGGACCAACTTCACAGAAGAACTACACGAAGAAGATCAATAAGAACGCACGTGCTCGCGCACTTGCTATTGCGCTCTCGAAGAAGTTCGCTGATGGAGAAGTTGTCTTCCTCGACACGCTCGCATTTGCAGCACCAAAGACAAAAGACGCTCGCGCAGTACTCACCACCCTCGGTTCAATCGAAGGCAAGGAAGCGCTCGCAACACGTCGCAAGAACGCCGTTACCCTTATCCTCGCTGACCGCGATGAGAACACCGAAAAGAGTTTTGCAAACTTCGGGAACATCACCGTTACACAGGCAAAGGATGTAAACGTCGTTGAACTTCTTACCAATAAGTTTGTTGTCATCGCTGGCGCAAAGGACTCACTTGAGACTTTGATCAAGCGTACGGCAACAAAGACTGCTCGCAAGGCAGCTAATGCATAATACTTATATGGCATTGTTTGGTTCAAAGAAAAAGACCGCAACAGCGGCATCGAAGGCAGCAGGAAAGGGTGATACCACTCTTGAGCGCAACATCGGCAGCAAGATCCTCCGCCCACGTATCACCGAAAAGGCAATGCGTGTCGCAGAGAAGAACGTCTACGTTTTTGAAATCGCTCAAAAGGCAACAAAGACCGACGTTCGCGATGCAATCCGCACACTCTACGGAGTAAATCCGGTTGCAATCCGCACCACCACACGCGTCGCTCACGAAGCAACAAAGCGTGGTCGCAAGATCCATGTAAGTGGTATCAAGAAGGCATATGTGCAGCTTAAAGAAGGCGACACTATCACAGCCGCGTAAAACTTCCAAAATGGGCGAATTTGTACTCGCTTCGGAGCATTCCCTCGTCACCTTACTTAGGTAAGGCTCCAGCGGGAAGGCTCCTCCAGCAAGCACAACTTCATCCCATTTAGAAAATTTTACCTGCTTAAGATTACGTTGCTTGCAAAAAGTTAGTACATTGCATTTGACAAGTATCGGAAACGTGTTGTTTCCGGCAAAGTAAATTATCATGAAAAAATATAACCCAACCTCTGAGGGCCGTCGCGGCATGACTGGTATCGAGTATCGCAAGGTACTTACCACCAATCAAAGCGCACCACTCAAGTCGCTCACAAAGGGTATGCGTTCAACAGGTGGACGCAACTCACAAGGGCGCACAACGATGCTCAATCGTGGCGGTGGTGCAAAGCGCACCTATCGTCTCGTTGACTTCAAGTTCGACAAGAAGGAAATTCCGGCGACTATCGAATCAATCGAATACGACCCATTCCGTTCAGGATTCATCGCTCTCGTACTCTACAAGGACGGTGAACGCCGCTACATCCTCGCACCAAAGGAGCTTAAGGTAGGTGATACATTCGTTGTTTCAGCGGATGCACGCCCAACAATCGGCAATCGTTTGCCGCTTGCAAAGCTTTCAGCTGGTACCCACGTGTACAACATCGAGACCAAGCCACAAGGTGGCGCACGTCTCGTACGTTCAGCAGGTACCCGTGCGGAAGTTGTTGCGCAGGACGGCGTGTATACACACGTTCGCCTTCCATCAACAGAAATTCGTAAGATTATCGGCACTGCATGGGCAACCGTCGGTACCGTATCAAACGAAGAGCACAACCTTGTTGTTATCGGTAAAGCAGGACGCGCGCGTCACATGGGTCTTCGTCCAAAGACTCGTGGTACTGCAAAGAACCCTGTTGACCACCCACACGGTGGAGGTGAACAGAAGAGTCCTCGTGGACACCGCCGTGAACGCACCAAGCAGGGTCGTCCAACTGGTAAGGGTCAGAAGACACGCTCACCGAAGAAGTTCTCGAACAAATTCATCGTGGCACGTCGCAAGCCAGGTAAGCTTATGACTTCTAAGAAATAATAAAGAACGTATATGAAAACAGATATTCATCCGAAGGGCTACCGCAAGGTAATCTTCAAGGATACGTCAGCAAACGTATCGTTCCTTATTGGCTCAACCGTCAAGACAGAAGGAACAGACAAGTGGACAGATGGCAACGAGTACCCGGTGAAAGAAATGAGTATTTCATCAGCATCTCACCCATTCTACACTGGTCAGGAAAAGGTCATGGACACTGCGGGACGCGTAGAGAAGTTCAAGGCAAAAATGTCAAAGGTTGTTTCCCGAAAGGCGAAATAAAAACAGTTGACTTTTTCCTAAAATTCGCTATTATAGCAACACATTCAGGAGCGAGTAATCGTTTCCGAAATGGTCATAATTGACCAGGAGGTACTACCTAGGTAGTACCCACCTGGGCCTGTAGCTCATCTGGTAGAGCGCCCCGCTTGCACCGGGGAGGTAGCGGGTTCAAGTCCTGTCGGGTCCACAAAGACATAAAACCAACGCGTCTAGCGTTGGTTTTATTCTGTCTTTGTGAGACCCGACAGGACTTGAACGCCGGAGCCGGTATACAAGATTGTTACTGATACGAAGCTTTAGCGTAGTACGGTAACAATACTTGTCGGCGAGGCGGGGTCGGCAACGCTTAGTATTTTTGGAGCGGCAGCGAACAACAAATACTTAGCGATTGTGACCAAGTCCTGTCGGGTCCACTGCCACCAACAGCGACTAGGCCCGCCCCAAACAACTCCTGAATTCAAGAAATTAATGCAATAATTCCAGAGAATTAAGAATCTAACATATGGAGAGCCGACACGCCTCTTGCTCTAGCTCTGGATCCCGCCAGCATGACAAATGTTAGGTACAATGTTTTAAATCGACTAATGGTTAAAATCGATTTTAACCATTATCTATTTTAGAGAATTCCACCCCCATTTTGTACCCCAGGGCAGCCTCTCTTGGTACTCCGTACCAATTCACCTCCTCATCCAGGAGGGATCCAGATTCAAAGCGGTGTTCACTAGTCTTCTTTTGTTGTTCTGTAAAATAGAAACCCCCTAGTAGTGTTACATTTAATTTCTGGACTGAGGCACTTAGAGCTCACCATTTCACCAAACCTGCGGTATACTACCCCCATGAATGAATCACCACAACAGTCACTTGATTCGACGCTTAGTAACGAGATGTATGTATATCAAGGGAAGACATACGCACGGAAGCGTCTGTATAAGACATCGTCTCTTAAGACGATGCTTATCGGCGTGTATATTGCGATAATGCTTGTGGTGATTGGCGGGGTTGCGGCATGGTCTCTTGGGGTGTCGATTACGCTCCCAAATTTCTTACTGGGAATTGAAGATACTGCGCCGATGGTGCAGGTACGTGAGCGTGGGGCGGCACCGGTGACCGCTCCTGCAGCGGTTGCAACAACAACGGAAGCAGAAGGGCAGGTGGAGACGTCCGTTGAGGTTTTGGATGACAGTGCGACAAGTACTGCGACAACGACTGATGCGGTAGAGTCCGTACAAACCTCCGCCGAAGTGCTTGCTGCAACCAGTACGGAGGCCGAGACGACTCCGTAAACATAACAAAAGCCGCAGTGAAGCGGCTTTTGTTATGTTGGTAGCGGGACTTGGAATCGAACCAGGGTTGCTCCGCGGAGGTCATGAGTCTATCTTGCGAGATACCCTAATCTCCACCTATCCCTGCACAGAAAATACCAAGCTGAATGCCTGGTATTTTCATTGGTAGCGGGACCTGGAATCGAACCAGGGTTGCTTCGCGGAGGTTATGAGTCTATCTTGCGAGATACCCTAATCTCCACCTATCCCTGCACAGAAAATACCAAGCTGAATGCCTGGTATTTTCATTGGTAGCGGGACCTGGAATCGAACCAGGGTTGCTTCGCGGAGGTTAT